>Ga0207687_10000009_pt1:0-412500 | contig 443946 bp, 402 predicted proteins | sample KBSM54metaG_FD_184399 | JGI IMG/M metagenome (GOLD analysis project Ga0207687, IMG submission 184399) | Miscanthus rhizosphere microbial communities from Kellogg Biological Station, Michigan, USA - KBS M5-4 metaG (SPAdes) (version 2) | ecosystem: Host-associated > Plants > Roots >... | reverse complement strand
AGCAAGTCGATGATGTAGCCGGCCCCTTGCGCGGATACGAACAGATGCTTGCAGTCCGGCATCATGAGGACCGTGCTGTCGCTCGTGGAACCGATCTCGAAGCTGCCGATCCACGAGGCCCCGCGGACGCCGATGCGAATGAGAGCGCGCTCGCGTCCGGAGTCTTTCCCTTCCGGCGGGATGGCGATCACCGCTTCGCCCGGCGGCGGGGCGTCGAGGACCTCGGCGGCCGTCAAAACATAACGTGCTTCCACCAACGGATCGCCGGCTGGAAAAACCGTCCAGGGAACCTTCGCCCCCGGCTTGCGCCTCTGTTCGGTGGCCCGCTGGCCGATCCACCCCATCAACTGCAGATAGCGAAAGCGTTGCGCGGCCTCACTGCGCGGACCGTGTTTTTCGGCCGACTGCTCCGCCTCCCTGACCAACGCCACCATCGCTTTTTCAACGTCGGGGTCTTTTTCGCTGCGGATCCGCTTGAGCTCAGCCGAGATTCGCTGGAGATCCCGTCGCGCCTTCTCGACAATCTCGTCGCGCTGCGCGGTCCGCTCATAAAGGTCCGCGAGCTCCTCGGCGGAGTGGAGATTTTTGTAGCGCGGCTCCACTTTATGCCTGCGCAAGCGCGCGGCACGACGCCGAAATTCACGTCTGTCTGCGGCCGTCAGGGACGCGGTCAGCGGAGAGGCAGGGGCCTCGCCGGTGCGCTGGAGGACGTCGACCATTTCCTCGACCAGCGCCACGGCACGTTCGGATGCGTTGTCGTTCTTCATGATCGTCATGGAACCCGGGCGCGCGTTCGAGCGCGCCCGGGTTCACTACCTTCTTACTCTACGCGTGCGGTGCGGTGGACGTGACGGGGGGCGGCGCCGGCGGCGAAGCCGGCGGAGGCGTTTGGGGTGCCTGCGCCGCCTTCTTGCGGCGCGAGACGCCTTTCAGCCGTTTGACCTCCTCGACGTGCGGCAGGAGCACGGCCTTGGCCGGGTCCTTCGCCAGCTGTGATCCGATCGCGTACGCCTGCGTAGCGATGAGCGCCAGCCGTTGACGGCGATTGAGGTTCGCTCCCTCGATGCCTTTCAGGAACGCGCGGGCCTCGTCGGCCGCGGCCTCCCATCGAAGCGAATCGTCCTGCAACTGCCGGACGTCGTCGAGCGGCTGCCCGATCGCCTGCGACACATTCTCCAGGACACCGATGACGTTGATGGATGCCTCGACGACCGTCTTCGGCTGCAGGCGGAGACGCTGCTGGATCAGCTTGCGCTGCTCTTTCGACAGCGGCGCGACGTCGTCGATCTGCGAACGCATGGTGCGCAACTGCGCGATGACCGCGTCGGCATTCAGTTTGGCCGGATCGGTATCCGGCGTTTCTGTGGTGGTGTTATTGACGGTGTTACTCATGACAATCCTCCTAACGCGAGCAGTCAGGCCGGAGGGGACGTCACGGACTTGTCGACAAGTGCGAGCGCCCACCGGCTGGAAGTTGCGGCGACGCGCCGATTCTTCCGGTTGATGTCTACCCGAGGCGTGTACACACCCCGAGTGCCCGCGGCAGGAGGAGATAACTCAACTCCCGCGCCGGTACAGGACTATGTGCTATCCAGCACGCCCATACCGTCGACAGCCGCCAACATCGAAAATCTTACGATCGTCGAAGTTGTAGCGAGGAACATAGGCAGGCTGAGCCGCGATGTCAAGGGGCGCGCGCGAACACGCCGCAGGCATAACACTGCCGCCACCTGCGCGCACGACTGCACACCACGCGCGCAGCGCCGCGACACCATAGGTGTGCACGCGCGCACCGACCGCGCAGCACTGCGACACCGCAGGTGTGCACGTGCGCACCGGCCGCGCAGCACTGGGAAACAGCATGCGTGCACGTGCGCGCCGGCCGCGCGGCGTTGCGACACCGAAGGTGTGCGCGTGCGCACCGACCACGCAGCGTTGCAACACCGCAGGAACCATCCGCAGATGACGCAGATGTACGCAGATAAACCGTCCTCCATCTGCGTTCTATCTGCGTGATCTGCGGATACACTTCGGCCCGAGGGAGACCGCAGGCACTTGAACGATGTCCGATTTTTCGTGATCGTGACGGGACTTGCCCTCGTCACCCTCGTGCTGACGTTTGTTCTTTTCCGGTTTTTGCAGTCGCAGGCGGAAGGGCAGAGCAAACTTCTCGGCGGCACGATCAAGTACGGCGGGTCGCTCGCCGGCTTCGTCCTGGTCTTCAGCATTCTCTTCGGCGCCTTTTACAAGCTTCGCGCTGATCCCGGCGTAACGACACCGATCTCTCTCGCCGGCGAATGGTCACTCGAACTGCGGACGTCGAGGGCGACGGTCGAAAAGGGCGTCGTGACCATCCGACAACGCAGCGGCGATCCCGTCCTCCAGATGAATGGCGAGCTCACCGGCGACCAAGCGACCACCTTCACCACGGTGGCAGGCATCGTCCGTGACCGAAAGGTCTACTTCATCTACGAAAACCTCCACGGCGAGAGCGGAATCATCCGCGGCCTCGTCCCGAACGACAAGCCGAAGTCCTTGACCCTCGTCTACACGGACCTCATCGGTCACGACCGCAATGACGACCCGTCCGGGACGTTGGTGCTGACCAAGCGGCAATGATCGCGCGGAAGGATGCGACGAGAGTCTACCGGCAATATTCGTCGGTCATGTTGCCACCAAAATGAAGGTGTGACTCGACGACCGCGGACCTGACCTCGCACACGACTTGGACAAGTTCAAGGGAGGCTTGCGTTCGTCAGCTCACGCAGTTTTCGTAGCCAGCAAGAACACTTGCCCCATCGGTCGGACGGCGTGAGTCGTGGCGACCGTCTCGCCATTGTCGTCACGACTCAGCTCCACGATTCCACCTTCTTGCTCGAAGTCAGAACGCAGCCGTCGCCCTAAAAGGCGCGCGAGGTCTGGATCTTCGACGCTGCAAACGATCTGCCTGCCGGTTTGCCGTATAGCGGAGAGAACTTCAACGAAGTGAAGAGCGCGAAAATCGTCGATGTGCTGAATAGGATCGTCCAGCACCAAGGTATTTAGGCGACACCACGTGCGAGAAAGGTGGACGGATAGTAGAAATGCCAACCCTGTCGCACGGCGCTGGCCGCTGCTGAACATAAAGCGCGGGTTCAGGTCTGGACCGACGCGAAGACTGAGAAATCCGCGGACGTCACCGCGGAGATGGTATTGAACATCGCGCCAGTCGCTGTGTGGTCGAATACGCAGATAGAGGTCCGATAGCAGCGGTGCCAACCCCGCGAGCTTGTCTTCGAGCACCTCACCTGCGACTCTTCGGACAACTCTTGACAACGCCTTTACTCGTTCCCGCGCATTTTCGAGCTTAACCTGCGCGGCCCCGAGATCGTCGCAGTCGCGTTGAACAGATTCCAGCAAGCGCTCTAGCTCCGCGATGCGGCTCGTCTCGCCATGCGCCTCTAACGTGGCGATTGCGCGTTGCAGCACGATCATCTGCTGACGCACACTAGACGTTGCTTGGTCAACCACATCCCGAGTAACGGCGGCGGTGTCGCCCAACCCCGCTGCATGCGTCAGCTCCGAAAGTTTTCGGGTATCAGCGGCGAACGTCTGAGCATCAGCTTCTGTTCTGGCCATCACGCTTCGCGCGCGAGCGACTTCACGCTGTATTTGCATTAGCTCGCGGTCCAGGACCGCGAGGCGGTCGGTTGCGGTGGTTATGGCGGCTGATTGCTCCTCGACCTTACGCCGTAACTGCTCGATGCCTGAGCGAAGTTGGTCGTGAGTAATGGCGGAACGACACGTCGGACATGCGTCGTCAACAAGTCCAACGACTTCTGCGTCTCGGGCAAGAGCCGCCATAGCGGCAAGTAACGGCTGAGCGGCTGCCAAGGCCTCGCGCTCACTTGCGGCGTCGAGCGCCGCGGCTTCAGCAGTCGCCTTCTTCAATTCTAGTTCGGCTAGCGCAGCCCGCGACGCGTCTAGTCGAGCGCCGAAATCGTAACCCACCAGTTCAACAGCCCGCGATCGCTCCTCAAGCATACGAGCGAGGGCTACAAGGACATGCTCCCGTTGCCGAAGCGCGATGACCATTTGCCGCGCTCTCGGAAGAAGCTCGGCCGTCGCTCCAGGTGTAACGGAGAGAATCGACTGCAGATCGCTCTCCGCGCGAACGACGTCTTCTTGTGACGCGAGACTCGCTTTTGCAGTGCTGATCTCCTCGCGCAGTCCGACCGCTCGATCGCGGCGGCTGTTGTACGCGGCGACAGCTTCGCTCCTCTTGCTTTCAATGCGCTTCTCACATTCGCGGAGGACTTCGTTGTACTTGTCGACATCCGTCGAGCCCATGGCGGCTTGCACAAACTGGAATCGCTCGGACTCCGAGAGTTCAAGGCTAAACGACGCGATGGTGTCATCGCGGATGATCGAAGTGCGGCACATCTGCGTCGCCCATGCTTCCGGAGCGAGTTCAACGTCGCACAGGACCGACGCGTCCAGCCCAGCGGCGGTGGACTTGCGATCGCGTCGAACGTAAATGGTTTCACCAACATCCGTAGTCAGCTCAAGCTCAACGAAGTGATCATCTGCGGACCCGTCGCCTCGCCACCAGACATATTCGTCGAGCGATTCTTGAGCTTCGCTTCTTCCTCGATATCTCTCGATTGTTCCAGTCAGGGCATACTCGATCGCGTCACACAACGTCGTCTTTCCCGTACCGTTTCTTCCCGTAACAACGAGAAAGCCCGCGGGGATCGCCACGTCAAGAACGCCGCATATGCCGCGGAATCCGGCTGCCCGGATACGGCTTAGCCTCACTTCCGCTCCTCCAGAAGAGCCGCGAGCAGCTGTTCGACATCGGCAGCCACGAGCGCAGCAAATGTGCCTTCATCCAACGCCGCGGCTTTACGGACTCTGTCAGCAAAGCTCTCATTCTCAAGCGTGACAGACTTCAGAGGAAGAAGCGGCGCGAGCGCGTGGAAAACGTCAGCAGGCAAGGCGATGCCTGCGCCTGCGATCTTCCTCATGCCGGAGAAATCTTCCTCGACCGCACCCAACCGTCGCCGCGTTATCGGCGACGGTTGCTCCGCCGTGAGCAGGACGAGGTACATGTTCCATGCTTTTTCCGGCGTCCGGCGCAACTCCACAGCATACTCGCGCAAGAAGGCGTCTTGGGCGTCTCGCCACTCGGAAAGGATTTCTTCCGCAGTCAGGTAGACGACCAGCCAACCGAGAACGGCGGCGTCTTCAAATTGGATATTGTCTAGCGCGCCAGAACGCCGGGTGACTAGATAGCCCGCATCTTGAAGCGCGCTGTGCGCGGTCACAATGATCATGGCGCACTCGCTGGAAGGTCCTCGACACGCGTCACCCACGACCCCGTCGAACCAGCGCGCACGATTGTTGGCGCACTACCCGAACGTATGAGATGCGCAGGCGCGCCACCATCGTCAATTGCGCCAGCGCAAACGACATGATCGGCGGCAAAAGGAGCAGGCGGCTCGTTAGCATAAGACCGCCGAACAGTGTTCAGCATGCGCCCCGCGCCGTTTACGATGCGCACGGTTTCTCCACCAAGAGAGTAGTGATCGTCGATTACAGTACCGCCCTTGGCGCGGATTTCATGATGAGCGAGAGCAAGTAACTCCATTCGCTCGTCCGGCCGCTTACTTCGTAGCGGCGTACCGACCGGATTGCCGCATGCGTCGCGTCTGAGAGCGACAGCATTTGGAGTGGTCGTTGTCATAGCGAATCGTTCGACGCCTCCGAGCCTCATCATCTCATTAAGAAAATGCAGCGAGAAGCGGCGACGTAGTTCATCAAGGAAATCTGCACCTGATTCAGGAACGTGTTCGAATCGAGCGCTTGACTTCGCCCACGCCCACAGACGTGGAGCTTTCATTTCGAGTGTCGCCGCGTCCTGAGGATCTACCAGAATCACCGTCGGAGAAATGCCATCGAGCAAATCCGCTAGTATGTCGTTGAGATACGCCCAGTCAGACCAAAACCCGACAAAGAGAAGATCGCGGTTGTGCAGGCGAGCGTGAAGCCACGCGCGAGTTCGCTGATGATTGTTCGCGATCTCCGGATCACTCACCAGTTGCTCGCGAAACCAGACCGTCTGCTGCCGGTTGAGAACACAGCACCCGTGCGCCTTCACGTATGGGCGGTGCGCACGCGCTTCTTCTGCCTCAACTCCGTCGACGGCTGCACGGAAGTCCGGCTCACCAATGGCGGCCGCTGAGTTCTCAACGAGAACGTCATAATTCGTAGTTACGCCGAATTCGATTGCGCCGCAACCGAGAAAATCGGCGACTGCATCGTGGCCGGCGTTCGGCCCACGACGGAAAGGGCTCCAATCGACCATCTTGGTGAGAAGAAGGGGGCTATGGTTGTTGCTGTAGATTAGCCGAGCAACTCCTTCCAAGTCGTATCGATTCAGCGCCGCCGGTAGATCGCCATACTTCTCGTACTTTTGACACAGATCGAAAGCCAGACTGGCCGCTGACGGCACTGCGCTCGGACTTGCCATCGAAACGCCCGCACCCGTAAAGATGGCGAGACGATCCGAGTCAATAGATCCAAGGAGTAGCTGTGCTATTTCGTCTGTCACACTGGGACCAAGTAATCACATTCTAACGAGCAAGGCAAATTCGCCAGTATGTCTCGATCGGCAGAGGCGTGCTGATGGCTTTTCCACCGAGACTGCGTCACGAATTCCCACCGCGCCAACACTAACTCACCACGTCTAGACACCGTTCGCGGCACAACGTGGGATGCGACTCCGGCATGACGCCGTGCGGCAGTTCGGCTACTTCGGCAAAAGTCTTGGGATGTCCTCGCCATCGAAGTTCGTCAGAAGTGCGCTCGGTTTGCAATCGAGCGCGACGGCCAGCCGAAGAATGGTCACGAGCGTTGGAGAACGTGATCCGTTCTCAATCTCGCTGACGCGGTTCTGAGGGAATCCGAGACGCTCGCCCAAGTCGACCTGTGTCATGCCGCGCTTCTGGCGCAACTCGCGGACTCGCGCACCGAATACCTCTCCCGCAGTTCGTTCTGCTGCTTTCATGCAGGTCGACCATTGACAATCACGAAATAGTGATATACCGTTCTGCTGGTTTCGAAAGGATGATTGATCATGCTCGATCCAGCTCTCATCCAACGCATCCGGGCCATCTTCCTACATCGGGAGCCGCGCGTCACGGTTGGTGTCGCGGCGGACTTGTTGGGGTGGTCGTTCGCGGAGATGAAGGCGGCGATCCGGAATGGGGACATTGAGGTCGTTGAGACGTCCGGCGGGACGAGGATCGAGCGTTGCGAGCTCGCGGCGTATGCGATGCAGCAGTGGCCGTTGACGTCCATCGAAGAGGCGCTGGAGCGCGATGCGGCGCTGATCCTGCCGGCGGCGCTTCGGACGCGGACGCTCACGGTCCGGCTGCCGCGGTATCAGATCGGGGCGCTTCAGGTGCTGGCCGACGAAGGGCGGGAGCCGGTCGAGACGATGCTGATGCGGATGTTCGAGGAGCTGACCGATCTGCATCACGAGCGGCTCGCGCGCATGATCCCGGGCCTCGCTGAGGCGATGGCGTGGCCGGGCGGCAGCGTTGGTTTCGAATGCGAATGACATTTCCTCTGATGCAATCGATATGGAGGTGATGCCCATGTCCCCACGTCTGTACGACGCCGTCCGCTATGTTTCCGCTCTCCGCCGTGCGCGGCGGCGTGCCTGCAAGCCGGTCAAGCGTGTGGCGGCGCGGCGCAAGAAGTCGCGGCCGGCGCGGGCTCCGCAGGTCCTGACGTTATCGTCGCGGCGCATCCCTCGGCGGACGATGCCCGAGGCGGTCGTGCCGTATCTGCGACTGTCGGGACGGTGGCTGGCGGAGCATGGGTTCGCGATTGGGTCGAACGTCCAGGTTGTGGTCGAGCAGAGCCGCGTGACGTTGATCAGCCGTCACGAGGGATCGCCTTAGCTTAAGGAGATTGACGATGGTCGCCGCCGGAGCGCTGGCGTCATCGCCGGCTGGACTGGCTGCGGCCTCGCTGCCGAATGCGACGCTTGCGCATGTGTCGCGTTGACAACGACATTCGCGCGGTTCGAGACGCTGGCAGCGAGACGCAGCCAGGCCAGCCGGCGGGGACGCCAGCGTTCCGTTCGTTCGCTGCGCGATCGAACCAAGCCGGAACCGCTAAGTTAGGCCGTGGCTGCGGTCAGCCTTCGAGCTTGACGCCGCGGCAACTGCGGAGCAGCGCGAGGTCGTAGACGATCTTCAATCCGCCGGCGGCGATGAACGGCACCCAGCTGTGCGTGAGGCTGGCGATCAGCGGCATCGCGATGACGGGCGCGAGCGCGGCGCCCGTGGTTCGCGCGACGCCGGTGATTCCGGCGGCGGCGGTTCGTTCGGTTGGATCGACGGCGGCGATTACGAAGGCCTGGCGCGTCGGGACGTCCATCTGCGAGATGGAAAAGCGCAGAAGGAGGACGGCGATCGCGAGTGGCAGCGTCGGCATCAGCGGGATGAGGATGAGCAGGACGTTCGACGGGAGGTGGGTGAAGACCATCGTGTTCAGCAGGCCGAAACGTTTGGCGATGCGCGCGGCGCTGAGCGCGGAAACGCCGGCGGCGAGGTTCGCGCCGAAGAAGAGCGTGCCGAGGGCGGCGGGGGTCAGGCCGAAGCGGCGGAAGAACCAGTAGGCGACGATGCTCTGAACGACCATGCCGCCGGCGAAGGCGTCGAGCGCGAAGAGTGCCGATAGCCGCGTCACGACCGATCGCGATCGTTCGACGCGGAAGAGGCCGCGGGTGGTTTTCGCGATGCGTTCGCCTTCGATTGCGGGCGACACGGCGGCGAACACCATCGCCAGGATGCCGCCGAGGATGGCGTAGGCGATGATCGCGCTGCGGTAGCTGGCGATCGCGCCGAAGCCGCGCGCCATCATCTGTCCCGCCAGAAATCCGCCGGCGAGCGAGCCGGCGGCGGTCGCGAACGATCCAGCCAGGTTGTACCACGCGAAGAGCGACGTGCGATCGCGGCCGTGCGCCGCCTGCGTCAGCGCCACCTGCTCGACCGCGAGAAACGGGCCGACTTCGTTCCCGCTCGGGCTGATGACGCCGATCGTCGCCGCGAGGACAAGCAGCGTGAAGTCGCGCGTGATCGCGAAGACCACTGCGGCTCCGATCATCAACAGTGCGCCGGCGAGCAGCGTCCGCTTGCGGCCGAGTGCGTCGGCGCGCGTGGTCAGGTAGAGCGAGACGATGACGTCGCCGACGAGGGTCAGCGACAGCAGCAGCCCGATGCGGTGGTCGTCGAGACCGATCGCCGACAAGTAGAGAACGAGGACGACCGCGACGAAGCCGTACGCGAACAGCCGCACGATGCGCGCGGCGAACAGAAGGCGCGCGTCGAGCGGCAGTTTCATTTACGCGCTACGAACCGAGGCCTCGTTCAGCACCAGATCGAGCGCCTTCTCCTGGCTCAGCGACATCCGCAACGCTTCGTAGCCGCCGTCGTGACGCAGCCGGTGCTTGACCTCGGCAAAGTCGCGGTCGGCTTCCTTCGCCGCGCGGCGGATCTCGGCGTCGACTTCGACGTCGCTGACGATGAGGTTCTCTTTCTTGGCGATCTCTTCCAGGATCAGCGCCCGCTTCACGCGCTTGACGGCCTCGGGGCGAAACTCTTCCTGCATCTTGCGCCAGTCGATCTCGGCCTTCTCGATGTCAACGCCCTGCGACGCCAGGAAGCGCGCGTAGTTCTGCAGCGACTTCCCGAGCTCTTCCTCGACCAGCGTCTCCGGCACTTCGAAATCGTGCGCGCCGAGGAGGATCTCGCCGATCTGGTTCTGCTTGAGGCGCCTCGCCTCCATTTCGCGATGCTTGCGGATGTCGGCGGCGATCGCCTCGCGCATCTGGTCGACCGTTTCCCAGCCACCGGTGCTTTGCGCGAATTCGTCGGAAACCTCGGGCTTCTCCTGCACGCGGATCTCTTTCAGCGTGACGTCGTGCTTGATGGTGCGGCCACGGAACTGCTCGTTCTGCGCGTCCTCGGGATACGTTTTTTCGAACGACGCCGTCTCGCCCGGCTTCTTGCCGCGAAGCGCTTCGTGCAGCTCGGGGAGCGGAGTTTCTTCACCGAGGCGGAAGTGGCCGCCGCGGGTGTCGGGTTCGAGGCCTTCGCCGGACGTCGTCATTTCGATCATGGCGATATCGCCATCTTCGAGGCCGCGGTCATCCACAGGACGATACGCGCTGGCCTGATCGCGAAGTCGCTCGATCATGCTGCCGATGTCGGTCTCGGCGACGTCGATCTTCGGATCGTCGATCGACAGTCCGCGATACTCGCCAAGCTCGAACTTCGGCTTCACTTCGAATTCGGCTTTGTATTTGACCGGCGCGCCGACGACGAAGGCGTCCATGTGCTGCAGGTGCGGCTCGCCGACGATCTCGACGTCTTTGCCGGCGATCGCCTCCTGGAACGTGCGCGGCAGCAGCCGCTCCATCACCTGCTCCTGGATCTCTTTCGCGAAGCGGGTGCGCACGATGCCGGTCGGCACTTTGCCGGGACGGAATCCGGGGATGCTGGCCTGGCGGCTGAAGTCCGCCGTGACGCGCTGCGCCTCGGACGAAATCAGATCGGCCGGGATTTCTACTTCGACAATCTTCTTGACCGGGGAGACATCTTCATAATTCAGAAGCATTCGTGGTTTTCTCTTCTTTATCCTGAGCGACGCGAAGGATCTGGCAAGTGCTTGAGCAGGTCGAGCACTCGCCAGATCCTTCGTCGCTGCGCTCCTCAGGATGAATTTGTGATCGTGATTTGGTGCGAAAGGCGGGACTCGAACCCGCACGGCTTTGGGCCACTGGATCCTAAGTCCAGCGCGTCTGCCAGTTCCGCCACTTTCGCCCGAATGCAAAAAGGACCGAGCGCGCGCCCAGTCCTCGTCATCGTACTTGATTTGGTGCCCCCACTAGGACTCGAACCTAGAACCAACAGATTAAGAGTCTGCTGCTCTACCAATTGAGCTATGGAGGCTCGGGACTCCCGCTAACTGCTCGCACCGATCATCTATTTCTCCGGCGCGAGCCGCGCATTCTAGGCAACGGTGCGGATGCGGTCAAGGACGCGCCGGCAGCATCGCCTTCCCTTTGCGCAGGTAATCCCACGCCGAATAGAGCGTGGTGAGGAGCGCGATGCGGAAGAGGATTTCCAGGAACGGGAGCAGGCGCGGACCGAACGCGTTCGCGGCGATGGCGATGCCGAGGGTGACGGCCTGAACGACCGTGGAAGTCTTGCCGGCCCACGACGGCGGAAAGCGTTTCACGTTCACTCTCGTGTAGAGGAGGTACGCGATCGTGATGATGAAGAAGTCGCGGATGAAGACGGTGAAGGTCAGCCAGACGGGGATCCCGGACACCGGCAGTCCATCGCGCAGCGTGTAGAAGAGATAGCCGCAGACCATCATGGTCTTGTCGGCGGCAGGATCGAGAATCGCGCCGAGGCGCGAGCGCTGATTGAAGCGCCGCGCGATGACGCCGTCGAGAAAATCGGTGAGCGCAGCGCCGGCGAAGATGAAAAACGCAATCCGATACTCGCCGCGAAACGACGCGTAGATGAAAACAGGGACGGCGAAAAGACGGAGAAGGGTGAGCGCGTTCGGAATCGTCAACATCAACGTGCGCAGGTTACGCGAAGGCGAATTCGTGCGCCAACGTTGATCGGCGAAGCAGGTTTCAGTCGGCCAAGCGCCGCAAGCACAGACAAGAGTGTCTGTGCCACACTGATTCGCGCGTAGAACCACACTGCCGATTCACGGCAGGATGAATGTGGCACAGACACTCCTGTCTGTGCTGGCGAGGCTTGCGCGGCTCTTTCAAGCTCGCTCGTCCCGAGTTTGCCTCGAGGCTCACAGCTCCGCGCGGAACTGGTCGAGCGCCGATTTGCGGAGGTAGATCGTTTTCCCCTCGGACAGCAGCAGGTTCTGCTTCATCAGATCGTGAATCAGCCGCGACACCGTCTCGCGCGACGTCCCGATCATGTTGGCGATGGCCTGATGCGTCGGCCGGATCACGGCGATGTAATCGTTGTCGAGGACCTTGCCGCTCTGGCGCGCCAGGTCGAGGAAGAAGCGCGCGAGACGGCCGTAAACGTCCATCGTCGCCAGCGATTCGATCCGGTTCGATGCATGCCGCAGACGCTTCGACAGCTCGCCGAGCACCTTCTGCGTGATCCCAAAGTTCTCGCTGAGGATGTGCAGGAAGTCGCTGCGCCAGATCGAAACGACCTCGAGCGGCTCGATGGCAATGACGGTGGCGGACCGCGGCTCGTTGTCGAAGAGCGCCATCTCGCCGAAGAAATCGCCCGCGGCCAGGATCGAGAGGATGATCTCTTTCCCCTCGGGCGAGATCATCGTCACCTTCACCTGACCCTCGCGGATCAGGTAGAAAACGTCGCCGATCTCGTCAGCGTGAAAGACGGCGTCGTCTTTCGCGTAGCGGCGCGTCTTGGCCACGGCGGCGATCGAGGCGAGCTCGCGCTCATCCAGCTCCGCGAAGAGCGTGAACTTCCGGTAGAACGATGATGGGAGCACTGGTTGCGCGATTTTAGCAGCAAAGCCCGGTGCTACACTCCGCCGCGAAGTCCCCAACAAGCGTGGCCATCAAACGGATCATCCCGATCTCTTCCGGCAAAGGCGGGGTCGGCAAGACGACTTTCGCCATCAACTTCTCGCTTGCCCTCTCGCGCCACGGCCGCACCGTGCTCGTCGATCTCGACACCGGCACCTCGGCCATCCGCAACGCCATCGACGTTCCGATCGAGAAAGATCTCTACCACTTTTTCCGCAAGGGCGAGTCGCTCAACAACTGCGTCACGCATCTCAACGACAAGCTCGATCCGAAGGGTGAGTTCCGCAACTTCGGATTCGTGGCCGGGCCGCTGCACCTCATCGACGAGATCACGAATTTCGGCGCCGCGAACAAAGCGCGCCTGATCGAAGCGATCAACGGGCTGGATGCGGATTACGTCATCCTCGACATGCGCGCCGGCCTCGACTCGAACGTGATCGACTTCCTGCCGTTCTCGAACTCCGGCGTGCTGATCTTCACGCCGCATCTTCCCAGCGCGACTCTGGCAGCGTCGGACATCGTCAAGGCGATCCTCTTCCGCAAGCTCCGTCTGATCTTCAGCAAGGAGTCGCCGTTTTTCTCTACGGTGGATGGAAAACTTGACTTCTGGCGCCTGATCAATGAGCTGATCGATCAGGTCGAGGACGTCTACGATTCGTCTGTAGGCAATCTGGATGCTTTTGCCGACGATCTCGCGGGCAACCTCGGCGATCATCCGATCACCCGCACCGTGCAGCAAACGCTCGACGAGTTTCGCGTCCACTACGTTCTCAATCTTTTCAACGGCGTCGACGATTCGTTCCAGACCGCGGTGAAGCCGTTCATCGAGAATCTGACCGCGAACGTTTCCGCGCGCTGCGGCGTGACGAACCTCGGCTGGATCACGCGCAGCGACGCCATCCACCGCGCGAACTGCAACAAGATCCCGGCGCTGCTGCTCCCGGCCGACGAAAAGAAAGCGGCGAAGAGCAATCGCGTCGCGCAGGAGCTCGACGATCTGCGCGCGATGGCCATCGGCATCGATCAACCTCGGCGCAAAAGTGCGAAGCAGCAGAAGTCGGCCGCGTCGCTCGATCCCGCCGACCATCTTTCCAATCAGCTCAACGTCCTCCGCTCGATGTTCGAGCAGAAGAAGGACGACGACTTCCACGCGAACTTCGACTACGCCTCGCAGCGCGCGCTGTTCACGATGAAGAACCGCCGTCCGAGCGAGTTCGGCGACATCCGCATCTACACGCCGACGGAAATGCTGAACACGATTTTCGCGAAATCGAACGTGCCGACTGCGGTCGATTGGGGTGAGTTGGAACTTTGAGGTTTTGTCATCCTGAGCCGCCGAAGCTGCGTAGGCGAAGCCGGAGCAGCGCAGGACGGCGAAGGATCTCAAGATTCGCGAGTTGCGTTGAATCCCACGGCGTTTCAGCCGGTGATGGGAAGCTTGAGATCCTTCGCCGTCCTCCGGCGTTCCGCGCTTCGCGCTCCAACGCCTCCGGCGGCTCAGGATGACATCGTCCGCAATTCCGCTAGACTTCGCCGCCATGAAAAGAACGCTCGCCCTTCTCGCGCTCGTTGCGACCTCCGTTTTTGCCGCCGACACGCCCGATCCGACGATGCAGAACCGCATCCGGCAGGAAGGGTTCCGCAACTCGAAGGTCATGGAGACCGCTGAGGAGTTGATGGACTTCGTCGGACCGCGCCTGACCGGATCGCCGAACATGAAACGCGCCAACGAATGGACGCGCGACAAGCTCACAGCGTTCGGCCTCACCAACGCTCATCTCGAGAGCTGGGGCCCGTTTGGCCGCGGTTGGTCGTACGAAGAATGCACCGTGCGCATGACCACTCCCGACGTCGCGCAGCTCTGGGCGCTGCCGCGCGCATGGACGCCCGGAACGAACGGCGTGATCTCCGGCAAACCGATTCGCGTGAAGATCGAGACGGTCGAGGACATCGAAAAATATCGCGGCAAACTCACAGGCAAGATCGTCCTCAACGGCGACGCGCGCGAGCTCAAGCCGCACGATCAGGCGCAGTTCAACCGCTACAGCGAAAAGCAGCTCAGCGACATCGAGAACTACGAGCTTCCGGGCAAACCGCGCTTCACGCGCGAGGACATCGTCAAGCGCAACGCCTTCCGCAAAGCGCTCACGAAGTTCCTGGCCGAGGAAAAGCCGCTGGTGATGATCGACTCCGACAGCGCCGACTTTGGCAACTTCCACGTGCAGGGCGCGGGCACGCAGCGCGACGGTGAGAGTTACCCGGTGCCGTCAATCGTCATGTCGACCGAGCACTACAACCGCCTGGCACGCCTCGTCGATCTGAAGAAAGACGTCACGCTCGAAGTCAACGTCAAGACGACGTACTACGACGCCGACAAGAACGCGTACAACACCATCGCGGAGATCCCCGGCACCGACAAAAAGGGCGAGATCGTCATGCTCGGCGGCCACCTCGACTCCTGGCACGGCGGCACCGGCGCCACCGACAACGGCGCGGGCACGGTGGTGGCGATGGAAGCGGTGCGCATCCTCAAAGCGATCGGCATCGCGCCGAAGCGCACCATCCGCATCGCGCTCTGGAGCGGCGAAGAGGAAGGCCTCCTCGGCTCGCGCGCGTACGTCTCCGAACATTTCGCGTCGCGTCCCGAGCCGACCGCGGCGGAACGCGACGTCCCCGCGGCCATGCGCGGCAACGCCGGACCGCTGACGTTGAAGCCGGAGCACGCCAAACTCTCCGCCTACTTCAACCTCGACAATGGCACTGGCAAGATTCGGGGCATCTACGCGCAGGAGAATTACGCGGTCGCGCCGATCTTCGAGAGTTGGATCGCACCGCTGAAGGACCTTGGCGTCACGACCGTCACCGAACGCAATACCGGCAGCACCGACCACGTGTCATTCGACGGCGTCGGCTTGCCCGGCTTCCAGTTCATCCAGGACGAAGTCGAGTACGAGCAGCGCACACATCACACGAACTACGACGTCTACGACCGCCTGCAGCGCGACGATCTGATGCAGGCCGCCGTGGTCATGGCCACGTTCGTGTGGGAAGCAGCGAATCGTCCGGAGTTGATGCCGCGCAAGCCGCTGGCTAAGAGCGATCTGCCGGCTGCAACGGCGGCGGCGCACTAGCCCCTGGGAACGCGGGCGTCTCGCCCGCAGCCTTCTGTCCGAGCACCACCAGCGGGCAGGATGCCCGCGTTCCCAGGTTACCGCCAGAAGTAGCGGGCGCGAATCACGGTCCACGCGATGCGCATCGTGTCGCCGAGCGGTTTGTAGTGGCTGGTGGACTGGCCGTCGACGAATCCGAGGTCGATGGGGATGGTGATGACCTTGAAGCCGCGGCAGCCGGCCTGGACGATCACTTCGCTCTCCATGTCGAATCCGTCGCTGCGCAGGCGGATGGCGCGCAGAAGGTTCGCGGAGTAGAGGCGGAATCCGCTCTGCGAGTCGGTTACGTTGGTCTTCGCCGCGTAAGCGATGCAGCGTGCGGAGAATCGGTTGGCGAAGCGGCGCCGCGGGAGCATCTCGCCGAAGAGGTGCGCGCGGCCGCCGATGATGAGGTCCGCGCCGGTTTCGGCGCGCGCGGCGATGAACTTCGGAATCTCGCGCGGAAGATGCTGGCCGTCGGCGTCGAGCGTGACGACCGCATCGAATCCATGCTCGATCGCGTACGCGAATCCGGTCTTGAGCGCCGCGCCTTTGCCGCGATTGACGGCGTGGCTGACAACGTTCGCTCCCGCTTCGCGCACAACATCTGCCGTTCGATCGGCGGAACCGTCATCGACGACGAGAACGTCGGCATTAACCGCTTTGCAGTCGCGGATGACGGCGCCAATGGTCGGCTCCGCATTCAGCGCAGGAATGAGCACGAGCGTTTTCATGCTGGCTCTCGCGAGATTACCGCGCAGACGATACCGCCGCCGGCCGAGATGGAGTTGACCAGGATGTTTCGCAGGTTGGCCGCGCGCGCTTCGGTCACGACCGTGAATTGCATTTCCGGATCGGACTCCGCGAAGGCGAACGACGCGTGCAGCGTTTGATCGCGCATCGCCAGCAACGCCGCGGCGAGCTGAAAACCGCCGCCGGCGGCATACTCGCCGAAGTACGCCTTCGTGGCGACGACTGGCGGGACGTCATCGCCGAAGAGCCGCTGGATGGCGCGCAGTTCCAGCAGGTCGCCGCGTTTCGTTCCGTTTGCGAATGCGTAGATCGCGTCGATGTCGGAAGGCTGCAGTCCGGCGTCGTCGATCGCCGCCGCCATCGCCGCCGCGACTTGCGCATCGCCCGTTCCCCAATCCGAGATCGTGGCGGTCGTGTCGCGCGCGATTCCGAATCCCGACAGCCAGCCGTACGGTTGCCGCGACGGCGCTCCCTCGGCGATGAAAATCGCACTGCCCTCGCCGATCGACATGCCGTTGCGGCGCCGATCGAATGGCCGCATCGCTTCATCGATCCCGTCTTCCGCATGCGCGAGCGCGCCGACGCGGTCGAGGACGGAGAAGACCATCTCGTTGACCTCTTCCACGCCGCCGATGATGGCCGATGGGACAGTGCCTTTGACGATCTGCGAGCTGGCAAACATGGCCGCGGCGAGCAGCGACGACTCGCGCTGCGTGACAGTCAGATTGAATCCGCGCAAGTCCAGTTCGATCGCAATGTGCGAGCCAGGCGCGTTCGCGACCGACTCGGCGAAGAGCTGCGGAGGCGCGAGCGCGGCGCCTTTCGCGACGTACTCCTGCATGTAATCGACGGACGTCTGCACGGGACCGAAGGCGGTGCCGAGGGCAACGCCGGCTTCGTTGGGCAACGCGACGCCGGCATCTTCGATCGCCAGTCGTGCCGCGGCGACGGCGTAACGCGAGAGCGTGTTCATCCGCCGCAGTTTCATGGCGGGGATGTAATCGCGCGCCTTGAAGTCGACGACCAGCGCCGCGTTGTGCGCCGAAAGGCCTTCCGTATCAAAACGTTCGACGGGCGCGATCGCGGTCTTTCCGGCGTCGAGCAACGCGCGAAACGATTCAATCCCGATTGCGCCCGGCGCAACGATCCCGATGCCGCTTATCGCCACGCGACTCATTTTGCGAACCAGCGGTTATAGCACGGTAGAACGCCGCAACTTATCGATCCGAGATGGTGGCCGAGCCTTGGGCAACCAACGCTGTCGGCCGTGCCGACCGGAAAAGCAGCGAGACGTTCGAACCGCCGAAGCCGAACGTGTTCGACAGCACGTTCGTCATCGCCATCGGGCGCGGCGTGTGCGGGATGTAGTCGAGCGTGCAATCGGCGGCGGAGGTATCGAGCCGCAGCGTCGGCGGGGCGATCTGGTTCTGCAGCGCCAGGACCGTGATCACCGCCTCGACGCCGCCGGACGCGCCGAGCGTGTGGCCGAAGTACGACTTGCTCGACGACACCGGCACGGTATCGCCGACCGCGGAGAGAATCGCCTTCGTTTCCGCGGAGTCGTTCAACAGCGTTCCTGTTCCGTGGGCGTTGATGTAGTCGAGCGTGGGATTGTTGGCGGCTTCCGCCAGCGCGCCGAGCATCGCTGCATGCGCGCCGCGGCCGTCTTCGTGCGGCGCGGTCGGATGATGCGCATCGCAGGTCGCGCCGTAGCCGCAGAGCTCCGCGAGAATCGTTGCGCCGCGGGCGACGGCATCGTCCCAGCGCTCGATGACGAGATACGCGGCGCCTTCGCCGAGGGTGATGCCTTTGCGATCGGCGGCGAAGGGAGTGCAGGGATTTTCGTCGACCGCCTGCAGCACGTTGAAGCCGCTGTAGGTCAGGCGGCAGAGTGCGTCGCTGCCTCCGGCAATGGCGACGTCGGTGTGGCGCGAACGGAGCAGATCGCCGGCCATTCCGATTGCCGCACCGGCGGATGCGCACGCGGTGGCATTCGACAGCACGCCGCCGCCGAGGTTGAGAGCGCGCGCGACGGCATCGGATGGACCGGAGGTCGGCTGTTGCAGGACGCGGGAGACTGGCACGCGTCCACGCCCGCGGACGAGCCGGTCGAAGTAAAAACTCTCCCCTTCGAGAAGACCGCCGGTCGATGTGCCGGTGGAGACGACAGCGCGTTCGCGCGGCAGCGGAGAGCTTGCGCCGTCGTTCGCTTGCGCAATTGCTTCACTCGCTGCGATCACCGCCAGCAGATCGCTGCGCGACATCCGCTTGGTTGCGCGCTTGTCGACGAGGCGATCGATCTCTCCGACTTCCGCGGCGATATCGGTCGGGAACGTCTCGCCGGGGAACTTCGTCAGCTTGCCGATGCCCGCGCGCGACTCGACGATCGAACGCCACACCTCATCGCGATTGCGTCCGATGGAGCAGACGATGCCGGTGCCGGTGACGGCGAGGCGGATGGTGATGTCGGATTTACGCATGGTGTTCGCCTGTCATCCTGAGCCGCCGAAGCGACGCAGGCGAAGCCGGAGTCGCGCAGGACGGCGAAGGATCTCAAGATGCGCAAATCCGGCTGAAACCCGCTGGGATTCAACACAGCTTTGTGAAGCTTGAGATCCTTCGCCGTCCTCCGGCGTCTCCGCCTTCGGCTCCGCGCCTGCGGCAGCCTCAGGATGACAGTGCGAGATAAAACCTGCCGCGAATCACTTCTACTCCATCAATCAGGCCGCTGCCAGAGAACCGGAACGTGCCGCCGAAATCGGCGTCGAGCGTGACCACGAAGCGGATCACATCACCAACCTCGATGGCGCGATCGACCTCACATCGCTCGATGCCGGTGAGAAAGCCGTGCGAGCGCGAATCGAAGGCAAGTCCGCCGCCGAGTTGGGCCATCGCTTCGACCGGCATGAGTGAAGACGGCATTGTGTCGTTCGCGGTGCAGACGTAGGTCCCTTCGATCGTTTTTGCATCGATGCGCGTGGCGGCGGATGCGGCGCGGAAAGGAATCTGGTGCGGAAGGCTTTCCAGCCAGCTCACACCGGCGCCTGTTGCTGCTGGTCGGCCAGGCGATGCTGCACGAACTCGGCGAGCGACGAGATCGAATGGAAGTTGTCGCGTGCGGCCGATTCGTTCTTCACCTTGATGCCGAACTCGGTCTCCAGCATCACCACGATCTCCAGCGCGTCGATCGAATCGAGGCCGAGGCCGCCGGCGAAAAGCGGATCGTCATCCTTGATGTCGTCGGGGGTCATGTCTTCAAACTTGAGCCGCTCGATGAGCAGCTCCTTCAATTTTGTCCTGAGGTCATTCATGGGCTCGGTCCATTTTCACACAGATGCCGGTCCGGGCAACTTTTCCCATGCGATGGGCCGGGCGATCACGCCGAACATTTTCTGCGCGCGGACGAAAAAGAAAAAGAGCGCGAGCTTCCAGCGGTTGTTCGTGACGAAGATGTTTCCCGCCAGGATGCCGGTGATCACCGGGATGAGGCCGTAGTCGGTCTTCGGCTGCAGAAAGACTTCGAGAAACTCGCGGCGGTAGAAGTTGACGATGAAGCGGAAGTACTTGTTCATGGCGCTCTGGAACGAGCGGTCGTAGCGCCGAAGCAACCGCATGCTGCCGCGGCGGAGGCGCTGCTCGATCGCGTCGGCGGCAATATCCGCCGACTTCATGGCCATGAAAACGCCGGTAGAGAAGATCGGATCGAGAAAGCCGGCGGCGTCGCCGATGATCGCGAAGTTCTTTCCCGTTCTCCGCTTGACCATGAACGAGAAGTCGCGGCGGACGTAGACAAGCGACACGCGCTCGGCATCTTTCATCCGCTCAGCAAGATACGGCGCGGCGTCAATCGTCCGCGCCAGCAACTCTTCGGGACTCAAACCGCAGCTGCGAAGATGGTCCTGTCCGACGACGAGCCCGACGCTCATCGTGTCGGCGCTAACCGGGATCAGCCAGAACCAGGCGTCGCGAAGCACGACGATGATGGTGTTCCCGGCATCGCGCCCCTCGGGACGCGGAACGTTCTTGTAGTGCGCGAAGACGGCCACCTTCTTCAACTCTTCGACGTCTTCCTTGCCGCCGATCCGATTGCCGAGGAAGGCGCCATGTCCGCTGGCATCGACGACGAAGCGGGCTTCGATGCGTTCGCCATTCGCGGTGGTGACAATCGCGCGCTTCGAATCGGCGAGGTCGACCGCGGTGACCGCGACTCCCTCGCGAACATCGACGCCTGCAGCCGCAGCATTGCGCAACAGCAGCTCATCGAACTCCGCCCTCTTCACCTGAAACGAGCTGTGATACGCCTCGGGGAGGTTCTCGACGAACCGAAAGGTGTATCCGAGCGCACCGTCAGCAGTGACGAACCCCGCGCCGTACTTGGGCGTGAACGACCCTTGCGTCATCGGAACCGTCACGCCGAGGCGGGCGAAGAGATCGTTGTTGTACGGCAGCAGCGACTCCCCGACCTGAAAGCGCGGAAAGTGCTCGCGTTCGAGCAGCGTGACGGAGAACCCCTTCCGCGCGAGCAAGGTCGCCGCCGTCGATCCGGCCGGGCCGCCTCCGATGACGAGGACGTCGATCATGAGCGTGCGATGCTAACGCACGCGGTGCCGTCTCGATTTCTCCGCAATATCGTCTATCCTCCTTCGCCCATGCTGGAGCGCTTCCTTGCGTTAGCGGCTGCCGCGCCCGAGGCGGCCGCGGTGATCGATGGCGCGACGGGTGAGGTGACATCGCGTTCGCAACTGCTGGCGCGGATTGACGAGTTTGCGCAGAAACTCGGCGGTTTCAAGCTGGGCGACGTCGTTGCGATCCAGCTCCCGAACTCGGTCGACTTCGTCGCGGCATTCGGCGCGGTATTGAAACAGAAGCTCGTCGCGATCCTGATCGATCGTGATGCCACTGAGTCTGAGGTGAGCAACGTACTCAGCCACTTCGCGGCGCGAGGATTGGTCAGTCGTAGCGGCGTTTCGATGAGAGAAACGAGCGATACGACCCTTCCCGCCGGCGCGCGGCTGATCAAACTGACATCCGGCTCGACCGGAATGCCAAAGGGAATCGTGGCTACGGAAGCGAATCTGATCGCCGACGCCGTCAACATCTGCGCGACGATGGACATCCGCCCGGACGACATCAACCTCGGCGCGATTCCGATGTCGCATTCCTATGGCTTTTCGAACCTTGTCACGCCGCTGCTCGTGCAGGGGACGGCGGTCGTCATCTCGAACGATTACCTGCCTCAGTCGGTAGTGAACCTTTGCAACCGCTTTTCGTGCACCGTCGCACCGCTGATTCCGATGGTGTTCGATCATCTGATTACTGCGGGCGACGGAGAGTTCAAGACGGTACGGACGTTTCTCTCCGCCGGCGCACCGCTGCCGCCAACCGTGTCGCGCAAATTTCGCGAGCGCTTCGGCATCCCGATCCATACCTTCTACGGCTGCAGCGAATGCGGCGGGATCACATACGACCGCGAGGGAGCGTCGGTGGAGCGCGGCACGGTCGGGAGAGCGATGGAGAACGTGACGCTGTCGTCGACGCGAGGACGCCTCACCGTCCGCGGCGCCAACGTCGCACTTGGCTATCTCCACGATGCGGCGACGTTCCAGCCGTTCGATGACGGCGTCTTCGTCACCGACGATCTGATCGAGCTTCGCGACGACGGCGAGGTGGCCATCACCGGACGCGCCAGCGAATTGATCAACACCGCCGGCAAGAAGGTGAACCCGCGCGAAGTCGAACAGGTGCTGCTGCAGATCGATGGCGTGCGCGAGGCGAAGGTCTATGGCGAACCGGCCGGAGCGCGCGGCGAGGTGGTTGCCGCGGCGGTGGTGGCGAGTTCTGACGTCACGCGCGAACAGATCCGCGCGTACTGTCTGGAACACCTCTCGCCACACAAAGTGCCACGCATCGTGAAACTGATCGAATCGATTCCGGTAGATGAGAGGGGGAAGGTGAAACGGGCGGTGTTGGCCTCGCTTTAATCAACCACAGAGGCGCAGAGAGCACCGAGAAATCTCAGAGTCCTCTGCGTCTCTGTGGTTAAAACTCTCTCACGTCGCGCGGAAGCCTTCGGCCGTCTCGCTGATCTTCGTGAAGCCCGCTGCCTGCATCGCATCCCGGGCATCGTCGCTGAGAGGCAATCCGATGACATCGACGCGTTGCGGGTGACCGATCTGCGACAGGAGATGCTTGAGATCGTCGGGCGCGCGAAATACGGTGACGCTGATGTGCGGCCATTCTGTCGCGCGGTTCCACGCGTCCGAAACGGCGGGACGGTTCGCTGGGCTTTCGACGATCCAGACCGGCGTCCGCATCACCAACCCGGAAAGTCGATCGCCAAAGTCGGCGTCGAAGACGATGGCCACGCGGCGGCTCATCCTCTGGCTTCGGCGCTTTCGGCCGGGGCGGAAGTGGAGGCGGGACGGCGGCGAAACAGGCGGCGCAACTGCAGCCGCACGTTGTCCGCTTCCGCGAACATCCACAGCTTCACGCCGCGCAGGAACATGTGCGCCGGCGAAAGATTGAGATTGAAGTAGGCCTTGATGCGCCGGCCGTTGTTGCGCGCGCCCGCCTCACCCGCCGCACGGCGCGCGAGCGCGATGGCTTTGAAACGGCGGTGATAGAACTTGATGAAGTGGTAGCTGAAGAAGGCCGGCTTCGGGCCGAGCACCGGCATCCAGACGAACTTCTTCGCGATTCGATAGGCCGGGATAACCACGAAGATGTAGTAATGAGCCGTGTCAAGAATCATGGCCGCCGCAAGCAGGTCGGCCTCGCCCATGTAATAGTACTTGTCCTTGTAAATCGAGCGGAAGAAGCGAACGTACGAGCGAGCGAACGCCTCGTTGTGCTCCGCGATGCGCGCGGAAACATCCTCCCCTTTCGCGTCCAGTCCGACGATCTCTGCCGTCGCCTCGGCGGTGAACGACGCGTGATCGAGACCGGGCGAATAGTACGGATCGAGGAACGCCGCGGCATCGCCGAGGAGCGCCCAGCCGTTGCCCATGTACTGCTTCGAAACGTACGGAAGGTGCGAGTAGAAACGCAGATCATCCAGGCGAGGTGATGCGCCGTCGAGCAGCTCCGACAACGCCGGAATCGCGTTCAGGAAGGCGACGAAATCGGCCGCGCGGTCTTTGCTGTGATGGAGATCGATCAGGCGCTTGTCGAAGACGACGCCGATCGACGTCTCGCCGTTGCCGAGCGGAATCACCCAGATCCAGTAACCGAAGCCGGTGTAGTGATTCGTGGCCAGCCGGCGCGAACTGATGTTGCGCGCGGCGAGATCGCCGGAACGCGCCGCGATGTCGTCAATGTGACGGAGACCGTTCCAACGGCACCAGATCGCGGCGACAGGATGCTCGTCGTTGCGTTCGATGAGGTTGAGACGACGTCCGAGGAAGTTGACGCGTCCGGTGGCGTCGAGCAGCCAGCGGCAGCGGAGCTCGCGAACTTCATCGCCGACTTCGACGGTCAGCTTGTTGTCGAAGTCGTTCAGTTCGACGTCGCGCGCTTTCGCGGGACGGAGCAACTCCGCGCCTTCATCAACAGCAGTCTTCAACAAGTACTCATCGAGTACATCGCGGCGTAGTTGAAACGCGGGCACGGCACTGCGAATGAATCCGCCCGCCTCGGTTGCATTCGCGTGACCGGTCACCTTGTCGTTCGTGAACCAGTAGCGCAGCCCCTCTTTCGGCAATTGCTCGGACTCGAGGTGATGCCACATCGCCAGCCGGCGCGTGAGAAACATGGCTGACATCTCGGTCGTCGCTTCGCCGACCTTCGCATCGAATGCTTCCGCTTTTTCCACGATGAGGACGCGAAGCTGCGGATGATCGCGGCGCAGCAGAATCGCCGTCGACGCGCCGCTGAAGGCGCCGCCGAGGATGATCACATCGTAGCGATCGGGCTGCATCGGGGGATCGTAACATCCACCTTTCGAGTAGGATTGCGCGCCCTATGCACTGGCTCCATCAATTCTTCCTGACCTGGATGCAGTTCGTCCTCGACTGGGGTTACCTCGGCATCTTCGTGATGATGGCGTTCGAGTCGACGGCGCTGCCGATTCCGGCCGAAATCGTCATGCCTCCGGCCGCCTACTGGGCGTCGCAGGGACGCTTCAATCTGGCGCTGGTGATCGTCGCGGCGACGGCGGGATCGTGGGCCGGATCCGCCGCGAGCTACTGGATCGCCTACAAGCTCGGACGTCCACTCGTGAACCGCTACGGACGTTTCGTTCTGATGTCGCCGTCGAAAATCGAAGCCGCCGATCGTTGGTTCGAGACGTACGGCTCCGGCGGTATTTTCGTAGCGCGCCTGCTGCCGGGAATCCGCCACGTGATCTCGATCCCCGCCGGCCTTTTCCGGATGCCGTTCGCCCGCTTCTCGCTGATGACGATCCTCGGCGCCGGCCTTTTCAACGGCGCACTGGCCTGGTTCGGCATGCGCGTCCTCGGCGATCAACCCGCCCTGATGAAGGATCCCGACGCTCTCCGCCACGCGCTCGCATCGAAATCGATGTGGCTGGTCGGCTTCGGCGTCGCCGTCGCGATCCTCTACGGCATCATGGTCTGGATGCAGAAGCGCGCCGCTACGCGAGCTTCAACCCCGCGCGGGTGAAGTGGCGAAAGTCGGCGTCGTAGGTGATGAGTGGGACGTTCTTGTCGATACAGGCTTGGGCGATCAGCGCATCCGACAAGGTGGCTTTGTGGCCATCTCGCAAGATGCTTCTTCGCAAATCTCCAGCGCGCTGCCAATAGCCATCTTCCAGATCAAGCAGCGGAAGCGATAGAACAAAATCGACAAAGCCTTGCTCAACGGCGGGACTGCTGAGAGCCTCCGAAAGCACGACAGGAGGAAGCGCGGCTTCGCCGATGAGAATGGCCGCATCGGCTCGACTCACGTCGGAACCAACTTCTTCTCTCGCCCAACGGCGAAGAGAACTCGTGTCGATCGCGATCAATCGCGATCCTTGCGTAATTCATCGAGATCGATCTCCCAGTGAACCTTGCCCTTCCACTTCATCAGGCCCTCGTAGACGCCGGCCGCACGAGCTTTATCGATTTCCTTTTGGAGGCGCGCCCTTCCAGCTGCCACCTGTTCAGGCGTGAGCTGAATCGACCGGTAATGCGCCCAGTGATCCTCCTCGTCGCGCCCGATTGGCTTCGGCTCCTTTGTCTTTGCTTGTGCCATATCCGCCAATTCTCCTACTTCCCCACCTTCCGCACAAAATCCACGATGCCGATCAAAAACTCCGGGGCGAGGCGGAGGTCGGGGTTGCTGTAGCTGGCGATCTGCTTGTCGCGGTCGGGCGGGACTTCTTTGAGGACGTGGTTCATCCCTTCGATCAGGAGCAGCTTCGCTTTGGGATTCGCGGCGGCGAGGCGTTTGGCATCGTCCACGCTGACCTGCAGATCGGTCGTTCCCTGCACGATGAGAACGGGGATGGTCAGCGCGGCGATCGACTTGGCAGGGTCGTAGCGGAACCAGGAGATCAGGTACGGCTGCACGCTCGGGCGGTAGATCGCCGCGAGTTCCGGCGGAGCGTTGTCCGTCGTCTTGCCCGCTTCGAGATTCTTGAGGATTGCGTCGCTCTGCTTGGCCAGCTCCGGCGGAAGCTTGCCGGCTAGTTGTGTTCGCAGGATGTCGGCGGCAGCGCGGCCGGCGCCGGAGATCGAGATGAAGCCGTCGGCGTTGCAGCGCTTCGCGGCGAGCATTCCGATCAGCGAACCTTCGCTGTGGCCGGCGATGATGACGGCGGAGAAGCGCTTGTCCTTTCGAAGCTGCTCGCACCACAAGACCGCGTCGTCAACGTAGGTCTCGAAGCGCAGCTCCGACTCCGCCACCATCGCGCCGGCGCTCTCGCCGACGCCGCGCTTGTCGTAGCGCAGCGACGCGATGCCGTTCGACGCCAATCCTTCGGCCAGCATCAGCAGCGAGTTGTTCTTGCCCGGGAGCATCGGCGAATTTCCGTTGCGATCGGTCGGTCCGGAGCCGGACAGCAACAGCACGGCCGGCACTGGCTTGCTGGTGTCTTTCGGCATCAACAGCGTGCTGTGCAGCGTCTTGTCGGCCGGCGCAGCGGCGACCGGCGGCGGCTCCTGCGCGATGGCAGCGGACGCAATGAGAACGAGCAACAGGGCGTATCGCATGTGCCGATTATCCTTACATTTGTCATCCCGCCTTCATGACTTTCGACACGGGGCGGATCGGCTCGCGCGCTCTACATTGGGCGCATGAATCCACTACAGATCGAGAACGTCGTGAAGACGTTCGCATCCCGCCGCGCGCTCGACGGCGCATCGCTCGAGCTGCGGCCTTCCGAAGTCCTCGGCCTCCTTGGTCCGAACGGCGCGGGGAAGTCGACGCTCGTACGGACGATCATGGGCCGCGTCCAGCCCGACAGCGGCTCCGTCACGATCTTCGGCAATCCGGCTCCCGCGGGCGATACGAATGCGCGCGCCGAAGTGGGAGTGGTGCCGCAGGAGATCGCGCTCTATCCCAATCTTTCCTCTCACGAGAACCTCACCATCTTCGGCCGCTACCTCGGACTGAGCGGCAAAGCGCTCGATGACGCGATCACGCGCGCTCTCGATTGGGCGGCGCTGTCGGATCGCAAATCGGAGCCGGTCAAATCGTTCTCCGGCGGCATGAAGCGGCGTCTCAACATGGCCGTCGGTGTCCTGCACCAGCCGCGCGTGCTGCTGCTCGATGAACCGACTGTCGGCGTCGACCCGCAATCGCGCGAGCGCATCTACCAGATGATCGAATCGCTTCGCGCCGACGGCGTTTCGCTCATCTACACCACGCACTACATGGAGGAGGCGGAACGCCTCTGCGACCGCATCGCCGTCATCGACTCCGGCCGCGTCATCGCCACCGGAACGAAGGACGAGCTGGTGCGGAACACCATCGGCACCAAGCGCGAAGTCGTCGTCGAGTTTGCCGACGGCACGCGCGTCACGCACCTGATCGACGACGCCGCGGAAATGCTGCGCGTCATGCGCGAGGCCGAAACGCAGGGCAGTGCCGTGCGCGACCTGACCATGAAGTCGCCCTCGCTCGAAAAAGTCTTCCTGCACCTCACCGGAAAGGGTCTACGCGAATGATCGCCTCTGTCGTCCGAGCCGGATGGCTCAACCTCCGCCGCGATCGCGCGGCGCTCATGCTCAGCTTCATCGTCCCGATCGTCTTCTTCTCGATCTTCGCCGGCATCTTCGGCGCGCAGAAATCAAAGACGCCGAAGACGACGGTCGCCATCGCCGATCTCGATCGCAGCGACAGCTCGCGGCGCCTGATCGATGCACTGAAGCGTGAATCAGCGCTCGATATCGTGCTCACACCGAAAAAGAGCATTACGCCCTTCGATGCGAAATCAGCGGAGGCCGCCGTCCGCGCAGGCGACGCGCCGGTTGCGCTGGTGATTCCGAAAGGATTCGGCACGACCAAGATTCAGTTCGCAGGCGGGAGCAACGGGCCCTCCTTCAAACTTCTCGCCGATTCGGCGGATCCGATCGCCGATCAGGTCGTGGGCGGACTGCTGCAGAAGAACATGATGATGGCGATGCCCGAGATGATGATGGACGCGGGAGTCTCCGAGGTCGATCGCTGGAGCGGAGGGCTGACGGCGCAGCAGAAAGCGAACCTCGATCAGAACATGAAGAGCTATCGCACATTCAGCGCGAAGCCTGCGGCCATGCGATCGACAGATTCGCTCATCAAAATCGAGAAGACTGACGTCATCGGCCAGAACAAATCGAACGTCGTGGCAGCGCTGTACGCGGCAGGAATCGGCGTCATGTTCCTTCTCTTCACCGCGTCGAACGCAGGCGGCGCGCTGCTCGAAGAAAACGAAAGCGGCACGCTCGACCGCATCCTCACCACCCGCCTCACGCTGACCCAGCTCCTCCTCGGCAAACTCGCCTATCTCTGGACGCTCGGCTTCGTGCAAATCTGTGTGATGTTCCTCTGGGGCGCGATCGCATTCCGCCTGCAGCTCGCCCAACACATCGGGGGCTTCCTGATCATGGCGCTCACCACCTCCCTCGCCACCTCGGCATTCGGACTCCTGCTCGCATCCGTCTGCCGCACGCGCGCACAACTCGGCGCGATGTCGACGCTGGTCGTCCTCTCGCTCTCCGCAATCGGCGGCTCGATGTTCCCGCGCTTCCTCATGCCGGCCGGCCTGCAGAAAGCGGGACTGGTGCTCTTCAACTCATGGGCACTGGAAGGATTCACGAACGTCTTCTGGCGCGAACTGCCGCTATCGTCGCTCGCGCTTCCCGCGGCCGTGCTCGTCGGATGGGGGATTGTCTTCTTCGTCGTGGCGCGGCAGTTGACGAAGAGGTGGGAAATCGCGTGACTTGGGAACGCGGGCGCCTCGCCCGCTGTACTTGGCAAAATCCTGCTCGACAGCGGGCGGGACGCCCGCGCTCCCGGCTACTACAATGCGCCTCGTGCCTCCGATCAAGAACCGCGACCACTATCCCGTCCTCGTCATCGGCACCGGCATCGCCGGGCTCACCGCGTCGTTCTGCCTGGCTGGCGCGGGGATCAAAGTCCTCCTCGTCACCAAGGCTGCTGACCCGAAAGACTGCAACACCTTCTGGGCGCAGGGCGGGATCATCTATGAGGGCGAAGGCGATACGCCCGCGAAGCTGATCGAAGACATCATCGCCGCCGGCGCCGGACTCTCGAACGAAGAAGCTGTGCGTTTCCTCGCCGTCGAAGGGCCGCGCGTGGTCAAGGAGTTGCTGCTCGACGAGATGCACGTTCCCTTCTCCGTCAGCGAAGAGGGCGAGCTCGATCTAACGCAGGAAGGCGCGCACTCGCTGCCGCGCATCATCCATTCCGGCGACGCCACCGGCCGCGCCATCGAGACCTCGCTCCTCAATCGCGTCAAGAACGAGCCGAACATCACGCTCGTGACGGAGATGACGGCGATCGATCTGTTGACCACGCAGCATCATCCGACCGACATCCAGGTCCGCTACCGGCTGACGAACGAGTGCGCCGGGGCATACCTGCTCGACAACCGGACGAACGAGGTCTTCACGATCTTCAGCGACTTCACCATCCTCGCCACCGGCGGCATCGGCCAGATCTATCTGCACACGACGAACACGCGCAACGCCATCGGCGACGGCGTGGTGATGGCGCAGCGTGCCGGCGCGCGCGTGATGAACGCCGAATACGTCCAGTTCCATCCGACCGCGCTTGCCGATAAGAAAGCCAATCACTATCTGATTTCCGAAGCACTCCGAGGAGAGGGCGCGCGGTTGCGAAACGAGAAGGGCGAGTACTTCATGGAGAAGTATTCGCCGGTGCTGAAGGATCTCGCGCCGCGCGACGTCGTGGCGCGCGCCATCGTCGAGGAGATGACGACGAACAAGGACGAATTCGTCTATCTCGACCTGGCCAACTTCTACACCGGGCACGAGCCGATCGCGGAGCGCTTCCCGAACATCCGCAAAGCGTGCGCGGACATCGGCGTCGACATCGAACGCGATCCGATTCCGGTCGTTCCCGCCGCGCACTATTTCTGCGGCGGCATCCTGGCAAACAACGTCGGCGAGACGACGCTGACGCGGCTCTACGCAATCGGCGAAACGTCGTGCACCGGACTGCACGGCGGCAATCGTCTGGCGTCGACGTCGTTGCTCGAAGGTTTGACGTGGGGATATTTCGCGGCCGTCTCGATCCGCGAAAAATACGAGTCGTCGACCACTCCCGTCGAATCCGCCACCGGTCCCGTCCCCCGCCGCGCCCGCCTTGGCGACGCGCCAGCGATCCGCCGTTCGTACGGCACGCGCCGTCCCGGCATTGGATCGATCGACGACGCGCTGCTGCTCTCGATCCCTGACTGGCGTCCGCCCGGTCACGAGAACATGGAAGACCCCGCGCTAATCCTGCAGGACTGGACCACGATTCAGCACACGATGTGGAACTACGTCGGCATCGTCCGCACCTACGAGCGCCTGAAGCGCGCCGTGGCCGACATGCGCGAGCTCGGCAGCCGCCTCACGAAGTACTACCACGAGTCAACGATCAGCAAAGCGATCCTGGAGCTCTTCCACGGCCAGCAGATGGCGATGATCGTGGCGAATTCGGCGCTGCGCAATCCGGTGTCGAGGGGAGCGCATTTCCGGAGAGACTAGGTTGCTGAGTTGCTAGGTTGCTGAGTTGCTTGGTGCCTTCCACCCAGCAACTTAGCAACCCAGCAACTCAGCAACCCATGGCCGTGGAACGAATCCGCCACCCCCTCCGTTTTCGTAGCTCGCACAAGGAGACCCGTATGAACACGATCCTCAAAAAGTGGTTGCCGATCGCTGCTGGAACCATCATTCTCATGGCCGTTTACAGCGCCGTGACCCAGCGCCCGGTCGACGCCGCGCCCGCCAACCCGCAGATCCACCACAAAGGAGACAGGATGGCCAACTACGTCAAACCTTCCGACGCGGAGCTGAAGAAGAAGCTCACGCCCATTCAGTACGAAGTCACGCAGCACGAGGGCACCGAGCCGCCGTTCCGCAATGAGTACGCCGACAACCACGCCGCCGGCATCTACGTCGACGTGGTCAGCGGCGAGCCGCTTTTCAGCTCGCTCGACAAGTTCGAATCCGGCACCGGCTGGCCGAGCTTCACCCGTCCACTGGAACCGGCGAACATCGTCGAGAAGACGGACCGCAAGTTCTTCATGTCCCGCACCGAAGTCCGCTCCAAACACGCCGATTCACACCTCGGCCATGTCTTCGATGATGGTCCTGCGCCGACCGGTCAGCGCTACTGCATGAACTCAGCATCTCTTCGCTTTATCCCGGTCGACAAACTCGAAGCCGAGGGATACGGCGACTACCTGCCGCTGTTCAAGGGGAAGGACGCGCACAAATGACGGAGACCGCTACGCTCGCCGGCGGCTGCTTTTGGGGCGTCGAAGAGCTCGTACGCAAACTGCCCGGCGTAGTCGACACCACTGTTGGCTACGCCGGCGGCACCCTCGACAATCCGCGCTACGAGGACGTAAAAAAAGGCCGTACCGGCCACGCCGAATCGCTGCAGATCAAGTTCGATCCCTCGAAGATTTCGTACGACGAGATCCTCGACTTCTTCTTCCGCCTGCACGACCCGACGACCGCAAACCGTCAAGGCAACGACATCGGCACGCAATACCGCTCAGCGATTTTCTACCACGACGAGACGCAGCGCGAAGCCGCCGAACGCGCGATCCAGCGCGCGCAGCCGAAGTGGCCGCGTCCCATCGTGACCGAGGTCGTTCCCTTCACGAATTTCTACGAAGCCGAGGACTTTCACCAGGACTACCTGCAGAGAAATCCGCACGGGTACACGTGTCACTACTTGCGGTAGGCGCCTGCTAAGATACGCACATGCCTAACAAAGCTCGCAAGCCGAAGAAAGTGAGATTGGAGAAAGCCACGGCCTCCGAGATTCTCGCTTCCTATCGAATCACCCGCCGCGAAGCACGGCTCGCCGAGGCGGCTGTCGCCGCCGTGATGGGACCTAACCGTAATCAGAATTCCGCTAGCCATCGACCGACTCGTCCTCTGAAGTAAGAGACGTGTGAGCACTCCCGATCCAAAAGACGTATTTATCAATGCGCCGTTTGATGATCGCTATGAGCCCTTATTCGTAGCGCTTGTCGGCATGCTTGTTTTTCTCGGCCAGAAACCGCGTTGCGTTCTGGAGATCCGAGAGCAAGGTGAAGGTCGTCTGGCTCGGATTCTCGATTTGATCCGCGCGTGCAGAATCTCTGTGCACGATCTGAGTCGAGTGGGCACACCGGTGCGCTTCAATATGCCATTCGAGCTGGGTATCGCATGCGCGCTTAAATTGCTTCACCCACTTGATTACGAAGTCTTCGTCCTAGATGCAACACCCTATCGACTCGACAAAACTCTCAGTGACTACAAGGGCCGTGACCCGTTGATCCACCAAGGAACGATCGACGGTCTGCTGGCGTGCTTACTCGATGCGTTCGTTTCGGCAGATGCACCATCCGCCACCGACATTCGCGTTGCGTTAAGAATACTGAGTGACGTCGCGAATCAGCTCAAGGACGAAGTCAAGTCCGCCACCCTTTTTCGAGCTTCGCTGTTCCACTCACTCGTAAGGGCCGCAACTGAAATAGCGATTCGATTCGGGTTCATTCAGCCGCAGTTGTGAGGCGTTCACGATCAAGTGCCTCGATCTAGACGCTTCATAAACTACCGGACCTGCGCGGTCGCGGCTGCGCCGATCGCGAGCGTGTTGCGATCCTGAACGAACGCTGCGGCGGTGAGGTTGCGCCACGCCGGATCGACAGGAACGGTCACCGTCTGGCCCGTGACGCGAACCAGCCGCCGGACGATGGAGTCGTTGATCAGCGCGCGGCCGGCGTTTTCGCCGTGCTCGATTTTCGTGGTGACGCCGTCTTCGACGATCGCGAGCATGAGGTCGTTGTTCGCCGGGACCGCTGCATGAACGGTGGCGACGAGGGAGTTGCCGTCACGATGAGCGCTGAGGGTTACATCGGCGCGCGGTTTTTCATTTGACGCTTTTTCCAGCGCGGCGCTCATCGCGGCGCGGTTGGATCCGACGAACTCGCGGGTACCGTTCACCACTGCCTGCGGCGTGTAGGCGGACGAGAGACGCATCGTGCGGGCGTAGATCGACTGGCGTTGCGTCCACTCTTTCGAGGAGAAGGGATCGCGCCAGCCGAGGGAATCCCAGTAGTCGACGTGGAAGGCGAGCGGGATGACGCGGCCGCGCATCGCGGGATCGTTGGTGATGTCGTGGATCAGCGCGTCGGCGGGCGGGCAACTCGAGCAGCCCTGCGATGTGAAGAGCTCGACGATCACCGGCGACGGACCGAGCTTCGGAGGGGCGCCGTGCATTCTCAGCGTGAGCGCGGCGATGATTGCGACGGCAGCGATGACGAGCGCGAGACGCGGGCGCAACATCGCGTGAGTCTACGCCGCCTTTTGCCGGGGAGCTTCGCGCGAAATGGTGACTCTTCGATTCGCACCGCGGCCGCTCTGGACCATCGCCACGCCGCCGAGGATGACGATCATCGCGGCGATCGACACCCAGGTCAGTTGCTCGTGCAGCACGAGCCAGCCGAGGATTACTGCTACGACCGGGTTGACGTAGGCGTAGAGCGACATCTTGGTGCTGCGCAAATGGCGCGCGGCGTAGACGTACGAGGTGTACGCGAGCACGGAGCCGAAGATCGAAAGGTATGCGAGCGCGGCGAACGTGCGCGGCGTGGCGTGGAAGTGCGGGACTTCGCCCAGTCCGACGCCGGCGATCGTGACGACCAGTCCGCCGGCCAGCATCTGCAGCGCGGACGACATCAGCGGCGGCATCGACGCCAGCGCGTACTTGCCGCGGATCGTTCCGTACTGCCAGGCGATGGAGCCTAGCTGGATGACGATCGCTCCGATGACAAAGCGGCGATCGAACGCGCTTCCCGCGCCGCCGGGAGTGACCAGCATCGCCACGCCGGCGAAGCCGATGAGGAGGCCGATGCCCGCGCGCAGTTCAAGCCGCTCGCCGGAGCGGCGGAGCAGCTCGATCAGCGTGGCCCAGAACGGCGCGGTTCCAACGAAGAGCGCGGCGAATCCGCTCGGCACCCACTGCTCGGCCCAGACGACGGTGAGATTTCCGATCGCCACCATCAGCACGCCGCAGAGGAGGACGTTGCCGAGCACGCGGCGGCTGGCCGGGATCACATCGCCGTGCAGCCTGGCCACGATGAAGAGCACGAGGCCTGCGAAGAGATAGCGCGCGCCGGTGAGGAGGAACGGCGTCATCGTCGTCACGGCGATGCGGATGGCGAGATACGTCGTTCCCCAGACGATGCAGACCACGGCGAACGCGGCGTAGGCGAGAGTGCGATCGTGCTTCATCGCTCACCTATTCTTTCGCCAAGGGTGATACCGCCGATTTTTTCGCAGTGCGTCAGCATGACGATGGTGGTGCGCGTGACGAGCGACAGCGGCGGCGCGGTCAGCTTCGACACGAGATCGTTGAGCGAGGTGATGGAATCGGTGCGGACCTTGATGAAAAAGCAGTCGTCGCCGGCGACGGTGTGCGCTTCGACGATTTCGTCCATCTTCAGCAGCGCATCGAATGCCTTCTTCCGTTTGGGATCGAGCGTTTGACCGCGGGCGGCGACGAACGCGGTGACGGCACGGCCGAGGGCCTTCGGTTCGATGACGACCGTGTGTCCGCGGATGACGCCGTCGCGCTCGAGCCTGGCGATCCGGTCGGCAACCGCCGGCCGGGAAAGACCGACGGCGTCCGCGACCTGCTGCGCCGGAGCGCGGCCGTCGCGCAGGAGGTGAGTCAGGATTTTGAGATCGAGAGCGTCCAGATCGGCAGCCATCGCGGGATGATACTCCCGCTTCGAAGGTGAATCTACCGATTCTCCGACGATTCGGTAACATCTGTCATCATGAGCCGACGACGCCCCGGAGGGGCAGAGCGCGGACGAAGGACCCCCAAACCTGCTAACCCGGTCGGGTGGCGGTTAGTCACGATGCAAGCACTGAGGGGTCCTTCGACGGTCCTCCGCCGAGCCGCGCTTCGCGCGGCGCGGCGGCTCAGGATGACAGTGATGACGCTACCGTGCCTGCGCGAGCGGCGCGAAGGTCTTCGGCAGATCCTTGCGGACGATGCTCTTGCGCGGGTAGGCGTACTCGACGCGCTGTGTCGCGGCGGTGCGGAGCTCGCGCTGGAGGTACTCGACCTTCACCGCTCCTGCCGGATCGCTGAGCAGACGGCGCAGAGCCCAGCGGCGGAGGACGATCGAGCGCAGCTTCATGCCGGCGGCGCGAATGGAGAAGCGGATCGAGTCGCGGTCATCCGAGCAGACCCGGACCGCGTCCGCATCGAGTGCTCCCACAATCGCCTCTGCCAGTTTCGTCTCTTCCGCCGTTTTGATCGCGCTGCTCATGAATTCCTCCGATGTCTTGCACATATAGACGCTGCCAACCGGCGAAAGTTTCTAACGGCGACGCGAAATCTTTGTGAACGGACGATGCGAGAATCGTTCGGTGCAGGTAACTTTCACGCCGCTCGACACAACCGCCGAGGCGATGCCGAACGAGACTGTGCTCGATGCTGCCCGCCGCGCCGATGCTCCAATCGGCAACTCCTGCGGCAGCGTCGGCGTCTGCGGCCGATGCCGCGTTCGCGTGCTCGCCGGCGCGGAAAACCTCAGCGCGCCGACGATGATCGAGCTACGCGTTTCATCGCAGCGCGGATTTGAGTCGGATGAACGGCTGGCCTGTCAGGCGGTGGTGTCGGGGGACGTGGAGGTCACCACGGGGTACTGGTGAACCCGTTGTCGGTAGTTGGTTATCGGTTGTCAGAGAAAAAACGACAACGCGCGCAGCGCAATCAACCGACAACCGGCAACGCGCGATAGCGCTCAGTCATCATCGTCGCTCGCCGCCGCAGCCGCCCTTCCCCATGCGTCATTCCCCGGCAGTTCGAAGTAGAACGGCTGCCGCGTGTGCGGGTGATTGCCGATCTCGTTCATCGTCATGGCGTCGAAGATGCGGCCGTTGGCGATGGTGTAGCGGATCGACTCCGAATTGCGGATGTTGTCGAGCGGATTCGCATCGAGCACCAGCAGGTCCGCGATCTTCCCCGGCTCGAGCGAGCCGACGTCTTTGTCCATGCCGATGTAGTGCGCGCCGTTGAGCGTCGCGGCGCGGATGGCCTGCAGCGGCGTCATGCCGCCCTGCACGAACATCCACAGCTCCCAGTGCGCGCCGAGGCCTTCGCGCTGGCCGTGCGCGCCGAGCTGAACGGAGACGCCGGCGTTGTTGAGTTTCGTTGCTAGAGCGGCGAGGTTGAAGTGATTCCATTCGTCGTCCGGCGCCAGCGTGCGGCGGCGAGCGCGCGAATCGACGACGCGGCGCGGGACGAACGTCAGCAGCCGCTTGTCTTCCCACACGTTCGTCTTCGCGTACCAGTAGTTCTCGCCCCACAGGCCGCCATAGCCGACGATCAGCGTCGGCGTGTAGCCGCTGTGAGACTTCGACCACAGCTGCACCACGTCGTCGTAAATGTTGGCCACCGGGATGGAGTGCTCGACGCCGGTATGCCCATCCACGACCATCGTCATGTTGTGTTCGAACAGCGATCCGCCCTCGGGGACCACCATCATTCCGGTCTGGCGCGCGGCTTCGATGACCTGCTGCCGCTGATCGCGCCGCGGCTGGTTGTAGCTTTTCACGCTGATCGCGCCGATCGCCTTCATGCGGCGCAGATGGAAAAGCGCGTCGTCGAGACTTGCGATGTCGGCCTTGAACGGAGCCTTGGCGCCGTAGAGGATCGTGCCGGTGGAGAAAATGTGCGGCCCGAGGATTTCGCCCGCGCGCTGCATTTCGGCCGAGGTGAAAATCTCGGACGAGTTGTTCGACGGATCGTGCAGCGTGGTGACGCCAAACGCCAGCGCGGCGTAGTTGATCCAGCTCTGCTGCGGGATGATCTCGTCCGCGCCCATCGAGCCGTGCCAGTGCACGTCGACGATGCCGGGCATGATCGTCTTTCCGGCGACGTCGATCACCTTCGCGTCCGCGGGAACGCTCGTGCTCGCGCGCGGACCCACAGCGGTGATGCGATTGCGGTCGATGACGATCGTGCCGTCGTCGATGACGTCGTCGCCGTGCATGGTGATGATGCGTGCGCCGGTGAGAGCGAGTTTGCCGGTGGGGACGTCGAACGGCTGCGTGAAGCTGATGTTCGTGCCGGTGGCGGGAGCGTCGGGCAGCTTCTCCGGCGCGCCGGCGAGGAATGCGAACGAGTCCTTGAGATCGCGCGAGAAAAGCTCCGGGCCGAGGGACCAGTAGAGTTTCGAGCCGTCGCCGGCCCAGTGCAGATACTCGCCCGCTTCCTTCGTCACCTTCGCGAGCGGGATCGACTTCGTGTCGGGACCGATGTCGATCGTCTTGCCGGTGCGGATGAACGGCGCGATGTAGGCGTTGAACTTCTCGCGGAAGGCCACCCACTTCTCGTCGGGCGAGAGCGCGTATTCGGTGGCGAAGGCTGAGAGGAGATGCGCGCGCTCGTCGGTGCGATCCAAGCCGATCGAATGAAGGCCGCGCTTGTCTTCGTCCTCAAACGTCATGAAGAAGACGCGGTCGTTCGACGCGCCGAACTGCGGCGAGGCGCCTTTCTTCGTGATCAGCTTCGATGCGCCGCCGGCGGCGGGAACGACGTAGATGCCGGTTTCGCGCGACCAGAGCGCGGAGCGGAGATAGCCGTCGCTGGTGGTGCGGTAAACGACCTTCGTCCCGTCCGGTGAAAACGCCGGCTCGATGTAGTGCCCGGGCTTGTCGGTGATCACGCGCCCTTCGCCGCCGATCGCCGGCGCGATGCGGATCGTACCGAGGGTCTGGTCGTTCCAGGTCGTGTACACGATCGATTTTCCGTCGCGCGACCAGGCTGGACAGAACTCGAAATGGTCGGTCTGCTTCGTCAAACGATGGGGCGTGCCGGCCGGCAGATCGCGGATGTAGAGATAGCCGAGCGCGCCGTAGACGACCTGTCTGCCGTTCGGCGAGACGGTGCTCCAGCGCAGCATCTTGACGGGATAGCTCGACGGCGCAACTTCGATCGGAACGCGCAGCGCTTCCTGAATGCGGCGCGTGGAATGGACGTGAAACGGGATCGGAGTCACTGCCTTCGACGCGACATCGATGCGGCTGATATGGCCTGCGGCCCAGAAGACGATCGACTTGTTGTCCGGCGTCCACGCAATGCCTGGATAGAGTCCGTGGATCGACCACGTCTCCTGCATGTCGCGATCGAGGCCGTCGTAGATCGGCGTCTCTTTGCCTGACTCGAGGTCGAGGATGAAGAGCGTCGATTTGTAGCGCACGCGCCGGATGAAGGCGAGCGATTTGCCGTCGGGCGATGGCGTGGGACGAACTGATCCGCCGGGGCCGGTGACGAACGCTTCGATTTCGCCGGTCTGCCGGTCGAGGCGCTGGATGACGAAGATCTGCGTGTTCGGATCTTTGTTGTACTGAAAGATCGCGCCGGGCGTGGTGTCGTCGCTGTAATAGACGTAGCGGCCGTCAGGTGACAGCGCCGGCTCGCCGGTGTCCTTCTGATCGGTGCGTTTCTTGGTGAGCTGCAGGCCCTCGCCGCCGCTGCGGTGGTAGAGCCAGATCTCGCCCGCGCCGAGGGAACGCTCGGCGGTGAAATGCTTGCGCGCGACGAGGTACTCGGAGTCGGGCGACCAGTAGGGCTCGTTGAGCAGACGGAAGGTTTCCTTCGTCACCTGCTGCGGCTTCGAGCCGTCGCGGTTCATGATCCAGATGTTGTCGCCCCCGGCGCGGTCGCTGGTGAAGGCGATCCACTTCCCGTTCGGCGAATAGCGCGGCTGCATGTCCCAGGCGATGCCGCTGGTGAGCGCCTTCGCCTCGCCGCCGGTGATCGGAATCGTGTAGATGTCGCCGAGGAGATCGAAGGCGATCTCGTTGCCGTCAGGGCTGACGTCGAGCGACAGCCATGTGCCGGTGGTGACGTCGATGGGGACGTCGTACTGCGGCCCGGGAGGGTTGTTCACGTCCCACTTCTTGTCTTCCTTTTTCTCGGCGGCGCCTTCCGCGGCGATCGGATTCGGTGATGGCTGCGTGGCCGCTGGAGCCGGCGCATCCTTCTTCTGCGAATCCTGTTTCTGCTGCTCCTGCGATGCGGGCCGCGGCTCCTGCTCCGCTTTTTCCGGCTTCTTCGGCTCTGCCTTTTTTTCAGTGGGAGGCGGTGGCGGTGTCTGCGCCGGCAGAGTCGAGACGACGATCAGTGAGGCAAGCAGTGAGAAGAGGATGCGTTTCATCGGATCCTTTCGAGCAACATGCAGTCGCCGTAGCTGTAGAAAAAATAGCGGTGGGAGATGGCTTCGGAGTAGGCGCGGCGGATGGTTTCGATCCCCGCGAACGCGGAGACTAGCATCAGCAGTGTGGACTCGGGCAGGTGGAAGTTGGTCAACAACCTGTCAACTGCGCGGAACTGAAAACCGGGCGTGATGAAGATGTCGGTTTCCGCACTGCCGGCGTTGAATCGTCCGTTGCCGGCGCGAATCGCGCTTTCGAGTGTGCGCACCGAGGTCGTGCCGACGGCGACGATGGTTCTCCGATCATCGAGCGCTGCATTGAGACGCGACGCGGCTTCATCGCTGATCTCGTAACGCTCCGAATCCATCACGTGCTGCGCGATGTCATCGACCTTCACCGGCTTGAATGTGCCGATGCCGACGTGCAGCGTGATGCGCACGATCTCGACACCGAGGGCTTCGATTCTCTCCAGAATCTCGCGCGTGAAGTGCAGCCCCGCGGTCGGCGCAGCGATCGCGCCGCGTTCTGCGGCATAAACGGTCTGGTACGCCTCGCGATCTTCATCCCGCGGCGTTTCCCGCGAAATGTACGGAGGCAGCGGCGGGATACCGATCCGCTCAATCTCCTCGGTGTCGCCTTCGAACGCGATCGTGACCGTGCCTTCCTCTTTTTTCAGGACGCGGGCGCGGAGTTTGTCGCTGAAGATCAGCTCATCGCCGGGCTTTACGCGCTTCGCGGGTTTGCACCAGGCTTCCCAAGTCTCCGGAAGCACAGACAAGAGTGTCTGTGCCACATCAGGCGCTTCATGTGGCACAGACACTCTTGTCTGTGCAAACCGCCGCGTCAGCAGGATTTCGATCGGCCGCGACATCCCTGCCTTCGGCTTCGCAAACAGCCGCGCTGGGATGACGCGCGTGTCGTTGATGACCAGAACGTCGCCCGCATTCAGCCGCTCCGGAAAATTCGCGAACGAATCGTGTTCGATGGAATCCTGCCGCACGACCATCATCCGCGACCGCCCTCGCTCGCGCGGTTCCTGGGCGATCAGATCCGGAGGCAGCTCGTACGCGAAATCGGTGCGGCGCACTTACGGCGTCAGCGCCTCGGTGCTGCGCGGCATCAGCAGCACCTCGTTGCCGTTCATCGTGAAGTCGATCCACTCCGGCATCGACTCCTTGTGCCGGATCAGGAACTCCGACAACTCGTCTTCGATGTAGCGCTGAATCGCGCGGCGCAGCGGACGCGCGCCGGAGTTCGATTCCTCCTCCGCGCGACGCAGCAGCCACGCGATGACCGAATCGTCGATCGCGATCTGAACGCCCTTCTGCACGAGCGCGAGGTTCACATCGTCGACGAGCAGCCGGCAGATCTGCCGCAGCTCGAGCTCCGTGAGCGGATTGAAGATGATGATGTCGTCGATGCGGTTGATGAACTCGGGGCTGAACTCTTTCTTCAGCTCCTGATGAATCATCCCCTCGGCCGACTTCTGATCGGCCTCGCTCGACTTCTCGCGGAACCCCATGTGCCCCTTCGTGCTCAGGAAGCGCGTGCCGAGGTTGCTGGTCATGATGATCAGCGTGTTGCGGAAGTCGACCTGATTGCCGAGCGAATCGGTGAGCAGTCCGTCTTCGAGAATCTGCAGCAGGATGTTGGCGATGTCGGGATGCGCTTTCTCGATCTCGTCGAGCAGCACGACCGAGTACGGATTACGGCGCACACGTTCGGTGAGCTGGCCACCTTCCTCGTGGCCGACGTAGCCCGGAGGCGAGCCAATAAGCTTCGACACCGCATGCTTCTCCATGTACTCCGACATGTCGAAGCGGATGAGATGGCGCTGCGAGCCGAAGAGAAACTCGGCGAGGCGCCGCGCGACTTCCGTTTTCCCCACGCCTGACGATCCGAGGAAGATGAACGATCCCATCGGACGGTTCGGAGAAGCGACGCCGAGGCGCGAGCGGCGGATGGCGCGGGAGATGGCGCGGATCGCCTTATCCTGCCCGACCACGCGGCGCATCAGCGACTCTTCCATGTTGATCAGCTTCGCCGCTTCGTCCGCTTCGATCGACGTGACGGGGATATCGGTCCAGGAGCTGATGATCTCCTCGACGTCCTTCTTGGTCACTTCCATCAGCTCTTCGCCGACCGCCTCGCGTTCCTGTTTGAAGCGCTCGACCTCTTCCTTCAGCTCGATCTCCCGCTCACGCAGGAAAACGGCCTTCTCGAAATCCTTGTCCGAGATCGCCTTCTTCATCTCCTTGACGATGGAGCGGATCTCCGACTCCAGCCGCCGCAGGTTCTGCGTGTCGGCTACGCGGCGCAGCTTCACCTTCGCGCCGGCTTCGTCGAGGATGTCGATCGCTTTGTCGGGGAAGAAGCGGTCGGTGATGTAGCGGTTCGATTGATAGACCGCGCTGCGGATGGCGGTGTCGCTGTACTTGACCTTGTGGAAGCTCTCGTAGCGTTCCTTCACGCCTTCGAGGATCTGCAGCGTTTCGTCCTCGTTCGGCGGCGCGACGTTGATGGCCTGGAAGCGGCGGAGCAGCGAACGATCTTTTTCGATGTAGCGGCGGTACTCGCGGATCGTCGTCGCGCCGATGCAGGAGATCTCGCCGCGCGACAACGCCGGCTTGAGGATGTTGGCGGCATCGAGCGAGCCTTCCGCCGAGCCCGCACCGATGAGCGAGTGAATCTCATCGATGAAGATGATGATGTCGGTGTTTTCCTTCAGCTCTTTGATGATGCCTTTGAGCCGCTCTTCGAACTGGCCGCGGTACTTGGTGCCGGCCACGATGAGCGAGAGGTCGAGCGAAAGGATGCGCTTGTTGGCGATGAAAAGCGGGACGTTGCCGTCGACGATCCGCTGCGCCAGACCTTCGACGATGGCGGTCTTGCCGACGCCTGGTTCGCCCAGGAGGATCGGATTGTTCTTCGTGCGCCGCGAAAGGATCTGGATGATGCGCTCGACTTCCTTCTCCCGTCCGATGAGCGGATCGAACTGCGCGGAGTGCGCCATCGCCGTCAAATCGCGCGCGTACTCGGCGAGGAACGGCAGCTCTTTCTTCTGCTTGTCCGCCTCGCGCTCTTTGAGGATCGAGATCGTCTCCTCGCGCACGCCGTAGACGTTGAGACCCTTGGCGGTGAGGATGCGCGCCGCGGTCGACGATTCGACGCGCAGGATTCCGATCAGCAGATGCTCGGTGCCGACGTACTGATGCAGCATCGACTCCGCTTCATGCGCCGCGTACGCGAGGATCTTTTTCGACTCCTCGGAGAGCGGCAGTTCGGCCGAGGAGGAGATGCGGTCGACGAACAAACGATCGCCTTCCACTTCGCGGCGAATCTGTTCCGGCTTGACATTAAATCGGGAGAAGATCTCTTTGATGATTTCCTCCCCCTCGCGCAGGACGCCGAGGAGGATGTGTTCGGACTCGATGACGCGCGATCCGAGCTTCGATGCTTCGTAACGGGCAAAGAAAAGTGCGCGGCGTGCTTTCTCGTTGTATTTTTCGAACATGGGAGTTGACGTAGTTTAAACCCTGCTGCCAGCGCTCATCTCGAAGATCCGATCGCAGCGCGCCGCCAGATCACGATTGTGTGTGACGATCACCGACGTCAGACCGCGCTTGACGTGACATTCCCGCATCAGATCGAACACGCGCTCGCTCGTTTCGAGATCGAGATTGCCCGTCGGTTCATCAGCCAGGAACAAGAGCGGATCCGCCAGCAACGCGCGCGCGATGGCCACGCGCTGCTGCTCGCCGCCGGAAAGCTGATTCGGGAAATGACGCGCGCGCCCTTCCAGCCCCAACTCCGCCAGCAGCGAAGAGGCCCTGTTCAACGCGTCGTCTTTGTCGAACCTTCCAATCCATCCGGGCATCGCCACGTTCTCCGTCGCCGTGAACTCCGGCAACAGATGATGAAACTGAAAAACGAATCCGACATTGCGATTCCGAAACCGCGCCAGCTCGTCATTCGACATCGACGACACCTCGGCGTCGCCCACGCGAATGGTGCCGGTGTCCGGCTTGTCGAGTCCGCCGAGGAGATGGAGCAGCGTCGACTTGCCGATTCCCGATGGACCGACGACCGCCAGCATCTCCCCGCGCTCGACGCTGAGTTCCAGGTCGTTGAGCACCGGAACCGGCACTTCCGCATTGCGATACGTCTTCGACAGCGACCGCGCTTCGAGAAAGGGCATCAGCGCGCGATTATCGTATGGAACTGCGCGAGCACCGCACAGACAAGAGTGTCTGTGCCACATCGGTCATCCGTACTTGCAGAGGTTCTGGCTATCGGCAGGATTGGTGTGGCACAGACACTCTTGTCTGTGCTCGGGCAGTGAACGGCCTAATGCCTCGTCGACGTTCCCAGCGCCGCAACGGGCGTCGCGCCGATGCCGATCGTGCCCTTCACGGCGTACACCGGCATCTTCTGTTGCAGGCCTTTGAGCGCGAACTCGCCGAGGGCCTCGGTGTCGAAGCTGCCCATGATGCGGTCCATCGTGTTCTGCGAGATGACGAGCTGGCCGGGTTTGGCCACACCGCTTTCCAGGCGCGAGGCGATGTTCACTGACGTACCGAGCACCGTGTAGTCGACGCGCTTCTCCGTGCCGACATTGCCCACCACCGCCAGTCCGCTGTTGATGCCGACGCGCACCATCACCGGCGGGAGGTCGATCTTCGCGCGCTCGACGTTCCACTCGTTGACCATGCGCTGCAGCATCAGGCCCGTCAGCACCGCGCGGTCGGCGTGATCGTCCTGCGGCAGCGGCGCGCCGAAGAATGCCATGACCGCGTCGCCGATGAATTTGTCCAGCGTGCCGCCGTACGCGAAGATCGACTCCACCGCGCATGAGAAAAAGTGGGAGAGGAACTCGGCCACTTCCTCCGGCTTCTTCGTCTCCGACACGGTGGTGAAGCCGCTGATGTCGGCGAAGAGGATCGAGACGTCGGTGCTGCGCACTTCCGACTCCGTCGAGATCGAAATCGAGCCCTTCACGATCTCGTCGACGACCGCCGGCGAGTGGTAGCGCTCCATGCGCGCGCGAATCTTGCGCTCTTCCTCAATCTTTTCCGCGAGCTGCGCGCGTTCGATGGCCACGGCCGCGAAATTGGCCAGCGCCGTGAGCAGATCGAGGTCCTCTTCCGTGAAGCTGCCGATGTGAATCGGGGAATCGACCTGCACCGCGCCGATGACGCGCTGCCGGTTCCACAGCGGCACGCACATCGCCGAACGGATGCCATGGATAGCGATCGACTTCCCGCCGAGGAGCCGCGCGTCTTCCAGCGCGTTGGAGGTCATCAGTGCCACCTGCTGCTGCGCGACCATCTTCAGGATCGTGCGCGAGATGGGGATGTCCTGCTGCTCGGCTCCGTCGATGAACTTCGTCAGTTTCGGAACAGGATTGCCCTCTTCGTCGAACAGGATGATCAACCCGCGCTCGACCGGCAGGTAGCGGAAGATGATGTCCATCACCGTGGTGAGCACGACCTGCAACTCTTCCGACGCGAGCAGCGCCTTGGCCACCTGCACCAGGACCTGGAAAATCTTCTCGCGCGAAACCGCCGGCTCGCGGATGCCCGGCTGCGATGGCGGGCGCGTGACCGGCGCCTTGTCCATCACCTCGGCGAGGTCGAGTCCGAATTCGGAATTGAAATCGGAGATGCGGCGGATGACGGTGCCCGACGGGTTATCGAACATCGAGTCGGCGTTGAAATCGACCGAAGGCATAGCCCGCGCGTCGAGCAGCACCGACCCCACCGACAGCTTGTCGCCCGCCGCCACCTGTGCCTCGGTGACGAGATTCCCGTTCAGCTTCACGCCGTTCGTCGACTTCAGATCGACGATCCACCAGTTCTCGCCGCGCAATTCGAACCGCGCATGCTTCCGCGACACCGACGGATGATTGAGGATCAGATCGTTCCCCTCGGTGCGCCCCACCGACAGCTCATCCTTCAGGTCCATGACCCGCGGCACGCCCAGATCAACGTAGTGAAGTTGGAGCTGCTCCATCAGAGGGAGAGGATTATAGCTGGGGGGCGAAAGACCGATCCGCAGATGACGCAGATGGACTCAGATTAAGAGACAGGCGCCGCCGTCACCGCTGCGGATGAAGGCGAGCGAGAGATTTATAAGCCGGGCCCTGTCCCGCGTCGTGCATGCCACAGCGCGACAACTTCGACTGTGCGCGAGTCGATTTCCGGCCTGTAGTACAGAAAGTAGTTCACTCGATTGAGAAAGATGCGCCGCACGCCAGGGAGTGCCACGTTGCGTGCGACGGCGCCGATTCCGGGCGTCGTAGCGATCAGATCCAGAGCGGTCCTGAGCTCCTCTTCGAGCGCGTCGGGTGCTTTGGTGCGGTTTGAACGCCACCACCGCTTCGCCTGGGCTACTTCGCGAGACGCCCGCCGTGTGAATCCGACGGTAAACCGCTCACTCAATCGTCGTCTCGAAAGGTACGGAGAACGTCTTCCGCTGGAATGAGCTCGCCACGGTCAGCTTCAGCCAACGAGAGGAGGAGTTCGGCTTCCGCGCCCGCATCGAGCTCGAAACTTTCATCGCGCTCTCGCGACAGGATCGTCACCACTCCATCCGGCAGCGGCTCACCTTCGACGACGATATGACCCGAAAAAACCTTTCCGGAGGTTACTCGCATCGCGGCATTCTAACTTCTTCGCGCTGGGGAGTTGGAGGCAATCACCCGACCATCGGCCAGATCTTGAGTGCACGGTGAGATCGAAGTGGAGTAACCCTCAGTTGATGGGATGCAAAGCTTGAAGGTCTGACCGAAAACGCCGCCGAGGAGGGCATTAGGAGCCGTCTCCACCGCGATTCGATCAAAGCAGTGCTACCCGATCGCCATCCCCTCGATGTCCAGCTCGTGAATTGGCATGCCGAGTGAGCCCAGCGGCTCGCGGATCTGGGAGGCGTTGCCGACGATGACGATGATCACCTTCTCCGGATCGATGTACTTTTCGGCTACGTGCTCGACGTCGTGCTTTGAAACGGCGCCGATGTTTTCGCGGTAGCGGTCGAAGTAGTTCGTGGGGAGGTCGTAGAGCTCCATGTCGACGAGACGGCCGGCGATGTCGGTGGAGGTCTGGACGGTCGACGGGAAGGATCCCATCAGGTAGTTCTTCGTGTCCTCGAGCTCCATCGTTTCCACGTCGCCCGTGCGGATGCGGCGCAGTTCGGACAGCACCTCGGTGACGGACTCGCGCGTCACTTCGTTGCGCACGGGCGCGCTGACGACGAACGGGCCGGCCTGGCGGCGGAAGGCGAACATCGACCGCGCGCCGTAGGTGTAGCCGTGTTTTTCGCGCAGGTTGAGGTTGATGCGGGAGTTGAAGACGCCGCCGAGGAGGGCGTTCATCACCGAAAGCGGGAAGTAGTCCTCGGTGCTCCGCGCGATGCCGATGTGGCCGATGCGGATCTCCGACTGCACAGCGGTTGGGCGGTCGATCAGATAGATGCGGCTCGACTCGAAACGCTTCGGCGTGATCTGCGGACGCTCCGGAAGCTCGACCGCGGTCCAGTCGGCGAAGAGACGCGATGCAGCATCGAATACGTGATCGGTTTCGACGTCGCCGGCGATGACGATCGTTCCGTTATTGGGCACGTAATGCGTCGCGTAGTAGCGGCGGACGTCATCGATCGCGATGCGCGCGACTGAATCGGGATTACCGATGACCGTGTTGCCATAAGTTCCGCTGCCGTAGATGAGGTGGGAGAAGCGCTTGCCGGCGATCGCGCCCGGCTCGTCGCGTTGCTGGAGAAGTTCCATCAGCCGTTCGGCGCGAACGCGTTCCAGCGACGCCTCGGGGAGCATCGGCTTGCGATTCACGTCCGCGAAGATGGCGAACGCTTCGTCGAACGTGCGCGACAGCGAATCGACGGAGACGTACGACGCGTCCCAATCGGCGCCGCTGCCGAGCGAGGCGCCGAGGAGACCGAGATCCTCGGCGAGGCGGACAGCGTCGCGGGTGCCGGCGCCTTCGTCGAGCAACTCGGCGGTGAGCGACGCGAGACCGGCAAGTTCCGGCGTGTCGTAATCGGCGCCCGAGCGAATCAGCGCGCGCACCGAGACGAGCGGCGCGTTGTGATTCTCAGCGACGAGCAGGCGGAGGCCGTTGTCGAGCGTGCGCCGGGCCACGTGCGGAAAGTGATACGGCCGCGGCGGCCCCGGCTGCGGAGCAACAGAACGGTCGATGGTCATGCGTTCTCCGGGACAAACAGGCTGGTGACGCGATTGTCAGTGACGAGGTACTGCCGCGCCACGCGCTGCAGATCGTCGCCCGTCGCGGCGCGATACGGATCGAGCCAGGTGTGAACCATGCTCGGGTCGTTGAAGTAGGTCGCCATCATTCCGATCAGATCCGCGCGCGCGTCGTAGTTTTCGATCTGATGCGCGTACTCGACCTCGGCACGATTCTTCGCACGCGTCAGCTCGTCGGCGGTGATGCCGCCATCCACGACGCGCCCAATCTCGGCGTCCATCGCTCGTTCGACGTTCTCGATCGGCACGCCCTCATTCGCCGTCGCCTGCATCATCAGAATGCCGGTGGCCTCGGTGGGCAGCACGTACGCCGCTACATCCGTTGCGATCTGCTGCTCGAGCACGAGCGCTTTCTCCAACCGGCTGGCCTTGTCGCCGCTGAGGACGGAGCAGAGCAGATCGCCGGCGATCCAGTCCGCGTGGCCCATCTTCGGGAGGTGATAGAGCCGATAAACGCGCGGCAGTTGCACCGGCGACGGGACGACTTCGCGGCGCTCGCCATTCAGCGGACGCCGTTCGAGATCGAAGTGAGGAAACGAGCCGCCCGCCGGGATCGAAGAGAAGTATTGATCGATCAGCCGCTTCGCTTCGTCGGGCGCGAAATCGCCGATCAGCGTCAGCGTGGCGTTGTCGGGGCGATACCACGTGGCGAAAAACTCGCGGATGTCGTCGAGCGAGGCCGCGCCGAGGTCTTCCATCGAGCCGATGGTGGGCCAGTGGTAGGAGTAATCGGGATCGTAGGCGAGATGCAGCAGCCGCTCGAACGCCGTGCCGTACGGCACGTTGTCGTAGCGCTGGCGGCGTTCTTCCTTCACCACCTCGCGCTGGATGTCGAGCTTCTCCTGCGTCAACGCGGGAAGGAAGTAGCCCATGCGATCGGACTCGAGCCAGAGACCGAGAGCGAGGTAGTTGGAGGGCAGCGTCTCGAAGTAATTCGTCCGATCGAAAAATGTCGTCCCGTTCAGAACGCCGCCGACCGATTGCACGTAGCGAAAGTGCTCGTTGTTGCCGACGTGCTCGGAGCCGGAGAAGAGCATGTGCTCGAAAAGGTGCGCGAAGCCGGTGCGGCCCGGCCGCTCGTTCTTCGAGCCGACGTGATACCAGAGATTGACCGCCACAAGCGGCGCGGAATGATCTTCGTTGAGTACGACGCGGAGTCCGTTGTCTAAGGTGTACGTATCGAGTTGGAGCATCGGGGCGGGTTCATATCACGCGAAGGATGAAGGCGGAAGGATGAAGGATGACGCGCGCAGCGCGAGCATTTCCTTCATCCTTCATCCTTCATCCCTTATCCTTCCCTCCGTGCCGCCGCTGCCGTTCCGTCATATCGCCGTCGAAGGGCCGATCGGCGTCGGGAAAACCTCGCTGGTGAACCTGCTGGCGAAACGCTTCCGCGGGACGAAGATCCTCGAGGACGTCGACAACCCGTTCCTCGCCGAGTTCTACAAAGACAAGCGCGGCGCGGCCTTCCGCTGCCAGCTCTTCTTCCTGCTCTCGCGCTACGACCAGCAGCGGACGATCGGGCAGCGCGACCTCTTTACCGAACTGATCCTGGCCGATTACTCGTTTCCGAAGGACAAGATCTTCGCGTACCTGACGCTCGAAGACTCGGAGCTGATGATCTACAACCGGCTCTACGAGATGCTGCGTGAGAGCGTGCCCAAGCCGGACCTGGTGATCTATCTGCAGGCGTCGCTTGATACACTGCTCAAACGCGTGAAGAAGCGCGGACGGGCGTACGAAAAGTCGATCTCGCCACAATATTTGCAAGAGCTCAGCGAGGCGTACTCGCACTACTTTTACCGGTACGACGAGACGCCACTGCTGGTGGTGAATACCAACGAGATCGATTTCGTCAACACGCCCGAGCATTTCGATCAGCTCATCGAGCAGATCGCCAATGCGAAGAAGGGAACGCAGTACTACGTACCGCTTGGATCCTGAGTAGACGGACCGAGACGGGGTAGTGGAAGTCTGAAGGATGAAGGATGAAGGATGACAAGCGCTCATCCTTCATCCTTCATCCCTCATCCTTCGCTCCTCCAGAACGGCCCAGGGAGGAGCAAATGGCAGACAAAAAAATCACCGTCCCCGCCATCCGCGCCATGAAGGGCGCGCAACGCATCGGGATGATCACCGCCTACGATTACCCGAGCGCGAAGGTGGCCGACGCCGCCGGCTCCGACATCATCCTCGTCGGCGATTCCCTCGGCATGGTGGTTCTCGGCTATCCCGACACGCTGAGCGTGACCGTCGACGACATGCTCCACCACACGCGCGCTGCCGTTCGCGGCGCATCGCACGCGCTGGTCGTCGGCGACATGCCCTACCTCTCGTACCACGTGTCGATCGAAGAGTCGGTGCGCAACGCGGGACGCTTCATCCAGGCCGGCGCGCATGCAGTGAAAGTCGAAGGCGGCAAACCGTCGCGCATCCGCGTGATCGAAGCGATCCTCGATGCCGAGATTCCGGTGATGGGCCACATCGGGCTGACGCCGCAGTCGGTCAACGCCATCGGGGGCTTCAAACTGCAAGGGAAAAATCTCGAAGATGCCCATCGCCTCGTCGACGAGGCGCAGGCGCTCGATCACGCCGGCTGCTTCGCCATCGTTCTGGAGTGCGTGCCGTCCGAGCTGGCGGCAATGATCACCGAACGCGTGTCCGTCCCGACCATCGGCATCGGCGCCGGTCCCGCCTGCGATGGTCAGGTCCTCGTCTTCCACGACCTCCTCGGCATCTATGACGGCCACACGCCGAAATTCGTCCGCCGCTACGCGAATGTTGCCGAGGAGATGCGCACAGCGATCGAGCACTACCTGTCCGACGTCCGCGAAGGCAGCTTCCCCAACGAGGCGAAGGAGTCGTTCCACGCCGCGAGCGCGGACGAGCTGCGCGCGCTGTACGGCGAAGGCGTCGTCATCGAGATGCCGAAGGCGCAATGAGGAACCTGGGAACGCGGGCGTCCCGCCCGCCGGTTTTGCGTGTCTTGCAAAAGAAGACGGCGGGCGGGACGCCCGCGTTCCCAGGAGCCGCGCGATGATCGTCGCGATCACGATCGACGAAGTCCGCGCCGCCCGCACGCACGGTGCACGCATCGGCTTCATCCCGACGATGGGCTTCCTCCACGAAGGCCACCTCTCGCTGATCGACGTCGCGCGAGACAACGGCGCGAACTTCATCGTCGTCTCCATCTTCGTGAATCCGACGCAATTCGGACCGAACGAGGATTTCTCGCGCTACCCGCGCGATGAAGCGCGCGATCGCGAGCTGCTGGAGTCGAAGAATGTCGATCTGCTCTTCCTGCCGGCGGTCGACGTCATGTATCCATCCGGCGCGCAGACCACCGTGTCCGTCAAAACGGTGTCCAAACCGCTCGAAGGCGAGCGTCGTCCGGGACACTTCGATGGCGTGGCTACCGTCGTCCTGAAACTGTTCAACATCGTGCAGCCCGACCTCGCAGTCTTCGGCCGCAAAGACGCGCAGCAGTGCGCCGTGATCGATCGGATGGTGCGCGATCTCGACATTCCGGTGCAGCTCGTCTTCGCGGAAACCGCGCGCGAGCACGACGGATTGGCGATGTCATCGCGAAACAGCTATCTGTCCGCCGAGGAAAGGAAACTCGCGCCGGCGCTGCATCGCGCGTTGCGGGCGGGGGAAGAGGCGATCACTCATGGAGTCCACGACGTCGACCCAATTGAAACGCTGATGCGGCGGATGATCGCCGAGACGCCCGGCATCGAAGTCGACTATCTCGCCGTCGTCGATCCGGAGACATTCCTGCCGCCTCTCGATTTCCGGCGCGAGATCCTGCTCGCCGGGGCGGTGCGGATTGGACGGACTCGGCTGATTGATAACGTCCGTGTCAGATAAAAGCTTTTCACCACAGAGGCACAGAGGGTATAGAGAAATCTCTGTGTTCTCTGTGCCTCTGTGGTGAAAGCTTTAGACTTTGACGCATGCGCACTCTCCTTCACGCCGTCATCCAGAACGCCGTCGTCACCAGCGCCGCCACGCTGTGGCCGGTGGCGCTGCGCGTCGACGCGTTCGTTCTGCGCGCGGCGGAGATCCTGCCGTTCGAGGAGGTCGAGGTCATCAACGTCGCCACCGGCGAGCGGTTCTGGACGTGGATCGAGCCCGCGCCGCAGGGCGGCGGCGAGGTGGCCGTTCACGCGGGCACGCGCTCGCCCGTGCGCACCGGCGACACCATCAGCATCATGGCCTTCGCCACGTTTCACGAGGGCCAGACCCTTGCCCACAAGCCGCGCATCGTCACCCTCGGCGCGAACAATCAGGTCGTCTCGGTCAGCGAAGGATGAACGGCCGTCTGCTGATGCTGCGCATCGCCGGCGCGCTGCTGTTTCTCTCTCTTGCCGTCCCGACGCTGCCGCGGCTCATTGCGATCGCGAACAACGCGCGCACTCTCATGCCGCTGCCGTACGAAGCACGTCGCGAGCGTCAGATGGGACCGTGGTACGCCTCGGTCGAAAAACTCCGGCGCGAACTGCCGCCGAATGAGCCGATCGCCCTCGTCGCATCGCCCCACGACAACGACGCGGCGGTCTTTGCGAACTACTACCTCTATCCGATTCGCACGCGACTCTTCATCGGCCGCAACGGTTACGTCAACGCCACGCCCGATCCGACGCGGCCGAAGACGATCGTCGCGGTCAGCGGAGCGCGAGCGGAGAGGACGACGTACGACGAGCTCCGCGACCGCGATCTTCGCGCGGGCCATCGCGTGGTGGTCTCGCCGAAGCTAAGCGAGCCAGCGATTAGGTTCATTGTTCCGCTGGCCGCGTCGCTCGACGGTCCCACGCCGGATACGTTTGTGATCGAAGCGACGCTCGCCAATCCCAATCGCGAGCCAGCCGAGGTACGCGTGACGTTCTGGCCGAAAGGGATCGAGCGGAAGGTGACGATCGCGGCCGGCGCCACGGCCGCGTACTACGACTTCCTCTATCAACTCTTCGCCATTCGCGATCGCGGCTGGATTCGGATCGATTCGTCGCAATCATTGCGTGCCGCGTTCTACTTTGCGAACCGCGGACGCGGCGACGCGGCGGAGTTACCAAACGCGACCAACCCCGCGACGAAGATCGTCGCGGCACCGCTTCATCGCGACACTAAGCTTTTCGTGATCAATCCGAACGACGTGTCGACGAACGTCATCATCGATAACGAGTCGATCCCGCTCGATCCGCATGCGTTCATCGAACGTCCGATCAACACGCTGCCGACCGTCAGCGGCAACGTCTTCGCCTTCGTAACGACGCGCGAGCTGAACGGCCGCACCGACTTTCTCTGGCCGCAATGATCGGACTCGTCGTCACCGTCCTCCTCTTCCCGCTCGCCGGCTGGAGCCTCGGGCGCCGAAGCCTCGGCGAAGCATTCCTCGCCGGCGTAGGACTGACCGGCGCAGTTCTCTTCATCGCCGGCGTAATTCATGTGCCGCTGGTCATCGCGCTCGGAATGATCGGCCTCTGGGCAGTCGGAAGCACGGCGTGGGAACTCCGGCAAAGACCTCTACGACTCGCCGCTCCCCACTCTCCATTTCCCACGATTCTGATGATCATTCCGCTGCTCGCGCTCACGTTCGCAGCAGCGATTACGCCTCTCAACGACTTCGACGGCCGCGCGTTCTGGGTGCTCAAAGCGAAAGGCATCGCGCACGAGCGCAGCATCGACGGACCGTTTTTTCACGGCGGAACGCTCGATCCGCGCAATCAGTACCCGATTCTGATTCCGCTCGACGGCGCGGTGATCTTCAGCCTCGCGCATAGTCTCGACGATCGCCAACTGCGCTGGCTCTACCTCGGGCTGCTCGCCGCGCTTGCGCTCCTGGTCCGTGAACGGATCGGACGCCTGATCTCACCACCCGCCGGCGCGTGGTGCGCGGCCATTCTCGTCTGGATTCCGCAGTTCATCGTCGAGCCGGAAGGCGGCGCGCTCTCCGCGTACAACGACATCGCCATCGCCGCGTTTGCCGCGGGTGCATTCTTCGAATTGATCGAAGGGCAAAACCCGCGGATGTTCGGACTGTGGCTCGCCTTCCTTGTTCTGACAAAAAGTGAAGGGCTGCCGTTCGCCCTCGTCTTCCTCGCCATTGGCGCATCCGTCTTTCGCAAACGGATCCTCACGCCGGCGATCATCACCGCGATGGCAACCGCGGCGCTCGTCGCCTGGCGCATGCGCATCCCAGCTGGTGACGAAGAAGACGTCTTCCGCCTGCTGCCGACGATTCCGGAGAAGCTGCACCGCATCGGCGTGGCGATGGCGGCGTTCCCTCGCCACATGCTTCTGATTCCGCGATGGGGCATTTTCTGGATCGTGGTGATCCTCGCCGCGATCGTCGCGCGAAGACGCGGACGGCTCGCAATCACAGTCATCGTCTCGATGCTCGCGATCTACACCGCGGTCTACGTCACGACGGCATGGGTGCCATCGGAACTGATCGCCGTCACCGCCGACCGGCTGCTGATGCACGTCATCGCGCCATCGCTGTTCCTGCTCGCGCTGGCGGCTCGGACTGCCGAAGAAGGAACAACGCCGATCTAACGTCGAGAGTCCTTCTCCCCCGCGCTTTCCAGCGGGGGAGAAGGTGCCGAAGGCGGATGAGGGGGCGGAGCTTGCGAAGAGTGCGAATTCAGGGGACCGCCCCTCACCCGCACTCCGCTTCGCTGCGTGTCTCCCTCTCCCCGCAAAAAGCGCGGGGAGAGGGACTCTCAATTACCGCACGAAGTCGATGAACCCGCGCTCCACGTTGACATCGACCAGCTTCACGTTCACGCGATCGCCGACGTCGACGCCGTGAGCGCCATGGATGACTTTCCCTTCCACCGGCGGATGGAAAACGCGCACCCAGGTTCCCTTCTCCGACGCGCCGGTGACGATGCCGTCGAAACGCTGGCCGACTCGCGGCTCCAGCACGCAGGCCGCCGCCGACTTCCGCACCTGGCGCTCCACCTTGTTCGCCGCATCCTCGGCTTCCGTGCAATGCGTCGCCAGGGCGTTGAGCTCATCGTCCGAGTACGGCGCCTTCGTCCCGGCGAGAGCCGCTTTCACCAGCCGGTGCGTGATGAGATCGGGGAAACGGCGGTTCGGCGCGGTCGAATGCGTGTAATCGCGAACCGCCAGTCCGAAGTGACCGATCGACGTTTGCCCCGGCCGCTCGACGACGTATTCGCCCGCGCCCATCGCTTTGACGATGGCCAGCGAGAGATCAGGAAAACGCAGCGGATCGGCTTTGCGGCGGCGGACAAGAAACTCTTCCAGCGCGGCCGAATCGGGATCGCTCGGTAGCTTCTCGCCGAACTTCGCCGCGATCGCTTCGATGCGGTCCCAGCGCTCCGGCGAACGGACCACGCGGCGAATGCTGGAGAAATTCTTCGACGCCAGGAACCGTGCGCTCACGCCGTTCGCGGCGATCATGAAGTCTTCGATCAGATTCTTCGCGTTGTTCCGCGCTTCGGCTTCGAGATCGACGACATGGCCATCCTTCATCACCGCGCGCGCCTCGATCGTCTCCAGGTCGAGCGCGCCGTGCTCGTGCCGCAGCTCGCGCATCTTGTCGGCCACGCGGTCCTGCAGCTTCAGATTTTCGGCGAGGCCCGGCACCGCCTTCACCTTCGGCGGCATCTCGCCTTTGCCTTCGAGCCACATGCCGACCGCGTTGTACGCAAGCTGCGCTTTGTTGTGCACGCGGGCGCGATAGACGTCGCCCTTCGTCACCGAGCCGTCGGAGGCGATGACCATATCCATCACCACCGCGATGCGTTCCTCGTGCTCGTTGAGCGACGTGAGATTGGTCGACAGCTTCTCCGGCAGCATCGGGAAGATGCGCGCGGCGGTGTAGACCGAGGTCGTGTTCTGGCGCGCGTGATCGTCGATCGGGGTGCCTTTCTTGACCAGCGCATCGACATCCGCCACCGCCACCATCGCGCGCACGTTTCCGCCGCCGAGGTCCTCGGCGACCGTGAGCTGGTCGAGATCGCGCGAGTCGTCGTTGTCGATCGAGCACCAAAGCAGATCGCGCAGATCCTTGATCGAGGCGTCGGTCTCGTTCGCCGGGACGGAGATCGACTCCGCCTGCTTTCCCGCTTCGGGAGAAAAGTCGGGTGCGAGACCGCGGTCGATCATGGCCTGGTGGGCGATGTCTTTGAGGATGTCGCTGTGATTGCAGCCGCCGTGTACGTGTTCGCTCATGGACGGCACGTTACCATCAGGCCGCATGGAGCCGAAAGTCACGCGCGCTGGCGACCGCGGCCTTCTCGCCGACTTCGGCGCGGACGTTTCCGCCGCAGAGTTGCACGCGCGCGCGGCGGCGTTGCGCGTTCGCGAAAACGTCGTTGCGTGCATCGTCGGCCAGCAATCGATCTACGTCGTGTTCGACCGCGAACCGTCGATCGACTTCGATGACGCGCCGCCGATTGCATTCACGCCGCAATCGCATGTCATCGACGTCGATTTCTCCGGCGCCGATCTCGATGAGTTCCTGACGCACGCGCACATCACGCGCGATGAGTTCCTGCAGCGCCTTCCGTCCATTCGGCTCACCGCCCGCTACCTCGGCTTTCGCGCCGGTTTCGCGTATCTGGAAGGGTGGCCGGAGGAATGGCGGATGCCGCGGCGAACGACATCCCGCAATCTCGTGCCGCGCGGCAGCTTCGCGATCGCCGGCGTGATGGCCGGCTTTTATCCGGCCGATTCCCCCGGCGGCTGGAACCTCCTCGGGCGCACGAATGCGACATTGTGGGATCCGAATGCGGAGCCGCCGAATCGGTTTGCGCCTGGCCATGTGATCGAGATCCGTCCTGCGTCGATCGGCCAGTTTGACGATCAGCCGGTGCCGCGATTTCGCGCCGACGGCGAGGTCGTCGCCGAGGTAATCGCGCCGGGTCAGCTCACCACGATCGTCGGCGCGCGCGATTGGAAACGCGCGGAGTATGGTGTCTCGCCCGGCGGTCCGTTCGATGCGTTCGCGGCGGCGCTTGCGAATCGAGCAGTGGGCAACGTCGATGACGCGTCGTTGCTGGAGTGCGTGATGGTCGCGCCGCGATTGCGATTCGCCGCCGATCGCCGAGTAGCATTCTGCGATGGCAATTTGAACGTGCAGATGTTCGCAACGCAGGACCTAGACCTCGGACGCTTTCACGGAGGACTGCGCGGGTATCTTGCGATCGAAGGGGGCGTCGATGAGATGCGCTCGCGATATGCCGAGGCGCCCACGGTTGTGCGGGCGAGGATGTCGTTACGAGCCAGTCCTGGGAGCGCGGGCGTCCCGCCCGCCGTCGAGAAAAATAGCGGGCGGGACGCCCGCGCTCCCAGGGAGATTCGCATCGTCCCCGGTCCTCACGACGCACCGCCTCTGCCTGAGGAATGGGAAGTGACCGCGGAGTTGAATCGGGTGGGGATTCGCTTTCGCCGGCGGGCCGCCGGCGGTCCAGCCGGCGGGCCGCCGGCGCTACGCGAACTGCCGTCGTGCGGGATGCAGTTCGGAACGTTGCAGTGGCATCCGGATGGAAGCCTTGTGGCGATGGGGCCGGACCATCCGGTCACCGGCGGCTATCTGCAGCCGGCCACGGTGGTCTCCAAGGATTTGTGGAAGCTCGCCCAGCTTGCGCCGGGCGAGCGGGTGCGGCTAGTCCCCGAATGAGTAACCCGACCGTGCGCTGACCTTGAACTCTGGATTGCGCAGCGCGACGTCCACCTTCTGGAAGCCGTGCTCGCCGGGGCGTTTCTTCGTGTAGTAGCTGATCAGGTAATAGCCCGCGGTCTGCTTTTCGATCTGCTTCAGCGGCGTCATGTAGCTCGTGTGAAGGCGGTAGTACTGGCCGTTCGTATCCGAGGCCATCGATGCCAGATTCTGGTGCACGAACTCCGGCACGTCGATGCCGCTCTGCAGCGAAACCGGGTAGAGCGTCACGTCCGCGCTGTTGAGCGACTGGATCATCGGATCGTAGTAGCGGCTGCGATTCAGGACCGCGCCGCCGCGCACTTCCTCGTCGGGACCGACGATGCCGTTCGAGAACAGCACGACGTCTTTGCGCGCGTGAATCGGACGAAGCGCGTCGCCGAGGACGTCGAGAGCTTCGTAGACGGAGCCCGTCTTGTTGATCATCTGATCGATGTCCATGTTGCGCATCAGCGACGGGCCGGTGCCCGCCGCGTTCTTCGAACGGATGCCGAGACCGTACGCCGTGGCATCGTTGAGCGCGCGGCGGATCTGCGCTTTATCGTTCGTGAAATCGGAGTAAACCTTGAGCCGCACATCGTGGCCGACGACGGCGACGCGATCTTCGGAGCGCAGGTGATCGTCGAGGAAACGCATCGCATCGCTGCGGGCGCGGATCATCTCGCCCTGCGATCCCGCGTCCGAGGTCACCTTGTCGAAGAAGAAAATCAGATAGCGATCGTCGTGCACGCGCTCGACTTTGAATTTGGCGAGCGCCTCCGGCATATCGATGAGGCGGCGGTTGGTGAAGTAATCGACTGAATCGATCGTCTGCGGCTGGCCGTTCTCGCGGACGATGAAATCGTCTTTGCCGAGACCGAGCATCTGATTGCCGCGCGAGTCGGTCACAATCGCGTCGAGCTGCACGAGATTGACGTCCACCTTCTCGCCGAACGGTTGCTGCTGCGCGAGGAGCGGCGCGGCGGCAAGGATGAGTAACGTGATGAAACGCTTGGACATTGAAGTCCCCCTTCGCGCGGTGCAAACGAGCATCGGAACGGCCCGGATTCCGTGGCGCACGGTTCTTGCTCCTTTGTCACCGCTATGTACAAGCTGACGTTCGCACTTCTCGCCCTGCTCCTTGCCGAGCCATTGACCGCACAGACACGGATCGATTTTCTTCTCGATGCCGAGGGCGCTCGGCGGACGGGCCACAACGTGTCGTTCTCGCCGGGCATCCGATTCGATCCGCAGTTCGGCACCGGAGGCGGCCTCGGCGCCGGCCTCAATTTCTTCCTGAGCGATCGCGTGTCGCTCGAAGCGAAAGCGGCGGCGCTCGAGTCGCAGCTGCGCATCCGCATCGTCGGAAACGATTTCATCGCCACGGCGAACCTCGGCAAGGCGAAGATCTATCCGATCTCCGCGGTCCTGCAGTGGCATCTCTCCGAGCACGGCACGATTCGGCCGTACATCGGCGCGGGCGTCGCGCACGTGATTCTGCAAAACGTGAATCGCTCCATATCTAGCTCGGCGACCGGGATTCACTTCAAGGATCCGACGGGACTCGTCGTCGATGGCGGTCTCGAATTCAACCTCTCCAAACAGTTCGGCATCTTTGGCGACGCGCGCTACATCCCGGTAGAAACGAAATCGACAGCGACGTTCGTCGGGACGTCGTCGTCGGTGAAAATGAACGTGCGCCCGCTGATCGTTTCGGCCGGTCTGGCCTGGCGCTTCTGACGGAATGAACCCGAGGAAGGGGCGGTTTGACCCGGCTGCGCGGTTCCCCTAGAATCCGCGTCTCTTTTTCGCGCCGCTTCCGGCGCGGCCAACTCCCCGGGGCATAGCTCAGCCTGGTTAGAGCGCACGGTTCGGGACCGTGAGGTCGGAGGTTCAAATCCTCTTGCCCCGACCAATGGAGATGTTGCGGCTCCGCGAAAGCGGGGCCGTTTTCGTTTTGGGGGAAGCGGAGTACTTGCTGTCATCCTGAGCCGGCGAAGCACGGTCGGAGGACCCCTTCGTACTTGCCTCGCGAACCGCCGCCCAGCCGGGATTCAATCAGGGGGTCCTTCGACCGTGCTTCGCCGGCTCAGGATGACAGCGGCGCTACGTTCGCGACCAAGGCACATCAGCTACGCCTTGCGTGTGATTCGCGAAGCGTGCGGCGACGAAGAGAAAGTCGGAGAGGCGGTTGAGGTACGTGATCGATGCCTTCGTCGCCTCATCATGATCGCGCAGCGCGACCACCAGCCGCTCCGCGCGGCGGCAGACCGTTCGCGCGACGTGCAGGTGCGACGCGGCGAGCGTCCCGCCGGGCAGGATGAAGGTCTTCAGCGGCGCGAGATCCGACTCCATCGCATCGATCGACTGCTCCAGCGACGACACCCGTTCCGCCGGCGGTCCCGCAAATCGCGACGTTCCCGGCGACGCCAGGTGCGCGCCGATGTCGAACAGATCCGACTGGATCGCGTGGCACTGCCCATCGAGCGACGACGACGGCCAGCTCGCGCGGGCAACGCCGAGGAACGAGTTCAGCTCGTCGATCGTGCCGTAGGCCTCGATGCGCGCGTCGTCTTTGCGAACGCGCGCGCCGCCGAAGAGAGAGGTCTCGCCGGTGTCGCCGGTGCGCGTGTAGATCTTCATGTTGGGTTGCCCGGTTGCCCGGTTGCCTGGTTGCCGGCAACTTGGCAACCTGGCAACTCGGCAACCGCGACTACGCCTCGGCTTCGAGTTGCCGGATCCGTTCCTTCACCACCATCTCGGCGAGGTCGGGAATCACTTCCCAGGCGATGTTGCGGACCACCTGCTCCGACATCAGCTGCACCACACGGCGGGCGATGCGGTCGACCTGTTCGTCCGTGAGATCGGTGATCTGCGGGTTGACGTCGGTGACCTGATTGTTGACGTCGTCGGTGATCTGCGGATTCACAACGTCGTCTGTGATCTGGCTGTTGACGAACGTATCGTCGGCCGCAACAGACGGCGCCCACGCCGGCTCCTCGGCTGCCGGCTCAGCAACGGATGGTTCATCAGCAGCGAACGGCGACTCCGTCTGCGCAGTCTCGGCGAAGGGATCGCTGGGCGGAGCCCAGGCCGGTTCGCTCGATGCCGATGCCGATGCCGAGGCCGATGTCGACGCCATCTGCTCCATCTCTTCGAAACTCATCCGCGGAAACGCGCGCGTCTCGCCTTCGAAGGCTGACGGAGCTTCATCCCACGGCGACGCTTCCGGCTCGGCCGGCGGCGCGCCAAGGGTTTCGAACGGTGCCGGTTCCGCGGGCTGGGAGGCTTCGGCCATCTGGCGCATCTCTTCGAAGCTCATCTTCGGGATTGCGCGCGTCGACGCGTCATCCTGCGGCTCGTCCCACGGCGACGGCTCAGGAGCGGCAGGCGCGGGCGGCGGCGTTTCAAACGCCGGCGTGGCGGTCGACGCCATCTGCTGCATCTCTTCGAAACTCATCCGCGGAAATGCGCGCGTCTCGCCGCCGAAAGCCGCGGGCGTTTCATCCCACGGCGACGCCTCAGGCTCCGGCGTCGGTTCAGGTGTTGGCTCCGGCATCGCCGGCTGCGGCTCGGTGGTCGGCGCGGGCGGTTCGCTGGGCGCCATCTGCTGCATCTCTTCGAAACTCATCCGAGAAAACGCGCGCGTCTCTCCCGCAAATTGATCGGACGGCGAATCGAACGGCATGTCGGAAGCGAACGTCGACTCGGCCGCCGGAGCAGCCGCGAAGATGTCGTTGTCGTGCGTGAACGGATCGGCCGCAGCCGCGGGTGGCTCAAACGCCGGCGCGTCGGTGAACAGCGCTGCCGGCTCGGGCTCCGGCGCGCTCGCAGCCGCCGTCTGACTTTGCTGGATCAGCTCTTCGACCTTGTGAATGAGGCTCTGCGACTCGAAGGGCTTCGTCACCACCGCATCGCATCCGGCCTTGTCGGCGCGGTCTGGATCGAACGGCTCGAACGTGCCGGTCAGCAGGATCACCGGGATGTTGCGGTACTCGGGATGCGACTTCACGTACTCGCAGACCTCGTAGCCGTTCTTCTCCGGCATGATGATGTCCGAGAGGATGATGTCCGGCCGCATCTCGGCCAGTTTCTGGATCGCTTTGGCCCCGTTGTTGACCGCGGTCACTTCGTAGTCGCCGTCCGAAAACGTGAGCTCGACGACCTTCTGAATGGTGATGCTGTCATCCGCGAGGAGGATTTTCTTCGCCATGGGATTCACTCCGATTCGCTTTCCGGGATGTGTAGCAGTTACGCGGGATGTTGCTGTTTCTCGCGCTTGAAAACCATGCCGATGTGATCGGTTGCGCCGGTCTTGAAGTTGATTGAGGTGATGCTGACCAGCTCCCAGCCGTCGTCGCCGAGCCGGTTCAACTCCTCGGCGCGCCGCGGATCCATCGAGTAATTTTCCGACCGGACATTGATGATCTTGTACTCCCAGGTCTTCATGGGTCCGCCCCTCCCACGGTGCTGAACGCTAAGGCCCGAAGTGTAGCAGCTTCGCTGCGTTGTCGGTTGTCAGTTGGTTTCGGCTTCGCCGCGTTGTCGGTTGTGGGTGTTCCGTTGCCGTTTGATATGGTTCGCCGTCCGCAAGGCTTGGTAGTCGCGTCGTTCGCCTCGGACAACCGAAAACCGATAACCGACAACGCGGCGAAGCTGCAATGATGCCTCCCCCGACAACGCGGCAAAGCCGCAATCAACCGACAACCGACAACGCGGCAAAGCCGCCATTCCTCATCCTCATCGTTCTCGACGGCTTCGGGTGCCGTAAAGAAACCGAATCGAATGCGATCGCCGAGGCCGATACGCCGCGCTTCGACCGGCTGTTTCGCGAGGCGCCGTGGACGACGCTCGAAGCCTCGGGGCGCGCGGTCGGGCTGCCGCGCGATCAGATGGGGAACTCCGAGGTCGGGCATCTGAATATTGGGGCGGGGCGGATCGTCGACCAGGACATCGTGCGCATCGGCAAGGCGGTTTCGCGGCACGAGCTGGATACGAATCCGGTGCTCGTCGATGCGGTGAAGAACGGTGGCGCGATTCACTTCGCCGGCCTGCTTTCCGACGGCGGCGTTCATTCGATGCAGACGCACCTGCATGGCCTGATCGATGCCGCGATCAGCCTCGGCGCGAAGAATGTTTTTATCCACACGATTCTCGACGGCCGCGATACGCCGCCAAAGTCTGCCGAGAAGTACCTCGGCGATCTGCTCGCGCACATCGATGGCAAGCCGCAGGCGCATCTGGCCACGGTCATCGGCCGCTACTTCACGATGGACCGCGACAAGCGCTGGGAACGCGTGCAGCGCGGCTACGACCTGATGACGCTCGGCGTCGGCACGCAGACGAACGATCCGCTCGAAACGCTACGCCGCTTTTACGAGCAGAACGTGACCGATGAATTCGTCGAGCCGATCGCCGTGCTGACGCCGGAAGGCGCGCACCTCGGCCGGATCGAAGATGGCGACTCGCTTGTCTTCTTCAACTTCCGCGCGGACCGGATGCGCCAGATCGTCGCGGCGTTCAAGGATGATGATTTCGACGGCTTCCACCGCGCCATGCATCCGAAAGCGCACCTGGCCACGATGAATTCGTATCGCGAAGACTGGACGCTGCCCGTCCTCTTCCCCCCGCAGGAAGTGCGCAACCACCTCGGCGAAGTGCTTTCGCACGCCGGCCTGAAGCAACTCCGCATCGCCGAGACCGAAAAGTACGCGCACGTCACCTTCTTCTTCAACGGCGGCTCCGACACGAAGTCTCCGGGCGAGGAACGGATTCTCATCCAGTCGCCCAAAGTCGCAACTTACGATCTCAAGCCGGAGATGTCGGTCTTCGAACTGGCGGACAAAGTCGTGGAAGCGATCGCGTCGAAGAAGTTCGACGTCATCATCATGAACATCGCCAATCCCGACATGGTCGGTCACACCGGCGTGATGAAAGCGGCAGTCGAAGCAGTTCACGACACCGATGTCGCCGTCGATCGAATTTTGTCGGCTGTAGAAAAGGTCGACGGTGTCGCGCTCATCACCGCCGATCACGGCAACGCGGAGCTGATGTTCGATCCCGCCACCGGCCAGCCGCACACCGCGCATACGACGAATCCTGTGCCGCTGATTCTCGTCGACGCGCGCAACCGCTTCGGGAAGTTGCACGGCGGCGGAGCACTTCAGAATGTCGCGCCGACCATCCTCGACATCCTCGGCATCGACAAGCCGGCCGAGATGACGGGCGAGTCGCTATTGGAACGGAGTCATTCTTGATCCTGGAACAGATCACCGAGCAACTCACTGAAACGCTGACCAGCCGCGTCCTGACGCTGTTCGGCCACGCCGTCGATCGCATCGTCCTGCAAGCGCCGCCGCGGCTCGCGATGGGAGACCTCGCCACACCACTGTGTCTCGAACTGGCCAAAGCGCTCAAGCGCAAACCGCGCGAAATCGCGGAGACGATGGTCAACGGCCTCGCGCTGCCGATGTTCGTGCAGTCGGTCACGATCGAAGGCGCCGGCTATCTCAACTTCCGCTTCGACCGCGGCGCCTTCACAGCGGCGCACATCCGCAACGTCATGGCGCCGGGGACGGCGACTGGACAGCGCGTGATCGTCGAGCACACGAATATCAATCCGAACAAGGCGGCGCACATTGGCCACCTTCGCAACGCCGTCCTCGGCGACACGTACGTCCGTTGCATGAAGTGGCTCGGGCACCGCGTCGAGACTCAGAACTACATCGACGACACAGGCGTGCAGGTTGCCGACGTCGTGGTCGCGTTCCAACATCTCGAGCCGAAGTCGCTGGCCGAGGTGCGGGCGATGATCGACGATCCGGCGGTGCGGTTCGATTACTACTGCTGGGACGTCTACTCGAAGATGGCCGCGTACTACGCGGCCAATCCGGACGCGCAGCAGTGGCGGCGCGACACGCTCCACGCGATCGAGAAGCACGAAGGCGACACGTTCGAATTCGCATCGACGATCGCCCGCGCGATCGTGAAGCGCCACATCGCCACGATGCTGCGGCTCGGCATCACCTACGACCTGCTGCCGAAGGAGTCCGACATCATCGCGCTCCATTTCTGGGACCGAGCGTTCGAGCTCCTCAAAGCCAGCGGCGCCGTCGTGCAGGAGACGGAAGGCAAACACAAAGACTGCTGGGTGATGAAGCTCGACGAGAGCGCCGAGTTCGAGGGGATGAACGAGCCGGACAAAATTCTCGTCCGCTCCAACGGCACGGTGACGTACACCGGCAAGGACATCGCCTACCAGCTCTGGAAGTTCGGCCTGCTCGACCGCACCTTCAACTTCCGCAAATTTTCGACGTACGACGACGGCCACATCCTCTGGGAAACGACGAGCGGCGACGGCGATTCAAGCGCGCCGCGCTTCGGCGGTGCACAGAAAGTGGTCAACGTCATTGACGTCCGCCAGTCGTACCTGCAGAAGGTGGTGAAGGAAGGCGTCCGTCAGCTCGGCCACGTCCGCGAGGCGGAAAACTCGATCCACTATTCGTACGAGATGGTGGCGCTGACCCCAGCGACGGCGAAGGCGCTCGGCATCGAAGTCTCCGACGACGATTCGAAAAAGCCCTATATCGAAATGTCCGGCCGCAAAGGCCTCGGCGTGAAAGCAGACGATCTGATCGACGCGCTGCAATCGAAAGCCGCGGAGTCCGTGCGTGAAGGAAGCAAGCGCGAAGGGCTGACTGACGACGAAGTGTCCCAGCTCGGACGCGAGATCGCCGTCGCCGCGCTGCGGTACTTCATGCTCAAGTACGGCCGCAACAAAGTCATCGCCTTCGATTTCAACGAAGCGCTCACATTCGAGGGCGATTCCGGCCCATACCTGCAGTACTCCACGGTCCGCGTGGAAAACATCTTCCGCAAGATGGCCGAACGCGGCGTCGAATCGAAGCTCGACGACGCCTCACTCGATGCGCTCACACTGAACGAAGGCCTCACCGACGAGATGTGGGAACTGGTCCGCCTGAGCGCCGAACTCCCCGCCGCGATCCGCCGCGCGACCGACGCGCTGGAGCTGTCGATCATCACGCACGACCTCTTCGTCCTGGCGCAGAAGTTCAACAGCTTCTACCACAAGTACCCGATCCTCAATGAGAAAGACCCCGCCGAACGCCAGCGCCGCGCGGTCTGTGCCGAGGTGTTCCGGCAGACAATGCGGTCTACCCTCGCTCTGCTCGGGATTCCGGTGCCGGATCGTATGTAATCCGCTTCGCGTGTTGTCGGTTGTCGGTTGATTGCGCTTCGCGCGTTGTCACGCGGCGAAGGCGATGATCTCGAGTTCCGCACCAGAGTCGACGCCCGCAAGGATCTCTTCGACGCGCTGAAACGTCGGATCGTCCATCGAGTACTCGCCGCACTGCTCGCACTGAAACACGGGAAGAGCCTTCAGGATAACGATCGAGTGGTCGCCAGTCTTGAAGGGGAGGTCGGTCGTTGTGCGCTGCTGCGTTGCGCCACAGATTCTGCATTTCATCGCGATCTCCTCCGCAACAAATCGGGGTGCCATTCTCCGGGATCCGGCCGATACGCGGTCACAATCCGTACATTGTGATCTGGTACGTCGGTCGCGAACAAAATATGGAATGCCGACGCAGCTTTGACGAGATAGCTCGGAAGATACTTGTCGTCGGGGTACTCCTCGACGATCTCATACGAATCAACAGCAGCGAGTATTTCGTCACGCGAGATGTGCCGCCGGTCAAGCCTCATGTTCACGTGATATGTCCAATAAACGTCGCGTTTGCGAACGCAGTCCTGAATGAAATCAATTGGATCGGCAGGATGTCGATAGCGTTCCGTGGCGCATGCTCCAAGTGCACGAGTCTACCTCGGTCCACGGCTCAACACGGCAACGCGCGAAGCGAAACCAACCGACAACCGACAACGCACACTTCGCGTGCAATCAGTTACAATCCCACACCGCGGCGCGTCCAATCGCCGCACTTACAATCATGCGATTCGATCTACAGGACTTCGCGTTGCGTACGCTGATCCTTGTCGCCGGCGGACTGGCGGCGCTGCTGCTCGCGCTCAAAGGGCAGGGACAAGCCCTGCCCGCGCTTGCAGTGGGTGGCACGCTTGGCGCGTTCGTGATGGCGCGGTTCGGGCCCAGCGAACAGTAGCTAGGCGGACTGCGCCTCTTCCGCGCGGCGGACGTTTTCGGCCTGCAGCCCTTTCGGGCCCTGCTTCACGTCGAACTCCACTCGTTCGCCTTCATTCAGCGTCCGATAGCCCTGCGCCTGAATGGCGCTGTGATGTACGAAGACGTCCTCACCGGTATCGCGCTTGATGAAGCCGTACCCCTTATCGTTGTTGAACCATTTGACAGTGCCGACTTCGGCCATTTCCTACCTCCGGCCTCTGGGTTCGCGGTCCCTTGGCCGCGTGGAACCCGGGCTCCGCTGAATCGGTGCAATGTTCACGCCTTGCTTGCGGAACTCACCAGATGAGCGCGCGATTCATCCCGATGCGCTGAAATCCGAGCGCTTCGTAAAGCGCGATCGCGGGCAGATTGAAGTCGTTCACGAAGAGCGTGACCGTCTTTCCTTTGCGCGCGCAGTGGCCGCAGATCTCGCGCAGGAGCGTGCGCGCGTAGCCGCGGCGGCGAAAGCGCGGATTCGTCCAGACGCCCATCAGCTGCACGGTCTCGTTCGTCACGGCGGAGTACTCGCACTTCGCCGCGATTTCACCGTGCACAACCAGGATCAGAGACCGCTTCTGCTCCACGAGCTCACGGATCCGTTCGCGATAACCGGCCGCGTCGCGTTCCATCGGATCGATGCCGACCTCTTCCCGATGCATCGCCGCACAGCACGGAACGAGCGCGTCGAGATCGCGCATCGTGGCGTAGCGCGCCTCTTTCAGATCGGGAAAGTCGAGCCGCCCGCGGATCGCGTAGACCGGCTGATTCATCCGCACCACCGTGGGCGGATCCAGCCGCGTCCGCAGCCGCGCCCACAGCATTTCCACCAGGTGCGCCGGCGAGATGATGGCGCGCACTGGAAGCATGCGGGTGAGAATCCGCTCCGCGATGACTGCGATCGCCGTTTCCGTCACGTCCTGCGGCAGCGCGCGGTCGCCGGCCAGCACGATGTTCGTCGCCAGCGACGCGACGAGCACGACTTCGCGGTTGTGCCGCACCTCCACCGTCTGCGTCGACGAGGCGAATCGCTCCTCGAGGATGCGCGAGATCAGATAGACGTTGATCAGCGGATCGCGCCGCAGAAACGCAAGCGCGCTCCCGACATCGTCGTTCGACAACGACTTGATCGACCAGCGTCCTTCGACCGGGAGTGTGGCCATGAGAGACAGTAGATTAGTGGATTCCTAGGAACGCGGGCGTCCCGCCCGCCGTGCCTGGCAAGACCCTGCTCGACAGCGGGCGGGACGCCCGCGTTCCCAGCTACAGCTGCGAGCTCGCCAGATACGCCAGCCCGTCCTCCGCCTTATGCCAGATTCCGCGATGCTGCCATTCGTCAAAATGGCGCTCTTTGCAGAACTTGAGATCGTCGGCAAAGACGGCTTTCAGCTGCGAGGCCAGACCCGCATCCAGCACGCCCATGCTCACTTCATCGTTGAGTTGCAGCGCGCGGCGATCGAAATTCGTCGAGCCGACGCATGACCAGACGCCGTCGACGATGATCACCTTCTGATGAAGCAGCGTCTTCTGGTACTCCCAGATTTTGATGCCCTTCTGCAGCAGCAGTCCGTAGCGATGATGACTTGCGTGCTGCACGATCGGACTGTCGGTCGCGTCCGTGGCCGGCACCATGATCTTCACGTCGACGCCGCGTTTCACCGCCTCGGCCATCGCATCGAGCGCGTCATCGTCCGGAAGCAGATACGGATTCTGAATGATGATCTCGCGCCGCGCTGCCTTGATGGCGAGGTAGTAGAGAATCTGCACGGATGAAACGCCGCCGGTCGGCGACGTGTACGCGAGATGCGCCGGGGTCAAGCCGGCAGCGCTCAGATGCGGAAAGTACTTCTCGCCAGCCATGATCTCGCCGGTCTCTTCGATCCAGTTCTCGCTGAACGCGCCCTGCATCCGGTTGACGATCGGCCCTTCCACTCGCAGGCCCGCATCGCGCCAATGGTCCTTGTCCTGTCCGTGCCCCGTCCACTCCTCGGCGAACCCGTATCCGCCGATGTAGCCGATGCGGCCGTCGATGATCATCTCTTTGCGATGGTCGCGATTGTTGAGCCGCCCGAGGTTGGCGAGAGTTGGCGGATGGAATCGGACGAGTTTGACGCCGGAGTCGAGCATCAGCTTCGCCAGCTCTTTGTCCATCTTGTGGCCGCCTGATGCATCGACGAGCAGTCGAACCTCGACACCCTCTTTCGCCTTCGCCGCCAGGGTGCGCGCGAGCTGATCGCAGATCGCGCCCTTCCACCAGATGTAAGACTCGACGTGCACGCTCTGTTTGGCACCGGCGATATCCCGCAGCAGGAGCGGAAAGAACTGATCGCCGTTTTCGAGCAATTGCACCTGATTGCCGCTCTCCATGCTCGCTCCTGTGAGCCCGACCATCGATGGCAGCAGCGCCGAAAAATCACCGGCATTCTTCACGTTGAGGTGCGGATTCGTGCCGCGTTCGGCGGACCAGAGCAGGATCGTCAGCCCGATGACGGCGAGCATCAGCGCGATGAAGAGAATGAGAGGCACGCGGATGACGTGCGAACCGCGCCTCTTCTCGATCCACTTCGACTTCGTTTCTTTCATCAGTTGCGGCTCCAGAAAAGTTCAGCGATGACCGGGTAGTGGTCCGATGATCCGGTGGCGACGGCACGCGCGCCGGCCACTTGCCAGCCCCAATCCGCGAAGATGTAATCGATCCGCGCGCCGAGCCTCGGGTGCGTGATCTTGATGTCCGCGCCGCACAATTGCGCCGCGTCTTCCTTCTCGAATTTCGTCACCTCGGCCGTCTCCGGCGACGCGTTGAAATCGCCCAGCAGCAGGTAGGGATACCGGCTGGTGCGAACGTGCTTGGCCACGCACTCGAGCTGCTGCCCGCGCGATTTCGAATTGAACTGCGCCCACGCTGTAAGGTGCGCGACATAGACGTTGATCGTCGCGCCGTCGATGCGGATCACCGACTCGAGAATGCTGCGAGGCTCTCCGATGCTGGGCAACGGATGGACGACGCCCGACACGATCTGGCCGCGCGTGAGAATCGCGTTGCCGAAGTCGCCGCCGAGGCTGTGATAGCTGCGGCCGTAGTAGCCGTTCATCCCGGTCAGACGGCGGATCTCTTCGAACTGATTGCGAAAACGCACCTGCCACGTATGGTCGTGCACTTCCTGCAGACCGACGATATCGGGATGAAACTGCTTGATCGTCGCGGCGATCTTCGTGGCGTGGTCGCTGTCGTACAACTCGTCGTGCCCTTCGATGTTGTACGTCATCACGACGAGTGGCCGCTGCTGACGGGGAAATCCAATGCGCTCGGGAAACGACACGAGCCGTCCCGCTTCGTCGCGCGTGAGGATGCGTACCGAGGGATCGACCGGCTTCGGCTTGCACTCGCCGGAGCGAACGGTGTAGACCGCGAAGATCCGGTAAAGAATGAAGAGCAGGAAGATCGACAGAATCCCGAGGATCGGCCGCCGCACCGGTGCGTCATCAGACATAGCGTGCTGAACGACAGAGCGAGAACGATGCCGGGTTGCTTTATGTGGCACAGACACTCTTGTCTGTGCTTTTGACTTCGAAGCACTTGCAAGCGAAGCGCGAGCATCACCGAGCACAGACAAGAGTGTCTGTGCCACATTGCTACGCGGTCAGCACCGTTACGTCCGCGTGGTTCCACAACGCGCTGGCGGGAAAATCCTCGCTGACCTCGCCGCTTCGCAGCCGCTCGATCGCGTCTCGTTTTTTCTCCCCGCTGGCGAGGAGGACGATCGACTTCGACTCCAGGATCGTGCCGATGCCCATGGTGATGGCGTGGGTCGGGACGTCGCCTTCGGGAAAGAGCGGCGCGTTTGCGGCGCGCGTCGACTCGGTCAGCGTCACGACGCGCGTGCGCGAGTCGAAGGGCGTGCCGGGCTCGTTGAACGCAATGTGGCCGTTGCTGCCGAGGCCGAGGAAGGTGACGTCGAGTCCGCCGGCAGCGGCGATGTCGCGTTCGTACTGCGCGCATTCGGCAGCGAGATCGGCTGCGGCTCCGTTCGGGATGTGCGCGTTCGACGACTCGATGTCCGTGAAGTCGAAGAGGTGCTGCTTCATGAACGTGTAGTAACTGCCGGGATGTGCCCGCTCGATTCCGGCGTACTCGTCGAGATTGAATGTGACCACGTCGCGAAAGCAGTGGTAGTCGCGGCTGCAGGCGGCGACGACACGCCCGTACATTCGAATCGGCGTGCGTCCTGTCGGCAACCCGAGGACGACTCGCGGGTTGCGAAGAATCGCTTCGAGAAAAATCTCGGCGGCACGATCGGAAAGAACGTCGTAGTCGGAGTACGTCTCCCAGTTCACACGCGTTCCCCTCGCAAGTACGTTGCCGCAATCTCGAAACGGTCCGTGAGGACGACGATGTCCGCGTCGTAGCCGGGCGCGAGTTTTCCCTTGCGGTTTCCGACGTTGAGGATGCGCGCGGGCACCTCGGTCGCCAGCGGGATCACGAGTTCCAGCGGCAGCCCGGCCAGTTCGACCATGTTCTGCACCGCGCGGCGCATCGTCAGAACGCTGCCGGCGAGCGTGCCGTCGGCCAGCCGCGCGGCGCCGTCGGTGACGGTGATTTCGTGATCGTAGAGTTTGTATTTGCCATCCGGCATCCCGCACGCGCGCACGGCGTCGGTGATGAGCGCGATGCGATGCGGCATCGCCAACGCGGCGATGCGCAGGACGGCCGGATGGACGTGAATCCCATCCGCGATGAGCTCCGCCGTGGCGTCGACCGACGTCAGCGCCGCCCCGACCGCGCCGGGCTTGCGGTGCTCCAGTCCGGTCATGGCGTTGAAGAGATGCGTGAAATGCGACGCGCCCCACGTCAGTGCCGCGATGCAGTCGCCATAGTCGCCTGACGTGTGGCCGATGGAGAAAAGGATTCGATCGCGGAAGTGCTCGATGAGAGCGCGCGCGCCTTCGATCTCCGGCGCGATCGTCATCATCCAGCGAAGGTGCGGCCCCTCGGCCAGCAGCGCCGCGAGCTCGTAAATTTCGGCGGGACGAATCGATGCCACGTCCTGCGCGCCGGCACGCGCGACGCTGATGTACGGCCCTTCGAGATGAATGCCGCAGATGTCCGCGCCATCGGCGAGCCGCGGCGCGCGCGCGATCGCCGTCACCGCGTCCTGCAGATGCTGTCGCGATGCGGAAAGCGTCGTTGCCGCCATCGCGGTCGTTCCTTCGGTCGCGTGAAAACGTCGCACGCGCGACACCGCATCGTCCGTCGCGTCCATGAAATCGGCGCCGTTGCCGCCGTGAACGTGCACGTCGATGAAGCCCGGCACGATCACGCCCTCGGCGACGTCGCTGCCGGCCGGCGGATACGCGGCGTCGCGAATGTCGGTGATCCGCCCATCGTCGATTTTGATGAGCGTCCCTTCGCGCAGCTCGCCGCCGACGAACGCGCGTCCGAAAATCGTCCGGTCGCTCATAGGCAGATCTTGCCCAGCACCGTGGCGGTGCCGCCGGTAACCGAGGCGACGTTGGTGTCGAGGCCGGAAATCGAATCGCTGGCGATCAATGCCATCGCCATCGCTTCCTTCTCCTGCAGAAACTCGTAAACCTTGACCTCGGTCTCCGGCAACCGATCGCGCAGCATGCGCAGCAGCGTGGGATTCTTCGCGCCGCCGCCGGCGACGATCATCTCGTCAACGTGGCGTCCGATGAACTCGCGATACGCATGCGCGATGCTCTCCGCCGTGAACGCCGTGGCCGTCGCGATCAGATCGTCCGGCGCGACGTCCTTGAACCGCTCGGCCATCCGTGCGGCGAACTGCCGCCCGAAACGCTCGCGTCCCGTCGTCTTCGGCGGTTTGAGCTGGAAGTAGGGGTCGGACATGCACCACGCCAGCACGTCCTCCCGCACCACGCCGCGCGCGGCGCGCTGACCGTCGCGGTCGTAGGTTTCCGCACCGTTTGTCACGAGATACATCAGCGAATCGATGACCATGTTGCCCGGGCCGGTGTCGAACGCGATCACCTCGTCCAGCTTCGCGTTCGGCGGAATGTAGGTGACGTTGGCGATGCCGCCGATGTTCTGCATCGCGCGCGCGAGTTTGGGATGGCGAAGCTGGCCCCAGTCGAAGTACGCGACAAGCGGCGCGCCGTGACCGCCGGCGGCAACGTCGCGAACGCGAAGATCGCCTATGGTGATGATGCCGGTGCGCTCCGCGATGACGGCAGCCTGGCCGATTGCGAGAGTAGAGCGCGTCGTGATCGGCTCATCGAGCCACGGCAGCGACGCGGTCGATGGCTCCGTCGTCGGACGCGGGCGATGCCAGATGGTCTGGCCAGCCGCGGCGATGAGATCGACGTCATCGTTCTTCATTCCGGCGTCGGCGACCAAGCGATTCGCGGCGTGCGCGAACAGCTCGCCGAGGACGAAGTCGAGATGGCAGATCTCCTCGATCGTCCACGGCGCGGGATGCTCGCCAGTCACGGGATCGGTGAGCTTGCGGTCGCGCTCGCGTTCGAAAAGCAATTTGATGCGCGTCTGAATCTCCTGCGGAAAGCCGAAGCTGGCAAAGCGGAGCTTTTCGATGCGTGCGCCGTCGCGTGCGTTGCCTTCGATGCGCACGAGCACGGCGTCGATGGCATCGACCGAGGTGCCGGACATGAGGCCGATGACGACGCGCTTCTTTTTTCGCGCGATCTCGATGAGCCGCTCGACGCGATTCACGTTTCGAGCACCTCGCGCAGATTTCCGCGGTGCGCTTCGAGCAGCGCGCGCGCGTCATCCGCGGTCATCTTCTTCTTCGCCATCACCGTGGCGAGCTTTACGTTTCCAGCAGCATCGCGAATCGCCTGCACGGCGATTATTCGCTGCACACCTGCCGCCAGCTCCACCATCCGCACGGCGCGGTTGCGCAGCTTTTCGTTCGTGGCCGGCATGTCGGTCATCAGGTTCGAATAGACGCGGCCGAGGCGAATCATGACGCCGGTGGAAATCGTGTTGAGGACGAGTTTCTGCGCGGTCCCGCTCTTCATCCGCGACGATCCCATGATCACCTCGGCACCGGTCTGCGGCGCGATGGCGATGTCGGCTTCGCTGGCCAGCGGCGAGTTGGGATTCGACGTGACGGCGACCGTGAGCGCGCCGAGCATGTTCGCGCGGCGAATGGCGGCGACGGTGTACGGCGTGGTGCCCGAGGCGGCAATTCCGACGATCGCATCCTCTGCCTTCACCTCGGCATTCACCGCTTCGATCGCGGCGTTTTCGTCATCCTCGGCGCCTTCGACCGCGTGCAGGAACGCGCGGTCGCCGCCGGCCATGAGCACGCGCACCAGCGATGGATCGATCCCGTACGTCGGCGGCAGCTCGGAGGCGTCGAGCATGGCGATGCGTCCGCTGGTGCCGGCGCCGGCGTAAAAGAGCCGACCTCCGTGCGACATCCGATCGGCGATCTGATCGATTGCGTGCGCGATGCGATCGGCTTCCGCGGCAACCGCGGCGGCGACCAGCGCGTCCTGCTCCTGAATGATCCGTACGATCTCGCGCGCCGATCGCAGATCGATATCGAGACTCGCGTCGAGCCGCTCCTGGCTCATAGCGGTCGAAGATATCATCCGATTCATGCCCACTCTCATGCAGAAGATCCGCCTCGCCTTCCGCGGCTGGCAACGGCGGCGCGAGGAGAGCGAGAAGGAGTTTCTGACGCGCAATGCGACTTGGGGCGCGGCGGTACCTGTGGCCGTGGCGACGCCGGCAAAAACGCGAACGTTCGAAATCGACATGGAAGGGCTGACGGTCGCCTACCTCGACGACTCCGGTCAGCTCGCGCATTTCCTCGACACCTCGGATGGCGAAATCATCGATGTGCGCATCGCGGAGGCAGCGTCGTATCCCGAGCCGCGCTTCCGACGCATTCCGACGCGAAGTGCGGACGCCGAGGATCGCCGCGCGTTCATCGCATCACTCGATGCGTCGCCCGCGCGCGACGCGCTCGCGCGGAGCGGCGATGCGGATTCGTTCCGACGTGCGCTTGCCGCCGATCGCACCATCGAACGCGCCTGGTACAACTTCCGAAACGATCGCGCCATCGCCGCGATCGAAGCGTGGCTGGCGTCGTGACAATCGTGGCCGGCTAGGCCGCAGGATTCATCCGCAGCGACTTCACCACGCCTGCACCGATTCCACCAACTGCTGCGCCGCGATGTCCTCGGGATGCGACTCGCGGTAGGCAGCAAGCTCCTTCGCCGCTTCCTGCTGCGCGCCGGCGCGCGCGTAGAGGACGCCGAGCAGGAGGTGATCGTCGGGGCGTTGCTGCCGGGCGGCGGTGACGTCGCGATACGACGCTTCATCCATCACACGGAAGGCAGCGGGCGGGTCGGGCGGTGCGGGGATGATGTGCCTCCCGCCGTTGTGCAACTCGACCTGCCACTGGTAGGTGCGGCCGCGCGGGAGGGGCGCGGGCGGGATCCACTCGGAGTCTGCCAGCAGGCGACTGCGCGCTACGCGCTGCGCGCCGTCGAAAATACTGACGACGGCATGCTTCCCCTTAGCCGTCCAGGTGAAGCGAGGACGATCGGAGGCGACCACCACGCCGGCGGGCTGCAGGGTTGCAGGCGGTGCAGGAGCGGACGAGCCGCGGACGTCCTCGCGCCGGCCGCGGATCTCGCGAAGGAACGGCGGCGCCTCGACGCGCCGCGCGCCGAGAGCGCCCGCGACGAGCGCCTCCCACTCGGCAGGACGGGCGGGTTGGGAGGGAGACTGGATCTTGATAACGCCCGGTCGTGGCGCCGGCCGGGAGGGCCGCAAGATCAGAACGAGAAACGCGGCCACGACGATCGCTGCAGTGCTGGCGACGACGATCCACCAGCGCCGCGGCGCGATGCGCAGCCGGAATTTCGCCAGATCGTCCGCCTCGGCGCGGCACATCGCGCAGACGCGGAGGTGCTCCTCGACGTCCTCCCGCCGCCCGCCATCGACGTAGTTGCTCAGCGCCTCGGCATCGGGATGTTCCGCCCCACCGCCGAACGCCAGCAGCAACGTGGAGGGCGCTTCGTCACCTCCGCTTCCGCGAGCCAACTCGGCGCACGCAGAACACGTGGCGATATGGCGCGTGACCATGAGGACGCGAGGCGCCGGCAGCGTGCCGTTACGCAAGCGGCGCAGATCATCCGATGTGACGTGCTCGCTCATCATTGATACGAGGACGAGGAAACCCGGTCATTATGACCGTCGCCTCTCGCGCGCTTCCATCCTTCTCACCAGCCGCCGTCTCGCGGAGCTCCGCAGATTGATCACCTGCTGTCGCGAAATTCCGAGTTGCCCGCCGATGGCGTTGTCGTCGATCGGCAGTTTGCTCCACATCTCCGCGAGAACGTCCGGCTCGAGGCCGACGACGGCGGCGATGTCATCGAAGGTTGCCACACCAAGCAATACGACGAGGGCAAGGGCATTGCCACCGTCCGCGTCGCGCAGATTGAGCAACAACGCCGTCCGCTGCGCAGGCGGGAGGAGGAGTATCTCGCCCCAGAGCGATGCCAGCTCGCGCCGCTGTTCGAGGACCGCCGAGGCGTCGGCGCCGTGGTGCGGAAGGAGCTCGGGATCGGCGCTCGTTGCCTCGCCCACCTTCCAGGCGTCGACGAGCAGCGCCACGACATCATCGAGCAGCAGTGGGCCGGCGGCGCGCGTGAAGATCGTGGCTACGGCCGTGCGCTCGTCGCGGCGCGCAAGCACGGGACGCGGCAACTCGTCGACGCGGGGCACGACGCCGGTCGCGCCCGTGCTGCCCCTCCAGCGCCGGAAGCCGCAGAGCAGCCCGGCATCGCCGTGCCATAGCGCGAAGTCGTCGTCGCGGGTGACGAGATAGCGCACTCGGTTCTTCAGGCGCGCCCGCTCCGGATAGTGGCGGCGGAGATGGTCGTTGATGGCGTTGTGCGTCGCGGCGATGACGAAGGTGTCGAAGTTCTCGATCGGTTCAGCGCCGCGGCGCAGGCGAAGGACGAGCCGGAGCAGGACTGTCGAGCGAATGTCATCGAGATCGTCGAGACGCACCGCGGCCGTGCGCTGCGAGGCGAGTACACGGTCGATCACGCCCGCGGCACGCGCCGCGAGGGCGTCCAGCCTCTCTTCCGCGATTCCGTCGATAGTCTTCTCCCAGCTGGATGTAATAAACGATGCAGGGAAGCGTACCGCCTATGACGGCCCTCCGCCACGAATGACAGTTCCTGCGAGCGACTGGCAATACGGCCGTCTTTTCAGCGTCCTCTCCCGCGAATACAACATTCAAAGGAGAACACTTGAGATCACGATCCCTAACCCTCGCTCTGCTTCTCGTAGCTCTTGCAGCACCTCAGCTGATGGCGACATCGCTCTGCGGAACCGGCCAGGTCGGCAGCCCGCTCTTCTGCGGCGACGTCTGGAAACTGCAGGCAGGAGGCGCGTTGTCCCTCGCCCCTTCCGGCTACCGTGTCGACGTCTGCGCCAGCCTCTCCTGCGTTGGCGAGAGCTACTCGGCCTTTACCGACGCCAACGGCCACTGGGAGACCCAAGCCGCCGTAAACGGCTGCCAGTATGGTTCGAACAATCACCCCTGGTACGTCTTCGTCTCGTCACTCGACGGGTGGGGCTCGCACGACTATCCCGTCCAGACCATCAACGCCAACAACACGTGCGGACTGCAGCGCATCACGACGTACGTCGAACCTGCGCCGCTTCGTCCCCAGCCCATCTCGCCGAGCAATAACTCAATGCTCTACCAGACGAGCGTATCGCTGACGTGGCAGAACGCCATCGACGCCGCGCGCAACGATCCAAACTGGCCGGCCTGGTATGACCTGTACGTCAAGTCGTGGCCGGACGGCACGACGGAACCGGCCAGCTATCCCGAACCAACGCGCGTCACCTGTGCGCCCGAGACCTCTTCCTGCTCACACGCGATCACCCTCGCCAGCAACATGAATTACAAGTGGAAGGTGAACGCATACATGGACGTCACGAGCTCGATCGTGAATCCCGTCACGCGGCCCATTGTCTTCACTGCGAGCTCCTCGTACTCCCTCTTCAGCGCACCGAGCGGACGGCCTCTCGGCTGCTGTCGCTAAACCGTCGTCCCACGTTCTTCAACCGCAAGCATGAAAGGAAGGACCATGTTCCGTAGATTCGTCATCGTCGCCTCTGTCGTCGCACTGCTCACCGGTCTCAACACGCCGTTCAACACCCCCGCGAAGGCCCTCAATACGAATGAAGTGGATACGACGTACTACGACGCCTGCCGCAACGAGATCTTCGAGCGCGTCATCGGCTGCGAGGGCGAGGTGCTTACCTGGGGCACGTCCTCGGCCGGCGCCGTGTACAAGAACCTCGTCCAGATTCCCTGCAATAACGGCCCGATCGTCAGCACCTGGTACCAATGGGACGGGACGCGCTGGGTGACCATCCCCTCCATGCCTCCGACCTGCTGAGAGCTCTCCCCGATCGCGGCGGCCCGCAGGGCCGCCGCACCTCAGCCTGCGTGGTATGGTCACCGTTCCCCGCAGACGAGCAGGTACATGCTCACCCTCCTTCTCTCGTTCGCAGTAGCGATCGCGCCGCCGGCCACCCCCGAGGCGGAGTTGCAGCGGATCGCACGCGATTTCGCGTTCTCCCTCGGCGCGAACGACATCACGGCGTTCGAGCCACTGGCCGCCCGCGAGGAGCCGCCCGCCAGGAGCGAGCAGTGGCACGACGTACGCGTCGTGTTCGAACGGGGTGAATGCCGCACGGTCACGGGCGTGCGCTCCACGATCATCGAGGCCGGCGAACGCGAAGCCGTCGTGCTCGTGGCCGTCGAAGGCTCCGCGCGCATCCCGGCGAACGGGAAAATCGTTCCGTTCCGAAGCCCGTGGACCTTGCGGCTGCGGCACGACGCCGCCGGCTGGCGCATCCGGTCGGCTGCCTGGACCGTGCAGGAACTGTGGTGGGCTTTCGCCGCCGGTGACCGCGAATGGGATGCGATGCGCTGGGCGGAGGGTTTCGTCGCGCCGTCGGACCTCGCGTACAAGCTGGCGGATTACGGTTCCGACGGCCACTTGCCGAGTGCGCGCGGCGAGCGCGCCATCGATTACGCCGAGATCATCGCGCGCGAGAACCACGACGAGGCCCGGCAGGCATTCTGCGACTTCGCGCGCGCGCGCAGAATCTGGGTGACGAAGGATTTCGACCGCGGAGCGGAGCTGGCCCGGGGTGCCGTGGAACGTGCCCGGCCCGCCGGCGATCCCGACATTCTCGGTGCCGCCCTTTTCGGCGTAGCCATCAACGAAATGCGCAACCATCCCGTCGAGGCGCTGGCGCATTTCCGTGAGGTCTATGACCTCCACCCTCGCTTGAGCAACCCCCGCCTCGCCATGGCCAGCCTCATCAACATTTCATCCATCTACTCCGGCCAGCACGACTATCGAGCCATGATGAAGGCCAGCAAGGACGGCTTGGAGATGGCGCGCACCAGCCCTTGGCCCGACGGCGAGGCCGACTTCCTGAAGGATCTGGCCGATGCGCACGCCTACCTGCACGACTATGCCGTGGCCCGCCAGCTCGCCGAGCGTGCGCTGGCCGCCGCGCGCATCGATCGAGACCCGATGACGTTAACGAGGACGCTCTCGTTCCTCGGCAGTATTGAGTACGAGCTCGGCGACGTGCCGAGCGGAGACCGTCATTTCCGCGAGCTCATGCAATTCATCCGGAGCACGCCGACCTGGGAGGCGTGCTCTGCGCGCGGCACCTGGGGAGAGATGCTCTTGGCGCACCACCGCGACGCGGAAGCGGAGCAGGTGCTGCGGGAGACAGTGGAGCAGGCACATCGCGACCAGGAAGGTTCCTGCGCGTCCGCTGCGCTGGCGGCACTCAGCGAGCTGCGCGTGCGGCAGGGACGCTATATCGAGGCAGCCCAGTTCGCGCGCCAGGCACTCGGCGAGACACTCGAGAAGGACTTGAACAATCAGCCCCAGTCCGTGCAGTGGCGGGCACGAGTGGCGCTGGGACGGGCGCTGGCCCATGGCGGCCGCACGGACGAGGGCATCGCGTCGCTGGGCGCGGCGCTGGATGACATCGAGTCGGAACGCGGCGACGTCGTCGACGTGGCGCAGACGTCGCTCCGCTTCATGGACGACAAGGTCGCGGCCTACCACGCGCTCATCGATGTCCTTCTGTCCGCGAAGCGGACCGGCGAGGCTTTCGCCGTGGCCGAGCGGATGCGCGGCCGGACGCTCATCGTCTCATTGGACCGGAAGACGACGACGCTCGACTACGCGCCGGAGGAGCGCGCCCGCGAGCAGCAACTCGAGAAACGCCTTGGCGAGATCAACCGCAGCATCCTCGCCGCGCGCGCGGCGGGCGACCGGACCCGCATCACCCGGTTGCGCGGCGAGCTCGCCGCCGCACGGCTGGACCTCGATCGCTTCGACGAGGAGAGCGGCTTTATCCACGCCTCCGCGCGCGCACACGAGGCGATCACGGACATGGGCGAGCTGGCGCTGCCGAAAGCAATGGCCGGGACAGTGCTCGTCGAGTACGTCGTCATGGAGCACTCGACCGTCGCCTTCACGCTGCGCGGAAAGCACGTCACTGCCCGCCGCCTTCCCGTCGGACGCGCCGCGCTGGCGCGGAAGGTCGAGTCGTTCTGCGCCCGTATCGAGTCGCGCGACCTCGCCTACGCGAGCGCCGCGAAGCAGCTCTATCATCTCCTCCTCGCGCCCCTCGCGCCCGACCTCGGCGACGCGTCAACGCTCGCCATCGTCCCCGATCTGGAGCTGTGGCGAATGCCGTTCCAGGCCCTCGTCGCTCCGGACGGCCGCTTCGTCATCGAGCGTGCGAACGTCTTCTACACGCCATCGTTGGCGATGTTGTTGAAGGCCCGCGCCGGGCGCGGCCTCGCGCCGCATAAGACCTCGCTGCTGGCATTCGGCAACCCGGTCGTCAACGGCGCGGCCGAGGCGAAGCTGCGCGACATCGGCTACGACGGCATCATCCGCCCGCTGCCCGACGCCGAGCACGAGGTGCGCTCCATCGCGGCGCTTTACGGCGCCGGCAGCCGCGTCTTCATCCGCGGGGAGGCCAGCGAGCACGCGTTCAAGCAGGAAGCGTCGCGCTACGACATCATCCACCTGGCCACGCACGGCTTCCTCGACGACGAGTCGCCGATGTACTCCGCGCTCCTCTTCGCCGCCGCTCCTGACAACCCTGCCGAAGATGGCTTGCTCGAGACACGGGAGATTCTTCGCCTGCGGCTCCACGCGCGCACCGCCGTCCTCGCGGCATGCGACACAGGACGCGGTGCGGCCGGAGCGGGGGAAGGAGTCATCGGCATCTCCTGGGCATTCCTCATGGCCGGCTGCCCGACCACAGTCGTGACGCAATGGAAGGCCAGCTCCGCCGCTGCCGCGTCACTGATGATCGACTTCCACCGCCACCTGCGCCGCGGCGCCAGAAACGCCGAGGCCCTCCGCGCGGCACAGAGGTCGATGCTGCGCGAGCGTACCCTCCGCCACCCGTTCTACTGGGCGTCGTTCGTGGTGGTAGGAGCGCCGTAGTTCAGCAGTTCGCGGTACAAAAAAAAGCCGCGCCTTTCGGCGCGGCTTCACTCAAGCGATCGGATGAAAGTTACGGCTGCGGAAAGTGCGGGACGTAGTTCGTTCGCGGTACCGGCACGATCTCCACTTCGACTACCTGCAGTTCGGGATACAGCTCCTCGCCGTGCCGCGGCATGATCGTCTCCGGCCGTTGTTTGTCGGTTTCGCTCACGCCCTCTTCGATCCACTGCTCACCGTCGTAAATCCACATTTGGGCGTCCTTTCCACTGCTCCCCGGATTCTCCGGATTGCTATCCATACTTCAATTGGCCTGCCAGAACGGCGCGCGGCCAAACTGCGTGATTTCAATAGCTTCTACGGATGGTTCCGGCAGAGGGTTTAGGCGGGATGTCCTCGGCGGGACTCAGTGCGTCCGGGTCGCGGGTCAGCCGTTGGCGGCTTTCAGATGCGCGGCAAGCTTCCGGTACGCATCGCCGCGGTGCGAGACTCTGTCCTTCTCCTCGTCCGTCATCTCGGCGAATGTTTTTTTCGATCCCTTCGGCTGGAACCAGGCGTCCCATCCGAAATGGCGCTCCCCGCGCGGCTCGACGAGGATCTCTCCTGCGGCAACCCCGCAGAACATGTGACCTTTCGATCCGTCCCAATACGCCACGCAGCATTCCGCTTTCGCGGCGCGATTGTTGAGCGCGTACGCGATCGCGGCGAGACCCTTGCCGCCGGCGGCTTCGAGCAGCCAGCGCACGTAGGGACCGGGAAAGTTGCCGAGCTCGTCGAAGCCGAGGGAGACGTCCTCGACGATCAGGCGGTTGTAGCCCTTCGTTCGCGCGATCTCGAGCTTGTATCGGGTGATCTCTTCGACGCCAGCGGCCTGGATCTCGGGCAGAACCAGCGCGACGCGAAGCAGCGGAACGCCGAGGATGCGTTCGGCTTCGATGCCTTTGTTCGGATTCGACGAGACGAGAATCAGTTGGTCGCGATCGGGCACGCGGCGGATTCTATGTCTCAGTGCCCAGCGCGCGGAACGTTCGCGAGAGCCGTTGCCGCAGATGCTGCGGCGCGCAGTCGCGTCCGAGGCGTTTGCAGATGAACATGCGCAGGCGGCGATGGATGCTCACGCGTTGTTCGCAATCCGGGCAGATGCTGACGTGGGATCTGAAGTCGTTCTGTTTGCTCTCGCCGAGCTTTCCATCGAGGAAGAAGTATGCAACCCGTTTCACATCGTCACAGATCATTACTGCGGTTCTCCTTGGCAATCGGGTGGTGACGACTCTGCAACGGTTCGGAACTGGTGAGACCGAGGATGAATTTCCGAAAAATGAAAAGGGCGGCCGTAGCGGGCCGCCCTTGGATCATTGCGAATTGATGTGCTGCTACTCGATCTCGAACTGCTCCGGCTCTTCTTCCTCTTCGATCTCGAGCTCCACGTCCTCGTCGTCGGCGAAGAGAATCTCTTCCTCGTCGACTTCCGGCTCGACGATGTCCGTCTCTTCACCGGTCTCGGAGTCCTTCTTCTTGCGGCCCTTCGTCTCGTCTTTGCGTGAGCGCATCTTGGCCGGCTCGGCGCCGCCGCGGATGTAGCCGTACTTGCGTGCGTACTCCAGCAGCGTCCGCTCCAGCATCTTGCGGCCGCGGTAGAGCCGCGACATCACGGTGCCGACCGGGCAGTCGAGGATTTCGGCGATCTCCTTGTACGAGAAGCCTTCGATGTCGGCCAGCAGGACGACCATCTTGTAGTCGTGCGGAAGCGAGTCGAGGGCGCGCTTGACGTCGGCGTCCATCATGTCCTGGAAGATCTCGCTCTCCGGATCCTTGATGAGGTCCGGCGCGTTCTTCTGGATGACCCGTTCGTACGACTCTTCAATCTCGGAGAAGTCGATCTTGTGCGGCGTGAGCTTCTTCTTCCGGTAGTTGTTGATGAACGTGTTCTTCATGATCTTGAAGAGCCACGCCTTGAAGTTCGTACCTTCCTCGAACTTGTCGTAGTACTTGTAGGCCTTGAGGTAGGTCTCCTGCACGAGGTCTTCCGCGTCTTCGGAGTTCCGCGTCATGCGATAGGCAGTGTTGTAGAGGGAGTCGACGTAGGGCATCGCAGCCTTCTCGAAGTCCCATCCCTGCTCGTGATCAGTTGCTACAGCCGTCTTCATCGTGTCTCCCGTACGTCTGCTTCCAAAAAATGCGTAAGTCGTGCCGTTATCGTTATTAGATGCAGCGGCAAATAAAATGGTTACCCTGGGCGTCTAAGTTTCCGGAGTGCGCTGCCGAAGTCGTTGTGATGATGTGAGTTACGACTCCGAGCGGCGATTGCTGAAGCGATGATCCCGACCTGAAGAGCGGTCGGCGCCCGCGTCACCATGACCGGACACGTCCGTCCTCAATGTTGTTTCGTCGAGATTTACTACGGTCTACGGAGGGAAGGTGCCGGTGAACAACCTGTTAACGACCCGAATTCCCGAACGGTCATTATACACAGTCGGCGCCGGAGGGCAAGCCCTCTATTCGTTGTAGATCGCCAAAAGCGTCTCGTACGCCCTCGTGATCTCGATGAATCGCGCCGCCGCGGCGTTCTGCACCTCGGCCGACTCCCCGAAGACTTTGTCGGGATGATGCTGCGCGGCGAGCTTGCGGTAGGCGGCGATGATGATCGCCCGCGAGACGGGAGCGTGGATGCCGAGGATGCGCAGCAGCTCGGAAGTCTCGCGTTGATCGCGGGAGTAGAACGGCGTCGACACGGCTCCACGATCGGCGCCGCGCGGCCGCGCATGCTTCGCGTGATCGACGTAGTCGAAACCGTAGACGTCGCGCAACTTTGCCAGCGCGTCGGTCTGGAAGCCGAGAGCGAAGCTGAGGTCGAGCAAGGCGGAGTACTGCCGGAGCGGGACGGGCGTCGTGCGGTCGGCGATCAGGCGAACGGCGGTATCGAGCAGCCACGTGCGCTGTTCGAGTGTGGCCAGTTTCGCAAAGCGCTCGCTCCAGCTGACGATGTCGATCGATGAGGTGACCGGCGCGGCGATGCCGGCATCGCGGCGAATGTTGCGCATGGCGACATCCGCAGGCGTACCGCCCGCGACGAGCAGGTTGAAGAGCAGCGACGCGGCGATGTGGTTGCGGTCGGGCGTCACGTTCGCGCGCGCGGCACCGCTGATGTCCGCCTCGCGCTGCGCCGCGGCGAAGGTGATGATGATCGACGCCGCCAGCCCGACGCCGGCAGCGAGCATGATGATGACGACCGTCAGCTCCACGCCGGAATCGTATCTTCGAGCAGCGCACCAATCACATCGATCTGCGCCTGCAGTTGCGCATCGCTCAGCGCCGGCGTGGATCCGTCGATGTTGATTTCGTCATCGAGACTCACCCAACTCCGGCAACCGGAGTACTCGGGCTTCATGGCGATATCGGCCGGCTTAGCCAGCTGCTGTGCGCGCACGGCGATGACATTGATCGCCTGATCCGGCCGGAAGCGATAGCGCGTCTCGATCGCCGCGGGATCGAGAATCGTGAGCGAGGCGAGACTCCTCAGCATCGCCACTTCGCGGATCTGCCACGTCTTCACGACCTCGGCCCAATGCGTAATCGGAACGTGCGTCGGTTCCTCACCGCCGGCGTCGTGGTAGTTCGTCGGAAAGAGATAGAAGCGCTGTGCCTCGACGCCGAACGACGCATCGGCGAGGCCGCCCTTGCGAATGAGCACGATCTGCTCGCCGCGGCCGAGGGCGTCGATGACCGACTTCCACTCCTTCAGCGCGGTGTGGTTCGAGATCTTGTTCATGTCACGGACGGAACGTAACGGAGTTGACCGGGCCTTCCCAGATCGTCACCGCGCGAACGACGGCGTCTTCGCTCGCGACCGCGGCGCCGAGCTCGCGCGCGAACCATGCGGCGATGTTCTCGGCGGACGGATTGATGCGATCGAACGGCGGCACGTCGTTGATGCAGCCGTAGTCGAGCGTTTTCGCCAGCGTCTCGAGCTTGCGGCGGGCGCTGACGAAGTCGACGGCGATGGCGTCGGAATCAACACCGCCCGCGCGCGCGGCGAGGTCCGCTTCGACTTTGTACGAATGTCCATGCAGCGGCTCGGAGATGCCGCGGTACTCGCGAAGAAAGTGGGCGGCCTCGAAGCGGGCAGAGACGCGGACGGTGAAACGGGCGTTGTCGGTTGTCGGTTGTCGGTTGTCAGAGACGCGGTTCGTGCCTTTCTCCGACTCCCCACTCCCGACTCCCCACACCCTCGCAATCATTTCCTCGCTCATCCCCAGCTCCCGCACCTCATCCGGCGTCGATTGCGACCGCAGCAAATCCTCGGCGCGCCGATCGTCCCAGCAGTCGGCGGGACTCGATCCCTCGGCCAGTTCGATCAGCGTCCGCAAGGTTTTACGGCGCTCGGCGTCGGCCGGAGGCTGCATGGCCGGAAGTGTACAATGCGCCCCGCCCGCCAATGCCGCTGCCAAAAAGTATCCTTTGCACAGCCTGTAAGAAGACGTATCCCGAAGGCTGGAAACGCTGTCCCTACTGCGGTTTCGACGAGATGCGGGCCCGCCAGGACGGGCCGATCCGCAAGTACATGCAGCGGAAGGTTCAGGAGTTCGAACAGCGTACGGGTAAGAAGGACGAGCGCCGCGGCGGCGCGCGTCCGCAGCAGCAACAGCCGCGCGAGCGTGGACGCGATGGTCGTCCGCAGCGTCCGCAGCGCCAGCCACAACGTCCTCCTCAGCAGCAACAGCGTCCGCCGCAACAGCACGCAGCTGCGCCGCAAGCTGAGGGAGAGCGGACGAGCCGGCGACGTCGTCGCCGCCGTGGCGGAAATCGTGGCGAAGAATCCGCTCCGAATCCGACCGCTGCCGCTCCGCAGCAGCCGAGGCCGCCGCGCGAGCCGCGTCCTCCCCGTCCGCCACAGGTTGCGCGGCCGAATCCCGAGGGAGCGACGCCGCGTCCCGAAGGCGACGGCCCGAAACGACGCCGCCGCTTCCGCCGTCGCCGGGGCGGCGGTGGTGGGGGTCCGGAAAGCGGACCGCCGTCGACGTAGTCGGCGAACGTACTGCCGCGTTAGCGGCTTCCGAGGATAGCCAGGGGTGCGGCGAAGCGCGCACCCCTGGAAAAACGATGCGGGTTGATTTTGTGCCGCGTCAGCGGCACCGGAAGCGCGGCAGTTTTGTGCCGCTGACGCGGCACAAACATTTATGCGTTCTTTTTTCCAGGGGTGTGCGCTTCGCCGCACCCCTGGCTATCGTCTCAGGCCGCTAACGCGGCGAGCGACAGACAATCGCTAGGCCGTTTCCGGCGAGGCGAGCGGAGGCGCTTCGGCTGCTACCGCGGGTCGGTTCAGCCGCAGATGCCGCGCGGTGCACTCGGCGAAGCCTTCGCAGCGGATGCAGTAGCGGTCGGAGTGTTCGGGCTTGAAATCGCGCGGCTCGCAGATGTTCACGCCGGTCACTTTCTCGCGGTCGGCCAGGTCGATAAGCCGATCGATGTCGGAGTGCGATCCGGTCGACAGCGCTTTTTTCATCGCCGCCACTCGCGTCATGTTGCGCGTGGCCGCGATGACAGCGGCATCCGCGGAGTCGAATTGCTGCGGCGATTCAGCCCCTGCGACGGCCAGCACGCGCACGCGTTGCGACATGTAGTACGCGAAGCCGGCCGCCGCTCCCGCCAGCGCGGCGAGATTCGCCCGGCTGCCGAAGAAGACGCCGGTCAGCAGCGCGGCCAGCGCCATCCAGGCGAGGAAGGTGACGCGGATGGGAAGGATCGTCGACAAATAGAACGTCTGATCGCGATTCAGCGCGGCGTAGACGAACAGCAGCGTGAAGTTGATGAAGAACGAGCCGAGAAGCGGCGTGCTGAACCAGGCGGCCACGAGTGCGGTCGTCAGCGTCGAGATTCCGTAGAAGCGCAGGAAACTGCCCGTCCCCCACGCCTCTTCGACGGCGAATCCCATCAGCGACAGCAGAACGAGATTCAGGAAGAGCGTCAGGACCGGCGGGATGGTGAAGAGGCCGACGTGGCCCGCCTGCGCGAACTGGTACGTGAAGAGCCGCCAGATCTCGCCCGCGGCGACGGCGTTGCGGTCGAAGCCGAAGAGGCGCGCGAACTTCGGCCCGTCCTGGTACTGCAGCATGAAGAACGCGACGTTCAGGAAAAGGAGAATGTACGTCGAGCGCAGATTTTCACCGCGGCTGCGGAACATGACGGTCCGAACGTAGCCTCCCGATTGAATAATTCAGCGCCTCCGGCTCGATTGTTACGAATCTGACGGAGGAGCCGTTGAATCTGTTTGCGCAAGTGTAGTGCGGGCGTCCCTGCCTGCATCCGGCGGGCGTCTCGCCCGACGGTGGTGTCTGTGAACGTTTCGCGTTTGCGATTGAATCCTGGGAACCCCCGCCGGGCGAGGACGCCCGGCGGTTGCAGGCGAGACGCCCGCACTACGCCTACCGAACGACGAAGCTCTCCATCCCCTCAAACCGCAGGACGTCCCCATTCGCAAGGTGATGTTTCGCCGCTACGCCGGCGGCCAGTTCCAGCACCGACGATGCCTTCGCGTTCGGCGGATAGTTCGGACACGGATCGGCTTTGCACGGCGGCACATCGTGCGCGATGTGAACGATGCGGTGATCGGCATCCATCCAGATCATGTCCAGCGGGATCAGTGTGTTCTTCATCCAGAACGGATACTCGCCGGCCTGCGTGAAGAGAAAAATCATCCCGCGGTCGTCGGCCAGGTGATCGCGATACATCAGCCCCTGCTCGCGCGTCGCGTCGTCCGAGGCCACTTCGACGATGATCGGCGATTTGTCGGGAAGGATGATGCGCGCCTCGCTGGCAGCCGGGGCGGCCGTGGTCGTCGTAGCCGGCGAAGGAGCGCCGTTGCGTTGCGCGCAGGCGAGAGCAAGCAGCAGCACGAGACTAACTTTCATTCTCAACCTCCACCGCATCTTCCTGCCGCGCCTCGCGGGAGATGAGGTCGTATTTTTTCGCGTAGTAGCGGAAGGAACGGAACGACATGCGCAGCAGCTCTGCAGCCTGCGTCTGCACGCCGCCGGTGCGCTCCAGCGCCTTGAGCATGAAGATTTTCCCGATCCCTTCGAGGTGATCTTCCAACGAAATCCCCTCCGGCGGCAGATCGAAGGTCATGTCCGGAATCGACGCTCCGAGGAGGACGTGCTCGGGGAGCGACTTCGTGGTGAGGACGTCCGAGGGCTCGAGCGCGATCATGCGCTCGACGACGTTCTCCAACTCGCGAACGTTGCCCGGCCAGTGGTACTTCTCGATCGAGCGCATCGCGTCGGACGAAATTCTCTTCTGCGGTACGCCCATCGATTTCGAATACTTCGCGATGAAGTGCTCGACCAGCAGCGCGATGTCCTCGCGTCGCTGGCGCAGCGGCGGCAGCGTGATGGGGATGACGTTGATGCGGTAGAAAAGATCTTCGCGAAACGTGCCGGCGCGGATCGACTCCGACAGATCGCGATTCGTGGCGGCGATGACGCGTGCATCGACCTGCGTCTCGATGTTCGATCCGACGCGGCGGACGACGTGGTCCTGCAACACGCGCAGCAGCTTGATCTGCATCGCGGTGGACGTCTCGCCGATCTCGTCGAGGAAAATCGTTCCGCGATCGGCCTCGGTGAAGAGACCCTTCTTCTCGCGGATGGCGCCAGTGAACGCGCCGCGCTCGTGGCCGAACAGCTCCGACTCCAGCAGCGTCTCCGGCAGCGCGCCGCAATTGATCGAGACGAACTTGCCCCGCCGGCCGGAGTTGTAGTGGATAGCCCGCGCGATCAACTCCTTGCCCGTGCCGGAGTCGCCGGAGATCAGCACGGTCGAATTCGTCTTCGCGATGCGCTGAACGATGGAGAAGATCTCCTGCATCCGCGCGCTGCGGCCGATGATGTTCGAAAAGGTGAAGCGCTCCTCGAGCGCGGTGCGGAGGTGAAGGTTCTCGTCCTCCAGCTCCTTCCGCTCGACGGCATTGCCGACGATGATCTTCAGCTCGTCGATGTCGAACGGCTTGGCGATGTAATCGAACGCGCCGGCCTTGAGCGCCTCGACCGCCGACTTCGTGGACGTGTGCGCGGTGATCATCACCACGGCGATCGATGGCGCGGCGGCCTTCACCTCGCGCAGCAGGTCGATACCGGAACCATCCGGAAGCATCAGATCGCAAAGAATCAGATCCGGCTCGTTCTTCGCCAACGCCACGCGCGCCTCGGCCACCGATCCGGCAGTCTCGACGCGCCATCCCTCTTCCTCAAAAACGATGGAGAGGAAATCGCGCAGCGACGCCTCGTCGTCGACGATCAGAAGGTTCACGCCGCCGGATTATAGATGTGGCACAGACACTCTTGTCTGTGCTCCGGTCGCGCGAGACCCAGCACAGACAGAAGTGTCTGTGCCACATCACTCGCGCGTCGCGACGACAGCTGCTGCCCCGATCACCTGCCCGATCAACAGCATCGACGACATCGCGTGCAGCATGCCGAACTGCCGCCGCACCGGATCGTCGTGCGAGAGGCTGCTGATCGGCGCGAGGGACGCGTCGCGAATCATGCGAATGCGCGTGTCGAGCAGCGCCTGGAACGACGCCATCAGGATGGCGATGAAGAGGACGACCAGCATCACCGGACGACTGCGGCGCCATTCGAGAAACATGAGCAGCAGCGGCGCGAGCAGGGCGATGTAGTGCCATCGCGTGAGCACGGCGCCGACGACGTTCGCTGCGTCGGTCGTATTGCTCGCGGCGTTGAACGCGGCGGAGGCGGTGAGCAGGAGAAAGACGCCGCTCCCGAGCCAGAGCGCCTGAATCAGCCGTGTGATCGCCAGCGACGGTTTGCGAGGAGGATCCGCCGGCGCTTCCAGCACAGCGGGCGGCATTTCGACGTGCGCGGGCGAAACGTCCGCGGTTGCAGCGGGGGGTTCCTCGCCGCGCGTTGCCCCATCCGGGGCGCCGCCGGGCTCGGAATGCCAGTGCTCGTGCGTCGGCTCGTCCATTATCGAAATACCTCGCGAATCGATTCGTCGTACGGCGCTCGCAGCACACCGCGGTCGGTGATGATGGCGCTGATCAGCCGCGCGGGCGTCACGTCGAATGCGGGATGGCGAACGTTGATCCCCTCGGGCGCGATCGACACACCATTCATCGACGTCACTTCCGCCGCGCTGCGCTCCTCGATCGGGATCGATGCGCCGCTCGGGCAATTCACGTCGATCGTCGAGAGCGGCGCGGCGATGTAGAACGGCACTCCATGCGCGTTGGCAAGCACTGCCACCGTATACGTGCCGATCTTGTTCGCGGTATCGCCATTCGCGGCAATGCGGTCCGCGCCGACGATCACCGCATCGAATTTGCCCTGCTGGAAAAAATGTCCGGCCATATTGTCCGTGATCAGCGTAACGTCGATGTTCTCCTGCATCAGCTCCCACGCTGTCAGTCGCGCGCCCTGCAGGTACGGCCGCGTCTCGTCGGCGAACACGGCCACCTTCTTCCCCACTTCGACGGCGGCGCGAATCACACCGAGCGCCGTGCCGTAGCCGGCGGTGGCAAGCGCGCCGGCGTTGCAGTGCGTAAGGATCGTGGGGGTGTCGCCGAGGAGCATGGCGCCGTGGCGGCCGATGCGCTTGTTCGCTTCGACGTCCTCGCCGAACATCGCCACCGCCTCGGACGTCAGATCGCGGCCGCCGTCGCGCGCGCGAAGCATCCGGTCGAGCGCCCACATCAGATTGACCGCGGTCGGACGCGACGCGCGAAGCTCGGCCGCCGCGGCATCGATATCGTCGCCGCGCTGCGCCGCGAGAGCGATGCCGAACGCGGCCGAGACGCCGATCGCCGGCGCGCCGCGCACGATCATGTCGCGGATCGCCTCGGCGACCTCGTGCGCATCGCGGCAGGCAACGTATTTGACCTCGCGCGGCAACAAGCGTTGATCGAGAAGCTCGAGCGCGTCACCGCGCCAACGAATAGGTTCGACGTGCATGGGGTTCGCAGTGAAAGGCGGTCGTTATACTACGGCCCAGTTGGAGGACCAATGGTCAGGGTTGGAGTCAATGGTTTCGGGCGCATCGGACGCAACGTGTTCCGCGCCGCGCTCGAGCGCAATCTCGATATCGAATTCGTCGCCGTCAACGATCTCACCGACGCCGCGACGCTGGCGTATCTGCTGAAGTACGACTCGGTACATCGCACGATCCCGAATGCGATCGCGCACTCGGAAAACGGCATCACCATCGACGGCAAACCGCTGCGCGTCTTTTCCTCGCCCGATCCCGCCGACATCCCGTGGAGCGACCTCGGCGTGGAGATCGTGGTGGAGTCGTCGGGACGGTTTACTTCGAAAGATAAAGCCTCGCGGCATCTGAAAAAGTCGGTCGAACACGTGATCATCTCCGCGCCGTCGAAGGATGCCGACGTCACGATCTGCATCGGCGTCAACGAAAAGGTGTTCGATCCCGCGAAGCACAGAATCGTCTCGAACGCGTCGTGCACGACGAACTGCCTCGCGCCGGTGGCGAAGGTTCTGCACGAGCACTTCGGCATCGAGATGGGGATCATGACCACCGTGCATTCGTACACGAACGATCAGGAGATTCTCGACCTGCCGCACAAAGACGTGCGCCGCGGCCGCGCCGCAGCGCTCTCGATGATCCCGACGACGACCGGCGCCGCGAAAGCGGTCGGCCTCGTGCTGCCGGAGCTGAAGGGAAAGTTCGACGGCATCTCCGTCCGCGTGCCGACGCCGAATGTATCGCTGGTCGACCTGACCTTCCGCACCGAAAAGCCGACGAACGCCGACGACATCAACAAGGTTCTGCGCGAGGCGTCAACCGGCGCGCTGCAGAACATCCTCACCTACTCCGACGAGCAGTTGGTCTCGATCGATTTCAATCACAACGCGCACTCGGCGATCGTCGACACGACGTTCACCCGCTCGGTCGACCCGCACATGCACAAGGTCCTGGCGTGGTACGACAACGAGTGGGGGTACTCGAACCGCATCATCGATCTGATCGCGTTCGTGGCGCGGGTGAAAAAGGAGTCGATGCAAATGTCATCGTGAGGTTAGCAATATCAGGCACTGTATCTTGCAAAAGCACAGACAAGAGTGTCTGTGCCACACTGGCTTCCCGACCAAACAGCCGTCCCGCATATGGCAGGATCAATGTGGCACAGACACTCTTGTCTGTGCTGGTGAGGCTCGGGACGCCTGAGAAGATCAACGCGGCGTTTTCCGGCCACTACTCATGATCAAGATCCGCACTCTCAACGACCTGGCACTCGCAGACGGCGCGCGCGTTTTTTATCGCGTCGATTACAACGTGCCGCTCGATGGCGCGCGCATCACCGACGCCACTCGCATCGAGGAGACGCTGCCGACGCTGCGCCGCCTTCGCGATGCCGGCGCCTCGATCGTCATCGCCAGCCACCTCGGCCGGCCGAAGGGCGAACGGAAATCAAAGTACTCGCTCGAGCCGATCCGCGAAAAACTGGCCGAGTTGCTGAAGACGGATATCCAATGGTCGAACGATTGCGTCGGAGGTGACGCGGAAGCGAAGGCCTCGGCGCTGAAACCGGGCGACGTTCTCCTGCTCGAAAACCTCCGCTTTCACGCTGAAGAAGAAAAGAACGATCGCGGATTCGCCGAGGAGCTGAGGAAGCTGGCGGATTACTACGTGAACGACGCGTTCGGCGCCTGCCATCGCGCGCACGCATCCATCGATGCGCTTCCGCGGCTCTTCGATGGCGACCACATCGCCGGCGGCCTGCTGTTGGCGAAGGAGATCGAGTTCCTGCAAAAGATCACCAACGTTTCCGACCGCCCCTTCGTCGCGCTCCTCGGCGGCGCAAAGATCGCCGGCAAGATCGAGCCGCTCGAAGCGCTGGTCAAACTGGCGGATACGGTCCTCGTCGGCGGCGGCATGGCCAACACCTTCCTCGCCGCAAGAGGCGTGAAAATGGGCGGCTCGCTCGTCGACAACGATTCGCTGGAAATCGCGAAACGGATCACGAACGTAACGCTGCCGGTCGACGTCGTCACCGGCGACGATCTCGAAAATCCGACCACGATCGAAACCGTCGAAGTCTCGAACGGCCTGACCACAAATCAGAAAGCCTTCGACATCGGACCAGAAACGATCGCTGCCTACGATGCCGCGCTGAAAGGCGCCCAAACGATCTTCTGGAACGGACCGATGGGTGTTTTCGAGAAAGAAGCCTTCGCGAAAGGAACGATGGCGATGGCGCGCTCTGTCGCCGAAGCCGACGCCATCACCGTCGTCGGCGGCGGCGAATCGGTCGAAGCCGTGAACGCCTCCGGCTACGCATCCCGCATCAGCCACATCTCCACCGGCGGCGGCGCCTCGCTGGAGTTCATCTCGGGCAAGAGTTTGCCGGGAGTGGAGGTGCTGCGGGTGTGAGGTTGCCGAGTTGCCAGGTTGCCAGGTTGCCAAAAACGGCGCCGGCAACCCGGCAACCTGGCAACCTGGCAACCCCTCCCTATGCCCCAGGAAATCGAAGTCAAATTCGCCCTCAAAGACCGCGCCGAGCTCGTTCGCAAGCTGCACGACATCGGCGGGCAGCGGCTTTATCCGGAGACGTTCGAGGACAACATCGTGCTCGATCGCCGCGGGGAGTTGCGTACGAAGGGATCGCTGCTGCGCGTGCGCAAGTTCGGCAAGTATTCGATCGCCACGTACAAAGGTCCGATGTCGATCGAGGGCGGCGTGAAGTCGCGCGAGGAAGTGCAGACCGGCGTGGAGAGTTTCGAGCTCGCCATTCAGCTCTTCGACGCCCTCGGCTACAAGCCGGTCTTCCGCTACCAGAAGTTCCGCGAAGTCTGGCGCATCAAAGACGTCGAGGTCGTGCTGGATCGAACGCCGATCGGCGACTACTTCGAAATCGAAGGCCCCATCGACGTCATCCGCACCATCTCCGCGGAATTGGGCATGACGATGGAACAAGCCATCCGCCAGACGTATGCGGACCTGTATCGCACAGCGAGAAGAACACGCCCGGATCTTGGCGAGAACATGATTTTTCCGCCGGAGCAGTTGTGAGGCGGGTTGCCCGGTTGCCCGGTTGCCCGGTTCCCAACAACCTTAATTCGGCAACCGGGCAACCTGGCAACCCGGCAACCAACCCATGAAGGCCATGATCCTCGCCGCCGGCTTCGGCACGCGGCTTCGCCCGGTGACATACACGTTGCCGAAACCGATCGTGCCGCTTGCCGGACGTCCGCTCATCGGCTGGGCGGTCGAATCGCTGCTCGCCACCGGAATCCGCGATTTCGTCGTCAACCTGCACCACCTTCCCGAGCCGATCGAGCGCTATCTGCGCGAGCGCTACGACGGGATCGCTCACTTCGAGTTTTCGTTCGAGCCGGAAATCCTCGGCACCGGCGGCGGCGTGCGGAAAGTGCGGAACCTGCTCGAAGATGATCCCGAATTCTTCCTCGTAAACGGCGACACGATCCAGTTCCCGCCGTACGACGCCCTGCGCGCGGCGCGCAAGGAACGCGATGCGCTCGCCGCGCTGACGCTCCGTCATCCGCCGCACGGCGACCGCTTCACGCCGGTCTATTTCGACGACGGACGCATCACCGGATTCGGCAGCGGCACGGGCGAGGCGCTGATGTTCTCCGGCACGCATCTCATCTCGAATCGCATCTTCGACTATCTGCCCGATAAGGATTTCTCCGGCATCGTCGACGAGGTCTATCAGCCGCTGATCGACAGCGGCCGCGAATCGATCGCCGGAGCCGTCGACGACGGCCTCTGGTTCGACATCGGAACACCGCAGCGATACATGAGCGCATCGCGAACGTTGCTCGACGTGATGGTGCGCGGCGAAATTGCGCCGCCCCAGGGAACGCGCGTAACTGGCGACTCATTGATTGCTGATACCGCCAGAATCGGCTCGGTTATCCGCAGCATTGTCGGCGAGCGATCGACCATCGAAGGAATGCTGACCGACACGGTCGTCTGGGACAACTGCCGCATCGCAGCCGAAGCAAACCTCGAAGGCTGCATCGTCGCGCACGGCGTGGAGATTGCCGCGCCAATCGAGCTGCGCAACGTCCTCATCTGCCGGGACGACCCATCCATCCCGCGCAATGGCGAGCACCGCTTCGAAAATGGCCTGGTTCTGCGCGACATCTGACTTGCCGCGCTAGCGGCGCCGGAGGATAGCCAGGGGTGCGGCGAAGCGCGCACCCCTTGGAAAATGAACGCCTAGATGTTTGTGCCGCGCCAGCGGCACCGGAAGAGCGGCAGTTCCTGTGCTGCTGACGCGGCACAAAATCAACCACACTTCATTTTCCAGGGGTGCGCGCTTCGCCGCACCCCTGGCTACCCTCCCAAGCCGCCTCCGCGGCAAGGTAAGCCAGCACCACAATTACCCCATCAGGCCATGGCCCCGAACTCCCGACTCCGCGCGATGCCCTACGATCACAGTCTTAATGACCCAGGGCCTCGCCATCCAGCCATCGCCGCGCTAGCGGCTTAGGATGATAGCCAGGGGTGCGGCGAAGCGCGCACCCCTGGAAAAGTGGACGCGTCGATGTTTGTGCCGCGTCAGCGGCACCGGAAGGGCGGGAGTTCCTGCTACGATTACCCTTCGCCAAAACGTCCATGGCCCCCAGCTCCGACTCCGCGCGACGGCGTACGATCACCGTCTTTCTGACACAGGGCCTCGCCGGCCTGCTGCTGATGGTGTGGATCACGTGGGTGCGGTTCGATCAGACCGCGGCCATCCTCCACCGCCTCCAGCCGAACGCCGCCGGCGTCATCCTCATCCTCGTCGCCTTCGCCACCACCCTCGCGCTTTTGAAGTTCGAGCTGACCGAGTTGATCTTCGTCTCGCTCGTCCTCACTGCCTACACCGTCATGATTCCCATCCTCGGCGTGGTCATCTCGTCGTGGCTGGCGATCGGCGTGGCGGGATTTGCCCGCGTCCTGGCGCTCAAGCAGATTGGTCCCGCCAAGATCGAGCCGACCGATCGCTTCGTCGATCAGGTGAAGACGTTTGGGCTCTTCGGAACCTACGGCATCCCGGTCGTGGCCGCGGCAACGCTGTACGAACGGCTCAACGGCGAACTGCCGCTTGCGCACGCCACATGGCAGGCGGCGATGAAGATCGCGATCTGCGGCGTCGTCCTCAGCGGCACCAACATCCTGCTCATGTTCCGGGTCGCCCAGTCGTACGGCTACTCGCTGCGCAAGATCGTGCGCATCGACGGTGTCGACATGGGCATCTACCTCGTCACCGTCCCCTACGCCGTCATGACCGCGCTCGCCTTCGCCGCGCTCGGCTGGGGCGCGCTCGTGGCGCTGGCGTTCAGCGGCAGCGTGGCCATCGGCGTCGCGCGCATCCTGGCCAAGACGCGGATGAAAAGCATCCTGCAACTGCAGCGCATCGCCTCGCTCACCAACATCGGCAAGACGATCTCGCTGCGCTACACGACCGACGAACTGCTCGCGGCGATTTACAACGAATGCAAGCGCTCCGTCGACTGCACGCTCTTCACCATCGCGCTCCTGGACGAGGCGGCGAACGAGCTGTCGTTCGAGCTCGACGTTCGCGAAGACATCCGTCTTCCGAAAGAACGGATGCGCGTGGGCGAGGGATTGAACTCGTGGGTCGTGCAGCATCACGAGCCGCTGCTCATCGGCAGCGTGGCTGACGAAAAACGGATCGGCGTGAAAGCTGTCGCCGACACCAAGCCCACCGAGTGCTGGCTCGGCGTCCCGATGATCGCGCGCGACCGCGTCATCGGCGTCATCTCCGTCGAAAGCGTGAAGAAGAACGCGTTCACGAACGACGACATGCTCCTCCTCACCGCCATCGCCAACCAGGCCGCGGTGGCGATCGAGAACGCGCATCTCTACAAAGACCTCGAGGGACTCACCTACGCGCTCGAACAGCGGGTCATGGAGCGGACGAACGAGCTGCGCGAAACGAACCTTCGCCTGCTCGCCGCCGACCGTTCCAAGAACCAGTTCCTGGCCAACATGTCGCACGAGCTGCGCACCCCGCTGAATTCGATCATCGGATTTTCCAGTGTCTTACTGGAGAACACGCGCACCGTCGTGCCGCAGCGGCTCTACAAGTTCCTGGAGAACATCCACGTCGCCGGTAACCATCTGCTCGAGCTGATCAACGACATCCTCGATCTCTCCAAGATCGAAGCGGGCAAGATGGAGCTTCGCACCGACGAGTTCGACCTGCGCGAGACAATCGCGTCCGTCGAGCGGGTGATGAAAGGCTTCGCCGCCGAAGCGCGCGTCAGCATCACGGCATCGATCGACCCCGCGGTCCCGAAAGTGCGGCTCGACGAAGGGCGCCTCAAACAGATCCTCTTCAACCTGCTCTCGAATGCCGTGAAGTTTTCGCCGGACGGCGGACCGGTGACGATCAGCGTGACGTCGCTGCCGCGCACGACATCGCCGCTCGCCGTCGACAGCGTGCGCATCGACGTCGCCGATCGCGGCATCGGCATCGCGCCCGACGAGCTGCAGCGCATCTTCGACGAGTTTTATCAGACCGAGGAGGGGCGGCGCGCGCGGCGCGGGGGAACGGGCCTCGGCCTTTCACTCACGCGCAACTTCGTCGAGCTGCATCACGGACGCATCGAAGTGCAGTCGGTGGCAGGCGAAGGCTCGTGCTTCACGCTTCACCTGCCGGTCGACTACGACTCCGCCGCGGCAACGATTCCGATCGCCATCAATGGCGGAACGGGAAGGGCGTCGGGAGCCGCCGTCGCGACTCCCGATCGCCGCCTACATCAGCTCTGATTCGGCGAAGAAGAACGCGATCTCGATGTTCGCGTTTTCGTCGGAATCCGATCCGTGGATGGCGTTCTGCTCGATCGATTCACCGAAGTCCTTGCGGATCGTTCCCGCATCAGCCTTGGCCGGATCGGTCGCGCCCATCAGCTTGCGCAGCGCGGGCACCGCGGCTTCCTTCTCCAGCGCGGCGACATAGACGGTGCCGGAGGTCATGTATTTGACGAGATCGGGAAAGAACGGCCGCTCGCGATGAACGGCGTAGAAACCCTCCGCCTGTTTCGTGGAGAGGTTCACCTTCTTCAGCCCGAGGATGCGAAAACCCTCGGATTCGAGACGGCTGATGATTTTTCCGAAGTTCCCTTTGCGGACCGAGTCCGGCTTGATGATCGTAAACGTGCGATTCGACATGCGAGTTGTTTGTCCTTCTGCTGCGGATTGGGCGGCGGATTATATGCGGTTGCGCGGTAGCGCGGTTACGCGGTCTCGCGGCGTTCGCTGGAACGAGCGGCGGCAAAGTGCGCATTCCGCGATCGATATGCGGCTGGAGTTACGCAGTCCCGGTCTGTTCACTGGAACGAGGGTTCTCGAATTCGAACACCGCGTGACCGCGCTACTGCGTAGTAATGATCGCCGAGATCCCCGCCGCTTCCAGCTTCGATCGGACGCTCGCCGCCTGGTCGCGGGTTTCGAAGGGACCGATGCGCACGAGGTAGAGCGACGTGTGCTCGATCTTCGCGTCGTGACCGATCGATGCGAGCTTCTTCTGCAGCGCTTTCGCGTTCGCTTCCTGCGAAAACGCGCCGACCTGCACCACGTAGCGGCCGGTGCGCGCGGGCGTGGGTTTGGGCTGCGGTTGCGGAGTGGGCGTCGTGTCGCGAGGAGTCGGAGCCGGTGATGCCGGCAATGGCGACGTCGTCACCGGCACGTCTTCGAACGTCTTTCCGTTCGCGGACACCTGCCGCCGCGTTTCGACGCCGGTGCTGTGCTCCTCGGTCACTTCGATGCGATCGACCGTGGCCGGAGCCGGCGCGGCAGTGGACGGCTGCGGCGCGGGAACCGGAGCGGGTGCGGCCGGCGTCGGCGTCGCCGCAACGGCGCTCGTATCGGGCACCGTCACGTTGAACGCGGCCGGCGGCTCGCGCTCGCCGCGGCCCATCTTCACCACCGTCATGTCGATTTCGCCGCCGCCGCTTTCCGCGATCCCGATCTGTTGCGCCGCCGCGTACGAAAGATCGATGAGGCGGTCACCGACGTATGGACCGCGATCGTTCACGCGCACGCGCACCGTCTGATTTGTCTTTGGATTGTGAACGTCGAGCAGCGTTCCGAACGGCAACGTCCGGTGCGATGCCGTCATCAGCATCGGATCGAAAATCTCGCCATTCGCGGTCGTGCGTCCGGCGAACTCCTGCCCGACCCAGCCGGCAAGACCGTGCGCCGACATCGGCTGCGTCTGCGCAGCGACTGTCGATGATGCCGATGACGACGCCGGCGCCGACTGCGTGGCCGACCGCTGCGTTCCGCATGCCGCGAGGGCCACGATGGCCGCCGCCAGAAAAACTCGTTTCATACCCGCACCTCGCCGACTTCCGTTCCGATCTGCGACCGCTCCGCTTCGAGAATGGGATCGACATCCTCGATCAGAAATCGTTCCGTCTGCTGCTTCGAAAGCCCCGTGTAATTCTCCGGCCTCGCCATCTCCGCGATCGATGCGCGATCGATGCCGAACAGCTCATCGGTTGCAATCCGGTCGAACAAGTCATTCTCGTTCGCCCCCGACTTCAGCGCGTCCGCGGCCGCCTGCGAATGGATACGCACGCGTTCGTGCAGCACCTGCCGGTCGCCGCCGCGCCGCGTCCCTTCCATCATCAGGTTCTCGGTCATCATGAACGGCAGCTCCCGCCGGACGTTGACCGCGATCACTTCTTCGTGCACGACCAGTCCGGCCGCGATGTTGTCATAGATCAGCGCGATCGCATCCGCCGCCAGAAACGCCTCGGGGATGGCGATGCGGCGATTGGCAGAGTCGTCGAGCGTCCGCTCGAACCACTGCGTCGCCGCGGTGAAGGCGGGATTGAGCGCGTTGACGATGAGGTGCCGCGCCAGCGCATCGATCCGTTCCGCGCGCATCGGATTGCGCTTGTACGCCATCGCCGACGAACCGACCTGCTCCTCTTCGAACGGCTCCTCGATCTCGCGCAGATGCTGGAGCAGGCGCATGTCGTACGCGAACTTCGACGCCGACTGCGCGAATCCGGAGAGCACGTTCACCGCCTGCGAATCGACCTTGCGCGAATACGTCTGACCCGACACCGGATAGCTGCGCCGCATACCGACCTTTTCGGCGACGAGCTGTTCGAGACGATTCACCTTCGCTTCGTCGCCGTCGAAGAGGCTGAGGAACGACGCCTGCGTACCGGTCGCCCCTTTCACGCCGAGGAGCGCGAGTTGCGAGAGACGGAACTCGATCTCGCGGAAGTCGAGCAGCAGATCGTGCAGCCACAACGTCGCGCGTTTGCCCACCGTGGTCAGTTGCGCGGGTTGGAAGTGCGTGAAGGCCAGCGCCGGAGTTGCGCGCCACTTCCAGGCGAAGTCGCGCAGCTTGGCCATCAGATTGACGACGCGCCGCCGGATGATGCCGAGTGCTTCGCGCATCTGGAGGATGTCGGTGTTGTCGGTGACGAAGGCTGAGGTCGCGCCGAGGTGGATGATCCCTTTCGCGGAGGACGCCTGCAGACCGAAGGCATAGATGTGCGACATCACATCGTGCCGGATCTCGCGCTCGCGCCGCTCGGCGTCGGCGTAGTTGATGTCGTCGGCGAACGCTTTCAGATCGGCGATCTGGCTTTCGCTGATCTCCAGACCCAGCTCTTTCTCCGCCTCGGCCAGCGCAATCCAGAGCTTCCGCCACGTTCGAAATTTGTAGTCGGCGGAGAAGAGGTACGACATCTCCTTCGAGGCGTACCGTTCGTTGAGAGGGTTCTGTGCGGCGTCGCGCGTCACCGCGGCGAATTATACGGCGTTGACAGCACCGCACCGACCCGCGACACTAGCTCCACGCATGCAACCCGCCGTCACCACGCGCTCGCCGCGCCGCGCCACGCAGGCCATCCGCCGCATCGCGGTGATCCTCGTGGCCATCCTCGCCCTCGGCGGCATCGCCTCCCTCTTCGTCACCGGCCGCGCGACGTCGGAACTGCAGCAGTCCCGCAAACGCGTCGATTCACTGAACGCCGAGATCCATCAGCTCGAGAAAGAGAACGTGCGGCTGCGCGCGGAGATCGACAGCGTGAAAAAGTCGACCTACGCCGTCGAACGCATCGCCCGCGAAGAGCTGGGGATGTCGAAGCACGGCGAAGTGATCTACCTGCTGCCTAGATAGCCTTCGGCGTTGCTGTCATCCTGAGGCTGCCGGAGGCGCTGAGCCGAAGGCGAAGACGCCGGAGGACGCCGAAGGATCTCAAGATGCGCAGACTCCGCCGAAGCCCGGGTTTCAGCACAAGTTGCGCATCTTGAGATCCTTCGGCGCGCTTCGCCAGCTCAGGATGACAGGGGTCACCGCGCTTGGTGTGAAGCCCTCTCCACCTCCGCCGCATACCCCTCGATCACCTTCGCCGCACTCTCGATCTGCGCGTTCGCGTCGCTCCATTCCTTCTGCTCGATCGCCTCCCGCACGCCGGGCACCGTCTTCACGCCGTAGCCGGTGTAGAAGCCGGGCGCGTAGATCTGATGACGGAACCACGGCCGGCGCGGCAGTCCGTTCGGAAGCAGCAGCGACTGCTCGATGTGCATCAGCGCCTTGTCGATTGCAGCCTGCTTGTCTGCAGGCGCCGACGCGGCAGCGCGATCGAACGCGCGCGCGGCGGTTTTCAGATGCGCAACCGCATTCTGCAGCGGCGCGAAGTTGAGATACGGGACGGCCTCCTCGGCCGTCGGCGAGACGAACGGCTTCGTCGGGTCGGCCGCGATCTCGTACGCGCGCTCGCGCACGAGGCGATTGCGATCCTCGATGTCGCGCCGCTCGTTGTCGGCGAGCTTCGTCAACTCGTCGAGATAACGTCCCATCGTTTCGGCGAAGGTGGTCAGCTCGAACGGCAGCACATCCGCGTTCGCAAGGCGCAGGACGAGGCGTCCCGTCGTCTTCGCCTGCGTGATGCCGTAATCAAAGTTCGGATCGCCGAAGCGGGTGTAGTGATCGAACGAGTCGTAGATCGAGTGATACGACCCACCGCCGCCTTCGCCGCCGTAGCCGATGTTCATCGCCGCGACTCCGGTGTGCTGCAGGAACGGCGTGTAATCGGATCCCGATCCGAGCGCATCCAATCGAATCAACTCCTGGTCGCGCGCTTCCTTCCGCTCCTCGGCATTCTTCGCCAGCGTCGCCTCGCGCGCGCGCAGACGCGCGAGCACCGAGACGTTCCGCTCTGGATCGTTCACGTCGCGGGCCACCTGCGTCATCAGTTTCTCCAGCGTATGCGAGCCGCCGGCCTCGAGGAAGCCGCGCGAATTCGTGTCGGAGTTGATGTAGACCACGCCCTTCGCGCGCAACTCGTCGGCGTGCGTCTCCGCCCATTCCGTCGAACCGATCAGACCTTCTTCTTCACCGTCCCACGCCGCAAACTGGATCGTCCGCTTCGGCCGCCAGCCGCTCTTCGCCAGCTCGGCAATCGCTTTCGCTTCTTCCAGCTGCGCCACCTGCCCGCTGAGCGGATCGTTCGCACCGTTCACCCAGCCATCGTGATGATTGCCGCGCATGATCCATTCATCGGGATATTGCGAGCCGGTCATGCGCGCGATCACGTCGTACGCCGGTACCAGATTCCAGTTGAACTCCAGCGCCAGATGCACGCGCGACGGGCCGGCGCCGAGGTGATAGGTGATGGGGAGCGCGCCCCGCCAGTCGGGCGGAGCGATGGGACCGCCGAGTGCGCGCAGAAGCGGCAGCGCGTCGCCGTACGAAATCGGCAGGACGGGGATCTTCGTGATGACGTCCGCGTCCTTGCGGTCGAGCCGCTTCGCATCCGCGGTCGCGCCGACGCCGGGCGTCAGCGGATCGCCGGGATGCACCGGCATGTCCATCACCGAGCCTCGCTGCACGCCGTTCTCGTTGCGGTACGCGCCCTTCGGATAGACGTCGCCCTGCGCGTACCCGTCGTCCTTCGGATCGGAGTAGATGATGCAGCCGATGGCGCCATGCTCCGCCGCCACTTTCGGCTTGATGCCGCGCCACGACCCGCCGTAGCGCGTGATGACGATCTTCCCCTTCACGTCGATGCCGTTGCGCGCGAGGATGTCGTAGTCCGCCGGGATGCCGTAGTTCGCGTAGACGAGATCGCCGGTGACGTCGCCATCGATGGAATAGGCGTTGTAAGTCGGAAGCTGCTCGCTCTGCTGCCCCGATGTCGCATCGCCGGGCACCGGCGGCTCGACGAGCTTCGCCGTGAACTTCTCCGGCGCGACCAGCTCCACCACGCGCCGCTTCGGCGTGGGAAACAGCACGCGGAACTCTTCGATGTTCGTGTCGTATCCCCACGACTTGAAGAGCGACGCGATGAACTCCGCGTTCTCCTTGTCATACGCCGACCCGAGGTGATGCGGCCGCGCGGAAAGGCGCTTCAGCCACTCGCGAAGATCATCGCGCTTCAGCGACGAATCGAACTGCGCCTCCAGCGCCCTCTCCTTCGCCGCATCCGCTGGACTGAACCCCAGCATCGGCCCCTCGGACGGCGGCGTCTGCGCGAAAAGGGTGGCGGCGAGAAAGACGGCAAGTGCGAAAACGATGCGGCGCATGGGCGGGGATTGTAACCAAGTACGTCGCAGGGAAACGGTTCACGCGGAGGCGCCGAGACGCGGAGGTCGGTTCCTGATTTTCCCCGCGTCTCCGCGTGAAAAGCTGTCGGTGCGCCCTGCTAACATGCGCCCATGTCTGAATACACAGCAATCGTAGAGCACTCCGGCGACGACTGGATCGGTTGGATCGAAGAGATTCCCGGCGTCAACTGCCAGGAGAACTCGCGCGAGAAGTTGCTGGAGACTCTCCGCATCACGCTCGCTGAGGCTCTCGAATTCAACCGTGCCGATGCGCGTTCCGCGGCGACCGAGAACTTCGAAGAAATTCGCATCGCGGTATGAAGCGTCGCGCGTTTGAGCGATGGCTCAACGATCACAGATGCAGGTTGCTCCGTGAAGGTGCGAATCACTCGTGGTACTTCAATCCAGCCCTAAACCGACGATCTTCCGTTCCGCGACACGCTGAGATCAACGACGCCTTGATTCGCAAAATCTGTCGCGACTTGGGGATCGAGCGGCCCGAGCACACGTAGACGCCCTCACACCAACCGCGACGGCGGCAGCAGCGACTTGTTGATCGCGATCGCTGCGATGGCTCCATCCGCGGCGGAGGTGATGGCGAGTTGTGATCCGGGGACTAGGTCGCCGATCGCGTAGATGCCTTCGACCGAGGTTTGCTTGTGGTCGTCGACGATGATGTTCGGGCGCTCGTCGTCGACTTCGCATCCGAGGTCCTCGGCGAGGACGCAGGAGCGTTCGACGCCGATGGTGAAGAAGAGGGCGTCCACGGCGACGCGCTCGCCGGTCGACAGAACTGCCGCGCGGACCATTGAATCGGAGCCTTCGAGGGAAAGCACTTTCTCGTCCTTCACGCCGATGCCGAGGGCCAGGAGCTTGCTGTGGTGCTCATCGGTCCATTCGCGGGGGTGGCCGTCGGTGAAGACGGTTACCTGATCGGTCCACTGGAGAAGTTTGAGGGCGAGGCCGACCGCTTTTTTGCCCCAGCCGATCACGCCGACGCGTTTCTCGCGGACTTCGTATCCGTCGCAGTCGGCGCAGTGGAAGACGCTGCCGCCGTAGTACGACTCGATGTCCGGGATGTCGGGGAGCTTGTCGCGGACGCCGTATGCGAGGACGACGCGGCGCGCGCGCATGACGCCGGCGCTCGTCGTCACTTCGAAGATGTCGCCGACGCGCTCGACGCGGCTCGCCGTGCAGTGGCAAATCTCCGCGCCCGCCGCCTCGGCCTCGCTGCGTCCGCGCGCCAGCAGCTCGCCGGGGGGAATGTTGTGCTGGCCGAGGAATCCGTGGATGGCGCGCGAGGCATAGTTGCGCGGCTTGCCGCTGTCGATCAGCAGGACGGGCCGGCGATAGCGCGCCAGAAAAATCGCGCAGGTCAACCCGGCCGGACCTCCGCCGATGATGATGCAGTCGTATGTCGATTCGCTCGGCATCGAAGCGGACTCCAGTGCACGATAGCGGCCACGTACGGTACGCTCCGCGCGTGGCGCTCGTCTTCGTCGCCGGCAAGGCAGCCGACGTTTTCGCTCCGGAGCTGGCGGCGGCCATCGACGCCGAATTGCGCAAGCGATTTCCGTCGATTCAGGTGATCGGCATCCAGGCATATCGATCCGATCCGGTCGAACCGGCGGGCTGGCAGGAACTGCAGGCGCGGGCGATGCGGCTGATCTCCGCGCCGCACCTCGGCGGCCTCGATGCGTATCAATCCGTCTATCTTCCGCTGCGATTCGAGCGCGTCGAGCACATCGCCATCCCGACCGTCGCCGATCCGCTGGAGGTGGGAAGTCTCGATCTGCTTCTCGATGAGTTGCGTCTCTTCGCGTCGAAGGCGTCGTTTCCGACGGATGACGTCGAGTTGATGCAGCTCGCGGCGAAGTACCTCGAGGACGATGAGCTGTTCGACAAAGATCTCGACGTGCAAACGTACGTTCAGTTGCTGCTGACGGCGAAGCAGGCGGCGGCGCATGGGGTGGGATTGTGGATCGTGGCGGAGTGAGGTTGCTAAGTTGCTGGGTTGCTGAGTTGCTGAGTGGGTCGAGCAGCCGGGGTCTCGCCTATGATCGCGAGAGACTGAGACCCGGAGACCGCGCGACCCCACTCAGCAACTCAGTAACCTAGCAACCCAGCAACCTATGGACCGCCTCAAACGGATCGCCCCGTTCCTCAAGCCGCTCCTGATTCTGGCGCTGTTCGCCGTCGCGCTGCGGGTGCTGCATGACACGCTGGCGCAGTACCGGTATCGCGACGTCATCGGCTACCTGAACAGACTGCCCGGCGATCAGCTCCTCCTCGCCGCCGCGCTCACCATCCTCGGATACCTGGTGATGACCGGCTACGACACGCTGGCCTTCCGCTACATCCGGCATCCGCTCCCGTACCTCCGCATCGCGCTGGCGTCGTTCATCGGCTACGCGTTCAACAACAACGTGGGATTTTCCGGACTGGTGGGCGGATCGCTGCGCTACCGGCTGTACAACGCGTGGCGGCTCACCGCGGTCGAGATCGCGAAAGTCATCGCCTTCTGCACGATTTCGTTCTGGCTGGGCTTCGTCCTGCTCGGCGGGATCTTTTTTCTGGCCACGCCGCCGGAGATCCCCGCCTCGATCCATCTCCCCTTCGCATCGATCCGGCTCCTCGGCATCGTCATGCTGCTGCCGGCGATAGGCTACATGCTCTGGATCGCAATCCGCCACGAACCGGTGCGGATCAAGCAGTGGGAGTTCGAGCTCCCCTCGGCAGGACTGTTCGTGGCGCAGGTGGCGACGTCGTGCCTCGACTGGATCATCGCCGCGGCCGTCCTCTACATCCTCCTGCCCGACTCGCTCCCGCTGACGTTTGCCCGATTCCTGTGCATCTTTCTGCTCGCGCAGATCGCCGGCGTCGTCTCGAACGTGCCCGGCGGCATCGGCATCTTCGAAGCGATCATCCTCGTCTTTCTGGCGCCGTTCTTTTCCGCGTCCGCGATCCTCGGCGCGCTGGTCGCCTTCCGCGTCATCTATTACCTGCTGCCGCTGCTCGTGGCGATCCTGCTGCTGGCGACGCACGAGATCATCGAGAAGCGCGAAGGCGTCGCCAAGGCGTGGCGGATCTTCGGACGATGGGCTCCCGGCATCGCGCCGCAGCTCCTCGCATTTACTACGTTTGTAGGCGGAGCAGTGCTCCTCTTCTCCGGCGCCACGCCGACGCTCCCCGGCCGCGTCGGATTCCTGCGCCGCGTCGTTCCGCTGCCGATCGTCGAGCTGTCGCACTTCTTCGGATCGATCGCCGGCGCGGCACTCTTGCTTCTAGCGCGCGGTCTGCAACGCCGCCTCGATGCCGCCTACCACCTCACCGTCCTCGTCCTCGGCACCGGCATCCTCTTCCAGCTTTTCAAAGGCGGCGATTTCGAAGAGGCGATCATCCTTTCGGTGATGCTCTTCGCGCTCATCGCGTCGCGGCGTCACTTCTACCGTAAGGCCTCGCTGCTCAACGAAGGCTTCGGACCGGGATGGATCGCCGCGATCATCCTCGTGCTGATCTCGTCGGCGTGGCTGGGATTCTTCAGCTACAAGCACGTCGAGTACTCGCGCGATCTCTGGTGGCACTTCTCCTTCCGTGCCGACGCGCCGCGCTTCCTGCGCGCCTCAGTTGGAGTGGTCGGACTGTTGCTGCTCTTTTCCATCCAGCGCCTGCTTCGTCCGGCGCCCGAGGAGCCGGACCCGCCGACGATTGAGGAGGTGGAGCGGGCGGCGGGCATCATCGCGGACGAGAAAAACAGTCAGGCTAATCTCGCGCTCCTCGGTGACAAGCCGCTGCTCTTCAGCCCGAGCGGACGCGCGTTTCTCATGTACGGCGTGGAAGGTCGCAGCTGGATCGCGATGGGCGACCCGGTCGGCGCCGACGACGAGAAGCAGGAGCTGATCTGGCGCTTTCGCGAGATGTGCGACCTGCACGCCGGCTGGCCGGTTTTCTACGAAGTCCAGCGGCAGAATCTCCACTATTACCTCGACCTTGGCCTGACGCTGCTAAAAATCGGCGAAGAAGCGCGGGTGAAGCTGGACGACTTCTCGCTCGACGGCGGCGACCGCAAGTGGATGCGCAAGATGTTGCGCAAGGTCGAGGCAGAATCCTGCACATTCGACATCATCGATTCCACGCCGGTCATCGGCGAGCTTCGCGAAATCTCCGACTCCTGGCTGGCCGAAAAGAAGACGCGCGAGAAAGGTTTCTCCCTCGGATTTTTCGCCGAGGAGCATGTGAGGCGGTGTGAGGTCGCGGTGGTGAAGAGGGAGGAGCGGATCGTCGCCTTCGCCAATCTCTGGGAAGGCTCGGGCGAAGAGCTGTCGGTCGACCTGATGCGCCATCTTCCCGACGCGCCGCCGGGCGTCATGGACTACATGTTCGTCAACCTGATCCTCCATGCGCAGCGGCGCGGCTACCACTGGTTCAACCTCGGCATGGCTCCGCTGTCGGGACTGGAAAACCGCTCCCTCGGCACGCTCTGGAACCGCGTCGGCGCGCTGGCGTATCGATTCGGCGAGAACTTCTACAACTTCCAGGGACTGCGGCAATACAAAGAGAAATTCGATCCAGTGTGGGAGCCGATGTATCTCGCCAGTCCGGGCGGCTTGGCGCTGCCGCGGATTCTGACCAACCTCGCGGCGCTGATTTCGGGGGGATTGCGGGGGGTGATCGCGAAGTAGGTTGTCCCCAACTTTACGCTGAGGAGCGCAGCGACGAAGGGTCTGGCGGTTGAATCCCAATCGGTTACCAGTCGCCAGATCCTTCGTCGCTGCGCTCCTCAGGATAAAGTAAGCACCCATGAAGAGCGCCGTGTCCATCGCCCTCCTCCTCATCGCCATCACCGTATCCGCCGCCACCAAACCAAAGCCAGCCCCCTTCAATGTCGTCGAAGCGAGCATCGCCGACATGCAGGCGGCGCTAAAAGACGGACGCGTCACCTCGCATGAGCTCGTGCAGCAATACCTCATCCGCATCGCCACGTACGAGGACAAGCTGCATGCCGCGATCACCGTCAATCCGAATGCGCTGAAGGAAGCGGATGAACGCGATCGCGAGCGGGCGGCGGGAAAGATTCGCGGACCGTTGCACGGGATTCCGATCGCGCTGAAGGACAACATCCAGACCACCGATCTGCCGACCACCGGCGGTGCGCTGGCGTTCGCAAATCTCGTCCCTCCGTACGACGCCACGCTGACGAAGAACCTGCGCGATTCCGGCGCGATCATCATGGCCAAGACGCAGCTCACCGAGCTGGCGAACTGGGTGGCCGGCAATCCGCCGATGCCGACGAATTACAACGCGCTGAACGGCTACGGCTTCAATCCGTACGATCCGCGCCGCGATCCGCGCACCGAAACCGGCGACGGCCGTCCCGCGCTCGCCACCGGCGGCTCGAGCTCCGGCGCCGGCACGACCGCGAACTTCTGGGCCGGCAACGTCGGCAGCGAGACCTCGGGATCGATCCTCAGCCCGTCGAACCAGAACATGCTCGCCGCGATCAAGCCGACCGTCGGCCGCATCTCGCGCTATGGCGTCATCCCCATCACCGCCGATCAGGACACGGCCGGCCCGATGGCGAAGTTCGTCACAGACGCCGCGATCATGTTCGGCGTTCTCGAAGGGAACAATCCCGATCCGAACGATCCCGCCACGACGCGCTGTACGGCGCCTCCGAATCACGACTACACGCAGTTCCTGAAAAAGGATGGGTTGAAAGGCGCGCGCATCGGCATCCCGCGCGCTGCGTTCTACGAGAAGCTGACGCTGCCCGGCGCCACCGCACCGCGCTTCGGATTGAATCCCGATCAGACGAAGGCGATGAATGAGGCGATCGCCGTCCTCAAAGATCAGGGCGCGATCATCGTCGATCCCGCCGACATCCCCAGCGTCGTCGACAAGAACGCCGCCGACAACTACCTGCTCTGGGGCGTATGCACCGACATGGACGACGTGAAGGGCAAAAAGTGCTCGATCGATCTCGCCTACGGCATGGAGCGCGATTTCAACAAGTGGCTCGCATCCCTCGGCACGGCCGCGCCGGTGAAGTCGCTGGCCGATCTGCGCAAGTGGAACAGCGATCACCAGAAGATGGGCGCGATCAAATACGGCCAGTCGCTGCTCGACATCTCCGACGCGATGGACCTCGATCTCTTCAAGGCTCGCTACGAATCCGACCGCGCCAACGACATCCGCCTCTCCGCCACGCACGGCATCGACGAGGTCATGAAAGCGCAGAACCTCGACGCGCTCCTCTTCCCCGGCCCGGGCGGCGCCTCCATCGCCGCACGCCCCGGCTACCCGACCGTGATCGTGCCGTGGGCGATGGTCCCGAACGCGCCCCAGACGGCGTTCCCCGAATCCTTCAAAGCACTCCCGCAGCCGTTCGGCGTCAGCTTCACCGGCTTAGCCTGCAGCGAGCCAACCTTGCTCAAACTCGCGTACGCATTCGAGCAAGCGACGAAGAAAAGGGTGCCGCCACCGTCAACGCCGTAAGGTGCACCGGTAGAAAACCTTAGCGCTTCTCCTCGCCCTCTTCGATTTGATGGCGATGGTCGGCGTGCGCTTCTCGGCGGTGGCCGACGCGCCGATGCACATCTGCGGAAGGCCGTTAACGCGTTCGGTTTCCTTCCGGACGTTCTCGACCCGGCTGCGATCAAGACATCAGTGCGTCTTCTGACTGAAAAATCGTTCTTTAAGTATTTTCTGCGACTGAGCAATGATTGGCTTCATGAAGCCAAACTGCGTGATTGCCGTCAACTTGTCCAGCCACTGATCTACTTCATGTGGCCTCGTTGTCGCCAGAGGGATGATCAGGCAGAGAGCCACGGCCACATTATCTTCGCGCGCCCGACCGCTCAGATCCAGCTTTTTCAACATATCAAGTACCGCATCAGCGTATCGCGGCGATGGCGACACAAGTAGCTCATTTGCCAGGCGCCGGAATGGCTGAAGCGCGGTAAACAACGTTGGTCGACGCTTTCCGTAAGAATAGTAGACGTGCTGAACGCCGTCATGGACCAGAGAGGCCAACGGGACGACCCCTCCCTCTCGGTAAACACGCGACATCTCAATCTGTGACTCCACGAGATGAGCGGTCAGTTGAGCCCAAAGTGTGGCGGGTATTGCGGGGCCCAGCGAAAGACACCGGTAGAGCAACCAAAGGTTACGGGTCCTTCGAGCCATCGCCGGATACGTCTGCAAGCTCGTAAAAGTGGACTTGCTTTGCAGAAACAGCAGGATATCACTCGGGTCCTTCTTGAGGGCCACCATGAATTCGATAACGGGTGCCCAAGCATCTTTCTCGACACACTTTTTCACGCATTCCATGTCTGAATGGTTTCCAAGGAAATGCCGCGCTGCGAAGTATTCCTGAAACGACGGATGACTAAAGCAGTGGCTCTCGACCGACGATTTCTCGAGAATCCCATGATGTTGCTCGATCTCCTCGAGAATCCCTGCTGCATCGCCTCGATCAATATCAAATAGTTCGAGAAGATCGCCGATTAGCTCGACTACACCTGTCGTTTCAAAGACGTACGCCGGTTGATCAGTGAAGAAGCTGCCCGCGACGGTTTCGAATAGACGCTCCTTGCGATCATCAGACATCTTCGAATATGCTGTATCGCGCCTAAAACCGCGCCCCGCATCCCAATCCCGCAAAAGGGTGTCAACGCACCGGCGATATAGTTCCGTTTTTCGCTGTGGCAGCGTCAGATCATGACGGAACTGAATGCACAGCAAACTAAGAAGTAATGGCGTTCCCGTCAACGATGCCACGCCTGGATCAGCCTTTAAGTGCCGAATCAACTTCTCGGCTTTCTTTTCATCATCCGAAAACCATGCCTTAATGATCTTGTTCCCTGCCGTTTTCGAAAGGCGGGCGAGTTCCACCTCAAAGAAGCCCGGGAGCCATTCCTGATAGTCCGCGGTTCTACACGACAGCACGAGCTTGTTATCCGGATACATAATGCAGAAGTCGTTCAAGGCGTTGATAACACGGGGACGCTGCTTAGGAGGAACCTCGTCGAGTGAATCCAAAAGGAATACGCACATGCCACTCGAAAGCAGACGCCTCACAAAGTGAGGTGCGTATCCATCCGTCCGACGAATCAGATCGCTTGCTACGAATTCTTCCAGACTCTTCTCAGCGTTGGCGTACACAGGCATCGGCACGAATACGGGAAATTTCGACGTTTTTAAATCGGTTGTCTGAAAAACCGCTTTGTCGACATATGCCATTGCCAAATGCTTCAAGAACGTCGTTTTTCCAGAGCCAGGACCACCAAGCACCGCAATACGGTTATGGCTCTCGACGAACTGGTCACCCCGCACCAGATTTCCCTCAGATACCTGCGTGACCGCGGCGTGGGTTTGAACGGCGTTGGTCGGGGCCTTGTAGGTCTCTTCGCGGTACAGCCGACGGTGTATGGTTGTCGAAACTCGCGCAGGAGAGTAGACATGCTGCAGATTGACCGGTTCGGCCATACCTAGGATTTTGATGGTGCCAACCATCGCCCTCGTTGATTTGAAGTGGGCGTTTCTGTATTTCTTCAGCAGATCCAGGGATTCTGTTTTGATATTCAGGCCATCGAATACGCTCTTGATCGAGTGCAGAATCGGCTCGTCGAACCAACTAAGAACAGGAATCTTCATCTCACCCTCCGTGGGCGCGGAAGTTGTCATCAAACACCTCAGCTAGGCTTATGGACGGTAAACCGGAAGTATAGGCCCCATGGCCGTGCTGGGCCTAGTAGTCGCCGAGCGAAACATCCTTTTTCGCTGAGATGCTTCTTAAACGCTTCGGGCGGAATACGGCCGCGTGAAGTAGGTGAGCGAGACGGAGACCGCACTGGACCCAGATGCAGGGTGCTTCAGAAATTCGGAGATGACGGCCTTCTCGCGCGGGCGCGGCGGGCTTCGAACAGGTTGGCCACGCGCGGCAGACTGTGATGTTCTTGTCTTGGTGGTAGCGCGCCGGATCTGGCCAGGTGTTGCCCGGTAGACCTCGTTGTCATCCCATACGGTGATGCTGATGAATTCGACCTCGTCATCGCGCTGTCCCGGCGCAGAAAGATCATCCCCTTGTAGCCGCTGATGCGATGAATGGCGGGAAGATCTCGGTTTTCAACATGACGTTGCACGTTTCAGCATCTTCGCCGCGACGCGTCCAGCCATGCCAGATGCGCATGATCATCGGCGGAGAATATAAGAAGATCGAAGTCGATCGCCTTAGTAGCAATGTCACCGTCCGGAATCAGGCAGCAGCGGCGAACCGCGCTACATTCGCCCGATGCGAAAACTCATCGCGGGCGGGATCGTGGTCGGATCGCTCGACATCACCTACGCCATCCTCTTCTGGTCCTTCCGCGGCGTCGCGCCGACGCGGGTTTTCCAGAGCGTCGCCGCCGGAGTTCTCGGCCGCAACTCCTTCAACCTCGGCATGAAGTCCGCGCTCCTCGGCGCGGCGCTGCATTACTTCATCGCCTTCAGCATCGTGATCGTCTACTACGTCGCGTCGAAATGGATTCCGCTGCTGATCGAGCACGCTGTGATCTGCGGGATCGTCTACGGCATCGGCGTCTACATCGTGATGAACTACGTCGTCATCCCGCTGTCGAACGCCGCGCGGCCGAAAACCTTCAACCTGCTCTGGGTTTCGTGCAGCGTCGTCGTGCACATGTTCCTGATCGGATTGCCGGCCGCGCTCTTCGCGCGAACGGCGAGGCAGGAACGCGGGTTACAGCTGCGATGACTTCTGAAATCCGCGACTCCGTTCTCTCCGCGATCGGCAATACGCCGGTCGTCCGCCTGCGCAGCGTCGTCGACGACCGTTGCGCCGATGTGATCCTCAAACTCGAGTTCTACAACCCGACCTGCTCGTACAAAGACCGCATGGCGCTGGCGATGATCGAAGGCGCCGAACGGCGCGGAACGCTGACGCCGGGCATGCGCGTGATCGAGTACACCGGCGGCAGCACCGGCTCATCGCTCGCGCTGGTCTGCTCGGTGAAGGGCTATCCGTTCATCGCGCTGTCGTCCGACGCCTGGTCCGAGGAAAAACTGCGCACGATGCGCGCGTTCGGCGCCGAGGTGCGCCTGTTTCCGAGCGAAGGAGGGAAGGTCACGCCGGCCCTCATTCAGACGTTGAAAGCCGAGGCGGAGAGGCTGAGCGCGGAACCGGGAACGTTCTACGCGAATCAGTTCAACAATCGCGATGCGCTCAACGGCTATCGCGGCATCGGAACGGAGTTGCTGGCGCAGGCGGGCAAGATCGACGCGTACTGCGGCGGCGTCGGAACGGCCGGGATGCTTGCCGGCGTATCCCAGGCGCTCAAACCATCCGGCACACGCATCGTTGCGTTAGAACCCGCGACCTCGCCGGTGCTCACCGCCGGATACGGCGGACCGCATCGCGTCGAAGGCATGGGCGTCGGATTCCTCCCGCCGCACCTCACCGCCGACGTCTACGACGAAGCGCGCGCAATCGACGAAGGCGAAGCGCGAGTGATGGCGCGAAGGCTCGCGCGCGAGGAAGGGATTTTCGCGGGAGTGTCGACCGGACTGAACGTCGTCGCCGCGCTGCAGCTCGCGCGCGAGTTGGGACCGGGACACACGGTAGCGACGGTGGCGGTGGACACGGGCCTCAAGTACCTGGCCGGCGATCTGTTCGAAGGGTAGCAATTCAATCGCAGAAATCTCCCTTCGAGAGCCTTCTCCCCCGTGGGGGAGAAGGTGCCGCAGGCGGATGAGGGGGCGGTGCTTGCGCGACTTGCGGCTTCAGGCACCGCCCCTCACCCGCACTCCGCTTCGCTGCGTGTCTCCCTCTCCCCGCAAAAAGCGCGGGGAGAGGGACTCTCGATGGTTCGGCGGCGATGGCTCCCCCTATACTCCCCCTCCATGAAAAAACTCGCCGCCCTCCTGCTGCTCGCTACCTCCGCGTTCGCGGCTCCGCCGAAGGTGATCGCTACCGATCAATTCGCCATCGAGTCGACGGTGCTCGCGGTTTACAACGTCATCTCCGGACCAGCCGGCCGCCGCGATTGGGATCGCTTCGAGGCGCTCTTCGCGCCCGGCGCGCGGCTGATCTCGACGAAACGCAAAGACGGCGCGGTCATCGCGAACGTAATGACGCCGCAGGAGTACAAAGAGAAGGCGGGCGCGTACTTTACCGATCACGGATTCTTCGAGCGGCCGGCGAACAATCGCGTCGAGATCTTCGGCGACATCGCGCACGTCTTCAGCACGTACGAATCGCGGCATGCGTCGTCGGATGACAGGCCGTTCGCGCGGGGCATCAACAGTTTTCAGCTCGTGCGCAGCGGCGACGACTGGAAAGTGCTGACGATTTTCTGGGAAGAGGAAGACGCGGCGCATCCGATTCCGGCGCAGTACCTGCCGAAGCGATGAACCTGACGGTCGAGCATCTTTCGGCGCGGCGTGGAGCGCGCCAGGTGCTGACGGACGTTTCCTTCACCGCGCACCCATCCGAAATCCTCGGCGTGATCGGCCCGAACGGCGCAGGCAAGACGACGCTCTTCGAGTGCGTGGCCGGCCTTCTTCCATTCGATAGCGGTACGGTCGAGAACGATCTGCTCTTCTACGTTCCCGACGCCATCCGACCCTGGCCGGATCAGACAGTGCGCTGGACGCTGGAGCTGACGGCGCAGATGTTCGACACGACATTCGACGACGCGTTGCTCGCTGATCTCGACCTCGTCAACCTCCAGCATGCGACCGTCCGATCGCTATCGAAAGGCGAAGCGAAGCGGGTCGATATCGCCATCGGCCTCGCGGCGCCGCGAACGGTTCTGCTGCTCGACGAACCATTCGACGGACTCGATCTCCGCCAGACGCGACAGGTGATGGAGATCCTTCGCCGCGATGCTGCGAAAGGCCGTACGCTCGTTCTCTCCATTCATCAACTCAGCGACGCCGCGCGAATCTGTGATCGATTTCTACTGCTCGATCACGGGCGTTCCGTAGCCGAGGGGACGCTCGGCGAGTTGACCAACGGCGTCGGCGGGCTGGAGGAGGTTTTCCTTGCGCTTACGTGATCTCGTACGCAAGGAAATCGCGGAGCTGACGGCGAGCCGCGCGTTCTGGCTGTTGCTGCTGATCGTCGGATTGCTGACCGGACAAAGCTTCATCACCGCGATGCACGCGTACGCCGAGGCCAGCGGAATCGGCGGCGGACCGGCGGCGCTCGCGCAGGGATTGTCGCCGCTCGACGGCATCCTCACGCCGACACTCGGCGCGTACGACCTCGCCATCACGCTGCTCTTTCCGTTCGTCGCCATCCGCCTCGTCGCGAACGAAAAATCGTCCGATGCGCTGAAGCTGATGCTGCAATGGCCGGCATCGATCGAACGCCAGATCGCCGCGAAGGTTCTCGCACTCCTCATCGCGTGGATCGTGTCGCTCATCCCGTTCTTCATCGCGCTGGCGATGTGGCGTAGCTACGGCGGACATCTCTACGCTCCGGAAGTGCTCAACCTCCTGGCCGGCTACACGCTGCGTTTCCTGCTGACCGCCGGCATCGCCATAGCCGCGGCCGCGCTGATGTCCGGTGCCGCGAACGCAGCGATCGTCGTCCTCGCCTTCACCATCGGCACGTGGGCGCTCGACTTCATCGCCGCCGGCCGCGGCGGGATCCTGCAAACGCTGGCGTCGTTCACGCCGACCGCGACGCTGCGCGGCTTCGAGCGCGGCCTCCTCCGCATCGACGTCGTCCTGGTAATGCTTACTCTCTCCCTCCTCGGCTTCGGCATCGCCACGCAATGGCTTCACCTCGGCCGCAGCATCCGCGCGCGCAGCGCCGGAACGGCCGTACTGCTGATCCTCGCCACGCTCGCGATTGTCAACGTGCTGATGCTGGTCCGGACGAGTTTCGACGTCTCGGAGAATCACCGAAATTCATTCGCGCCGTCCGACGAGCGAGTTCTCTCGTCGATCGATACGCCGCTCACGATCACCGTTTTTCTCTCTGCTGAAGATCCGCGAATGATGGATTTCGAGAACAACGTGCTGCTGAAATTGCGGCGCTCGATGCGCGACGTGAACGTCACCTACCCGCTCGCCGGCCGCTCCGGCCTCTTCGAAAACGACACCCGCTACGGCACGATCGACTACCGCCTCGGCGCAAAAACAGCGACCTCACGATCGACCACCGAGGAGATCGTGCTCGACACGATCTACGAACTGGCCGGCGTGCGCACGCCCGCGCGCGAGCCGTCGACGTATCCCGGATACCCGCTGGCGAGAAAACCAAACAGCGTGGCGCTCGTCTTCTATCTGCTCTGGCCCGCAGCGGTCGCATTGACTGTCATCCTGAGCCGTCGAAGCGCGGCGAAGGATCTCAAGTTGCGCAACTCCGGCTGAAACCCATTGGATTCAACGCAGGCTGCGCATCTTGAGATCCTTCGGCGTCCTCCGGCTTGTCGCCTGACGGCTCCTCGCCTCCGGCAGCCTCAGGATGACAGCGCTACCGCTTCACCACGTACTGATCAAACTGGCTCACGCTATCCGTCTTCGACCACACACCCGCCTTCCCCGACACCGGCTCCGCCAGCGTGTATTCGAGGAGCGGCTTGTCGTCGAGAAATCCGTGCATGGAGGTTCCGGACACCGCGATCTTCATCGTGTGCCATTCGCCGAGGGGGATGTGGACGTTCTCCGAGCCTTTCTTGACGAAGCTGCGCTTGCCGCTTTTGAACGTCCAGAGGACGAGGTTGTCCTCTTTGCCGTTGAAGCGAACGGTGAGGTAATCGCCGTTCGGTTTCAGGTTGAAGAGGATGCCGGCGCATTGATCGAGTTGGCCGGCGAGAAGGCGGAAGCGGATGGAGATCTCGCCGTCGCGGAAGTCGTCGACGTCCTTGGCCACGGCGTACGGGAAGTACGCGTAGGCTTTCACGCTGTCGATGAACTCCTCGTGTTTCGAGCCGTAGATCGTGCGCGCTTTCGCGGCCAGGCCGGCGGACGGCTGGCCTTTGATCCATTGCCGTCCGTCGACCTGCAGAACGTGATCGCTCGTCACGTTCCAATCGCCGACGATGGCGAGGAAGTGCGGCGGCGGAACGGTGACGTTCGCCGCCGCGGCGAGTGAGAGCAACGCGATCGCGATCAAACTCGTTTTCATTTCGAGCCTCATTTAGAAGATGAAACGCACCTGCACCTGGTACATCCGCGGCGGATCGACGTTCGCGAACGCCGGGATCGCGTTCGCAGCCGTTCCGACGGCGGCGAGCTGTCCGAAGGTCGACAGCGGCGTGGCGGCGTCGCCGTAAACCGTCTGTCCGCGGCCGAGGTAGTTGCCGTGGTTCATCAGATTGAAGCCTTCCAGGCGGAGCAGGACCGTGCCGAGCGACGACTGTTTGATGCGGCCCTCGATGAAAGCTCCGACGTCCGAGGTCGGCGTTCCGTGGAAGGCGGACTTCTTGATCACCTCTCCGTTGATCACGGGGCGGTCGTTATTCGCGCCGTCGCCGTTGTTGTCGATGCCGGTCGTCACGTTGAACGGCCGCGCGGAGGCGTACTGCGCCAGCGTGCCGACGGTGATGTTGAACGGCAGCTGGTAATTGAGCGTGAGGACGGCGCGATGCCGCTGGTCGACGAGGCTCAGTCCGCGCTCTTCTTCGCCGAGGCGCGAGATCACGCTCTGGTTCGGTCCGACTCCGTTGCCGTCCGGCTCCGTCGTGTTCGTCGCCTTCGACAGCGTGTAGCTGAGAGACGCGTAAAGCCGCGAGCCGCCGCGGTAGGTGATCTGCGTTTGCAGTCCGTTGTAATCGGCCTCGCCGAGGTTCATCAGCACGTTGACCTGGCGCACGCCGCCGTTGACCGGGAGGATGGGACGCGTGGCATTCGCAGCGGCGACCGTACCCGTCGTATCGCACTTCGTCGGATCCGAGGCCAGCATCCTCCGGCACTGTCCGGGCGCGGTGCGATCGAACGGCGACGGTGCATTCAGATCGACCGTGCGAACGAGGTCCGTCCAGTTCTGATGCACGAAATCGGCGCCGATGAAAAAGCCCGGCGTCACTTCGCGCTCCGCACCGATCGACATCACCTCGCTGCGTGGATTCTTCAACTGGTCGGGATAGAAAGGCAGTTTGTCGAAGTTCAGCCCGTACTTTGCGAACTGCGATTCGTAGAACGCGCGCTGCCCGGCCTGGATGGTGATGTCGCGCGCCGGCAACTGCGACGCCGGCACCGTCCTCGGATCAAACGACAGCGGCAGGCAGGATCCGGTGAGGCAGGTCGGGAAGCCGAACTGTCCCGGGACGGCGGTGTACGTCGTCAATCCGTCCAGCCCGTTCACGAGGTAGCTGGCAATCAGGTTCGATTGAATCTGCGTGTAGTAAACGCCGTATCCGCCGCGGATGGCCAGACGCGCGTCGCCGCCCGGATGCCATCCGAAGCCGACGCGCGGCTCGAAGTTTTTCTTCGCATCGGTCAGCGTCTGCCGGTCGTAGCGAAGGCCGGCATCGATCATCAGGTTGTCGGTAACGTGGATGCTGTCCTGCACGAAGCCGGTGTAGAGCCGCTGCGTCAGCTCGTAGTTGCTGATGCCGAAGCTGATCGGCTGCGTGTAGCTTTGCACATCGGCGAGCGTCAGTTGGTCGAACGGTTTCGTCGTCGTGTTCTTGAACGTGAACGTGCCGAGGATTGCGGTGCCGGGCTCGCTGCCGAAGCCGCCGGAGACGTGGCGGATCGCGCTCGCGCCGAACCGGAGGTAGTGCTTGCCGCGCGACCACGACAACGTGTCGGAGAGTTGCGCCTGGTGACCGAAGAGATCGGAGGCGCGCGACTGCCCGATGGTGAACGGAACGGATCCGGCGCGGGTGTAGGTCGTGGAGAGCGTCTGCGCTTCCCACTTCGTTACCGGATCGCCGTTCAGATACGCGAACCGCGCTTCGTTCAGAAGGTTCTCGCTGAACACCGCCGTGTGATTCAGCTGCGACGTCCACGATGCGCGCGAATACTTGCGCGCCACGCTCGGCGCGCTCGTGCCTCCGACGGCATCCTGCGGATTGTCGTCGTAGAAGCGGTCGGTGTTGAGCCGCAGCATCAACGTCTGACTCGACGTCAGTTGATGATCGAGCCGTCCGTCGAAAAGCGACTGGCGATAGTGGCCGGTGTAGGAGAGATCGCCATCCGCCGGCAACAGGAAAGCCGGCAGCGTCGGCGAGAGGAACGTCGTCCGATCCTGACGCGTGTAATCGGCGGTGACAAAGAAGAAGGTTTTGTCCTTCACCAGCGGCCCGCCGATCGATCCGGAGTACTGGCTCAGCGCATCGGGGATGTCGACCGGATTGATGGCGACGAGCGTCGACGGCGTGGAGCAACTCTCCACAGACGGCGGGCAGAAGCCGCTGGTCGAAAATGTCCTTGCCTGCCTGCTGCCGAGGCGATTCATGTAGAGCATTTCGCCGCGAAAGGCGTTCGTGCCGGACTTCGTGACGACGTTCAGCGCCGGGCCGGCCGTCCAGCCGTACTCGGCGGAGAAGGCGTTCGTCAGCATCGTCACTTCCTGCACGGCGCCGAGCGGCACGGTGGCCATCATCGTCTGGCGGCCCCACGCTTCGTCGTTGTTCGCGCCATCGAGAATGAACGTCGTCGTGCGGCGCGAACCGGCGCCGGTGATGAAGTACGTCTGGTTGACGAAGAGATCGCCAGTCCCTTTGCCCTGCCGGAACGCGGAGTTGATCAGCGGCAGCGACGACAGCTTGCGTCCGAGGATCGGCGTCTCGTCGATCTGGTGCGTGTCGAGGCGGCGTCCGATCTGCGGATCGGCGCGCACGCCTTCCGCCGTCCCGTAAACCGTCACCTCGGATGTTCCCGAGCCGACGAGCAGGTTCACTTTCAACGTCGCGGTCTCGCCGGAACGAAGCGTGATGTCCTTCCGCTCCTCGTCGCCGAAACCTTGTTTCGACACATGCACGGCGTAAGTTCCCGTCAGCGACAGCGCGGGTACCGTGACCGTGCCGTCACTGCCCGACACGGCCTCGCGTGTGGCGCCTGTGGACGTGTTCAGAACGGTCACTTTGGCGCCCGGCACAACCGCGCCGCTTTGATCGACCACCACCACGACGATCGTGGCGGTGTTTGGCGACTGCGCGGCGAGCGGCACCGCCATGAGAATGATCAGCAATGCGAACAGCAACAGTGATGAGACATACGTCTTCATCGTCTTCTCCTTCTTCGAATCGATTGTTCGGAAGGGCAGGCGCGCGCCGCGGAATCAAATGTTCCAGCGGCTGCAGACGAGAAGAAGATCGGCCCTGATCGGGACCGGCGCGGCATTGCGCACGTGCGAAACGCGGACAAGCTGCGCGACTCTTTCGATGGGCGGCGCAATCACGCAGTCGCCCGCGGGAGCGAGCACCGGTGACGTATCGATCGTGGATGCGATTTGCGATTCAACAGAGCGCCTCGGCACCGGAACCGACGACTGCTGCGTGACGCCGGAACCGTCGCGCGCGCCGTCCGCCCACGTCAGCACAACGGGATCGCCGTCACGCGCCGTTTCCGGCTTGCCGCCGTTTACACGCGGGATCTGCACCTCGGCATGCGCATCGCGAACGATGGTGAAGCGTTCCGGGATTTCGAAGAGCGTCTCGCGCTTCTCGTCTCCGGTGCGAATCAGGATTCGCGCGTTGCGCGTATCGACGTTCGGGACGACGAACTCGAAACGCTGAATGCCGAGATCGAGGTGGGGCGTGATGCGGAAGGCGTAGTACTTGCCGCCGTCGATCGAGACGAAGGCTTCCCACTCCTCGGCATTCGGCGGCAACGCATCGGCCGACCATTCGATCGTCGCGAATCCGCCGCCGTGCAGGACGTCGCCCGCGCGCGGCGCAGCGAGGCGCAACGGCTCCGCGACGAGCGGGATCGCGCACACCGCGGCGACGACGGCCAGGAGCAACCTCAACCTGCGCATTCGGCGCATGATCTCACGCCGCACGCGGAAATTCAGTCAACTTCAGCCCGGTTCGCGGCGGCACATGACCGCAAGCCTCATCCCGCCGTACGGCGGCCGTCTCATCAATCTCTTCGAACCCGAACTTCTGCCCACAACGGCCACGCTTCCCTCGATTCAACTCTCCGAAAGATCGCGCTGCGACCTCGAGCTCCTCGCCACAGGCGGCTTCTCCCCGCTCGATCGCTTCCTCGGCCGCGCCGACTACGAGCGCGTCGTCGCGGAGATGCGCCTCGCTGACGGCACGCTCTTCCCGATTCCGATCACGCTTCCCGTCGCCGACGACGCGCCGGTTGCGATCGGAAACGACGTCGTCCTACGCGGCCCTCACTCTGAGGTTCTCGCCATCATGACGGTCGAGGAGATTTACGAATGGGATCGCGATGAGGCAGCGATCAACGTCTTCGGCACGCGCGACACGAAGCATCCGCTCGTTGCAGAGATGGCGGGCTGGGGACGGCGCAACATCAGCGGTCCGTTGCGCGTGATCAGCACCGGGACGCCGTGGGACTTCCGCGATCTGCGGCGCACTCCCGCCGAGGTGCGCGAGGCGCTGGAAGGATTCGGGCGCGAAAACGTCGTCGCGTTCCAGACGCGCAATCCGATGCACCGCGCGCACGAAGAGTTGGTGCGGCGCGCCATCGATGCGGTCGACGGCGTCCTGCTGCTGCATCCCTCGGTCGGCATGACCAAGCCCGGCGACGTCGATCACTACACCCGCGTCCGCACCTATCGCGCGCTCGCCGAAAAGCACTTCCCGCCCGGCCGCGTTCTGCTGTCGCTCCTGCCGCTGGCGATGCGCATGGCCGGTCCGCGCGAAGCGCTGTGGCACGCCATCATCCGCCGCAACTTCGGCGCGAATCACTTCATCGTCGGCCGCGATCACGCCAGCCCCGGCGCCGGTTTCTACGGTCCGTACGATGCACAGGAATTGGTCGCTCAACATGCCGCCGAAATCGGGATGACGATGATCCCCTTCCGCGAGTTGGTCTACATCGCGAACGAGGACCGCTACGAAGAAGCGTCGCACGTTCCCGCGGGCGCCGAGACGCGATCGATCTCCGGCACGCAAGTTCGCGACGATTTCCTCGGCGCCGGACGCCCACTGCCGGAATGGTTCACGCGTCCCGAGGTCGCGGCGATCCTGGCGGAGAGCCATCCGCCGAAACATCGACAAGGCTTCTGCGTCTGGTTCACGGGCCTCAGCGGCGCGGGAAAATCGACGACCGCGGAGATCGTGGTCAGCCGCCTTCTCGAACATGGCCGCCAGGTCACGCTCCTCGACGGCGACGTCGTTCGCACGCACCTTTCCAAAGGCCTCGGCTTTAGCAAAGAAGACCGCGATGCGAACATCCTGCGCATCGGATTCGTGGCCGCCGAAATCGTTCGCCACGGCGGCGCCGTCGTCTGCGCCGCCGTCAGCCCCTACCGCGCCACCCGCGATGCGGTGCGCGAAATGGTCGGCGCGTCGAACTTCATCGAAGTCTTCGTCGACACCCCGCTCGACGTCTGCGAGTCACGCGACACGAAAGGGATGTACGCGCAAGCGCGCCGCGGCGTGATCAAGAATTTCACGGGGATCGACGATCCGTACGAGGCGCCGGCATCGCCCGAAGTGACGCTGGAAACGACGTCAATCAGCGCGGAAGAAAACGCACAGCGAATCGTTTCGATCCTCGGCCAGCGCGGATTCATCAGATAAATTTTCATTTGGTGTAGCGTTACGCGCATGAACAAACGCAAACTCGGATCGCAGGGGCTGGTCGTTTCCGCGGAAGGTCTTGGCTGCATGGGGATGAGCCAGTCGTATGGGCCGGCGGATGAACAGGAGTCGCTGGCCACGATCGATCGGGCGCTGGAACTGGGGATCGATTTCTTCGACACGGCCGAGGTTTACGGGCCGTACAAGAATGAAGAACTGGTCGGGCGCGCGCTGCGCGGGAAGCGGGACAAGGTCGTCATCGCCACGAAGTTCGGGTGGAAGATCGAAGACGGGAAGATGACGGGGTTGGACAGCAAGCACATTCGCCAAGCGGTCGACGGATCGCTGAAGAGGCTCCAGACCGATCACATCGATCTGCTCTATCAACATCGCGTCGATCCTGAAGTGCCGATTGAAGAAGTCGTCGGCACGATGTCGGACCTTGTGTCCGAGGGGAAGGTGCGATTCCTCGGACTATCCGAAGCCGGCGAGCAAACCATCCGGCGCGCGCATGCGGTGCATCCGATCACCGCGCTGCAAAGCGAGTACTCATTGTGGGAGCGAAACTTGGAGCCGCAGATCATCCCGATGCTGCGCGAACTCGGAATCGGACTCGTTCCCTTCAGTCCCCTCGGGCGCGGATTTCTGGCGGGCAGCGTCAAGCGCGCCGAGGAGTATCCCGAGGGCGATTTCCGTCGCGGCGATCCGCGGTTTCAGGGAGAGAACTTCGACGCCAACATGCGCGCGGCGTCGATCGTGCGCGAGGTTGCGGTTCGCCATGGCGTTACGCCGGCAACGATCGCGCTCGCCTGGCTGCTGCACAAAGGCGACGACATCGTTCCCATCCCCGGCACGAAGCGGCGGAAGTATCTGGAGGAGAACGCCGCCGCCGCGTCGCTCACACTGAGCGCCGGCGACATCGCCACGCTGGACGACGCGCTGCGTCCCGAGGCGATCGCCGGGCCGCGATACAACGAGCGGGCGATGGGATGGGTGGATCGGTAGGGTTCGTGTGGCACAGACACTCCTGTCTGTGCTTTGACATCACCCAGCGCGAGCCTCCCAGAAGCACAGACAAGAGTGTCTGTGCCACACCTACCCGCGCATGCGCTGGAGCAGGAACGTCTCGATGCCGAGGTCCGCGGGGATACCGCCGCTCTTTCGCTTGATTTCGAGATCCGCTAACGCCGCTAGTGCGCGGAAGAGATTGCCCTCGGTCTGGTTGCGCGCGGCTTCCCATTTCTTGTGCAGCGGGAAGGGGTGCGGTTTTTGGCGCACCAGGCCGTTCGCTTTCAGGTGGTCGCCGAGGCGGTCGGCGAGCGTGTCTTTGAAGCGGTTGTAATTCATTGGCGCCTTCAGATCGATGCGGTGCGTGCGGGCGAAGGAGACGACGCCGATCATCTGGCGCACTTCGTCGGCCAGCGGGAAGAGGAACTTGCCGTACTGGATTTCGATCGGCGCTTTCGGATCTTCGCGGCGGGCTTGCGCAACGAGATCGCGCAGCTTGGCGATTGCTTCGACGATCTTCCCCTCGGTGAAGAGCGACCCGAACTCGTAGCGCGCGCCGCCTTCGACGGTGGCCACCTCGCGTTCGACCATCTCCGCGGTGACCTTGCCCCCTGCGCCGGCGAGCGTGGCCAGACGTTCGGCCTCGGACACGGCAATGCGAAGGTCGGGAACCTCTTTCGAGAACTTGTCCGCCAGCAGGCGTTCGATGCCGAGGCGCTGGCGGAGGACGTTCAGCGCTCGGGCGTCAAAACGGACTTGCGCCTCTTCTGCGACATTCGTGATCGCCCGCTCCAACGCGCCGGCGTACGTCTCGCGCGTCAGGTCCATCACCACGACGGCGCCGTTGCGATCGATGAGATCGACCGTGGCCGATTCGCGCGGAATCTCGCCGCTGCGCATCAGCAGGTACGTGTTCGGCGCGCCGCCGCGCGTCACCGCTTCGATCAGCAGCGCCGCATCGTCTTCGCCGCGCGATGCCTTCTTCCCCGTCGTTCGGCAGAAAGCCAGCATATCGGTTAGCACCGGATCGAGCGTCGCGCCGAGGGCGGTGGCGATCTGCTTGTCGGTCATGTCGAAATCGGCGCCGACGAGGCCGAGGACGTGGAGGAGTTTCGCGGCGGACGAGGAACGCTTCTTATCCGTCTTCGCCGACTTCCAATCGGCGACCGCTTTGTCGTACAGCGACGACAACTCTTTCGCCGAGACGAACGCATTCACCTCGGAGATGACGATCAGCCGCGCGGAGCCGAAGAGCGACATGGTGCGATACGAATCGAGAATCGCCGCCAGCTCGCTCCCCGCTTCGTACCCTTCGACCGCGATGCCCGGCTTCGCGGCGACGATGGTGTCGCGCAGGTCGCGAAAGGCATCCTCGGCGAGAAAGTCGCTCGATCCGCCAACGAGGATGACGGGGGGAATCTTCTTCTCGGCGATCTGGGCGAGGACGGCTGATAGCGGCTTGGGCATCGTAGAAAGGCGAAATGTTGAATGTTGAATGGTGAATGTTCAATGTTGAATGAAAGGCGAGCACCTTACCTCCATTCAACATTCAACATTCAACATTGAACATTCAACATTAAAAAGGGAGCGCTGCTCGCGCTCCCTCGGTGAAAAAATCAGAAGCCAACGCCTATGAAAGAAGCCCCTTCTCCTGCAGTTCCTGGCAATCGATGCAGTACGGCGTCCAGGGGACGGCGGCGAGGCGTTTTTCGCCGATGGTGGCGCCGCAGTTGGTGCAGGTGCCGTAGCTGCCGTTGTCGAGGCGGGTGAAAGAATCTTCGATCAGCACGAGCAGATTGCGCTCGCCGTCGGAGAGCGAGAAGTTCAGCTCTTTCGAATAGGCGCTGGCGGCCTTGTCCGCGAGGTCCTGGATGCCGTCGTCCGACTGCGTGTTCACGGCCTGCTTGTCGCGCTTGAAGGCGTTGAGGATCGCGCTCTGCTTCGTGCGCAACGCGTCGATGTGCTCCTGATACGGGTGCGCTTTTTCTTTTGTCTTTGCCATTGCTTTTGCCATTGCGGGACTGGCTCTCCTTACTTGTGGTACGGAATGTTCCGCATCAACGTGCACGCGCGGTAGATCTGTTCCAGGAGGACGACGCGGGCCAGTTGGTGCGGGAGCGTCATGGCGGAAAGGCTGAGAACGTCGTCCGCGCGCTGCCGCACGGATTGATCGAGTCCGACGTCTCCTCCCATCACGAACGTGACGCCATGCGGCTGATCGATGGTGAGTCGCTCCAGCCACTTCGCGAACTTCAAAGAATCGATCGATCGGCCTCGTTCGTCGAGGGCAACCACGTGTCCTTGTGCAGGAATCGCGCTCAGCAGCCGCGCCGAATGGGCGCGCATGATAGCCACATCGCTCTCGCTCTGTCTACCGCGCGGAAGCTGAATTTCGACGATCTCGATCGGAAAGAAATGCTTGATCCGATTGAAGTAGCGCTCCCCCACGGACGCCAGCTCGGCGTCGGCGGTGGATTTGGGCCAGATTACGTGGATCTTCATCTGATGGCCGGCGTCGCGATGACCGGTTGCCGGGTTGCCCGGTTGCCTGGTTGCCGAGCGACAGACGCGTTTTGATCGGGGGTTTTGGCAACCGGGCAACCTGGCAACCTGGTAACCAATCCCGCGCGGTCCCTAGTCAATCCCATACCTCTTCCTTTTCTCCAGCAGCGTCTTCCGATTGATGCCGAGGAGCTTTGCGGCGGTGCTGTAGTTTGATTTTGTGTTGCGCAGGACTTCGCGGATGTAGCGGGACTCGAGTTCTTCCAGCGTCCAGTGCTGGCGGGTGGCGGTTTCGATGATGTTGGCGGTCAGCGGAGGCAGCGCGGATGGGGTGATGACATCGCTCTCCTCGACCAGCGCGGCGCGTTCGATCACATTGCGGAGCTCCCGGACGTTGCCGGGCCAGTCGTGGTCGATGAGGATGCGCATCGCGGCGGCGTCGATGTCGCGTTTGCGGCGGGCGAGGAACGATTTCGCCAATCGCGGGATGTCTTGCCGCCGTTCGCGGAGCGGCGGGATGGTCAGCGTGACGACGTTGATGCGATAGAACAGGTCGCGCCGCAATCCCGTCAGCAACTCTTCGGCGGGGATGCTCGACGACGAGATGACGCGGCCGTCCAGCGCGACGGTCTGGTTTCCGCCGAGGCGCGTGAAACGCTTTTCCTGGATGGCGCGGAGCAGCTTGGCCTGAAGCGCCGGCGTCAGCGACGCGATGTCGTCGAAGTAGATCGTGCCGCCTTGCGCCGTCTCCAGTTTGCCGATCTTGCGCGTCTGCGCGTCGGTGAACGTCCCCTTCTCGTAGCCGAAGAGCTCCGACTCGAAGAGGTCCGCGGGGATGCTGGCGCAGTCGATTTTGACCAGCGGCTTGTCGCGCCGTTTCCCGCACGCGTGAATTGCCTCGGCGAGAAAATCCTTTCCGCTGCCGGACTCGCCGAGAAGGAGGAGATTGACGTCGTGGTCGAGGACTTTCTCGACCGTCTGCAGGAGCGTTCGCATCGAGGCGCTCCTCGTGCGGACGAAGTCCTTCAGGACAGGATCACGACGTTTTCTTGCGGCGGACATTCGCCGGCGCTGCTTCCTCGCTGAACTCCGCGGTGACGTTCGGCGCATCGCCCCACAGCCGCTCCAGCCCGTAAAACCGCCGGCAATCCTCGGTGAAGATGTGGAAGATGAAATCGCCGTAATCGAGCAGGATCCAACGACCGGGCGTGGTGCCTTCGACCAGCCGCGGCTTGACGTGATCTTCCTCGCGCAGCTTGTCGACGACACTGTCGGCGATGGCCACCGCCTGGCGTTCCGAGGTGGCCGAGCAGAGGAGGAAGTAATCGGCAATCGAGGTGAGCGTCGAGACGGAAAGGACGTCGAGGTCGATTGCTTTCTTATCGAGTGCCGCGGTGACCGCGGTGCGCACGCGGTGTTGGATGGGATCGTTCAAATTTGGGCCTCTTTGTACAAGCCGTAGTGATGAATGTAGCGCGAGACGAGTGGATCGACAAACGCGTCGATCGGCTCCCCGGCCCGCACGCGGCGCCGAATTTCGGTCGAGGAAACGGGGACGGTGGGGTTGTGGGCGAAGACGATATCGGCGCCTGCGGGTCGTCGGTTGTCGGTTGTCGGTTGTCGGGACAGAACAACGAAGCGCGCCAGTTTGAACAGCCGCTCCGGATCTTTCCAGCGATCGAGGTCCTTCAGATTGTCATCGCCGATGATCCAGTCGAATGCCGCGCCGGGATACTGGCGATGCAGCTCTTCGAGCGTGTCGACGCTGTACGAGACGCCGCCTCGTTCGAGCTCGACCGGCGAGACGTAGAGCGACTCGTGGTCCTGGATCGCCAGCGCGGCCATGGCGAAACGATGCGGTCCCGGCGCGGAATCGCGATCGGTCTTGAAGGGCTGTTGCCAGGCGGGGATGTAGAGCACGCGGTCCCATTCCATCTCCTCGCAGACGGCGAGGACGGTTTCGAGGTGACCGCGATGGAAGGGATCGAAGGTACCGCCGCAGATGCCGATTCTCATATTGCTGGCGCGGGCTCTGCCGGTTCCTCGACGACGCGATTCTCGCGCACGAAGCGGGCGAGCTTGCGCACGAGCTCGCGCACGTTCTCGCCGACGACGGCGGAGATCTCGAAGTAGTCGTAGCCGTTCTTCGCCGCGTACGCGCGCAACTTTTCGGAGTTGCCCGGCACGGCGGAATCGAGCTTGGAGCCGCAGACGATGCGCGGCTTGTTGGCGAGCAATTCCGAGTAGCGCTCCAGTTCGTGCGCCACGACTTCGGCATCGGCGTCCGGCGTCTCATTAGCCGACAGGTCGACGAGATGGACGAGCACGGAACAGCGCTCGACGTGGCGCAGGAAGCGGTCGCCGAGTCCGTGGCCTTCGTGGGCGCCTTCGATGAGGCCTGGGATGTCGGCAACGACGAAGGTCTCGTTGTCGTCCGCGCTCACGACTCCGAGGTTCGGGATGAGGGTGGTGAAGGGATAGTCGGCGATCTTCGGCTTGGCTGCGCTGATGACGGAGATGAGCGTCGACTTGCCGGCGTTCGGCAATCCGACCAGACCGACGTCGGCGATCAGCTTCAGTTCGATGAACAGCTCGCGCTCGTCGCCGGCGTTGCCGTCCTGCGCGAAGCGGGGCGCCTGGCGCGTGGCGGTGGCGAAGTGCTGGTTGCCCCATCCGCCGCGGCCGCCTTTCGCCACGAGGATGCGTTCGCCTTCATGCGTGAGGTCGGCGATGACGTCGCCGGTGGTCTTGTCTCTTACGACCGAACCGATCGGCAGCTCGATGGTGACGTCGTCGCCGTCGTAGCCGGAGCAATTCGAGCCCATGCCGTGCTGGCCGCGGCCGGCCTTCCACTCGCGCTGAAACTGCAGGTGATAGAGCGTGTTCAATCGCCGCGAAGCGACGATCCAAACCGATCCGCCCGCGCCGCCGTCGCCGCCCGAGGGGCCGCCTTTCGGGACGAACTTCTCGCGCCGGAAGGCGATGCAGCCCTTCCCGCCGTCCCCGGCTTTGACGCGAATGGTGGCCTGGTCGATGAACATGTCGTTTGTTAAATGTGCGAACGGTGCGCCACTGTCATCCTGAGCCGGCGAAGCGCGGCCGAAGGACCCCCGGCCTGCAACCCGGTTGGGCGGGGTTAACAGGTTGGGGGTCCTTCGACCGTCCTTCGGCGGCTCAGGATGACAAACAAAAACGCCGCTCGAATCGAGCGGCGTCATCACAACGTCGTAATTCGGATTTACTCGGCAGGAGTCACGCTGATGAACCGTCCGCGCTCGCCTTTGTCGTGAAAGTTCACGATGCCGTCGACCTTGGCGAAGAGCGTGTGGTCGCGGCCGATGCCGACGTTCACGCCGGGATAAAACCGCGTCCCGCGCTGGCGAACCAGAATCGAGCCGCCGGTGACGAACTGGCCGGCGAAGCGCTTCACGCCGAGCATTTTCGGCTGCGAATCGCGGCCGTTGCGCGACGAGCCTTGTCCTTTTTTATGAGCCATGGCTGTCTCCTAGAGATTGATGCTGTCGATGCGAAGCTGGACGAGATCCTGACGATGTCCGTGCTTGCGCTTCGTGTGGTTCTTGCGGCGCTTCTTCTTGAAAACGATGATCTTTTCGCCGCGCGACTCGCGGACGACGGTGGCGTTGACGGATGCACCGCTGACCATCGGGACGCCGACTTTCGGCTGATCGCCGCCGACCATCAGCACTTCGTTGAACGTGACCTTTTCCTGATCAGCGTTGCTGAGCACGTCGCGCTCGACGAGGAGAGTCTCCCCTTGCGCAACGCGGTACTGCTTTCCACCGGAACGGATGATGGCGTACACGAAAATTGACCTCCAGGAAAAAGACCACGCTTTCTAGCACACGTCGACCACATGGTCAAACGGCGTGGACCGGGGTAAACCGCAGTCGCGAGAGACCTTATTCCTCGCTGGACCGCTTCGTGCGCACGGAATCGAGGATGGTGAAATTCGGGACCTTCTGACGCGTGGAGCGGATGCGTTCGTCACAGTTTCTTCCTGAACGCGATTGGATGCGCGCCAGAGCCGATTGGTAACACTGATTTTGTAAACCTCTCGTTACGCACAGACGGGAGAACCTGAAACGTTCCAAAATTGCTGTGTAGGGAAGTCATCGATGACTTCCCCGAAGTGATCGATGACTTCCTCGAAGTGATCGATGACTTTCCCGAAGTGATCGATGACTTCCCCGAAGGCATCGATCACTTCCCCGAAGGCATCGATCACTTCCCCGAAGGCATCGATGACTTTCCCGAAGGCATCGATGACTTTCCCAGAGGCATCGATGACTTCCCGGAAGCGATTGATGACTTCCCCGGAGGCAAGTCGCCGGACGCTCTGCCCCCTCCCTCCCCTTCTCCGCGTGACTACGTCCGCGCCGGCAGCAAATGGTGCTCGATCGCGTACTGCACCATGTCGTACGCCCACGCGCGGAGCGCATCAACCGACAACCGACAACGCGGCGAAGCCGCCTCAGAACCGCACTACCTGCGTGGCCATCCCGATGCTGTCGGTGACGACGTCGCGCACCGCTACGACGACGCGATGGCGCTCGCCTTTCCGCAGTTTGATGGCGTTGCGATAGACCATCGTCCCGTTCAGATCGGGCGAGCCTGACTTGAAGCCCGGCGTCAGCGGGATCGTCGTGGCGACCAGATTCTTGCCGATCTCGTTGAACACCGACACGTAGACCACTAGGTTTGCCGCCACGCCGGTTTTCGCCGGCAGGAACTGCACGGCGCGGAACGGCAGCTTCACGGTGATCGGCACCGTCACCTCGTTGCCGGCGGTCTGCGGCGAGCCCATCTCCAGCGTCACCGGCATGTCGCCTTCCTGCATGGCCGCGGCGGTGGGCGACCTCATGGCGCGCTCGAGCTGCACGGCTGACGGGCTGCCGCTGTAACCCGACCGGTACTCGAGTCCGTAGTCGCCTTTGCGTTTCAGACGCACGCTGATCGCGTGGTACTTGCCGTCGTCGGGATGCGTCGGCGAGTACCCGAGGGAGTAGAAGGTCGACGACGCGGTATCGAACTCCTGCACCGCACGCGCGGCGTCGTTGCCGGTGACGAGGCGCCCGCCGGTTTCCTTGGCGATCCAGAACACTGCCGACGTGTTGGTAGGGGGCGTCGATGCGCCGTCGCCCATCGGAATCAGTCCTTCGACGTTCCAGATGTAGAAGCTGACGTCGGACGCGTTCGCCTCCTGGATGATCGAGCGGCGCACGTCCTCGATCGTCCGCTGGTTGTTCCAGAACTTGTCGGCGCCCGGCCCGAAGGCGTTGGAACGGAAGGCATTGCCCGCGCCGCCGCCCGATTGCGGCACGGCGTCCAAATCGTTAAATCCCGGATCGCCTGTCAGCAGAAGCACGATCTTGCGTCCCGAGGTGCGGGCGAAACCGCGCACGGCATCGAGATAGGCGGGCGCGGTGAACTTCGCGGCGATGGCCTGTTCGGCTGCGTCGGCGGTGTCTGCTTGCGCGAGCCGCTCCTCGTAGTCGGTGTCGAAGGCCGACCAGCCAGCCTTCTGCACCTCGATGTGAGTGAGCGTGCTCCCCTCGCGATCGGTTGCGCCGGCGAACGTCCCCTTCCCTTCGCTGCGCGTTCCGCTGTTGCGGATGATCTCCAGCGCCTCGTGGATGGCGGTCTTGTCCGACGACAGCGGCAGGATCAGCGTCACGCCGCGGCCGATCACGCCAATCGACCATTCGTAGTCGCCGTGAAAGCGGTCGGTGATCATCGCCTCCAGCTCGCGAAGCGCCTTGTCGCGCGAGTGGCGCGTGCTGTGGTGGTTGTCGACGAGGACGAGCACCTTGCGGCGAAAGCGCGGATCCTGATCCGGCTCGGCAGCCGCGGCGGGAGCCGGCGCTGCATTCGCCGCCGGCGCGGACGCGACGACGGCGCGCCTCGCCTCGGACGCGTAGAAGTTCGTGATCTTCTGCGGCTTGCCGTCTTCGAAGATTTCGAAATCGTCGCGCGTCAGTCCGCTGACGGGAGCGCCTTTCGATGTGACGGTGACGTCGACGTTGACGACGCGGACGTCGATCGATTCAGAGGTTTGCGCGTGGAGCGTGGATGCGAACAGCAGTGCGAGACAGGGGGCCAGACGTTTCATCAGAATTCGATCCTTTGTTTTGCGACGCCGACTGCGTCAGTGACTTCGTCATGGACGGCGACCACGATGGTGTGGCCGGATCCTTTTGTGAGGCGGAGAGTTGCGTTTTGAATCAGCTCGCCGTGATCGGTCGTCTCGTCGCGCTTGGCGTGCGCGTTGGTGACGAATCGCTGCACGCCGAGGTTGCGGCCGTTTGAATCGAAGACGGAGACGAAGAGGTTCACGCGCGCGTCGCTCCCGTGGCGGCTGGGAACAAACTGCAGATTCTTCAGCGGCACTGCGATCGCGACGTTTAGCAGGACTTTGCCGTCTTTCGGGCGAGCCTCGCCCTGTGTAATCGCCAACGGGATGACCGACGTTTGCATCGTCGACGCGTTCGGACTGGCCAGCGTCCGCTCCAGTTGCGCTTCGATGGGCAGACTGCCGTAGCCGTCGCGATACTGCAGTTTGTACGAGCCTGCCCTCTTCAGCCGCACCGTGATGCGGTGGTACTTGAAGTCCTCGGGATGCTGCGGAGTGAATGCGAGCGAATAGAAGTTCGACGAGAGTTCGTCAAATTGAAGAAGCGACCGCTCCGGGTAGTTGCCCGGCATAAATACGCCACCGGTCTGGCGCGCCATCCAATACAGCGAGCCCGAGGTTCCGGTCCTGGTGAGGCCCTCGGGATCGATGATGTAAAAGTTCAGGTTGGAGGCATTGGCCTCGCGAATCAGGTCGTCGCGAAGACTCATCATCTGGCGCGAGAGCGTGGCGACGGCGGCAGCGGCAGCGCCTTGAGCGGGGATTTCGCTGACGTCGAGGTCCATCCCCGCTCCGAAACCGGCCGACAGCAGCAAAATGACTTTCTTGCCCTCGGCTCCGGCGAACGCGCGAGTACCGTCGCGCACCGCGCGAAAGGCCGTGGCGGTGTAAACCGGATCCTTCATCGCCTCATACGGATCCTGGAACGGCAGACGGACGTCGAGACTCACGGGAGCTGCGTCCTGAGTCGGCTTCCACGACGTGTCATGCCGCAGCGCCTCGATGCAATCGTGAATGCGCGCCTTGTCGGACGTCAGCGGCAGGATCATTTTCAGGTCGCTGCCGGCCACCGCGATCGACCAGTCGTACTGACCACCGGTGAAGCGGTCGTCGATGAAACTCTCCAGCTTCGCCAGAGCACGATTGCGATTGATCTTCGAGGTGTGCGCGTAGTCGACGATCAACAGCACCTTGCGGCGGAAGCGCTCGTCGACGATCGGCGCAGGCGCGGGTGACGCCGATGACTCGTTGTCGACGGCCAGAGCAGGTGCGTTCTCGACGGCGTAGAAGTTGGTGATCGTCTGCAGCACCCCATCCTCACGGACTTCGAAATCGTCTTTCGTGAGCCCTTGAACCGAGTGGCCCTTCGCTGTGACTGTCACATCGACGTTGACCAAGTTCACGTCGATCTTCTCGACGAGCTGTTGCGCGTTGACCGCGGCGGCGATGAGAAAGGTTGCGGTAGTGACGATGAGCGTACGCATGGAAGTCTCCTCAGAATCGAACATCGTGTGACGTGATCCCGATCGCGTCGCTCACCTGATCGTGAACGGCGACGACGACGCGGTACGGAAAACCCTTGCGAAGCCGCAGCGAACGGCTCTCGATGAAGTCGCCCTCGCCCTCCGTACCGGGTTGCGCGTGCGCTTCCCGAACGGTTCGGAAGGTTCGGATCAGTTGGCCGCTGTCGTTGAAAATCGAAACGAAAAGGTCGACGCGCGCGACGGAGCCATCGGCCGCGGGAAGGAACTGCAGCTCCTTCGCCGCCATCGCCGCCTGAATCGGAACGATGACCGCGCCGGTCACGTCATCCGCGGCCGGATCGCCGGCGGTCAGCTTCAACGCGATCGACGACGGCTGCATCGTCACCGCCATCGGCGACGTCATGGCCCGTTCGAGCTGCAACTCGATCGGAATGCTGGAGTAGCCGTTGCGATACGTCAGCCGATAACGGCCGGGCTTCTTCAGCTGGACGGTGATGCGGTGGTAGCCGCGGTCATCGCCGTGATTCGGCCGGTAGGCGAGCGAATAGAAGTTCGATGAGTCGACGTCAAAGTCGCGCAGCGAGCGGTCGACGAAGTTGCCGTTGTAGGACTGGCCGCCGGTCTGACGGGCGAGCCAGTAGAGCGATCCGGCGGAACTGCCGCTGCCGTCCGGCGCCGGCTGATTCGAATCGAAACGTCCGGCGTCGTAGTCGAGGTGTCCGATGTCCGCGCCGGCGTTGCCGGGCGTGAGCCCTTCGACGTTGACGACCGAGACGCTGACGTTCGACGCATTCGTCTCGCGCACAAGCTGTTCGCGAAGCGTGGAGATGCCGGCGCTGTAGCGCGCGGAGAGCGACGGATCGACCGACACGAGCGCGTCCTCGCTATCGGCAAACGCGCCAGTCATCAGCAGGATGATCTTGCGGCCGGGCGTATTCGCGAACGATCGCGCCACTTCGCGAATGGCCAGGTAGGTGGTGCCGGCGTCCGCAGCCGACTGGAATCGATTCGACTGCTGGATCAGTCCGTTCAGCCCGGCGGCGCGGCCGAAGCCGCGGCCGATCGGCTCGCCGCCGGTCAGATCGCGGGTGAGCGGCGCGATGCGGTTCTCGATCTGATACGCGTCGCGGATGCCGCGTCCGGCCACGGCGTTGCGGATTTCCGCGAGCGCGCCGTGAATCCTGTTCTTGTCCGAGGTCAGCGGAAGGAGCAGGTGCGCCCGCTCGCCGACCATGGCGATCGACCAGTCGTACGCGCCGCTGTCGAAATGAGCGTCGATGAACTGCCCGAGTTTGCCGAGCGCGACGTCGCGGTTGTGGCGCGACATGTGACGGTTGTCGATGATCACCAGAACCTTGCGCCGGAAGCGCTCATCGCTCTGCTGCGGACGCGCGGTGTTGGCCGCGACCGCCGCAGGTGCGATCGCGGCCGATTTTTCGCGCGCGTTTTCGATCGCGTAGAAATGCGTGATCGTCTGCGGCACGCCGTCTTCACGAACTTCGAAGTCGTCTCTCGTCAGCCCTCGAACCGAATGCCCCTTCGCCGTCACCGTCACGTCGACGTTGACGAGGTTCACGTCAACCTTCTCGACGAGCTGCTGCGCGTGGACCGACGCGGCGGCAAGAAGAGTTGCGGTGGTGATGACGAGGGCACGCATCGGGAAGATTCAGAATCGAACGTCCTGTGACTTGATGCCGACGGCGTCGCTGATCTGATCGTGCAGCGCGACGACGATGCGGTACGGAACGCCTTTGCGCAGCCGCATTTTTTCGGATTCGACGAAGTTGCCGTCGCTCTCCGTCCCGGAGTTCGCACGCGCTTCGCGGACATTGCGGAACGTGGTGACGATGCGGCCGTTCTGGTCGAAGACGGAGACGAAGAAGTCGATGTGCGCGACGAGTCCCTTTTTCACCGGAATGAATTGCAGCTGGCTCGCGGGAACGGACGCATAGATCGGCACGATGACTCCCCCCTGCGCGTCCGGCGCCGACGCGGCTCCGAGCATCATCGTCAGCGGCATCGTCGAGGGCTGCATCTCCGCCGCCATGGCCGAGGTCATCGAGCGCGCAAGCTGCTGCTCGATCGTCACGGCCGCATATCCTCGGCGATACACCAGCGACTCACGGCCGGGCTTTTTTAGACGCACCGTGATCGCGTGGTACTTGCTGTCGATGGGATGGTTCGGATGGTAGGCGAGCGAATAAAAGTCGGCGGAGCTGGTGTCGAAATCGTGCAGCGAACGCTCTACGAAATTGCCGCTGAAGAGGCGCCCGCCGGTCTCCTGCGCGATCCAGTAAAGAGGACCGCCGACTTCGAAGGTCCTGCTGGCGTACCGGCCGAAAACCTGGGCGTTGGATTCGGCTTGCATGAGATCGGAGCCGGCGTTGAGAGGCGTCAGCCCTTCGGTGTCGACGATGTAAAGGCTTGCGTCCGAGGCGTTCGCTTCGCGGACGAGCCGCTGGCGAAGGGTCGTCAGGCGCGCGGTGCCCCGCGACGCATCCGCTGGTTCGACGGCGCTGAGCGGATTCTCCTCATCGGAGAAGGCGCCCGTCAGCAGGAGGATGATCTTGCGTCCCTGCGTGTTGGCGAACGAACGGGTGGCATCGCGGATGGCGTTGTACGTGACGGTGACGTCGGCGGCCTGCTCGAACCGCTTGCCGGTATCGAGCATCCTGTTGACGGCTTCGATGTTCGTGGAGCCTGGGTTGGAGCTCATCGGCGGCAATTGAACCGTTACCGCGCTGTCTGACACTTTCGTATCGATCTGCTGCGATATCTGCGCGAGGCGCGCATCGGTTGCCGCGATCTGGCGCATGGTGCGTTCCGCCATGGCATCGCGGACGGTGGCCAGCGCTTCGTGAATGCGCGCCTTGTCCGACGTCAGCGGCAGCAGGAGGTACGTGCGATCGGTGATCATGGCGATCGACCAGTCGTAGGTACCGCTCTCGAACCGGTCGTCGATGAATTTCTCGAGCTTCTGCAATGCGACGTCGCGGTTGTGGCGCGAGGTGTGGCGGTTGTCGACGATCACCATCACCTTCCGGCGGAAGCGCTCGTCGGGAGGCGCGGGCGCTGCAACGGTTGCCTGCGGATTGGATACGAGCTGCGACGGCGTCGCCGGTGCCGCTTTCTCGCGCTCCCCTTCGATGGCGTAGAAGTTGGTAATCGTCTGCGGCACGCCGTCTTCGAAAACTTCGAAGTCGTCGCGTGTCAGTCCGCGCGCCGGCCCGCCGTGCGAGGTGACGGTGACGTCGACGTTGACCAGGTTGACTTCGACTTTTTCGGTGAGCTGCTGGCCGGACAGGGAGCCGGCGGCGATGAGACAGGTAACCAGAGCGAGACGACGCATTGAGGATCCTTTTCGAAGATGAATGTCTTGCGGGGTATTGATGATCAGAAGCGAACGGTCTTCGAGTTGATGCCGATGGCGTCGGTGACCTGGTCGTGGACCGCGACGACGACGCGATACGGCACGCCGCGCTTCACCAGCAGCGCGCGGTTCTCCACGAAGTTGCCGGCCGATTCCGTCCCGTTGGCAGCATGCGCTTCACGCGTGACGTGACTGCCGCTGATCCTCCGTCCGCGATCGTCGAAGACGCTGACGTAGAGATCGATGCGGGCCACCGAGTCTTTGCCGGTGGGGATGAACTGCAGGCTCTTCGCCGGAACGGTCGCATGCAGAGGAACGAGAACGCCGCCGTCTTTCGGAGCGCTCTCGTCCGTGATGATGCCGATCGGAATCGATGACTGCTGCATCGTATCGGCCATCGGCGACTGCATGGCCCGCGCGAGCTGCACGCTGACCGGCACGCTGGAGTAGCCGGTGCGGTATTGCAGCTGGTAGCCGGAGTTCTTCAGCCGCACTTTGATGCTGTGGTACTTGCCGTCGTCACCGTGCGCCGGCTTGTAGGCCAGCGAATAGAAGCTCGACGACGCGTTGTCGAACTCCACCAGTGCGTTGTCCGGCGAGTTGCCGGACATGAGCCGACCGCCGGTCTCACGCGCCAGCCAGTACATCGTGGCGAGCTGGTTGGACGAGCCGCTTCCCATCGGGCGATTGATGTCGCTGGCGAAGCCCATCCCGCCGCTGTTCGTTGCGTCACTGCTCGGCGTCAGCCCTTCGCTGTTGACGATGTAGAAGCTGACGTTCGAAGCGTTGGCTTCGCGGATGAGCAGATCGCGCATCATGGTGGCCCAGCGCGTCCGTGCGGCGATGGTCGCGGGCCCGCCGAGGGTGGAGCGGGGATCGGCACCGAGCGGATTGGCCGAGTCGTCGAATCCGAGGCTGCCGGTGACGAGGAGGATGATCTTTCTGCCCGGCGCTCCGGCGAAGGAACGGACGGCTTCGCGGATGGAGTCGACGGTCGCGGTGGCATCAGCGTCCATCTGAAAGCGGACACCGAGGTCGGCCAGCTCCTGCAGCCCGCTGTTCGTCGCACCGTTCCGGACGCTCGTTGCCAATCCCTGGTCGGAAAACGCGGTAACCGGTGCTACCCGCGCAACATCCTCTTCGGATGGACGATCGGGATTGGCGACGATGCGGCGGATCGCGGCGACCGTCTCGTGCAGCTTCTGTTTGTCCGAGGTGAGCGGCAGCATCACGTGCGCTTTGTCGGAGACGAGGGCGATCGACCAGTCGTAGGTACCGCCGGTGAAGCGGTCGTCGACGAAGCGCTCCAGCGCGGCCAGCGCGCGATCGCGGTTGTGCATCGTGACGTGACGGTTGTCGACGATGACCAGGACCTTACGGCGGAAACGCTCGTCGGCCGGATCGGCGATGGCGACGTCGGGAGTCGACGGCGCAACGCTGCGATTGGCGGCAGGCGCTGGTTCGACTGCATAGAAACTCGTGATCGGCTGCGCTACGCCGTCTTCGAAAACGGTGAAGTCGTCGCGCGTAAGTCCGCGTGCAGGCGCGCCGTGCGACGTGACGGTGACGTCGACGTTGACCAGCGATACGTCGATTTTTTCAGTGAGCGATTGTGCAAAGAGTGATGAGGTCGCGGCAAGGAGTACGGCGGGGATCATCGGGTTTCGCATCGGATATCTCTCCTCTTTCCGCGAGGTCGCGCTGCCGCACGCGTGCCACGGAGGGAAAGATATTCCGGCTTTCGTTTCAATGACTTACGAGGATGACGGTCGGGACCGGCCGCTTCGAAGCTCCTCCGGTGAGGACAAGCTGTCACGCAAAAGATACGGGGCGCCTTGCGGCGCCCCGTAGTCATTGAACGATGAAATTGACGCGTCAGAACGTAACGCGAAGACCGAGCTGCGCAAGACGCTGCTCGCCCTGCGCCGGATCGCCGGCGAAGACGTTCGGCTGGCCGAAGCCGCCACCGAACGTGCACTGCTTCGTGGCGGCGTCGAACGCGCAATTGCCGTTGTAGTTGGCGGGATTCTTCGAGTTGAAGAGATTGAAGATCTCGCCGATCACTTCCACGCCGTAATTGCGATAGAACTTGAATTCCTTCGCCAGACGGACGTCGAACTGCGAGAACGATCCGCCGCGCAGGGTGTTGACGTGGCTGACGCCCGGCGCGAGGTCGAAGTTATAGCCGTCCGCGCACTGCAGCACCGTTCCGGTCGGGCCGCAGCTGATGTCGGCGCCGGCCCATTCGGTGTACGGCGTGCCGGAGTGATAGCGGAAGATACCCGAGGCATTGATGCCGAATGGCGCACGATACAGCGCGCTGAGCGTCACGCGATGCTTCTGATCGGTGTTGAGCGGACCGACGCAAGCGCCGCAGTTCGGATCGTACGGATCGATCGACTGATCGCGTACGGCGCGCAGATCGCCCTGATGTCCGGCATCGGTAATGCGGAACTCGTCCGCGCCGGCGAGCACGTTGCCGGTTGCATGCGAGTACGTGTAGAAGCCCTGGACCTCAAAGACCGATCCGAGCCGCGCGTGGCCGCCGAGGTTGATGCCGTTGTATTTCGCGAAGCCGTTGCCGTACCAGATACGGAAGCTGGCGAACTGCGGAAAGCGCCGCTTGCCAGTAGCAGGATCGATCGGATTTCCGCGGAACCGGTACGGAATGTCCTTGTAGTTGATGTGCGATGCGTCAACGTTTAATCCGAGCCATGGATTGACCTGCCACGAATATCCGAGCGAGATCTGGTCGGAGTACGGAGTGGCCAGTGTGGGCGAGGCCACTTCGTTAGGCGGATTGACGTCCACGCCGCCCAATTGATTCGGCGGCAGCGGCTGGCCAGGCTGGAAGAACGTGCCGTTCGAATTCTTGATGCCCGCGCCGTCGTGATACGCGTAGCTCTGGCCGTATGTCGATTGAACCGAAACGGCCGGGAAAAGAATCGTGGCATTCGTATACGGGAAGTCATAATACCGGCCAAGACCGCCGCGGATGATGTTCTTGCTGTCGCCGCGCAGGTCATAGGTGAAGCCGAGGCGCGGACCCCAGTTGTTCGTATCGTTTTCGAGCTTCCCACCCTTGCCGCCCTGGAAATCTCTCAGATACGGATCGTTGTACTTCGTCTGTGTGGAGAGGGCCTTCCAGATCGGGTTCGACGTCTGGTCGAGATCGAATCCCTTCCACAAGTCATAGCGAATGCCGACGTTCAGGGTCAGGTTTTTATTGACCGAGATGTCGTCCTGCCCGTAGTAATTGAATTGTTTGATCGGTGTGTTGTAGCCGGCGAAGCCACTGAAGATTGCGATATCGACGACCGGCGAGCCTTTCACGGGATTGAGAAGTGTGTATTGGCCCGAGGTGCCGGTCGAGAAATCGCCGCCGAGAAGCGGCTCATCGATGTAGTTCACGCCGACTTTGAAATCGTTTCGGCGTCCGCCGAACGTATTGGACCAGGAGAAATCGTCCTTGTACTGCCGTTTGATCTGCGTCGTGGTCTGCGGCGTATTGACGCTCTGGCCGACGCTCACGCCGCCCGGATAAATGAGGGCGGGATCACTGGACGTGGCCAGAATGGCATTTTTGAAGTGCGTGTCCTGGAAAATGAAGTCGTTGACCTTATTCGAACCGATCTGCCACGTATGGCCCACAAGGAGAGAGTGATAGTTGTTGGTCAACGTACCGAGCGCACTCGGAAGGACGACCGGGCTGGCGCCATAGATGTCGGAGTTCTTCTGGTAGCCGTAGCGCACCTGCAGGAACTGGCTGGCGTTCGGATCCGCGCTGACTTTCGCCGTAAAGAGATTGTCTTTGAACGGAGTGGGAACGGCCTTTCCATCGAACTCCGGGTAGATTCCGCCGGTGTCGATGACGTAGCTGGTCGGACGCTCGAGCCGCTCGGCGGTAGCGAAGAAATGGATCCGGTCGCGGATGATCGGGCCGCCGATCGTTAGGCCGTACTGATTGCGCCGGTATGGCGACTTGCCTGCGCCGGTCACTTTTTCGCTCTCCGTCTCTTCATTGAGACTCTTATCGCGATAAAACTCGTAGGCGCTGCCTTCGAGATCATTGGTGCCCGTCTTGGTAACGACCGTCAGCACGCCGCCTGTAGTGCGGCCGTATTCGGCCTTGTACTGCTGCGTCTGAATATTGAATTCCTGGACGGCGTCGATATTGAAGTTCTGCAGCGCGCCGCCGATCGTGTCGTCGGTGTTGTCGCCGCCGTCAACGAGGAAGTTGACGTTGCGCCCGCTGCCGCCATTGAGGGCGATGGTGAGCTGACCGGGCTTGGTCGGGTCGCTGTTGACCGAGAGCGTCGTTCCCGGCGCGAGCGATCCGAGGTTCGCGAACTGGCGGCCGTTGAGCGGGAGGTTCGAGATCTCGCGCTGGCTGACGACGGTGCCGATGGCCGGCGTCGTCTCGATCAGCGGCGAGGCCGCGGTGACCGTGATCTGCTCCTTCACCGCCGCCTGTTTCAGGGTGACGTTGAGATTGCGATCGGTGGCGACGTTGACCTCGACGTTTCGCGTCGTCACCGAGCCGAAGCCGGACAGATCGGCGGTGACTTCGTACGTGCCGACTGGCAGCGACTGGAATCGATACGTTCCGTCCGTCTCCGTCACGACGGTTCGATTGAACCCCGTGCTGGAGTTGGTCGCCGTGACGGTGACGCCGGGCAGCGGCGCGCCGCTGGCATCGGAGACGTTGCCCGAAAGCGATCCGGCGTTGGTCTGTGCGAAGAGAAGTTGCGGGAGGAGAAGAACGAGGAGAGCAAAGAGAATAACCAGGGGCAGGGAACGAGAGCGCACGTGTACCTCCTGTTAGACCGGTTGGTGAAGTTTGGCCGAATATAGCGCAAAAGCCTTTAGCGACGGAACTGCGGCGGCAATCTGGCCAGAAGCGTTCGCGCCGCGTTCCGCTGCGCGTCGTACTCGCGGGAGGCGGGAAGCCGGGCCAGAAGCCGCTGCAGTTCGGCGCCCGCGGAAGCGGCGTCGCCTGCGACCTGCAGCGCGATGGCGCGATTGAGTTGCGCTTCGTAGAAGTGGGGCGCGATGCGAAGCGCGTCGTCAAAGTACGCGATCGCCTCGCGCGCATGACCGCCGGCGACGAGCAGCGCTCCGAGTCCATTCAGCGGATCGGCATACCTCGGCGCAACCTCGATCGATTTCCGGTACGCCTCCGCCGCCTCGGCGTCGCGATTCATTCCGCGAAGAACGTTGCCGAGGTTGTTGTAGGCGCGCGCGTTGCGCGGATCGACGGCGATGGTGGCGCGAAATTCTTTCTCCGCGCCGGTCAGATCGCCCGATTCCGCGAGCGCGGTTCCGCGGACGTTGTGAATCTCAGGACGATTGGGATCGCGTTTCGCCGCCTCGGCCAGGGCGATTGCGCCTTCACGCGGGTTGCCGCTTTCTTCGAGCGCGGCGGCGAGGTTGTACCAGGCATCGGCGTCGGCCGGCGCGAGCGCAACCGCCTGCCGGTAAAGTTTGATGGCGCGCGGCGCGTCGCCGCTCTGGCGTAGCGCGCGGGCGAGCGTCTCGCGGAAAACGTGATTCGACGGATCGTCGCGCACGAGCTGTTCCAGCGGGGCGATGGCATCACGCGCGCGGCCGGCGTTGACCAGCGATGTCGCTTCTTCGAATGCGCGGAAGAGCGGCGCGACGGTTTTCGGATCGCGCTTCGTGCCGCTGGTGGATGGGGCCGGAGCGACGTAGCCGAGGCTGGCGAGTTTGGATCGCGTTTCCGCGTCGACGGTTGACGGCGATGATGCGACGGCGGTCGCGCGGAGTTGATCGAGGCGTGTGGAGAGATCGTGGAACGCGCGGCGCTCGGTGGTCAACACGTTGACCGTCTCACCGGGATCGTGCGCGAGGTCGTAGAGCTCCGGAGCCGGCGCGGAGATGAACTTCGTCGACGCCATTCGCATCGAGGCCAGTTCACTCCATCCGAACGTCGCTGGGTATTGCGTCTCGGCGTAAATCGCGGCGGACTGTGGTTCGCGGCCGGATCGAAGATCGAGATCGCGGCCATCGATCGGTTTCGAAAACGGAACGCCGGCCAACGACGCAATCGTCGGCGCGAGATCGACGGTGCTGACGGCGGCGCGAATCGTTCGCGGCGCAAGCGACGGAGCGGAGACGATCATCGGCACGTGCAGCGTCGGCTCGTAAAGCAGCAGCCCGTGCGTCAGCTCGCCGTGCTCGCCGAGCGATTCGCCGTGATCGCCGGCGATGACGACGATCGTCGTGCTGCGATCGATCGCCGCCAGCAATCGCGCCACCTGCGCGTCGACGTATGCGACTTCGCCGTCGTACGTCTGCGGATACGGCGCGGGCGGCGCGTACGGAGCGTGTGCGTCGTACAGATGCACCCAGGCGAAGAACGGACGCGCGTCGTTCTGCCGCAGCCAGGTTAGCGCGCGGTCGATCACTTCGCCGCCGCGGCGTTCGGCGTCGAACGTTCCGCTGCTGTCGGTCACGTTGCGCACGATCTCGTCGTCGTAGCGCTCGAATCCGCGATCGAGGCCGAAGCGATGATCGAGGATGAACGAGCCGACGAAGGCGCCGGTGCGGTACCCGCCGCGCGCGAAGAGCACCGGCAGCGTTTCGCGATCCGCGGGAAAGACGCCGATGCCGTTGTTGCGCAGGCCGTGATGGAGCGGCAGGAGGCCGGACAGCAGCGACGCGTGCGCCGGAAGGGTGAGCGGAACGGGCGAATCGGCGGCATCGAAGCGAACGCCTTCGCGCGCGACGCGACTGAGCGCTGGGGTGGCAGCGCCGAGGCGATCGGCGCGAAAGGTGTCGATGGTGAGGAAGAGGACGTTGAGCGGCCGGCGCGGCGTCTCGCGGCACGCGGCAGCGAGGAGTGCGAGGAGGATCGCTGTCCGGAGGCGCGTGATCTTCAGCAAGGGGTCATTCTGCATGAGGAGACTTGGCGATTGGGTGGGACACCAATCATTCGAATCGAAAATCCGAATTATTGAAGGTTTGATGTGGAGCTGGTGAAGGCCCTACTTGCGCTAACCGTCTAAAAATACTAACCTCGCGCCGCCTTGGGGTCCAAGGCATTCAGCGGCAGCGGGCATGCACGTCTTTTACGGTCAACGGCCGGGAGGCAGGGCACTCGCGGCATGGGCATTCAATCAATCACAGGGAGGTACGCCAGCCTCAAAGTGAAATCGTCAGGTCAACCGCAGTCAAACCGCAGTTCAGTTAATGGTTAGGAGAATGAACGAGATGCATTTACAAAAGTTTCGAGTTGCACTGATGTTCGCATTGGTGCTCTTCGTCGCGTTCGGCGCGTATGCGCAGAATGCGGAGACGGGCTCCATCACCGGTACCGTTTCGCAGGGCGGAACTCCGCTTCCTGGCGTGACGGTCGAAGTCCGGTCGGCGAGCCTGCAGGGCGCGCGTACCGACGTGACCGATGCGACGGGTCACTTCCGGTTCTCGCTGCTCCCGCCGGGCACGTACACCATGACCGCGACGCTGTCCGGCTTCAACACGGTCACCCAGAACAACATCGCTGTTGGTCTGAACCGCACCGTGACGCTTGAAGTCGCGCTCAGCCCGACGGCATCGGAGCAGATCACCGTCACCGGTGCTCCTCCGGTCGTCGACGTCACGTCCAACGTGCAGGGCGCGAACGTGACGCAGGAAACGATGCGGGCTCTCCCGCTCGGCCGCAACTTCGTTGCCGCCGCGCAGGTTGCGCCGGGCACCGGCTCCGACGCGCAGGGTACGACCGTTTACGGTTCGACCGGCGCCGAGAACAACTACATCATCGATGGCCTGAACACGACTGGCGTCGAAAAGGGTCTTCAGGGCAAGCGCCTGAACCTCGACTTCGTTCAGGAAGTTGAAGTGCTGACCGGCGGTCTTCCGGCCGAATACGGCCGCATGACCGGTGGCACGATCAACGCCATCACCAAGAGCGGTTCGAACGAGTTCCATGGCGACGTCTTCGGCTATGACAGCGGCGGCAGCCTGAACGCGAAGACCGCGACCGCTTCGAAGCTTCCGACCACGGCCACGACCATCGGTTCGGTCGACAAGCAGTACGACCTCGGCGGAAACCTCGGCGGCTACCTGATGAAGGATCGCCTGTGGTTCTTCGGTTCGTACGACCGTACGTCGGAAACGGACCTCAGCACCCGCATCAACACCACGCTGTCGGTACCGGGCTTCACCCTCCAGCCCGGAGACTCGCAGTCGAGCAAGCTCACCCGCGACCTGTACGCCGGCAAGCTCTCGCTCGCACTGACCTCCAGCCACCTGATCAACCTCTCGCTCTTCGGCGATCCGTCGAAGACCGAAGGCGCGCTCTTCGCGCTGGCCGGCCCGCCGTCGTCGTTCACCGGTATCAACAAGACCGGCGGCAACGACGAGATCCTTCGTTATTCAGGCGTCTTCGGCACGAACTGGACGGCGAACGCGTCGTACGGTTTGCACCGCGAGAAGAACAACTTCGACGGCCCCGGCGCCACGCTCGCCCGCACCAGGGATGAGACGGTTGTCCCGAACGTCGTCGCCGGTGGTTTCGGCTTCATTCAGGACCAGGTCTTCAAGCGCGACGTCATCAAAGCTGACCTCTCGGCCTTCTTCGGTTCGCACCAGATCAAGTTCGGTGGCGACGAGGAAAAGGTCAAGGCGATCAACGACAACATCTACACGGGCACGGACTTCGTCCGTAAGATCTGCCGCGGAGGCGTTCCTGCCAGCGGTGGTTGCGCCCCGGTCAACATCTACTATCGCCATCGCGGCTACGCGACTGCCAAGCCGGCCAACGCGGCCGGTGTCCAGGCTGTCGTTGCGACGGACCTCGTTTCGAGCCCCGAGAACACCAATGACTCGCTCTACATCCAGGACACGTGGAAGGTTCTCACCAACTTCACGCTGAACCTCGGAATCCGCAACGAGACGCAGAAGGTCGGCGCTCGCGACGGAAGCACCGCAATCGATCTGAAGCACAACCTCGCGCCGCGCATCGGCCTCATCTGGGACGTGGCGAACAACGGACGCAGCAAGCTGTATGCGAACTTCGGCCGCTTCTACGAAGCGATCCCGATGGACATCAACCTCCGCTCGTTCGGTGGTGAGATCGGTCTCCAGACCAACAACCTCGACCCGACCCCCGGCCACTACACCCCGGGCACCGTTGGCACCGCTGCCAGCGGCGGCGTTCCGGCGATCACCAACGGCCAGGCGTACTCCGCCCTCGGCGCGTCGGTCACCCCGGTCGACCCGGACCTCAAAGGCCAGTACATCGACGAGTACCTCGCCGGTTACGACTACGAGATCGCTCCGAGCCTCATGGTCGGAATCAAGGGCACCTACCGTAACCTCGGCCGCGTGATCGAAGACATGCTCGTCATCGAGTCGGGCGACTACTTCATCGCCAACCCGTCGACCGGCATCGGCAAAACGGCTGGTTTCCTTTGCGCCGCTACCGGAGCCTGCTCTGAAGCAGCCGGTACCGCGCCGGCCACGAAGGCCAAGCGCCAGTACAAGGGCGTCGAAATTCACACCGAGAAGCGCTTCAGCAACAACTATCAGTTCTTCGGCAGCTACGTGTGGTCGCAGCTGAAGGGCAACTACGACGGTACGTTCCAGAACTCGACTGGTCAGCTCGATCCGAACATCAATTCGGCTTATGACTACGCCGACTTCGCCGTCAATGACAACGGTTTCCTCAGCAGCGATCGTACGCATCAGGTGAAGTTCTACGGCAGCTACACGTTCGCCACCGGCATGACCAAGGGTCTTGACGTTGGTGTGTCGGCTCGCTGGGAGTCGGGCGTTCCGCTCACCGCCCAGGGATACGAATTCGCCGGCTATGCGAACTACGAGTACTACCTGACCACTCGCGGAGCTCTCGGCCGCGGACCGTCGGATTACGAAGCTGACCTGCATGCAGGTTTCCCGATCGCGTTCGGCGGCTCGCGCCTCACGCTCATCGCGGACGTCTTCAACGTCTTCAACCGCCAGTCGGCTCTGACGCTCGACAACCGCATGGATCTCACCAGCGATGGTCCGTGCGCCGTCTTCATCAAGGCGTTCGGCGCCAACGGCTGCACGCAGTACAGCAACTCCTTCGGTGGATGGGGCAACGTCCCGGGCACCAACCAGTCCGTCGGTCAGTTCCCCGACGCTCGCGCCGCTGCTTCGAACCCCAACTTCCTGAAGAAGGGGCTCACGTTCAGCAACCCGCGCAGCATCCGTCTCGGCGCGCGCTGGTCGTTCTAAGCAGTTCGTTTCATCGTTGTATCCTGAGGGCCCCGTTCGCGGGGCCCTCTTTTTTATGCGCAAAATTCTCCTCGCGGCGCTGCTCGCACTCGCACTTCTCGCCGCTCTCTTCATTCGCGTTCAGCCGTCGGGACAAGCATCGGTGTTCCGCCGCGGACGTTCTCTCGCCACGCGCACCAGCCCGGTCTACCTTCGCCCACTCCTGGGCGGCCAGCGCTGCCGCACCAGCGCATTCGACGGCCATCTCCTGTTCGATTCGAATCTCACCGGCCTGACCGCGGCCAGCGACGAGGTTCCGCTTCGCATCCGATTCACATACGACCCGCCCGAAACCGTCGCCGCAGATTGGCCAGACGGCGACTGGTGCGATTCACTCGAGTCGCGGCTGCGGGCGTATGCCGCTCAGGCGGCGAGTCACGAGACGATCGCGACGCTGCTGGCGGACCGCCGTTCCGCCGGCGAACGGGTCGCCGCGATCCTCTCCGCAAAACTCGCTGACTCCGGCGTGCGCGCCACCGGCGTTTCCGCACGCATCGACATTTCCGCCGAATCCGAACGCCTGCGCGGCGTCGCTGACGTCGCAATCCACGCCCGCGCCGCGCGGCCGGTGATCTTCATCGGTCTGGACGGCGCCGACTGGCAACTGCTCGACGAGTACATCGCCGACGGAACCATGCCGAATCTCGCCAGGGTCGTGCGCACCGGAACGGCCGGCGTTCTGGAAACCGACTACCCGCCGCTCTCGCCGCTGGTCTGGACCACGATGATGACTGGCGCCGGCCCGCTCGACCACGGCATCCTCGACTTCACGCGCTTCAATCCGTACTCACATGAGAAGGAGCCGATCACGAGCGACGAGCGGCGCGTCCCGGCGATCTGGAACATGCTGACGTACGCCGGAAAACAGACCGCCGTCTTCGGTCTCTGGGCCACGTACGCGGCCGAGCCGGTGCATGGGCTGAACGTCTCCGACCGGCTCTTCACGTTCCTCTACACGGAATCCGAAACGCCGGCCGGAGTGGTCTGGCCGCCCACGCGGCAGAAGTGGTCGGCGGACACGCTCGCCCGCGCGGAAGCCGCGGTCGACGCAGCGCGCGTGCGCGATTACCTCCCCGCGCTGACCGACTCCGAATTCGACGCGCTCACGAAGAACAAAAATCCCTACGCCGATCCGCCTGCCGCGCTTCGCCGCATCCTGCTGGAGACCGAGGTCTATCGCAGATTGTCGGATGACTATCTGAGCCGCCGACCCGCATTGCCTGATCTGACCATCCTCTATCTCCAGGGCACCGACACGATCGGCCATGTATTCGCGCCGTTCGCGCCGCCCAGGCAGGAAGCTGTCAGTCAGGCGGACTTCGATCGCTATCACGCCATCCCCGCACACTACTTCCGCGACATCGACGCACTCCTCGGCAGCTACCTCTCTCTCGCGCAGCGCAACAACGCCATCGTGATGATCGCATCCGATCACGGCTTCTACTGGCGCGAAGGACGGCCGACCGCCATCTCGAGCACCGCGACCGCGACTGCTGCGAAGTGGCATCGCAAGGAAGGGATTTACGCGTTGTGGGGAGCGGGCATCGGCGCCCAGGCCGGACATCCGCTGCGAGGATCCGTGCGCCAGGTCTGCGCCACACTTCTCGCGCTGACGGGAATGCCCGCGCCGGCCGGCGCGCAGCCGCCGCTTCCCGGTGCGCCGGCCGCGGCAGGGACGCTCGACTATCGGCCGTACTTCCAACGCGCCGCGTCTCCTCCTCCGCCCGCGAGCGGCCGCGCCGCGAGCGAAGACATCGCGAAATTGAAGGCGCTCGGCTACATCGGCTCGAACGAGTCGACGCGGTCGGCATCGGCGACGAGCGGCGATACACGAACTGCGGGAGCGTTCAACAACGAAGGGCTGATTCTGCGCAACGAGCACCGCACCGATGATGCGCTGGCCGCCTTTGATCATGCTCTGGCCATCGATCCGAAGTACGCATCGGCGATGTGGAACGAAAGCGAGACGCTGTTCGACGCCGGCCGCGATCTCGATCGCGCGGACCAGCTTCTGATCGACGCGCTCGCCAATGGTTTGAACGATGCGGGAACGTACGTCGTGACGCGCACGATCGCCTACGAACGCACCGGCCGCGCGAGCCGCAACCTCCCGCTGCTGAACGCCGCCGTCACCGCCGCACCGAACGACGCCGCCATCCGGATGTTCCGCGGCCGCTACCGGATGGACAGCCACGATTGCAATGGAGCGCTGGACGATTTCCGCGCCGCGGAAACGGCGCAGCCGCGCAACGCGCTCACCTTCGCATCCGCGGCCGTGGCCGAGCTTTGCTTAGGGGATGAGACCGCGGCCAGAGCGAGCATCGAGCGCTCTCTGCAACTCGATCCAAATCAACCAGTTCTGCGCAGGATGCTGGCGCAGTGAGACGTGCGGGGTCTCGAAGACCCCGCACGGCTGCGGCTTAGAGGCTCACGTCCTTCACCACGCTCCCGAGCTCATTCGAGAGCTCGTCACGCAGCGTGATGACGACGGTGAAGTCGCCCTTTTGCAGGCGCACGTTCATGCTGTAGCGGAACGGATCGCCGCCGCTCTTTTCCTTCTGGGCATTGGTCAGGGAGACTTCCTGCGTCTGATGGTGGAAGCCGACGTTGCGGCCCCGGCTGTCGAACACGGACAGATACACGTGAATGCGTCCCACGAATCCCGCATCGCGCGGGAGGAGCGTCACCTTGTCCATCGGCAGGTCGGCCTGCACCGGCAGAACGATCGCGCCGCCGCTGTTCGTTTTCGCCTTGCCGACGCTGAGCGTCACCGGCAGCGGACCGAGAACGTGATCGTAGGTCAGGCGACTGCGCAGGCTCTCCTCGAGCCGGTCGTCCGGTGAGAGATCGTAGTAGCCGACCCGGTTCGCCACCGTCACGCCGGGCCGTTTCACCTTCACCTTGATCGTGTGATAGCGGCGGTCGCCGGTGTGCTGCGGCGTGTAACCGAGCGAATAGAAATTCGCCGTCTGCGTGTCGATGCGTTGAATCGATTCGGAGAGATTCGCCGACGGGAGATACATCCCGCCGGTTCCGAGAGCGACGGACAGCGGGATGGAATCGAGATCAGTAGTATCGATCGGATCCGATCCCCAATTGCCGAGGTAGAGGTTCGAGAGATTGATGCCGGAGGAGCGATTTTCGACGTCGTGCTGCGGGGCGGCCATGCCGCGCGCCTTCGCGTTCACGATGTGGATGGTGAAGTTCGCCGCATTCGCTTCGCGGACCATGGCGTCGACCACCTTGGCCATGTCCATCCGCAACTGCTCCATCTGGCGGTCCGTCGCTTTGTCGTAAGACGTGAACGTCGTGTTCGTCTCCATGCCGCCGGTGACCAGGATCATGTACTTCTTGTCGTCGTCGGCGGAGTAGGACTGCGCCATCTCGGCAACCGCGCGCGCCGTGTTGCGCAGCGTCATGAGATTGCGGAACGTCTGCTCGCGCGACTGGAAGCGAATGGCCTCGCCGTAGTCGTAGTCGGTGGCCAGATCGAGATACTTGCGGGTACGGTCGGAAAGGATGGAGCGGTCGATCTCGTGATACGCCGCGTTGACCGGCATGTGGTTGACTTTGTCGAACGCCGCGTGCAGGACGCTCTTGTCACTCGTGAACTGCTGCACCGGCACGATAGCGTGGCCGATCGCGGCGATCGCGAACTCGCCCTGAAAGTTGTTGCTCTGCAGATACGCTTCGATCGTTCGCAGCGCGCGGTCGCGCTCCTGCTTCTCGAGGTAGTTGTTGTCGACAAGGATGAGAAGTTTGCGGCGCGGCGTCGGAGCGACCGTCGCCTCGGATGCCGGAGCGGACGGGGCGGATCGCGTCACGCTCTGCGTGGTCTTCTCGACGACCGAGAAGTTCGAGACGGTCATCAGCTTGCCGTCTTCGTAGATATCGAAATCGCCGCGCGTGAGGTTCATGACCGGCTTGCCGTTGTGGTCCGTCACCGTGACGTCGACGTTGACGACGTTGACGTCGACATGCGCGGTGAGCGGCGGCAGCGGCCCGAAGTTCTGTGCCGAGATTGACGGGATGACGAACAGCACGAACGACACGAGTACGATCGCGAACCGGCGCATAAATCCTCCCTGAAATGCAGTGACGGATTGTACGTCCGCGTGTGACGGAGCGGCGAGCTGTTCCGCAGCCGTAACAGCTTCGTGCAGGGGAGGTTACAGCGGGATGTTGCCGTGCTTTTTCGGCGGATTGCGGTCGCGCTTGTTGCGCAGCATGGCAAACGCGGTGATCAGCTTCCGGCGCGTGAAGCGCGGCTCGATGATCTCGTCGACGTAACCGCGCTCCGCGGCGATGTACGGGTTGGCGAACTTCTCCTTGTACTCGGCGATCTTCGCATCGCGATCCTTCGCCCCTTTGTACAGAATGTTCACCGCTCCCTCGGCGCCCATGACCGCGATCTCCGCCGTCGGATACGCGTAGTTCATGTCCGCCCGGATGTGCTTGGAGTTCATCACGCAATACGCACCGCCATACGCCTTGCGCGTGATGACCGTGATCTTCGGCACCGTCGCCTCGGCCAGCGCGAAGAGCAGCTTGGCGCCGTGAATGATGATCCCGCCGTACTCCTGATCGGTGCCCGGCAGAAAGCCCGGAACGTCTTCCAGCACGAGCAGCGGGACGTTGAACGCGTCGCAGAAACGAACGAACCGCGCACCCTTGCGCGATGCGTTGATGTCGAGCACACCGGCCAGGAACGCGGGCTGATTCGCGACGACACCGACCGAATGGCCGTTGAGGCGGATGAAGCCGACGACGAGGTTGCGCGCGAAATGCTGGTGCACTTCCAGAAAATGATCCTCGTCTGCGATGGTGCGGATCAGATCGCGGATCTCGTACGGCTGGTTCGGCGAATCGGGGATGAAGCTGTCGAGCTGCTCATCGACGCGATTGACGTCGTCGCTGGTCGCCACGCGCGGCGGCTCTTCCATGTTGTTCGACGGCACGAACGACAGCAGCTCGCGGATCGTAGCGATGCAGTCTTCATCCGACTCGGCGGCGAAGTGCGCAACGCCCGAGGTCTGGTTGTGCGTATCGGCGCCGCCGAGCTTTTCCTTCGTTACCTCTTCGTGCGTGACGGTGCGGATGACGTCGGGACCGGTGACGAACATGTAGCTCGTCTTCTTCACCATCAGGATGAAATCGGTGATGGCGGGCGAATAGACGGCGCCGCCGGCGCACGGCCCCATGATCGCGGAGATCTGCGGCACGACGCCCGAGGCGAGCGTGTTGCGGAGAAAAATATCCGCGTAGCCGCCGAGGGAGACGACGCCTTCCTGGATGCGTGCGCCGCCGGAATCGTTGAGGCCGACGATCGGCGCGCCGTTCTTCATCGCCAGATCCATGACCTTCACGATCTTCGCGGCGTGCGTCTCGGAGAGCGAGCCGCCGAACACGGTGAAGTCCTGCGCGAACGCGTAGACGAGGCGGCCGCCGATGGTGCCGTAGCCAGTGACGACGCCGTCGCCGGAGATGCGCTGCTTTTCCATCCCGAAGTCGGTGGAGCGATGGACGACGAGTTGATCGAGCTCCTGAAACGAGCCGGCGTCAAACAGCAGCGCGATCCGTTCGCGCGCCGTTTTCTTCCCCTCGGCATGCTGCCGCTCGATGCGCTTCTCGCCGCCACCAAGCTCGCTCTCGCGCTTGCGGCGTTCCAGTTCGTTGACGAAAACCGAATCCTCGCCGTCCTCCGACCCCCGACCCCCGACTCCCGACTCCCGCGTCATAACGTGAAGTTCCGTTCCGCGGCCACGCGCTTCATCGCTTCCTCGACTTCGTTACTGGACGGTTCGCGCGTGCCGATCGATTTCGCCAGGCGGATTCGCGCTTCGGATTCGATGGCGTCGTACGCGGCGAAGTTGTCCTCGAGCGTTTTGGTCACGACATCGATGCCGATCTCCGCGTCGCCGAATTCGACCAGGCCGCGGTCCTCCAACCGGTTGACGATCGACCGCGCCAGAAATTCAATTTGCCGGATACTCGTGGCCATAGGCGCCGCGATTCTAAAGCATCATCTCAACGCCGAACGAACCAGCTGCAAATGGGTACCAGACCGGCTCGTCGCGCGATACGGCGGCGATGTGCGCGGCATCGAGTGCGGCGGGGAAGACATCGTCGCCATCGACGCAGAGAACCTTCATCGATGTGCCGTCGACCGGCGCGAGCAAGGCGACCGCGAGCGGCGCAGTCGGATCGATGCTGCCGAACGGCAGCGCGCGAATGTGCAGCCACGCACGAACGGGCGTGGCTGCGTAGCCCGGCCGATACCAGTTCGGCGGCGGATGCGGCGTTACGGCGCGCGTCTCGATCGGTTGGCCGAGTCCGTCGAATCCGCCGCCGGTCTGCTCCATCGCCAGCTCGCCGATGAGCGATGGCAGAAGCGCGGCGGAGACGTTCGGCGCGAGACGGACTCGTTGCGGAGCTCTCTCGTCCTGCACTTTTGCCAGCGCGCCAGCCACCGTTTTCACGATCTCGATGTCGAACGAAGCGAGATCGATGAGCGCGCGCAGCGGTGGATTCACGAGCGAAATGTGAACGCGGCGCGACTCCTCGGTCCAAGTGACGCCGTTCGTTTCGTGCGTCGCAATGCCGAGGGACGCGATGAAGCGCTCAATCCTGCCGGACCGCACAGACAAGAGTGTCTGTGCCACATTGGCCTGCGCCTCGGCTACAAACGTGGCAAGTTCTGAACGAGCCGAGTGTGGTACAGACACTCTTGTCTGTTCCGGGGCCAATACCGCCGGCCCCGCCTGAAACACGCCGTCCGTTTCGAAGGCTTCGCCGCTCTCTGAGACGCTGATCGTCGTTCCGTTCTCATAGCGAACGACGTCTCCCGATTTTCGATACGCGTTCATGCCGTAATCATCACCGGAGCATGCGACGCGACGTACAACTCCTGTCCTTCGCGAGAACAGATCACGCCCGGATAGCGAATCGGCTCCCCGCGCGCGCCGATGAGCAACGCAGCGATCTCTGAACGTGAACGCCGGATCGTGAACGGACCGGCAGTCGATACGGCAACGTCGATGGTCACGATGTCCGTGACCGGGTCGTAGGCACCTCCGGCGATGAGCTGCACCTCGATCCGCTCCTCCGGCATCGCGAACGGAGCGCCGTTCTGCCGCGCGATGAGATGCGCCATCCGCGGAAGCGGAACGTCGCGAAACGACTGCCGGCGCGGTACGAGCGGAGCGTCGACCGAGAGCCACGCGGGCCAGTTCACCGGCACCGCGCCATGTTCGTTCGCATGTCCGATCGCTTCGTGCAGCAGCACGGCGGCCGATCCGTTCTGCCAGACGATCGATCCATGAGCCGGTGTACTGCCATTCTTTGCGCGGAGCAACAACTCGTAATCGTGAGCCGCATCGAACGGGTTCGTAACGACGGATACACCGTTGATCGAAACCGTCATCGTCGTCTCGACGGCTTCGACGTCGTCCTCCCGCGTGGCGCGGACCACCACGCGCACCCGCGCGTGGCGCGGCACGGCGTCTCGCGCAGCCGCGATTGCGTCATCGCACAACTGCAGCAGCCGATCATCGCGCGCGTCGCTCGCCTCGATCCGATCGCCATGCTGCAGCGCCTGGCCGTGCATCAACCGCGATTCGACCAGCGCGCCGCGCAGCCAGAGTTCATCGCGCGAGGCGATTGCGAAGGTAGTCATGGCGTCATCCTGAGCCGGCGAAGCACTGTCGAAGAACCCCCGATTGAATCCCGGCCGGGCGGCGGCTCGCATGGCGAGCACTGAGGGAGTCCTTCGACCGTCCTTCGGCGGCTCAGGATGACATGCTCCCTCAATTGAACTGGTAGTCGACCTTCTTGCTCTTCGGGTCGAACGTCACGATCAGCTTGCGGTTTGCGCCCGGCTCGAACTTCTGCGCGGCCAGCTTGCGGTGCTCGCTCACGTTGAGCGATGGGATGGAGACCCAGAAATCGAGATCCGCATTTTTGGCGGGAAACTCCTTCGTCACGTTCACCTGGCGCGGCGCATGGGTGTGGATGACGCGGCGCTCGTACCAGAGGCTCTCCCGCGCCACTTCATCGGCACCGACGCGGACGATGATCAGACCATCGTTGACGGTGCTGTTCATGATCGTCGTCAGCGAGGCCGGAGCAGTCGAAGCCGGCGCCGCCGGTTGCGGCGAATGCGCGGCGTTCGTCGTCGTGCGCGACGTCGTCGACGCGACAGGTACCACCGTCTGCGTCTGGCGCGGCTGCGGCGTCGTGCGCGCGGCACGGGCCGCCGCGCGCTCTGCTTTCACGCGCTCATCTTCTTGTTGCGCCAGCTTCAGATATTGCGCGGTCGCGTCGGAATTCGGGTTGAGGTGAAACGACTCATCGAACAGCGGAATGGCTTCGGCGAACTTCTTCTGGTTGTACAGGGCCAGACCCTGATCGAACTTCTGCTGCGCGATGGCCAGCTGCTGTTTCCCGACCTCATCCTGCTGCCGGATCTGCGACAGCTTCTGCATCAACCCATTGATGGCGGGCGAATGCGGATCGAGTTTCAGCAGCTCCGCGTAACGCTGGTATGCGTCGTTGACGCGGCCGGCGCGAAGAAGTTGATTCCCCTCTTCGCGCAACCTCTTCTCTTTCGCCACCTTCGCCTCGGCGCGCGTATCGACGGCGGGCACCGCCACCTGCTTCGACCGCATGACCAACATGGCCACGGCAAGGATCGCCAGGAGGATGCAGGGGATGGCGATGAAGAGGACCGGTTCGATGCGCATCTTCCAGATCGGCGGTCCGGACGGCTTAGGCGTCTTCGCCGGCTTCACCGCGGATGACGGCACCGCCGCCGCCGGCTTCGCCGTGCCGGGATTCGGATTCGTATCGAGCGGCTGCGGCACCTCATGCGTCGTGCCGGCGAGATCGGCCTCCGGAAACGGGATCTCCATCGTCGGCAGCTTTTCGTGATCGGCGCGCGTGACGACGGTGGCGTCGGCGAACATCGGCTCGTTCGAACGCATCGGCCGCTCGCCGCGCAGCACCGCGCGCAGCGCATTGGCCATATCCTTCCCGCGCTGATAGCGCTTGGCCGGATCCTTTTCCAGGCAGTGCTGAACCACCTCCGCGAATCCCTCGGGGATCGTCGGATTGATTTCGTGCAGCGGCGGAAACGGCTCGTGCACGATCTTGTACGAGATCGACGTGAGCGAGTCGCCGCCGAACGGCTTGCGATGCGTCAGGCATTCGTAGAGACAGATGCCGAGCGAAAAGATGTCGCTGCGGCCGTCGACCGGCGTCCCCTTGATCTGCTCCGGCGCCATGTAATTCGGCGTTCCGAGAAACTGGCCGGTCGTGGTCAGGTTGGCTACGCCCGAGGTGATCTTGGCGATGCCGAAGTCTGTGATCTTGGCGCGATTGCCTTCGAGAAGAATGATGTTGGCCGGCTTCACATCGCGATGGACGATCCCTTTCGCATGCGCGAAATCGAGTCCCTCGGCGACCTGCGCGCAGACGTCCGCGGCCTGTTCGAATGAAAGCGGCCGCCCCTGCGCCAACACCTCTTTGAGGTTCTGACCCTCGACGTACTCCATGGCGATGAACGACATGCCGGATGGCTCGTCCTGCCCGATGTCGTGCACGGTGACGATCGACGGATGGTTGAGGATGCCCGCGGCCTGCGCCTCGCGCGTGAATCGCTGCTGAAACTCGCGGGTGTCTTCGTCGTCGGCGTGCGCCGAGGGACGGATCGTTTTCAACGCGACGAGGCGGCCGATGAGCGGGTCTTTGGCCAGATAGACGATGCCCATCGCCCCTTTGCCGAGCTCGCGAACGATCTCATACCGGCCGAGCTTCATGAGCCGCCAATCATAAGTGAACCGAAGAGCGAAGAGTGAAGAGGAAGGGGACGGGTTGTCATCCTGAACCGCCGGAGGCGTTGGAGCGCGAAGCGCGGAACGCCGCAGGATGGTGAAGGATCTCAAACTTCCCAAGCTGCCGTTGAATCCAAAGGGTTTCAGCCGGAGTTGCGCAACTTGAGATCCTTCGCCGTCCTCCGCGACTGCACCTTCGGCTACGTCGCTCCGGCGGCTCAGGATGACAAACCATCCTTCAACTCTTTTAAATTATGATTCACCTCCTTTTTGTGAAATCCCAAGCGAGGACAAGCCGACATGAAGGTCTATTCGGGTTCTGAGATCCGGAACGTGGCCGTGGTGGGCCACAACGACACCGGAAAAACGACGCTGGTCACGCAACTCCTGTTCAACGCCGGCGCCATCACACGTCTCGGCAAAATCGAGGACGGGACGACCGTCACCGACTTCGATCAGGATGAAATCGACCGCAAGCACTCCATCTCCACGGCAGTGGCGTTCGCGGAGTGGCAGAACACGAAAATCAATCTGATCGACACGCCGGGTTTCGGCATTTTCGTCATGGAAGCGCGCTCGGCACTGCGCGTCGTCGACGCGGCGGCCATCGTCGTCAGCGGCGTCACCGGCGTCGAAGTTTCCACGGAGCGCGTGTGGAAGTTCTCGGAGGAGTTCGAGCTCCCGCGTCTCATCGTCATCAACAAAATGGACCGCGAGCGCGCGTCGTTCGCACGCACGCTCGATGCGCTGCAGAAAAAGTTCGGCAAGAACGTCGTCCCCATCCAGCTTCCGATCGGCGAGGAGAAAGACTTCTCCGGCGTCATCGATCTCGTGTCGATGAAAGCGTGGAAGTACGCGGCGGACGGATCGGGCAAGTACGAAAAGATCGACATCCCCGCCGATCTGAAAGCCGAGGCCGATGATTACCGCGCGCAGCTGATCGAGAAAGTAGCCGAGGGCGACGACACGCTCATGGAGCGCTTCTTCGATCAGGGCGGGCTGTCGCAGGAAGAGCTGCTCGACGGTTTGAAACGCGAAGTCGGGCATCACGAGATCTTCCCGGTCGTCCTCGATTCCGCCGCGCACAACATCGGTGGCCACGCCATCCTCGATGCGATCGTCGCGCTGCTACCGCCGGCCGACGAGTTCAAGACCATCGACGGCAAAGACAAGAAGGGCGAGCCGATCACGTTCGATCGCCGCGCCGAGGCCTTCCCGTCGGCGCTCGTTTTCAAGACGTTCTCCGATCCCTTCTCCGGCCGCGTTTCGCTCTTCCGCGTTTTCTCCGGCACGTTCCAGTCGGATCACACCTACTGGAACACCTCGAAGGATCACGAGGAGCGCGTCGGCAAGCTGCAGCTCATCCAGGGCAAGCAGCAGGTTCCGGTTTCGGAGTTGAAAGCGGGCGACATCGGCGCCGTCGCCAAACTGAAAGACGTTCACACGGGCGACACGCTCGCCACGAGCCAGCACTCGATCGTGCTCGAGCACATTCACTACCCCGAAGCGGCCATCTCGTTCGCGGTCGAAGCGAAGGCGCGCGGCGATGAGGACAAGCTCGGCGTGGCCATCGGACGCATCATCGAAGAGGATCCGTCCATCAAATTCGGCCGCGACGAACAGACCAAGGAGTTCCTCATCTCCGGACAGGGTCAGCTCCACGTCGAGATCGTCGTCTCGAAGCTGAAGAAAAAGTACGGCGTCGACGTGCTCCTCCATCCGCCGAAAGTGCCGTACCGCGAAACGATCACCAAGCCGGCCGACGCGCACGGACGCCACAAGAAGCAGTCGGGCGGCCACGGCCAGTTTGCCGATTGCAAGATCACCGTCGAGCCGTTGCCGCGCGGCGCGGACTTCGAATTCGTCGACGAGATTTTCGGCGGCTCGATCCCGCGCCAGTACATCCCCGCCGTGGAGAAGGGCATTCAGGACGCGCGCAAGAAAGGCTTCCTGGCCGGCTTCCCGATGGTCGACTTCCGCGTCCGGCTGAAGGACGGTCAGTACCACGACGTCGATTCGTCGGAAATGGCGTTCAAGATCGCCGGCTCGCTCGCATATCAGCAGGCGATGGAGGCCGCGCGCGCGACGCTGCTCGAACCGATCATGCACGTCGACATCACCGCGCCATCCGAGTACATCGGCGACATCATGGGCGACCTGAATTCACGCCGCGGCCGCGTGGAAGGGGTCGATGCCGACGGCGACGCGCAGACGGTGAAAGCACGCGTGCCGCTCTCGGAGATGCTGACCTACGGTTCGACGCTGCGATCGATCACGCAAGGCCGCGGCAGCTTCCACATGGAGTCCTCGCACTACGAGGAAGTGCCGCGCAACCTGCAGGAGAAGATCATCAGCGAGCACAAGAAGGATCACGGCGGCGAGCAGCACGCGGCGCATTAGCGCGGTTGCGGGGTCTCGCGGTTGCGAGGTCTCGCGGCGGTGTGACTAGTCTGCGTTTCTACCGCGAGACCGCGCTACTGCTTCACCAGCTTCACATCCAGCCGCGCGATCTCTTCCTTCGCGTCGTCCGCGACCGTCACGATGAATTGCTGATCTTTGTAGCCGGGCGCGGAGATGTGAATCGTGTAGCTGCCGGGCGCGGGAAAGTCGTAGATCTCGTCGGGTTTATCGAACTGCTTCGCCTGGCCGATGACGAGGTCGTTGACCGACACCATCGCCTCGTCGGGAACGACGTTCGTCATCATGCCGCGGCGGGCCCGGAGGCGCACCGTCGATGTGATGCCGTGGCCCGTGCCGGTGATCTCGGCGCGCGCGCGGCCGGTGACCGCATCGCGAGCCGTCGGCGCGTTGTCGCCGGAATCACCCGGAAAGACGAGCGACGCGCCCGGCTCCGGCTCGCCCGGAGGTCCGGCGCCGCCGGTCATCGGACGCGCCGGGCGGCGCGACTTCACCACGCCGTTCGCCAGCGTCGGCTCGCGGTACCGCAATCCCGTGTAGACGGCCAGCGCCGCCATCGCCACGAGCACCACGCCGATCGCGGCAGGAACCCATCGCGGCATCAGCGGCGTTTCGTCTGGCGGGTGCGGCGCTTCGGTCATTCAGTCTCCGCCGGCTCGATCTCTTCGTCTTCCGTGATCTCGGCCGTTCCTTCGTCGGTGATGACGGTGTCGGCGTCGTCTTCGAGACGATCGAAGTCCGTCTCGCGCTGTTTCATCAGTTGCTGCGCGCGCGCTTCATCCTCGGACGAAACATAGATGCGGATGTCACCCATCGTGCCGAAGTTGATCGGCTCCATGCTGAATTTCACGTTCTCGATCTGCGCCGGAATGCCCTCGGCGTCGAGGAACCCCTGGATGATGCGCGCCTCATCGTCGGTGCCGGTGCTGGCAATCTCAACCCACGTCGTTCCGTCTTCGCCCGATACCGTCTGAAACGGCTGTTCCTCATTCGCCATCGTTGTCTCCTCGCTATTCAGGGTGTGAGCGTCAGCGTACCGACTTGCTCCGTTACCGTTCCGATCGTTGCATAGAACAGGCCGCTCTGCGTCAACCGCGCTTCGAGCGCCGCCAGCCGATCCGACGGTACCGACATCAGCAACCCGCCGCTGGTTTGCGCATCACACATCAACGTGAATTCGGCCGCCGGAACGCGGACGTCGACGCGATTCTGAAACGTCTCCACATTTCGCATCGTGCCGGTCGGCCGGAAACCGCGCGCCAGGTACTCGCGCGCATTCGGCAATACGGGCACCGCACTAGCGCGCACCTCGGCACCAACGCCCGAGCCGGAACACATCTCGAGCAGATGTCCGATCAGACCGTAGCCGGTGACGTCAGTTGCCGCGTTGACGCCGACCTCGGTCATCGCATTCGCCGCATCGCGATTCAGCATCGTCATCCAGCCAATCGCTTCGTCGAGCGATGGCGGCGTGCGGCGCGGGAAACGGCGGCGCGTGAGTCCGCGATACGCGCTGATCAAAATCCCGTTGCCGATCGGCTTGGTCAGGAGGAGCGTATCGCCCGGCTTCGCGGTCGAGTTGCGAACAAGCTTCGCCACGCTGACGACGCCGGTGACCGCGAGCCCGTACTTCGGCACATCGTCGATGATGGTGTGTCCGCCGGCGATCGGAAATCCCGCCTCCGCCGCCTTCTCCGAACCGCCGCGCAGGATTTCCTGCAGAACGTCGAGCGGAAGAACGTCCGTCGGAAACGCGGCGATGGCCAGCCCCAGAATCGGTGTCGCGCCCATGGCGTAGATGTCGGAGACGGAGTTCGCCGCGGCGATGGCACCGAAGAGATAGGGATCGTCGACGATGGGCGTGAAGAAGTCGACGGTCTGGGCAATCGCGATGTCGCCGGAGATGCGCACGACTGCCGCGTCGTCGTTGGTGCCGTAACCAACGACAAGATCCCCCAGCCCTTCCTGGGAAGGGAGTTTTGCCAGGACGGAGTGCAGGTCATCCTGACCCAGCTTGCACGCTCAACCGCCGGTGGTGGCGAAGGAGGAGAGCGGCGGGTACGATTTGATCTTCCGCTTCACGGGATCGAAGGATATCGCCCAAAAGCACTAACGGAGCCTTTCGGCTCCGTTGTGGTACATCGCTTGGGTTTGGACCTCTGCGGCCAGTTGGTGGGATTCAAGGAAGCAAAGTGAATAATCGTCCAAAATCGGTCCAATAGTTTAGGAGGGGGCCCGCAGAGGCCACTAGACGCGGGCGAGTGAGATGGGACCCGCGTGGCGGTCTCGAAGCTGTCGAAACCTGTTTCATCGTGCTCCTCCCATTTGCACGGCCTCTGCCAAGTAAAATAACTCAAGCATTTTTCGCAGGCTGAATGGCGAAAAAGATCGCTTTGCTCTCTGGCGCGCCCCCGAAATCGCGCTTCGCGGGCTCGAAAAAGGCATTTTGCTTCGCAGGCAAAAGTTGCAAGTGGGTCACCGTTGATTGCAAATTTGTCCGAATCGCTGGGAGCGCGGACGTCCCGTCCGCTGTTGGCGCCTACGAACCGGCGGGCGAGACGCCCGCGTTCCCAGGCAGCGCGTTCAAATCCGCCAGCAGCCGCTCAAGGTCCAGCCGGTACCCTTCCGCCACCTCGGCCAGCGTCTCGTTCGACGCCGACGAGCAGCCGTCGCAGCCGCCGATGTGGTACGCGGCGAAGACCCAGCGCGCCGCCGGATGCATCGCCAGCGCGGCGTCGACGGTCATCGCGGCTGTGAATCGCGGTTCCAAGGCGGCGCAATTCTACGCAGATAGAATGCCGCGCGATGAAAATCCGCCTCCTCTTCTTCGCTGTACTCCGCGACGTCGCCGGCAAGAGCGAAGACGTCGTCGAGCTACCCGAAGGTGCGCGCGCTGGCGACGTCTGGCAGCGCCTGCGCGACGAGCACCCCGCGCTCCGCGACTACATTCAGCCGCCGATGATCGCCGTGAATGAGAGTTACGTCGGCACCGACGAACCGCTGCGCGACGGCGACGAACTCGCGTTCATCCCGCCCGTGGCCGGCGGCTGACAACGATGGGAGACTTCTTCGTCCGAGGATGTAGCAGCGCATCCAGCGCAGCAGGCGTCGCGTCAGTCAGTCAACTGCTTCATCAGCTCGTTGATCTGCTCGTAGACGCGACGCACCGACGGCTCGACACTCGTGAGGTGCCCGGCGAAGTTGTACGACCGCTCGTCGTGGAGCATGTCGAGGATCATGTCGCTGGCGAACAGCATGTCCGCCAGCTTGTCGACCACTCGCTCCTGAAGCGGCATTTTGAGGTCGCCGAACGTATCCGTGGTTTCGGTGAACATATATCGCACTCTGTCTAGGAGTGATTTATCTCCCGCTATCCCTACCCTCTTTTTCGTAACAATCAGCATTTTTCTTGGCTAAGCGCCTCATACGAGACGGTTTGGTGAACGTTTTGTGACGGCGGGTAGGGATTCGGGACCTCGACGACTCCTAAGTTTCTAATGGTCGCGATATGGTTGCCGAGTTACCAGGTTGCCCGGTTCCCGAGTTCCTGAGTTGCTGAGTGCGCAGTCGAAGAGACCAAACCCGGCAACCCGGCAACCCGGCAACCCGGCAACCCAGCAACCCAGCAACCCAGCAACCCAGCAACCTCAAAATAAGGAGCATCCCCATGCACCGACTGCGTTCCCTCATCGCCCTGACCTGCCTCGCCTCGCTGCCGGTCCTCGGCGCGACCAAATCCAACGATTCCGCTCCCGCCGCAGTCAAGCGCGGCATGTCGCTGCTGAGCGGGAAGGCGATGGCGGCCCACGATCAGTTCCTCGCCAGCGATCTGCTCGAAGGACGCGGACCCGGCACGCGCGGCGATGAGATCGCGCAGCAGTACATCGCCGCGCAGTTCGAAGCCTACGGACTCAAGCCCGCCGGCGACAACGGCACGTACTACCAGAACGTCCCGCTCCTCGGCATCGCCACCGATCGCGACAAGACGTCGCTGACCTTCACGAAGAACGGAACTCCGATCGGCGGCGCGTTGAAGCTCGGCGATCAGATCGTCGGACAGAATCAGACGCAGACCGAGAACGACACCCTCGACTCCGAGCTCGTCTTCGTCGGCCACGGCGTCGTCGCCCCCGAGTACAAGTGGGACGACTACAAAGGTCTCGATACGCGCGGCAAGACGCTGGTCATGCTCGTCGACGATCCGCCCGCGAACGCGCAGGAGCCCGATCTCTTCAAAGGAAACGCTCGCACGTACTACGGCCGCTGGACCTACAAGTACGAGATCGGTACGTCGAAGAACGCCACCGGCGTCATCCTCATCCACACCACGCCCGCGGCCGGATACGGCTGGAACGTCGTCTCGAACTCGTGGGGCGGCGAGAACTCGTTCATGAAGAACAAGCCCGGCGCGCCCGCGCTGCACTTCGCCGGCTGGATGACGGAGGACGTCGCGCGCGAAGTCTTCAAAGCCGCGGGACAGGATCTGAGCGCACTGACCCAGCAGGCATCGTCACGCAACTTCCAGCCGGTGCCGCTGGGCGTGAAACTCACCGGCACCATCACCAGCAAGCTGCGCTCGTTCAACACCACGAACGTCGTGGCGAAACTCACCGGCAGCGATCCGAAGCTCCGTGACGAAGCGATCCTCTATTCGGCGCATCACGATCACCTCGGCATCGGACCCGCCGACAAGCGCGGCGATACGATCTACAACGGCGCGCTCGACAACGCCTCCGGCTGCGCCATCCTGCTGGAGATGGCCCGCGTCTGGACGCAGATGCCCGCTCCGAAGCGCAGCATCTACTTCGCCGCGGTTGCCGCCGAGGAGCAAGGGCTGATCGGATCGGCGTACCTCGCGCAGAATCCGCCGCTCCCATCCGGCCGCATCGCCCTCGGACTGAACTACGACATGATCCCGGAACTCGGCCGCGTGCGCGACGTGAACATGAACGGCATCGAGCGGACGACGTTCTACCCCGAGGCGCAGCGGATCACGAAGGCGCTGGGGCTGACCATCATCCCCGATCCCGAACCGGAGCAAGGTCACTACTACCGCTCCGATCACTTCAGCTTTGGCAAGGTCGGCATTCCGGCGGTCTCGATCGATCCGGGTCACGATGTCGCCGGCAAGCCGGCCGGATTCGGCGCGCAGTGGTCGACCGATTTCCGCGCCAATCACTACCACCAGCCGAGCGATGAATTCGATCCGAACTGGGATTGGTCCGAGGCCGTGCAGATGGCGCAGCTTGGGATCTGGATGGGATGGGACGCTGCGAACGCCGCGGCGATGCCGAACTGGAAACCGGGCGACGAGTTCCGCGCCGCCCGCGACCGCGCCACGGCGGCAGCGAAGTAGCAACGAATTTCATCCGCGACCCGTATGCTAGAGTCGATTCAATCACCTGGAGGCAATTCAGCAATGACCAGAACCACCCGTTTGCTCGCCGCCACGATGCTCATCGCGCTCGTGGCCGCCGGCTGCAGCAAAGAGAAAAAGAATGCGACCACCGAGCCGGAAGCGTTCGCGTTCACCATCTATCCCGGCTCGCGCTACCTCGCGCCGCTCACCGATCTCTGGAAGCAGGCGCGCAAGGTTTTCCGTCCGAATGACGACGTGCCGCCGATCGCGATTTATGACACCGACGCGCCGCTCGACAAGGTTGCCGAGTTCTATGCGCAGTCGTACGGCTACAACAAGATCGCACCCGACGCGACGAACAACCTCAGCTCCGCCAAGCCGCCCGCGTACTACTACACCGGCGATCTGGCCAAGGACGCCGCCGCAATCGTTCCGGTCGCGCAGAAGCTGAACATCAAGCTCGATGCATCGAAAGCGGTCGGGACGTATCGCGGCGCCCAGATCGATCCGAAGCCGAACCGTCCGCGTGTGACGATCACGCGGCCGTACTTTGACGCCTCGACGTCGCAGACGGTCGACCGCACGCTGATCATGATGGCGCAGTGATGTCTGCGCGGCGCGCGCTGATCGCCGGACTCGGCCTCATCGGAGGATCGATCGGGATCGCGCTGCGCCGCCGCGGATGGCACGTTGCGTTTTTCGATTCGGACCCGAATCTTGATCCGGGCGATGCCGCGGATGAACGCGTCATTTCACTCGACGGCGACATCGTCATCCTCGCCACACCGGTGGATGTCGCCGTAACGCTTCTCCCGTCCGTTCGCGCTCCGCTCATCACCTCGGTCTGCAGCGTGATGGCTCCTCTTCGCGCCGCGGGCGATGACCGCTTCGTGGCCGGACATCCGCTGGCCGGCTCCGCCGAACACGGCATTCGCGCCGCGCGCGCGAATCTCTTCGAAGGCGCAACCTGGTTTATCGATCGCGACGATCCGATCATCCGCGAGATCATCGCCGCCTGCGGCGCGAAGGCGGAGATCGTCGATGCCGCGGAACACGATCGCGCTGTCGCGCTAACCAGCCACCTACCGCAGCTCCTCTCCACCGCCCTAGCCGCGCACCTGCACGAACAAAACATCGACCTCCGTTTCGCCGGACCGGGATTGCGAACGTTCCTCCGCCTCGCCGGGAGCGAAGCGTCGGTGTGGACTGCGACTCTCGCCGCGAATCGGAAGAATGTACTGCCTCACGTTGACGCGGTCGCGAAGATCGTCCGCGCGATCGCGGAGGGCGACGCGTCGTCGTTCGCGAAAGCGAACGATTTCTTCGCGAAACTACTTTCGTAGCGCCGGCCGCTGGCCGGCTGGACCGCCGCCGGCTCGGCGGCAGGTACGGCGCGCCAGCGAGCCGCTGGCGGTCCAGCCGACGAGCCGTCGGCGCTACGGGTGCGGCCCACCGCGCTACCATCCTCCCGTTGAATCCCACCTTCCTCTACGTCGGCGCCATCTACGCGATCGCAGTCGCGCTCGCGCGCCGCGGCGGCACTCCGTTGCCGAAGCGAATCGGCGCCCTGTTCTACGCGCTCGTCCTCGTCTTCCTTTTCAAAGCGATGACCGGACCGTACGTCTGCATCGCCACCGACATCCCGAAACTCATCGCGCCGTGGTCCGCATCCGCGCCCGGACTGACGAAGTACACGGTTCTGAACATGGAGACGCAAGACGTCCCGATGCAGCTCGTGCCGTGGGCGCATCAGGTGCGCGAGGCGTGGAAGAGCGGGCACGTCCCGCTGTGGAATGCGCTGGCCGGCTGCGGCTATCCGCTTCTCGCCAACGCGCAAAGCGCGGCCTTCTCGCCGCTGCGGATTCTCGCGCTGCCGCTGCCGCTCGGCTACGCGATGACGGCCGAGGCGGCGATGAAGATGCTCGTCGCACTGACGTTCACGTTTCTCTATTGCCGGCGGCGATACGGCGCGCTGCCCAGCAGCATCGCCGCAATTGCGTACGGCTTCGGACCGTTCGTCGTCGCCTGGCTGCACTTCGCGCAGAGCACCGCCGCCTGTTTTCTGCCGGCGGTGCTGTACGAGATCGACCTGCTCGTCGAGCGGCGAACGTATGCGCGATTCGTGACGATTGCGGTGATCGGTGCGATGGTCGTCTTCTGCGGCCATCCGGAGACAGCGATCCACATCCTGATCTTCGCGATCGCGTACGTCCTCTGGATCGTGATCGTCGAAAAGCGCCGCGAGTTTCTCCCTGCGCTGATCGGAGCAGGCGCCGTGGCCGTGCTGCTCGCGCTGCCGATGATCGTTCCGTTCGCGGAGAACGTGCGCAACTCCACGCGCTTCGAAGACGTGAAGTCCGCGGATGGCGGCATGCCGTTCTCCGATGCCACGTCGCTCGCGCTGCTCGTTCAACCGCGGCTGTACGGAACGCGTCCGGGCAATCCGTGGGGTCCCGCCGGCGCCGAGGCTGTCACCGGATTCGCAGGCATCCTCGGCATCGCTGCAGTGATCGCCGTCGGAATCGATGCGATTGTGCGCAGGCGCTTTCGCGAACGCGAATTCTTCTTTGTCATCGCCGCGATCGCGATCTTCAGTCTGCTCGCCGACGTGAAACCAGCCGTTGCCGCGCTGCACGCGATCATCGGACTCGCTGCCAACGCGCGGCTGCGCTTTCTCTTCGCCTGGATTCTCGCCGTCTTCATCGCCGCGGCACTGAATCGAATGCGCACGATCCCGTTCGCGATCGGACTGGCCGCGGCGGCGATGCTCATTGCGGCGATCGTGATGAGAACGCCGTTCCCGAGCGACGCCGCGCGCCACGACGGTCTGAGGGCGATCATCCCCAGCGCGATCGTGCTCGCCATCGCCGCCATCGCGCTGATCCCGCGAATGCGCAGCGTCGCCTCACTGCTGCTCGTGGCCGCCGTCATCGCCGAAATGTGGCCGCTGACCATCGGCTGGAACTCAATATTTCCAAACCAAACCTTCTACCCGCGCACGCCGCTGATCAACGCCGTCCTGCGTCATCACCGTCCCGGCTTCGATCGCGTGGCCGGCATCGGCAACGTTCTCTTCCCGAATACCAATGCGATCTTCGGAATCGAAGACGCGCGCATTCACGATCCGATGGAGCCGGCGAATTACGTTCACCTCATCGGCGGTGCGATCTCTCACGACTACTACAAAAAGTGGATCGACGAATCGTCGCCGTTGCTCGATCGCCTCAACGTCCGCTGGCTGATGACCGAGCCGAATCACGAGCTCGCGGATACGGCGCGATACGCGCTGCGCTACGCCGGCCCCGACGGCCGACTCTACGAAAACCTGCACGCGATGCCGCGATTCTTCGGGGAGGGTGCGCGAGTTGCGATCACGTCCGCGAGCGGTGATGAGTACACGCTCGATGTCGATGCGTCTTCGCCAACCACCATCAACAGCAGCGTCGGCGCGTCGCCATGGTGGCGGGTGGATGCAACAAATACCGCGAGTGCAACCTCGAGAGCCCTTCTCCCCCGCCGTTTGGGGGAGAAGGTGCCGAAAGCGGATGAGGGGGCGATGGTGCTTGCACAAACGGTGGCTTCGGGCATCGCCCCTCACCCGCACTCCGCTTCGCTGCGTGTCTCCCTCTCCCCGCAAAAAGCGCGGGGAGAGGGACTCTCGAACTTCCTCTCGTTCGAAGTTCCCGCCGGCCACACCATCGTGCATTTGAGCTACGCCGACCTCCATTTCCGCATCGCCGCGCTCATCGCCCTCCTCACTGCCGCCGTGCTCGTCTGCTTTATGATCCGCGCCCGTGTTCAACGCCACCTGGATCTACGTCGGCGCGCTCTACGCGATCGCGATCGCATGCGCACGGCGCTGGATTCCGGCGGTCCGTGACGCGCTTCCGTGGCGCGTCGCCGGCTTTTTTTACGCGCTCGTTCTGATCTACCTCTTCCGGCCGATGACCGGGCCGTACATCAACGTGCCGGTCGACTTCATCAACATCCTGCCGCCGTGGGGAAACTGGAACCAGCGCCACCTGCTGTCGAACCCGGAGATGAACGATCTGGCCATGCAGATCGTGCCGTGGGCGCACCAGGCGCGCGAGGCGTGGCGCTCGCTGCATTTCCCCATCTGGAACGCGCTGTCAGGATGCGGCTACCCGCTGCTGGCAAACGGTCAAAGTTCCGCGATGTCGCCGATCCGCCTGCTCGCGCTGCCGCTGCCGCTCGGCTACGCGATGACCGCGGAAGCGGCGATGAAACTGCTGATCGCGCTGACGTCGATGTACCTGCTGTGCCGGCGGCGATACGACGAACTGCCGTCCGCCATCGGAGCGATCGCCTTCGCCTTCTGCACGTTCGTAAGCACGTGGATGCACTTCCCGATCGTCACCGTCGCCGTCTGGCTGCCCGCCGCGTTCCTGGCCATCGAGCTGCTGATCGAGCGCGCCACGTATCGGCGCTTCCTCTTCGCCGTGATCGTCTGGGCCACGATGCTCTACGGCGGGCATCCGGAGACGGTGACGCACGTAACGTTCTTCGGCGGCCTCTTCGCGCTCTGGATCGCGTTTGCAGAACTTTATCCTGAGCGCAGCGAAGGATCTGGCGACCGCAAGCACGATCCAGATCCTTCGCTGTCGCTCAGGATGAAGCTGAAAGCGCTCGCACTCGCCGCCGCCGCGATCTTCGCCGGCGCAATGCTCGCCGCGCCGTTCATCGCCACCTTCGCGGAGACGGTGAAAAAGTCGCAGCGGTTTCAGGAGCTGCAGGTCCACGCGAACGAGGAGCCGCCGTTCTCCGACTTCCGATCCGCGATCGCCACCTTCGAGCCGAATTTCTACGGCCACGCGCCGTCCGAAAAACCGTGGGGCCCTGCCACCGCGGAGTCGATCACCGGCTTTGCCGGGATCCTCGGCATCGCCTCCTGGTTCGCGCTGCTCTTCCGCGCCATCGCCCAGCGCCGCTTCCGCACGCGCGAATTTTTCCTCGTCGTCCTCGCCCTCATCGCCGCCGGCATCGTTTTCAACTGGCCGCTCATCAGCTCCCTCTTCCATTTCGTTTTCCGACTGGCCGCCAACGCGCGACTGCGCCTCTTCCTTTGCTGGACCGGCGCGGCGTTGACTGCGGCCGCGATCGATACCGCCCGCCGCGAACGATCCACCCCGTTCCTCCTCGGCATCCTGACGACGGCAGCAATCCTTCTCTGGCTGATCCTCACCTTCGATTTCCCCTCGACGTTTGCGAAGGACACGGCGATCCTGGCCATCCTTCCGAGCGTGCTCGTGCTCGTCGTCTCCGCGCTTTTCGTCCTGCACGGGCGCGCGCGACACATCGCCGCGATGCTCGCCGGCGCCGCGCTGATCTCCGAGCTCTGGACCGCGACCGACGGCTGGAACCCGGTGCTGTCCGCCGACGAGATGTATCCGAAGACACCGCTGATCGCGACGCTGCAGCGCCTTCAGGCGGCGACACCGAACAATGCACCGTTCCGCATCGTCGGCATCGGCGCGGCGCTCTTCCCGAACGCGCAGGCGATGTACGGCTTCGCCGACATTCGCACCCACGATCCGATGGCTTTCGGCCGCTACCTCGGCCTGCTGCGGCTGACTACGAACCTCGAAACGAACGACTACTTCCCCAAGTGGTCGGACCTCAAAACGCCGCTGCTGAATTACCTCAATGTCCGCTACGCCGTCGGCGACCGCGGCCTCGATCCCGAGGATCCGCGGCGCTATCGCCTTGTTTACGATGGCCGCGACGGACGCATTTTCGAGAACCTCGACGTGAAGCCGCGCTTCTTCGCCGCGCACGACATCGTCCTCGAGTTTCGTCACGACCGATTCGCGCAGACGCTCACCGAGCACGATTTTTCGAAGCAGACCGTGGTCAACATTCTCCCGGTCGACAGCGATCGGATGCGCAACGATCTCCTCTCGCCGAAGAGCGATCCGGTCGTGCAGATTGTCTCGGCCTCGGACACCGATTTCCGTCTGCGCATCCGCTCGCAGCGCCACGCGCTCATCGTCAGCAGCCAGCCGTGGTGGCCCGGCTGGCGCGTTTTCCGAAACGGCCATCGCATCGCGCCGCAACCGGTCAACGGCGCATTCCTCGGCTTCACCATTCCGCCCGGCGACTCGGACATCCGCATCGACTACTTCCCCGCCTCGTTCTACGGCGGCCTCGCTGGCGCGATAGTCACGGCGCTGCTGCTGATCGCCTGGCCATTCGCACGATCGCGAATCCCGCGCCGAGCATGATCAGCGCGATCGGAATCAGCGACCGCGCGTCGCCGGGGCCGGTCGCAAGCTCGCCGAGGTTGAAGCTGGTCCAGAGCGACGCATCGTCGTCGGGAGCGTGGTGCGCGAAGACGACCGCCTCGTCGAGCGTCATGCGGTTCACCGAGGTGTGGCCGGTGAATGTGGCGGCAGACCAGGGCGGCGTGATTGGGACGTTTGACGGGAAGTGACCGTTCAGAAGCAGCGGCACGATGTACTGCGACAGCGGTCGCGGAATCGTCGCGGATGGCTGCGGATCGACGGCGACGGCCGCAAAGTTGATGGCAAATGAGATCGCCATGGCGGCGTATGCGAGCGGGCGCCATCGAAGGTGCACTAGCGCGATGCCGAAAATCGGAATGAGCGGAACGAGATAACGTCCACCGATTCCGAAGCCGCCTTCCCAGCCGTTGAAGCTGACGTTGAAGGCGAAGAAGGCGGCGATCACGATGAGCGACATCGCGCACATCGTGCGCTCCGTGCGCCACCATGCGCGAAATCCGGCGATCGCAATCAACATCACCGGCGCGAAAAAAAAGAAGCCGCGATACGACGAAAGCGTGATCGCGTAGAGAACGTCGAGCGACGGCCGCTGCATCACGCCGAGGGCGGCGCCGCGGGTGAGGAATCGCGGATCGGTGACTTCGACGCTGGTGGTGAAGAAACCGCCGAAGCAGATGCGTTGGTAGGCGATCAATGTAGCGATCGGAAACAGCGCGCCCATCGTGTAGCGCATCTTCTTCGGACCGATGAACGCGAACGCGATCAACGCCGGAGCGCAGAGATAGTTCATCGCCACCGCCAGCGCTGCCGCGAAGCCTGCCGCCGTTCGTCGCGGCGTGGTCAGCGCAAACAGCAGCAGCGCGGCGCTCGGAACGTGCACCATGAAGATCGACCCGTACGGCAGCAGTTGCGTCGCGAACGCGATCGTCAGCGCCACGATCGCGGACCAGCGCGGATCGAAGCCGCGCCGCCGTGCGTAGAGAAAGAGCATCGCCGGAATGAGCGCGCCCGGCAGCGCGACGCAGACCAGCGAGCAGAGGTAGACGTTGATCGTCAAAAGCTGCACGTTGCCGGGATCGGCGCCTCGCGAATGTTCGAGCGCGTACAGCGGCGCGTACGGAATCGCTGCCAGCCACGCCAGCGCCGGCGCCTTGTTCGCGTAAACGTGCCCGCGGCTGAACGATACGTCGCCGGTGTTGCCCGCGTACGCATCGATGGCGAACGTGTGCCGCTCGACGATGGCGCGCGTCAGATCGAACGTCGCGTTCTGGTTCCAGCCGCCGCCGGCGAAGAAGTAGGCGTACACGCCGAAGGTGAGCAGGGCGAGCCACTCCGCGATCCGCTTGTCACTCTTCGAAATGTTGAATGTTGAATGTTGAATGTTCAATGTTAAATGGTTGCTCAGATCCCCGCGCAGACATTCAACATTCAACATTGAACATTCAACATTCAACATTCGCCTCTCGCCGCGGCGAGCCGCTGGCGATCCTTGCGATCTGGGCGGCCGCCATCGCGTTCGTCAATCCACGCGGCAATTTCCCCATCGACGACGATTGGGATTTCGCGCTGGCCACGTGGCGCTTCGCGGAGACGGGGCGGTTTCACTTCACCGCATTCACCGCCGTCAGCCTGCGCGCGCAGGTGCTTTGGGGCGCGCTCTGGACGCGGCTTTTCGGCGAATCGTTCGACGTACTGCGGATGTCGACGCTGGTACTGGCCGCGGCCACGCTGGTGATCGTGCACCGCATCCTGCGCCGCGCCGGCGTTCCCCGCTTCGGCCGCGTCATCGCCACGCTCGCCCTCGGATTTCATCCGATCTTTCTCTGGTCGTCGTGCACGTTCATGACCGAGGTGCCGTTCGTATTTGCGTCGAGCGTGGCGTTGTGGTGTTTCATTTGCGCGTTTGATGATGAGAGCAGCGGCTGGATCATCGCCGGATGTGCCGCGGCGCTCACCGCGTGCTTCGTGCGGCAAACGGGAGTCACACTGCTCGCCGCGCCGCTCATCCTGGCGGTGATGAAACGCCGCAAACGCGACGCGATCGTCATCGGCGGCACGATCGCGCTTTTCATCGCCATCCTGTTTCTCAAGCGCGAATGGCTGGCGGGCTCCCCGGCAGAATTCGCCGTCCACTTCCGGATGTGGACGGAGTCGACGTTCCGGCTGCCGGAGCAGATCGCCGTCATCGATCACTACGCGATCTTCAACGCGCAGAACTGCGCGCTCTTTTTTCTGCCGCTTGTCGCGCCGCTGGTGCTGCTCTTCAAAAACGTGCGCCGCCTCGATTTCCTCATCATGGGCGTGCTGACCGGCTTGCTCTTCGCGCGCGTGACGTCGCTGATCGCGCTCGGTCTGCCGATGCCGTACTTTGTGTCGCCGTACTGCTGCGACATTTTCGCCGGCAACATCTTCGCGGACTTTGGCCTCGGTCCGCTCGCGCTGGCGGGCGCGTATCCCTTCCGCCTGCCGTATGCGATGCGCATCACGATCACGTACGCCAGCGTGATCCTGGCGATGTACCTGATCTGGGCCGTCCTGCGCCGCGCCTCGCGCAGCAACACCTCGCTGCTCGCGCTCGGCACGGCTCTCTTCGGATCGCTCGCACTCCTCGGCTCCGGCCTTTACGTCGACCGCTACTCGCTCGACGCCGCGTGGCCGCTCGTCATCGCACTGCCGCTCATGATTCCGTGGCAATCACGCGCCGTTCGCACGATCAGCATCGCGGGACTGATCGTCGTCGCCACGTTCTCCACGCTCGCAACGCAGGAGTACTTTTCCTGGAACCGTGCGCGATGGAAAGCGATCGACGATCTCCGCGCGCGCGGAATCGCGATCACGTCGATCAACGCGGGCGCTGAGCCGTTCTATCTCTTCGAGCTTTCGCACGGCGACCAGCGCATGCGACGCATCCACCAGTTCGGCGTCGGCGAGCGGCCGTACACCGTCGCATTCGAGCCACTCGCGGGGAAACGCGTGATCGCGCGGTATCCGTACTCGGGGTGGTTCGGGTTACATCGGGGCGAGGTGTTTGTCCTGGATATGCCTCGCCGCGTTAGCGGCTCGGGAGGATAGCCAGGGGTGCGGCGTAGCGCGCACCCCTGGAAACGAAGCGGTAGAGGGTTGTGCCGCGTCAGCGGCACCGGAGGCGCGGCACAAAATCAAACGAGCTCGTTTCCAGGCGTGCGCGCTTCGCCGCACGCCTGGCTATCCTCTGAAGCCGCTAACGCGGCAACCCGTTCGACGACGTGAACAGCGTGCAGATCACACGCGCCAACCTACCGGAACTTCTTGTTCAGCCGCTCGCGCGCCATCGCGTCGACGCGCGTGAGCGTCGGGGCGAGCACTTCGCGCTGCTTTTCGACGAGCGATGCGATTCCCGACTTTGCCAGTCCCAGCATCGCCGTCATCTCGTCTTCGCTGAACGTCGCGCCTTCCGCCGTTCCCTGCAGCTCGACGAAGCGGCCTTTGTCCGTGGCCACGATGTTCATATCGACGCCGGCTTTTGAGTCTTCTTCGTAATTCAGGTCGAGGGCGGGGTTGCCGTTGATGATGCCGACGGAAACCGCGGCGACGAACGACGTGATCGGCCAGCTCACCATCTTCCCGTCGATGTAGAGGCGGCCGAGGGCGAGGGCGAGGGCGACGAAGGAACCGGTGATCGAGGCGGTGCGGGTGCCGCCGTCGGCCTGGATCACATCGCAGTCGAGCCAGATCGTCCGTTCGCCCATCAGCTCCGTGTTCACGGCCGCGCGCAGCGAGCGGCCGATCAGGCGCTGAATCTCCATCGTCCGTCCGCCCTGCTTACCGCGTGCGGCTTCACGGTCGGTACGCTCGGTCGTGGCGCGCGGCAGCATCCCGTACTCCGCCGTCACCCACCCTTTGCCGGTGCGATAGAGAAACGGCGGCACTTTTTCCTGGATGGACGCGGTGCAGATCACGCGCGTATCGCCGATCTCGATCAGCGCCGATCCCTCCGCATGCTTGCTGAAGTTCGGCGTGATGAGAACGCGGCGCATCTCGTCGGAGGCGCGGCCGTCGGTGCGGGGCTTTGTGGAGACGGTCATGGGCGGGCGAGGATATCCGAATTGTCATCCTGAGGCTGCCGCAGCCGCGAGCGCGAAGCGCGACGCGGCGGAGGACGCCGAAGGATGCAAGATGCGCAACTCCGGCTTGAAACCCAGAGGGATTCAACACAAATCGGGAAGCTTGAGATCCTTCGCCCTACGGCACTCCGCCTTCGGCTACGTGCCTGCGGCGGCTCAGGATGACAGCGTTACGCAGTAACCGCTTCCGTAATCTCCGCCCCCTTCGGCACGACCACGATTCCGCTGTCGGTCACCGTGAAGCGCTGGCGGTCGGCTTCCAGGTCGTATCCGATCGTCGTGCCGGACGGGATCTTCACGCCTTTGTCGATGATGGCGCGGCGGATTTTCGAGTGGCGGCCGATCTCCACGCCGTCCATCAGGATCGACTCGTCGACGTCCGTGTACGAATGGATGCGCACGCGCGGGTGGAGGACGCAGCGGTTGATCGTGCCGCCGGAGATGATCACGCCGTCCGACACGAGCGAGTCCATCGCGATGCCGATGCGCTGCGATTTCGAATCGGCGAAGACGAACTTCGCCGGCGGCAGGTTCAGCGGCGCCGACACCATCGGCCACTGCGCGTTGTACAGATTGAAGAGCGGCGTGACCGCGACCAGATCGAGCGACGCCGCGAAATACGAATCGATCGTTCCCACGTCGCGCCAGTAGCCGCGGTTGATCTCCGCCTCGCCCGGCACGTAGTTCTGGCCGAAGTCGTAGGCGAAGACCTTCATCCGCGGATACATCGCCGGGATGATCTCCTTGCCGAAGTCGTGCGCCGCATCGCGCAGCGCGTTGCGCTGCAGCACGTCGATCATCACGTTCGCTTTGAAAATGTAGTTTCCCATCGAGGCCAGCACCATGTCCGGCCGTCCGGGGATCGTCTTCGCCCCTTCCTTCGGCTTTTCAACGAATCCCGTCACGCGCCAGTCGCTGTCGACTTCCACGATGCCGAAGTGATGCGCCTCTTCAACAGGCACCGGAATCGTGGCGATGGTCAGGTCGGCGTCGTTGGTCAGGTGCTCCTGCAGCATCTGATTCACATCCATCTTGTAGATGTGATCGCCGCCGAAGACGCAGACGAACTCCGGCTGCTCGTCGAAGATCAGCTCGAGATTCTGAAACACCGCGTCGGCCGTGCCGCGGAACCAGAACGGCCCCTTGCGCATCTGCGCCGGCACGATGTCGACGTACTGCCCGATCTCCGGGACGAGCCGCCACGTGCGCGTGATGTGCTCGATGAGCGAGTTCGATTTGAACTGCGTCATCACCTTGATCTTGAAGAAGCCGGAGTTGATGAAGTTGTTGATGACGAAGTCGATGATCCGGTAGCGGCCGCCGAACGGCACGGCCGGCTTGGCGCGGTCGCGCGTCAGCGGGTACAGCCGCTCGCCCATACCGCCAGCGAGGATCATCGTCAGAATGTTGCGGCGCGCCAAGGTTCCGTACATGAGCGGGTGATTGTTTCTCCAACAGGCCGCCGAAGCAATTCATGTGCTAAAACAGCTTCCCTGACGATGGCTGAGAAGGACTACTACGACATCCTCGGCGTGAAAAAGAGCGCGAGCTCCGACGAGATCAAAAAGGCGTACCGCGGCCTGGCGAAGAAGTTCCATCCCGACAAGAACAAGGGCAACAAGGAAGCGGAGAACAAGTTCAAGGAAATCTCTGAGGCCTATGCGGTTCTGTCGGATACGGAGAAGCGCGAGCAGTACGACCGGCTGGGGAAGGAAGCGTTCCGCGGCGGCGGTCCGGGCGGCAATCCATTTGCGGGAGGTGCAAATCCGTTCGGCGGATTCGACTTCTCGCAATTCACCGGCGGCGGCGCGCGCGCCCGCGGCGGACGGCGTTCGACGACTGGCGCCGGAGGTTTCACCGACATCTTCTCCGACCTTTTCGGCGGCGGCGGTCCTGGCTTCGAGCCGGGTCCCGAACGCGGCGGCGATCTCGAAGCCGAGCTGACCATCGACTTTCGCGACGCCATCCTCGGCACGACGATGGATCTCGTCATCAACGGCAAAGGCGTGAAGGTCAAAATCCCCGAGGGGGTGTCGGATGGACAGCGCATCCGGCTGCGCGGCAAAGGCGCGCCCGGCGCAAACGGCGGTCCGGCCGGCGATCTTAATGTGCTCATCCACGTTCGTTCCCATCCGCTGTTCGAACGGCGCGGCGACGACATCTACATCGATCTCCCCATCCGCGTCGGCGAAGCGATCCGCGGCGCCGAGGTGGAAGTGCCGACGATTCACGGCCCGGTGCGCGCGCGCATCCCGGCGGGAACGCAGGGCGGGCAGACCTTTCGCCTGCGCGGCAAGGGCGTGAAGAAGAAAACCGGCACGGCCGGCGATCACTACTACCGCGTGGAGGTCAGCGTGCCGAAGAGCTCCGCGGCCGAGGTACTCGAAGCGGCTGATGCGATCGACGCCGCGTATGGAGAGGACCCGCGCGCCAAGCTGAACATCGCGCTCTGACCCATGGATATCGAGCTCCTTCGCGCCGACGTTTCTTCGCTGAAGGTCGACGCAATCATCAATCCCGCGTCGGCCAGCAAGCCGGTGGCGGATTTCGGATCGGTGCCGGTCGGCCATGCGGTCGTCACGAGCGGCGGCAACGTCCTGTGCAAGTTCGTCATCCACGCCATCGTGCCGCGGCACGGCGACGGCGATGAGGACGGAAAGCTGCGCAACGCGATGTGGGCCGCGCTGAAACGCGCCGAGGAGCTGGCCATTGCTTCGGTGGCGATGCCGCCGGTGCCATCGCCGTTCGGCTTCGCGTCCGGCCATTGCTCGCGCGTTTTGATGGCGACCGCGCTCGACTTCCGGCCGCACGCGCGCTCGCTGCAGCGCGTCGTCTTCTGTGCGTTCAGCGAAGAAAGCTACTCCGAACTGCGGGTCGTGCTGGAGGAGCTGACCGCGTGATCGCTCCCGGAAAGATCTTCGTCATCGGCGATTCGCATATCGGACTGTCGGACGGAAGCGAAGCGGCGATCCTTTCGTGGCTCGACCGGCTGGAGGCGCTGCATCCGCGCGCGCTCTATCTGAATGGCGACCTCTTTCACTACCTGATCGCCGATCGGAAGTTCTACACCTCCTCGGTCGCCAACGTCTTCGCGAGATTCCGTGCGCTGCGCGATGGTGGCATGGCCATCCACTACGTCGAAGGGAACCGCGACTTCTTCCTGCACGGATCATTCGCCGAGGAAGCGGTCACGGACGTCGCGCTGGAGTTTGCGGTGACGGCGGGCGACAAGAAGTATCTGATCGTGCACGGCGACATGATCAACGACCGCGACATCCCGTACCGTTTCTGGCGCTGGGCGTCGAAGAACGCGCTGTCGAAGTTCGCGCTGAACTTCATCCCGAAAAAAGTGGCGCGGGGATTCGTCGATCGCATCGAGAGCCGCCTCTCGGACTCGAACTTCAAACACAAGTACCAACTGCCGATCGAACGGATGGAAGCGTATGGCCGGACTCGCGGTGCCGAGGGGTTCACGCACGTCGTTTTCGGCCACTTCCACGAGAAGCTCGTGCTGCCGGGCACGACGACAGTCACCGTGCTGCCGGCGTGGTACGAAACGGGCGAGGCGATGGCGATCGATCCGGACACAGGTTCGTTCGAGTGGGTAACGATTTGATTGTCATCCTGAGGCTGGCGAAGCGCGCCGAAGGATCTCAAGATGCGCAACTTTTGCCGGAGCCGCGTAGCGTCAAAAACGGTTTCAGCCGGAGCCGCGAATTTTGAGATCCTTCGGCGCGCTTCGCCAGCCTCAGGATGACAGCGGCATGCGCATAACCTTCCTCGGCAGCGGCACGAGTACCGGCGTCCCCGTAGTCGGATGCTCCTGCGCCGTCTGCACATCCACCGATCCTCGCAACAACCGGCTGCGGCAGTCGGTGAAGATCGAAAGCAACGGCAAGCACTTTCTCATCGATACGAGTCCCGATCTGCGGCTGCAGCTTCTCAAGTTCCCCATCCCGCGGCTCGACTTCGTCCTCTTCACGCATTCGCATTCCGATCACCTCATGGGACTGGACGACATCCGGCCCTTCAACTTCCGGCAGCGCGAGGCGATCCAGGCGTTCGCGAATCCGATGACCGCCGCTGCCATCCGGCGGGCGTTCAGCTACATCTGGTCGGACTCGCAGATCGGCGGCGGCAAACCGCAGCTCGACCTGATCGAGATCGACGGTCCGTTCGTGCATGAAGGCATCGCAATCACGCCGCTCCCGGTCATCCACGGCGATTGGACGATCCTCGGATTTCGCATCGGCAACTTCGCGTACATCACCGACACGAACGGCATCCCTGATTCGACGATGGCGTTGCTGGAAGGCGTCGAGATTCTCGCGCTGGATGGACTCCGCATCGCGCCGCGCCATCCGACGCACTTCGTCATCGACGAAGCCGTCGCAGCCGCACAGCGGATCAACGCGCGCGAAACATGGCTGATCCACCTCACGCACGAAGTCGATCACGCGGCGGTCGAGGCCACGCTGCCTGACGGCATCAAGCTCGCCTACGACGGGCTGGTTCTGGAGGTCGATTGAAAAGCATCCCCAAAACCGGCCCGTTGACCGCCACCGTCACCGCTCCTCCCTCCAAGTCCTACTCCGTCCGCGCCCTCCTCCTCGGCGCGATGGCCGAGGGGCCGACGATGATCACGAATTGTCTCGATGCGGACGACACGCGTTACGCGATGGAAGCGCTGCGCACGATCGGTTTCGCGATCGACGGCACGTTCAAAACCGGCGTCACGATCGGGCCGCGCGTCAGCATGTCGGCGAACGAAGTTCCGGTCTTCGTCGGCAACGCGGGGACGGCGATGCGTTTCCTCACCGGCTGGCTCGCCTTCACGCCGGGCCGCTTCATTCTTCAAGGCGAAGCGCGCATGCACGAGCGGCCGATCGGCGATCTCGTCGATGTGCTCCTCTCGATCGGCGCCGAAGTCGAATACGTCGATCGCGAAGGGTATCCGCCGCTGCGCATCCGCGGAAAAAAGATGCGCGGAGGATTCGACGTCGCCATCGCCGCCGATACCTCCAGCCAGTTTGCGTCGTCGCTGATGATGGCCGGCGCCACGCTGCCGGACGGCATCACCCTCCGCCTCAAATCGCTCGCCTCGGCGTCCTACCTCGACATCACCGCTTCAATCCTGACGGCCTTCGGTGCTCACGTGGAGCGAAACGGCAATGTCGTTCACGTGCGCGCGGCCAAACTCCGGCGCGATGAGTACCGCGTCGAAGGCGACTACTCCTCGGCGTCGTACTGGTTCGCGGCCGCCGCGGCCACACGCGGCAACGTCACCGTGCGCGGACTCGCCCATCCGAGCGCGCAGGGCGATGCGGCGTTCCTCGATATTCTCAAGTCGATGGGATGCGAGATCGCGTTCAGCGATGACGAGATCACCGTCACCGGAGCTGCGTTACGCGGCGGCCGATTCGACTGCAACTCGTCACCGGACATCGTTCCCACGCTCGCCGCGATCGCGCCGCTGGCATCGACGCCGGTCGAAATCGTGAACATCGCGAACCTGCGCGTAAAAGAATCCGACCGCCTCGCCACCGTCACCTCCGAGCTCCGCCGCCTCGGCGCAACGGTCGACGAACGTCCCGATTCGCTCCTCATCCAACCCGGCTGGTCATCCGATCCAGCGACGATCGAAACGCACAACGACCACCGCATCGCCATGGCCTTCGCGATCGCCGGACTGGCGCGCGGGAACGTGACGATTGCGAACGAGCAGGTGGTTTCGAAGTCGTATCCGCGGTTCTGGCGGACACTGGATGAGGTGATCGCACTGTCATCCTGAGGCGGCGAAGCGCGCCGAAGGATCTCAAGCTTCCCAATCTGCGTTGAATCCCAGCGGGTTTCAGCCAGTGTTGCGCATCTTGAGATCCTTCGCCGTCCTACGCTGCTCCGGCTTCGCCTACGCAGCTCCGGCGGTTCAGGATGACAATTGATACAATTCCGCGCTTCCATGGACGTCCCCCCATCTCGTAGCGCGTTCGCCCGTCGCGCTCGGTGAGTATGCCTGGCTGGTACCTGCTGCTCGCCTTGCTGTTCATCATTGCGAACGGATTCTTCGTCGCTGCTGAATTCGCAATCATCAAAGTGCGTCCGACGCAGCTCGCCGAGATGGCGGCTGAGGGGAGCACGCGCGCGCGGATGGCGCGGCGCATCATCAAGAAACTCGACAGCTATCTTTCCGCCACGCAGCTCGGCGTAACACTCGCCTCGCTCGCGCTGGGATGGGTCGGCGAGCCGGCCTTCGCGAGTCTCATCGAGCCGCGGCTGGCGTTTCTCGGCGTCTACAGCATCGCGGTCGCGCACACCATCGCCGCCTCGATCGCCTTCATCGCCATCTCTTCGCTGCACATCATCATGGGCGAGCTCGGCCCGAAGTACCTGGCCATCGACAAGACCCTCGGCACGGCGCTCTGGTCGGCGCATCTGCTGCGCGCGTTTTACGTGCTGATGTACCCGATCATCTGGATGCTGAACCGCACCACGAACGCGGTGTTGCGCGTCGTCGGCATCAAGCCGGCCAGCGACACGGAGATGGTGCACTCGCAGGAGGAGCTGCGCCTGATCCTCGCCCACTCGGAGAAGGCCGGGATTCTCTCCGAGGAGAACCGCGAGATCATCGAAGGCGTCTTCCAGTTTTCGAAGCGGACGGCGCGGCAGATCATGGTGCCGCGCACCGACGTCTCTGTCCTCTCCACCCTGAAATCGATCGAAGAAAATCTCGAGATCATCCGCATCACGCGCCACACGCGTTACCCGCTGTGCGACGGTACGCTCGATCAAACGATCGGACTGATCCACGTGAAGGATCTTTTCCTCGCCCAGCTCCGCGGACCGGGACGCACGATGATGGAGCTGAAGCGCGACGTGCTGTTCGTGCCGGAGAACTCGACAGTCGAAGCGTTGCTCTCGCAGTTCATCGAGCACAAGACGCACATGGCCATCGTGCTCGACGAGTACGGCGGCGCGTCCGGCATCGTGTCGCTGGAGAACATCACCGAGGAGCTGTTCGGGCAGATTCAGGACGAGTTCGATCGCGAGCGGCCGGAGATCGAGCCGCTCGGAAACGGACGGTACCGCGTGCGCGGCGATTACCTGATCGAGGATCTCGCGGACCGGTTGAAAGTCGACGTTGGCGAGCCGGCGGAGGAGACGATCGGCGGTTACGTTGCGGCGCGGCTGGGACGCGAAGTCGTTCCCGGCGACCGGACGCAACTGGGCGATTTATCGATTGAAGTTCTGGACGCGGAACGCTTCCGCGTGCGCTGGGTGATCGTGCAGACGCAGATGCCGCCGATCGAAGAAGCGGAAGAGAGCGAGGCGCCGTAAGTAGCGCCTCGCCAGTTGATTACGAGCGTTTGAAGACGCCGGTCAGCGATCGCCAGGCGCGATGCAACATCCCGCCGCGATCGTGCTCGTGCACCTCCTGATTGTGCCGCGCAATACGTGCATCTTTGAGGATTCGATCCGTCTGCTGAATACGCATTTGGACTCTCCTTTCAGATGCAAATAACTGCAAGGACTGCGCCTTCGGCGACTAATCCGAGTGGCGCGGACGCGGCGGTGGCGTCACTTCGTCCTCATCCTTGTTCGTGATCAGCGCCTCGTCGTGGAAGGCGCAGACGATCTCGCAGACGCGCTTCGGGTCGTCGACGACATGCAGGCTGTCGACGTCCTCTTTCGTGATGTTGTTCGCCGCGAGCACGGACTTGCGCAGCCAGTCGATCAGGCCGCCCCAGTAGTCGCTGCCGAAAAGGATCACGGGAAAGTTTGTGATCTTCTTCGTCTGGATGAGCGTCAGCGCGCCCATCAGCTCGTCGAGCGTGCCGAAGCCGCCGGGGAAGGTGATGAACGCCTCTGAGTACTTCACGAACATCGTCTTGCGCACGAAGAAGTAGCGGAAGGTCATCGCCTTGTCGACGAACTCGTTGATCTTCTGCTCGAACGGCAGTTCGATGTTGCAGCCGATCGAGAGCGCCCCCGCCTGCCGCGCGCCCTTGTTGGCTGCCTCCATGATTCCGGGACCGCCGCCGGTGATGACGGCGAAGCCCGCCTTGCCGAGAAGCTCGGCGGTTTTCACTGCGGCGCCGTAGTACTCGTTAGCCAGTTGCGTTCGCGCCGATCCGAAGATGGTGACGGCGGGATAAACGTCCGCGAGATGGTCGAAGCCGGCGACAAACTCGCTGGTGATACGCAGCACGCGCCACGACTCACTCTGCAGAACTTCCTGCCGCGTCGGCCGGTCGAGCAGCTTGCGGTCCTCGAGCGCCTCGCGCGGCTTCGGCGGAATGTGGATTTCCTGATTAGGCGGTTGATCAACGTCCATGCGCGGGCATTATGCAGGGGACGTGCGCGTCGACTCGTCTAATTGCGAGCCGCTAGCGGTATCGCTTTCCTGGGCGGAAGGCGCACCAGCCGATCTCGATAGATTGTCTCCTGCTCTTTTTTCAGGTAGAGGAAGAGGTCATCGAGAGTCGTTCCCGCTTCATCCATCATTTCCTGACGTCGTTCGCGAGTCTCTGCAACGATAGGATCTTCAGACATGATCAACCTTCCATCATGAGCTCTTCGGGCGTGACGATCGTCGGCGGCTCGAAGCCCATGTCACGACTCAGCCCGCTTACCGCTCGCTGCACAATACCGTTAGCGATGTGCGTGCAATTCCACGTCAGCAGAAAGTCCATGCCGTTCACCGTGGCTATCGCGATGTGCGCAGCGTCGGCCGCAGCCTTCTGCGGCAAAGCCGCCGTTCGGAGAATCTCCGCGGCGAGCGCACGTGCCTGATCATCGGCTTCGAGGATGGGAAGTGATTCGACATACCCAAGACGCAGTTCGGCCGATTGGGGATTGCCTCGGCGGATTTCGGTGAGAACCTCGACGGAGACATACAGCTCAAATCGTGACCGGCGGCGCTCCCACCACTCCCGCGTGATCTGTTGATGCGCGGTCGCGATGACATCGCGATCCGGACGAGGACGGGCAGCCAGATAGCTGATGACGCTCGATTCGAGGTAGACCTTCGGCAGTTCCACTCAACTGCACCGTAGCTGAAGTTGAAGCCAATCGGAAGTGCCGAAGGTCGATTGCCTACGGCCGCAGCTTGATCACCGCGGTCTCCACGAGCTTGTCGCCGGGGAGGTCGCGCTGCCAGGCGGTCGCTTTCACGCTGTCGCTCTGGGACATCGTGCCGAACGACGTGCGCACTTTGTAGCGGATGGTCGAGTCTTCGCCGGGCTGCAGGTTGCCAAGGGTGTAGTGGTAGACGTTCGAGCCGGGGTCTTGGGTCATCGTCACGCCGCGCTCGTGCGTTTCGTCGAGCACGATCAGTTGCGGCGGGAGCTCGACGTCGAGCAGGACGTCGCGGACGCTGTTTACTCCGCGGCTGCCGAGGACGATGTCGAGATTGTCTTCACCGCGGTCGGGGAGATCTTTCGGATGATTGATGTTCACTTTCAGAAGCTGGCCGCGTGACGTCACCGCCATGCCGCTCGTCTTGCAGCCGGCGGCGATGACGAACAAGGCCACCACGGCCGCGGCAGCAATCGTTAAAGAGCGATTCGATTTCATTCACTTCTCCTTGCCCGGCAACTCTGCAAGGAACAGTCCCGGCGGGTTGCTGAGTTGCTAGGTTGCTGAGTTGCTGGGTGTTCATTGACCCGTTGCACGAAGATGCAAGAGGTTGAGTTGTTCCTCCTTGACTCAGCAACCCAGCAACTTAGAAACTTAGCAACCCACCATAGGCACCGCACTTGCGATAAAAGACTGTTCCGCATGGCGTACTACCTCGGCGTCGACGGCGGCGCGTCGAAAACGGCAGCGCTGGTCACGGACGACTCGGGCCGCGCGCTCGGCGACGGCCTGGCCGGTCCGTCCAATCATCTGCGCGTCGGCATCGAGACCGCTGCGCGCAACATCGAGCGGGCCGTGAACAAAGCGCTCGTCGCCGCCGACGTGGCCAGCCGCGAGATTGCCTGGACCTATTGCGGCATCGCCGGCGCCGATCATCCCGCGCATCGCCAGGAAGTGGTCGATTCGCTGAGCGTCTTCTTCCCGCGCGGCAACTTCACCGTCGACAACGACGCGCGCATCGCGCTCTCCGGCGCGATCGGGTTCGGCGCCGGCGTGGTCGTCATCGCCGGCACCGGCTCGGTCGCCATCGGCCGCAACGAGGCGGGAGACGAGGCGCGCGCCGGCGGCTGGGGTCCGATCGTCGGCGACGAAGGAAGCGGCTACTTCATCGCCCGCGCCGGCCTCGGCGCGATCCTTCGCGCGTACGACGGCCGCGGCCCGGCGACGTCGATGACCGACCTGCTCAAGCGCGACTACGACATGGCGCCTTCCGACTTGCCGCGCTTCGTCTACGGCCAGGCAACGCACGCGGATGACATCGCCCGCGTCGGCAAACTCGTCATCGATGCAGCCGACAACGGCGATGCCGTGGCCGGCGAGATCGTGGAACGCGCCGGCAGCGAGCTGGCGAAAGCGGTGCTCGCGGTCGCGCAGCGGCTCGGGCTGACGCCATCGGACTTCCCGATCGCCTACGTCGGCGGCGCGTTCAACGCCGGCGAAACGCTGCTGGAGCCGATGCGTGTGGCTGTCCTCGCTGCCGCGCCGCACGCGCGCGTCGTCCCGCCGGCACATACGCCGGTGGAAGGGGCGGCGCGGATGGCGATCCGCGCCGCGACGAATCCGCGTCCTACGCGCGCCGGAGTTTAGAAGCGCAGCGATATCCCCCCGGACAAGATCAAGGGATTGATCTTCGCGTCCAGGACGACGGGAACGATCGGAATCGTTCCCGTCGGATACACGGCGTTGGCGGATGCGCGCAGCGGCACATACTTGCCATCCGCCGTGAACGCCAGCCTCCGCGAAATGCGAAACGAGACTCCGGCATTGAGCGCCAGGCCGGCTTTATCGTTCACGTTGATCTGACTGACAGTGCCGTTCCCGAAAACATCGGCCTTGTCGAACAACACGTACGCCACGCCGGCGCCGACATACGGATCGACGGCGCCGGCCGGAGCGAAGTGCCACTGCAGCACACCGGAGAGCGGCGTCATGCGCGTGCCGCTGGTGGCGTAGGAGGCTCCGGTGGCAGCGCGGAGTGTCGTTTTCGTCTGTGCCCGCACGACGTCGAACGCGGCGGAGAGATGATCTCCGAAGAAAACGTTCGCGCCGATTCCATATCCGAGCTTGCCCTTGTAATCGACGTCGAAGAGCTGAACAGCCGCCGGCGAATTGGGCGACGTATGGCTGCTGTTCGGATTGACCCACGCCGCCCAGCCGGTGATATCGAACGCACGGTCGGCGGCAAGCGCCGGCACCGCGGCGATAAGGCTGAAAACGAGTGCGATGCGAAGGACCATGATCATTAGAAGCGCAGCGTCAGTCCGCCGGAGAAGATCACCGGATTGATTTTCACCTTCGTCGTGGCAGTACCGTTCGTGAAGACGGCCTTGGCGGACGATTTCAGCGGGACGTACTTGCCGTCGACCGTGATCCCGAACATGCGCGAGAGGCGGAAGCCGAGTCCGCCGTTGACCGCCAGTCCGACGTCGTCTTTGAAGTCGATGCGATTGAGGTTTGGCGTACCGAAGACGTTGGCCCGTTCGAACAGGACGTACGCCGCGCCTGCGCCGATGTACGGATCGACGAATCCGCTCGGCGCAAAGTGCCACTGCAGCACCGCCGTCAGGGGCGTCATGCGGAAACCGTTGGTGAACGCTCCTCCGCCGCTGGGCCGCGGCCGGAGAGTCGCCTCCGGACGTACCTGCACGACGTCGAACGCGGTCGAGACATGGTCTCCGAAAAAGATGTTCGCCCCGATCCCGTAGCCGAGCTTGCCGTTGAAATCGATATTGAACGGCTGGTTGGGAGTCGGCGAGTTGAACGTCCCGCTGCTGTTCGGATCGACCCACGCGGCCCATCCGGTGAGATCAAAGGTGCGATCGGCAGCAAACGCGGGAACAGCGATGATGCAACTGAGAACGACGGCAATGCGTATCCACTTCATTGGCGTAAAACCTCCGGCTTGCGCCAGAAGCAAAACGTGTGACCTCAGCAGTACGTCTAACAGGCGATTTCGTAAGGGAAAGGTAGCAATTCGTCTAGAATCGCCACACCGTCTAAGACACGCATGGTTGCCGCTGCGGCACGCGCATGAACTGGGAGACCTTCTTCCTCGACAATCTTCGGCTCATCGAGCGCGCGACCGCGTTCGTATGCCGGAAGAACGGCCTCACGGGCGCCGATGCCGAGGATTTCGCCTCGTCGGCGAAGGTGAAGCTGATTGAGGATGACTACGCGGTCTTTCGCAAGTTCGAGCACAAATGCTCGCTGCCGACGTATCTGACCATCGTCATCCAGCGCCACTACCTCGACCAGAAGATCCACGAATGGGGCAAATGGCGGCCTTCGATGCGCGCCCGGCAAGGGGGAGATGCGGCCATCTTTCTGGAACGCCTGATCAGCCGCGACGGCATGGGGATGGCGGAAGCCGCGACGATTGTCCGTCAAAAGTTTACGGAGCTCGATTCTCGGGCGTTGGAATCGCTGGCCACGTCGATCGTGGTGCGCCAGCCGCGCAGGCAAGCGAAAGTCGAGCGGACGGAGGAGATGCGCGAGCCCGCGTCGGAGGCATCTGCGGAAAACGAGTTGCTGAGCGGCGAGCGCGAAGTTGCAGCGCGCCGCGCCAGCGCGGTATTGAACCGCGAGCTCGAACGCCTGCCGGCTGAGGACCGCCTGATCATGAAACTGCGATTCATCGATGCGATGAAAGTCTCGACGATGGCAAGAATGCTTCACGCTGACCAGAAGCAGCTCTACCGCCGTATCGACCGCCTGGTGGCGGCCCTGCGCGAAGCCCTGCTTGCCGCCGGCGTGGGGATGCGAGACATTGGCGACATGCTCACCCACGGCGCGGACGCGCTGCACATCGAATTCAGCGCCCCGGATCTCGCGCAGCAGGTGCCTCCATGACGATGCTCCTCGCCCACCCCGCCGCCGAAGACCTCGGCCGCTTCGTCGAAGGAACACTGCCGGACAACGAACGCGGCGAAGTCGTCGCGCACATCGCCGATTGCGATGAGTGCCGGATCCTGGTCGTCGATTCCGCGGAGTTCATCGAGCCGGCGAAGAAGGAGAGTCCGCGCTGGTGGGCAGCAGTTGCTGCGTCGATTTTGATTCTTGCTGGCGGCGGATACTTTTGGCAGCAGTCGCGTGATCCACTTGCGCCGGTGATCGAAGCGTCTGCACAGTTGCCGAACAGGCCCATCGAACCGCGCCTGACCAAGTTCACTTACCTCCCTCGGAACACCATGCGAGGTTCCGGCGATGAAGAAGTTAACATTCCGGCAACCTTGGTAGAGAGCAGAGCTGGAGAGATCATCGAGCGATCGAACAACGCTACGCGGGCCGTCGCGTCAAGAGGCGATGATCCGAAGGTTCTCCATGCTTTGGGCGTCGCACACCTCCTTACCGCGGCGCTGGCTCGAAATGAGGACGTAAAGAACATTCGGATCGAGCGAATCATGGCAATTGTCGATCTAGAGTCAGCAGCCAAACGCGAGCCGACAAATGTCAGCTATCAGAATGACGCCGCTGCCGCGTTGCTCTGCACTGGAGATCCTCGGCAGCGTCAGCTCGCAATCGCTCACCTAGATAAGGCGTTGCTGCTCGACCCTCGATCTCCCGAAGCGTTGTTCAATCGCGCTATCGCTCTTCGCGATGCAAAGTCAAGAGAAGCCGTTCCCGCCTTCAGTCGCTATCTCGAAGTCGATTCCACATCTAAATGGGCGGATGAAGCGCGAAGTAATCTGGATTTGCTGCAGCCACTACCCCTCCCCTGAATTTCCCCGCGTTACACTTCGTTCTCCACCACTTCGATGTTCGACAAGTTCCACGATGAATGCGGGGTCTTCGCCGTTCTCAACCATGAGAACGCGGCGAACATCGTTTACCTCGGGCTTTACGCGCTGCAGCATCGCGGTCAGGAGAGTGCGGGGATTGCTTCGGTTTCGTCGGACCGGCGGCGGTCGGAGACGAATATCGGCGAAGCGATCGGATCGAGCGGCGCGGGGGAGCAGATCATCGCGCCGGGAACGCCGCAGATTCACTCCGAAAAGGAGATGGGGTACGTCGCCGAGATTTTCACCGAGGAGCGGTTGCGGAGGCTGCCGGGGGATATCGCCATCGGGCATGTCCGCTACTCCACGGCCGGCGGATCGATGCTTTGCAACGCGCAGCCGCTCGTCGCTTCGACGAGCAAGGGTCCGATCGCGCTGGCGCACAACGGGAACCTGGTCAACGGCGCGCAGATCCGGCGGAGGCTGGAGGCGGACGGCGCGATTTTCAACACGATGTCGGACACCGAGGTCATCGTGCATCTCATCGCGCGATCGAAAGAGCGCGATCTCGAAAGTGCGCTCGTCGATGCGCTCTCGCAGGTCAAAGGCGCGTACTCGATCGTCGTCCTAGCACCGGGCCGCGTTTACGCCGCGCGCGATTCCTATGGATTCCGCCCCCTCGTCCTCGGCAGCCTCGGCGAATCGATCGTCGTCTCGTCCGAAACGTGCGCGTTCGATCTGATCGAAGCGCGGACGATCCGCGAAGTACGCGCCGGCGAAGTCATCGCCATCGAATGCGGCGATCCGCTGCCGCGCGTTCGCGTCGTGCACGAATTCACCGGGCCTCGCGAGGCGCGCTGCATCTTCGAGCACGTCTACTTCGCGCGCCCCGACTCCGTCATCTTCGGCAACAACGTCGCGGAAGTGCGCAAGCGCTTCGGCGCACAACTGGCGCGGGAACATCCGATCGACGCCGACGTCGTCATTCCCGTCCCCGACTCCGGCGTCTTCGCGGCGCTCGGCTACGCGCACGAGTCGGGGATTCCGTTCGAGTTCGGACTGGTGCGCAATCACTACGTCGGCCGCACGTTCATCGAGCCGAAGCAATCGATCCGCAGTTTCGGCGTGAAAGTGAAACTGAATCCCGTGCGCGAGATCGTCGAAGGCAAGCGCATCGTGCTAATCGACGACTCCATCGTCCGCGGCACGACGTCGAAAAAGATCGTGCGGATGCTGAAGGACTTCGGCGCGCGGGAAGTACACATGCGCATCTCCTCGCCGCCGACGACCGGCCCTTGCTACTACGGAATCGATACGCCGCAGCGCCGCGATCTGATCGCCAGCGCGCAGTCGGTCGACGAAATCCGCGACTTCATCGAGGCCGACTCGCTCGGCTACTTATCCGAAGAGCGCATGCTCGCGGCTGTCCAGAACGACGATGATCCGCGCCGTCTCTACTGCACCGCGTGCTTCACCGGGAAGTACCCGGTCGTTCACGAGGAAGCGGAGGCGGCGGCCGCGATGTCATCCTGAGCGGAAGCGAAGGATCTCAAGATGCGCAGCTTTCAAATGGCGCAATGTTTAGGCCGCGTATCTTGAGATCCTTCGCTTCGCTCAGGATGACAGGGACGCGTGCGAGCGCACGGCGCGGCTGGCGAATACGTGCGGCGTCATTCGCTCCGGCAGCGCCGCGGCTGATACCGCGCGGCTGAAGAGGTAGCCCTGCGCGGCGTCGCAGTTGCGGTGGCGGAGGAATGCGAGCTGCTCCTCGGTCTCGACGCCTTCCGCGATGACGCGCAGTTTCAACGCGCGGGCGATACCGACGACAGCGGAGACGATCGCGGCGTCGCCTTCGCTCGTGGCGAGGTCGCGGATGAAGGCGCGATCGACCTTGACCGCTGTGATTGGGAAACGCTTCAGGTAGTTGAGCGACGAGTAGCCGGTGCCGAAATCGTCGATCGCGATCGAAACGCCGAGGTCGCGCAGTGACTGCAGGACTTCGACCGTCGTTTCCGCGCTCTGCATCGCCGCGGTTTCGGTGATCTCCAGCTCCAGCGATCCAGCGTCGAGGCCCGTTTCCGCAAGGACGTTGCGGACACATTGCACGATGTCGTATTGCTGGAACTGGCGCAGCGAAAGGTTGACCGACATCATCGGTAGACCGAGGCCGTCGACTTGCCACGCGCGCATCTGCGCACACGCGGTGCGCAGCACCCACTCGCCGAGCGGCAATATCAGACGGCTCTCCTCGGCCAACGGGATGAACGCCGACGGATGCACGAGCCCGCGCTCCGGATCGTTCCAGCGCACCAGCGCTTCGACGCCGATGACGCTGCCCGTCGAGAGGCTGACCTGCGGCTGGTAATGCAGCTCGAGCTGACCTTCGACGATCGCGCGACGAAGCCGAGTCTCCAGCGAGAGCCGCTCGACGGCGCGGCGCTTCATGTCGTCGGTGCAGAGCTGGTACGTGTTGCGGCCTGCTTCCTTGGCGCGGTACATCGCGCTGTCGGCATTGCGCAGCAGCGACTCCGCATCCGTGCCGTCGTTCGGATACAGCGCGATGCCGATGCTGGCGGAGACTTCGATCGACGTGCCGGCGATCGGCAACGGCTGCTCGATCGCGGCGATCAGTTTCTCCGCGACGCCGATGGCATCTTCGGGTTGCCGCAGTTCCGCCAGGATGATGGTGAACTCGTCGCCGCCGAGACGGGCGACCGTATCGTCGTCGCGGACGTTGGCGCGAAGGCGACGCGCCATTTCCAGCAGCAACTCGTCGCCGGCTTCGTGGCCGAGGGTGTCGTTGATCGACTTAAAGTGATCGAGATCGACGAACATCACCGCCAGCGGCTTGCCGGATCGGCGCGCGCGCGAAAGGCTCTGCGTCAGGCGATCGGTGAAAAGTTTCCGGTTCGGCAGGTTCGTGAGCACATCGTGATACGCATGGAACTCGATCTGTTCCTCGGCCCGCTTCCGGTCGCTGATGTCGACGACGGTGGTGTGGATGCGGTCTCCAGCCAGCGTCAGGTTCTTCAGCGCCCAGATCGATTGGCCATCCTTCTTCCGCAGTTCGACTTCGACGCTGTTGAGGGTCATCGCGTCCGACAGCATCGACAGGAGCTCGGCGCGTTCGGCCGGGCGGACGAACAGCGTGCCGGCGTCGCGCCCGATCAACTCTGACCGCGCGTAGCCGAGCATTGCTGCGTACGTCAGGTTGCAGTCGATGATCGCGCCGTCGAGCTGTGTCACGCAGACACCGGCCGCATTCTGCTCAAACAGCAGGCGATAGCGAAGCTCCGATTCGCGGAGCGCGGCTTCGCCGGCGAAGCGCGCGGTGACGTCGCGAAAACTCCACACGCGAACGTTGGCCATGCCTTCCACCGCGCGTCCGATCGAATAGCGCTCGAAACGGCGCCCGTCTTTGAACTCCAGCAGCTCGAAGCTCTCCGCCTCCGGCTGCGCATAAAGCGCGTCCACCGTGCGCAGAAAGTGATGAGGATCGAGAAGCTGTTCGAGAACGTAGCCGATGAGGCCGCGGTCATCCGCCGATTCGAGAAGCTCGGCCGGAATGCGCCACATCTCCACGAAGCGCTGGTTGTACGTGAGGATGCGGCCGCCGTCGCCGATGACGAGAATGCCGTCCGCCGTGGACTCGAGCGTCGACTCGAGCAGCGTCACGGCCCGTCTCACTTCGCGCTCGGCATCCTTCTGCTCGCGCATATCGCGGCCGAGGATGACGACGCCCGCCGGCTCGCCGTGATGGACGACGGGAGCGAGCGACATCATCAGATCGACCGGATGACCATCGGACGCGGCAAAGCGACGCTCCATGTTGCGGATGCTGCGGCGGCGGAGCGACTCGGTGAACGGATCACCGTCCGGCGTGACCAGCAGCTCATCGAACTGCCGCCCGACCAGCGTCTCCGCGCGATATCCGAGGACGCGTTCCGCGGCGGCGTTGGCGAACTCGATGCGGCCATCGCGATCGCAGACGAAGAGAACGTCCGCCATCGTGCCGATGATCTCGCGCGCCGCGAGCGACGGCGTGATCGCCACGAGGTCGTATTTGCGAAACGCGATGGCGACGATGACCACGAAGCCGAGCAGCGGGATGTAGCCGAACGGATATACCGCGATGCCGAACTTCGGCAGGTAATCGACGCAGCCGAGGTACGCGACGGCGAATGCGAGGAGGAGCAGGCGAATGCGTTTCTTCTCCACGCCGCGCGACTTCGGATACGCGCGCAGGAACTCGACCATCGATGCGATCAGATAGCCGAAGAAAAACAGCAGGAACGGCGGCGCGACGAGAAGGCTGTAGCGCGGATAGAAGCCCCACCAGTATTGCTGCACGCGTTCGACGAGCACGCCGGTCACGCCGAGGAAGGAGAAGACCGAGGCCATTGCCCACGCCGCTACGATTGCGCCGCGGCGCGCCTTGCCGATACGCAGCATCTCCGCGGTGAAGTGGTAGATCGCCGGCGCCAGAAACGGCACGCCGAGGTAGGCGGCGCGCGACCAGAACAACGCGGTGGCCGCGTCTTTCGCGGAGTACATGAACGTAAACGCGATCAGCCACACCGAGGCCGCCGCCGTCAGCGCGAAAAATGCCGCGGCCACGCGCGACATGCGGCGCGCCAGCACGCTCGTGCCGAAGACCAGCATCAGCGTGGCCGTGACGGGTATCGGCACCGCAAACGGCGAAAACCCGTAGCGGGTCGGATCAAGAATGTGGAGCAACGAACCTCGCGATCTCTTGGAAGGCGACAGTTTGCAGGAGACGCAAGCGTTTGTCGAACCGGAAGCGGCGATAATCCGTGCTCATGCCTTCGGTCGTCATCGTTGGTGCGGGTGTCATCGGCGCGAGCATCGCGTATCACCTCGCCTCACGCGGAGTGCGCGACGTCGTCGTCCTCGATCGCGGCGATGCGCCTGGAGCCGGCAGCACGCCGCGGGCGACCGGCGGCTTCCGCGCACAATTCGCGACGTCCGCGGACATCGCGCTGTCGCTGCTGTCGCGCGAGAAATTGCGGCGCTTCGAAGAGGAAATCGGCGTCGACTCCGGCTACCGGCCGTACGGCTATCTCTTCATCGCCCGCAGCGAACAGGCGATGGCGCAGTTGCGGCTCGCGAACGAGTTGCAGCAGGCCTGCGGACTTACCGAAGCGCGCGTAATCGATGCGGAGGAAGTGCGCAGGATCAATCCCGCTGTCGACGATGACGCGATCGTCGGCGGCACCTTCTGCCCGACCGACGGTTTCATCCGCGCGATGAAAATCCTCGGCGGTTACGTCGCGGCCTCGCAGCGCCTCCGCGTCCGTTACGAATTCGGCGTGACGGTTCGCGGCATGCGCACGGAAGGCGATCGCATCATCGCGCTCGAAACCTCGCGCGGCGAGATGCACGCGGATGTTTTCATCAATGCCGCGGGTGCGTGGGCGGGGACGTTCGGAATCGACGTGCCGGTCGCGCCGCTGCGGCGGCAGGTGGCGGCGACGATCGAGACGGACATCCTCTCCGACACGATGCCGATGACGGTGTGGGCGGACGACGGCTTTCACTTCCGCGTCCGCGACCGCCGCGTACTTTTACTCTGGCCCGATTCGCCGCCGTCGAATTTCGATACGAGCTTCGACGCCGACTCCTGGCTGCCGCACGTGCTCGAGTTTACGAACGCCCGCGTGCCGATCCTGCGCAATGTGCCGATCGATCCGGACGCATGCTGGGCCGGGCTTTACGAGATGTCGCCCGACCACCACGCCATCCTCGGCCGCGCTCCCGCTCTGACGAATCTGTATCTCGCAAACGGCTGCTCCGGTCACGGAGTCATGCACGCGCCGGCGATCGGTCAGGTGATCGCGGAGTTGATCATCGATGGACGAGCGACGATCGATATCAATTCGCTGCGCCCTTCGCGATTCGCGGAAGGCGAAGGCATCTCCGCTTCTTCGCTCCTCTAAAAAAATCTCTGCGCCCTCTGCGCCTCTGCGGTGGTTTCCTTTCCAACACCCCGCGCATCCAATCGCGCATGAAACGACTGGACCCGCGGCTCTACCAGATCGGCGCGCTCACAATCCTCCTGATCTACGGCATCTTCGCGCTGAACTTCGACGTCACCCTCTTCCGCGCCGCCCTCCTCGTCGCAACCGCCATCGCCACGCAGGCGAGCTTCGCGCGGATGACGAACATCGCATTCGATCCGCGCAGCGCTGCGATTTCGGGATTGTCGCTGGCGCTGCTGCTGCGCGCTGAATCGATCTGGCTGCTGGTCGCAGGAGCCGTGATTGCGGTCGGCAGCAAGTTTGTGATTCGCGTCCGAGGCAAGCACGTTTTCAATCCGACGAACGGGGCGATCGTCGCGCTGATGCTGCTGTCGAATCGCGTCTGGGTTTCGCCGGGACAGTGGGGCAACGTCGCCTTCTTCGGATTTCTCATCACCTGCATCGGCGGACTTGTCGTCAACCGCGCGGCGCGCAGCGACGTTACCTACGCCTTCATCATCTTCTGGAGTGCGCTCGTCATCGGACGCTCGCTGTGGGTCGGCGAGCCGCTGACGATTCCGATTCACCGGCTGGAGAACGGCGCGCTGCTGCTCTTCACCTTCTTCATGATCTCGGATCCGAAGACGACGCCCGACTCGCGCGCGGGGCGGATCCTCTTCGCCGCGCTCGTGGCGTTCGGCGGCTGGTACATCAACTACCGCCTCTTCCGCACGAACGGGATTCTCTGGTCGCTCGCCGGTACGGCGCTGCTCGTGCCGTTGATCGACCTCGCATTGCCCGCAGCACGTTATTCGTGGGGTCGCGGAGTCTCGCGGTTGCGCGATCTCGCGGCCCCGCCCCACCCCGAGACCGCGCAACCGCGCGACCTCGCAACCGCATAGGAGGCAGTCATGCCGAAACGTACGTTCATCCTCATCCTCACGTTGTTCGCCGCAACGCAGGCTCACGCGTTCTGCGGTTTCTACGTCGCCAAGGGCGACACGAAGATTTTCAACCGCGCATCGCAGGTGGTCATCGTTCGCGATCAGGACCGCACCGTCATGACCATGGCGAACGATTTTCAGGGAAGTGCGCGCGACTTCGCCGTCGTCATTCCGGTGCCGACGAAGATCGAACGTGGACAGATTCACGTCGCCGAAAAGGCGCTCATCGATCATCTCGACGCCTACTCTTCGCCGCGCCTCGTCGAATACTTCGATCCCGATCCGTGCGCGCCTCCGATGCCGATGTTGCAAATGGCGCCGGCGGGAGCGGTGTCGGAGTCGATTACCGTCAGGGACTCAGCCAGCCGTGCAAAGAGTCTCGGCGTTACGATCGAGGCGAAGTACACCGTCGGCGAGTACGACATCCTCATCCTCTCCGCGAAGCAGAGCAGCGGGCTGGAAACGTGGCTCGTCGAGAACGGCTACACCATGCCGAAAGGTGCCGCGTCCGTCCTCGGCAGCTACATCCGCCAGAACATGCACTTCTTCGTGGCCAAGGTGAATCTTCGCGAGCGGGCCAAACTCGGATTCAACTATCTCCGGCCGCTGCAGGTCGCGTACGAGTCGCCGAAGTTCATGCTGCCGATCCGCCTCGGCACGGTGAATTCGAACGGCGCGCAGGAGCTGTTCGTCTACGTCATCACCAACAACGGCCGCGTCGAGACGACGAACTACCGCACGGTGAAACTGCCGAGCGACGTCGACATCCCGCTCTTCATCCGCAAGGATTTCGCGCCGTTCTACAAAGCGCTTTTCAGCGAGCAGGTCAAGCGCGAGGACATGAGCGCCGTCTTCCTCGAATACGCCTGGGACATGGGGTGGTGCGATCCGTGCGCGTCCGAACCGTTGTCGGGCGATGAACTGAAAAAGCTCGGCGTCTTCTGGCTCGATACGAACGGCAGCATCTTCCTCACGCGGCTGCACGTCCGCTACGACCGCGCGCACTTCCCCGAGGATCTCGTGTTCCAGCAGACGGGAGATCAGCGCCAGTTCCAGGCGCGCTACGTCCTTCACCATCCCGCGAAGACCGGCGACTGCAGCGCGGCCATCGCGTACCGGCGCGAGTTGCGCCAACGGCAGGAGCACGAAGCGCAGAACGCGGCCGAGCTGACCGGCTGGAGCGTCGATGAGATGCGCCGGAAGATGCACATCGACACCGCCAGCGTCACCCCCGCCGAAAAGAAGTGGTGGGAAAAGATCTGGTGATGTTCACCGTTCGCTGACGAACTCGCGGCGAGGCAGTGCGTACATTGGCGCATTCGAAAGGAGAAGCCAATGAAACACTTCCTCGCCGCAGCGGCCGTGGCCCTGACGGCCATCGGCGCGTTCGCGCAGAACATCACTCTCCCTCCCTCCGGTGGCAACGAACGAGCGACCGTCACGCAGCACATCGGACCGGTCGTCGTTTCCATCGACTACAGCAGTCCGCACGTGCACAGCCCGCAGGGGCAGGATCGCCGCGGCAAAATCTGGGGCGGCCTCGTTCCGTGGGGCATGGCCAACCTCGGCTTCGGCACTTGTAAAGAATGTCCGTGGCGCGTCGGCGCGAACGAGAACACCGTCTTCACTACGTCGAACGACATCCAGGTCAACGGCTCCACGCTGCCGGCCGGATCGTACGCGCTCTTCGCCATCCCCCAGCAGGACGAGTGGACGTGGATTTTCTCGAAGAACCACACGTCGTGGGGCAGCTTCTTCTACGACCCCGCAGAGGATGCGCTGCGCGTGAAGGCGAAGCCGGAGAAGGCTGAGTATCGCGAAGTGCTCACCTTCGACTTCACCGAACGGAAAGACGATCGCGCCACCGTCGCGATGAAGTGGGAAGAGCTGGCAGTTCCGATCGAGATCACCGTTCCGAACGCCTCCGATCTCTACGTCGCCACGCTCGCCAATGAACTGCGCAACTCGCCCGGCTTCACGGACGCGTCGTGGCAGCAGGCGGCGCGTTACGCGCTCGACAACAAACATCCCGCCGAGGGGCTGCAGTGGGCGGAACGGTCGATCAATCCGGCCGGCGGCATCGGCAGAAAGAACTTCACCAACCTCATGACGCTCGCCGACGCGCAGGAAGCGAACGGTAAGGCCGCCGACGCCGCGAAGACCCGCGAAGAGGCGATGAACGATCCATCCGCGACCGTCTTCGATCTGCATGGCTACGGCCGGCAGCTTCTCGCCAAGGGCAAGAAAGAGGAAGCGCTGAAAGTCTTCCAGCTCAACGCCAAGCGCAATCCGGGAGTCTGGCCGACGAACGGTGGACTGGCGCGCGGCTACTCCGCGGCGGGCAACTACGCCGAGGCGCTGAAGTACGCGAAGCTCGCGCTCGCGCAGGCGCCGGACGCGGCCAACAAGAAGAATCTCGAGGGGATGATCAAGAAGCTCGAGGCCGGCCAGGACATCAACTAATAACTGTCGATCGTCATCGAACTTGAAAAGGCCCGCCGATCGCCGGCGGGCCTTTTTGTTGTCCATTTGCCGTCATATGGCTGAAGTAGGCGCGAAATCCGCATTCGTCGCGACGCAGTTTGGTAGCGTTGCTACCAGCTTCAGCGAATTTACGACGAATGGGAGAGAAGTTCATGCCGAATCGCGCACGCGTTGCAATCGTCGCTCTCGTGGTCGCCCTCTTCTCCGTAGCTCTTTTTGCCCAGACCACCTACTACTTCAAAGGCGATCCCGCCGATCAGGTCAATAAGGTCGCCAACGACACCGCCAGCGGCACGATCGGAACCGCGACGTTCGACACCTCGCCGCCGACCGGCACCGCTCCGGTCACGCAGATCGGCAGCCAGTTCACGAACGAGGACTACGTCGGCAATCCGCTCGGCATCTACTGGTCCGGCGCGTACACCGGCACCGTCTCCGGCGTCCTCGACCTGAAGTGGTACTGGTCGACGCAGAACCCCGAGACGATCGCGCTCGGAGGCGCCGTTTCCGTCAGCGTCTTCGCCGACCCCGATTACGCAGCCGACCGCGGCCAGCCGCAGAAGCTCATCGGCCGCGTCATCGTTCCCCTCACCGGCATCAGCGCGGCTCCGACACTGATCGAGAGCCAGGTCCCGGTCAGCGGCACGATCAACAGCACGCTGCTCATCCAGGTCGTTCCGCAGTTCTCCGACTCCGGCAATGGCATCAACGTCTTCTACAACTCGACGACGACGCCCTCCAGCTTCACCTTCCACTCCGCGCCGCAGCGCGTTCCGTTCCCGGCAGCCACTCCGGCGTCCGGCCTTCCGCCGCGATTCAGCCTCTTCACGCCGTCCGCCGCGCAGCTTGCGAGCGGTCTCGGCATCGACGCGGGCGAGCCGTCGATCGGATCGAACTGGATCACCGGCAACGTCCTCTTCCAATCGTTCGTCACCACCTTCAAGGTTTCGTTCGACGATTCCTGCCCCACCAGCCCGACGTCGACGTGGGCAGCCAAGCAATCGCCGATCACCGGCACCGAGAGCTTCGATCCGATCCTCTGGACGGATTCGAAAGTCGGCCGGACGATCGTGTCGCAACTCGTCTTCGCCAGCACGGAAAGTCTCTCCGCGATCACCGACAACGACGGCGACACATGGATCCCGTCGCACGGCGCCGGCATCGCCTCGGGTATCGATCACCAGACCGTCGGAGGCGGACCGTTCCACGCGCCGCTGCTGGCCGGTGCGTTCTATCCGAACGCGGTCTACTACTGCGCGCAGGACATCGCGCTCGCCAATTGCGCGATCTCGCTGGATGGCGGCATCACGTACGGACCGGCTGTTCCCATCTACATGAGCCAGCAGTGCGGCGGTCTTCACGGTCACGTCAAAGTCGGACCCGACGGCGTCGCCTACGTTCCGAACAAAGACTGCGGCGGCCAGCAGGCGGTCGTCGTCTCCGAAGACAACGGCGTGACCTGGAACGTGCGCAAGGTACCGAACAGCCTTCCCGCGAACAGCGATCCGTCGGTCGCCACGTCGAAGAACGGGCGCGTCTACTTCGGCTTCTCCGATAACGACAATCATCCCGTCATCGCCATCTCCGACGATCACGGCCAGAGCTGGCACGATGTGAAGGACGTCGGCGCCGCGGCCGGAATCAAGAACGCCGTCTTCTCCGAAGTCGTGGCCGGCGACGACAACCGCGCCGCCTTCGCCTTCCTCGGCACGAACACCTTCGGCAGCCTGCAGTCGCGCACCTTCCCCGGCAATTGGTACATGTACGTCGCGACGACGTACGACGGTGGCGGTTCGTGGCACCTCGTCAACGCGACACCGAACGATCCGGTGCAGCGCGGACCGATCTGGCTGGCCGGCGGCGGCGAGATCTCGCGCAATCTTCTCGACTTCAACGACATGACCATCGACAAGCAGGGCCGCATGCTGATCGGCTTCGCAGACGGTTGCGTCAACGCATGCGTTCAGGGTCCCGATACAGCGCGCGGCAACTCGTACTCGGCGATCGCATCGATCCTGAGGCAGACCGGCGGACGGCGCATGTTCGCCGAGTTCGATCCCGCCGAGCCGACCATCCCGTCCGCCCCCGCGGTCACGGTTACGCGCAACGGCAATATCGCGAAAGTTTCATGGTCCACGGGCAACAACGGCGGCTCGCCGATCACGAAGTACTCCGTCGTGCGCGACGGAACGACCATCGCGAACACCACCGCAACGTCGTACACCGATCCGACCGCGAATCCGTCGACGGCGTACAGCTACTCCGTCGTAGCGACGAACGCGTCGGGTTCCTCGTGCGGCAGCAACGCGGTCACGTCCGTTGGCAACGGCAGCTCGTGCGCGCTCCCCGGCGTCACCATGATCACCGACGCGACCGCCGACGGCACAGCGGCAGCAAACGCCGCCCTCGACATCCAGTCGGTCTCCATCGCCGAGCCGTTCTACGCCGACGGTTCGCAGAAGCTCGTCTTCACGATGAAAGTCGCCTCGCTGGCCAGCGTTCCCCCCGCCTCGGAATGGCGCATCCTCTGGAACTTCCCCACCACCGACTCCGGCTCGTATTACATCGAAATGCACACTGACAACAGCGGCGTCGTCGGCTACGAATACGGCACGATCGACGCCACCGACGCGGTCGTTACCTCGGTCGGCCAGCCGCATCCGCTCGGCGCGCTCGATGCTGAATCGACCTACCTGCCGGACGGCACGATCCGCCTCGTCGTCTCCACGTCGAAGATCGGCAATGCCGTCGCCGGCGACATCCTCGGCGGCCTGCTTGCGCGCACGTTCGTCACCACCGGCAGCATCGTCACCACCAGCCGCACGGCGATCGACACCGCGTCGACTCCGAACACCTACCTCATGGTCGGCAACGGTTTCTGCGCGCCGCCGGCCGTGACCACGATCGAAGACAACGACTCGCGCATCGCCTACTCCAACGGCTGGCATCTGGCGCAGGACGGCAACGCCAGCGCCGGCCACTTCCGTTTCGCCAGCGGCAAACCGACGGCGCGGCTCGATTTCAACGTGCCGGCGAATCAGTTCGGATCGATCACCTACGACTTCGCGAAGAGCACCAAAGGCGGCACCGCCGAGGTGTTTCTGGATGGGGTGTCGCAGGGGACGATCAACTTCAACGGCCCGCTCGGCACGATGCAAAACCCGCAGTTCTCCAGCTCTTTCAGCCAGAAATACGGGCCGTTGCAGCCGGGCGCGCACTCGCTCGAAATCCGCGGCAACGGTGTGACGTACGTCGACAGCTTCGGCCTGGAAAGCTCCTCGTCGAACGCGCAACCGGCGAGCGGCCCAGGGACGACGACGTCGAATACGTCGACGCTGTCGGCCGGGCAGGAGCTCGTCTCGCAGCTCACGATTCCGGCGAACGCGCAGTCGATCTCGGTCATCGCGTCGGCACCGGCCGGCATGCTGGTTCGCGTCGGCCTGGTCGGCACGACCGGCATCGCGCTGGCGACCGCGGACACGGCATCCAACGGCGTTGCTACACTTACCGTCCCGGTCACGCAGGGCGGCATCTATCTCCTGAAGACGATCAATCTCAGCGTCGGCCCGGTCAGCGTCTTCACGGCGACGACTCCGCAACTCGCTCGATGATCAACATGTTGACGGCCATGCTTTTCATGATGGGAGCCGCGGCGGCGACGCCGCGGCTCCCGAACGCCTGCCAGCTCCTCACCGCGCGCGACATCGCCCGCGTGCAGGGGCAGGAGTTCAAATCCGCGAAGCTGACGGAGTCGGACGCGAACGGCCTCACCGTCTCGCAATGCTTCTACACGCTGCCGTCGTTCACCAGCTCCGTCAGCGTCGACCTGATGCGCGGCAGGACGGCGACCTTCTGGCGCAGCCATTTCGCCAACGCCCGCGACGCGAAGGACGACGACGATGATGATCGCGATCGCCCGGCGAAGAGCGCGCCGCCGTCGCGCGAATCGGAAGAGCACGAAAGCGCGGCGCGCAAGGTGCGCGGTATCGGCGACGCCGCGGTCTGGAGCGGCAACCGAGTCGCCGGCGCGCTCTACGTCCTCAAAGGCGACACCATCGTCCGCGTCAGCGTCGGCGGCAGCGGAAACGAGGAAGAGAAGATCGAGCGCTCGAAGAAGCTCGCCGCGCGGGCGCTCCGGAAACTGTAGCAGTACTATCGCCGCGAGTTCGCCGGATGATGGATGATTTGTCGGTGCTTCCTAAGCCAAGCGTCGTAGTCTTCGTTGCGGATGTTCGCCGCATGAGCACCTTTTATCGCGAGCTGGCCTCAATGAGCGTCCTGATCGAGGACGACGGTTACGCTGTCATGGAGGTTGAGGGCTTGCAGCTTGTGGTTCACGCGTTGTCTGGGGAGCCGCAAGTTCGTCCGGATGCAGCGGGACAGGTGCCCGTACGGGAGGACTCCTACGTCAAGTTGTGCCTTCCGGTGAAGAGCATTTCCGCGGCGCGCGCAATCGCCGCCGCCAATGGCGGAGCGATCAAGTCTCCTGAGCACGAATGGGAAGCTCGCGGATTCCGCGCGTGCGACGGACACGATCCCGAAGGCAATGTGATTCAGGTCAGGGAGAGCGCCGTTTAACGATCAGTTTGTCGCAAAGGCGCTGTCAGGAAAGGGGCTGAACACGTAATCCTTCAACGCCCCGGAACGGTGACAGCTCACGCATCGCGCATAGCTCGAGCGATTCGCAGGAGCGGGAAAATAGACAAACTCCCATCCGTCGCTGTCCGCGAATTCTCCTTTGGGATGTTTGATCATGAACGCCACACCTTCAGGCGTAGTGTCCTCACGTTGCCGGCGTTTCTCTTTGGCGATGATCGCGCCCGCGGGGAACGCCGTGGAAGCCTTGGCCTTCAACGTCGCGAGCGCTGCCGGATTCGCATACACCGCCGCCCAGAGATTGGCGTGCGGCCCGTGGCTTTTTTGAGCGTCACCCGGTTGCACAGCGGCGGGCACGCACAACACGCTCAACTCGTACGGCATCAGCCTCGGGCCGGGCGTCAGTTCGGTCCAGGAAGCGTAGTGCGCGAGCGCGGAGGGAATGCTCAGGGCTCCTTTCTTAGCTGGTGCCGACGCCATCAGCAGGAATCCGGCAGCCGCCGCGAACGCGCATTTTCCAAAGGTCATCGCCGGATCACTTGACTTCGAACGTCAGCGTACTCGTATCGACGAGCCATTGCGCGGGCTTTTCCGGATCGGGACGGCGATAGGTCGTCATCACCATGTAGCGGCCCGGCTCGGGATACGAAAAGCTCATGCCTCCCGTTTGATTGGGCACTCCGACCGCGACACGGCCGGCGCCGGCGCGATACAGCTCCATCGGAACGTCGCGAAGCAGTTTGCCGGTCGGCTTGTCCACTGCGATAAACCACATGGTGTCGCCCGCTTTCATGTGCGGCCTGGAACCGTTCCAACTCTGCGGATAAATCTCCAGGCCGAGACCGGTTTCCCGTTGCCATTCAGCCTCGGGAGTCGGGCCGCAGAAGACGAGCGCTTTCGCATGCTCGGTCCGCGTCTCATTGCCGACAATCGCCGGTAAGAGATCGACGGACGCCATGATCACCCCATCCTCGGCAGTGACGTTCGTCTTGAAGTCGAGCGAGGAGTCCGCCGTTACGGCGACTCTCCGTTTCTTTAAATACAGGTGCGCGTCCTTGACGCGATCGGCGCCGATCCGCTCGCCGAGGTTCGGGAAATCGGTACCGCGGGTGGCGTGGAGGGTGATTGCGCCGCAATCGCCGTCCGGGATGATGTACGTCTGCGCGAATGCGGCGGGAGCGAAAGCCAAAATGGCAATAGCGATGTGTTTGATCATGTCCGTTCTGTGTCTCCAGCTCTTACGACGGATGGAGACGTTCGATGTCACAACAAGATCAACGGCCACGGAATCGCAGAGCGCTGCCGATTACGGCGATGCTTCCGATCAGGTTCGCCAGCATGCCGATGATCAGCGGCCACTGGTGGATGCGGACTCCGTAGACGAAGTAGACGATCTGTCCGCCGAGAAAGAGGACATAGGTCAGGATCGATACGTCGTCCGAGCTGCGGCGCTTCCAGATCCTCAGCGCCTGCGGGATGTACGCGGCACCGGTTGCTACGCCGACGACGGAGACGAGCCAGGCGAGGAGCGAGTCGAAGAGAGCCATCGTTCGGACGATACGTCAGGTTCCGGCGATGCGAAAGCCGATGAAGGGTTACCGGGCACGATCAAACCGCGCCTGCAATTCCGCGGTCAGTTGATTCGCATCCTCTTCGCGGCCATGCCAAGCGGCGGGCGTGTTCTGGAACAGCGCGATCTGCCAGCGATCGCCGCGCTTCGTGGCGACGAGCGTCTGCACGGCGTTGGTGGCGCGATTGATCTCCGATTTTCCGGGCGGCACCATCCCGGCATGCGCGCGCAACATCATCACGCCGGGCGTGATCTCGCGGACGTCGCGGACGAGCGTTACGAACGACGCGACCTTGTGGTCCGCGAAGATGCCGGCCAGGTACGACGCGATGCGCTCCCGTCCACTCACTTCGCTGCCGTCGAAGCCGACGATCTCTCCGTCATCAGCAAAATCGCGCGTCATGGCCGCGGCGTCGCCGGCGTTCCAGCCGTCGATCATGCGCTGATAGAGATTGCGAACGTCTTCGCTGGTAGACATTGCGGATCTAGCCGATCGCCGACGCACACGCGCGGCAACGGCGGGCGGCGGCGGGCACCATCTCCAGGCATTCGGGGCACGACTTCATCTGCTGCGCGGGCGGCTCCGCCACCGGCTTCACCAGCGCCTTGACGATCAGAAACACGATGAAGGAGATGATCAGGAAATCGAGGACGGTGCCGGCGAAATGGCCGTAGAGGATGGCGTTCTCGGTCGGTTTCCCGGCGGCATCGATGCCGGTGGAAAGGACGTGTTTTGCCTGGCGCCAATCGCCGCCCGGAAGAACCAGTCCGATCACCGGCATCAGGATGTCCGCGGCCAGACCGGAAACGACGTTGCCGACTGCGGCGCCGATGATCACTCCGATGGCCAGCGCCAGCGCGTTCGTCTTGGTGAGGAAGCCTCGAAATTCAGCGATCATGCGCACCTCCAGCAACGCACGATGATAGCTGACGCTGCTGTCTGAACCCTAAGTCCGAACGATCAGACTGCAACACGTCACGCCGCCTTCCGCCTTCGCCAGTTCGGAGGCCGGGACAAGACGCACGTCGATGCCGCACGCTTCGAGCCGCCGCCGCGTGCGCGCCAGTTCTTCCGGGAAGATGACGCTCTCGCCGATCCGCAACGCGTTCGCAGCAGAGGGCTCATCGACGTCGATGATGCGCCAGCCGTCGAAGAGCGCGGGTGAAACCCAATCGCGATTCATCAGCAGCGCGCCGGCAGCGACGCGCGTAACTGCCGATTTCAGATGCAGGCATCCGTCGACCGCCACGCCGACGACGTTGTAGCCGTACGGCGCCACGATCTCGCGCAGATTGTCGATACCGTGATCGTTCGTGCGCGGCGTGCGGCCGACGTAAATCATTCGATCGAGTTGCAGAACGTCCCCGCCGTCGATCGTCCCCGGCGCCTCAATGCGTGCGAGCGCACGGTAGTCGCGCAAAACGTTCGCCACCGAGTCGATCTCGCCCCGCCGCGACTCCGCGCCGGGGCGAGTCAGGACGGCCAGCTCGTCCAGCACGATCGCGGTGTCTTCGATGAAGACCGCGTCGGGATACCGATCATCCGCTGGGATCTGACGAACCTCGCATCCCAGTTCCACGAGACACGATTCATACGCGCGATGCTGCTCGCGGGCGCGCGCGGCATCGATCGGAATCCGCGCGAGATGCGTCAACTCGCAATCATTGATCGACGCGCTGACGGCGTGGGTGATGGCGATCGTTGGCATCGGCTGTCATTCAGTCCAATTCTGGACGCGCAGTCCGGACACGCGGCGAAACTCCCGCACGTTGTTCGAAACGAGTATCAGATCACGAAGCGAAAGACCGATAGAGTTCGTATCCGATGCGGCGCCGGCTCCTCCTCATCTTCGCGATCGCTCTCGCGGCGCGGCTCGGGTTTCTCACGGCGCGCGGCGCCTTCGAGGCGCCGGACACGGCGGAGTACCGGCTGCTCGCGCGGAACGTGCTGCGGTTTCATACGTTCAGCATGGACGAGAGGCCGCCGGCTGCGCCGGCCATCCGGCGGCCGCCGGTGTATCCGCTCTTTCTGGCGTCGTTGATGACGATCACCAGCTCGCGGAATGCTCCGGCCATCGCGCAGGCGGTTCTCGATGCATTCGTCGCGATGATGATCTTTCTGATTGCCTCGGGCGTCGTTCGTCCGCCATTCGCGATTGCAGCGGCGGTTTTCTACGCGATTCATCCGGGGCCGATCTCCGCCACCGTCGCGGTTCTCAGTGAGACTGTGTTCACGACGCTGCTCTGCGCGGCGGCGCTGTTCGCATTGATCGCGGCGGAGCGCGTAAGTCCGATCATCGCCATCATTTCCGGAATCGCATTCGGCCTCGCGGCTCTGACGCGATCGATCGGAGTGGTCTATCTGATCGCTGTCCTCGCCGTGCTGCTCGCGTTTCGCTTCCGCCGCGTCGCCGTCATCATCGGCATCAGCGCCATCATCGTCATCGCGCCGTGGATCGTCCGATCGTCACGCCTGGCCGGGCGATTCGTTTTCATTCAGGCGCCGTCCAGTTTCGGCTGGTACCTTCCCTCGCTGTGGTGGCTCGATCAGAACGATGAGCCCGCGATGTGGCGTCACTACTACGCCAGCGATCCGTACGGCGCGCGGCTGGAACCGGCGAAGACGCCGGCCGAGGTGATGCGGGCGGACGACTTTGGCCGGCAGCAGGCGATCGAGAACATTCGAAAGAATCCGCGCGCCTATCTGAATTCGCGCCTGCATGCGTTTCCGCATCTCTTTCTGAATACGTTCGACCCGTTCACCGGCATCAATCGTTCGATTGGCGACGTCATCCGCGCGAACGATTTCGGCGTACTTGCCATCAAGCTCGCCCTTCTGCTCGCCTTCAGCGCACTGCCGATGGCTGCCGCAATCATCGGCTTGCCGGCGTCGCGAAAAACTCTCGCCGCTTCGATCGCGGCCGCGATCTGGCTCGTCACCCTCGCCTTTCACATCCCGGTCTGGATCGAATACCGCTACTGGCTTCCCGCACTCCCTTTCCAAATCGTCACCGCCATCCTCGGCATTCAGATCGCGTCGAGGAACATAGTCGCCGCCGCGCCGCGTTTTCCGGACGAAGGAAATTGATATGCGACTCCAGATGAAGAACTCCGTTCTTACCCTTGCGCTCGCCGTCCTCGCCCTGAGCTGCAATGCAAGCGCCGACACCATCAACAAAGCGATCCCCGCTCCCGTCGTCGATACCCCGGCCGCGGAAGCCAGAGGTCCGCAGGTGGCCGTGCTCGCCGGCGGATGCTTTTGGGGACTCCAAGGGATGTTCGAGCACGTGCAGGGCGTGACGAAAGTCGTGGCCGGCTATTCGGGCGGCGACAAGTCCACGGCGCATTACGAGATGGTTGGCACCGAGCGCACGGGACATGCGGAGTCGGTTGAGATCACGTTCGATCCGAAGCAGATCTCGTACGGCCAGCTTCTGCGGCTCTTCTTCTCCGTCGCGCACGATCCGACACAGCTCGATCGCCAGGGGCCGGACAGCGGTCCGAGCTATCGATCGGAGATCTTCTTCAACTCGCCGTCGCAGGAACGCGTGGCGAAGGCGTACGTCGAACAGCTCAACAAAGCGAAGGTCTTCAGCGCACCGATCGTGACGAAGATCGAGCCGCTGAAGGCGTTTTATGCGGCCGAGGATTACCACCAGGATTACCTGATCCACAATCCGCATCAGCCGTACATCGTGTACAACGATCTGCCGAAGATCGAGGCGTTGAAGCAGGTCTATCCGCAGGTCTATCGGGCGCAGCCGGTGGCGCTCAAGTAGGCGCACGGATGATGCTTTCGATTCCTATCGACGCCCCCGGCGAATACGCACAAGGCCTTCTCGACCGTCTCGGCGAACGCGATCCGCTGGCAGTGATGGAAGCTGCCGTCGCGGACCTCCGCGCGATGTTCGACGGACTCGATGACGCGACGATTCGCCGCCCTGAGGCGAATGGTAAGTGGTCGATGATCGAGGTGGCGCATCACCTCGCGGACAGCGACATGGTGGCCGGTGTCCGCATCCGCATGATCGTGGCGCAGGATCGCCCGCCGATCGTGGCCTACGATCAGGACCTGTGGGTTGCGAAGCTTCACTATCGCGACGCTGCGCTGTCCGACGTCCTCTCGCAGTTCACTGTGCTGCGCGCGGCGAACGTGCGTCTCGCGCGGCAACTGACCGCAGAGGAACTGAAACGCTTCGGAATCCACAGTGAGCGCGGTGGAGAGTCCGTTGGATATCTGCTGCGGCTTGTCGCCGGCCACGACGTAGTCCATCTCAATCAACTGGCGCGAATCCGTCGCGCGGTGGCCTAACGAACGGAGCGCTGGCGTCTCCGCCGGCTGGCTCGGCTGCGTCTCGCTGCCGAACCGCCAAGCCCTCAAATTCCGCTGGCAACATGACGCCGGCGCTCCGTTGTAGCCCTTAATGAAACCGGCGCGAGATTCCGATCGAGATCACTGCACCGTTTTCTTTGACGACATCGCGAAAGACCGGGATGCGAAAGCTGTAGTACCTCGCGGCGACGAACGGCTCCCACGCACTGTTCATCTTCCACGAGACGCCGGCATCGGCATTCCACGTCGTCTTCGAACCGTCATTGGTGTGGACGAACGTCGGACCTGCACCGATCCAGAGCGTATCGTGCTCAAACGGGAAGAGACGCTTCACGTCCGCATCGACCGCGTAAACGCCATAGCCGCCGCGGATGAAATCGTACGCGGGAGCGATTGACCAGTTGCCGTGACGAATATCGAGCTCGATCGTGCCGACGGGATCGTGCTTGCCGCCGGCGAAAGTTCCGACGCGCGCGGCGCCGCGAATTTCAGCATGCAAAGGGAGAGCGAGTAACGAGAGGATTAGAAACGTTTTCATGGGACCAGATACGTCGCGGCGGCCCAAATCGTCGCGGCCCATCTGCATCATTGCGGCGTGAAGATCTGCAGGTGTTGCGATTCGTTGTCGGTGAGCGTGAGCAGCGCCCATACCGGCGACCCCGACTCGACTTCGATGCGCACCTTTTCGTGCGAACGCACCTCGGCGGTTTCCAGAAGACCGGGGATCGTCACCGTCCCGAGCGGATCGCTGTCGGTCGGAAAAAACCGCGGAATCGACCACTCTTTCAGCAATTCGCCGGTGGTGTTGTCCTTTACGCGAACGGTAACGGTAGACCAGCGCGTGTAGACGCGAAGCGTCGACCGGAAGCGCGTACTCGTCGGGATCGACGAGAGCCAGACCTGCTTCTGCTGAAAATCGCGCGAGCGCACGACCGGAATCTCCGTGCCCGGCCCGTCAGGATCGCGCGACGTCTCGCGCAGCCGCACGGTGAAGTGCAGGCGGTCGGCATGATCCGCCGGCGGCAATAGAAGCAACTCCGGGTAGTTCGCATACGCCGACCACGGCTCGACGCGCATCGACGAATGCGGAGGAACATGCCGCGCAGACTTACTGCAATCGGAGTAAAGGCCGATAAACGAACAAATCTCCGGATCGATGGGAACGGCGTCGTCCGAATCGTTGTAAACCGAGATCTCACTCACCCAACGCGTACCGTAGTTGGCCTGGATCGGCAGATAGGCGACCGGGATGAGGATCTCTTCGAGCAGCGGCTCGTACGCGAACGGCGAGTAGCTTCGCAGGACGACGTCTCCATCGGTCATCGTGACGTCCACGATGCCGGCGGCATGCGCCGGCGCCACGGCGCTGACGAGGTCCGGATTAATAACCGTCACGCGCGGCGAAGGCACACCGCCGAAGAAGACCTGCGGCGCCTTGAACCGGTGAAAGTTGTTCGTCCGGATAAAGACCTCGACTCCCCCTTCAGGCCGAGAGTAGTCGGGAGTGCAGGAGAGATTGCCGTTCGTCGGCTGGCCGGCGGCCACGGCAGCAAACAGGGTCAGAAGCGCGCAGCAGATGAATCGCATGATCGGTTGACCTTCCGATCGATGAGGATACGCCTTTGGACGGCCCCTAACCGCCGGCCCTGGCCCGGAAGGCGAGATAGGCAAAGATGATTACGAGAATGACGAGAAATATCCTCCCCATCCCCATCATCCGCGAGTGCGCTACGTGGCGCGTCCCTTTCGGCTTGATGCCGGTCACCGCTGCAATCGCGGTAAGGACCACAGCCACCCCTAACCAGACGAGCCAGCTCAAGCTAAAGGCCCCTGACCTGAACGGCCACCAGAAGGAGCGCGTATCCGATGATCCAGGACCAGCTGGCAATGTCCGCGCTGACGTGAATGACCCCGAAATGCGCAGCAATTGCTACGAGGAAAAGGACCAGCGAAATGATCCAGGTGATGAATTTGGGGGCGTTCGTCCGTTTGGCCATGAGGTTGATACTCCATGCGGCGTCGCCGCGCGTACAGGGTTGCTGGTCGTGGGGACAGCGAGCGGCAGGTTGGGTTGCTCTTTATCGGATGGAAATGACTCTGCAAGGAACGAGCCGCAAACGCTGAACTCGCCAGAGGCGATGCCGCGCCTGATGATTGTCGCTGGTCCGCGGATACGATCCGCGCGAAATGCCAGTGCACCAGCAGCGTTAAAGCTAATCGACTGGTCGGACTTCGACGAGGACCGGCCACGGATATGAGATGTTCGTAGCTATTGCATCGTAGGCACCCGAAGCGATCTGGCTGGCAGAGAGATTCTGCCAGGCCAGCATCCGGAAAGGCTGCGGCGGAAGACTTTCGCCCGACCAGAGTCCACGCGCGTCCGTGGCTTCCATAGAACCGGTCAGAAAATGAAGCGGAGCGCCGGAGACGCGGACGCCGTCGATCCACAATGCCAGGCGCGCTTGTATTTTCGTGTCGATCGTGACCGGCGGTGCGGCGGGAGAGAGATTCCAGACAATTTCCTCCCCATCGCCGAGACGCCGCACCGATCCTGCAGCACCCGGAAAATGGATCAGAAAGAGCGCCTCGCGCAGAGCGCGCGGAATGGCGAGACTACCGTCGGCGTCCGCTGTGCCGCGCCAGAGCGGCGGTTGATATCCCTCGGTCGATCTCACGGCCCAGACTGATGCTCCCACCGCCGTCCGTCCATCAGGTGCGTGCACGATGACGCGGCGCGTGTCGCCGGCGGGTTCAAGCGCGATCTCGAAACGATCGGCGGCCTCAATACTGTCCACCGTGCGACGCACAGGCGCGGCGTCGAGGTATCCCTCGGCCTGCGCGCGGATGACCATCTCGCCCTCTCGCATCGGCTGGAGGCTTGCGTGCCCTTCGGCGTTCGTCACCGTCGTCTGAAGCGCATTGCTTCCGCCGTGCGCGGACCAGCGATTGCCGGCCAGGACCTTTGCTCCCGCGATCGGCTTGTGAGTTACCGAGTCGACGACGTCCACGGTAAAACTCGTGTGCGGCACGTGGAAATCGATCGTCGTGATGTCATCGAAAACTGCGTCTGTGAATGGCGGTCCTTCACGATTCCTGATTCGTATTTCTGCGCGATAGCCATGTGCTGGCTGCCAAAAGGTGAATTGGTATTTCCCCGCTTCGTCCGTCGTAGTCCGGATCCAGTCACGATCGAGATCGAAAGCGACTTCCGCCGCGGGCGCTACGTCATGGCCGTAATAGACGGTGCCGGAGATCACGATTGGCTGCAGGTCGAACACGAGGTGGCCGTCCACGCCCGGCGTCAGATCGATGGTGCGCGTAAAGTTCCACGGCCCGGCAGCAAGGTCGACCTCAAGCAACTCCGCGGGCAGAGAGTCGATATGAATCGATTCACCGGGATGGATCGGCGCCTTTCTCAGCGGCGTCCTGGAGCCGGCGCGGAAGACCTCTGCCGATATCTCTGTCGTTTGAAGTCCATTATTGGGTACCTGCAGCGAGATCCCGAGGGCGGGAAGTTTTTGTAATCGTGCGCGCAGTGTGGTGACTTTGTGAGGCTTGAGCACAAGATCGCTGCCCGTGTAACGCAGAGCTTTCGAATTGACGTTCAACCGCGCGGTGCGCCCCTCAACGCCATACCAAACGCCGAACACGTGAGTGGATGTATTCATGAAGACGTCCGGCTTGCGCGCTTTCTCTCCGAGTTGCAGCGAGAGATCGACCTCTTCTTCTCCGGCCTCCACAATTCGAGGCCGTTCGAGGATTACGAGGACGTCGGTGCCGTTTGATGGTGGCACCGGCATCACCTGAACCGTCTTTCCGGTAGTGACGGTCACCAGAGGCGCGAGCGCGAGCGCGTCGTTCGTTTTCCGATCGAAGATCGCACCGAAGACCGAGTCGGCCGCCATCTGTACTCCGGCGTAAGCGACCTCCGCTCGCACATGCCGGTCGAAGGGACCGCCGAGAATGCCGTTCGGCAAAACACCCCGGATCTGCAGCAGGCGAAAGCTCGTCTCTGGCCGCAGGCTGACGCTCTTGGATAACGCCACGCGACCGGCCGGGTTGAGCGGGAACATCATCGCCATCCCCCGGCCTTGAAATGGCTCCGCGTCGTACTCGACAATCCCGTAGTCACCCGTTGAAAGGCCAGGTCCCTCCAGCCAGAAGCGATAACGGCCGATGGCGGGCTGGAACCACTTCCCGCAGGGATAGATAAGCTCGCGCTCTAAATCCTGCGTAGGAACCAGATACGCGCTGCATCCTTCCGGCGAGAGCAGTTTCTGCGGACGCACCACTCCAGCCGACCTGTTAATTTCAACGCCGCTGACAGGCCACGCCAGCATCGCCACCCTGCCGTTGATCTCGCCTTTCGTGACGTCCGGCAATCGAATATCTGCCGCGGCCGCGACGAGGGCCGCGCCCACAGCGACAAGCACGGAGGCACGCCTGATTGTCTTCATCCCTACATTCCCTGTCCGCCACAGCTCGATCCGCCGCTGATGCACCCTCCCTGTATCTGCCAGCAGGCGTAATTCCGCGCGCCCGTATAGATGCAGAAGTCGTAGCCTTCGACGTTGCATTCGAAGCCGCATACTCCCCGGGAAGCGGAGGCCGACGCAGGAACGAGAAGCAGAGCCAGGGTCGTGAGCAGGATCAGCACCCTCACAGTTCTCATCATTTACCTCGTTGAGGGAGAATCATATACATAAAGATGGCCACAAGGTGCTGCGAGGAGTGTGAGGTCGTACTCTGCTACCCTCCGCAGATTGAGACAGCAAATGGATTGGTCTGCGGACGAACGGCGCATTCTGGCGCGACTGAAGACGCCCGCGCACATCCAGCAGTATCTCGATGAGTTGGACTACGAAGAGAAAGGCGGCGCGGCCTCTCCACGCGCGGTGATGAAGAGCGGAAGAGCGCAGTGCTTCAGCGGCGCGCTCTTCGCGGCGGCCGCGCTTCGGGAGCTCGGCCATCCCCCGCGCCTGATGTACATGGACGCCGCCAGCGACGACGGTCACTGCCTCGCGCTCTACGAAATCGGCGGACTGTGGGGCGCCGTTGCGAAATCGAACTTCACCACGCTCCGTTCCCGCGAAGCGATCTATCCCTACGTCGCGCTCGGCCTCAGTTACTTCGACGGCTTCTTCAATGTCTACGGCAAACGAACGATGCGCGCCTTCACCGTCCCGGTGGAGCTGGAACCGTTCGAGTCCCGCGGCTGGCGATTCAGCGGCGGCCAGTTGATGTACATCGACCGCGCCATCGATGACGCTCCGCGAGCGTGGAAGCTGCCGCGCAAACGAATCTCTGATGTGAGCAAGGTCTCCGAGTCACTGCGAACCGCCGGTCTTGCCGGAGCCAACCCCGCAGGTCTCTGGCGACGCTCGTAACGCTTCGATATTTACCGAAGGGAAGGGCGGCGACGCATCGATCGCGCCTGACGCGTGCGTGGTACGCGTTCTGCTGCGTCGAGCTTCCGATGAAGCTCTATACACATCTCAACTTCGGCGGCAACTGCGAACAAGCGTTCCGCTACTACGAGGAGCACCTCGGCGGTCGCATCACCATGATGATGAAGGTTCGCGACCTGCCGCCCGGCGCTCCGAAACCTCCCGGCTCGACCGATGCCGTGATTCACGCGCGCATGAGCGTGGCCGGCGTCGAATTGATCGGAAACGACGTTCCGCCCGATCACTTCAAACCGATCCGAAGCTCGTATCTCTATCTCAACGCCGACTCGACGGAAGCCGCCGAAAAAATCTACGCGGCTCTATCCAAAGACGGCGAGGTAACGATGCCGATCGAGGAGACCTTCTTCGCCACCCGTTTCGCCCAACTCCGGGACCAGTTCGGTACTCTGTGGACAATCCTGCACGAGCGGCCGAGGTGATTTTCTAAAGGGAAACGGTTCGCGCGGAGGCGCGGAGAACGCGAGCAACATCCGGCGGCGAAGCACGAATCAGCGCAGCCGCGCGTCCATCGTAATCTCCGCGTTCAGCAGTTTCGAGATCGGGCAGCCGCTCTTGGCCGCTGCGGCCGCGGTGGCGAACTGCTCCTGCGATGCGCCCGGAACACTCGCTTCAACGACGAGATGAACCTTCGTCACAGCGAAGCCTTGCGCCTGTTTCTCGAGAGTAACCGTCGCGGTCGTAGCGATTTCGTCCGCAGTCAGACCGGCGTTTCCAAGCTGTCCCGAAAGCGCCATCGAAAAGCAGCCCGCGTGCGCGGCCGCGATCAACTCCTCGGGATTCGTGCCGATGCCATTCTCAAAACGCGTCGAAAACGAATACTGCGCGTCCTTGAGCACACCACTTTGCGTGGAAACAGTGCCCTTCCCGTCCTTGAGCCCTCCACGCCAGACCGCCGAACCATTCCTGTTCATGTCGCCTCCCTCTGTTTTTCAGAGGGCGCAGCATATCCGACGACACAGCCGCCGGATTCTGCGCGCCGTAGGCCTAGCGTCTCTCCATGAACCCTCTGCCCTCGAATATCGCCGGCATCGCTTTTTCGATTCGCGCCACCCGCGTCGCCGATTGCTTGGCCGCGGCAAAGTGGTACAGGTAACTCCTCTGCCGTCCCGGCGTCAGCGCCTCGAAGGCGCGTTTGAAACGGGGATCCCTTCGGAACCGCTCCGTCAGCTCCTCGGGAACCGGAAAATCCGAGGTCTTCTTCGGCTCCAGCCGCAGCCCGGCCTTCTCTACTGCGATGGCTTCGCGTACGTAGGCCTTGATGGTCGCCGCCTTGGCCCTGATGTCGTTCACGCTGCTGAATTTCATTACTCGCCCGGCCTGTGTCTGACCGAGTTGCACCAACACCTTTTTGGGATCCTTCAGAAGGGCGCCCTGAAAGAATCCCAACGCGAAATACTCCTTGAAGCCCGACAGGATGACGATGTTCTTCCCATCCACCGTGTAGGTGGGCTTACCCCACTTGCGCTCCTCCGTCATCGCAAAGCCGGCGAGCACCCGCCGCATCTCCGCGATCTCCGCCTCCCACCGCTCTCGATACGCCATCTCCATACCGGCACCGTCCCTACACATTGGGCCAATCAAGCCCTGAGACCTGTGCAAGCGTACCAAAACTAAGAAATACCTCTTTGGCCTGCGGATGCGGACGCTTCCACGCCGCTGCCGCGCTATCTGATCGAAATGCTGCAACATCTGGCGGCGGCGGAGCGGGCTTCGATGGAGCTGTTCCTGTCGCGCGAGCTGCAGGACCTGGCCAGCGCGCGGCGCGAAACGCTCGCGCGCGAGCTGCCTGGATTCGCCGAGGCGTTCTACTGGCCGGGGCGAAACGAGACGCAGCCGAACTGCTGAATCGGAGACGAAGGAGAGGATCGATGCACGCCAAAACGGTCATCGCCAATCGAGAGCCGCAACCGTTTCTCCGGCGCGAAGTACGCGGCGCGTGCCGACCGTCGCACATCGCATCGACCGCAATCGCCGACGAACGGACACGAACGAACGTGTGCCCCATTCCCGCGGTTCACGAATTTCAGACCCGAACACGCGGAGTGTCGAGGATCGAAGGTGTGACCCCAATCTTCCCCTCCCAGAAATGCGGGACCGAAGGTGTGGCCCTAATACTGGTCGGCGGTGTGGCCCGTGTGTCGGCTGCTGCGAAGAGTTAGGTGGCGTTTTTGACGCCCTATGCCCATTCCGGTACGCTTCATCCTGGGTTATGAGACGATGAGACTTCGAGACATCGCAAGGGTGGCTGAACGGTGGGTCGGCTCGATTGCATTCGCAGCGTATGAGCATTCGACGAATGTCAAGATTCGTGACTTTCGTAAGGTTATTGACGCGGCCGAGGCCATTCGCGCGACTGGTGCGTTAAAGGAAGAGACTGACCGAGTTCTACGGATTACCGAAATCTCGAAGCATGTACATGACGACGCCGCGGTTCCGAAGCAGATTTACGATGCTTTTGCCTCGGCCGTCAATGATTTGCGATTAAAGACGGAGGCGCTGATCTCAGCGATCCGCTCGGTTACGCCGTCTGAAGCAGAAGACCAGATTAGCGTCAAGCTACCTGATGAAGATGATCTGGACCAGATCGCTGCGACGCTAAAGGAACTTAAGAAGGCGTTGGAGCAGGCGGTGGCGAACGAGTATGTACACGGTGCTGTGAGCGTGCTCGGCGCTGATCGCGGCTCGATTTGGTTCGAGATTCTCGTCGGATCGGCTCTCGCCGTCAGAGTTATTGGGGAGTTGCTTCGAATAGTTTGCGACTTTCAGTTACGGCAAGCCAAAACCTCCCAAGAGCGCGAGGTGGTCCGAAATCTTGGTTTGCAAAACGATGCGGTTGAGGCAGCCGAACGGACGCTCGAATTCCGGCTGGCTGCTTCTCTCGAAGCTGACGTCGAGCAGATCGCGAATGAGGCAGGTGCTGCGAATGAGGATAAGGAGTACCGTCAGAGACTTCAATATTCGATAAAGACTCTGAGCGACTTGATAGGGCGTGGCCTCGAGATCCGGCCGTCGCTCACTGCTCCGGAAGATGTGCGGAAGACATTTCCCAGCGCCCGCCAAATCGCAAGCGTGAGGGCTGCACTCGCCGGACCGAAAAAGGAGTTGACCGAAGGCGAAGCGTCGTCCGCCTAACGACCTTTCGCTCAGCCGCTCGCGGTCTTCACGGGTCGGCCACACTGACACCCGAGCGCTGCGCACTGGCGAGTGGGGTCAGGCCTTCCTGTGGGCTGCGACAATATGACTCCGGATGTAAACCATTTCACAATCGGTGCTTCAGTTATGTACTTCGTAGCCATACGTCTGCCTAACGTTCTTTCGCTCAGCCGCTGGCGGCTTTCACGTGTCGGCTGGCACTGGCGCCGGAACCGGCGAAGCACAAGGCGCGAAAGCGCGGGTCGGCAAATATCCATGAGTCGTCTGCTGCGAAAAGTTAGGCGTCACTGATGCAGGTCGTCGAGATGCCGACCGACAAACTCCAGCGCGCCACCCCACGCTTGTGTCACCTGACCTGAATCGGGATCTCTGTACCAAGCGATGCCAAAGGAGGTTCCTGAGTTCCACTCCCACGCCACCGCTTTCCCTTTCTGAAAGTGCTGTTTTGTAGTGGGAAACACGTCACGCCGTTTCGTCGCGCCGCCGGGGCTTATGGACTCCAGGATTACTGCTCGCACGTCAGATAGCGGCTGCGTGAGGCCTGGGTCTCTGAACACCTGCACGTTCGCGTGCTGGACAACGTGATGCTCTTGAGGAATCGCTCGAAGCGCTTTTAAGATGGTGAGACCGGAATCTAGCGCTCGAAGAACGTCGTCATCCGTAGCCGAAGCGCCATGCACAAGACGGCTCCTCATGTCCGCGAACAATCTGACCGAGCCGCCGACGTGCGGTGGAAGGGCTTCAGTTTCACGGAGCAGCATATCGAAACCTTGTTTCAGGCCTACGATCCGGCGACCGCCGTGCCATCCCGTATTCACCAGTAGGACTCTTAACTCGCGTTCGATGTCAGCAGCGAGAACAAGCAGCGCCGCTTTAGGCGATTGAGCCGCGAGTTGAATGATTTTTGCGACTTCGTCGTCTTGCGCCGCCGATGGAACCTGCGCCTGCTGCGGCATGACCTCGTTAGGCGAAGCAGCCACTTCGATTATTGCTTGCTTGGCGGATGCTTCCAACGCAACTAACGATTCTTCGAGTTCCACTTCTTGCCCCAGAAGTTTCCCGCGACGCAATCGTCGCAATAGCGTTCTGAACTCGTTCTTATATGCGATGAATACGGTGAAAGCGAAGATCGGCCAAAGAAGTGAGCCAATCGCGGAAAGAAGTTCGCCTATATCCTTCACGAGATTAGTGTACCGCCTAACGTTCCAAGCTGAGCGGTTCGGCCCGCTAGTAGACTGTGAAAGTAAGCTTGCAGCTGATGGGCCGAAGTCCGCCAGCGCCGAGTTAGGCCGCTACGGAAGTCGCTATCGAGTAACGGCACGTCGGCGCGGCTTTTCCGGTGGCGAGTGACTCTTGCCGGGCGCTCTAAGGCGCGAACTCCAGGCGGTCGAGCTCCTCCAGCAAAAGATCTCGGTTCTGCCAGTTGTGAGGAAGGACAAATTGGACGTGATCGCCCAGCAGCAGGGGCCGGCCGGCAATTCTCGGATGGCCGTGCGTGTGGGCGACGAGCAAGGTGTGGAGCGGCTCGGGTGAGATGACTGCCAGCGCGACGATGTCGGAAGCCAGCACGTTGCCGTCTGCCAGGAGGTCTTCGTGAGCCTTTGCTTCGAGGCGCTCGACGACTGCGGTCACAACCTCGCCCTCCTGTGAAGCGTCGCTGACCGCACTGCTGCTCAAGTGGTTCTGCTTACCGTCAGTTGGCGAGTGAGCGCATGCCGCCAGGAGAAAAAGGATGAGCACGAGAGATCTGGAACTAGCGGCGATGACTCTTCGCGAACCACTAATCTTGATCACGTGAGCGATTGTACTAACGAATACAAAACGGGCGGCCTTGCGGCCGCCCGTTCAACTGATGCGAATGAGATAGAACCTATTGCTCGTCGTCGAAATCCGCGAGCGACAGTGCTTCCTCGGCGTCGTCGTCGGTTTCGGCGCGGAGGAGGTCTTCGAGGTTGGGCTGGACTGGGACGGGCTCGTCCTTCTCGAGGTAGACCTCGCGGTAGACGGGCATGCCCGTTCCTGCGGGGATGAGGCGGCCGACGATGACGTTTTCCTTGAGACCGCGCAGGTGGTCGACTCGGCCGGAGATGCTGGCTTCGGTGAGCACGCGCGTGGTTTCCTGGAATGAGGCGGCGGAGATGAAGCTGTCCGTCGAGAGCGAGGCTTTGGTGATGCCGAGGAGGAGTGGGGTGCCGTCGGCGGGCTCGCCGCCGCGGTTCATCACTTTCTCGTTCTCTTCCATGAAGCGGAAGCGATCGACCTGCTCGTCGACGAGGAAGTCCGTGTCGCCGACGCGCGTCACGCGAACGCTACGCAGCATCTGGCGGCAGATGACTTCGATGTGCTTGTCGTTGATGGCAACCGACTGCGAGCGATAGACCTCCTGGATCTTGTCGACCAGGTAGCGCTGCAGCTCCTTGATGCCGAGAACCGCCAGAACGTCGTGCGGATCGATCGGACCGTCGATGAGCGGATCGCCGGCGCGCACGCGCTCGCCTTCCTGCACGTTCACGTGCACGGAACGCGGGACGCTGTACTCGTGGCGGGTGCCTTCGTCGGTCTCGATGATGACGCGGCGCATGCCCTTGACCACCGGACCGTGATGCACCGTTCCCTCGACCTCAGAGATGACGGCCTTGTCGCGCGGGTGGCGGGCTTCGAACAGCTCCACGACGCGCGGCAGACCGCCGGTGATGTCCTTCGTCTTGGTCGTGGCGCGCGGGATCTTGGCCAGGATGTCGCCCGGGTAGACCTCGTTGCCGTTCTGCACCATGACGTGGGCGCCGGTGGGAAGCAGGTAGCGCTTCTCCTCGCCCTTCTTCGATTTGATGGTGATGGTCGGCGTCCGCTTTTCGGCGGTGGCCGACTCGACGATGACCATCTGCGTGAGACCGGTGACGCGGTCGGTCTCTTCGCGGACGTTCTCGCCTTCGACGATGTCCTTGAACGTGACCTTGCCGCCGACCTCGGTGAGAATCGCCGAGGTGAACGGATCCCATTCGACGAGCGGCGCGCCGGCTTCGACGTGCTGGCCGTCGTGGACTTTCAGCGTCGAACCGTAGACGAGCGCGTAACGCTCCTTCTCGCGGCCCGTCGTGTCGAGCGTTGCGGCTTCGCCCTTCTTCGGCTTCTTGACCGCGGCGTCGTCCATGATCAGCAGCTTGCCGTTACGGTTGATGACGACGAGATCGCCGTTCTTGTTCGTGACGGTGGCGACGTTGACGAACTGGATTTTTCCGGGGTTCGTCGCTTCATGCTTCGACTGCTCGGAAACGCGTGATGCCGTACCGCCGACGTGGAAGGTACGCATGGTGAGCTGCGTGCCCGGCTCGCCGATCGACTCGGCGGCGATGACGCCGACCGCTTCGCCGATCTCGACCATCTTGCCGCTGGCCAGGTTGCGGCCGTAGCAGCGGCGGCAGATGCCGCGGCGGGTTTCGCAAGTCAGACCGGAGCGGATCTTCACCTGCTCGATACCGGCTTCCTGAATCGAGTTGGCCAGCTCGTCGGTGATCTCGTCGTTCTGCGAGACGAGGACGTCGCCGGTGAGCGGGTCGTAGATGTCTTCCTGCGAGACGCGGCCGACGATGCGGTCGCGAAGCGGCTCGAGGATGTCGCCGCCTTCCATGATCGGCGTGACGACGATGCCGTCGAACGTCTGGCAATCCTCTTCGGTGACGATCACGTCCTGCGCGACGTCGACGAGACGGCGGGTGAGGTAGCCGGAATCGGCGGTCTTGAGCGCCGTATCGGCCAGACCCTTGCGGGCGCCGTGCGTGGAGATGAAGTACTGCAGCACGGAGAGGCCTTCGCGGAAGTTGGCGGTGATGGGGGTCTCGATGACTTCGCCCGAGGGCTTGGACATCAGACCGCGCATACCGGCCAGCTGGCGGACCTGTTCCTTCGAACCGCGGGCGCCGGAGTCGGCCATCATGAAGATGGGGTTGAACTCGCCGCGATCGCGTTCGGTGCGGGCCATCTCGCCGAACATCTCATCGGAGACGTTCTCGGTGGCGCGATGCCAGATATCGATGATCTTGTTGTGGCGCTCGCCGTGGGTGATGGCGCCGTCGAGACGCTGGCGCTCGACTTCGAGCACGTTGCGGCGCGCGCCTTCGACGATCTCGCCCTTCTTCGACGGGATGACCATGTCGTCGACGCCGATGGAGACGCCGGCCTTGGTCGCGTAGAGGAAGCCGAGGTCCTTGAGGTCGTCGAGCATGCGCACGGTCAGCGCGTTGCCGAAGTTGACGAACGCGAAGTTCACCAGCTCCTGGAGGGCGCGCTTCTTGAGCAGACCGTTGATGAACGGGATCTCATCAGGCATGTGCATCTTGAAAATGACGCGGCCGACGGTGGTCTCGACGACTTTCTTGTCGAGCACCTGAATCTCGGCGTGCATCAGATCCTGATCGTTGAAATGCTTGGTGAGGTCGACGAACTGGCCGGAGACGCGCACGCGGATCGGCGTGAGCAGCTCGACTTCCTTCGCCTGCAGCGCGATGACGACTTCATCGAAGCTGCCGAAGACTTTGCCCTCGCCCTTGGCGCCCTTCTTCTCCTTGGTCAGGTAGTAGCAGCCGAGAACGAGATCCTGCGACGGGACGGCGAGCGGCTTGCCGTTGGCCGGCGAGAGGATGTTGTTCGAAGCCAGCATGAGCACCTGCGACTCGACCTGAGCTTTCGGCGACAGCGGGACGTGAACGGCCATCTGATCGCCGTCGAAGTCGGCGTTAAAGGCTGTACAGACGAGCGGATGGATCTTGATGGCCTTGCCTTCGACGAGGAGCGGCTCGAAGGCCTGGATGCCGAGACGGTGAAGCGTCGGCGCGCGGTTCAAAAGAACCGGATGCTCCTTGATGACCTCTTCGAGCGCATCCCACACTTCGATGGTCTGCAGCTCGACCATTTCCTTGGCGGCCTTGATCGTGCCGACCAGGCCTTTCTGCTCGAGACGGTTGTAAATGAACGGCTTGAACAGCTCGAGGGCCATCTTCTTCGGCAGACCGCACTGGTGGAGCTTCAGTTCGGGGCCGACGACGATGACGGAACGGCCGGAGTAGTCGACGCGCTTGCCGAGGAGGTTCTGACGGAAGCGGCCCTGCTTGCCCTTGAGGGTGTCAGAGAGCGACTTGAGCGGACGGTTGTTCGAGCCCTTCAGCACGCGGCCGCGGCGGCCGTTGTCGAAGAGCGCGTCGACCGCTTCCTGCAGCATGCGCTTCTCGTTGCGCACGATGACGTCGGGCGCGCGGAGCTCGAGCAGCTTCTTAAGGCGGTTGTTGCGGTTGATGACGCGGCGATAGAGATCGTTGAGATCGGACGTCGCGAAGCGGCCGCCGTCGAGAGGAACGAGCGGACGCAGCTCGGGCGGAATGACCGGGATGACGTCGAGGATCATCCAGTCGGGATGATGACCCGACTTGCGGAAGGCATCGACGACCTTGAGCCGCTTGGCTGCCTTCAGCTTTTTGATCTGCGACGTCTCGGTGCGCATCATGAGACGCAGCTCGTCGCTGAGCTCTTCGACGTTGACGCGGCGGAGCAGCTCTTTGATCGCTTCGGCGCCCATCTTGGCGACGAACACATCGCCATGCGCGGTGCGCAGCTCGCGATACCGCTCTTCGGTGAGCAGCTCTTTCTCGTCGAGGACGGTGGCCAGGTCGCCCGGGTCGATCGTCACGTACGACTCGAAATAGAGGATGCGCTCGAGGTCACGGAGCGAGATGTCGAGCAGGTGACCGATGCGCGACGGCAGGCCCTTGAAGAACCAGACGTGCGAAACCGGCGAGGCCAGCTCGATGTGTCCCATGCGCTCGCGGCGGACTTTGGACTTCGTGACTTCGACGCCGCACTTGTCGCAGATGACGCCGCGATGCTTCATCCGCTTGTACTTGCCGCAGAGGCATTCCCAATCAGTGATCGGGCCGAAGATCTTCGCGCAGAACAGACCGTCGCGCTCCGGTTTGAAGGTGCGGTAGTTGATCGTCTCCGGCTTCGTTACTTCGCCGTACGACCACGACCGGATCTTCTCCGGGGACGCGAGGCTGATCTTGATCGCATTGAAATCGTTGATCGCCTGCGGCTTTTGTGACTGAAACAATGAGTTGAAGCTTTCCAAATTGCGCCTCCCTATGTGTCAGGCGTTATCCGTTGAACGCGGTTTCGGAAGCGAGAAGGCCACAGTGTTGCCGTAGCACATCCAGCACGGAGCTTCCCATTCCTGGTCTCCCGTGAAGAAATGCGCAGTCATGGGAACGGCGCCCATGCCATGACAGGCAGGGCAATCGGCGTTCGGCATGCTGCCAACGACTGTGACTTTTTTCGCCATTCGCTATTCCTTGAGCAACTCGACATCGAGACAGAGCGACTGCAGCTCGCGGACGAGGACGTTGAACGACTCGGGGAGACCCGGATCGTCCGGCACCTCTCCTTTGACGATGGCCTCGTAAATCTTGGAACGGCCTTCGACGTCGTCCGACTTCGACGTGAGCAGCTCCTGCAGCGTGTAAGCGGCTCCATATGCTTCGAGGGCCCAGACTTCCATTTCTCCGAAGCGCTGGCCTCCGAACTGCGCCTTGCCGCCGAGGGGCTGCTGGGTGATGAGCGAATACGGTCCGATCGAACGCGCGTGAATCTTGTCGTCGACCAGATGCGAGAGCTTGAGCATGTAGATGTAGCCGACGCAGACGCGCTGCTCGAACATCTCGCCGGTCATACCGTCGAAGAGCGGCGTCTTGCCGTCGTCCGGAAGGCCGGCGGCCTTCAGCTGCGCCTTGATCTCCGACTCGATGGCGCCGTCGAAGACTGGGGTTGAGAAGTAGAGGCCGAGGGACCGCGCGGCCCAGCCGAGGTGCGTCTCGAGAATCTGACCGACGTTCATGCGTGACGGAACGCCGAGCGGGTTGAGCACGATCTCGACCGGCGTGCCATCCGGCAGGTACGGCATGTCCTCCTCGGGGAGGATGCGGCTGATGACGCCCTTGTTGCCGTGGCGTCCGGCCATCTTGTCGCCGACACTCAGCTTGCGCTTCATGGCGACGTAAACCTTGATCATTTTGATGACGCCCGGCGGGAGCTCGTCGCCCTTCTGGAGGTCTTCGCGACGCTCCTCGGCTTTCTGCTCCAGCACGCGGATGCGGTTCTCGGCGCGCTCGACGAACATGCGGATCGTCTCGCGCGTCTCTTCATCGACCGGCAGCGCCAGCAGCTCGCGGCGGGACAGGCGCCCGACCGTTTCGCGCGATGCGGTTTCGCCTTTCGCAACGAGCGTCTCGCCCGTGCGGAAGTCGACCACGTCGCGCTGCAGCTTCTTGTCGCTGAGGACGTCGCCAATGCGCTTGTTGCGCGCGTCGGTGATGATGCGGATCTCGTCCTGGATGTTGCGGTTCATCCGCTCGATCTCGCCCTCTTCGATCGACTTGGCGCGAAGGTCTTTCTCTACGCCCTTGCGCGAGAAGATCTTCACGTCGACGACCGTGCCTTCGATGCCGGGAGGCGTCTTGAGCGATGCGTCGCGGACGTCGCCGGCCTTCTCGCCGAAGATGGCGCGGAGCAGCTTCTCTTCGGGAGTGAGCTGCGTCTCGCCCTTCGGCGTAACTTTGCCGACGAGGATGTCGCCCTGCTTGACCGTCGCGCCGATGCGGACGATGCCGGACTCGTCGAGATCGCGCAGCGCGCCTTCACTGACGTTCGGGATGTCGCGCGTGATTTCCTCGGGACCGAGCTTGGTGTCGCGGGCTTCGATCTCGAACTCTTCGATGTGGATGGAGGTGTAGTAATCCTCTTTGGCGAGCTTCTCGGAGACCAGGATGGCGTCCTCGAAGTTGTTGCCGCGCCACGGCATGAAGGCGACCAGGATGTTGCGTCCGAGGGCCAGCTCGCCGGCATCGGTGCAGGGGCCGTCGGCCAGGACCTGGCCCTTGCGGACCCGCTGCCCTTCGCGGACGTTCGGCTTCTGCGTGATGCAGGTGTTCTGGTTCGAACGCTTGAACTTGATGAGCTGATAGATGTCGGCGCCGAATTCCTTCGTCTCGCCGGTCTCCTGATCTTCCGCTTCGACGCGAACGATGATGCGGTTGGAGTCGACGAGATCGACCACGCCGCCGCGCTTGCAGAGAATCACGGCGCCGGAGTCGCGGGCCACGATGTTCTCCATGCCGGTGCCGACCAGCGGCGAATCGGTACGGAGCAGCGGAACGGACTGGCGCTGCATGTTGGCGCCCATGAGCGCGCGGTTCGCGTCGTCGTTCTCGAGGAACGGAACGAGCGAGGCGGCCACGGACACGAGCTGTTTCGGCGAGACGTCGATGAAGTCGACCTTCTCCTTCTCGATGGAGACGAAGTCGCCGGACTGACGGGCGATGACGCGGTCGTGAACGAGATTGCCTTCCTCGTCCATGACGACGTTCGCCTGCGCGATCGTGTAGCGCTCTTCATCCCACGCCGAGAGATAGAACGCGTACGGCTCGGCTTCGGCGAGCTGAAGCTGGCCTTTGCGCGATTTGTTCGCGGCGTTCTCTTTGGCGATGCGGTTGTTTTCCTTCTGCAGGTCGCGCTTCTCGACGATCTGGCTCAGCGTGAAGCTGGAGTCGCCGACCTTGACGATGCGGTAGTGATCGAGCACGCGGCCGTTCTCGACCTTCTTGTACGGACTCTCGATGAAGCCGTACTCGTTGATGCGCGCGTAGCAGGCCAGCGACGAGATCAGGCCGATGTTCGGACCTTCAGGCGTCTCGATCGGACAGATGCGGCCGTAGTGCGTCGGGTGAACGTCGCGCACTTCGAATCCGGCGCGCTCGCGGGAGAGACCGCCCGGTCCGAGGGCTGACAGACGCCGTTTGTGCGTGACTTCGGAGAGCGGATTCGTCTGATCCATGAACTGCGACAGCTGCGACGATCCGAAGAACTCCTTGATGGCCGCGATGACCGGCTTGGAGTTGATCAGGTCGTGCGGCATCGCCGAGTCGATGTCCTGGTGAACCGACATCTTCTCTTTGATGGCGCGCTCCATCCGGACGAGACCGATGCGGAACTGGTTCTCGAGCAGTTCGCCAACCGCGCGGACGCGGCGGTTGCCGAGGTTGTCGATGTCGTCGACGCGGCCGACGTCCTTGCGGAGGCGGAGCAGGTAGTTGATGACGACGAAGAAGTCTTCGGCGCTCATCGTCTTCTGCGTGACCGGCGAATCGAGATCGAGCTTGATGTTGAACTTGAAGCGGCCGACGCGCGAGAAGTCGTACTTGCGGGCGTCGAAGAACATCCCTTCGAACAGCGTCTTGGCCGACTCCAGAGTCGGAGGATCGCCCGGGCGCATGCGGCGGTAGATTTCGATGATGGCTGCTTCGAACGACTTCGAGGTGTCCTTGCGGACCGTGTTGAGCAGGATGTCGGAGACGAGATCCCACTCCGGGAAGATGACGTCGACCGAATCGACGTCGTGTGCGCGAAGCACTTCGGCCCAGTCGGCCGGAACGTTCTCGCTCGCTTCGAAGAGCACTTCGCCGCTGTTGACGTCGACGACGTCGGAGAGGAAGACGGCCTTGTCCATCGCCGCGAAGTCGACTTTCGCCGAGGCTTCGTTGCTCTTCGTCAGCGCATCGGCCATCTTCTGGTCGAGCTTCACGCCGGCGAACACGGTGCGGACCGTGCGGCGGCCGCGGATGGAGTGGCGTTCCTTCGCTTCTTCCTGGTCGAGCACGCGGCGGTCGAACGACAGCGTGACCTGATCGCCGGTGATCTTCGCTTTGATCGGCGTGTAGAACTGGCGAAGGATCTCTTCGTCAGTGGTGAGGCCGAGCGCGCGCAGGAAGACCGAGCCGAGGAACTTGCGCTTGCGGTCGATGCGCACGTAGAGGATGTTCTTCTGGTCGTACTCGAACTCCACCCAGGAGCCGCGGTACGGGATGATCTTGGCGAGGAAAGTGTGGGCGGATTCCTTGGTGAAGAAGACGCCCGGCGAGCGGTGGAGCTGCGAGACGATGACGCGCTCCGTGCCGTTGATGATGAACGTACCGTTGTCCGTCATCAGCGGGATGTCGCCGAAGAAAACTTCCTCTTCCTTGGCGTCGCGCATGTGCTTGACGCCGGTGTCGGGATCTTTGTCGTAGACGAAGAGGCGGAAGGTGACCTTCAGCGGAACGCTGTAGGACATCCCGCGCTCCTGGCACTCTTCGACCGAGTACTTCATCTGCAGGTCGACCGGGTTGCCGCAGATGTCGCAGATCTCGACGCGGTTCTTGTTGATGACGCCGCACTTCTGGCAGCCGACCGTTTCCTCGTGAGGATGGTCGGTGATGATCTTCGAGCCGCAGTTCGCGCAGGTCATGCGCAGGTGCTCGAGACCTTTGAGGGAGCCGCACTTGCACTCCCAGTTCCCGATCGCGAATTTCACGAAGTCCAGCGAGCAGGTTTCGCGGAAGTCGCTGAAGGGGAAGACGCTGGTGAAGACCGACTGCAGTCCCGTGTCTTCGCGCTCCTCGGGGAGGAGGTTCATCTGCAGGAACCGGTCATACGACTTGCGCTGCACGTCGATGAGGTTCGGCAACGCCATGTAACTCCGGATTTTGGAGAAGTCATGGCGAACCGGTTCCTGTTTCGGCAGGGAGGATCCGTTCATTCGGTGCTCCTGTATTGAGGTGTTACTACAGGCGAGGCCACTCGCAGGCGACGCGAATGACTGATGCGCAGGAGGTGGAACCATGTGGAAAGGGCCGCTCCCCCCCTCTCCGGTTCCGCGGTGTGAACGCGTGGGCGTTCACCGTGTGCAACAAAAAGCAATTTCCGGACGGGACATTCCGTCCCGTCCGGATGAGTCTTGTACGAAGTGAACCGGAAAAACGTTACTACTTGATCGTGACCTTCGCGCCAGCCTCTTCGAACTTCTTCTTGATGTTGTCGGCCTCGTCCTTGGAAACCGCTTCCTTGATGGTCTGCGGAGCACCTTCAACGAGGTCCTTCGCTTCCTTCAGGCCGAGCGACGTCACTTCGCGGACTGCCTTGATGACGTTGATCTTCTTGTCGCCGACTTCGCTCAGAATGACGGCGAACTCGGTCTGCGCCTCGGCCGGAGCCGCGGCAGCGGCCGGTCCGGCAGCGGCGGCCATCGGCATCGCAGCCGCGGCAGCCGACACGCCGAAGCGGTCTTCCAGTGCCTTGACCAGGTTGGAAAGGTCCAGCACCGACATCGTCTCAATCTGCTTCACAAAATCTTCAGTCGAAATAGCCATTTCAGCCTCCAAATAGTGTTGATTCGGTCAATCTCATGCGCAGCGCCATCAAGGCAAAGCGCGAATTCTTACTAAGCGTTTGCCTCGGATGCGGATGCGTCTGCGCTTTCACCGCCGCGCTTCTTGGCGATTTCGCTGAGGACGACCGCGATGTTGCGGATGTTGGCGTTCAGAACCGTGGCCAGGCCGCGGATCGGCGACTGCATGACGAACAGCAGTTTCGCGATCAGCTCCTCGCGCGACGGCAGGTTGGCGATCGCCTGGATCTGGTCCGCCGGCACGATCTGCCCGTTGAGCATCGCGCCCTTGAACGAGATCGTCGGAACGTCTTTGGCGAACTTGGTCAGCGCCTTGGCCAGCGCCACGGCGTCGGTGCGGTTGAACGCCACGGCGGTCGGGCCGCTGAACTGATCCTTGAGCGCCGTCAGCGGCGAGTCTTTCACCGCGATCAACGCGAGGGTGTTCTTGACGACGACGTACGTCGACTTCGTCTCGCGAACCTGGCGCCGCAGTTCGGTAACCTGCGGAACGGTAATGCCTTTGAAGGCGATCACGAACGCGTTCGTGGCCTGGCCGATGCCTTCGCCGAGCTCGGAGATCGCTGCTGCTTTTTCTTCGCGATTCATGCTCCCTCCTTACTCTGCCTTCGCCTCGGCCACGGCGCTGTCGATGGCGATCGACGGGCTCATCGTGGACGAAACATAGATGGTGCGAACGTACTTGCCTTTCGCGGCCGGCGGCTTGGCCTTGCGAACGGCGTTGATGATGCTCGCTGCGTTTTCCGTCAGCTGATCCGCGGAGAACTGGATCTTGCCGACCGGCACGTGAATGATCGACGTCTTGTCGACGCGGAACTCCACCTTACCGGCCTTGATCTCCGCGATTGCCTTGGCGACGTCGAACGTGACGGTGCCGGTCTTCGGGTTCGGCATCAGGCCCCGAGGTCCGAGGACTTTGCCGAGCTTACCGACCGAACGCATCATGTCCGGCGTTGCGATGACGGCGTCGTAGTCAGTCCAGCCACCCTGGATCTTTTCCACGAGCTCGTCGCCTCCGACGAAATCAGCGCCGGCTTCGGTAGCCTCGCGCTGCTTGTCTCCCTGCGCGATCACGAGCACGCGCTTCGATTGTCCGGTTCCGTGCGGGAGCACGGTGGTTCCGCGGACCATCTGATCGGCGTGCTTGGGATCGACTCCGAGAAGCATCGACAGCTCGACCGTCTCATTGAATTTGGCGAACGCAATCTGCTTGAGCAGACCGAACGCCTCATCCAGCTGATACGGCCGCTGTTCGACTTTCTCGAACGCTGCACGGTACTTCTTGCCGTGTCTAGCCAAATTCACCTCCGTAGTGTTAGCGGCTCTTGCGAGCCTCCTACTTGCTTGCACCGGCTACGCGCCGGCGCGGACTTTTTACTCCCGGGAACGCGGGCATCTTGCCCGCATGCGGGCGGGACGCCCGCGTTCCCAGGCGGTTTCTATCCGGTAACTTCGAGGCCCATCGACCGCGCCGTACCTTCCACGGTCTTCACGGCCGCTTCGAGAGACGCCGCATTCAGATCCGGCATCTTGGTCTTCGCGATTTCCTCGACCTGCTTCTTCGTCACGCTGCCGACTTTCGTCTTGTTCGGGACGCCGGAGCCCTTCGGAATCCCGGCTGCCTTGAGCAGCAGGATGGCCGCGGGCGGCGTCTTGGTGATGAAGGTGAAAGTGCGGTCGGAGAAGACGGTGATGACCACCGGGATGATCAGCCCCTGCTGTCCCTGCGTCCGCGCGTTGAACGTTTTGCAGAACTCCATGATGTTCACGCCGTGCTGGCCGAGGGCCGGACCGACGGGAGGAGCCGGAGTTGCTGCGCCGGCAGGAATCTGGAGCTTGATGTATCCGGTGATTTTCTTAGCCATCTTCGAGTCCTTTGAAAACTATCGTTTCTGTGCTGCCGCGTTCCCGCCGCCCTGCTCTTCGCTGGGATCGAAACGCGCTACCTGCAGGAAGTCGAGCTCGACCGGGGTGGAACGGCCGAAGATCGTGACCATGACCTTCAGCGTATTGCGGTCGAGATTGACCTCTTCGACGACTCCGGTGAAGTTGGAGAACGGCCCGTCGATGATGCGCACGTGCTCGCCGTGCTCGTAAACGTGCTTCGGTTTCGGCTTCTCTTTCGTGGTCACGACCTGCGTCAGGATCTGGTCGACTTCCTCGGGCGTCAGCGGCGTCGGCTGCTTGCCGGTGCCGACGAAGCCAGTGACTTTCGGCGTGTTCTTGACGAGGTGCCAGGCGTCATCAGCCATGTCCATCTCGACGAGGATGTAGCCGGGAAAGAACTTGCGCTGCACCTCGCGCTTCTTGCCGCCCTTCATCTCGATCAGCGTTTCGGTCGGGATCTTGATCTCGCCGAACTTGCTGCGCATACCGAGGGCTTCAATGCGCTGGTTGAGGTTCTCGCGCACGCGCTCCTCGAATCCCGAGTACGTGTGGACGATGTACCACTGCTTCTGCGCCGTTTCGACCATTGCTAGGTGCCAGCCCCGAACCTGGTGAAGAGGAAGTTGATCGCCTTGAAGAAGATGACGTCGCATCCCCACAGGTAGACCGCGAAGATGAGCGTGGAGACGATGACCACGACCGTCGTCCCGACCACTTCCGGACGGCTCGGCCAGGTGACCTTTTTCATCTCCGAGTTCGTGTCGCGGAAGAAGTCGCGCGTCGACAACCACCATTCGCGCGGCCTGGCGATGACTGCGTTGCTTGTTTTCTCTTGATCCATCGATACCCCGAAATGCTGACAGCTTTCAGCCCTCATCCTTCCGCGGCCCGTTGCCGCCGTGAAGGTTGAGAGCTGAAGGCTGGAAGCTGAAAAGTTTGGCAGGCCAAGAGGGACTTGAACCCCCAACCTGCGGTTTTGGAGACCGCTGCTCTGCCAATTGAGCTATTGGCCTGCATGAGCCGCAAAAGCCTGCAAAAGCAGGCGTGAAGCGGCTTATTCCGCTATTTGCTTTCCCGATGAGGGGTGTGCTTCCGGTCGTGACGGCAGAACTTCTTCAGCTCCAGCTTCTCCGTCATGGTCTTCTTGTTCTTCGTCGTCGTGTAATTCCGACGTTTGCACTCGGTACATTGAAGCGTGATGATTTCTCTGCCTGCGCGCGCCATGTTCTTGCTACTCCGCTTGTGACGTTTTGGATGGAGCCCTCTGCGAGAGTTGAACTCGCGACCCCGTCCTTACCAAGGACGTGCTCTACCCCTGAGCTAAGAGGGCTTACTCTTTTGCGGTTGCGATGTTTCGCGGTCGCGCGGTTCCGAGGTGAAAAACACCGCGAGACCGCGAGACCACGCAACTGCGCGACCTCGTATGGAGCGGGAGACGGGGCTCGAACCCGCGACCAACAGCTTGGAAGGCTGTGACTCTACCAACTGAGTTACTCCCGCATGCTTCTACGCTGAATGGAATGGTGGAGAGTGGAGGATTCGAACCTTCGTAGGGCGTGGCCCGGCAGATTTACAGTCTGCTGCTTTTGACCGCTCAGCCAACTCTCCATTCCAACTACCTGCTGGAGCTGGCGACGGGACTCGAACCCGCGACCTGCTGATTACAAATCAGCTGCTCTACCAACTGAGCTATGCCAGCGCCAAACCGCGTGTTTTCAAAGACACAAACAGCCTGTCGACGCTAAGCAAGGGGTGCAGCTCAGACGGCGGAGGCCGAGGAACCGTGGGTTATAGCAGAGGGCCAAACCTGACGCAAGAGGGGGTTATTTCGTCGTCGGCTTCCTCCGCGTCTCCGCGGCTCCGCGTGATCGTTATACTCGCCTGCGATGCCGAGGCGCACGCGCGAGAGCCTGACCATCGCGGCGCTGCTCGCCCTCGTCACCTTCTTCTTCCTCGACATCCTCATCGCCGGACTCAACCTCTACACTCGCGACATCCCTCGGGTGTACTACCCCGAACGCGCCGCCCTGCGATCGATCCTGCGCTCCGGCGCCTTCCCCTTCTGGAACCACTTCGCCGCCGGCGGACAACCGCTGGCCGCCAATCCCGGCTACGAAGCGTTCTATCCGCCGCAATGGCTTCTCGCGCTGGGTCCGCTGCGCGACATGTTCCATCTCGAGATCGTCCTCCACTATCTCCTCGCCGCCCTCGGCATGTACCTCCTCGGACGTTCGCTCGGCCTGGGACGCGCCGCTTCCGCATACGGCGGCTTCACCTGGGCGCTCGGCGGCCTGATGCTCGCCGTCTCGAACCTGCTCCCGTTCCTCTTTTCCGCCGCGTGGCTGCCGTGGGTCGCGTTCACCTTTCAGCGCTACCTCGCCGATAGCAGCATCCGCCGCGTCGCGATCGCCGCCCTTCCGCTCGCGATGATCTTCCTGGCCGCCGACGTCTCGATGATGCTGCAGACGTGCGCGCTCATCGGAGCCTTCGCCATCTACGACGCTCGCCGCACCGGCCACTGGAAGCGATCCCTCGGCGGCGCGATCGCAATCGGCGTCATCGCCTTCGCCATCGCCTGCGTGCAACTGATTCCCGCGCTCGATTTCCAGCGCAACTCCGGCCGCTCCATCCCGCTCGATCTGCAGACGGCGACGTTCTGGTCGATGCCCGCCATTCGCACCTTGGAGCTGATCTGGCCCGCGACCTTCGGAAGCGCCAGTCCCGACGCAATCTTTTTCTGGGGCGCGAGACGGCTGTATCCGCGGGAGACGATTCCGTTCTATCTCAGCATCTACCCGGGCATTCTCTCGATGCTGCTGATCGGCGCCGGATTCATCCGTCGAATCCGCGGCGCAGGATTCGTGGCCATCATCGCGGCGATTTCGTTTCTCCTGGCGATGGGAAATCACGCGCCGCTCTTCCCGCTGCTGTACCGAATGGGATTGCACTCGCTGCGCTATCCCGAAAAATTCGCGCTCTCAGGAATCTTCGCGTTGTCCGTCTTCGCCATGATCGCCGCGGACGTTGCGCTGCGCGACGCGGCCATGCAGCGCATCGCATTTCGCATCGGCGTCGTAATCGCCGCGATCACGCTCGCCGCAGTCCTCGCAACCTCGGACGCCCGCTTCGCGCAGCTCTGGCAACTGCCGTCGATCGATCCCGATCTCACCCACCGCTTTCAGCACGGCATGCTGATGACGCTCGTCTTCACCGTCCTGGCCGCCGTTCTCTTCCGCGCCGATCGCCTTTCTCCGAAATTGCGCCTCACTCTCCTCGCCGCGACGGCGATCATCGACCTCGGCACGCGCGTCACGTCCACGATGCCGCGCACGACCGCCGACTACTACACGCCACCGCCCGCCGCACGCGCTCTCGCCGGAACGGTCCGCATTTACAGCCACGCCGACTGGCAGCGTCGGGAGAAACCGGAGACGTCGCTGCCATTCGGACTGCGGCGATGGATCCTGCGCAACGGACTGCTGCCGTCATCCGAAATGACCTGGGGCTTCGAAGGCATTCTCGACGTCGACGTCACCTCGACCAACCTACTGCCGATGACGCGCTTCGACCGGCTGTTTCATGCCGCGCTGGCGAACCGCCGCGGCGATCGCCTTCCGCTGCTGCTGCAAATGGCCGGCGCATCGCACATCGGTACGTTGAAACCATACGATCCGATGATCGTCGCCGATCCGACGCGTTTCGATCAGATCGAGCCGGTCGCCTTCATCCCCACGCGCAACGCCGGACGTTTCTACTTCGCCGATCAGATGATCCGCGGATTCGACGAGAACGACGCCGGCCGCACACTGTTCTCGAATCAGCAGCTGTCACCGCGAACGGCGTTCAGCGACCTCGCCTTCTCACCGGCCGAGGGGCGCATCGTTGCGTCGCAAGTCACCGCGAATGCCATCAACGCCGACGTTGAAGCCACCAGCCGCGCGTTTCTCGTGCTCGCCGTCACGCGGCACAAATACTGGAGCGCGAGGATCGACGGCGCGCCCGCGCTCCTGCATCCGGCGAACGTCGCATTTCAGGGTCTGGTCATCGAACCGGGACGGCACCTCGTGCAACTGCGCTACGCGAATCCGCTCGTCATCACATGCAGCTGGATCTCGCTCGCGGCGTTGCTGATCACGCTTTTCGCCGCACTTCGTAGCAAAGGATCGCCGTCGCCGTCGCCACATTGAACGACTCGACGTGCCCGCGCATCGGAATCGTGACCACGCGATCGCAGTGCTCGAGCACGTTGCGCCGAATCCCCTTCCCTTCGTTGCCGACGACGAGCGCCACCTTGCCGCTGAAGTCGATCGCATCCGGCCGTTCGCCGTTTTCCGCGGCGGCATAAACCCAATACCCGATCTTTTTCAGCGCCTCGATCGCGCGGGAGAGATTGGTCACCTGCGCCACCTGCACCCATTCCGACGCGCCGGCCGACGCCTTCACCGCGACAGGCGTGAGCCCGACGCTGTCGTGCTCCGGAATCACCACCAGATCGACGCCGAATCCGTCCGCGACGCGAAGGATGGCCCCGAAGTTCTGGGGATCGGTGATTGAGTCGACGATCAGCACGAAGCTCGTCTCGTCCTTCCCGACAATCTCATCAAAGTCCGCATACGCCGTCTCCGAGACCTCGGCGACGACACCGTTGTGCACGCCGCGCCCAGCCAGCCGATCGATCTGGTCGAGCGCCAGGTTCCGCACCGCCACGCCGGCGCGCTTCGCCTCCGACATCAGCCGCTGATGCCGCGCCGTCTCCTCCCGCGCCACGCCCACATACCGAATCCGCTCCGGATGCGACCGGATCGCCTCAAGAATCGGATTGACACCGTAGATGATCAACGCCGGGAGTTTAACCTCTGCGATCTCTGCGTCTCAGCGGTTAAGCCTTTATCAATCGTTTCGCCATGAATGGCCCTTCGTAGATGAACCCCGTGTACACCTGCACCAGATCCGCCCCAGCCGCAAATTTCGCGCGGACATCATCAGATGTGAATACGCCGCCGACGCCGATGAGCGGAAACGCAGGTCCAACGCGTTGACGAACGCGCGCGAGGACCGATGTCGAGCGTTCCATCAGCGGCGCGCCGGAAAGTCCGCCAGCCTCACTCGCCGGAAAGGGACGAGCGATCGTCGTGTTCGTGCAGATCATGCCGCGTGCGCGATCGACGCAGACGTCGCAGATCTCGTTCAGCATCGCGTCGTTGATGTCGGGAGCGATTTTCACGATGGCGGGACCGACTGCCGCGAGGATTCGTTCGAGGTGCTCGGGGCGTTGCAGTTCGCGCAATGACGGCGTGTTTGGCGAGGAGAGATTGACGACCACGGCATCCGCGTATCGCGCCAGTTTCATCGCACAGGCGCCGTAGTCATCCGCGGCGGCATCGATCGGGACGTCGCGATTTTTTCCGATGTTGACGAACAGCGGGATCGTTCGTTGCCACGATGCGAGCCGCTCCGCGACGGCATCTGCGCCATCGTTGTTGAATCCGAGGCGATTGATCAGCGCGTGATGCTCGGGGTAGCGGAAGAGACGGGGACGCGGGTTGCCCGGTTGCGGACGCAACGTCACCGTCCCCACTTCAACGAAGCCGAACCCGAGCGCGGCGAGCATCGGCATCATCAACGCGTTTTTGTCGAAGCCGGCGGCGATGCCGATCGGTGACGGAAACGTAAGGCCCATCACTTCGCGCCGCGCGGACGGCGGCGGCGCGCAATGGCGCTCGATGGCGCGCAGGACGATCGGGATTTTCTGCAGCGCGATCATCTGCCGCACCGCCAGCTCGTGCGCGTCCTCGGCGTCGAGCTGGAAGAGCAGCTTGCGGATCAGCGAATACATTGCTCCACGCGCGCGAGCGGCCCGAGCACGCGCGGATCGGACTCGCTGGCGCGCGCCAGTAGCGGGATCGCGCGCACGAGCTCCGGGCCGTGATCCATTCCGGTCAGCGCCAGCCGCAGCGGCATGAAGAGCTCCTTGCCTTTCAGACCGGTCGCTTTCTTCAACCGATCATTCATCGCTTTGACCGCATCCGCATCGCGTGGTGCGCCGTGCTCGCGCAGATCGTCAGCGATCGTTGAAGCAAGTGCGCGATCGATTTGCGGCGCCGTGTAATCGGTCACGAAGCGGATCGTTTCGCGAAACTGCGGCAGGAGATGGACGGACGTTTTCACGACGTCGATCGCTTCTTCCAGCCACGGCGCATCGAATCCGATCGCGTTCACCACCAGCGGCCGCAAATCCGCCGCGCTCATCGCGTGGATGTACTGCGCGTTGAGCCACTCGAATTTCTGCGGATCGAAAACTGCCGGCGCGGAGTTGACGCGGTCGAGCGCGAAGTTGGCAATCGCGTACTCGCGGTCGAAGACATCCCGCCCATCCGGCGCGGACCAGCCGAGGAGCGTGAGGTAGTTGACCATCGCATCGGCGAGGAAGCCGGCCTCCGCATACGCCGACACCGACGTCGCGCCGTGGCGCTTGGACAACTTCGTCCGATCCTGCCCGAGGATCAGCGAAACGTGCGCGAAGTTCGGGATGGACCAGTCCATCGCCCGATAAATCAGCACCTGGCGATGCGTATTGGTCAGATGCTCCTCGGCGCGAATCACGTCCGTAATCTCCATGTCGTGATCGTCGACCACGACAGAGAAGTTGTACGTCGGCAAACCATCCGAACGCACGAGGATGAAGTCGCCGAGCGACTCGCGCTTCCACGTCACCTCGCCGCGAATCGCGTCGTCGATCGTGACGTCGCCATCATCCGGCACATGAAAACGGATTGCATGCGGGACGCTGTCATCGTCGCGACGATTGATCCAGCACTTCAGGTCGTAGTGCGGCGGACGATTCTCCGCCTCCGCAATCTTCCGCTTCCCCTCCAACTCCTCCTCGGTGCAATAGCAGCGATACGCGATTCCGCGCGCGATCAGCTCGCGCGCAACTTCGCCGTATCGCACAACCCGCTCCGACTGCCGGTACGGCGCATGCGGGCCGCCGTTGTCCGGCCCTTCATCCCACATCAGCCCGAGCCAGCGCAGATCGTCGAGCACCATCGTCTCCGACTCCGCCGTCGACCGCGCCTGATCGGTATCCTCGACGCGAATGATGAATGTCCCGCCGTGATGCTTCGCGAAGAGCCAGTTGAAAATCGCCGTGCGCGCACCGCCGACGTGGAGGTGGCCGGTTGGTGATGGTGCGAAGCGGACGCGGATCATGTGCTCACCACTTTATCCTGAGAAATGACTGTCATCCTGAGCCGCCGAAGCCTGGAGTCGCGAAGCGACGGAAGGGCGTAGGACGGCGAAGGATCTCAAGTTGCGCTGCCGTTCCTGAAACCCGGTTTCAGCACATTTTGTGCGACTTGAGATCCTTCGGCGCGCTTCGCCAGCCTCAGGATGACAAGACGCTGCGCTCCTCAGGGTGAACTGTTGAGTAACACCACCACCATCGCGCAAATCCCCTCGCCGCGCCCGATAAACCCGAGGTGATCCGTCGTCGTCGCCTTTACGTTCACGTGACCAGACGGCAGATCGAGCAGCGCCGCGATCTTCGCGCGGATCGCTTCGCGGAAGGGCGACAGCTTCGGCTTCTCCGCGATGATCGTGACGTCGATGTTCGCGATCTCCGCATCCATTTCGATCACCACGCGTTTGGCTTCACGCAGAAACAGGGAAGAATCGGCATCCTTCCAGCGCGGATCGTCGGATGGAAAGTACTGGCCGATGTCGCCGGCCCCGGCGGCGCCGAGGAGCGCGTCGGTGATGGCGTGGAGGACGGCGTCGGCGTCGGAGTGGCCGGCCAGGCCGCCGGTGTCGCTGATGCGCACGCCGCCGAGGATCAGCGGACGTGAGTCGTCGAAGGCGTGAACGTCGATGCCCTGGCCGACGCGAATCATGCGTCGCCCTCGCCGCCCCATTCCGCGAAAATCCGTTCGGCCATGACGAGATCCTCGGGGCGCGTGATTTTGAAGTTCATCGAGTCGCCGCGGACGAGTTGAACACGATGTCCGTACTTCGCCGCAAGCCCCGCTTCGTCCGTCGCGTCGGCGTCCTCACGCGCGGCTCTTTCGATCACCTCGCGCAGCACCTCGGCGCGGAAACACTGCGGCGTCTGCGCGGCGACAAGCACGCTGCGGTCGAGGGTCGCAGCGATCGCATCGTCCGCGATCTGATGCACCGTGTCCGGGAGCGGGATGCCGGGAAACGCAGCGCCGTGCGCGCGCGCCGCGTCGAGCGTGGCGTGAAACACATCGAGCGAGAAGAACGGACGAACCGCATCGTGAATGGCGATGAGATCGAAATCGCTCCCTGCCGCCTCGAGTCCGCGCGTCACCGACTGCAATCGTGTGGCACCGCCGGCGACGAACTGCACGCGTTCCCCCGGCGACGTTTTTACGGCTGCCAGCAGCATGTCCAACACCGGCACCACGATGCGCGTGGCGGCATCATCGAAGAGGAACCGTTCAACGACGCGCTGCACGAGCGGCTTGCCGCCGAGAGGCAGAAACTGCTTCGGCACATCGCCGCCGAAACGCGTTCCGCTTCCGGCGGCCGGGATGATGACGAGTACGCGTTCGGTGCCGGCCACTACACCGCCATGATGTCGACTTCTTTGCTCTTCAGGACGCTGCCGACTTCGTCGATGTGTTTGTCGGTCATCTTCTGGATCTCGTCCAGCGCGCGGCGCTCGTCGTCCTCGGAAATCTCGTGGTCCTTGAGCATCTTCTTCAGCCGGTCGTTGCCGTCGCGCCGCACCTGCCGAATCGCCGTGCGCGACTCCTCGGCCATGTGATGCGCCTTCTTCACCAGTTCCTTGCGCCGCTCCTCGGTGAGCTGCGGAATCGGGATGCGAATCACCTTGCCGTCCGTCGCTGGATTCAGTCCGAGGTCGGCGTTGCGGATCGCTTTCTCCACGGGACCGACCATCGACTTGTCCCACGGCTCGGCGACGATGAGCGATGGCTCGGGAACTTTGAGCGACGCGACCTGCGCGATCGGCGTCGGCGTTCCGTAGTAATCGACGGTAATGCCGTCGAGCATGGCCGCGTTGGCGCGGCCGGTGCGGAGCGATTTGAACTCGCGATGCAGCGCGTCGAGCGCGCCATGCATGCGGTGCTGAATGTCCTTGATTACGTCATTGATCATTGTGTCCTCACATCAATCGCTGACGATCGAGCCGATGTCCTCGCCGAGGAGGGCGCGGCGGATGTTGCCCGGCTCGCGCAGCGAAAAAATATAGATCGGAATCGAGCTGCCGCGCGCGAGATCGATGGCCGTCGCGTCCATCACCTGCAGCCGCTCGGCCAACACTCGCTGATAGGTCGCGTGCGGGATCTTCGTCGCCGTCGGATCTTTCTCCGGATCCGAGGTGTAGATGCCATCGACCTTCGTGGCCTTGAAAATGATCTCGCACTTCAACTCGCTGGCCCGCAGCGCGGCGGCGGAGTCGGTGGTGAAGTAGGGATTGCCGGTTCCGGCCGCGCAGATGACGATGCGCGACTTCTCCAGATGCCGAATCGCGCGCCTGCGAATGAACGGCTCCGCCACCTCGGCCATCGTGATCGCGGACGTGACGCGCGTCTGCGCCCCACGCCGCTCCAGCGCATCCTGCAGCGCGATGGCGTTGATCACGGTCGCGAGCATCCCCATGTGATCCCCAGCCACCCGATCGATCCCCTCGGTGGCCGCGGTAACGCCGCGAAAGATGTTCCCGCCGCCGATGACGATGGCTAGTTGCACCCCCGCGCGATGCACCTCGACGATCTCGTCCGCAATCCGCGCGATGGTCTCCGGATCGATCCCGTTCCGCCGCCCACCCATGAGCGCCTCGCCGGAGAGTTTGAGCAGGATGCGTTTGTAGCGCGGCGGCATTGGCGACGCTTTATACAACAAAGACAGGTCTGAAAGCGTAGTGCCGGCGGCTCGGCGGCGAGGACCAAAAAAAACCGCCAGCGAGCCGCTGGCGGTCCAGCCGCCGAGCCGGCGGCGCTACGAAAATGCGTTTCGGTTACTTCATGTAGCTCGCCACTTCGGCGGCGAAGTCATCGTTCTTTTTCTCAATTCCTTCGCCGAGTTTGTAGCGGGTGAAGCGGGTTACGGTGTAGGCGCAGCCGGATTCTTTGCCGGATGAGGCGAGGTATTCGTTCACGGTCTGCTTGTCGTTGCGGATGTAGGGCTGCTCCAGGAGGCAGGCTTCGCCGTAGAACTTCTCCATCTTGCCGGTGACCATCTTTTCCACGATGTTCTCCGGCTTACCCGACTTCGCAGCGGCGTCGCGGGCGATTTCGCGTTCGGTGTCGAGGTCTTTCTGCGTCACTTCGTCGCGGCGGATGAAGCGCGGCTCGGCGGCGGCGATGTGCATGGCCACGTCCTTCGCCACGTCGTTCATGTGCGCGTTCTTCTCGCCGCTGGTGGCGACGAGCTCGACGAGCACGCCGATCTTGCCGCCGGCGTGGATGTAGGCGGAGAGCACCGCGTTCGGCGCGGTTTCGTAGCGCACGAAGCGGCGGATGGAGATGTTCTCCTTGATCGCGCCGATCATCGCCTGCGTGTGCTGGGCAACCGTCTGGCTTTCGCCGTCGCCCGGCCACGGCTCGTTGTTCAGCTCATCGACCGACGATGCTTTGCTTCCGGCGATGACCTTCGCCACGTCGTCTGCAAACTTGCGGAAGTTCTCCGTGCGGCCGACGAAATCGGTCTCGCAGTTCACCTCGACCAGCACGCCGGCGTTGTCGCCGACGTACGACGTCACGGTGCCTTCAGCCGTCACGCGGCCGGCCTTCTTCCCCGCCGCGGCCAGCCCTTTTTTTCGGAGGATCTTGGTGGCCTCCTCCATGTTTCCATCGGCTTCGACGAGGGCGGACTTCACGTCCATCATGCCGGCGCCGGTCTGCTCGCGCAGCTCCTTGACCATCGCTGCGGTTATCTGAGTCATCTGAATTTCTCCTTGATACAAGAGCGCCGTCTGCCGAAACCGGCAGCCGGCGCTCCAAGTGGAAGTAGTCGTAGCGAAAAACTAGGAAACGGCTGGAGCGCTCATCGCTTCAGCGGGTTCCGAGGGCATGGGAGCTTCGGCCATGGCGGCCTCTTCACCCTTGTCTTCGACGCCGATGAACTTCTCCTCGGCGAGGTTGTAGCCCTCGAGCACGGCGTCGGCGATCTTCTGCGTGAAGAGACGGATCGCGCGGATCGCGTCGTCGTTGCCCGGGATGACGTAGTCGATGTCTTCCGGGTCGCAGTTGGTGTCGACGATGGCCACCACCGGGATGCCGAGCTTCTTGGCTTCCTGGATGGCGATGTACTCCTTCTTCGGATCGATCACGAAGAGCGCGTCCGGAAGGCCGTCCATCTCGCGGATGCCGATGAGATTCTTGAGGAGCTTTTCGCGCTCGCGGTCGAGTGCGGCCCGTTCCTTCTTCGACATCTCTTTCTCGGTGTCGCCGATGATCGTCTCGATTTCCTTGAGGCGTTCGATCGACTTGCGGACGGTGGTGAAGTTCGTGAGCGTGCCGCCCAGCCAGCGGTTGTTCACGTAGAACATGCCGCAGCGGTTGGCTTCTTCGAGAATGGCATCCTGCGCCTGGCGCTTGGTGCCGACAAAAAGAATGCGTTTCCCCTGGGACGCGAGGTCCGAGATGAACGCGGAAGCTTCCTTAAAGAGCTTGAGCGTCTTCTGCAGGTCAATGATGTAGATCCCATTGCGCTTCCCGAAGATGTACTTCTTCATCTTGGGATTCCAGCGCTTGGTCTGATGACCGAAGTGAACGCCAGCTTCCAAAAGCTCTTTCATCGTAATAGAGACTGCCAAGCAAACCCTCCTTTTCGCGGTGACGTTTGAGTTGGACTGCGTGAGACAAAAAAGACAGGAGCGAAGGCCGCTCCTGTCTTCAAAAAAATCAGCGTTGGGAAAACCGGAACATCGGAAACTAGCGCTTGGAGAACTGGAAGCGGGCGCGCGCGCCTTTCTGGCCGTACTTCTTGCGCTCCTTCATTCTCGGGTCACGGGTGAGCAGGCCGGCCTTCTTCAGGCGCTTGCGCAGCTCGGTGTTGTAGATCTGCAGGGCGCGCGAGATGCCGTGACGGATCGCGCCCGCCTGGCCGCTCGGACCGCCGCCGTCGACGGTGACGACGATGTCGAACTTGTCGCCCGTCTCGGTGAGCGAGAGCGGCTGCTTGATGATCATCTTCAGCACGTCGTTGCCGAAGTACTCGTCGAGCGAGCGGTGATTGACGGTAATCGCACCGCTGCCCTGACGAAGATGGACGCGCGCGGTCGACGTCTTGCGCCGTCCCGTTCCGTAGTATTCAACCAGAGCCAATGAATCCTCCTAGACCTGTTTCCAGCCGCTAAGCGACGTCGAGCCGCTCGGGCTTCTGCGCTTCGTGGGGGTGATTGGTACCGCGATAGACCTTCAGCTTTTTGATCATCTTCCGGCCGAGCTTGTTTTTCGGCAGCATGCCCAGAACGGCGCGCTCGATCATCGATTCCGGCTTGTCGGAACGGACGAAACGGGCTGCTTTCTCGCTCAGGCCGCCCGGATAGAGCGAGTGGTGACGGTAGATTTTGTCCGTCTCCTTCTTGCCCGTGAGGACGATCTTCTCGGCGTTGATGACGATGACGTGGTCGCCGGTATCGAGGAACGGCGTGTAGGTCGGCTTGCTCTTGCCGGAAATGATCCGGGCGATCTCAGTCGAGAGACGGCCGAGGACTTTGCCTTCGGCGTCGATGATGAACCATTTCGGCTCGATGTCGCCCTGCTTAGGGAAATACGTACGCATGACTCTCCTGAACACACCACGAAACTAGAGATTTCGATCTTCGGAGGACCGCGGCGCAGGTGAGGACTGCTCAGCGCCGAACGTCATTCAAAGACAACCACACACCTTCCCCGCGGAAGGGGGTGAAACGGTAACACTGCCGAACAGACCCCGTCAAGGAATTCATTCCCACCGGCACGGCCGTTCGGCGAACTCCCGAAACGGTATAACGTCGCCCTCATGACGGCGCAGATCATCGACGGAAAAGCGGTCGCAAAAACGATCGAGGCGGAGGTCATCGAGGCGATCGCGCGGCTCGGCATCGCGCCCGGCCTGGTCGCCGTCCGCGTGGGGAACGATCCTGCCTCGGAGGTTTATGTCCGTAGCAAGGCGAAGAAGGCGCGGGAGCTGGGACTTCGCGGCGATGAGCTGATCCTGCCGGAGTCGACCAGCGAGGCGGAGTTGCTGGCGCATGTCGATCGCCTCAATCGCGACGATGAGGTGGATGGGATCCTCGTCCAGTTGCCTCTTCCCTCACAGATCAATGCGCAGAAGGTGATCGACGCGATCGATCCGGCCAAGGACGTCGACGGCTTTCATCCGATCAACGTCGGCAAGCTCCACCTCGGCCGTCCGACTCTCGCGCCCTGCACGCCGGCGGGTGTGATCCGGCTGATCGATTCGACCGGCGTCGCGATCGGCGGCAGCAATGCCGTCGTCATCGGACGGAGCGACATCGTGGGCAAGCCGATGGCCGCGCTGCTGCTGCAGCGCAACGCGACGGTGACGATCACGCACTCGCGCACGCGGGATCTGGCAGCCGTCGTGAGCGGCGCGGACATCGTCGTCGCCGCCGTCGGGAAGCCGCTGCTGGTCACGCGAGAGATGGTGAAAGAAGGCGCGGTCGTAATCGACGTGGGGATGAACCGGCTCGGGTCTGACGACGCGAATCTCGTAGCACACGATGAGGAGAAATCGCGGCTGCTCGCGAAGAACGGAACGGTCCTCGTCGGCGACGTCGATTTCAGCCGCGTCCGCGATGTCGCCGGCTGGATCACGCCGGTGCCTGGCGGCGTCGGTCCGATGACCATCGCCATGCTGATGCGCAACACCGTCACGGCCGCGGAGTGGCGGCGCGGATGATCCTTCGCGTGGGATTGACTGGCGGAATCGCCAGCGGCAAGTCGACCATCGCCCGCCTGTTCGCCGATCTCGGATGCATCACCGTCGACGCCGACAAGATTGTGGCGCGCCTCTATCAGCCGGGCGAAGCGGGTCATGAGGCGCTGGTGCGAAGTTACGGCACCGGCATCCTCCAGCCGGACGGCGCGATCGATCGGCGCAAGCTTGCGGACATCGCATTCGCCAGCGAGGAGTCGTCGAAAGCGCTGAATGCGCTGATCCATCCCCTGGTCGTGGCGGAAGAGGGACGGCTGATTGCGGCCGAGGAGCAGCGCGAGGGCGGCGATCGAATCGTGATGATCGAGGCCACGCTGCTGATCGAAGCGGGGGGGAAGGATCGCTACGACCGCATCGTCGTCGTCGACGTCGATCCCGAAACGCAACTGGCTCGCGCCATCGCTCGCGGCATGAGTGCCGAGGATGCGGCGCGGCGCATCGCGCACCAGATGAGCCGCGAGGAGCGGCTTCGCTACGCCGATTACGTCATCGACAACAGCAGCGATTCGAAGGCCGCGGAAGCGGAGACGAAGCGCGTCTTCGATGCGCTGCAGCGCGATCTCGCCGCGCGGCGCTAAAACGAAAACGCCCCGCCGGTGGCGGGGCGTTCCAACTTCGAAAAACTGAGATCAGTGCTTCTTGGTGGTGGTCTTCGAGGTCGTGGTCGAGGTCTTCGCGGTCGACGTGGTGCCCGAGGTGCCCATCGTTCCGCCGGTGGACATTGCGCCGCCCGTGCCGGTCGTATCGGTCGACATCGCGCCCGTGCCGGTGGTGCCGGTGGTGCTCATCGTGCTGGTCATCGTGCTGCCGGTGCCGGTCGTATCGGTGGACATCGTGCCGGTCGTGCCGGTCATCGAGGTGTCGGTCGACATCGTCGAGCTGACGGTGGACGAGCTATCGGTGGTGACGGCGCCGGTGTCAGTCACGTTGTTGTTGTTCGTCTCGCTCTTGCAGGCGAAGCCGAAGACGGTCAGGGCGAGGATGGAGATCAGGATCAGGGTTTTCTTCATTTGTTTTTCCTCTCAGAGAATTAGTTGGATGAATGCGACATGGGGAGGGCGATGTCGTTCTGGGAGTGCCTGCCTCACCTCCTTCGCATGATGAAGTTTTGTAGCAGCAGCGAGGCAGCTGCCTCGCAATTAGAGAATTCGCCGGGACGAGAGGAAACCGCAAAAGAGACGCCCCGCCAAATTCGCGGGGCGTCTCGCTATTGCGGATGTACGGATCAGTGCTTCTTGGAGGTACCGGTGGTGCCCGAGGTCGACGTGGTGCCCGAGGTGGTCGTGGAAGTCGTACCCGAGGTCGACGTAGCCGTCGTCGCCGTCGTGGCCGAGGTGTCGGTCATCGTGCCGCTCGGCATCGCCGAGGTGGACGTCGAACCCATCGTCGAAGCCGTGTCGGTCGCCATCGTGCCGGTGGTGGAGGCCGTGTCGGTCGCCATCGTCGACGCCGTGTCGGTCGCCATCGTGGACGCAGTGTCGGTGTTGTTGTTGTTCGTCTCGCTCTTACAAGCGAAGCCGAAGACGCTCAGCGCCAGAACCGTAAGGAGAACCAGAAGTTTCTTGCTCATGTTGTTTTTTTCCTCTCGTAATTGTGTTGGTCGTAAAAATCAGGGCTGAATTCGATGAAAGAGTGCCTGCTCACCCCCCTTGGCAGCTTGTTCGAGTCTCCGCGAAGCGGGCCGCTTCGCAAACCTGGGATCTAAAACGGGTTCTACACGATTCGCAACGTTGATGCCAGCCGAGTGCCGGTACCGGTTGAAAATGAAAACGCCCCGAATTCGGGGCGGCTGATTCAATGAGTTCCTGTGGTCGCGCTCGTCGCCATCGTATCGGTCGACGACGCGCTGGTGCTGCTCGTTCCGGTCGTCGACGTCGCAGTCGTGGACGTCGTCGCCGTCGTGGACGTGGTGCTCGTTCCGGTTGCGCTGGCGCCGGTCGACGAGACGCCGGTGTCCACCGCCGCCGTGTCGGTATTAACGTTGCTGTCTCTCTTGCAGCCGAATGTGCACACCAGAAGCAGCGCGCACACAACGGCAACCAACGATCTCTTCATCCGTACGATCTCCACGACTGAAATACCGGGGGCAAACCAGGAAGGGATGAGCGTTCTACGCTCAATGTTTGTTCGACGACCGGGCTATAGTCTAGGAACGCACCTCGCCATGTCAAGCGCGCCCGCTCCGCTCCAACCGCTTCGCACTCCGATCTCCGCGGCCGTACAGTCGTTCGACGGCACGTCGATCGCCTACGATCTTTACGACCACACGTCCCGCTCGCTGGTGCTCGTGATCCCTGGCTTCTGGCGCGACCGCCGCCACCCCTCCATGCTTTCCCTCGCCTCCCACCTTCACGACCTCGGCTACCGCTGCGCGATCACCGATCCGCGCGGCCACGGCGACAGCGGCGGGACCTACGGATTCAATCTTTACGAGCACTACGACACGGCTGCCGTGGCCGAGGATCTGCTGCGCCGGCTGCCGATCGAATCGATCACGATCGTTGCGCTCTCGTACGGCGCGTCGGTTGCGATTTCCACGGCTGCCCGCCACCAGCTGCCGATTGCGTCGCTGCTGCTGATCTCCGCCGTCGCCGATTTCAGCAAGATCATGCCGCGCATCAATCCGTTCACGCTCCACCGCCACATTGCCCTGCGGCAGGCGCTGAAGCGGCCGCATTTCGACTGGAACTTCCGCCGCAGTCCGAAGCTGCAGGCGATCGATGACGTCCGCGACGTCCACGCGCCGATCTGCCTCGTGCACGTGAAAAACGATTGGCTGATCGGACACGATCATTCGCTCGCGCTTTACGAAGCCGCGAACGAGCCGAAGGAGTTGCACGTGATCGACATCCCCGGCAACTACCACGCCGACCGGATTTTCTCCGTCGCCGCGAGCGAGATCGATCCGCTGTTTGTCGACTTTCTGAGGAAGTACACGCCGGTGTGAGGTTTCGCGGTTGCGCGGTCTCGCGGCTGTTTTGCGGCCGAACGCGCGATAGCGCAATCAACCGACAACCGACAACGCGCGCAGCGAAGAATTCCGACTCACCACCACCAGCGTCACGTCATCCGCCAGCGGGGCGTCGCCCATGTGCGCCTGAACTTCGGATTCGATTGCGGCGGTCAGATCGTCGGCGCCGGCTCCGTGCATTTTCGCGAGACGCTTCGCGAGGTGCTGGAGGCCGCCGAGGTCCTGGCCGCCGTCGTTTTCGGCTTCGGTGACGCCGTCGGTGAAGAGGACGAGCGCGTCGCCCGGCGCGAGCTGCAGTTTGTGTTCGCGGAACTCGGCACGCGTGACGACGCCGAGGACGAGGTCCGTTTCGCCGAGCTCCTCGATCGAGTTCGCGCGAACCCAGAGCGGCGGCGTATGTCCCGCGTTGGCGTATTCGATGATGCCTGTGGCGAGATCGAGCCGGCCGAGAAAAAGGGTTACGAACTTCGACTGTGGCAGCGTGTCCTTCAACGCGTCGTTGAGCTGCGAGATCAGAGCCGCAGGCGACGGATCGGTCTTGCAGAAGATGCGAAACGACGCCTGCAAGCCAGCCATCATCAGCCCGGCGGTGATGCCCTTCCCGCTGACGTCGGCGATGACGAAGTAGACGCGCCCGTCCGGCCGGCGCACGAAATCGTAATAGTCACCGCTGACGGTGCGGCACGGGCGGTTCGCGCCGGCGAAGGTGTAGCCCTCGATGTCCGCCGGCGCCGGAGGAAGCAGCCCGCGCTGGATCATCGACGCGGTCTTCAGCTCCTCGTCCATGATCCGTTTCTGGATCGCTTCCTCGCGCAGCCGCGTCGTTTCGAGCTTGATGGCGGCGAACCTAGCGATCTGCGCCACCAGCCGCACGTCCTCCTCGGAAATCTTTCGCTGGTTGAAGAGATAGTCGACGTAGAGAACGCCGACCACCGCGTCGCCGATCATCAGCGGCGCGCAAAGAATCGAGCGGATGCCCTGCATGATGATCGACTGCGCGCGGCTCAGCTTCTCGTCCATGCTGACGTCCATGAACGCGAGCGCCTTCTTCTCTTCGACGACTTCGTTCAGTACGGTGTGGCTGATGCGCAGTTCCGAGGTGTCGGTCTTGTCCTCGCGGCGCACTTCGACGTTGACGAAGGACTTTCCATCAGAGCCGAGGAGCCCGAGCGCGGCACGCGATGCCTGCGTATGTTTGAGCACCCGATCGACGATGAACCCGAACAGCTCCTCGGTGGGCCGATCCTCGATCAGTTCCCGCGCCAGCAGGTTCAGCGTCTTGAGCTTCTCCAGATCGCCGCCCGTGTCCGCCTTCGTCCCCGGCTGCTCGATCTCGTTGACCGGGATGGAAATGGTCATGCTCGGCGAGGTGTCGGCGACGGCGAGCATGCGGTCGGTGTTGTGCTCGGCCGTCTCGAAGACGATTTCGGTATCGCCGAGGCGGATGCGGTCGCCGGTCCGCAGCGGATGATCGCGCTCGACGCGGTTGCCGTTCAGGTACGTCCCGTTCGCGCTCCCGCAGTCCTTCAGAATCCACGAGCCGCGGTCGGCGACGATCTCGGCATGCTTGCGCGAGAGATAGCGATCCTTGATTGGAATCGAGCAGTCCGACGCGCGTCCGATCGAAACGGCGGTGCCCTGCAACTGCTGCCGGAATGGCGAGAACAGAGGCGAGTAGACCGTGACCTCAGCGCGAGGGGCGATGGGTTCCATAAGTACGAATGCCGAACGGGAGGCGCGATTGTAACGCAGGATAATGACCGCACTTTGTCCGACGCTCCTCCCGAAACCTACTTCCAGGAAATCGAGGCGCACTTCGCCCTCCGCCGCGGCACGCCGTTCATCCTCAACGCAAAGGATTGGGCGCTGATGAAAAAGTGGTACGGCGACGGCGTCCCGCTGCCGGTGGTGATCGAGGCGATCGACGCGGTGTTCGAAAAGAACGAGACCAGCGGCCGCAAGAAGGTCATCTCCAGCCTCAGCTACTGCCGCCATTCGATCAAGGAGTTGTGGAGCGACCGGCAGAATCTCTACGTCGGCGCCGGCGAGGTCACGCCGGAATCCGCACCCGAAGCGTTGCTCGAAGCGCTTGCGGTGCAGCTCGAATCATCCGAGGTAGCCGCGCCGTTCGCAGCCCGCGTTCGCGCACTGGCGTCGGAGAAAAGCGTCCCGAAAATCGAGGAGCGATTGATCGACCTCGAACGCGAGCTGGTCGATGCGTTTATCGCCGCCGATCCAGCGTCGATCGATGCAATTCGCGCCGACATCGCAGTCGCGCTCGGCGACACATCGAAGCTGGACGAAAAGACGCGCAAGCGGACGGAAGAAGCGAACCTGCGGCGGCTCGTTCGGGAGAAATTCGGCCTGCCGCGGCTGACGCTGTTCTGAGGAGCAACCCTGTCATCCTGAGCCGGCGGCGCCCCGAAGGGGCATAGCACGGTCGAAGGACCCCCAGCTGATAACCACAGGTTGCAGGAAGGGGATCGTTCGACCGTCCTCAGCTCTCCGTGACAGGTTGCCTCACCGCGACAACGCCCGATCCACTTGCTCCAGCACCCCTGCCGCCACCCGCCCGGTGACGGGTGCTTCGGCGCCGGCGCCGAGGGATGGATCGACGATGGCGCAGGCGGCGAGGACTTTCTGCGCATCGTTGCCGGCGCCTCGCGCGCACGAGGCTCCGCGAAGCGTGAGGAGACGAGCGGCAACGCGCGATAATGCGCCGGAGTTCACCGGTGAATACGGCCCGACGCGGCGCGTGATCGGATCCACCTGATAGATGCCGAGGGCCATGGCGCGGACGATCTCGTCGCGGCCGGGCGTTTCGCCGATGTCGATGGCGATCGGCGGCGCGGCAATGTTCGATGCGAAGCGCACCGACGCGACTTTCCAGTACATCAGCACCGCCAGATCGCCGCGCGTGATCGACTCGCTCTCGATGGCGCGGCGGAACTGCGGCGGCATGTTCGCCTCCGCGTATTGCTGCTTGATCTCGTCCAGCCGCGCCGCGAAACGGCGGTCGCGTTTCGACAGCCGCTCGTAACGCGCAATCGCCGCTTCGTAGCGCCCGCGGTTGATGTCGATCTCCGCCAGCGCTTCCTGTATTTCATTGCGGTCGACATCGGCCGTACTCAGCATCGGCTCCAGCTCCGTCCGCGCCTCGTCGTACTTGTGTTGCCCAACGAGCTTCTGAACGAGCAGCACGCGCGCCGCGGTTGCGGACGGATTGATCGCCAGCGCATCGCGCAGAAGGCGGATCGCCTCATCGTCCGGTGCCGCCGTCGCCGCGTTGTAGAGCTGATCGAACAGCGTCGTCCGCAACTCGGCGATCCGTTCATCGACGAACGGCGGCGCACCGGGATGCGCGGCGAGAACGCGATACTCGTCGTACGCCTCGCGCGTTCGCTTCTCCGCGATCGCAATCTCCGCCGCATACACCTCGGCCGCGGTATAGGCCGGCCGTTTGGACAGCACACGCTCAACGATGGGACGCGCGGCGTCGGTCTTCCCCTGCCGCAGATCGATCGCCGCCTCGGCGAGCTGCACCGGCGCGTAGCCGGGCTCCTTCGCACGGATGTCGTCCAGCTTCTTGCGCGCCGTCGTGTAGTCGCCGCCGAGGATCGCGCGCCAGGCGTCGTCGAAGCGCTTCGCGTTCGCCGGCGTCGGTTGCGAGCCGTATCCGGTACGCGGATCGATGATGTACCGATCGATATCTTTCGGCGTTGGCGCTACGACCGGCGCCGGTGCCGGCGCGCAACTGGCGAGCAGAATCGCCGCAATCAAAACTATCCCGATCTTCGTCACTTCGTTTCCTTTAGCAGGCGCATTGCAGCCGCGAATGTCGCGTCATTCCCCGCAACTTCGATCCATTGCACGTTGCGCTCCGCACGCAGCCACGTCACCTGCCGTTTCGCGTACGCGCGCGTGCGGCGCTTCGTCTCCGCGATCGCTGCATCCACGTCCATTTCTCCCATCACCACCGCCGCGGCCTCGGCGTATCCGATCGCGCCGAACGGATGCGACGTCCGCGGATACGCCGCCAGCAGACCGCGCGTTTCTTCGATCAAACCCGCGGCATACATCACATCGACGCGACGATCGAGCCGGTCTACGAGATTGCGCCGTTCCATCATCAATCCGATCTTCGTCGCCGCCATCTCGGTATCTGGATTCGCCCCCGGCCGCTCCCACTCCGAGATCGGCTTTCCGCTGATCAGCCACACTTCGAGCGCGCGCTCGACGCGATGCCGGTCCGCGGGGGCGATTCTTCTACCACTTTGCGGATCGATTTTCGATAGCCAGCGATGCAGCCGGCCGTTTCCGCGCGGCCGATCGGCGATGCAACGGATGCGCGCACGCAACTCCGGATCGCGTCCCGGCATCTCAGGAAGTCCGTGCAGCAGCGCGCGCAAGTAGAAGAACGTCCCTCCGACAAGAATCGCCCGCTTCCCTCGGCTCGCAATCTCCTCGCAGACGTTTCGCGCTACCCGCGCGTAATCGGCAGCATTGAACTCCGCATCCGCATCGACGATGTCAAACAGATGATGCGGCACCCTTGCCCGCACGTCCGCAGCCGGTTTCGCGCTGCCGATGTCGAACCCGCGATAGATCTGCACCGAGTCGTAGTTGACGATCTCGCCGCCGACGGTCTCCGCGATACGCAGCGCAAGCTCGGACTTGCCAGTGCCGGTCGGTCCGGCGATGACGATGGGCAGCACGCGCCGCAGTGTATCGATACTGTCATCCTGAGCCGCCGAAGCCGAGGAGCGCGAAGCGCTACCGGCGTAGGACGGTCGAAGGACCTCCTGACTGCTAACCCGGCGGCTCTTCGCATTGCAAGCACTTGGGGGGTCCTTCGACCGTCCTGCGGCGGCTCAGGATGACAGTGCTGCCTCTCTACCGTATCCGTGTTCTGTGCGAGCGATCGTCTTCGCGGCTCAGGACGCTGCGGAGGTGCTGGCGGCAATAGATGGCGCCGTGATCGATCGGGGTGCGGCAGACGATGCAGCGGTTCTTCGTCACCACTTTCGCGCCGCGTTCGAGGATGCGCACCACGATTCCTGCCACGACCAGCAGACCGCCGAGGGCGAGCGCTTTCTGGAGCATGGCGGGAGCGAAAAAGTCCGCGAACGGTGCGTCTTCGTACGTCTGCTGCAACACGTACAGCACGACCACGAGAAGGATGATCCAGAGGCCGAGCCGCAGAATTGTGGACGACATGAAGGAAATTCACTGTAGGACGCTCATCGGGGAGTGTCAAATTGCCGGTGCACAACGATCCGGGCAGAGAGAAAGTCGACGTCGATCGTGCCGTTCCGGTCCGTCCGCCACACGTGAATACCGCGTGCTCGCAGCGACTCGATGACGGTTGCGTGCGGATGGCCGAACGTGTTGTGCAATCCGCACGAGATCAGCGCGATGCGCGGGCGGATGGCATCGAGCAGCGGCGGCGTCGATGACGTCCGGCTGCCGTGGTGGCCGATCTTCAGCACGTCAGCCGTGATGTCGCGATCCGCGAGGAACTCTTCCGCATCGCGCTCGGCGTCGCCGGTCAGCAGCGCCGTCCAGCGGCCGATGCGGACGCGCAGCACGACAGAGCTGTTGTTCTCGGGCGAATGCTTGAACGTCCGATCGGCAACGAAGGCGCGTAACGACAAACCGCCTGTCTCGCGCACGTCCCCATCGCGCACCAGATGAATCGGAATCGCGCGGCGCGCGCAGACTTCGAGCACCCGCTGCGCGCAATCGCCGCGGAAACGGCGCGGCGAGATCCACATGCTGCCGACGTCAAGGTTCTCCAGCACCGCGGGCAGCCCGCCGCAGTGATCGGGATGCACGTGCGTGAGGACGGCGACGTCGATGTGGCGCACACCGCGATCGACCAGCATCGGCAGCAGCTCCGTCTCGCCAAAGTGCGCATCGCCGAGGCGGCCGCCGGCATCGATGAGAACGACATGGTTCGGCGAACGGAGGAGGAGAGCGTCCCCCTGGCCGACGTCGAGCACGGTCAGACGCGCGGCCACATCGCTGCGTCCGACGATGAGCGCGGCGATGAGCGGAATGAACATCGTGGCGAGAATTGCCGACGCGCGAAGGCGTCCGCGCAGCAGCGCGATCGCGAGCATCGCGCATCCGTAGCCGATCACGATCGCAGCCGCCGGCGGCGCGGCGAAGAAGCCCCACAGCGGCGACGCTGCGCCGTTCACGAGCGTGCAGACTCTGTGAAGCACGCCGATCACGCTCAAAAGCAACGCGCACGGAACGGCGCAGACCGCGACTGAGGTGATCAGCATCGCCAGCACGATCGGCGTCAGCAGCATCGTCATCACCGATCCGCCGAGGGCGAACTGGTGGAAGTGGAACAGCGTGAGCGGCGTGATCGACACCTCCGCCGACGCCGCGTACGCGAGCCAGCGGAATCGCCGCGCGGCCAGCGCCTTGCCCGCGAACAACAGCGCGGCGGCGCCGGCGTACGTCAGATGGAACGCCGGCTCGACCAGATCGTGCGGCGCAATGATCAATCGCAGCAGCGCGGCCACGCACCAGAGGTTCTCCAGCGTCGTCGGCCGGTGCAGGATTCGCGAGATCGCGTAGACGCCGATGCCGATGCTGGCGCGCGACACGGACGCCGTCGGCCCGATGAAGAGCGGCGCGGCGATGGAGAAGATGAGCAGCGACCAGTCGCTCGCCCGCGGCGCGTGCAGCCAGCGGAGCGCGAGCGCGATCAGCGCCGCAGCGAACGCGATCTGCAGGCCGGAGAAGACGAGCAGGTGGTACGTCCCGCCGTGCTTGTAGCTGTCGCGAACGTCGTCGCTCAATCGCTCGCCGCGTCCCAGCGCCAGCGCCTCCACCAGCGCAACCTCGGTCGGATACGACAACGCGTACGGCCGGATGCGATTGGCCAGCGCGCGGTTCCACGCCGCCGGCGTGAATCGATTGAGCGCGCCTTCGTACGACATCAGCCGCGGCGATTTCACCGTCAGCGCGACGTCGCCATGCTCCCCGCGATGCAGAAACCCCTCGGCGCGAATCGAGCGCTGCATCTCGATGGTGTCGGGTGCGAATCGCGTGTAAATCGTCAGCGGCCGTTCGATCGTTGTCCCCTCGGCCACGAAGCGCGAACAGCGCAGCACGTGCGCGTCGCCGCGCATTGTCCAGTCGCGATCGATCGGCGCGAGGACAGTCACGAATCGGTCGGTGATCAGCGGAGAGATGGCGTGATCGTCCGCATCGCTGCGCGCCCGCGCGTGCGCCGCCGCCCAAACGCCGCCGGCGAGCACGAGACAGAGCATGGCCAGACGCGCCTTTCGGATCGCGATCAGCAGCAGCGCCACGCTCGCGAATCCGATCGCCTCGGCGTACGAATGCCCGAGCGCCAATCCGGCGGCGTAGAAAATCAGCGGGAGTGCGGCAGGAACATCACTTCGCACGCTCGAACGAAGCGAGCGTTTCCACGTGATGCGTGTTGGGGAAGAGGTCCAGGAGGTCGAGCGAAGCGAGCCGCCAACCTGACGCAATCAGCCGGCTTGCGTCGCGGGCGAACGTTACCGGATCGCAGGCGAGGAAGCAAATGATCTCGTTCGCTCGCGTGGCGATCGCGTCGATCACGTTGCGCCGCGCTCCGCTCCGCGGCGGATCGAGAAACACGAAATCGGCGCGCGGCATCCGCTCCACCCACCATTCCACCGGCGCGTTGACCAGGGTGACGTTCGCCGGCACGTTCCGCTTCGCGCATTCGTGCGCCGCTTCCGAACCTTCGATCGCGGTCACTTGCCCGAACAGCGCGGCCAGCGGACGGCTGAAAAATCCGACGCCGGAGTAAAGGTCGATGGCGGTCGCTTTCTTCGTCGCCCGCGCCGCGATATCCGAAACGAGCCTTCGCATCGTGCCGAGGAGGTGACGGTTGACCTGAAAGAACGCATCGGTCGTCACGTAGTACCCGTCGATCACCAGCTCGCCCGCGGCGATCAGCTTCCCGTCGACTTCCCACGTCTCGCCCTCGCGCGGCTCCTCGCGCGTGCGCAAACCGACGACCTCGCACTCGGGCGGCAATTGCACGACGTCGTTCGTGCGCATGGCGTAGAAGCCGATCTTGTCTCCATCGCGATGCAGCCGGCTGCGCAGCCGGTAATTCAGCGGCGACGCATGAATCGCGATCGGCGGCAGCGTGGCGGGATCGATCTTTCCGATCCGCCGCAGCGACTCGGTCAGAATCCGCCTCTTCGCTTCGAGCTGCGTATCGAGCCGCAGCGCCGTCCAGTCGCACCCGCCGCATTCGTTCGCGACTGGACACGGCATCGCTCGGCGAAACGGACTTGCCTCGACGAGCCGAACCAGATCCGCATGCGCGAACCCCTTCTTCACCTCGAGCAGCCGCACGACCGCGACGTCGCCCGGGTAGACGTTTGTGGCGAAGATGGGAAAGCCGTCCACCTTCGCCAGCGCCGCGCCTCCCGCCACCAACTCCGTCGGCGCAATCGTGATCTCGTCGCCAGCACGCATGACGCGAGGATGACAGATTTTGCCGGTTGCATTCGATTGCTCGATTTCTCCGTATATAGCCTCAGATGTCCGCCGCTGCCCCACTTCTCCTCGTAACCAATGACGCGAATCTCCATCGCGCGGCGGCGGGCGATCACGAGGCGTTCGGGGAGCTCATTCGCGAGCATCAGGACATGGTGTTCAGCATCGCCTGGCACTTTCTGCATGACCGCGATCGTGCCGAGGAGATCGCGCAGGAGGTGTTCCTGCAGTTGTATCGGACGCTTGGAGAGATCGAATCGCCGGCGCATCTCACCTTCTGGCTGCGGCGCGTCACCGCCAATCGCTGCATCGACGAATCGCGGCGCGGGCGGTGGCGGATCGTCACGCTCGACGAAGCAAGCGACGTCGCTCGTGACATTGACGACGCCGATCCGCTGCTGGCTCGAAAGCTCGGACAGATGCTGCAGCGTCTGCCGGCGCCGCAGCGGCTCGCCATCACCATGCGTTACCAGGAAGGGCTCGAGCCCTCCGAGATCGGAGCGGTGCTCGACATGCCGCTCAACACCGTCAAGAGCCATCTCCGGCGCGGCCTGGCCGCGCTGCGGGAGTGGCTGGGAGTGAACTCATGAATTTCGAAGACGACCTCACGCGCGCGCTCGAACGCAAGTCCGCACCGGACGGATTCGCCGATCGCGTCCTCTCCCGCCTCGATGCTCCGCCGCACCGCAACGTTTCGATGCTGCGGCGCGTCGCGGCAGCGATCGTCCTCACCGCGGCGCTCGGCGGTCTGACCGCGCATCAGATCATCGAGCACCGCCGCAACGAAGAAGGCGAGCGCGCCCGCCGCCAGCTCATGACCGCGCTGCATATCGCCAGCGCCAAGATGCGCGTCGCCCAGCGCGCCGTCGTCCACGACTAGGTGAAGAAATGAACGATCGATTTCTCATTCTGAGCCGCCGGAGACGCGTAGCCGAAGGCGGAGCGTCGCAGGACGGCGAAGGATCTCAAGCTTCCCAAATTTTCCCTGAAACCGGGTTTCAGCAAAGGCCGCGCATCTCGAGCTCATTCGGCGCGCTTCGCCAGCCTCAGGATGACAAAAACCCACGCCTGCCACGAATGAAAGGACTTGCCATGACCCGCTACTTCGCGAGATTCATCCTCACCCTCGTCGCCGCGATCGCCCTCCCCATCACCGCCTCGGCGCAGGGAACGCGCCTCAATCTCGATTTCCCCGACCTCGCCGCGAAGGCCAGCGAGACCGTCGACGTCACGCTCGACGGACCGATGCTCCGTCTGGCCGGCAAGTTCCTCAACAGCGGTGACGCCGACGAGCGCGCCGCGAAAGAGATGATCAGTGGCCTGGCCGGCATCTACGTGCGCAGCTACGAGTTCGACCACGAGGGCGAATACGACAAGTCGCAGGCCGAGCGCATCCGCCAGCAGCTCGGACCGACGTGGAAGAAGATCGTGAAGGTCTCCAGCCGCACGCGCGAGGACGTCGACATCTACGCCGATACGCGCGGCGACAACATCACCGGACTTCTGATCATCTCCGCAGAACCGAAAGAGTTCACCGTCGTAAACATCGTCGGCCCCGTCGATCTGGAGAAGCTGGCCGGCCTGGAAGGGCAGTTCGGCATCCCGCACATCTCCGGTGACGTGCACTCGAAGCATCGGAAGGATGGTCATCATGAATAGTCGCCGGCTGCTGCTCCTCATCGCGATCAGCGTCTTCACCCTCGGCGCAACGCCGGCCCGCGCGAACTTCGACGACATCGTCCGCGCCGTCGAGTCGCGCTACCACGTGCAGCGCACCTCGATTCCGCTGTTCGGCCTGGTCCGCTTCGCCCTCTGGGTCGTCCATCCCAGCGGCGTGTCGGACGTGCAGTTGGCGACGTTCGAAAATGCGCACTTCGACGACATGCAAGGCCTCGCCGACATCGTCCGCCGCAACGCCGGCGAGCCGATGCAGCCGCTGGTGCAGTCCCGCTCGAACCGCAACAACGAGACGACGCTGATCTACGCCCGCCCCCTCGGCGGCGACCGCGTAGCCCTGCTCATCTTCGCCCACGACCGCGAAGACACGACGGTGGTGCGGGTGGTGGTGTCAATGGACAAATTCAGCGAGACGATGAACCACCCCGATCACGTAGTCGCCGACTTGCGTTAACTCGTCTGCGTCCCATCTGCGAAATCTGCGGATAACGTTTTCATCCGCAGATGACGCAGATGTAACGCAGATGAATGCCGACGCACGATAATGCGCCGTGACTTTTCTGATCTATGGCGCGAACGGCTACACCGGCGAGTTGATCGCGCGTGAAGCCGTTCGCCGCGGACAGAAGCCGATTCTCGCCGGACGCAACGCCGAAAAACTCGCCGCGCTGGCGAAGGAGCTCGGCGTCGAATCACGCGTGTTCCCGCTCGACAAACCGCAACTCGACGGCGTCGAGGCAGTCCTCCACTGCGCCGGTCCGTTCGTCCATACCAGTGCGCCGATGGTGCGCGCGTGCATCGCCGCCGGCGTGCACTACCTCGACATCACCGGCGAATTCAGGGTCTTCGAAGCAATCATGGCGATGAACGACCGCGCCTCCCGCGCCGGAGTCACGCTCATCCCCGGCGTTGGATTCGACGTCGTCCCCACCGATTGCTTCGCCGCCATGCTCGCCGCGCGGCTCCCCGGCGCGACGGAACTGGAGCTCGCGTTCTACTCGCCCGGCGCAGAGATCAGCCGCGGAACGTTGAAGACGATGATCGAGAACATCCGCGTTGGCGGAGCGATCCGCTACGAAGGAAAAATCGTGGGCGTTCCGGCCGCGTACGACGCGAAGGAAATCCCTTTCTCGATCGCGCCGCGCATGGCCATGACCATCCCGTGGGGCGACGTCTCCACCGCGTTCCACACCACCGGCATCCCGAACATCCGCGTCTACACCGCGGCGTCGCCGAAATCGATCAAACGCATGCGCCGTCTTGGCCCTTTCTTGCCGCTGCTCGGCATCACACCGATCAAGCGCGCGCTGCAGTCGTTCGCGAACCGCCGCACCGGACCAGACGAAGCGCGCCGCGCGGCCGGACGAACGTACCTCTGGGGCCGCGTCAGCGACGGCAAACGCGACGTGACGATGACCATGACCACGCCGGAAGGCTACGCATTCACGGTCATCAGCGCGCTGCGAGCCGTCGAGCAACTCCTCGCGTCACCCAAACGCCCCGGCGCCTTCACGCCGGCAAAATTCTTCGGCCCGGAATTCGTCACGACGCTGCCGGGTGTTCAGCTGACGTGAGACGCCGCCTCCTCCCCTTCTACGCCGCCTTCATCGCCCTGATCGCGATCTCGTTCGCCATGCAGATGCTGCACGGCATCTGCCCGGTGCCGTAAATCTGTCATCCTGAGCCGGCGGCGCCCCGGAGGGGCAGAGCACGGTCGAAGGATCCCCGGCTGATAACCCGGATCGGGCGGGGGCTGCACGTGAATAAACCCGGGTTACCAGCCGGAGGTCCTTCGACCGTCCTTCGGCGGCTCAGGATGACAGGCCAGCTGTCGGCAAAAATCGCGGCTTCTGCCGCGCCTTCGACGCCTGCTCGAACGCGTATGCGTACTTGATCAGCGTCGGCTCGCTCCACGCTCCCGCGAAGAACGACAGGCCCACCGGCAATCCGAACACCATTCCCGCCGGCACCGTGATGTGCGGATATCCCGCGACGGCGGATGCCGACGAGTAGCCGCCGGTGAAGTGATCGCCGTTGACGAGGTCCGTGGCCCAGACCGGGCCGCCGGTCGGCGCGATGATCGCGTCCAGCTTGTGTTTCTTCATCGTGGCGTCGATCCCCTCGGTGCGCGCCAGGCGGTGATTCTTCGCCAGTGCGTCGCGATACTTCTTCTCGGTCAGCGGACCGCGCTTCTCCGACTGCTCGAAGATCTCCTGTCCGAAGTACGGCATCTCCTGCGCGCGATGCTCCTCGTTGAACTTGATCAGGTCGGCCAGCGTCCGGCTCGTCACGGACGACGGAGCATTGGCCAGGTACTTGTTGATGTCGGTCTTGAACTCGTACTGCAGCACGTCGTTTTCAGTCGAATCGAACTTGCCGTTGGTGGCGATGTTGGCAGGATCGATGATCGTCGCGCCGAGCGATTTGATCAGCGCGATCGCTTCCTTCATCAGCCGGTCGGTGGCGTCGTTGAAGCCAAAGTACTGCCGCGCCACGCCGATGCGCGCGCTTTTCAGGCCGCCCGCGTCGAGAAAGCGCGTGTAATCCGCGTGACCTTTCGTCCTGCTCGACACCGTCACCGCATCGCGCTCGTCGGCACCGGTCAGGATGCCTAACAGAATTGCTGCGTCGCGGACCGTGCGCGCCATCGGCCCCGAGGTGTCCTGGCTGTGCGCGATCGGGATGATGCCGGCGCGGCTGATGAGACCGAGCGTCGGCTTGATTCCGACGAGTCCTGACGCCGACGACGGGCAAACGACCGAGCCGTCGGTCTCCGTGCCGATGCCGATCGCCGCCAGGTTCGCAGCGATCGCCGTTCCCGTTCCCGAGCTCGATCCGCAGGCGTTGCGGTCGAGCACGTACGGATTCTTCGTAAGTCCGCCGCGGCCGCTCCAGCCACTCGTGGAATGCGTCGAGCGGAAGTTCGCCCATTCGCTCAGGTTCGTTTTGCCAAGAAGCACGGCGCCGGCTTTGCGAAGTCGGGAGACGACGAAGGCATCGCGCGCGGCGTGGTTCTCGGCAAGCGCCAGCGATCCGGCCGACGTCGCCATCCGATCGGCGGTGTCGATGTTGTCTTTGATGACGACCGGAATGCCGTGCAGCGGCCCGCGCACGTGTCCCGCTTTCCGCTCACGGTCCATGGCATCGGCAATCGCCAGCGCCTCGGGATTCAGCTCGATGATGGAGTTGACCATCGGGTCGTGCTTATCGATCGCGTCGATTCGCCCGACGTATTGCTCGGCGATCGATCGCGCCGTCCAGCGGCCGCTGGCCATTCCATCCTGCAGCTCGGCGATCGTGATCTCTTCGAGCTCGGGATGCGCGGCGGACGACGTTTGCGCCACAGCAGTCAGGGGCTTCGCAAGTGCAAGCGCCGATCCGAGAGCTGCGTAGCCGAGGAAGTCGCGACGATCGATGGCCATGTGATCTCCTTCGCGGCGGAGTAGATCGCGGTGCAGCGGCGAGAGTCAACGCAAGATACGATGCGCGGCGTGACCGCACTCCACGTCGATCTTGCCGTTCCGGCGCAACTGCTGGTGCTCATCGGCGGTGGCGAATTTTCGTTCGGCGAGACGCGGGAGATCGATGAGTTCCTGTTGCGCAGCATGCCCGCGGATCGTCGGACCGTCGCGTTCATCCCGGCAGCCTCGGGATCGGCGGAGTACGCGATGCATCTCGGCAAGTATCTGCAGGGCATCGATGCGACGGTGGAAACCGTGAACGTCCCGATTTATCGAGGAAGAGATAGCCGCCGCCAGAAGAACCTGAGCCAGATCGCTGCCGCCGGATTGATCTACCTCGGCGGCGGCGTGACGAACAATCTGCTGGCGGTGCTGCGCGAATCGGCGTCCGACCTGGCCATGCGCGAGGCGGCCGCGAACGGCACTGTCATCGCGGCGATCGGCGCGGCCGCGTCGTGCTTCGGCATCGCCGCGCGCGACATGCACGGCATCGCGGCGTCGCTGCCGGGATTGGGATGGATCGCGAACACGGTCATTGATACCGGCTTCGATCCGCAGAACGATGCGAATCTGCGGCGGCTGATGTCCGTCCCGGAAACGCAACTCGGCCTCGGCATCCCGGCCGGAACGGCACTCGCCATCCGCGGAGACGGCAGCACCGAAATCATCGGCGGCGGCAACGTCGCCGCGTTCCGCAAGGCGCAGGCCCGCTAGTTGCACAATCGCGCCTGCTGCGGAGGTTGATCATCACAACACTGGAAACGGAGAACGCGGACGAAAAGGTCCTGACCATGGAGGAGCTGACGCGCCTTTTCAGCGTGCTGTCGCACGATCTGAAATCGCCGATCTTCTCCATCGACGGCTTCAGCGATCTGCTGCTCGGCGATTACACCGACAAGCTGGATGAAGAGGGACAGGACTTCCTGCGCCGCATCCGCTCCAGCGCGCAGCAGATGAAGAAGGTGCTCGACGACATGTCGCACCTCGTGAAACTGCTGGCGCGCCCGAACGCGCGCCGCCCGACGCCGCTGCGCGAGATCGTCGAGGAGGTGATCCTCAAGTGCAATTACCAGATCGAAGAAGGCGGCGTGAAGATCACCATGCCTGACGATCTGCCCACGGTGAACGTCGATCCGGAAAAGATGCGCGAGGCGATCGGCGCAATTTTCTCCAACGCGCTGTTTTTCAATGACCGTCCGAAAGGCGAGCGCACGATCGCGATCGAATGCAGCGTCGATCCGGACGGCTACCGCCTCTGCATCCGCGACAACGGCATCGGCATCGACCCCCGCTACACCGACCAGATCTTCGACCTCGGCCTGAAGCTGGATAAGTCGCGCGGCGGCGGTCCCGGCTACGGGCTCTACCTCGCCAAACGCATCGTGGAGAGTCACGGCGGGACGATGAGCATCGAGTCGGCGCCGGAACAGGGCAGCACCGTCTGCCTGACGATCGCGCCTTGACGGGGAGCTAGTTGCCGGCGGCCGGCAGCAGCGTCGCGGTCTCTTCGATTACCGCTTTTGGAGCGCTGATCCCGTCATCCGGCAGCGGATCCTCGCCGGGAAGAGCGATGACGCGGATGGCGACGAAGCGATCGTCGGCGACGTCTACGCCGAGGAAGTGGGCGGCGGCCTGGGAGAGATCGATGGCGAACTTGTTCACGTACGGGCCGCGGTCGTTCACGCGCAGACGCAGTTTCCGGCCCGTGGCGCGCGCGGTGATCTCCACCCATGAGCCGAGCGGCAGCGTCAGGTGGGCGGCCGACATCTTCTTGTTGTAGTACCGCTCGCCGTTCGCCGTCAGCGTTCCGTTAAGCGAGGTCGAGTAATAACTGGCCAGCCCCGACAACCGGTGCCTGAGGGACAAGGCCGCGTACTTCAGCACCCGCAGCTTGAGTGGGTCGGATTCGGACTGCGGGGCAGGCGCGGGCGGAGGGACAGGCGGTCCGAAACGGTACGACTGCATCGTCGCGTCGTCCAGCCGGAACGTCTCCTCGCACATGAATGCCTGCGCGCGGAGCGGCTGCGCGACTGCGAGCGCGCCAGTGATGAGTACTGCAAATATCAGATTTCTATGCATCGACTTCCTACAGCGGAGCGGCATCTTAACCACATTTCAACCGCCGAGCCAATCCGTGCCAAGTCAAAACGCCTACTGCAGAGTTAACTCCATTCAAATCAATTATTTCTGATGAGCTTACTTGGCTTCTCGATTGCAAAATAACTGTCAACCGAGAGACGTTCGGGGGAGATGAACCGATGAGCGAGATCAAGACCAGCAGGCCCTATCAGGAGCGGTTTCTCGACGGCTTCGACCGCTCGCAGCTTCGCGAAGAGGTGCAGAAGGTGAAGCCTCGCCGCCTCAGCGGACTTCGCCGCAAATACGCCGGCTGGGCCCTCGGCGCGTCCCTCGCGCTGGGAGGCATCGGCATCCCGATGAAAGTCGGCAACATGCTCCAGTCGGCGGACGACGCCCATCACCTGAAGCTCGGGCAGCAGCCAGCCGCGACGCCGCCTGAGCCCGACACGACCGCCCAGATTACCGGCGATCTCGCCACCGCGAAGCAGATCGCGGATCAGGTCGCCGGCGGGGTCACCAGTGGTGTCACCGGTGCGGTGCAGGATGTGGCGAAGACGGTGACCGAGGCGCCGGCTCAGGTCGCGCAGGCGCCGGCCGCGATCGCGAATGCGGCGGATCAGGTCAAACAGGCCTTCTTCCAGAAAGAGGTCCCGTTCGGCGGCATCATCTACAAGGAAGCAAAGAAGAACGATCTCCCGCCGGAACTCGTGGCGGCGGTGGTTCACACGGAATCGAAGTTCGTTCCGACGGCGCGATCGAATCGCGGAGCGGTCGGACTGATGCAGCTCGTTCCGAAGACCGGCCGCTGGCTGGGGGCGAGCAATCTGAACGATCCGGTGCAGAACATCCAGGCGGGCGCGAAGTACCTCCGCTATCTCACCGACCGCTTCTCCGGCGATCAGCAGAAGGCGATTGCGGCGTACAACGCCGGCGAGGGGAACGTCCGCCGCTTCAACGGCGTGCCGCCGTTCAAGGAGACGCGTAACTACGTCCAGCGCGTGCGCAGCTTCCAGCAGGACCTCGGCGCGCGCGTCGACGGGCAGGCGGATGCGCTCGGCGCTGCGCAGTAGAGCCATACAATAGCCCGATGACCGGGCCCCGCTTGATCGTCGGAATCGCCGTGATGGGGATCGCCGTCCCTGCCACGATCTTCTTCCTGCTCGATCAGCACACGCCGTCGCAATTCTTCACCATCGCCGCGACGACGTTCCTCGCCTGGGGCCTCGCCGACCTTCTGGCGAGCATCCTCGAACGCCCGCGGCTCGACAACCGCTCGCCGGGGATGGCGCTGAAGGAAGATCTGGAACGGCGCCGCGATCAGTGACCTTTGTCAGTGCTTGACATCTGTTTCGCCGTCGTGTATTTAACCATGCTGTTAATTAACTGATTGGTTTAATACACGTATGCCGTCTGACAAACTCAGCGTCACGTTCGCTGCCCTCGCCGATCCTACGCGGCGCGCGATCCTGGCCCGCCTTTCCACCGGCGCGGCCTCGGTGACGGAGCTGGCCGAGCCGCATGACATGAGCCTCCCGGCCATTTCCAAGCACCTCAAAGTCCTCGAACGCGCGGGCCTCATCACCCGTAGCCGCGACGCGCAGTGGCGGCCCTGCAGCCTCGAAGGCGCGCGGCTCAAAGAGGTGTCCGACTGGCTCGATCACTACCGCCGATTCTGGGAGCAGAGCTTCGACCGGCTGGACGAATACCTGCGCGAATTGAAGAAGAAAAAGGAGAAGAAGCATGAACGCCGCACTCGAAAGAAGTAGCACCGCCGACCGCGAAATCGCCACGACGCGCGTCTTCGACGCGCCTCGGGATCTGGTTTTCGACGCCTGGACCGATCCGCAGCACGTCGCTCAATGGTGGGGTCCGAACGGATTCACGACCACTACGCACTCGATGGACGTTCGCCCGGGCGGCGAGTGGATTTTCATCATGCACGGCCCCGACGGTACCGATTACAAAAACCGCATCGTCTATCGCGAAGTCGTGCGTCCGGAGCGCATCGTCTATGACCACGTCAGCGGTCCGCTCTTTCACGCCACCGTCATCTTCGAAGCGGAAGGCGACAAGACGCGCCTCAGCATGCGGATGCTTTTCGACACGGCCGAACTGCGGAATCGCGTGGCCGAGGAGTATGGAGCGGTGGAAGGGCTAAATCAGACGTTGAATCATCTCGAGGAGCACGTGGCGAAGATGGCGGCGGAAGAATTTGTGATTACGCGCGAATTCGACGCCCCGCGCGATCTCGTCTTCGCCGCGTGGACGGAATCGGAGCGCATGGCGCAGTGGTGGGGGCCGAAGGGTTTCACGGTGATGTTCGCGAAACTCGATCTCCGTCCCGGCGGAATGTTCCATTACGGCATGCGCGGACCGGACGGCAGCACGATGTGGGGCAAGATGGTCTATCGCGAGATCGTTCCGCCGGAGCGGCTCGTCGTCATCGTCTCCTTCTCCGACGAAAACGGCGGAGCGACGCGGCATCCGATGGCGCCCACGTGGCCGCTCGAGATGCTGAACACGATCACGTTCGCGGAGCACGGCGGTAAGACCACGATCACGCTTCGCAGCCGCGCTTACAACGCGACGGAAGAAGAGCGCTCGATGTTCAAGGCAGGTCACGCCAGCATGCAGGGCGGCTTCACCGGAACCTTCAATCAACTCGACGAGTACCTGACGAAGGCGACGTCATGAACGTCATCGATCGATTTCGAGCACAGGCGCCGAGGATTCTCGGCGCCACCCGATTTCTCGCGGGCGTTATGTTCGCCTGCCACGGCGCGCAGAAACTCTTCAACGCGTTCGGCGGCATTCCGCCCGGCGTTCCAAAGGCGCTGATCTGGAGCGCTGGGCCAATCGAACTGATCGGCGGCATCCTCATCGCCATCGGTCTCCTCACGCGCAGTTCCGCCTTCCTCTGCAGCGGCCTGATGGCGTTCGCGTACTTCATCGGCCACGCGCCAAACGGTTTCTGGCCGGCGGCGAACGGCGGAGAACTGGCGATCTTCTACTGCTGGTTTTTCCTCTATCTCGCCGCGCAGGGGCCAGGCGCGTGGGCTGTCGACAATCTGTGGAGCACACCTGACGCGAATTGATCCTGAGGCTCGCGAAGCGATGTCGAAGGGATCTGTTGAAACTCACGCCGTAACGGCCTGCGGTTCCTCGGCGGCTGGTGCGGGCGCGGCATCGGCGGCCGGGGCGACGGGGAGGGAAAAAGAGAAGGTCGTGCCCTGGCCTTCGCGGCTTTCGACCCAGATCGTTCCGCCGTGGCGTTCGACGATCTGTTTCGTGATGTAGAGACCGAGGCCGAGGCCGCCGTAGTTCGTCGACGAGACCTGGCGGCCGCGGTGGAAACGTTCGAAGACCTGTCCCAATTCGTCGCTTGGGATGCCGATGCCGCGGTCGGCCACCGAGGTTACGACCTGCTCGCCTTTGTCTTCTACGTTGACGAGGATCTCGCTGCCGTCGGGCGAATACTTCACCGCGTTCTCCATCAGATTGCCGAGCACCTGCTCGAGGCGATCGCGGTCGCCGAGGACGCGTTTGTGGCCGACAGGAAGGTTGAGCTGGAAACGGCGATCGCTGACGGCGGTGTGATGACGGTGCACGACGTCGCTGACGAACGTTGTCCACGGAATCGGCTCGCGCCGGATTTCGAGGCGGCCGGTCTCGATGCGCGACACATCGAGCAGTTCGAGGATCAGTCGCGACATGCGGTCGATCTGGTCGAGGGCGATGTCGAGATACTCCTCCGAGGTTTTCAGGTCGTGCTCGCGGATCAGCGTCTTGGCGAGCTGTGTGTAGCCCTTGATCGAGGTCACCGGCGTGCGCAGCTCGTGTGAGGCGATGGAGAGGAACTCGTCCTTCAGACGGGAGAGGTCTTCCACCTTGCGGCGCGCATCGACCTGCTCGGTGTAGAGCTTGGCGTTTTCGATGGCCAGCGCCGCGCGCTCGGCCAGGATTTCGGCGAGCGGCAGTTTCTCGTCGTTCATGGCGCGATCGGGATCGTTCGCGGCGATCACGAGCGCGCCGAGCATTTCGCGGCGCGTGCGCAGCGGAAGGATGAGCAGCGACGCCAGCTTCATCGGCGCCGCGTGGTAGCCGCCTTCCAGGCCCGGAGCGGTCGTTTCCGCGGCGCCGAGGTTTTGGGTGAGCGACGGATAGCCGGTGCTGACCACCTGGCCGATGATCCCTTCGCCGACGACGAGCGGCTGGCGATAGATGTACGACCAGGCAAGCCCGAGCGACGCCATCTCGCGGTGATAGATCGACGCGACGCGCAGCTCGGTGGAGTCGGACGATTTCAAAATCACGGCGGCCCAGTCGCCGAGGACCTCGGCGACCCGTTCGGCGATCGCCTGCGTGACCCAGACCGGATCGATGTTGCTGGAGAAGAACGCGCCGGCGTCGGCGAGGATCTGCGCGCGTTCGGCCTGAACCTGCATCTCTTCTTCGAGCCGGCGGCGCTCGGTGATGTCGCGAAAGGTGACGATGACGCCGGAGATCTTGCCGTCTTCGTGAAGCGGCGTCGCGCTCATCGACGTGGCGATCTGGCGGTCATCGCGCGCGATCACCATCGTTACGTCGCGCACCGGCCGTCCGGTGGAAAGCGCGCGGGCGGCCGGGAGTTCCTTGGCGTCGATCGGATCGCCGTTCTCGTTCAGGAGACCGTACGTCTCGGCATGTTTGAAGATCGGAACGCCGACTTCGGAGCTCCGCAGAAGGCTCTTCGCCGCCGGATTCAGATACACCGTCTTCCCCTCGGCATCGACGAGCGCGACGCCGTCCGACATGCCGGCGATCATCGTCTCCGTGCGCCGCACCTGCTTGTTGACGGAGGCGATGAGCGACTGCTGGATGCGCCAGATCAGAGTGGCGGCCAGACCGATGATCACCGCGCTGACGATCACCATCAGCAGCGTGAGACCGGCACGCATACCGCTGATTCGCTGCAGCTCACGGCGATTTTCGCGCGAATGCTCGTCGCTCATTCCGCCGGCAAGGTCGGGCGCGCCGCGATAGATCTTCGACGCCTCGACCATGTACTCGTTCGCGTTCTGGTCGTGGCCATCGCGCGCGGCTTCCATCTCACTGCGCGTGAGCTGCTGAATGTTGATGAAGTTGTCCCGCATCTTCGCGATGCGCTGCTTGTCGGATGAATCGGAGGCCGCCTGATCGGCGTTATTCGCCTCTTTTTTGAAATCGCGAACCGCTTCGTCGTACTGCTGCAGGAATTGCGTCTGTCCGCTAAGTGCGAAGCCGCGCGCGGCCGACATCATGGTGATGGTGTCGTCGTTCATGGCGTAGACGGCATCGAGCAGCGGCGCGGAGCCTTCGACGATGCGGTACTCCTGGCGATTGGCCATGTGGAGAATTCCGATCGTCAGCGCGAGACCCGCGGCGACGACGATCACCAGCACCGCGAAGGCGCCCCACAACGTGCTACGAATCGACGAATCCATTACCGGCTCAGCAGCCGGAATGCAAAATCGACGCCGCTGCGGATGGGCCAGCCACCGATTCAAGTCGATTGCTTTCAGTGACTTCCAACGCCGAATCACTGGAACGGCGGATGCAACGTCGATCGGCGGAGGAGCACATGGCACTCAGACCGCTGCGCAACGCCACGATTTCGTTCGGCCTCGTATCGATCCCGGTCCGCTTCTACACGGCCACGAAATCGGAGGACGTCCACTTCCATCTGCTGCACGAAAGCTGCGGCACCCGCGTCAATCGCAAGTGGTGGTGTCCGCATCACGAGAAGATCGTCGACTCCGATGAGCTGATCCGCGGCTACGAGATTTCGAAGAACAAGTACGTGACGTTCACGGACGAGGAGATGGAGACGCTGGAAACCGGCGACAACCGCGCGCTCGAGATCACGGAGTTCGTCGACCTCCATGAGATCGATCCCGTTTTCTTCGAGAAGTCGTACTTCCTCGGGCCATCCGCGGGCGGCGGGAAAACCTATCGGCTGCTCTCCCAGGCGATGAAGAAGCAGGACAAGGTGGCCGTGGCGCAATGGATCAGCAACGGCCGCGAACATCTGGTCGTGCTGCGGCCGTACGAGAAGGGGCTGATCCTGCACACGATGTTCTACGCCGACGAGGTGCGCGACTTCGACGCGATCGACATCGAGGAGTCGGGCAGCGTGCGCGACAAGGAAGTGCAGCTCGCGGAGATGCTGATCAACGAGCTGACGGAGAAGAAGTTCAATCCGCTGCAGTTCAAGGACGAATATCGCAAACGCCTGCTCGAACGCATCCGCGCGAAATCGAAAGGCAAAGCGATCGAGCCGGAGGAGAAGGAAGAAGAGAAAGGCGGCGAGGTCATCGACATCATGGAAGCGCTGCGCCGCAGCCTGGACAAAGGACGCGCGAAGCCAGCGAAACGCTCGGGCGCGCGCCGTTCGCCGGCGAAGAGACGGACTGTCGCTCACAAGAAGCGGAAAGCGTCATAAACATGTTCACGCGGAGGCGCGGAGTTCGCGGAGCGCTCGGTGACCTCCGCGTCTCCGCGTGAAAAATCGTATGCCCGACTTACTCAAGAAATACAAATCCATGCGCGACTTCGGCGATACGCCGGAGCCGTCGGGCGGAAAGCCGAAGAAGACGAAGCTGCCGATCTTCGTCATCCAGAAGCATGCCGCGTCGCATCTTCACTACGACTTCCGGTTGGAGATGGAGGGCGTTCTGAAATCGTGGGCGGTGCCGAAAGGGCCGTCCTACGATCCGACGGTCAAGCGCCTGGCGATGATGACCGAGGACCATCCGTACGACTACGCGTCGTTCGAGGGAGTCATCCCGGCCGGCAACTACGGCGGCGGCAACGTCATCATCTGGGACAGCGGCACGTGGGAGCTCACCGAGCCGGAAGATCCGGTCAAAGGGGTCAGGTCGGGCAAGCTCGCGTTCAAGATGTTCGGGAAGAAGATGTTCGGCGAGTGGGCGCTGGTGAAAATCAAAGGACGGCCGGGGAGCAAGGGGAACGAGTGGCTCCTGCTCAAGCATCGCGATGAGTTCGCGAATCCCGACGTCGACGTCACCGAGCTGGCGCCGCGATCGATCGTCTCCAACCTCACGGTCGAAGAGATTGGCGCTTCGAAGCGGACGTGGCAGAGCAATCGAGCGGCGTCGCAGTCCGGCAAGCACGCGCCTACAGTCGCCAGCAAACTCGAAGCGGAAAAAAAGAAGAAAGCTACGAAGAAGCGGGCGCCTGCTTCGCCACTGACTCGATCTGCGCGAGCGCCGAAGAAAGCAGCTTCCGCTCGGAGTCGAAGCTCGCGCGCTGGATCGCCTCGGGCAGCGGCACCCACTCCGCGGCGTCGACCTCGCTGAGCTGCGGCGTCACCGTGCCGGCGACGTAGCGCATCAGATAAAAGTCGACCGTCTTCTTGATCAGCGTGTCGCCGGCGCGAAAAAAATATTCGATGGTGTCGAGCCGGCTGATGATCTCCGCATCGAGTCCCGTCTCTTCCTGAACCTCGCGCAGCGCGGCTTGCTCCGAGGTCTCGCCGGGGGAGACCGCGCCCTTGGGAAGTCCCCAACGCAGCCGGCCGCGCGTGGCAATCATGGCGACGAAGGGAGCGCCGTCGCGAATGTCGATGACCGCGCCGCCGGACGAGTGCTCGTTGCGAGTTTTCCGGCGCGAGTCAGGCATTCCGCAGATTCTACGTTATGCGGCGAGTAGACAATTTTGCACCGAACGCGTGACGAACCGGTGAAAAAGGGGTACGATTTTTTCCGTCTCATATCGCCATCGGAGGTTGATGATGCCTTGGCTTGAATCCGCCACGATTATCGGGGTCGTCGTTCTGGCAGTCCTGATCTGGGTCTACTTCCGCCTCCGCAGCAAAGACCTCGTCGAACAGGTCCTCACGAAACATCGTCCCTCGGCCCGCGTCTGCAGCCGCGCGTGCCTGATGGAAGGGATGGAGCAGATTCCGGTCGCTCTCGTCCTGACCGCGGATGCGATCTACTACGAGAACCGCGACATGCAGGCGTCGATCGAGCTGCCGTTGATCGAAGAGATCGAATACGACGACGAGACGGCCACCGGCCACACGGTGCCCGGCAGGGTGCTGCGCCTCCGCGCGCACAACCACGTTTTCGAGTTCACGCTCGATCTGCCCGCGGCGAAAGAGTGGGAAGCGGCGCTGCCGGCGCGGCGCATCGATCGCGCCCAGGCGGTCTGACGGAATCGCATTCGTTGCGGCCGCTGTTGTGTGGAGTTCCGCGTCGGGGTGTGGCGCAGTCTGGTAGCGCACCTGCTTTGGGAGCAGGGGGTCGGAGGTTCGAATCCTCTCGCCCCGACCAATTTCTTTTTCTCGCCTTGCCGTCCTCGTAGCTCAGTCGGATAGAGCAACAGCCTTCTAAGCTGTGGGTCGCAGGTTCGATCCCTGCCGGGGACACCAACCTAAGCCCTTCAAATGACAGAAGGTTACGAAACAGCCTTCTCGCCGTCCGAAAAGGTTTTCGTGTCTCCGGTGTCACCTTGGGTGGCAGAAATGCGGATGAGTGACGACCCGATGAGCTTTGAGAGCTGATTGCGTTCGTCGTCAGTCAGCGCACGCTGCGCGGTTGCGTTCAGAAGGTTTTGGAGAGCGTCCGCCGTCGATGCAGGTGACAGATCGTCTGCCTTTCCCCGCCGTTCCAGCGAAGCATGAACTGCTTCTGCAACCTGTGGGTTCGGTCGAGCGTAGCGCTCCGACTGCTTAGTCGTGGTGTGCCCTAGAAGGTCGCGGAGCACGATAGTGCTGAAGCCGTCGCTGGCAAGGTCGGAGGCGAAAGTCTGCCGAAGATCGTTGATCCGGAAGCGACGTTTGATCCCTGCGATCGTTTTCGCGATGGCGAAGTACCTTCGGATCGTGATCTCAGGATAGGGAATGCCTTCCTCGGTGAGGAAGACGTGATCTGTGATGGCAGCAACTGACCGGGACATCGCTACGGTAAGCGTTTCGCGGAGCGTGTCGCTCATTGGCACCATCGTGACTTTGCCAGTTTTCTTCATCGCCCTCGTCACGAGCCCCTCGGCAAACCTGATCGATGGACGGCGGAGGTCGATGAGATCACCGCGACGAAGACCTGTGTGCAATGCCGCGATGAACCATTCTTTCGAGCGCTGCGTCACGCGGCTTCCTCCTCCGGGTTGAACTCGTTCTTGTTTTCGGTCTCTTTCTCGAACTTGATGGGAGGTATCGATTCGAGGAGCTTCCTCGTCTTCGCGTTGTTCATCACTTCTCGAAACCTGCGAAGTGCGAAGTTGATCGTCGGCGGAGCAAGCGGCTTCGGGGCTCCCTCGCTGTTCACCCGCGTCCTGCACCACGTCTTGAAGTCCTTGGCGTCAATCTCGGCGATCTCGTTGAGCTTCTTCGACCCGAAGAACGGAAGGAGATAGCTGTTTAGACTCGACATGTTCCGGCGTCGTGTGTACAGCGCCGTACCACCCCAGATGCTTTCAAGGTGACGGGCCACATACTCGGTGAACGTTGACTGCTCGGGCAGAACAGCTTCTTCCGTTGCATCGTCTGCTTCATCCGGCCTGTGTCCCGCCTTGACGACAGCGCGGAAACTCATGAACGCAGCCAACGCTTCTTGAACAGAAGGAACGGTAGTAACGAATGAACTTGGCCTCGTCTCGACACAGCTCGGCGCAGAAGAGACTGGCATCCTGCACAGGGGAGTCGCAGTTCGGGGAAGGGGAAAGCGACGAGTGTCGCAGCTCGTGGGTCGATCGATGGTGTCGCGCTGCCGCTTTCGTAGGCTCATATGTATGGCTGTTCCCACGAAAGCATAGCCGTGCTCACAAGCGGGTGTCGTGATAGAAGCGAGGCCGCAGGAGGTGTCGCCTATCTCGTCGCGAATGAGCCCAGCCCGCTCGTCAGTGCTCAATACTCCATGTTAATGATCCTGTCGAGGATTTCAAGACGTCGGTCGATCTCTGCGTCGAACTCTTCCGCCGAGCCCGAATGCCCCACGATTTCCTGCACGCTTTTATCGTCGAGGTAGAGCAGCAGCGGTGTCTGGACATACTTGTACGCGAACCACAGAATCGGATGCGTTTCGAACACTGCCAGCGTCCGGTCGAAGGTCGCGAAGGTGGCAGCCACCTCGTCGGCGTCGAACGCATAGAGCGGGTTTGTTTGCGGTGATGCAGCGTCCAGTGGATCGGCGGGAATGAAACCTAGGCCACGGTGCTGAACGACGAACAACGGCGCGCCGTGGCTGACTACATGCCGGTGTCGCCGCTGCACGCGCACCATCTCTTCGTACGCTTCCTTGGCTGGAGACTTCGTCACATCAACGACGAACTTGAACCTTTCCCGCCAGTCGAGTCCTCTGAACTGCTGATACGTCAACCCCCGCCGGTCGCCGAACACGAAGAAGGCATCGAAAACGATTTCGAGGAGGCCGAAGAACAGAATGACCGCCGCGACCGCAGCCGCATCAGCGCGACGCCAGTCGGACAGGTACTTGTTCATCGAGACGTTGAGGAACCTCTCGATCTTCGATCCTCCTTCCGTCACGTGCTCGCCGACCTTGACCAACTCCTCGTTGCCGGGCCTCAAGGTGACGAGCCGTTCTGCCTCCTCTCTCTGAATCTGGTAGTACGAAAGAAGACGCGAAGATTGATGCGAAAGCGCGAAGTCGCCTTCCGCAATCCGCCTTTTGTTCTCCTCGTGAAACGCCCCTCCTAGGATCGTTGCGGCGGCCGAGATCTTCCGGATGAGAACCCTCACCTGCTCCGTGCGCGGGCCGTACATCTCCCATGAGCTACTCTTCCAATCGTTTAGCTCGTAAACACCACCCGAGAAAACGACAGTTGTGGTCCAAGCCATCTTGTCGGTGCGGCGCAGTGCATGCTCGAAATGCTGGCCGAGAGCGAGGCCGACGAGGTAGCTCGACGGGTCGATACAACGATCTACCAACCGCCTTGCATCGCGGAACTTTGACCACGCGATCAGGTCAGCGCGCCGGTCGCCAGTCGCCGACGGTCCCTTCTCCACGAGTGAGTGGTGCTTCTCATGGGAAAACTCCTCGACACCAGTCAGCGCGGCCGATAGCTTTCGCTTCCAGTTCATGCAGATGGTCAAGGCTCTTCCGTGCCGTCCTCATTCCTCGGATAAACATCGCGCCAGACGCGCCTACGAGACCGATGAACGTACGGCACGGGTGTCCATCGGGTGTCCTAGCGACGGCTGACGGATGCTTCGGGACGGCAGCGGATGCTCCGGGGCTAGCCCGGTTCCAGAAGGGTTCCCGCCTGAACTCGGTCGTTCTTCGAGTGGACTGCGACAAATGGTTTCGGGTCCGTCCAATCATCAGGAGGAGTGAAGCGAATGCGACGCCTATTCGGTCTTGCGGTTCTGATCTCGTTGTTCTGCGTCGGCGTGTGGTCGTCCCCTCGGCCTGAAGCCAAGAAGCATCCCCAAGCTGACTCGTGCGAATCGGTGTGCTACACCTACCGGCAATTGGTCAGCCAGGAAAGGGATAGGGCGGAGAAGGACGGCTATCGGTACTTTTCGCCGATAGCACTAAAGACGCCGTTGCTCGTGGCCCATTACAAGGTACTGGACCTTCATTCGAACTACTCAGGCGCCATCGACGATCGCCTTTGGTTCGATGTCAACGGGGACAATCCGGAAGGGAAGAACATGATTCGTCGAGTTGTCTACCCAGCGCGGTCGGGCGAGTTCAAAGTCTTCACGTCGGAGTTGAGGAAGGGCGCGAATGTCATAGCCCTACGGTATGCGAACGATGCAGGCCCGGACGGCAACTTCTCTCTTTCGCTCGGCGGTGTGGCGTTCTGCCCGAAGGCTGACGATTGCAAGAGGTTCGATGAGAACTACGGAACTCCGCACTTCGCAGAGGTGACCAAGCAACATGGCGGGAGCACTTTTGGTTGGGGAGATGTCGTCCCACCCGGCAAGCTCTGGGTTTCGAAGGTAGAACTGCCACCGGCAAAGTGCACGTGCCAAGACCCGTAGCACATGCGGTCGTCCGTCCCGTTCACTGCTCACGAGTTGTTCTCTCATGTCTAATGCGGAATGGCCCCGAGTCCTGCTGCTGCCCTTCAGTGCTGGAGGGCAGCAGCATCGGGCAACCTCGCTCATGGTCTCCATTCTGAGGGAGGGCACCTCGTGACAATTGAAGCTGTTGAGCGCGATGGTGTTGAGCCGACGCGTGCGTTCACCTTTGATCTGAGGACTGAGCTGCGTGCTCCCAAGCAGCGAAGCGCGGAGGCCGTCGCTCGCCACTAAACACGGGACCGGATGCGCTCTCGATGGGTGTCAGTCGGGTGGCAGTTTCGCCGCTGGCCCACGAATCGCGACACTTCGAGACGCTTCGGGACGCCCGAAAATCGAGTGCTACCGGATAGCTCCGGACATCCGGTAGCTCCCGGTCAGCCTTCTAAGCTGTGGGTCGCAGGTTCGATCCCTGCCGGGGACACCAGCGGCGACGCGCCGCTGCGTTGGTTGGCCCAACGCCTCGGCCAACACTGTCGGATTCAACGGGAGTCTCGCGATCTGCGCGAACTGCGCCGCGAGACCGCGAGACTGCGTAACCGCGAGACCGCCTTACAACGAGCGGCGGCTGGCGCTGTCGTCGGGGCGGAAGTCGTTGCCGCTTTCCTGGCGATTCGACGACGAGTTGCGATCCGATTCGGAGAAGTTGCCGCGATCGCTGCCCTGGCCGATGTAATTCTGACGTTCCATGTCGTTGCCGGCGGAGCTGCTTCCCTCGTTCATCATGCCTGGCTGGCGGGTGCGTCCGCGGCTGTGGCCACCTTCGCGGCCGATGGCCGACATGTGAGCGCGGTCGCGGCTTACCGCTTCGCCGCCCTTGCGTCCTGCCACGCGCGCTTCGTCAGATGTGAATTCGTGAGCGGTTCCTTTTGCGTGAGCCGCCCTGCCACCTTTGCTCGCAATCTCACGCTGTTTCGACGCATCCATCGATGCAAAACCGCGCTTGCTGGTATTCGCCATGAGAGTCTCCTTGAGTTCTTCGAAGTCGGTACTGCGAAGTACTGCGTACGACCTGCGTGAGGCGAGCTAATCGGCTTCACGAAGTGTGCCAGTGAACTCCGCAATAACAGCGCTTTCGAGTAGACTTCCGCGCTCGGGGAATTGACCCTCTCCGATTCGCATTCTGCGCTGTGCATTTGGCACCACGGTTCGCCACGGAGAGATGGGTGAGTGGCTGAAACCAACGGTTTGCTAAACCGTCGTAGGGCCTTAAAGCTCTACCGAGGGTTCGAATCCCTCTCTCTCCGCCAGCGGCGACGCGCCGCAGCGTCGGTTGGCCTGGCGCGGCGAACACGCCTCCGGCCCCTGCCGATGCGCAGCCACGGTCCCCTGCGCCGAGTTAGCCAAAGCGCCTCAATTTTGGTATTCGGCGGCCATTCCTTAATTGCGCCTTGACGTCCTCGTTCAGGCAACCTACGTTCCCTTACATCCCAGACAGGTTGTCCATCGACGCCTTCCGTCGCGTCGCGAGGAGAAGACATGAGCAAATCCACGTGGTTCTTGGCTGCATTGCCTTCGTGACTCTGGCGACGTACGGCGGCGCGACCGTCACGGTGTACACGAATCGCGCACAGTGGCAGGCGGGCCTCAATGCCATCACCGAGGATTTCGAGAGCGAGGTGATCGGCAGTCACCTGACGCCATACCTGACGGGAAACGGCACGTTGATCACAGCCGTAACAGGCCCCGGTATTCCGATCCAGGTATTCAGCGGAGGAATCGTGAACGGCTCGCGAGAGCTGCACTTTCGCGATTTTGGCGCTGGCGTGAAGTTTCAACTGTCATCGTCGGGGGCAATTGCGTTTGGTTTCGATTACTACGCCTCTGACGGTCCGGGAGCGCACAACCCGAACCTGCCATGGGTGTTATCCGCCGGAAATCCAAACGTAAACACTTCGCTCGTGGCCAACTTGCCCGCTTTCATCGGCTACATCGATAACCAGGGGAACCTGCCGTCATTCACCCTCACTGGCCCGACAGGCGCCCAGGGAGGAATCAGCATCGACAACCTCTCTGTGGCGCAGGCGCCTCCTCCTCCTTCGACCTGCGTCGCTCCACCGAACACCACCATGGTGGCGTGGTATCCGTTCGATGAAACTTCGGGGACGGTCTCGGCAAACCTGGCCACCGGGAATGCTGGAACGCAAATCGGTTCGCCAACCCCGGTGCCCGGAAAAGTGGCGGGCGCTCTGCGATTCGACGGTATCGACGACTACGTGGACTCGCCGTCAACGATTGTCACGAACATCGGCCCCGCGGATAACCCGCCGTTTTGCAGCGGCGCCTATTCGACGTGCCAGGGAGACTTTTCCATCGACGCCTGGATTCGCGTCGATCCCGCGGTCGGCTCGAGCCTGGTAGTGATTCTCGACAAGCGAGGCGGCACGGCGCCTGCGATCAACGGCTATCACCTCGTGGTCGTATCAGGACAGCTGCTCATTCAACTCGCGGACGGAACGAGCGCGCCAGGGTATACGAATCAAGCGTCGCCGGTCGTGACGCCTCCGCTGACGGACGGCAATTGGCACTTTATCGCCGTGACGGTGCGGAGGACATCGACTTCAGGGATCGTCTGGTACCACAACGGTGTTGCGTTCGGAACAGGCGACCCCACGAGCCGCATGGGATCGCTCGTTAACAATAGTCCGTTGCGAGTTGGAGCACGCACGACGGACACGGCGCTCACTGGTTTTTTTCACGGCGACATCGATGAACTGGAGATCTACAACCGCGTCCTGACGCCACAGGAAGTTTTCGGGATTTTCCAGGCTGATGCGTTCGGAAAGTGCAAGTAATCGACTTTCCGGGCGCCATCCGTAGAATCAACTGCCGTCGCGTAGCAACGCTTTTTCCACCGCATCGATCGTCGCATCGATCTCGATCGTTCGCTCGCGCGGCACGTTGCGCATGATTGCCTCCGTGTCCTTCAGCAGGTTGCCGGTCAGGACGCAGACGATCTGCTCGCCCTCTCGCATCACGCCGGTCGCGCGCAGTTTTTTCACTCCCGCCAGCGTGGTCGCCGATGCCGGCTCGCAGCCGATTCCCATCTCGTCAATCTCGCGTTTGGCCAGCATCAGCTCTTCGTCGGTAACTTCTTCAACGATGCCGTTCGTGAGTTGGATCGCGGAGACGGCTTTGCGATGGCTGACCGGATCGCCGATGCGGATGGCGCTGGCAATTGTTTCCGCGGCGATACGATGGCGTTGCGCGAAACCATCGCGATAGCTGCGATAGAACGGATTCGCGCCGCTGGCCTGGATGGATGCGAGCCGCGGCATCTTTGTGATCCAGCCGGCGTCGAACGCCTCGCGCAGCGCTTTTCCGAACGCGCTGGTGTTGCCGAGGTTTCCGGCGGGGACCACGATCCAGTCGGGCGCGCGCCAGTCAAGATCCTGCAGCAGCTCCCAGACGATCGTCTTCTGCCCTTCGATGCGGAACGGATTGATCGAGTTGACCAGATAGATGCCGAGGCGGTCGCTCGCTTCGCGGACGAGCTGCATCGCCGCGTCGAAATCGCCGCGGATGTGCAGCGCGGTCGCGCCATACGCGAGCGTCTGCGCGAGCTTGCCCGCGGCAACTTTTCCCGCGGGGATGAAGACGATGGCGCGAAGTCCGGCCTGCGCGGCGTATGCGGCAAGCGACGCGCTGGTGTTGCCGGTCGACGCACAGGCCACTGCATTCGCGCCGAGGCGCTTGGCCTGCGTCATGGCCACCGTCATGCCGCGGTCTTTGAACGAGCCGGTCGGGTTTTCGCCTTCGTGTTTGAAGAGGATGCCGCCACGTTCATACAGCCGCGTCGCTCCCTCGGGATGCGTGACGATCGCGTTTTCATCGACGCTCAGCACCGCTTCGCGGAAGCGCCAGACGCCGCTCTTGTCGATCGCGCGCCGGCTGGCGAGACGCGAATCGAAAATCGCGCGGTCCGGCATCGCATCGCGCTCGACGCTCAACAACTCGCCGCACTCGCACGTGTACCGCACCTCAGACGTATCGAAGCGCCGCTCGCATCCGATGCACTGCAGCCATTCGCTCATACAGCCCGCACTCCTCGGCGCGCGATCGGCGAAACGCGCGCAATCGACGGCACTTGCTCGAACGCGGCCTGCATCGCGCCGGCGACGTTCCGCGCGACGGCATCATCAATACAGATCGCCACGAGTGTCGGGCCCGATCCGCTGATTGTGCAGGCGAATGCGCCGGCGTCGCTCGCCGCGCGCTTCACCGCATTGAAATGCGGAATGAGAGCGGCGCGCCGCGGCTCGGCATAGCGATCGTCCAGAGCGCGGCGCAGCAACTCGCCATCGCCGGTCGCGAACGCGTGCACCACGCCGGCAGTATTCGCCATCTGCTGCACCCACACCGCTCGGCCGGAGGTCGACGGCAGCACCTCGCGCGCGGCCTTCGTCTGGATGCGAACGTCGGGCGTGACGAGCGCGAGGCGCCAGTCGGCGGTCACGGTCAGCGGCACGATGTCGATTGGACGCACGGAACGCGACAGCGCGAGACCGCCGAGGATCGACGGAGCGATGTTGTCGAGATGCTCGCCCGCGACGGTCATCTCTCCCTGCAGCGCGGCAGCGGCAAGTTCGATCGGCGTCGTCTCCGATCCCATCGCCAGCGCGGCGGCGAACGCGCCGGCGACACTGCTCGCGGCGCTGCCACCGAGGCCGCCGGAAAGGGGGAGACCTTTGTCGATCGTGACGATCGGATTGCGCGCGTCGCCGTGTGCACGAAGCCAGGCGATCGCCGCAATCGCCGCGGCGTTGCGCAGCGGATCGAGCGGGACGAGCGCAGCATCGACTCCGGTGATCGCATCGATTCGTGCATCGCCATCGATCAATTCGACGCTGACGCGATCGCCGACTGCTTCGATCGCCAGGCCGAGGACGTCGAAGCCGGGACCAACGTTGCCGATCGAGCCTGGAGCAAACGCCGTCGCCTTCATCTTGGATGCCTCCGACGTTCCTCCATGGCGATTGCCACGATGTCGTTGAGCACTCCCGCGGCGGTGACGGTCGCGCCGGCGCCCGGCCCGGTGACGACGAGCGGGTTGGTCTTGTAGCGCTTCGAGTAAATCGCCACCTGGTTGTCGGTGCCGCGCAGATGCGCGAGCGGAGACGTCGCCGGAACCGCTTCGATGCCGACGGAGATGGCGCGGCTGCGGATTTTCGCCACGTAGCGCAGAACCTTGCCGCCACGCCGCGCGCGTTCGATGCGCTCGCGATAGGCGTCGTCGAGCGCGCCGAGGCTGTCGACGAATGCGCGCGCATCGGCATGGCTGCCGTCGTCGTGAAAGAGCGGCTCGAGCTTGATCTCGTCAGGCTCGGCGCGATAGCCGAGCGTGCGCGCCAGGATCAGCGCCTTGCGCGCGACGTCTTTGCCGGAGAGATCGTCGCGCGGATCGGGCTCCGTGTAGCCGAGCTCCCACGCCTTGCGAACGGCCGCGGAAAACGCGACGCCGTCTTCGAGCGCCGTCATCAGATAGCCGAGCGTTCCCGAAAAACAGCCGAGGATCATCTCGATCTTGTCGCCGGCGCTTTGCAGTTTCGCGATCGTGTCGAGCACCGGCAGCCCCGCGCCGGCGGTCGCTTCGTAGCGGATCGAGAGTCCGCGTTCCTTCGCCGTCTCCATCAGCCGGTCGAATTCGATCTGCGGACCTGCCAGCGGTTTCTTGTTCGCGCAGACGACGTGGAATCCGTGCTCCAGCGCTTCCTGCAGCAGCGGCGCGGTCTCCTCGGAGGTCAGATCGACCAGCACCGGCCGGTACGATGGCAGCATCCACAATTCGCTGCGCATCATCGCTTCCAGCTCGTGCAGCGTCAGCGGCAAGCCGCGTTCGAACAGCCGCGCGCCGGACGCTTTCTGCTTCGCGAATCGCTGCAACGCGGCGGGAGCGAATCCTTTTTCATCGAGGCGGATGCCGGATCGATCGGCGACCGCGACGACTTTCAGATCGATGCCGAGGTCGCGGCGGAGGTGCGGCTGCTGCGCGATGAGTTGCCGCGCAAGCTCGCGGCCGATCTGGCCGAGGCCGAGAAGTGTGAGCTTCGCTTCGCGTCCGATCGTATCGGCGAGGGGCCGGATTTTGTGGAGCTGGTATTCGGAATGAAGCGCCAGCAGCGCGCGCGTGGCGTCGCTTTCCGCGACGGCGATGGTGATGTTCAGCTCCGAAGATCCCTGAGCAATCGCCGCGATGTTCACTCCAGCAGCAGCGATCGCGGAAAACGTGCGCGCCGCGATGCCCGAGGTTCCGCGCATGCCGAGACCGACGACGGCGATGAGCGCGACGCGCTTCTCGGCATCGATGCGGTCGATGAGGTGCAGCTTCCGTTCGGAATCAAACGCCGTTTCCAGCGCGGCCACCGCGTGATCCGCCTCGCCCTCGGGCACCACGAAGCAGATGCTCGACTCGCTCGACGCCTGGCTGATCATCGAAACCGAATGCCCCGCCTGCGAGAGCGCGGTGAACGCGCGGCCCGCGACGCCCGGCACACCGATCATTCCTTTGCCCTCGATCGCGATCAGAGCCTGGCGATGAATCGCCGTCAGCGCTTTCACTGGATATGAGCCCGGCTTCACATCGCCGGCGATGCGTGTCCCTGCGCTCGTCTCGCGAAACGTGTTGCGCACGAACAGCGGGATGCGCCGGTCGACGAGCGGAATCATCGTGCGCGGGTGCAGCACCTTCGCGCCGTAGTACGCCAGCTCGGCGGCCTCGCGGTAGTGCATGTCGGCGATGACGCGCGCGGCCGGAACGCTCTTCGGGTCGGCGGTCATGAGGCCGTCGACTTCCTTGAACAGCGTCAACGCGCGCGCGCCAACGCTGCGCGCGATGATGGCCGCGGAAAAGTCGCTGCCGCCGCGCCCGAGGGTGACGAGCGAGCCGTCCGGACCGCTGGCGATGTAGCCGGGAAGGACGACGACGTTTCCGTCGGCGAGCGCCGGCGCGATGATCTTCTTCGCCGCCCGATCGCACTTTGAAAAATTCGGCCAGATCGTGCCGAGCCGGCGCTCGGTGTGGATGATCTCGACGGCATCGATGTACACCGCGGAGATCCCGATCTCCTCAGCCGCCGCCGCGAAGATTCGCGCCACCGCGCGCTCGCCGCGTGCGACGAGCGCATCCTGCGCGCGCGGCGTCAGCTCTTCGAGCACTGAGATGCTCTCCATCATCGAGCGCATTTCATGAACCGACTGACGAACGAATTCGTTCAGCTCCTCGGCACGCCGCTTCGATCCGATCAACTCCGCGACGAGTGCCCGATGCCGCGACTCAAACTCGCTCGCTGCCTCTTCGCAACGCGCGGCATCCCTCCGCAGCGCCGCCTGCCCCGCATCGAGCAAGAGATCGGTAACCCCATTCATCGCCGAAACGATGATCGCCACATTGGGCGCAACCTTCCGCACGTGCCCCAGCGCAATCCGAATCGCCTCGGCATTGCCGACAGCGACGCCACCAAACTTGAACACCTCGGGACGAGACCGCTTCATGAAGCGCCGGAGTATAGGGGAGAGGGTGCGCCGCACCGGCGCGAACGATTCAGATGCCGTAACTCCGCCCGGCAATTCGATATGATCGCTTGAATCCCCCCAACGGAGTTCTTCGCCGCCACAGACGGCCGATGGTTGCTGTGCCGTACGTCTTCACAACTCGAAGGAGGCAGCATGAGAGTGGCGCTCAAAGCCGGCAACGGGCGGTTTCTCTCCGCGGATGGCGGCGGCGGTCGATCCGTGACTGCCGATCGCGACGTAGCCGGGCCCTGGGAAACCTTCACGCTGATTGACCATGGCAACGGCACGGTTTCTTTCCAGACGATTAACGGGCGGTATCTCAGTATCGCGCAGCGAGGGAGCGGCCGGCAGCGCCCGCGGCTGTCGGCCGTAGGTCGCTCGACCGGATCGGCGGAAAGGTTCCGCCGGCACAATCTTCCGGGCGGAAGGATCTGGCTTCAGGCTTCGAATTCACGGTTCCTCAGAGTGGAACAGGGAGACAAGATCGTCTCGGCCGAAATGGCCTCGGGCCAACACGCGGAGAAGTTCCAACTGATCGACGTCCCCGACGTGATCGAGGTCCCCGATCTGGCGTGGATGGAAGCCGCCTACGACAAGATCAAGGACAAGACGCTGGCCCAGCTCTGCCTGCCCGGCAGCCACGACTCCGGCACCTACCAGTTGTTCGACATCCTGGCCCCCGATGCAGAAAAAATTATCAAGGAGCTCTGGAACAAAGCCAGGGTTGGAGGCGCCACCGGCATCGGCGAATACATCAAGGCCATGGCGGTCACACAGACCAGGACGTTCTATCAGCAGTTCGAGGACGGTATCCGCTATATCGACCTGCGCGTGTGCTTCATGGATGGCAAGTTTTATACATGCCACTCGCTGCGCGGGAATCTGATTTCGACGCTGATGCAGGACGTCAGGAAGTTCCTCGACGAGAACCAGAAGGAAGTCATCGTCTTCAAGGTCGGATTCAAGGCCATGAAGGGCAAAGAAGATGATGCCTGGACGGAGATCAAAGGCATCGTCGGCCCCAACTTCTACAGGCCCGGGAGCATCGGCGAGCTCCTCCGGATGCGTTTCTCCGAGTTGACCGATCCCAAGGCCCCGAAACGCGCCGTCTTCCTGCTCGACAGCGCTGACAACATTTCCGGGATCTACAGTTCGAGGATCACCACCAATCGCGGTGTGGTCGAGAACCTTCAGAACAAGACCCGCTCGTTCTCTGGTGGCAATCTCCTGGAGGCGCAGTGCATCCGTCCGATCAGCGACACGGATTTCGTGCGCGGCTATATCCAGAAGCATGGCTGCCGGCTTCTGGGGGCTTTCCCTTTACTCATCAATCCCGTTTCTATGCCGATCGTCAGCCCGATCATGATGACGATCGTGGGAGCCGCCGGTGCGGCGCTGCCGGCGTACCTGCTCTACGTGCGGAACTTCGATCCGAGGCCGACGGACATGCTTCAGAACGCCCGGGACTCGCGAAGCATCCTCCGGGATTACATCAACTGGCTGACCGCCAACCCGGCGACGAAGCCGCAGTTGCTGACCTCCGATTTCATCGAGGAACTGCCGCTGGTGGACATCTGCATCCGGATCTCGACCGGGGAGCCGTTCCAGGACCTGGTCAACGGCATCGTCGACGTTGCCCCCTTCCCGCCGACCGGGGAGCGCATGGTCGTCTTCGACTGCACCGCGCATGCGATCGCGTCGGCGTTCAAGGCGGGTGCGTACGCGATCACCGAGGCCGGCAACTGGCTTGTGCGTCAAATGGGACTTGCCTCCCGTCCGCTCAACCAGGCGCTGCGAAGCGCCGGCTATGCAGGGCAGGAAATCGTGAGGTTCTTCAACGGCTTGGGCGGAGAGTTCAGGAAGTTTTTCGACAACCTGGGAAAGTGGCTGAATCCGAAGAACTGGTTCCGAAGAGCCTACGATCCGAATATACCCAGGACCGCCGCAGACGCTTTCCTCGACAGGCTCGAGGAGGATTCATTTCGCGAGGAGCTCCTGCCGGCAATGGCCGACGTCGAGCCGGGCGATTGGGACGCCATCGTCCGAATCGCCCGAACGGCCGGTTATGAATTCACCGCGGAGGAGTTCATGAACGCCGTGCCGGATGGTTTTTTCCAGGGAGCGGGAGAGTATCCGGAGCTGGGATGGGATCGTTCTACTCTCCTCCCGCAGGCTCACTAGTATCCCGGCGCTGTCACGAATCGGCGGCGGATCGTGGCGACTGCTTGACCGCCTCGCTGACCCAAGCGTATAAGCCTCACCCAATGTCTTCCGTGCTCTCGATGGCGATGACCTGCGCGTGTCCGATGTGTCCCACGCGCGGGCAGGACTTCGCCGAGAGCTGATCCAGTTTTCAACGAATGAACTCAACCCGCGAACGGCGTGCCGTCGCGGGTTTTCTGTTTCTGCCCGTCTCACACGCCGTCGCGGACAACCGAAAGGACGACCGATGGCGCAGCAGAAACCGATCGCGATTTACTACGAACACCCGCAGTGGTTCCGTCCCCTGTTCCATGAGCTGGACCGGCGTGAGACGCCATACGTCCGCATCGATGCCGGCCAGCATCGCTTCACGCCGGGCGAAGGACCGCACAACGGCTCGCGTCCCGCTCTCCTCTTCAACCGCATGTCGCCCTCGGCGTGGAAGCGTGGCCGGCGCTCGGCGATTTTCTACACGCACGATTACCTCGCGCATCTCGAACGCGAGAACGTGAACGTCTTCAACGGCGCCGAGTCGTATCGATTCGAGACCAGCAAGGCGCTGCAGGTTTCGCTGCTGACGAAGCTCGGCTACTCCGTGCCTCGAACGCGCATCGTCAACCATCCGTCGCTGCTGCCCGAAGCGGCGGAAGGGTTGCGTTTCCCGCTCATCATCAAGCCGAACATCGGCGGCAGCGGCGCGGGGATCCGGCGATTCGACACGTTCCTGTCGCTCGTCGAGGCATCCGAGGATCCGTCGTTGAGCGACAGCGTGGACGGGACGCTGCTGTTGCAGGAGTACCACGCGCCGCGCAATCGCAGCATCGTGCGCGTCGAGACGCTGGAGCAACGCTACCTCTACGGAATTCGTGTCCACCTCGGCGATGAAGAGGGATTCGATCTCTGCCCCGCCGACGTCTGCAAGACGACCGACGGCCGCGCATTGACGTCCGCTGCCTGCCCTGCCGATGCCGTGAAGCGCGGACTCAGCGTCGAGCCATACGAGCCGCCGCGCGACATCGTCGATGCCGTCGAACGGATCGCCGCCGCCGCGCATCTCGACGTCGGCGGCATCGAATATCTGGAGAGCGAGCGCGATGGCGAGATTTACTTTTACGACATCAACGCGCTCTCCAACTTCGTCGCCGATCCCGTCGCCGTGGTCGGATTCGATCCGACGGCGCGGCTCGTCGATGCGCTCATCGCCCGCGCGGAGAGTGCGTCATGAGCATTCGATTCGGGTACTGGCTTCCGATGTTCGGCGGATGGCTGCGCAACGTCGACGACGAGCGGATGGAGGCGAGCTGGCGTTACGTTCGCGATCTCGCCGTGCGCAGCGAGCAGATCGGATACGACATCAGCCTCCTCGCCGAGCTGAATCTCAACGACATCAAAGGCGTCGACGAGCCGAGTCTCGACGCGTGGACGACCGCCGCCGCGCTGGCCGCGGTCACCGATCGTCTGGAGCTGATGGTGGCCGTGCGTCCCACGTTTCATCATCCCGCGCTGCTGGCCAAGCATGCAGCGAGCATCGATCAGATCAGCAAAGGACGCATTTCGCTGAACGTCGTTTCCGCGTGGTGGCGCGACGAAGCGCTGCAGTACGGACTCGCCTTCGACGAACACGACGCGCGATACGAGCGCACGGCGGAATGGCTCGCCGTCGTCGACGGGCTCTGGTCGCAGCCGCGCTTCAGCTACGCCGGCACGCACTACACCATTCGCAACGCCATCCTCGAGCCCAAGCCGCTGCGCAAGCCGGTCATCTACGCCGGCGGCGAATCGGAGACGGCGAAGAACCTGATCGCCGAGCGCGCCGACGCCTACGTCATGCACGGCGATCCGCCCGAGCGGCTGGCGCCGAAGATCGCCGACATGTCCGCGCGGCGCGAACGTCTAGCGCCGCACAAGCCGCCGCTGCAATTCGGCGTGGCCGGCTTCGTCGTCTGCCGCAATTCCGAGGATGCTGCCAGGCGCGAGCTGGCGCGGATCACGGACGTCAAAGCGACCGCGCGCGGCTTCGCCAACTACGAACAGTGGCTCTCCGGCACGAAGCTGGAGCAGCACGTCTCGCTCGAGGACTACTCCGTCTCGAATCGCGGACTGCGCACGGGCCTCGTCGGGACGCCGGAACAGATCTCCGACCGCCTCGATGAGCTGGAACGGATCGGCATCGACCTCACGCTGCTCCAGTTCAGTCCCCAGGCGGAGGAGATGGAGAGGTTCGCGGCGGAAGTGATTGCGAGGAGAGGTTTTCACCCGAATGCCATTCACGGAGATGCGCAAGTCGCGATAACCTAGCGCGCATGACGACGACAGAAATTGCGGGTCCCATCACCGCCGAAGAGATGATCGCGCTCACCAAGCGCCACACGATTTTTTCCTGGTCCGCGCAGGCCAGCGTGAATCCGATCGCCATGGTGCGCGGCGAGGGCATCTACTTCTGGGACGCTGACGGCAAGCGCTACATGGACATGAACTCGCAGCTCATGTGCGTGAACATCGGCCACGGCGACAAGCGCGTCATCGATGCGATCAAACGCCAGGCCGAGGAGCTCGTGTACGCGGGACCCGGAATGGCGACGGCCGTTCGCGCGCGCGTCGGCAAGATGCTGGCCGACCTCACGCCAGGCGATCTCAATCGTTTCTTCTTCACCCTCGGCGGCGCGGAAGCGAACGAGAACGCCATCCGCATCGCGCGCATGGTCAGCGGCCGCCAGAAGATCATGGCCCGCTATCGCTCCTATCACGGCGCCACCGCCGGCGCGATTTCACTGACTGGCGATCCGCGCCGCTGGGCCAACGAGCCTGGCATCCCCGGCGTCGTGCGATTTTTCGATCCGTACAAGTACCGCAGCCATCTCTATCGCGAAGGCGACAGTGACGCCGACTTCGTGCAGCGCTGTCTCGACGAAATCGAGGAAACGATCGCGTATGAAGGTCCGCAGACGATCGCCGCGATTTTCGTGGAGACCGTCACCGGCACGAACGGATTGATCGTCCCGCCCGACGGTTACCTCCAGGGCCTGCGCGCGATCTGCGATCGTCACGGCATCTTCCTCGTCTGCGACGAAGTGATGTGCGGCCTCGGCAGAACCGGTCGCTGGTTCGCCGCCGATCACTGGAACGTGATCCCCGACATGATCACGATGGCCAAGGGATTGACCTCGGCATATCTGCCGCTCGGAGCCGTCGCGATCAGCGACCGCATCGCCAGCTACTTCGATCGCAACACCTTCTTCGGCGGGCTGACCTACAACGCGCATCCGATGAGTCTCGCCGCAGCCGAGGCGTGTCTGCAGGTGATGATCGACGACGACACGATGGGTCACACGCAGAAGATGGGACGCGTGATGGCCGATCTTCACGCGCAGATGAAAGCGAAGCATCCCTCGGTCGGCGACGTTCGCTCGATCGGTCTGTTCGGCGTCCTGGAGCTCGTTCGCAATCGCAAAACGAAGGAGCCGATGGCGCCGTTTAACGGCACCAGCCCCGAGATGCAACGCCTCGGCGCGTATCTTCGCGAGCAGGGGATGTACGCCTTCGTCAACTGGAACAATCTCTTCACCAACCCGCCGCTCTGCATCACTGAGCCGCAGCTTCGCGACGCGTTCACGATCATCGATCGCGCGCTGGAAATCACGGACGCCGCCGTAACCGAATGAAAGAGCGCGCGGCGGCAGTCGTGGTGACGTTCACCACCGCCGCCGCGCTCGCGGCTCTTTGCGTCCGCGGCGTTTTCCTGCGCTGGTTCGCCGACGATTACTGGGTCGCCGCCTGCGTTGCGGGCCGTGGCTTCTGGCGCGGTCAGGCCCAGTGGTATCAGATCGGGAGCGGCCGCTTCACGTTCACGTTCATCGAGGCCGTGCTGGCGTTCATCAGACCGTGGACGCTGATGCTGCTTGTGCCGCTGACCACGTTCGCGATGGCCGGCGCCCTGCACGCGCGGCTGCGTTGGCCGCTGGCTCTGGCGATGGCCTGGGCCATCCTCCTCGGCACGAGCGACGTCCCGCAATCGGTGTTGTGGGAAACGGGCCTGCTTTCCTACGCGGCGCCGTTGGCTGCGTTCGTTTGGTGGATCAGCAGCGCCTCCAGGCGAACGGAGTGGCGATGGTTCGATGCCGTCGTTCCTCTGGCCGCCGCCGGCTGTTCGGAGACCGAGGCGCTGGCGCAGATCGCCGTCTGCGCGATTGCGTTCGTCGCATGGCGCAGAAAGCCGGCGCTGGCGGGACTCATCGGATCGTTGCTTTGCCTCGGCGTCATGATTCCATCGCCGGGAAACGCGATCAGAAAAGGGTTGTATCCGCCGACGCCTCCGCTTCCGCATGTGATTGCGGCGACGACCACGGACGCCGTATCGTTTTTCGCCGACGCGATCACCCGCTCCGGAACGATGCTGATTCTCGTCTTCCTCGCGGCGGCTCTCTTCGCGCCGCGTCTGCCGGGCCGGGTTGCCGTCGTGGCGGCGCTCTGCACGATCGCCTGTGTTTTCATTACGTTCGCGGCATGCGAGGTAACACTCGGCGTGGCGTTGCCGCAGCGGGCGCGGATGCTCGCGTACGCGCTGCTCCTCGCCACCATTGCCGCATCCGCGGCCGCGATTCCGCGATTGGATCGCTGGCGTTCATCGCTGGCTGTTCTCCTGATCGTCGTCGCCACGCTCCCGCTGATCACCGCGGTTCAACTCGCCCGCGAAATCCCGGAAGCGCGAACGTTTGTGCAGCGATGGGATCGCCTCGATACGTTCCTGCGCGCTAACCGCGGCCGGACGGTCTTCATCGACAATGCGCCGGGAACCGTCGGCACGCTTCCCTTCATCGAGCACGATCCCGCGTTCAACGTCATGATCGCCGGAACGTACGGCCTGAAGTCGGTCGTCGCCACGCCGCTCTACCGCAACGGACGAATGGTCGTCGCGCCGCCGCCGAAAGATGCCGTGCGCTATCGATGGGAGTGACGCGTTACGAGAGGAACTTCGCCAGAAAGTCGGGATGAATCCCCCACGCGAAGAAGCCGGCCAGACCGAATAGCACGCCGAAGAACATAAACACTCCGGCCAGAGCCAGCAGCCACCGCTTCTTCGTCAGCGCCGTCACGCCGAACAGCGCGATGGCGACGGAGAGGCACGCATCCGACATGTCGAATTGGTCATCGTGCAGGTTGAGCCGGTCGTACTCCTTCTGCTGCCCTTCCGCGTTGGCCTTGATGTCGATCTTCTCCTTCTCGTACTTCTTCACCTGCTTCGCGTAGACCGCGATCTTCGCGTCGAGCATCGGCGCGAATTTCGGATCGGTGAGCATCGTCCGTTGCAGCTGCAGCTGATCGAGCGTCGCCTCGGCCAGGTTCTGCTTCATCCCCTTGGCCTGGTAGTACGACCACTGATCGACGGCGTTCGCCTGCGCCTGCGCCATCCCCTGCACGATGTTCCCGTCCTTGACGTTGCAAAGCGCCATGAACGTCGCCGCAATCGCCACGAGCGCCGCGATGATCGAGTTCAACCGCGACTCGGATGCATGTTCGACCGCTTCATTGATGGTGTCGCCGATGTCTGACATGGTCGCGAATTGTAGCGTCCGCTGCGCAGCAGGGGAAAATCCGCGCTACTTCACCACTGCCACGCGCGGAACTTTGTAAATGGTGAGAAACCCGGCGCGATCGGTGACGACGAGCGTCTTGCTGGATGCATCGTAGGCAAGCGCGTAGGCGGCGATGCCGTACAGCGACGCGGGCGTTACGCGGCGGTCGGAGCCGGCGAATCCGCTGCCGCCGCTGCAGCGGCGCTCGGCGAAGAGGAGGGTGTCGGGCGATGACAGCGCGGCGATCTGCGCGCCGCTGCCTTCGGGGAGGCAGATCGGATCGCTGTTGGTCAGGTCGCCGAAGTCGATGGCCATGCGCATCTGGCCGTTGGTGCCGCTCGTCATCTGTTTCGCTGCCTTGCCGATGGACAGCGCTTTCTCGAAGAGCGATCCGCGGCTGAGCGCGATCAGTGCCTGATCGCCCGCGACGAAGAGCGCGGATTCGATCGTCTTGTCGGTTTGCAGTGGCTCGCGGGCGATTTCGGCGAACGTCGCGGTGTCGTAGAACGCCACTGATGTCGCTTTCGCGTTGCCGAAATCCTCCGATGCGACTACGGCCAGCAGCGAGCCGTTCGAACTGAGGGCGATGGCCATCGGATCGTCGATGTTGATCGTGCGCAGCTCTTTCTCGCCGTTCTCATTAAATACATGCACGTGGCGGCCGAGGAGGTAGATCTGGCGGCCTTTCGGATCGGGAAGGACGTCGCGGATCGCTTCCCCTTCCATCGTGATCTCGCGCAGGACGGCGAGGTCGGGGAGGGAAAGGATGGACGCGCTTTCATCGCTGCCGTTGGCGATGTAGAGGCGATTGCCGGCGCGATTCGTGCGCAGCGTCACCAGCTCTTTCGTCGATGCGATCTCGGCCGAGTCGAGCACGAGACGCTTTTTGACCTCGCCGGTTTTTGGATCGACGGCGACGACGGCCTGCGGCTGCGCGAGGCCGACGTAGACCGTTCCATCCGCACCGATGGCGACGCCGTGCGGATCGCCGGGAAGCTGCCAGCGCTTGACGATTTTCGAATCGCGCGTGGGGACGGGAGTGAGGGGTTGCGCCGCGAGCGACGATGCAACAAACAGCAGCGCGAAGGTGAACTTACTCGTCAATCGAGTAGGTGAAGTTTTCGATGACGGTGTTGGCGAGAAGGCGCTCGCACATCTGCCGGAGCTGACGCTCGATCTCATCCCGAGGCTGGCCATTATCCGCAAGCGTGATGCGAAACAGCTTGCCGGCGCGGACATCTTCCACTCCCTCGAATCCAAGCGTGCTGAGCGAATGCTGAATGGCCTTTCCCTGCGGATCGAGAACAGAAGACTTCAGCTCGACGATGACGGTGGCGTGCATGGGGGGAATGATACGGGGTTGCGCGGTCTCGCAGTTACGCGGTTGCCGAGTTGCCCGGTTGCCCGGTTGCCCGGTTGCCCGGTTGCCAACGACGATGGCGAGAACTAGCACACGACAACTTAACGATCGGCAACCTGGCAACTGGGCAACCCGGCAACCACCACCGCGAGACCGCGTTAACCAAACCCACCCCCACCCGTATTAGCTCCAGTTTCAATCTGGAGGTTTTATGGAAGGCGCAATGATTCTGATTCCTATCGTTTGCTCCATCGGGTTTTTTGCGATGGTGGTGCTGATCGTGTGGGCGTCCACGCACTCGAAGAACAAGCGCACGGCGCTGCAGACCGAGGTGCAGACGCGGCTCATCGACAAATTCAGCAGCGCACCGGAGTTCGTCGAGTTCCTCAACTCGGATACCGGCAAGCAGTTCCTCACCGGCATCGACAAGATGCCGCAACTCATGGCGCGCGACCGCATCGTCGGCGGCATTTCGCGGGGCGTCATCATGACGTTGCTCGGCCTGGCCTTCGTCGCCATCTGGATCGCCGACAGAAACGACGGATTCATCTATCCGGGATTCATCCTGATGGGACTCGGCATCGGCTTCTTCATCTCCACGCTTATTTCGCTGAAGATGTCGCAACGGTTCGGGCTCATCGGCAACGATACGCCGTCGTCGCGCGAAGTCATCCGTCACGCGAGTGAAGGCTGAGGCGTGAGGACATCGTGCAACTGGAAGGTGCGGTAATGAGCGCGATGCCGTTCGGTGCCGCCGTGAGAACGGCGGCACCGCGGCGGCCCGAGAGATCGATGGACGAAGCAGCATTCGAGGCGTTCTACCGGAAGACGGCCGGAGGAATCTGGGCGTACATCTACCGGATGACCGGGGACGCCGCGATGGCCGACGATCTGCTGCAGAAAACGTTCTTCCGCTTCCTGCGCAGCAATCCGTCGATCGCGGATGACGATCACCTTCGCCGCTACGTCTACAAGACCGCGACGAATCTGGTCTTCGATCATTTCCGCGAAACGAAGCGCGATCGCGCACGCGCGTACGAGTGGATGCCCGCCGAGGTGCGGCCGGATCGCGGCGATCTGCGGCACGACATGGCGCGCGTCTTCGCGGACCTCAAGCCGCAGGAGCGCGCGCTGCTCTGGCTTGCACACGTGGAAGGAAACTCGCACGAAGAAATCGCTGAAGCGATCGGCGTGAAGGCGAAAAGCATCAAGGTGATGCTTTTCCGCGCGCGCAAACGCCTCGGCGAAATGCTGACGAAGAAAGGGCTGGCCCCGGAGGTGACGCGATGACGACCGAGTGCGCGTTCGAAGCAAACGTGATGGACGCCGTCGCCAACGATGCGTGGACGGAATCGCTGCGCGCACATGTCGCGTCGTGCGCCGACTGCGCTGCCGCCGCCGCGGTTGGGCCGTGGATGGCGAGGTTCGCGGGGATCGACGAGCGTAAGCACGTCCTTCCCGATCCGGCCGTGCTCTGGCTGAAGGCGAAGCTGCTGCAGACGAGCGCCGCGGTGGAGCGCGCGTCGCTGCCGATCACGCGCCTGCAGATTGCCGCGTACCTCATCATCGCCGCCTTCTGGGCCGCGCTGCTGACGTGGAAGTCGAGCGCGCTCCAGGCCTGGATCAACCACTTCTCCCCCGGCCACATGATCCTCGGCGCCGCCGGCGCGGAAGCGACGGCATCGCTGTCGATCAGCGTGGTATTCGCGGTGGTGATCCTCGCTTCCGCAACGGTGGGCGTTGCGATGCACACGATCCTCGCGGAGGAGTAGTCCCCCTGGGACCGCGGGCGTCCCGCCCGCTGTTGCAGGCCACGATTGAAAATGCGGGCGGGACGCCCGCGGTCCCAGGAACTACGGCGGGTCCACCGTACCCAGCTTCGTCCACGGTCCACACCTCGCGATGCGCCAGAACGTCTTCGCGCCGCCGATGAGGAATCCGTGCTTGCGGATCGATTCGTGTCCGTACCAGGAGCAGGTCGGGATGAAGCGGCATTGCACAACGCCTTTGAGCCGCGGCGAGACGAGAACGCGGTACTCATCGATTGCCGCGACTGTCGCGCGCGCGTCGAACGCGTAGCGCGGCGGCACGAGGAGATCGTGCGCGATCCACGCGGCCACGATGGCGAGGAAGATCAGCCGCGTTCGGCGGCCTTGGCTTCGTCCCATAGCGCGTCCATCTCTTCCAGAGTCAGCTGATCCACGTTGCGGCCGGACTCGCGCACGCGCGACTCCATCGATTCGAAGCGGCGCGTGAACTTGCGGTTCGTCGACTGCAACGCCTCCTCGGCATTCACATTCAGTTTGCGGGCGATGTTGGCGATGGTGAAGAGAAGGTCGCCGACTTCATCGTGGACTTGCGTTTCATCGCCCGAGGCGATCGCTTCGTGCAACTCGGCAATCTCTTCGTCGAGTTTGTGGAACACATCCTCGGTACGGCGCCAATCGAAGCCGACGCGCGCCGCCTTCTCCGTCAGCCGCGACGCGCGCAGCAGCGCCGGCAGCGACTGCGGCACGCCGGCCAGCACGCTCTTGTTCTCTGCTTTCCGCTCTTCGTTCTTCTGCTTCTCCCAGTTGACGAGGACCTCTTCCGCATCGCTGGCTTCGACGTCGCCGAAGACGTGCGGATGCCGGCGTACGAGCTTGTCGTGGATGGCGGTGATGGCGTCGTAGATGTCGAAGGATCCTTCTTCGCGCGTCAGTTCGGCGATGAAAACCGCCTGCAGCAGAAAGTCGCCCAGCTCCTCGGCCAGCGACGCGCGGTCGTCGCGATCGATCGCATCGACGACCTCGTACGATTCCTCGATGACGAACGGCTTCAGGCTGGGCAACGTCTGTTTCCGGTCCCACGGACAGCCGTTGGGCCCGCGAAGCGTTTGCATCAACTGCACGAGCTCGTCAAAGGAACGTTTCGGCATGGAAAGGCATTCTAAGCGGCGGAATCTTGGTGGTAGCATCGTCCGCCAACTCTTCATCGTCATTTTCCATGTCGAACCAGGTCTTGATCGTGGCTTCGGAGGAGGCCGCAAAAGCTCCGGCTGAAGCAGCCGCTTCGCTCAGCTTCAGGCCCGTCGTGACCGCCTCGGAAGAGGAAGCGCTCAATCTTCTCGGTCGCGAATCGTTTTCACTGATCGCGGTCAGCGGCGGCGATGGATGGCGGCGCGTTCGCGACGAAGCGGAGCGCAAGCAGCCGACGGCGCGTGTGCTCGAACTGCCCGAGCCGAATGGCGACGACGGCGCCGTGCGGCGGCTGATGATTCGCTACCTTGATCGCCGTTCCCGTCCGCAGCATTTTTCGTCCGAGGAGCGGTATCGATTCCTTTCCAGCATCCTCGAGTCGTTCACCGGGACGCTGGAGCTGAAGGAAGTGTTGCGCCGGATCGTCACGATTTCGCGGCAGGAGCTCGGCGCGGATCGCGCTTGGTTGCTGCACCCGGTCAACGAGCAGGCCGAGGTGGCGAACGTACGGTTCGCGGTGAGCGCGCCGGAGTACGCGATGGAGAACGACAGCTCCGCATCGTCGCTGTCGCTGAAGGGTTCAACGAATCTGATCCGCCGGCTCCTCGATGCCGACGGTCCGATCGTGCTGCTGGAAGGCGATCCTGATCTCGATCCCGAGCATGCCGCGCGATTCCAGGTGCGCTCCGAAATGTTGCAGGTGTTGCGGCCGCGCGACGACGAGCCGTGGGCGTTCGGCGTTCATCAATGTTCGTTGGCGCGGCAGTGGACGGACGAGGAAGTGTCGCTTTTCAGCGAGATCGGCCGCTACGCCACGCTGGCGCTGAACAACACGCTGCTTCACGAACGCGCCGTGCGCGAGATGGCGAAAGTGACGGCCATCCTCGACCAGATTCCGGAGTCGGCGGCGATCTACGATTCGAAGGGGCAGCTGGAACGAATGAACGCGGCGGCGCAGCGCGAGCCGGTTTCGCTTTTCGCTCCCGATCCCGAGGGACGTCTGCGAAAAAACCGGCATCGCTACATCGACGGCAGTCCGCTCGAAGCGGGCGATCTTCCGTCGATCCGCGCGCTTCGCGGTGACATCGTCAAGTCCGACTATCTCGTTCACGACGCGCGCAGCGGCGATGACCGCATCGTCAATCTGAAGGCCGCGCCGATTCGCGACGACCGCAGTCACGTCATCGGATCCGTCGTGCTTTCGCGCGACGTGACCGAGGAGCGACAGACGGCCGAGCGCGAGGCCTGGCGCCGCCGCCGCGCCGAATGTCTGGCCAACCTCGGCATCGATACCGTGACGGTGCAGCCGTCGTTCGAAGAGCTCGACGATCCGGCCCGCCGTGTTGCCGACGCGGTTGGCGGCACGGCGATGATCTATCTCTACCACTCGCCATCGAGCGAGCTGCACATGGTCGGGATGGCCTCGGTGGCGCCGGTCGCGAAGGAAGTGCAGCGATTCCGCGACTACCTCGCGCACACTCCCTACCACGCCGGCGAAGGTATCCCGGGAACGGTGTTTCAGATCGGCCGTCCGTTGCTCTACTCCGAATTCGGAGGGAAGGCGGCGGCTGATTTCGCGCGCGATCCCGCGGAAGGCGCGATCGTTTCGGCGATGAACGAGCAGACGCTGATCGCCACGCCGATCGAGTCGTACGGCGACCGCATCGGCGCCCTGGTGATCGCGCGCTCGGACTCGCGGCGGAGTTTCGACGCCGAGGATCTCGAATTCGCGCAGGCGGTTGCGGAACGGATCGGCGCGGCCAGCCACATCCATCGGCTCACGCGCATTTCGCAGGAAGGGCATCGCGCCGCCGAGGAGTTGGCGCGGCGGGAAGTCGACGCGCGCGTCCGATTCGAGGCGGTCATCGAAACCGCGCCGATCGGCGTCGCCGTCTTCTCCGCCGACGAGCTCCGTTTCGAGCTGGCCAACGCGCGTTTCGTCGATTACGTCGAGCGCCTCGGCAAGATTACCGCCGAGACGCGGCTCATCGGCTTGCGCGTCGACGAAGTCATCCCGTCGCTGGAGAAGCCGCTCAAGCAGGTCGCCGAATCGGGTGAGATGCGCTTCGACGAGGCGTTCCGCGCGGAAACGAGGCCGACGCCGACGTACATCAATCGCATCGTTTCCGCGGTGCGTGGACGTTTCTCGGGCATCACGCAGAGCCTCACCGTTCTGATTCAGGACGTGACCGATCAGGTCAACGCGCGCCGCGAGATCGAAGACCTGGCGCAGGCGATGGCCGAGCGCTCGGCGCGTCTCGATTCCATCCTCAGCTCGATGACGGACGGCCTGTGGGTTTACGACGCCGCCGGCCAGGTCGTCTCCGTGAATGAAGCGGCGATCACGATGTTCGGCTTCGGGTCGCGCACCGAGGCGGTCGAGCACGGATCGTTCGCGCCGCTGAAGCTCCGCTATCCCGACGGCCGCCCGATCCCGGTCGACGATCTGCCGCACGCACGCGCCCTTCGCGGACTCACCGTTCCGGACTACCTCTGCATCTGCCGGCACTTCATCACCGGCAAGGATCTCGACCTTTCCATCGCCGTGGCGCCGATCGAAAGCAACGGCATCGTCGGCGCCGTGCTGGTCATCCGCGACATCACCGCGTTGCAGGAGCTCGATCGCAAGAAAGACGAGTTTCTCTCCGTCGCATCGCACGAGCTGCGCACGCCGCTGACGACGATCAAGGGCTACACGCAGCTTCTGGCGCAGACGATCAACGACCTGCCGCCCGAGGAACGGATGACGTATCTCAACGCCGTCCTCGGCGAAGTCGACCGGATGATGGGACTCATCTCCGAGCTGCTCGACGTCTCGCGCATCGAGACGAACCGGCTACAGATCGACCGGCAGCCGATCTCGTGGCGCGAGTTCCTCGACCGCCGGGCGAACGCCTTCCGCATCCAGCATCCGGCGCGCACGATCCGTTTTTCCGCCGAGGTGCCGGAGACGACGCTGCACGTCGATCCCGACCGGATGCGGCAGGTGGTCGACAACCTGATCTCGAACGCGATCAAGTATTCGGCGGATGGAACGGACATCGAGATCGTCACGCAGATCGACGACGGTCACATGCTGACGGCGGTCATCGACCGCGGTATCGGCATTCCGGCCGACGAGATCCCGAAGCTTTTCGAACGCTTCCACCGCGCGCGCAACGTTTCCAGCCGCTACTACGGCGGCCTTGGCCTCGGCCTCTACATCGCGAAGGCGATTGTCGAAGCGCACAACGGCTCGATCGGCGTCGCCAGCGAAGAAGGTCAGGGCGCAACATTCACGATCCGGCTGCCGCTACCGTAAACTCCGCGCCGCATGCGCTACGCCGCCGTCCTCACGATCCTTTTCGCTCTTCCGCTCGCCGCGCAAACGCCGCCGCCGTCTCCTGACGCGCCCTCGGTCAAGATCGGCGGCGTGCTCTTCGCCGATTACACGTACACGGCATCGGTTGCGCCGCCGGCGAAGGACGCCAACGGCAACGAGATTCATCCCAGTTCGTTCAACGTCAGCCGGGTTTACATCAACGTCCTCGGCAATCTGAATCGCTACATCTCGTATCGGATTACGCCCGAGGTGTCGCGTGAGACGAGCAGTTCGAGCTCGCTGTCGGGGAGCCAGGAGCTTCGGGTGAAGTTCGCCTGGGCGCAGTTCAATCTCGAACAGTGGCTGACGAAAGGATCGTGGATTCGCGTCGGCCTCAATCAGACGCCGTGGATCGACTACGAGGAAACGATGTACCGCTATCGATTCCAGGGACCGATCCTCGTCGATCGTGAAGGGTTCCTCTTCGCGTCCGACGCCGGAGTCACGTTCCACTACAACTTCCCGAACGATTTCGGCGACGTGCAGACCGGCGTCTACAACGGCGAAGGGTGGGCGCATTCGGAAACGAACGATCAGAAGGCGCTGCAGATCCGGGCCACGCTGCGGCCAATGCCGGCGGCTCCTTCGCTTCACGGACTGCGCGTCAGCGGTTTCTACGACGCCGATCATTACGCCTCCGGCCTTCCCCGTAATCGCGCCATCGGGCAGGTTTCCTACGAGCATCCGCGAGTGAATGGGGCGATCGACGTCATCTCGACGACGGATCGGCCGGCGTTCAGCGCGAAGGAGACGCGGGTGCACGGCTCGTCGATCTGGGCAACGCCGAAATTCGGCCACGGCTGGGAAGCGGTGCTGCGTCACGACGCGCTCCGTTCGAACACCGCGGGGAGGAAAACGCGCGACATCGAAGGCGTCGCGTACTGGTTCCCGCTGCAGTCCGGCGTCACCTCGGCACTGCTGTTCGACCGCGACGCAACCCGCGGTCCGGCCTCGGGCGCGCACACCACGAACTACGTCGTCAACCTGCTGGTCAGCTTCTGAGCTGCGTCATTTGCTTTCCGATACAATCCGCGCGCTTTCGAGGGAGGTCCCACCGTGCGTTTTCGCCTTTTGCCACGTGAAGAGACGTTTTACGCCGACTTCATCGCCATGGCCGACCAGCTCAAGGTCGGCGCGCGGCTGCTCGAAGAGATGTTCGCAACCGATCCTCCCCTCGCGGACAAGGCGCATGAGATCAAGGAAGTCGAGCACAAGTGCGATTTCCTCACGCACGAGATCATCCAGCGGCTGAACAAGACCTTCGTCACGCCGATCGACCGCGAGGACATCCATTCGCTGGCCCGCACGCTCGACGACGTGATGGACGCGATCGACAATGCGGCCAGCCTCGTGCCGCTGTATCGGATCGATCGCGTCCGTTTCGGCGCGCGCGAGCTGGGGAAGATCATCTCGGCGTCCACCAACGTCGTCCGCGACGCGGTCATGGCGCTCGAAAAACACAGCGGGGTGCTCGAATGCGCCGTCGAGATCAACCGGCTGGAGAACGAGGCGGACCGCGTCCACCAGCGCGCGGTCGGGCAGCTCTTCGACGAAGAGCGCGATCCGATCGCGGTGATGAAGTGGAAAGAGATCCTCGACCTGCTCGAAGACGCCACCGACCGTTGTGAGGATGTGGCGAACCTGCTCGAAAACGTGGTCGTGAAACACAGCTGATGCCGAGTCACCTCTTTTTGATCGTGGCCGGGCTGATCGGCGTGGCGTTGGTGTTCGACTACATCAACGGCTTCCATGACGCGGCCAACTCGATCGCCACGATCGTCTCCACGCGCGTGCTCTCCCCGGGACAGGCCGTGATCTGGGCCGCGTTCTTCAACTTCGTGGCCGCGTTCGGATTCGGAACGGCGGTGGCTAAGACGATCGGCAAGGGGATGATCGACATCAACGCCGTCACCTTCGGCGTGATTTTCGCCGGGCTGATGGGCGCCATCATCTGGGACCTCATCACCTGGTACTTCGGCCTGCCGACCAGCTCCTCGCACGCGCTGATCGGCGGCTACGCGGGCGCCGCGGTGGCGCGCGCGATGTCCTTCAGCGTGATCGAGCCGAGCGGCTGGTCGAAGACGCTGATCTTCATCGTGGTCTCGCCGATCATCGGCCTCATCGCCGGCTTCGCCCTGATGACGCTGACGTTCTGGATTTTCCAGCGTCAAACGCCGCAGCGTGTGGACAAATGGTTCCGGCGAATGCAGCTCGTCTCGGCGGCGGCGTTCAGCATCAGCCACGGTGCGAACGACGCGCAGAAGACGATGGGCATCATCGCCGGCGTCCTCTTTACCGCGGGCTACATCAAAGTCTTCGAGATCCCGTTCTGGGTCATCCTCGCCGCGCACGCCGCGATCGGCCTCGGCACGCTCGCAGGCGGCTGGCGCATCATCCATACGATGGGATCGAAGATCACGAAGCTGCAGCCGGTGGGCGGATTCGCGGCCGAAACCGGCGCCGCGATCGCCATCTTCACCGCGACCCACTTCGGGATTCCCGTTTCGACGACGCACGCCATCACCGGCGCGATCGTCGGCGTCGGCGCGACGCGGCGGCTCTCCGCCGTCCGCTGGGGCATCGCCGGACGCATCGTCTGGGCCTGGGTCCTCACCATCCCGATGGCCGCCTTCATGGGCGGACTGATGTACTGGGTGGCGGCGGCGTTCGGGGCGAAGTAGGGTTATCCTCGGCGAATGAATGAACGAATCACGCTCGACGTCGAACTGCGTGCGTTCGTGCGCCGCGATACCGAAGAGCGCTGGATTGCCGTTTGTCCCTCGATCGGGGTCGCGTCACAAGGAAAGAGCACCGATGACGCGAAGCGCTGTCTCGACGAAGCAGTACAGCTTTGGTTCGAGAGTTGTATCGAGCGAGGCACGCTCGAACGGGCGCTCCAGGAATCGAACTTCAGGCCGTTGCACATCGCCGAAGCCGAACAAGAACACGGTGACCGCGATGGCGATGCGCTTCTCGGCGAGCCCTTTACCGTTCATGTAGAGATTCCCGCTTACCAGGCCACGGCGTAGGAATCCCGCGATGAAGCGCGTCACGTGGCAGGAACTTCGTGACGTGTGCCGGCTCCTTGGCTGCGTCGAGTCTCGGATGAAAGGCGATCACCTGATCATGACTCGTCCCGGTCTGGCGCGGCCAGTGGTGATCAAGATGGATCGCGAGTTGGGCGAAGACCTCATTCGATCGAACATGCGGACGCTCGGAATCGATCGCGCCGAGTTTGAGCGCCAGCTCGACCTTGTTCGCAAGCGGCGCTGACATCCACTCGTTTGCGCCGCCGGGAAGTCAGAATTTTTTGGATATACTCACCGTTTCACCAGCGACCCTGAAAGAGTCCTGATCGAGGTAAAGCCAATGAAACCAGAGATTCACCCGAAATATCAGCAGGTCCAGGCCCACTGCGCCTGCGGCGAAACGTGGACCACCGGCTCGACCAAAAAAGAGCTGCGCGTCGAGATCTGCTCCAAGTGCCATCCGTACTTTACGGGCAAGCAGAAGCTGCTCGATACGGCCGGACGCATCGACCGCTTCCAGCAGCGCTACGCCAAGAAGGCCGGCGCGAAAGAGGCCGCGGCGAAATAATGTCCCGCAAAGCCTGGGTCGGCGCGGCGAAGCTCATCAGTGGCACGTTCAACGCCGTCACCAACGGCCTCACGTCGTCCATGCCTGCCGCGTCTGCTGACCGCAACGTCGACATGCTCATCGGCGGCCAGGCCGTGATCGAAGGCGTGATGATGCGCTCGCTCACCGGCTACTCGGTCGCCGTGCGCCAGCCGAACGGCGACGTGGCGATCAAGAAGGACAAGCTCGTCTCGGTCGCCGCGAAATATCCGTTCCTGAAGATCCCGGTCCTTCGCGGCTCCGTCGTCCTGATCCAGTCGCTGATCCTCGGCATGCGCGCGCTGAACTACTCGGCGACCGTGGCCACGGACGAGGGCAAGGGCGAACAGGAGATGTCGAGCTGGGCCGTCGCCGGCACGATGCTGGTCACGCTTCTCCTCGGCGTCGGCGTCTTCATCCTGGCGCCGCTCGGGATCACGAACCTGATCCGCCACTACTTCGCGCCGCAGATGGGCAACATCACCTACAACGCCATCGACGGCGTGTTGCGCGCGATCTTCTTCTTCGTCTACATCCTCTCCATCTCGTTCATGGACGAGATCAAGCGCGTCTTCCAGTATCACGGCGCCGAGCACAAGACGGTCTACACGTTCGAAGCGAACGAGGAGCTGACCGTCGAGAACGCGCGCACGAAGTCGACGCTCCATCCGCGCTGCGGCACCAGCTTCCTGATGTTCGTCATGGCCATCTCGATTCTGGTCTTCTCGCTCGTGCCGTCGACGGTGCCGTTCGCGGTCAAGTTCGCCGCGCGCGTGGTGCTGATCCCGCTGATCGCCGGCCTCGCCTACGAGGTCATCCGCTTCTCCGCCCGTCACCTCGGCAATCCCGTTTGCCGCATGCTGACGCGCCCGGGCATGTGGCTGCAGAAGATCACCACCAAAGAACCGGACGACATGCAGCTGGCCGTCGCCATCACCGCGCTCAAAGAAGCGCTGATGTACGACGTCGTGGACGAAACCCAGGCAGCCGTCGCTTAGCTACGCTTTCGATATCGACCGTGGGAAGGCGCATAACGCGTCTTCCCATTTTTGTTTTCAGCGGGATTGCACATGTACGAAAAACTCGACGAGATCGAAAAACGCTACGAAGAACTGCAGCAGAAGATGGCCGATCCGGCCGTGGCCACGGACGTCGCCGTCTTCCGCGACACGATGAAAGCCGTCTCCGAGATCGATGACGTCGTGGCGAAATACCGCGAGCTGAAAGACATCCGCAAACGTTTGGCCGACGCGCGCGAGATGCTGAAAGCCGACGACGACATGCGCGAGCTGGCGGAGATGGAGATCGCCGAACTGGAGCCGAAAGCGCCGGAACTGGAGAAAGAGATCCAGCTCCTGCTGCAGCCGAAGGATCCGAACGACGATAAGAACGTCTTCGTCGAGATCCGCGCCGGCACGGGCGGGGATGAAGCGTCGCTCTTCGCCGCGGAGATCATGCGCATGTACATCCGTTACGCGGAGACGCGGCGCTGGAAAGTCGACATGACCGATGCGAACTACTCGTCGGTCAACGGCATCAAGGACGCCACGCTGCTCATCGAAGGCAACAAGGTCTACTCGCGCCTGAAATTCGAGTCGGGCGTGCACCGCGTGCAGCGCGTCCCTCAAACGGAGACGCAGGGGCGCATCCACACCTCGGCGATCACCGTCGCCGTGCTTCCCGAAGTCGAAGACATCGACATCCAGGTCAACGAAAAGGACCTGCGCATCGATACGTTCTGTTCGTCGGGTCCGGGCGGCCAGTCAGTCAACACGACGTACTCCGCCGTGCGCATGACGCACCTTCCGACCGGCGTCGTCGTCTCCTGCCAGGACGAAAAGTCGCAGATCAAGAACCGCCAGAAGGCGCTGAAGGTGCTCAAGGCGCGCCTCTACGACATCGAGCGCCAGAAGCGCGAAGACGAGCTCTCCGCCACGCGCAAAGGCCTTATCGGCAGCGGTGACCGCTCGGAAAAGATCCGCACCTACAACTTCCCGCAGGACCGCGTGACCGACCATCGCATCGGCCTCACCGTGCACAACCTCCCCGACATCATGAACGGCAACCTCGACGTAATCCTCGAGCCGCTCATCGGCCACTTCCAGGCCGAGAAGCTCCGCGAGGCGGTTGAGGCGCGGTAAGGTAGAGCAGGCGTTCCCCGCCCGGCGTGGATTACTGAGATTTCATCGCGGGAGTGGAGCTGATGCGAGGCTAAAACGTTCTTTCTCCGAGGTAGCATCGTTCGCATGACTACCGAGTATGAACGTGTCAAAGCCGACGCGCTGCAGCTCAATAAACGGCAGCGAATTCGTCTCGCTCACAGGCTTGCGAGAAGCATTACGCACAGCACGCGAGAAGTTGAAGAAGCGTGGGCGAAAGAAATCGAACGCCGTGTTGAAATTGAGGCCGATACCGTGGAATCGGATCCCGAAAGGGAGACGTAGCTTTTCGGATTCAGTTTACGGAAGTGGGGTTGATTCGCGACGCACCGCTGGGCGAGGCGCCGCAGCGGTTGCAGGCAGGGACGCCCGCGCTACGCTTCACCGCTTGCGCTAAGCTCCGCGCATGAAATCTCGCATCGATCAGGTCATCAAGCGCGTTCAGGCTGAGTATCTCGACACCCTCCTTCCGCCTCGGGATGCGCTGCTGGCGCGGATGGAGGAGTTTGCGGCGGAGCATGGGCATCCGATTGCGGATGCCGAGGTCGGGCAATTGATGCGGATTCTGGTGAAGGCGAAGCAGCCGAAGCATCTGATCGAGGTCGGCACGAACATCGGCTACTCCGTCGTCGTCCTCGGACGCGAATGTGCGGCGGACGCGGTCCTCGAAACGATCGAGCTCGATCGCGACATTCTGGTGACGGCCAAACGATTCGTCGGCGAGGCGCAGTTGAAATGCGAGGTCCGGTTCCATCAGGGGAAAGCGCTGGAAGTGCTGCCCACGCTCGATGGCCCGTTCGACTTCGTCTTCATCGACTGCGTCAAAACCGAGTACGAGCAGTACCTCGATCAGCTCCTGCCGAAGCTAAGCAAGGGCGCGATGATCGTGTGCGACAACCTGCTGTGGGGCGGCAAGGTCGCGGACGATGTTCACGATGCCTCGACCGACGCGCTGCGCGACTTCAACAAGCGGATCACCACCGACCCGCGCCTCACGACGATCGTTCTCGCCGCCGGCGATGGCGTCGGAATCTCGATCGTGAACTAAAAAGGCCGCCCTTGCGGGCGGCCTTCGATCAGATTCGATTGCGTAAGACTTACTTCGACGCGGCGGCGGCAGGCGTTACGGCTTTGATCGTCGCCTTCAGCGGGACCGTCACGACCGGGTTCACCTTGTCGTTCGTGTAGATTGTCACCGTGCCGTCGACGTCGCCCGGCTTGGCGTCCTTGGCGATCTGCAGCGTTACTTCGTACTCGCCCTTGTTGGCGCCCGGCTTCACGCTCGTCACGACGGACTTGACGCTCGACTCCGCCTTCGAGACGACGAACGACTCAGGCGTCTTGAGGTTGTTCGAGTGCAGCAGCACCATGCGCGTGGCGGCCACGTCGACCGGCGTCACTTCACCGAAGTTCAGCGCGGTCGGCTCGACGCGGAAGGTCGGGCGGACGACGCCGGAGATGCTGATGTAGTAATCCGGCTGGTGCTTCGAGTTCGTGACGATGTGGACCTTGTCGGCCAGCGGGCCGATCTTCGCGTCGGGACCGCCGACGGTGATCTTGACTTTGTACTGATCCTGGCCAGGGCGGCCCACGTTCGGCGCCTTATCGGCGTCGTTCGTGACCTTGTCGAAGGTTGCCTTCACCCAGTCGCCCGGGGTCTCGACCTTCGTGATCTGGAACGGCTCGTCCTCTTCGGAGTAGAGCGTCACGGTCTGCGAGTCCGCTTCGCCCTGCAGCATGTTGAAGCGGACGAAGCCGGCCGGGAAGGCCTCGACGTACGGCTTCACGATCGCGTGGATCGTGAGCTGCGAAGTGGGAGTGGTGGGATCGTTCGTCTCCAGCGTGACCGTCTTCGCGATCGGGCCGGCGAACGCCGTCGTGTCGACGTGCGCGGTGACCTTGCCGGTCTCACCAGGCTTGATGACTTTGTCGAAGTCGGCGACCGTGCATCCGCAGCCAGGCTTGGCGGCGATGATCTGCAGGTCGGAGTCGCCCGTGTTTTTCACCACGAAGGACCAGTCGAGCTTCTCACCCTTCGGAATCGTGCCGTAATCCTTGACCGGCTCGACGATGGTGAGGCGCGGGGCTTTTTCCGCTTCTTTCGCGGCTTCAGCCTTCTTGGCCTCGGCAGTCGCGGTCTTTTTGGCTTTGGCCGGCTGATCGGCGGCGAACGAAATGGCGGCGGTCAGTGCGACCAGGACCGCAATCATGACGACAAGAATGCGCTTCGACGACATGGACAAAATCCTCCTGTGTTGGACGAGTGAAAAGTTTCCTGTGAACCGCCGGATTCGAACATCCCTCCTCGGGTGACGATTCCCTCCGTACGGCGGGGCCTCATTCTACAATCCGCGCCGCGGAGCATGCTTCTTGCTCAGTCCGCAGCGCAATGGCTCACGTCAAAGAACTACCGCCAGTCAAAAAGGTCTACCTCGTCGGCATCGGCGGGACGGCGATGGCTTCACTCGCCGGAATGCTGCAGGAACGCGGCTACGAAGTTGCCGGCTCCGACGAGCACGTGTATCCGCCCATGTCGACATACCTGGAACGCATGGGCATCGCCGTTCTCGAGGGGTATACGAAAGACCACCTCGTCACGTTCCATCCCGACCTGGTGGTGATCGGCAACGTGGCCGCATCGACCAATGCCGAGGCCGCCGGCACGATCGAGCTCGACCTGCCGTACACGTCGATGCCGGAAGCGATCCACCAGCTCTTCATCAAAGGGAAGCACTCCATCGTCGTCGCCGGCACGCACGGCAAAACGACGACGACGTCGCTGATGGCGTGGCTGCTCGAGTCGGCGGGACGCGATCCGAGCATGGTAGTCGGCGGCATCCCGCTCAATTTCAATCAGAACTTCAAGCTGGGAAACGGTCCGGAGTTCGTCATCGAAGGCGACGAATACAACACCTCGTTCTTCGACAAAGGCCCGAAGTTTCTGCACTACGGCGCGAATACGCTGCTGCTGAACAACATCGAGTTCGATCACGCCGACATCTACGCGAATCTCGACGCGATCATTGACGCGTTTCGCAAAGGCGTGCAGCAGGTTGCGCCGGGCGACACGATCGTTGCAAATGGCGATGACGCGCACGTGATGTCGCTGCGCTCCGATGCGCGCGGCCGCTGGTTCACCTTCGGCACCTCACGCGGCTGCGACACCTTCGCTACCAACGCCGAGTTCACCCCCGAGGGGAGCGCGTTTACCGCGTGGTGGGAGGGGAAAGAGTGGACGCGCTTTCGCACGACGCTGTCCGGTGAGCACAACGTCGTCAACGCGCTGGCCGACATCGCCATCGCTCGCATGCGCGGCCTGTCCGCGGAGGAGATCCAGCGCGGGCTGGAGACGTTTCAGGGCATCAAGCGGCGGATGGAAGTGCGCGGCGTGGAGCGCGGCGTCACTGTCATCGACGATTTCGCGCATCACCCGACCGCCATCGATACGACCATGGCCGGTGCGAAGAAGCGCTATCCCGGACGGCGAATCTGGGCGCTCTTCGAGCCGCGCTCGATCTCATCGAGCCGCAAGGAATTCGAGAGCGGCTACATCGACGCGTTCCACCAGGCGGACCGCGTCATCATCGGCCCGATTTTTCACAAGGACCGGTACGAGACGCGCTACGGGCTCGACAAGATGATGTCCGTTTCTGCCATCGTCGATCGACTTAACGCGGATGGCATTCAGGCCGAGCAGATCGACGATATCGATGCGATCGCCGATGTGGTCGCGCGTGATGGGAAGGACGGCGATGTGATTCTGGTCATGTCGTCGGGTTCCTTCGGCGGCGTCCACGAGAAGATCCTCGAGCGGCTGCGAGCATCGTGAAAAGGCTTCACTGCAGAGACGCAGAGTTTTTTTCTCTGTGTCCTCTGCGCCTCTGTGGTTAAACGCCTTTTGACAGCCACCACAAGCCGGCCCAGACCTTCACGTCGATGAGCACGCCTTCACCGTTTTTGCGTTTCAGCCAGTCGGCGACCGCGTTGCGCGGGATGCGGTGGACCGCGATGTCCTCGCCGCCCACGCCGCCGCCTGCTCCGCGCTGTTCGAGCCCCGAGGCGGCGTAGAGGGCGACGGTTTCGGAGGTGATGCCAGGGGAGGTTGGGCCGGATGTGAGCCGTTCGACGCGCGAGCAGGAGTAGCCGGTTTCTTCGAGCAGTTCGCGCTTCGCGGTTTCGGCTGGATCGTCGTGGCCATCTTCGTCGCCGACGAGTCCTGCCGGAAAATCGATCACGCGCGCGTTGACGGGCCGGCGGAATTGCTCGACGAAGATGACGCGATCGTCGTCCGTGATGGCGAGGATCACTACCGCGGACTTGCCTTTCTTCCGCTCGACGAACTGCCAGCCGTCGCGCTCCAGAACGAGGACGTGCTTGCCTTCGAAGAGCTGTTTCGCCTCGTCACTCATCGTGCGGCCGCCATCGTAACAACCGGCCGGAATCCCATCGCGCGCTCGTACTCCTCGAACATGGCGCGGTAGCACTCGCACGACGACTGCTCCAGTTTGACGCGGTCGGTGACGCGCACGCGTCCGCGCCCATGTTCGATGGTGCCGGCCAGTTCGAGCGCCTTCATCGCCGCGTTGATGCCGGCGCGGCGCGTCGACAACATGCGGCCGAGGAACTCCTGTGTCAGCGACATCTCGTCGGAGCCGGTGCGGTCGTGCAGCAGCAGGAGCCAGTGCGCGAGCCGCTGCTCCACCACGTGAAGCCGGTTGCAGCATGCCAGTTGCGCGATGTGAGCGATCGTGGCGTAGAGGTAGGGGAACACGACGCGGCGCAGCGCCGCGTCATCGTCGATTTGCCGGCGAACGTGGGCGCCGCCGATGATGGCCACCAGGCCTGCGCCCTGAATCAATCCCTCAACCGGGCTCACCGGGACGCCCAGGATCGCATTCGTTCCGGCCAGGCCTTCGGCGCCGATCATGGTCACTTCGAGCGAATCGCCATCCTCCAGATTGCGGATCAGGGAAATGACCCCTGAGAGCGGAAAATAGACGTCGTCCATCCGCTCGCCGTGCTCGAAGATCCGATGGCTCACCGGCGCTTCGAAGACTCGCGCGTTCGCGGCTAGCGCGTCGAGCGAGGCGTCGGAAAGGGCATTCAACAAGAGGTTCTGTCGGAGCGTAGAAGCCTGCATGAGTCACTGCTCGTTAGAGCCAAACTCATGCCGGAAGTACGCAAACGGACAGACAGGAAACGCTGTAGCGTCCACGATGCATTCGTTGGGCAGTTCGATCCTCATCATCGACGACGACCCGGGCATCCGCGGCCTGCTGGATGTCGTGCTGCGCCGCAACGGTTTCGAATGCGACCTGGCCTCGGAAGGCGATGACGCGCAGAAGAAACTTCGCCGCTTCGACTACGACGCCGTCCTCCTCGACCTCATGCTTCCGAAACTGAACGGCTTCGAGGTCCTTCGCTTTCTGAAAGCGGAGCGGCGGGCCATGCTCGAACGCGTCATCGTCGTCACCGCGGTTGCCGAGATTACGCTGCGCGACTTCGACGATCAGAAGCTGGTCTGGGCTCTTCTGCGCAAGCCGTTCGACCTCAATCAACTGCTGGAAACTGTCACCGCGTGCGCGAACAACGCTCGCGCGCAGCGCTCAAAAGAGGCTTCCCTGCACCGTCGGCCGTCGGAAGGCATCGGCGGTTAGGTCGTAGCGCTTCTCGTTCAGGCCGAGGCGGCGGCAGGTGACCTCGAACATCGACTCGATCTGATCGGCGAAGATCCCTTTGCCACGCTGGCGGACGCCCCACTGCGGGTCGTACAGCTTTCCTTCGCGCAGATCGCGCACACGATTCATCACCTTCTCTTTGCGGTCGGGATAGTGCTCGTCGAGCCAGCGCTCGAACAGCGGCGCGACCGCCCACGGGAGCCGCAGCACGACGAATCCTGCTGTCGTGCCGCCCGCGTTTGCGACGGCGCTGAGGATGTTCGGCATTTCGTGATCGGTGATCGCCGGAATGATCGGCGCAACCATCACGCCGACCGGTATGCCCGCTTTCGCCAGCATCTCGATCGCGGCGATGCGCAGTTCCGGACGCGAAGCGCGCGGCTCCATCAGGTTGGCCAGATGCGGATCGAGCGTCGTCACCGAAATGTGCACCGACACCGCGTTGTGCGTCGCCAGCTCCTGCAGTACGTCGATGTCGCGCGTGACGAGGTGGTTCTTGGTGATGATGCCGACCGGATTGCGGAACTCTGCCAGCACCTGCAGGCAGCGCCGCGTGATCTCCAGCTTCCGCTCGATCGGCTGATAGGGATCGGTCACGCCACTGATGGCGATCATGCGCGGCACGTACTTCTTCGACATCAGCTCTTCGCGGAGCAGCTCGGGCGCGTCTTCCTTCACCAGGATCTTCGTTTCGAACTCGAGCCCTGCGGAGAAGCCGAGGTACTCGTGGGACGGGCGCGCGAAACAGTAGATGCAGCCGTGCTCGCAGCCGCGATACGGATTGATGCTCGTATCGAAGCCGACGTCGGGGCTGTCGTTGTGCGCGAGGATCGTGCGCGTCGGATCGCGCAGAAAAATCGTGCGCGGCAGCGGCGAAGGCTCGTCATCGTTGTGCGCGTCTTCGTCGTGAACGTATTCGATTCGTTCGAAACGGTTCTGCGGATTCCAGCTCGCGCCGCGTCCTTTGATTGGGGTATTGGGGTCCGGGGTCGACATCGCATCGAGGCTACCGCGCGCGTCAAGAAATTCTACGGAGGGTAGGAAAATGGCGGGCTCGGCACTCTCCTTGTCATGCCGACAAACTTCGTAACCTCTGTCTATCCGACGCCGCAGGAGCCGCCGCTCGAACCCGACCTGACCAACACCACCGGGATTGCCGTCTCCGGTGGCGGCTCGCGGTCACTCACGTGCGCCATCGGCCAGTATCGCGCGCTGGCTTACCTCGGTCTGCTCGACAAAGTCGGCGTGATCTCCTCCGTCTCCGGCGGGACCTGGGCATCGGCATCCTTCGTCTATCTCCCGTCGCAGTTCGCGGACGATGACTTCCTCGGCACGCCCACTCCAGACCCTGGCTCGCTCACCGTTTCGGCGCTCGGCACTCTCTCCCCGAACAACCTGGGCAACGCTCCGACGCGGATGGATTGGAACAGCGTCATCGAGGTTCTCTACCATCTGAAGAGCAAGTACAGCTATCCGGACAAGGAACTCTGGCAGGGCCTGATCGGCGAACGAATCTTCCAGTTGTGGAACCTCTGGGAGGTGGATGGCAACGGACAGCCGCTCTGCTACTACTCGGGGACTGCGGACGACGTCGCCCACTCCATCACGCCGAACAATCCGCAGCTCGGCGCCGGTCAGTTCACGCTGCAGCAGCGCAAGCGGCCGTTGCTGATCATGAATTCGTCGATCTTCGCCAATCAGGACATGCGCGGATCGCGGCTGCTGCCCTTCGAGTCATCGCCGTTCGGAATCGGCGTTCGCGGCACGTTCCCGCCGAAGGTGACGGGCGACTTCGAAATTGGCGGTGGTCTCATCCAGCCGTTCGCCATGGGATCGTCCGTGGCCAGCATCTCCAGCGATCTGTCGATCACGGTCACTCCGCCGTCGCGCCCGTTCTCGATCGTCGATATGGCCGGGATCAGCAGCGCCGCGTTTGCGCAAACGGTGCAGGAGAAGCTGCCCGGCTTCGACAGCCTCGAGCCGAAATATCAGTACTGGCCGGTGGCGGATCCGGTGGCACAGACGGCGAACTACTTCTGGTTTGCGGACGGCGGCAGTCTCGAAAATACCGGCATCTGTTCGCTCCTGGCGCGCGGCGTTCCTCGCATCATTTCGTTCGTCAACACGGAGGTGCCGCTGCTGACGAAGCCTCTCGACAAAGGCGGTTCCGTCACGATCGATTCCTCGGTGCAATTGCTGTTCGGCACCGATCCCGACGCACCGACCGTGAGTCTGCAGGACAGTTACGTGGCGTCGGCGCCCAATGCCACTCCCGACGAGATCCAGGTCTTCGAAAAAGCGCGGTACTACGAACTGATGCAGGGCCTGGCCATCGCCAACGTGCAAAACCACGGTCCAGCCATGTTCAAACAGACGCTGACGGTGCTGCCGAATCCGACCTTCGACATCGCCGGCGGCTACGACGTCGAAATCCTCTGGGTCTACAACACCGCGGTGCAGAACTGGATCGATCTGCTCTCGCCCGACGTGCAGTCGATCGTCAACGGCCTAAGACATTTCCCGAACTACGAAACGATGGGCCAGCTCGGCCTCTCCGCAACCGAGGTGAACGCGCTGGCGGAGCTGTCGTTCTGGAACCTGACCTCGAACGCGGACCTGGTCAAGTCGATGTTTGCGTGATCGCGTCGATCTCGCGCATCTTCCGCAACTGCGGCGAACACGCCATCGTCAGCGCGACAACTACGAGCGTCATGATCCCGCCAAAAATCACCGACGGCACAGTTCCGAGGATGCGAGCCGCGAGTCCCGACTCGAATGCGCCGATCTCGTTCGATGAGCCGATGAAAATCTGATTGACCGACGAGACCCGCCCGAGGAGATGTTGCGGCGTCAGTGTCTGCAACAACGTCCCGCGGATGATCACGCTCACGTTGTCCGCCATCCCGCTGACCGTCAGCAGCGCCAGAGAGATCCAGAAGCTGCGCGAGATGGCGAAGCCGATGATCGTCAGGCCGAAGATCGCCACCGAGGCGAAGAGCGCGCGGCCGGTGCGCCGCATCGGCGGGCGATGCGCGAGGATGATGCCGGTCACCAGCGATCCCGCCGCCGGCGCGGCACGGAGAACGCCGAGACCTTGCGGTCCGGCGCCGAGCAGGTGCGCGAAGATCGGCAGCAGCGCGACTGCACCGCCGAACAGCACGGAGAAGAGGTCGAGCGTCATCGCTGCGAGCAGGATCCGCTGGCCGAGGAGGAAGCGGATCCCGATGCGCAGGCTTTCGCCGATCGGCATTTCTTCGCCTTGCTGCGGCCGGGCATCGTGCGTGATGAGCCAGAGCGCGCCGAGCGAGAGGGTCATCATCACCGTCACGACGGAGTACGCGGTGGCCGGGCCGGCGAAGCCGTAGATCAATCCTCCCATGGCCGGTCCGAGGACGGCGGCGAATTGCCACGTCGAGCTGCGCCACGCCACCGCGTTTGCGTACAGATCGCGCGTCACCACCTCGGCCGACAATGCGGTGAACGCCGGCCGGATGAAACTTCGCGCGATGCCACTCAGAAAAATGACTAGGTAAATCGGCCAGACGTGCCCTTTGCCGATCATCCCGGTCGTGGTGAACACGAGCAGCGCGATCGCGGACAACACCATCGCGAACGTTCCGGCGATGGCGATCGGACGCCGCGGCAGGCGATCGGCCACATGCCCCGCGTACAACGACACGGCGATGAACGGCAGCGCCTCGGCCAGCCCGATCATGCCGAGCGCCAGCGGATCGCGCGTGGCCTCGAACACCTGCCAGCCGACGACGACGATCTGCGCCTCGCGCGCGACGGTTGAGGTGGCGTAGCCGAGGATCAGCCAGAGAAAGTTTCTGACGCGCAGCGCGGCATACGGATCGTGCGTGGCCAAGCGGCTGCGGAGGGTACCATCGCGCCGGATGAGCTTCACCAAAACGCAGATCGCGTACGCACTGCTGATCGCCTGCGCGGCCGCGCGGCTGCTGTTGCAGATGGCCGCGCTGCCACCGTACGCAGGGCTCGACGAGGTCTATCACGTCGCGCGGCTGGCGTTCGTCCGGGCGGAGCATCGCAATCCGACGACGAGCGAGGCGTCGGTGCCGCCGTATTTGATGAGGAGCATTGCCGCTGGGAGCGCGGGCGTCTCGCCCGCTGTCGACTCTCTCGTGGCTGCAAATGCGGGCGGGACACCCGCGCTCCCAGGGGCGATGCCTGCGATGGGAGAAGCCGGCGAGAAGTGGCCCGCGATCGTCGCGCGAGGAAACGTCATCAATGACCGTCCGCTCACCGCACTCGATCTCAAGCCGTACGTCGTCAAGAACTACGAAGCGCAGCAAACGAGTCTCTACTACTCACTCGCCGCGCCGCTTGCTCCGATTCGCAGCGCACTCTTCGAACTGCGCACCTGGCGCGCGATGTCGCTCCTCTTCGCGCTGATCACCGTCCTCGCCACCGCCGAAATCGGACGGCGCTGGCTCGGCTCGATCGGCATCCTCGGCGGCGCGATTCTCGTCTCCCTGCCGACATGGGAAACGCTGGTGATGCGCGCCGGCAACGACGCCTTCGCCTGTATGCTCGTCGCGATCGCAGTGCTGATCAGCGTCGTTGCGCCGAAGCGTTTCGGTATCGCCGCCGAGGCAGTCGTGTGGGGATTGGCGCTCAACGCGAAGATGTACACATGGCCGCTGCTGGTCATCCTGCCGCTGCTTTGGTGGCGTCAGCGCGCGGCGAAACCGCGAATGCTCGCGGTGACGGGTGTCGCGATCATCGCCGTCCTCCTCACCTTCGCCGAGCTGTCGTCACGCACGCGCAACCCGCTCGGCGTCGTCGCATTCGACCGGCCGGGTGGCGTCGTTTACGACGCGAATGTCAGCATCAGCGAAATCGTCCGCGTGACGATTGCATCGTTCGCCTGGACCTCGGGACAATTCAACGACGCACTGCGGCCGATGACGATTGCGCTCTATCTCGGACCGATCCTCATCGCCGTAATCGCCGCAAGAAAAACGGCAACCCGGCAACCCGGCAACCTGGCAACCGCTGCGCTACTCGCGTTCGCGCTCGCCCAAACCTACAACGTCATCGCCTGCGTGCTCGCGCGCCGCGGCGGCAACGACATCCCGATCGGCGGCAAGGAAGGGTGGTACTGGTACGTTCTCGCGCCGGTCATCATTCCGGCGCTGCTCGTTCCGGCGCTGAAACGCTGGCGCGCCATCGCGTGGTGGATCGTGATCTGGGATGTCGTCGTCATCGAGGTGGCGCTCTTTCACGATTTCGCCGGGATGACGTCGCCGGCGCACGGATCGATGCTCTTCCGATGGGGTCCGCTGCACGCGCCGTTCACCGCGAACCTCAGCGGCATCGGTGTCGGTCCGCTCTCCGCGTGGACGACTGCCATTCGCATCGTCCATCTCATCGCGTTCTTCAGCTTAGAATCACTTTTGCAATGGATGAGGCGGAATGACAGAAACATTGACGATGCCGTTAGCGACTGACGGACGCAAATCCGAGCGCATCCCCGTGGCCGTGCTCGGCGCGACCGGCTCCGTCGGCCAGCGATTCGTGCAGCTTCTCGAAACGCATCCCTGGTTCCGCCTCCACGAAGTCGTGGCCTCGGAACGCAGTGCCGGACGTTCGTACGGCGACGCCGCGGACTGGAAGCTCGAAACTCTCCTCCCCGCCTCGGCATCAGCACTCGAAGTGAAGCCGCTCGGCGCCGAGCTGGAATCGCGCCTTGTCTTTTCCGGACTCGACTCCTCCGTCGCCGGCGAGGCCGAGGACGACTATGCGAATCGCGGCTGCGTCGTCGTAACCAATTCGCGCAATCACCGCATGGATGCCGACGTCCCGCTGCTGATCCCCGAGATCAACGCGGATCATCTCGGCGCCATCGAGCGCCAGAAGAAACGCCGCGGCGGCAGCGGCTACATCGTCACCAATCCGAATTGCTCCACGATCGGGCTGGCGCTCGCCATCGCGCCGATCGAGCGCCAGTTCGGCATCGACCAGCTCCACGTCACCACCATGCAGGCGATCTCCGGCGCGGGCTACGCGGGCGTTTCGTCGTACGCGATTCTCGACAACGTCATCCCATTCATCGGCGGCGGCGAGGAGGAGAAGATCGAGACCGAGCCGCGCAAAATTCTCGGCACGTGGCAGAACGACCGCTTCACCGACGCTCCGTTCCGCATCTCCGCGCAGGTGAATCGCGTCCCGACCATCGACGGACACCTGATGTCGATCTCGCTCAAGCTGCGCGATGGCGGCGTCGATCTCGATGCGATCCGCGACGCGATCCGCACCTTCACCGGCGAGCCGCAACATCTGAATCTCCCCTCGGCGCCAAAACAGCCAGTGCACTACGCGTCCGAGCCCGACCGCCCGCAGCCGCGCCTCGATCGCGACCGCGAGCACGGCATGGCCGTCACCGTCGGCCGCCTCCGCCCCTGCCCGCTCCTCGACATCCGCATGGTCGCGCTGGTGCACAACACCATCCGCGGCGCCGCGGGAGCAGCGCTGTTGAATGCGGAGCTGTTGGATGCGAGGGGTCTGCTGTGATGTGGACTGAATGCCAAGCCTCACAATGCACAGACAGGAGTGTCTGTGCCACACAAGCAGACCTATGTGGCACAGACACTCTTGTCTGTGCGGTTTTGAGAGAACAATGATCGTCATCAAATTCGGCGGCACCTCGGTCGGCGACGCGGAGCGTGTGGCGAATGCGATCGACATCGTTGCCGAGCGCCGCGATCTGAATCCGATCGTCGTCGTGTCCGCGCTTTCCGGCGTCACGAACGATCTCGTCGCCGCCACCGAGGCCGCGTGCGCGGGCGATGCGGATCGGGTCAACCAGATCATCGACCGCGTGCGGCAGCGTCACGAAGATGTGGCCATGCGGCTCGTGCAGCAGAAATTCGATTTCTTCGAAACGTTCGTGAAGCGGCTCGACAAGCAGGTCGAGGAGATTCACACGATCCTTCGCGGCATCACGCTGCTTCGCGAGGTCACCGCGCGCGCGCATGACAAGGTGGTCTCCATCGGCGAGAAGCTTTCGTCGGTCCTCTTCGCGTATTCGATGATGATGCGCGCGCTGCCCGGCGAGCATGTCGAGTCCGAGGACGTCATCTGGACGAACGACCAATTCGGAAGCGCCACGCCGCGCATGGACCTGACCTCCGAGGCCGCGCGCAAAACGCTGCTGCCGATCGTGGAGAGGAATCACATTCCCGTCCTCGGCGGCTTCATCGGACGCACCGTCGACGGCGCCACCACCACGCTCGGCCGCAACGGTTCCGACTACAGCGCCGCGATCGTCGCCGCCGCGGTTGGTGCGTCCGAGGTGCAGATCTGGACCGATGTCGACGGCCTGCTGACCTGCGATCCGCGCTTCGTTCCAAGCGCGCGCGTCATCGATCATCTCTCGCACGAGGAGGCGGCGGAGCTGGCGTCGTTCGGCGCGAAGCTGCATCCGCGCACGCTGGAGCCGGCGATCGAGGCGGGAATTCCGGTGCGCGTGCTCAACACGCACAATCCCGCCTCGCCGGGCACGCTGATCACGCGCGAGGGCACCGAGCGCGCGCGCGGGCCGCGGTCGGTCGCGCGCAAGCGCAACGTGACCGTCGTGCACATGACCTCGAACAAGATGCTCGGCGCGCACGGCTTTCTGGCGCGGCTGTTTCACGTGTTCGAAGAGCTGGAGATCTCCGTCGATCTCATCGCCACGTCGGAAGTCTCCGTTTCGGTCACGGTCGACGAACAGCACAACCTCGATGAATTGAAAACGCGGCTCATCGGCGTCGCGGACGTCGAAGTGATCGATCGGCAGTGCATCATCGCCATCGTCGGCCGCAACCTGCTGGCCGATGCGATGGTCGGCGCGCGCGTCTTCGAAGCGATGCGCGGCGTCCCGATGCAGATGCTCTCCCTCGGCCGCTCCGGTCTGAACCTGAGCATCGTCATCGACGACGCCGACTCCGACAAAGCCATCCAGCGCATCCACCAGGCGCTGTTCGAGCAGGCGGTGGCGGTATGAAAATCGCCATTCACGGCTACGGCAAGATGGGGAAGACGATCGAGAAGGTGGCGCGCGAGTCGGGCCACGAAGTCGTCTGCATTCTCGACGTCGATCGCAACGAGCCGCTGAATGATGCCGAGGTGATGATCGACTTCTCGCATGCAGGCGCGCTCGACGACACGCTGAAGCTGGCGTCGGACAACAAACTCAATCTCGTCATTGGCACGACCGGCTGGAACGACCGGCTCGACGATGTGAAACAGCGCGTGGAAAGCGCCGGCATTGCCTGCGTCTACGCGTCGAACTTTTCGCCCGGTGCGAACGTCGTCTTCGCCCTGGCGCAGCGGGCAGGGGAGCTGGTTGCACGATTCCCGCAGTACGCCGCGGGGATGGAAGAGCGGCATCACGATCAGAAGAAAGACGCGCCGAGCGGCACCGCGTTGCGCATCGCGGCCGCGGCGAAAACCGGCAGCGACGGCAAGCTCGATCCGCCGATCGTCTCCTCGCGCGTCGGCGCCGAGTTCGGACTGCACACGCTCTTCTTCGATTCGCCCGACGACCTGATCGAAATCTCTCATCGCGCCCGCGGCCGCGAAGGTTTCGCCCGCGGAGCGGTGATGGCGGCGGGGCTGCTGCGCGGACGCAAAGGATTGTTTCGCTTCGAAGAGCTGGTGATGTCATGAAGTTCAAAGGACTCGGTACCGCTCTCATCACGCCATTCACGAGCAGCGGTGCGCTCGACGAATCGGCGCTGGAACGCTTTGTCGATTTTCAGATCGAGGGCGGCGTCAACTTCCTCGTCCCGTGCGGAACGACGGGCGAGAATCCGGCTTTGTCCGCGGACGAACATCGCCGCGTCGTCGAAATCGTGGTGCGACGCGCGAACGGACGCGTGCCTGTCCTCGCCGGCGCCGGCAGCAACAACACTTCGCGAGCAATCGAGCTCGCCGAGCAGGCCATCGACATCGGCGCCGACGGTGTCCTCACCATCACGCCGTACTACAACAAGCCGACGCCGGACGGCCTGCGCAGACATTTCGGAATGCAGGCCGAGGCGATCGAGCGAAAGAAGTCCGGCTTCCCAATGATCATGTACAACGTCCCAGGCCGCACCGGCGTGAACATGACCGCCGAGACGACGCTGCGCATGGCCGCCGAGATCCCGAACATCATCGGCGTCAAGGAAGCGTCGGCGAATCTGGAACAGATCATGACCGTGATCCGCAACCGCGCCGACGGTTTCCTCGTCCTCAGCGGCGACGACGCCTGGACGCTGCCGCTGATCAGCGCCGGCGCCGACGGCCTGATCTCCGTCGCCTCCAACGAAATCCCGCGCCTGATGTCCGACCTCGTCACCGCCGCGCTGCGCGGCGACTTCGCCGCCGCGCGCGCGATCCACTACCGCGTCCTACCGCTCCTCACCGGCAACTTCATCGAATCGAATCCCGGCCCGGTCAAGTTCGCCTGCAAGCTCCTCGGAATCATCGACGACGACGCCGTCCGCCCCCCGCTCGCGCCGATCACCGACGCTAATCGGAAGAAGCTCGAATCAATCCTGAAAGAGTGCGGGCTGAGCGGATGACGCAGACGATTCAGGAGCGCCTCGCGGCCGTCACTCCCGCCACCGATCGGATGGAGACGGTGAAAACGATCGGACTTTTTCTTTCCGAGCTGGAGAAAGGTGCGATCCGATCCGCCGTGCGCGACGAAGACGGTGTCTGGCATGCGCAGACGTGGGTGAAGGAAGGGATTCTGCTCGCCTTCCGCACCGGCGTGGCGGCCGAGTTCGCGTCGGGCGCACTGTCGTTCATCGACAAGGACACCATGCCGACGCGGCGCTTTCGCGCGCAGGACGGAATCCGTATCGTTCCGGGCGGATCTTCGGTCCGGCGCGGCGCGTATCTGGCGAAGGGCGTGGTGATGATGCCGCCGGCGTACGTGAATGTCGGCGCGTATGTCGACGAAGACACGATGATCGACTCGCACGCGCTGGTCGGCTCATGCGCGCAGGTCGGCAAACGCGTTCACCTCTCCGCGGCGGCGCAGATCGGCGGCGTGCTCGAACCGGTGGGCAGCCTGCCGGTCATCGTGGAAGACGACGTCGTCGTCGGCGGCAACTGCGGCATTTACGAGGGAACGATCGTCCGCGGCCGCGCGGTCATCGGCGCCGGCGTCGTCCTGACCGGATCGACTCCCGTCTACGACACCGTTCGCGGCCAGATCTACCGCAGGACTGCCGACGGTCCGCTGGAAATCCCGTACGGCGCCGTCGTCATCCCCGGATCGCGTCCGATGAAAAGCGAGTTCGCGAAGGAGCACGCGCTGCAGGTGTACACGCCGATCATCGTCAAGTATCGCGATGAGAAAACGGACAGTGCGACGGCGTTGGAGGATGCGCTGCGATGAGAGCAGGAGCGCTGGCGTCCTCGCCGGCTGGCCCGGCTGCGTCCCGCTGCCGAACCGCCAAACCCGCAACGTTCGCTGGTAACCGGGAATACGCGCAAGCCTTGCATTCGGCGGCGAGGACGCCGCCCGGCCAGCCGGCGGGGACGCCAGCGTTCCGGGGGCGAGGCGTCATAACGTGAAACCAGCAAACCGCCTCGAAAACATCGAGCTTTCCCTCATCCGCCAGATCAACGCGCTCGCCACTCCGCTGTGCGTCAACCTCGGCATCGGGGAGCCGAACGTCGAGCCGGACGCGACGCTGCGCGAGTTTGCCGTTCGCGCGGCGGCGAGCGGCTCGTGGCATTACACACCGAACTCGGGAACCGTTTCGCTGCGGAAGTTGATCGGTATGGAGAGCGGGCTCGATCCGAGGTCCGAAGTCTGCGTCACCGCGGGCACGGAGGAAGCGCTCTTCTCGATCTTTCAGGCGTACGTCGATCCGGGCGACGAAGTGCTCGTGCCGAATCCCGGGTTCCTCGCATATGCAACGCTCGCGCGGATCGCGGGCGCCACGCCAGTGACGTACGAGATCGAGCCTGGGAGCGCGGGCGTCTCGCCCGCAGCCGAGCACGATTTTGCCGAGGACGGCGGGCGGGACGCCCGCGCTCCCAGTGACTGGCGCGTCGACGTTCATGCCCTGCTGAAAAAGATCACGCCGAAAACGAAGCTGATCGTCGTCAACTCGCCGTCCAATCCGCTCGGCAGCGTTATCGATCGCGAGACGTTGCAGCGCATCGCGAACGCCGGCCCGCTCGTCGTCAGCGACGAGGTGTATCGCGAGATCTGGTACGACGCGCCGCCGCCGTCGATGCTTGGGATGTCCGACAACGTCATCGTCGTCGGCGGGATGTCGAAGAGTCACGCCATGACCGGCCTGCGCCTCGGATGGGTGCTCGCGCGCGAGGCGGTGATGAAGCCCATCGTCACCGCGCACCAGTACATCGCAACGTGCGCGTCCGCGTTTTCGCAATCGCTGGCCGAGTCGATCCTCAGCGATGCGGCTTGGAACCGTTCGTGGCTCGAACGTATCCGCGCGCAGTTCCGCACGCAGCGCGAGGCCGCGCTTTTTTCGATCGCGCGCGAGATCGACGTCACCATCCCGCCGCCCGCGGGCGCGTTCTACGCGTTCGTTCCCGTGCCCGCCTGCGAGACCGTCAGCTTCGCGAAAACGCTCGCCACCGATGCGGCGGTCCTCGTCATCCCCGGCGTCGCCTTCGGCTCGCTCGGTGAGGGATTCGTGCGCATTTCCTTCGCCGCGTCGATCGAAGACATCGGCACCGGGATCGAGCGCATCGGACGCTGGCTGCGCTCCGCCGGAAGATAAGCGCGCGAAACTTGCAACGTCGACTCCGAGGATTCAGTACCATTCGCGCCGCCATGAGGTTGAAGTCGAAGAGGGATGAAGAAAAACTCCCGGTCCCGCCGCCGAACGATTCGGTCGCCGCGTCGGAGATTTCTCTTTATCGCAACGTCCTGAAGATCAAGAAGGACCACGAGCTCGAAGACCTCGGCATCTCCTTCTGGGACGCGCAGACGACGATCCAGTGGTCGTACAACGCTGACCATTACTTCCACGCCGCGTCGACGATGAAGCTGGCCGTGCTCCTCGGCGTCTTCCGCGAGATCGACCGCGGCGAGCTGGCGCTCGACTCCCCCGTCCACGTGCGCAACCGCTTCACCAGCATCGTCAACCAGGAGCCGTTCATGCTCGACCTCGGCCGCGATGCCGATCCTGACGTCTACGGCCATCTCGGCAAGACGCTCACGGTGAAAGAGCTGGCGTACTGGATGATCACCAAGTCGAGCAACCTGGCCACGAACCTTCTCGTCGACGTGATCGGAATCGAGACCATCCAGTTCGCGCTCGACGAGCTGGACATCGACGGCGTTCGCGTTCTGCGCGGCGTCGAGGATCAGGCCGCGTTCAGCGCGGGATTGAACAATGAAGTCACGGCGAACGGATTGCTGAAAATGCTGCGCGTCATCGCCGACGGCAAAGCGTTTTCCGAGGAAGCGTGTAAAGAGATGCTCGACATCATGCTCGAACAGCAATACCGCAGCGGCATACCGGCAGGCCTGCCGAAGGCGGCGCGCGTCGCGCACAAAACGGGCAACATCTCCACCGTCCATCACGACGCCGGCATCGTCTATCTCGAGGACCGCAAGCCGTACGTCCTCGTCATCCTCACCCAATTCGGACCCGAAAAAGGCCGCGGTACGGCGGTCGCCGACGTCTCGCGCGACATCTACAACACGCTGGCCGGACTGACGTATGAGTGACGCGCAGTCGATCAAAGTAGTCGACGCGTTCGATCTGGATGACGAGCTGCGGTCGCTGCTCAAACCGGGCGAGATGATGCGCGATGCGCAGGGACGGCGGCATCGTCTGCCGCGCTACTTTTACGAGATTCCCAACCACGAAGCCGCGGTCAGCATCCGCCTCTCGAACCATTTTGGCCTCAACGAATTCACCCTCGTCGATCTGAAGGAAGCGCCGCGGCTGCAGCAGTTTCCGCGCTACGTCCCGTGCGCCGTGCGCGTCCTGGCCTTTTATCTGGAGCAGTTCCGCCGCGAGATCGGCGCCTCGGTGCACATCGCAGTCAACGGCGCGTACCGGTCGCCGTCGCACAAGCTCTCCCATACCGCCACGCCGCACATGTGGGCTACTGCGGCCGACATCTATCGCATCGGGACGAACATCCTCAAAGGCAAGGACACGATCGAGAAGTACAACGCGATCGCCGAGGATCTGAGTGACGACATTCACATCCTCCCGTACGGCCACATCACCGGCCTCAATGCCGACGATCACGTGCACATCGACCTCGGCTACATCACTGTGATCCCGAGGGAGATCAGTGAGGATCGGATGGAAGTCCCGCAGGAAAACCGGCCTCGCTTCGCCTTCGAAGAGCGCCGCCGGAAGGAAAGACGCGCCGAACCTACGGACGGTCAGTAGGTTTGGGCTGTGGGCGGCGCGTTGTCGGTTGTCGGTTGATGCGCTTCGCGCGGTTTCGATCAACGCGGCGAAGCCGAAACCAACCGACAACCGACCACGCGCCGCAGGCGCATCGTTTGCTTATGCACCTCAGCAGTAGCTTCACAAATCCACCGCTAAAGCTGGAACCCGTTCGCATGCCCCGGACGACGAATTCAAAAGAGCAGCGCACAGTCGACAAGATCCTCCAGCGAACGCGGCTGGAGATGCCGGCCATCGGCATGGAGTCGGAGTTCAACGTCTGGATCGACGAGATCGAAGTCGATCCGCGAGAGTACTGGGGCCACCCGGGCGCGTTCATCGACCGGCCGCTGCTGCCGCGCGAAAAATCGTCGCTCCAGCTCCCGACCGGAGGCGCGGTCTACTTCGACCGAGGAGTGATCGAGGTGGTGACGCCAGTGATCGAGATTGCGCCGCATTCGACGGCTCGGATGGTGCGCAACCTGTGGGAACAGATCGGCTTCGTCCGCGACCAGCTCACGAAGTGGGAGAAGGCCAACGGCCACACCGTCCGGCTGAAGGCGTACAGCAGCCACTACAACATCTCGTACGAGATCCCGAAGCGCGAGCAAAACGCGAAACGGAACGAGAAGGCGCTGGCACTGCTGCTGGCGTACATCCTGCCCGTTCCGGTGATGCTGGTGGCGTCGAACCGGCGCTCGACCGGTGTCGGCGTCCGGCCGCGCGGCAGCCGCATCGAGGTGACGGTCGACTTCACGCCCGATCCCGGCCTGATGGTGGCCGCGGCCACGCTGATCGTCGGCATCGTCCGCGAGGTGATGAGCTGGCCAAGTTATGACCTCTCGGTCCTGACCCAACTCCCGATTCCGATCGTGGCCGGCGTCGTTCCCGGCAAACACACGACGCGCAAAGGGTGGCTGACGAAAGACTTTCACTACCCGCAAAGCCCTTACACGTCGGACGTGAACGCGCCGATCTGGAAGACGCAGTACGGCCAGACGATGTCGTTGCGCACGATGGCGGCGCAGACGGCCTGGTTCTTCCGCCACTCGATCCGCAAGTACTCCGATCCGTTCAGCATGCGGCTGCTCTTCGCCATCCTCTCCGGCCGCGCGCCGTCGCTGCTGGAGCTCGTCGATCGTCCCGCCGCGTACGAGGACGTCGGCCATCTCTGCCGCTGGGGCTCCGTCATCCACGAGCTGAAAAATTACGAGGCCGAGCTCGAGTTGATGCAGTCCAAACGCGAGGCCTGGGACCGGCAATCGATCGACCAGTACGTGGTCGAGCGCGCCGCCGCGCGCAAGATCCATCTCACCGAGCTGGAAACGGTCGCAGACACGAAAGTGCCGATTCCGCCTCCTCCGGCGCGTCGTCCGGCAGCACGAGTGAGCGGCAACACGGTTCGCTCCCGCAGCCGCGCGTCACTGTCGCGCCGCCGCAATGACACGCCCGGCAAACTCCTGCCCGCGCGTCCTTCGCAATATCTCGATCGCCGGGGGACGTCGCTGCTGCCCAGTGACGGAGAAGCGCGCGAGCGCCGCCGCGCCGGCGAACGCAGGAGGCGCAACTACAACACCCCGTTCCCCGACCGCCGCCTCACCCGATCGGCGTATGAGCAGGTCTTCCTCCGCCTCGTCTCCGGCGGCAAGCTGCGCATGGGCGATGAGCTCTACAGCCCGATCGGGATGAAAGGCTGGTACCACGCCATCTTCCGCCGCGACTCCGACGGTGCCGAGCGCCTGCTGACGATCGATCAGCTGCTGCAGAAGATGAACGACTGGCAGTAGTTTGTCATCCTGAGCCGCCGAAGGACGGTCGAAGGACCTCCTCAGTGCTTGCCTTATGCAAGAGCCGCCGCCCTGGTTAGCAGGAACGGGGTCCTTCGACCGTCCTTCGGCGGCTCAGGATGACAGCGCGACGGGTAGGGATTTGCTCCCTTTCCAACTCTCCTAACCGTTAGAGGAAGGAGTGCGCATGAAATCCCGAACGAGTGTTGTCGCTATCTGTCTGTGCATCGTTTTCACCCAGTCCGCCAGCGCGTTTTTCGAGGACCTCTGCCTGCCGCGCAACAAGGCGCAGCGCACGCTGACGTGGTGCCTGAATCCGAACAGCGTGCAGTCGACGGCGCCGAATACCGCCAGCCCCCAGCAGATCATCGATTTCGCCACGGTGATGCCGGGCCGCAGCATGGTTCACGCCGATTCCACCTACTTCATCGCCCTCGCCCTCGGATATCGCAGCGACGTCGCGTACTGGATCGCCGCGTACAACGAGGTCACCGACTATGCGCAGTACGTGCCGATCGATCAATGCGGCGTGCAGGCCGCGAACGTGAACTCGATCAACGGCCAGACGACGCTGCAGACAGCGCCGAACAGCGGCCGCGATTACATCACCGCGTACTTCAACGGATTTCAGCGCACAAACCTCAACACCGACGGCCCGCTCGATCACTACACGGTCGCGTTCTCGCCGAACGGCCAGGGGACCGACGTGCATGGCGCGGGCGGCGTACAGGCACTTTATCCGCTGCACTATCCGCAGCCCGGCTATCCGGTGCACATCGACGACGTCTACCAGAAGACGCTGGCCAATCTGCGGCAGTGGGGCATGCTGAAGTCGACCGATCCCGGTCTGTTGTGCACCGTCGGTCTGCTCGATTCAACCGGCACGCGATGCCTGACCGGCCCGATGATCACCGGCATCGTTCCGATGGTGATGCCGCAGAACATTCCGGCCAACCTGCCGCCCGGCGCGGCACCGCCAGTTCAGATCAACGTCGCCGCCGGGCCGAAGGTGCTCAACGTCGATGCGAACAACGACCCGACGTTGTACCCGCGACTGCAGTCGTGGCTCGACGACAAGACGCGCACGACCGGCACGCTGTGGAAGTCGCCGAAGCCTACTCCCGTCCCGGTGCAGCTCGCGCGCATCGGCATCTACCTGCACGTGCTGCAGGACACGTCATCGCACGCCACCTACTGCGGCGACGATGCGCCGACGCCGCCCGGTGGCGGCGATCCGGGCACGTACATGTACATGTCGAACGGCAACGTGCAGCTCGCGTTCGGCAACTCCTGCGCGACCGGACCGCACCTGGCCGGCCACGTCCAGGAGACCGGCACTGGCGACAATCCGCTGCCGCTGCGCGATTACGTGGCGCTGAACAACACGGTCGATGAGCTGATCGTCTTCGGTAACGAAGTTGCGCTGGCGCATGGATGGATCGCCAATCCCGAGCTCCTTCCTCCGAACGTCGTGGGCGGAAAGAGCGCGCAGGGGCAGAGCGCTGCCGACCTGCAGGCCACGCTGGTCGGTACGATCGTGCAAGGCACACCGTACAGCCGCGCCGAGGTTTACAAGTCGGGCGTGGTGACGCTGCCGCTGCAGAAAACGAATTCGCTCGAACGCCTGCACGCGATGAACAAGGCGCTCGCCGATTACGGCGACACGGTGCGCAAGCGCTCCGCGCATCCGGCGGCATTCGTTCCCTTCGAGCACATGCCCGGCAACTCGGCGAATCCGGACGACACGAGCGTCTGCTGGAAGCCGCTGCCAACGAAGCCAGCCGGAACGATGTAAGTCTTTTCACCGCAGAGACGCAGAGCGTCCTCTGTGTCTCTGTGGTAATCCTCCGTCTGCAATTCAGGAGGATCCATGAAACGCATCGCGGTACTGCTCACGCTTGTTCTCTTCGCCCACGCCGGCGCGGCAGCGGTCGTCTCCGACGCCGACATCCGCGCCATCCTCGCCGACCGGATCGATGTCCAGCATCAGGGCGTCGGCATCGTCGTCGGGATCATCGATCCGTCCGGACGCCGGGTCGTGGCGTACGGAAGCACCGCCAGAGGCGGCAAGCCGGTCGATGCGGACACCGTCTTCGAGATCGGCTCGGTGACGAAAGTCTTCACGTCGCTCCTCCTCGCCGACATGGTGCAGCGCGGAGAAGTGGCGCTGACCGATCCCGTTTCGAAGTACCTGCCGGCGAACGTGAGGATGCCGGAGCACGGTGGGAAGAAGATCACGCTCATCGATCTCGCCACGCACACCTCGGGGTTGCCGCGGCTGCCGTCGAATCTGCATCCGAAAGATCCGGCCAATCCGTACGCCGATTACACCGTCGCACAGTTGTACGAGTTCCTTTCGTCCTATGAGCTCACGCGCGATCCAGGCTCGAACTACGAATACTCGAATCTCAGCGGAGGCCTGCTCGGCCACGTGCTCGCGCGACGCGCACGGAGCGACTACGAAACGCTGGTGCGAACCCGGATTCTGGAGCCGCTGGCGATGAAGAACACCGCCATCACGCTTTCGGACACGATGAAAGCACGACTCGCCACGGGCCATGACGCCGCCCTGCATCCGGTTGCGAATTGGGATCTTCCGACGCTCGCCGGCGCCGGCGCGCTGCGATCGACCGTCAACGATCTGCTCACCTTCGTCGGCGCGAACGCCGGCATCGGTAAACCAACGCTCGCGCCGGCGATGGCAGCGATGCTGACCACGCGCCGCCCCACCGGGATGCCCGGTCTCGACATCGTCCTCGGCTGGCACATCTGGACGCGCAACGGTCACGAGATCGTCTGGCACAACGGCGGCACCGGCGGGTACCGGTCGTGGATCGGATTCGATCCGAAGAGCCGCACAGGCGTCGTCGTTCTGTCGAATGCGTCGACGGCCGCGGGCGTCGATGACATCGGCCTCCATCTTCTCGATCCTGCCGCTCCGTTGCTCCAGCCGGCGAAGCAGCGGAAGGAAGCGAAAGTCGGCGCCGACGTGCTCGACAACTACGTAGGCCGCTATCAACTCGCTCGGACGTTCATCATCACCGTCACGCGCGACGGCGATCATCTTTACGCGCAAGCGACCGATCAACCGCGGTTCGAAATCTTCGCCGAGGATGAGCGCAACTTCTTCTACAAAGCCGTCGATGCGCAGATCACATTCGTCGTCGACCCAAACGGCCGCGCAATCAGTCTCGTGCTGCACCAGAACGGTTCGAACGCGCGGGGAAATCGAATCGAGGACTAGCTGCCGATGCGCGCGGATGCGATGACGCTGGCGACGGTTGACGTCAGCGTCGCCGCGTCCATCGGCTTCTTGAGATACGCATCGAAGCCCGCCGCCAACGCGCGGTCGCGGTCCTCTTTGCCGCGATACGCGGTTGCGGCGATTGCGGGCGTGTGGCGGCCGGCGATCGCATCGCGGCGGCGGATCTCGGTGATCAGCGCGTAGCCGTCGATCTCGGGCATGCCGATGTCGGCGACGACGATGTGTACCGGCGCGCGGTCGAACGCTTCCAGCGCTTCGTTCGCCGACGCGGTGATGGTCGCCTCGGCGCCGGCATTCGAGAAGATGACGTGCGCGAGATCGCGCGCATCGGCCTGGTCATCGACGAACAGCACGTGCACGCCGGCCAGTTCGGTCCGCGAATGAGAATGCTTGGCTGCCGCCGCATCGGACGTCGTCGATACCGACGGCAGCTCGACCACGAATCGCGCGCCGCGGCCGGGTCCGTCGCTGAACGCGGCGACCGTTCCGCCGTGACCTTCGACAAGATAGCGGACGATGGCCAGGCCGAGGCCGAGGCCTCCGTGCGTGCGCGTCGTCGATGCGTCGCCCTGGCGGAACGGCTCGAAAACGTGCGTCAGAAAATCGCGCGCGATGCCTTTGCCGGAGTCGGTCACGATCAGTCGAACGGTGGACGGCGTGTTCTCCAGCTCCACCGTCACCTTGCCGCCCGGCGGCGTGAACTTGATGGCGTTGTTCAGCAGATTCCAGATCACCTGGCGCAAGCGATTGCCGTCGCCGAGGACGGTGCCGGCGGCGGTGGTGACGGGAGCGACGAGATCGATCCGTTTTGCCGCGGCGGCGACGCGAACCGCGGTCAGCGAGTCGGCCACGAGCTGTCCGATTGAGACCGGCTGCATGTCGAGGCGCAGCTTGCCGGTCGTGACGCGCGAAAGATCGAGCACGTCGTCGATGAGCTGCGCCTGCGCCTGCGCGCTCGACCGGATGCTTTCCACGCCCTGCAGCAGTTCCTCCTGCGACACGTCTTCGCGGCTGAGGATTCCGGACCAGCCAAGGATGATCGTGAGCGGCGTGCTCAGCTCGTGGGAGAGGATGGCCAGGAACTCGTCCTTGGCCAGATTCGCTTTCTGCGCATCGTCGTAAAGGCGAGCGTGCTCGATGGCCATCGCCGCGCGTCGCGCGACGTCTTCGACGACGCGCATGTCGCGCTCCGTCAGCACGCGGCGCGACTGTCCCATCGCCAGCGTCAGCGCGCCGAACGCGCGATCGCCGGGAACGGCGACGAGCGGCACGATCAGAACGGAACGGATGCCGCTCGTGTCTTCAAGATGCTCGATGAGTTTCGGAGCACTGGTAGTGATGACGCCGCGAACGAGATCGGCGCAGAGATCCGCGTTTTCATCGCCGAGCCGCTCGAACGTGTCGTCGCCGGTGCGCAGATCGACGAAGCACCAGTCGGCGAGCACCGGAACCGCCAGCTCCGCGACGCGCGCAAGCGTGACGTTGTAATCGAGCGACGACGCGAGCACCGCGCTGGCCTCGGCCATGAACGTCGCGATGCGCTCGGCGCGTTTGCGTTCGGTCACGTCGAGCATCGCGCCGATCATCCGAATCGGCGTTCCATCCTCCGACCGCGCGATGTAGCCGCGGTCGAGCACCTCGGTGAAACTGCCGTCGGAGCGCTCGAAACGGTACTCGTCGGTCCACGACGAGCCGCCCTTTTCAATGATGCCGTTGATGCCGTTGACGACGCGCTCGCGATCGTCGGGATGCAGATGGCTGTCCCACCACTGCAGCCGGTTGTCGATCTGATCGGGCGCGTAGCCGAACATCGTCTGCAGCGCGTCGTTCCAGACGATCGTGCCGCGCTCCGCATCCCAATCCCAGATCACGTCGTTCGTGGCTCGGGCGACGAGCGCGTATCGCTCGTGCGCACGGCGCGCTTCATCCGCAGCCTGCTCGATGCCGCGTTTCGCAGTGATGTCTTCGACGACGCCGATAACGAACTCGTTCGCCGCCGTCAGTGTGATGCGCGCCCAAACCTCGGCGCCACTCTTGTGCAGATACCGTTTATCGATCGTGGCGCGCGTCTGGCCGGAAAGCGCTTCGCGGAGCTCGCATTCATCGCGTCCGGCGATTTCGTCGTGCGCGCAACCGAGCAATTCGCAGAACGCCGCGTTGGCCAGGACGACACGTCCCTGCGCATCGAGTACGACGATGCCGACACCGGCACCGTTCACTACCGCCTCGAAAAGGTTCTCGATCACCGGCCGATTATGCATCCGCCGGGCAGCGTCTAGAGTTTCATCCGGCTCCAGCACCACTCTTCGGATTCCGTTTTCCCCTTGATCGTTCCCTCGGTGCGGGCGCAGAGACGGGCGCCATCACGCCAGTAGATGATCCGCTGCGGGAAGTCGTGCTCGGGATTCTCGAAGACGACGCGATCGGCGGTCGCGGACTTGAGCGGGAAAGGCGTCTCCGGTTTCGCGTGCGGCATAGCGAGATAGACGAGCTTTCCGTCACGCCGCTCGATGCGCAGAAACTCGAACGACGTTCGCCCCTTCGAAACGTCCTGGTGCATTCCGAGCATCAGGTCGTCATCGCCGCGAGTCCAATGTTCCTCCATGCGAACGCCATCCTGTTCGGAGGACCAGGAGCCGGCCATCCACTCCGGCATCGCCTGCGAATACGCGGAGCAGGCGCTGAGAATGACAACCGCAACGGCGAGCACCCGAAGCGCTCTACTTCCCTGCATACGCCATCTCCCCGCCCACCACCGTGTAGCGCACTTTCGTCGCGAAGAGCTGCGACTGCGGGGCGGCGTAGAGATCGCCTTCGACGATCGTCAGGTCGGCCAGCTTGCCGGGCTCGATCGTGCCGCGCGATGACTCCTCGAACGCGGCGAAGGCGGCGTCCGAGGTGAAGCCGCGGATCGCTTCGGGAAGCGTCAGCTTCTGGTCGGGATACCAGCCGCCGGATGGATTGCCTTGCTGGTCCTGACGCGTCACGGCGCTGTAGATACCGAAGAACGGGTTCACGTCCTCGACCGGGAAGTCGGAGCCGAGGGCCAGGCGGGCGCCGGAATTGAGTACGGTGCGCCAGGCGTAGGCGCCTTTGATCCGCTCCGGACCGACGCGCGCTTCCGCCCACGGCATGTCGGACGTAGCGTGCGTCGGCTGCATCGAGGCGATGATGCCGTGCTGCACGAGACGCGGAAAATCGGACGGCGCGACGATCTGGAAGTGTTCGACGCGGAAGCGGTCGGCGGGCGTGGCGCCGGCCTGCTCGTAGGTATCGATCACGTTGCGCACGCCGCGGTCGCCGATGGCGTGCGTGTTCACCTGGTAGCCGGCGGCGCGCGCGCGGCGCGCGACTTCCAGCATGTGTTCGGGGCGGGTGACGAGGAGGCCGCTGTTCGACGGATCGTCGCTGTACGGCGCGAGCATCGCCGCGCCGCGGCTGCCGAGGGCGCCGTCGGCGTACATCTTCACCGAGCGGACGGTGAGGCGATCGCCGTAGCCGATGAGCGGCTTGTGCGTCAGCCACGCATCGAGCAGCGACGCTTCGTCAGTCAGCATCACGTAAACGCGGATAGGAAACTTGTGCTCGTCGATGAGTTGCTGGATCGCAGTGATCGTCGACTGCTCCGCGCCGGCATCGTGCATCTCGGTAAGGCCGTCTTCGGCGATCTTCTTCGCCGCGGCAAGCACGCGCGCTTTGCGCAGTTCCGCGGACGGCGGCGGCACTTTCGAATCGATGAGCGACTGCGCGGCATCGATGAACACGCCGGTCGGATTTCCCGCTGCGTCGCGAAGAATCCGACCGCCCTCGGGGTCTTTCGTCGCCGCGGTGATGCCAGCGGCGCGCATGGCCGCGGTGTTCGCGATTCCGGCGTGGCCGTCGACGCGGCGGATCCAGACCGGATGATCGGAGACGGCGGCATCGAGCGGGCCGGCGGTCGGAAACTGCTTGTCCGGCCAGCGATTCTGATCCCAGCCGCGGCCGAGGATCCATTCGCCGGGAGTGGCGCGCTGGGCGCGTTGGCGCACGCGGGCGATGACGTCGTCATACGTCGGCGCGCCGATCACGTTCACCGTGTCGAGCGAGAGGCCGAGCCCGTAGAGGTGACCGTGCGCGTCGGTAAGTCCGGGCATGACCGTGGTTCCGTGAACGTCGATCACGCGCGCGTTCGGATGCGCGGCGCGAATCGAATCGGCGGGACCGACGGCTACGATCTTGCCGTTCGCCGTGACGACGGACCAGTTCGCCTGCGGCGCCTGGGCCGGTCCGGCGAGCACAGTTCCACCCGCGAAGATCGTCTCGGCAGCGGGAACGTTCGTGGTTGTGTTCGGCATCGTGCAGGCGGTGAAGGCGAGGAAGAGTAGCGCAGCGGCGCATCGCTCAAACGTCATCCGCGAATCGTATCGGAATAGCGGCTTCCACGGCGGGCGTTGCTCAGTGCCCTTGCGTATTGCTTTCACCGCAGCCGCCGTCCTCGTCGCCGCTTCCGCATCCGCGGCGAGCTTCAGCGCCGCTGACGTTCCCTCGGCGCACATCCGCCAGACCGGGAAGGTTGTGATTCGTAACGATCACCGCGGCATCACCGCGTATCACTTCTTCGGCGACATCCGCGAATCGCTTTTCTCGCTGCGATCGATGCGCACCGCGTTGCGCTACACGCCATTCGGCGTAGCGCTGTTCGATGCGAATGCGCGCGTGACGACGCCGATGCCGGCGTATCTGTCGTCGCTGATCGCCGACGCGTCGAAACAGCACGGCGTCGATCCGCGCCTCGTCGCTGCCATTGCGGCGCGCGAGTCGGCGTACAACCCGGCCGCGGTCTCGCCGGTCGGCGCCGGCGGCGTCATGCAACTCATGCCCGCCACCGCGCGGTTCATCGGCGTCGACAACGTTTTCGACGCGCGGCAGAACGTCTTCGGCGGCGTGCGCTACCTTCGCACGCTGCTCGACACCTTCCACGGCGATCTCGATCTCACCCTCGCCGCCTACAACGCCGGACCGGGCGCCGTGCAGAAGTACAACGGCGTGCCGCCGTATCGCGAGACGCGCGATTACGTGCGTATCGTGCGCGCGCGCTACGAAGCGTCGCTGCGATAGTCACAACTGCGGCCGGAACGCCTCCGCCACTTTTTCTTTCGCCTTGTCCAGCCAGCCGCGCCGGAACCATTTGCGCAGCGTGACTTCTTCGGATCGGGCCAGATCGGCGTGAAACATCGCCTCCATCTGCGCGGCGACGTCGTCGTTGTAGACGTTGATGTTCACTTCGTCGTTGAGGCGGAAGCTGCGGTCGTCGAAGTTCGATGATCCGATCGTCGACCACGCGCCGTCCACCACCATCGTCTTGGCGTGCATCATCGTCGGCTGGTATTCAAAGATGCGGATGCCGCGGCGCAGCAGCAGTTCGTAGTGCCAGCGGCTGGCCTGGCGGACGATCGGGACGTCGGTGAACTCGCCCGGCACGATCACGCGCACGTCGACGCCGCGCCGCACCGCCCCTTCCAGCGCGCGGATGGTGTCCGCGTCCGGTACGAAGTAGGCGTTGCTGATGTAGATCGATTTGACGGCGCTGACGATGGAGATGATGTACAGCAGTTTCACCGTCGAGCTCCCCTCGGTCGGCGATGATTTGAGAATCTGCGCCAGATGCGGGCCCGCATTTGCCAGCGCGGGAAAGTAATCGAGTCCCGTCAACAATTCGCCGCGGCTCTTCACCCAGTTGTCCATGAACGCCGACTGCATCTGCGTGACGACCGGACCTTCGACGCGCGCCACCGTGTCGCGCCAGTGATTCTTCGAGTCCGCATCGCCCAGCCACTCGTCCGCGATGCCGACGCCGCCGGAGAATCCGATGCGCCCGTCGACGACGAGGAGCTTGCGGTGCGTGCGGTGGTTGAGCGTGGAGATGGTGTACCAGCGCAACGGGTGATACCACTCGAGATCGATGCCGTTGCGGGCCATGAAATCGATCAGCGACTGCGACATCTGCACGGAACCGACCGCGTCGAGGACGACCTTCACCTGCACGCCACCTCTCGCCCGCTCGGCCAGCGCCTCGGCGAATTTACGTCCGATCTCGCCGTCCCAGTAGATGTAAAACTCGAGATTGATGGTGTGCTTGGCGTCGCGGATCGCGGCGAGCATCGACGGAAAAATCTCAACACCGTTCTTCAAAATCGTGACGAGGTTCCCATCGGACATCGGCGTTCCCGTCAGTGCATGCATCGTCTGCAGGAAGGCCAGGTCGCGCACGCCGAACTGGTGCTTCATGTGATAGCGCATCGGCAGGCGACGCCGGATGACCGGCAGCTGCGGCCGGTGCGGATACCTCGGCGATTTTTTCTTGCGGAAGAACATCAGCGCTTCGACGTAATCCAGATGATCGCCGCAATCATCCCGGACACGATCAGAAAAGAAACGCCGAGGAGGATGACGAGGATGAGGACGGCGGCGCCGGCGATCGCGCCGAAGGAGCGCGGCGGACGGCTGCGGTCGCGATGCAGGATCAGCGCGTTAAGGTTGATGACGTTCTCTTCGAACAGCCAGTCGAAGATCGTACCGGCGATCGGGATCGATCCGAGGGTCATGTCGAGGAGGATGTAGATGACCATGCGCAGAATGCGCGGCATCGGCACGCGATGACGCAGCGCGCCGACGATGATCCACGCGGATAACAGCGCGCCGATGATTTCGCCGACACCGGGGATGAGGCTCAACGCCGCATCGACGCCGACGCGTTTCTTCGTCCCCGGAATCGCGACCGCTTCGTCCATGAAGTAGGCGAACCGCCGCAGCACGACGAGATCGGGCGGCAGTTTCTCGTCGGGCTCGATGACTTCAGGAATCAGCGGCGCAGGCATGCTCGGCAGTAATGCGGGGTGCGTGCCGTGGTTTGGGTTGCTGGGTTGCTAAAGTTGCTGGGTTGCTGAGTAAAGGTTGCCGGGTTGCCAAGTTGCCGGGCTGCCGGGTTGCCGGGTTGCCGGGTTGCCGGATTGAGTTCCAAGGTTCGCGAACTTTCAAGAAAATTTGGTAACCGGGCAACCTGGCAACTCGGCAACCTTTTACTCAGCAACCCAGCAACCTAGCAACTCAGCAACCCACTACTCCCTCGGAAAACTCGGCGAATACAACACCGCGTTCAGAAACAGCGGCAGCGTTCCGCGCCAGAAGAGCCGGAAGTGCGGTTCGTCGGCGAAGGTGATGACCTGCCCTTTTCCGTACGGCTCGCTGACGAGGTAGATCGAGCCTTTCAGGCGGTCGATCGATTCGTTCCACGCCACGCCGGCCACGAGCGGCTTCTCTTTCGTGATCGTGACGATGTTGTCGACGGCATGGCTGACCGGGAGGAACGCGGCCGAGCCTTCGATCAGCACATTCGGGCTACGCGGGACACCGAAGGTCAGGTACGAGCGGTCGTTCATCGTCGTGCGGAACGTCGCACCGGGCACGCGGTAATCGTTGTACAACTCCGGCGCCGCGGGCGTCTTGTCCTTGTCGTCGTCCTTCTTTTTCGGCGCTTCCCACGGCTTCAGCTTCGAGATATCCACGTCCTTCTCGCGCAGGAAACCGCTCGCGCCTTTGATGACGACAAGCGTGCCGCCACCGTTGAGCCACGACTTCAGCTTCTCCGCGTTCTTGCCGAAGCGGTCGCCGTAATCGCCGTCGGGCAGCACGATCACGCCGTACTTCGAGAGATCGACGTTGCGCAGCGACTCGGTGGAAAGGTTCGTGTGCGGCAGCGGCGTATCGACGTCGAGCGTGTGCCAGAGCATGCCGTACGACGTCGCGTTCACGCGCGGACCGCCGACGAGTGCGATGCGCGGATCTTTGACGAAGTGAATCTTCGACGACCCGAAACTCGTCGCGCCCGTCCAGCCGGAATCGATCGGCGTCACGGCGACGCCCGTCTCGCGCGCCACGCGCTCCAGCGCCGCATCGAGATCGGACTTGTTGTTGCCTTTGAGCACGACGACGGACCCGCGCGCGAAGTTGCGCTCGTTGACCGTGACCACGTCGTCGCTGACGTTGAAGCGGATCGCATCGCGCAGCATGCGGCCGGCGGCGCGATAGACATTCGGATCGCTGCCGTCGATGACGTAGCCATAACGCGCGGCGCGGAATGCCGGCAACGCGGGCGGCGCGTACGGATGCATCTCGCCGGTCACCGGCGCCGTCGTCACGTACGCATCGACGTTCATTGCCAGCGGCAGCGACCACGAGGTCAGGTCGTAGAACTCGTCCGGCTCGTCGGCATGCGTGCGTTTCTGCTGCTCTTCGACGTAACCCTTCGTGAAGACCGGCGAACGCTCCAGCAGCGTCTGCGCGAGTCCGCCGAGCGGCTGGCGCGTGCTGACGACGACGGTGCCGGCAGGAAAGATGTGCGTGTCGGCAGCATCGCTGTCGATGCGCGCGGCCTTGATCGTGACCGGCGACGCAAGCTGCGACATTGCGATCGACTGGCGCTGCAGCATCTCGATCAGCGGGCGGAAGTTCGGCGAGTCGGGTTGCAGCAGGTACGTGTTCTGCCCCGAGGCCACCTGCTTGCGCATCATTTCGTAGGTGTATTGCAGCAGCCCCTCGCGGTTCTCCGAGGCCGTGCGCAGCGTGGCCATTGCGGTGGTGTAGTGCCGCGCGATTCGGTCAGCCAGCGTGTAGACCGTACCGTCGTCGCGCGTGATCGCCGATCCCGCGCGGCTGTGCCCTGCAACTTCGTACGTCATGCCGATCGCGCCGTGCAGCGACGGCCACGAGTCACCGTAGCCGGGATAGAAGAGATCAAACTCCTCGCCCGTAAAGAACGTCCATCCCTTTTTCGTAAACGCCTCGGCATCGGCGCGGCCGAATTTTTCCAGCCACGTATCGACGTCCTTCGGCAGGTTCGCGTTCACCGGCCGCGCGTCGGGCGGGAAAAAGTACGACGACTGGTAGCCCATCTCGTGGAAATCGACGAAGACCTGCGGGTTCCACTTCTGATACTCGGCCACGCGCGCGCGCACTTCGCGCTGCGACGACCAGGCCCAGTCGCGATTCATATCGATGAGGTAGTGATTGAAACGTCCGCCCGGCCACGGCTCGTTGTGCTCGAACGCGTCGGGATTCGGATCGGCCTCCTCGCCGCGCGTGCGGATGAACCACTGCACGTAGCGCTCGCGCCCGTCGGGATTGAGCAGAGGATCGATGAGGACGACGAGGTTCTCCAGCAGCGCCGCCGAGTTCGGATCGGTGAGCAGCGTGTGCGCCACTTCCATCGACACCTCGGCGGACGACGACTCGTTGCCGTGAACGCCGAATGCGAGCCAGGCAATGGCCGGCGTGCTCTTGGCGATTTCGTTCGCCCGCGCCTGCGTCGTCGCATTCGGATCGGTGAGGGCCGCCACGTTCGCGCGGATCGATTCGAGCGCCGCGCGATTCTTCGCCGACGTGATCACCGCCAGCATCAGCGGCCGGTGCTCATACGTCTCGCCGAATTGCTGCATCGTGATCAGGTTCGACCGCGTCGTCAGCATGTGAAAGTAATCGAGGATCCGCGCATGCGGCGTAAACCGCTCGCCGAGCGTGTAACCGAGAAACTCGTCAGGCGTAGGGATGGCGTTCTGAGCCTGCGAAGCCGTTACGAAAGTAAGGGCGAAAAGGAGAACGAAGAGAGAGAGCGACAGTCGTCTCAGCATGTGAAGCGAAAACGTATCAGATTTGCCTGTCATCCTGAGCCGGCGAAGCGCGGTCGAAGGACCCCCTGATTGAATCCCGGGCGGGCGGCTGTTCACACGGAAGCATTGAGGGGGTCCTTCGACCGTGCTTCGCCGGCTCAGGATGACAGGCTCTCCACCTCTTCTTCGATGGCCGCGTTCGACTTCGTGTGGATGCCGAGGCGCTTCATCATCTCGTTGAGGGTGGAGGGTTTTAGTTGCAGGAGTTCGGCGGCTTTTTTCTGGACGCCGTTCGCCATCTCCAGCGACTGCAGGATCATGCCGCGCTCATATCGCGAGACCGCGTCTTTCAGCGAGAGGCCTTCGGACGGAACGATCATCGCCGGCTGGTCGGTCGGCTGCGGGAAGCGCAGATAGTCGGGAAGCAGATCGATGCCGATGCGGTCGGTAGTGCAGAGGACGACTGCGCGTTCGATCGTGTTCTCCAGTTCGCGGACGTTTCCGGGCCACGGGTGATCGAGGAGGATGCGCATCGCGTCCGGCGTCACGTCCTTCACCTTGCGCTTGTTCTCCTCGGCGTACTTGTCGAGGAAGTGCGCGACGAGGAGCGCGATGTCTTCGCGGCGGCGGCGCAGCGGCGGCAGCGGGATGGTGATGACGTTGAGGCGGTAGTAGAGATCTTCGCGGAAGCGGTTCTCCGCCATCAGCTTGGTCAGATCGGCATTCGTCGCGGCGATGATGCGCACGTCGACTTTGATCGTGTCGACGGAGCCGAGGCGCATGAATTCTTTTTCCTGGATCACGCGGAGGAGCTTGGCCTGCGTCTCGAGATTGATGTTGCCGATTTCGTCGAGGAAGATCGAGCCGCCGTCGGCCACTTCGAAAAGGCCGCGTTTGGTCGCGATCGCGCCGGTGAACGAGCCCTTCATGTGGCCGAAGAGCGACGACTCCAGCAGCTCGGGAGGTAGCGAGCCGGAGTTGACCGTGACGAACGCGTTGCGCGCGCGCGGGCTGGCGTGGTGGATGGCCTTCGCCACGAGCTCCTTGCCCGTGCCTGACTCGCCGGTGACCAGAATGTTCGAGCGCGACGGCGCGGCGAGGCGGATCAGGTCGTACACCTTCCGCATCGGCTCCGACTTGCCGATGATGTTCGCGTAGGCGTACTTCTCCGACAGCTCCGCTTTCAGCCGCTCGTTTTCGCGCGAGAGGCGCCGCTGCTCCAGCGCCTTGTTGACCGTGAGGATGACTTCCTCGTTCTTGAACGGCTTGGGGATGTAGTGAAACGCGCCGTGCTTCATCGCCTCGATCGCGCCGTCGATCGACGAGAAGGCGGTGATGATGATGACCGGCAGCGACGGATTGGAAATGCGCAGCGCGCGCAGCGTGTCGATGCCGCTGATGCCGGGCAGCATGATGTCGAGGATGACGAGGTCGATGTTGTCGTCTTCATCGAGCACGGCCAGCGCTTCTTCGCCGCTCGAGGCCATCGCCACTTCGAAGCCCTCGCGGCGCAGGACGGCATCGAGCACGTCGCGGAGAACTTCTTCGTCGTCGACAATCAAAATGCGCATCATCAATTCGGAACGACCGACTCCCTCTCGACATCCTGCGTGGTAGCGATCCGTTGCCGCGGCAACGTAATCGTGAACTCCGCGCCGTGGCCGGGCGTGCTCTCCACCGTCACTTCACCGTCCGAGGCGTGAAGAATGCGGCGCGTGATGGCGAGACCGAGGCCCGTTCCACCCTGTCCGCGCTTCGTCGTCACGAGCGGCTCGAAAATTCTGCCGATCATGTCCGGAGCGATGCCTTTGCCGTCGTCTTTGATGCGCATGATCACGTTCGGACCATTCTCCTCGGACGTGATCCAGATATTGCCGTTGTCAGCGACAGCATCGCGGGCGTTCAGAAGGATGTTGGTCAGCACCTGCTGCAGGTCGTGAAAGTTTCCCTGCACCTCGGCATCGGACATCGGCGCGACATGGACGTTGATGTTCTTCGTTTTGAACAGATCCTCGTGCAGCGTCACCGTGGCGTTGATGAGCGCGGGGATATTGACGATCTCGCGCGAGCGCGGCCGGTTGGCGATGAGATCGAGCAGGTTGTTGACCAGGTGCGACGCCCGGAAGGATTGCGCTTCCATTTTCTTGAGGAGCCGGTAGCGAGGATCGTCCGGCTGCGTGTCGGCCAGTAACAGTTGGGCGTAGGACGAAATGCCGGTCAGCGGGGTATTGACCTCGTGCGCGACGCCGGCGGCGAGAAGGCCGAGGGACGCGAGGCGCTCCTTGTCCTGCAGCTCGCGCTCGAGCCGCACACGCTCGGTGATGTCGCCAATGACGAGCACCCGCGCGCCGTTCGGCTCGTCCGCATTGAGCGGGCTCGCGGTGATGGTGACTTCCTTCTCGACCCCATTGCGGTTCACGAAGTTCGTCGTGATCGAACGCGCTTTCGTCTTCCGCATCTCCTCATACGGCGGGAAGAGCGCCGCGATCGGTCCTTCGATCACCTCTTCGGGACCGCTCTCGCCGAGAAGCTCCCAGAAGGCATGATTGGCGGTGAGCACGGTGCCGTCGGACGCGATGACGGCAATCGCCGAAGACGACGACTCGATGATGTTCTCGTTGTACTCCTTCAGCGCGCGGATCTCTTCGAGCTGGCGGCGAAGACGTCCGGTCAGGCGCGAGTTCTCGATGGCCAGCGCGACCGGCGCACAGAGCGATTCGACGAGATGGAGATCGTCGCGCGAGAGCGGCTCCTCATTGCGCTTCGTGCCGAGGAGAAGAAGTCCCTGCAGTTCGCCGCGATTGCGGAGCGGGAAAAGATAGCGATAGCCGGCGCGCAGCAGTTGCACCGGCAGCTCGCTCGCTTCCGGCAGCCGCGGATCGGTCAACACCAGCGGCCCCTCGGCGGGCATGGCGCCGAACTCGACGATCCCCGCGCGGCGCGGGATGTTCGGCTCAGAGTCGTAGATCACCAACGACGCGCCTTCGCGCGTGAAAAGGTTCATCTGCTGCAGTCCGACGGCGTCGCGCAGCCGTTCGCGCATCATCGAGATCAGCTCGTGCACGTCGTGAAACGTGGCCAGCTCCTGCGCGAACTCGGCGATCGCGCGCCGGTGCTTGTAGCTGTCGCGGTAAACGAACATCTCGATCACCGACTCGATCCGTCCCTTGACCGGAATCAGCACGCCGGCGATGAGCAGCCCCGAGGTGAAGGCGAGGAAGTTGCGCTCCAGCGCTGAGCGCTCCTCGATCACATGCGAGAGGATCAGGTTGATCGTCGAGAAGGCGATCATGCCGAAGATGAACGTGACCGAGTACGCCAGGATCTCCTTGATCACCACTTCGACGTCCCACAGCTTGTACTTGAGAATCGAGACGGCGAAGGCGAGGGGGATCAGCGCCAGCGGCAGGATGGAAATCGTCGCGTAGATCGGCTTCACCGAGCCGGTGACGACGTACGGCACGAGATAGACGAGCAGGAACGGCACGAAGCCGAGCGCCATGCCGAGGTAAATCCACTTGATCTGCTTCTTTCCGACGGCGGCGGCGGTTCGATACGTGTACGCGAGCGCGACGATAGCCAGCGTGAAGTAGATGGCGAAGTGAACGAGCTCCCAATGCTGAATGAGAAGGAGCGATCGGTACGGCGCGGCAATCGCCAGCTTGTTGCCGAGGACGAGGAGGTCGAAATCCCACGCGGCGAGAAGCAGCGGCGGGATGTACATCGCGGCGATGAGCCGCTGATAGCGGACGATCGGCCGCGGAAAGACGAGGAAGAAGTTCAGCGTCAACGGCGGCAGGAGGATCGTCGCGAATTCTTCTACCGCCTGCAGCAGCTTGTACGTAGCGTCGATGTCGCCGGCCGGCGTGTAGACGTAGACGATGAACGACAGCAGCGTAACGAAGAAGAAGAGCGTCGATTCAGTCCGGCCGCCGCGGAAGAGGGTGAAGATTCCGATGGCGAGGTAGAGAAAGCCGATGAAGCTGAGGATCAGATACGCGTAGTCGATCTTCAGCTCGGGCACGAGGTACGTCAGCCGGTAGAGCGCGTGGCCGCGCTGCACGACGAGCGGAACTTTCTGCCCGATCCGCCGCAGCGTTTTCTGCAGGCCCTCGATCTCGGTCGACGGCGTTTCGCCGATGAGCAGGATCTGGTCGCCCGCGCGCAGCCCGCTCGTTTCCGCGCTGCTGCCGGGGTCGACCGTTTTGACCACGACGATGCCGGCGTCGCGCGTGAAGGTGAAGTCGATCCGCTCGAACGAGGAGCGCTTGCGCTGGAACGATGCGAACGCACCGGCCACGATCGCCAGCGTCAGGGCGAGGATCACCAGGTTCGCGAGAAAGGATCGGCGCATGGATGTGGCGCACTGAGCGGATTCAACACGAGTGCCGCTGCGGAAATCGATCTAAATCATTGAACTTAAACGTCCGGTAGATTGAATCGACAGCCGCATGATGCCTCGGAACTTCAACGAGACGAATTTGAGCCGCAGATATTTGGAGAAACTTCGCGGCTTTGCCGCGCGTTGTCGGTTGTCGGTTGGGTGCGCTTCGCGCGTTGTCGCCACCGCCCAAGGGGAGGGAGAACGCTGCGAAGCCGCAATCAACCGAAAACCGACAACGCGCGCGCAGCGCGAAGTTAGACTCCGCTCATGTGCGGTCTCACCGGATTCGTTGCGGCGTCGGGCGCCGATCTCCTCCCTACCGTTCGCCGTATGTGCGACGCCATCATCCATCGCGGGCCGGATGACTTTGGCGAATGGATCGATGCGGATTGCGGCGTCGCGCTCGGCTTCCGGCGGCTGGCCATCATCGACGTCTCGCAGGCCGGCCATCAGCCGATGCTCTCCGCGTCGGGACGCTTCGTCCTGACCTTCAATGGCGAGGTCTACAACTTCGAGGACCTGCGCCGCGAGTTGCGCGAGGCCGGAGCCGCACCTTCGTTTCGCGGACATTCGGATACCGAGGTCATGCTGGCGGCGTTCGAAGCGTGGGGCGTGGAGGCGGCGGTCAAGCGCTTCAACGGCATGTTCGCGATTGCGTTGTGGGATCGCGAGCGGCGGCGCCTGCATCTGATCCGCGATCGCATGGGCGTGAAGCCGATGTACTACGGCTTCGGCGGAAAGACGTTCCTCTACGGATCGGAGCTGAAGGCGCTACGGCAGCATCCCGATTTCGTCGGGACGATCGATCGCGGCGCCCTCGATCTTTTTCTTCGCTTCACCTACGTGCCGACGCCGTTCAGTATTTACGAAGGCATCCGAAAGTTGGTGCCGGGCACGATCCTGACGTTCGATCCGACTACGCGCGAGACGGAAACGACGGTCTATTGGTCCGCGCGCGATGCAGCGCTTCACGGCAGCACGCATCAATTTCAAGGCTCCGAAGATGACGCGGCGAACGAACTGGAAACGCTGCTTCGCGACTCCGTCCGCATTCGCATGATCTCCGACGTTCCGCTCGGCGTCTTCCTCTCCGGCGGCATCGATTCGTCGATCGTCACGGCGATGATGCAGGCGCAGAGCGCGGTTCCGATCCGCACGTTCACCGTCGGATTTTCGGAAGCCGCGTACGACGAAGCTCCCTACGCCGCGGCCGTGGCCCGTCACCTCGGCACGAACCACACGGAGCTGTACATGTCGACGGACGACGCACTGAGCGTGATCCCGAAACTGCCGGCGATGTACGACGAGCCGTTCGCCGACTCGTCGCAGATCCCGACACATCTCGTCTCGATGCTGGCGCGGCGCCACGTGACGGTGAGCCTCTCCGGCGACGGCGGCGACGAGCTGTTCGGCGGCTACACGCGCTACTTCCTCGGCCAGAAAGCGTTTCAGCGATTGTCGAACCTTCCGCGCCCGTTGCGTCCGATCTTCGGCCGCGCGCTGACGATGTTCCCGCCGCACGTCTGGGATCGCCTGCTATCGCTCGGCGGCCCGCTCCTCCCGCGCGCGCTGCGCCAGCCGCGCCCAGGCGAGCGCATTTACAAAGTCGCGCGCGTGCTGAAAGGAAACGATCTCGATTCGATGTACTTCGAGCTCGTCTCGCACTGGATGAACGTCGTCCGCGATGTGCGCCCGTACGAAGCACCGGTCATGAATCGCGGCAGCTGGCCGGCGCTGCCCGATCCGGTAGATCGGATGATGTATTTCGATCAGGTCTCGTACTTACCCGACGACATCCTGACCAAAGTCGATCGCGCAAGCATGGCCGTTTCCCTCGAAGCGCGCGAGCCGCTGCTCGACTACCGGCTCGTGGAGTTCGCCTGGGCGCTGCCGCTGTCGATGAAGGTTCACAACGGCCAGGGCAAGCACGTCCTCCGTCGCGTCCTCGATCGCTACGTCCCGCAACATCTGATCGAACGCCCGAAGATGGGCTTCGGCCTCCCGCTGGAAACGCTCCTCCGCGAACAGCTGCGCGATTGGGCCGAGTCACTGCTCGATCCAAAATCGCTGCAGAACTTCTTCGACGTGGCTCCGATCCGCGCGAAATGGGACGACCACCTCGCCGGAAAAGGCGAATGGAAGCAGCACATCTGGGCCGTGCTGATGTTTCAGGCGTGGTTGAAGGAACAGTAGGTTTTCACGTCTCCATCACTCCTCCACGAATCGATAACTCGCGTGGCTGTCGTAGTCGATGGCGTGCTTTGCTTTCAGGCGCTGGATGTACTTCAGATCAGCTTTCGTATGCGGGCTGGCGACGCCGTCGCCGAGCGGCTCGCAGGTGTGCAGGAGGATTTCTTCGAGGCAACTGCTGATGCTCATTCGTTTGTGCTCGGCGAGATCGTGGAGCAACGCGGCCAGACGTTTCTCCAGACGCACGGGAACATCGACGCGTTCGATCTTCAGAGGCGGCTGCGTCGATTGCAGGCGCTGGCCGAAGATCAGGTAGTTGCCGTCGAGATCACGGACGGTGTAGTCGCGGAATCCCCAAGGCTTGTCCGCGAGGGCCTCGGAGATCTCGACGCCGTTCGCGCGATGAAACTCGTAGAGCTCGTCAGCGTCGCCGATGACGAAGAAGACGACGGAGCCGTTCGGATCGGGCGTTCCCTCGCGCAGGAAGATCTGGACTGTGTCGCCGAGGTTCACGCCGGCGAAGGTGGGCGGCTCGCCCCAGGTGAAGCCGAGCCAAAAGCCGAGATTCTTCGTGTAGAAATCGACGGCGGACGGAATGTCGCGGACAGCGAGGCTGGCGTGATGTTGTTCGACATCAATGATTGGAGCGGTCACGGAAGCCTCCATTCAGGACGCATCATCGATCGATGCGGCGATCAATTGCTCGCCTTCGCCGATCACAACCAGCGCGGCACAGCCGGAGTGCGCTTTGAATCCGGCCGCGATCTTCATTACGGATGCAGAGCGGCGTGGATCAATGACGCCAGACGTGTCCCTGCCTGTTCCAGACGTAACTCGACGTCGTCCGCAAATTCGTCCTGGTACGCATTCGTCAGGACGCGGCCGTGCTCTGTCAACGCCGCGCAGGATGCGTCGCAGCTTTTCCGCTTGCAGTATTCGACGTCAGGAAGCGTCGTGATGTCGTACGACTCCTGCGCCCATTGAAGTGGCTTCGATGTCAGCCACGCCGTTCTCTGCGCGTTCGTAATCGTCGCTTGCAGGGTGTCTGCGAATGCGATCACGTCGGCGCCCGGAAGATCCTTTCGAATGATCCCGCTGTCCCAGACCGAGTGCAGGTTCAGCGTGGCGTCGGGCTTGTCCGGGATTACCGGGACGGGATAGAAGCCGCCGGTCACCGGCTGGACCATGTTTCCTCCCTGGTCGTTCTGGTAGCTGATGTGCAGCGGCTGATGGATATCGCCGACCCAATGCCCGAGGAAAATGAGCGCCTCGGCGCGATCCTGATCGTTGGTGGCTGTCTTCAGATCATGCGAGTGCTTTTCGATCGCGAAAACAACGCAGTTGTTGTGACAGGCACTTGCCGGAATGTGTTTCACGGAACGATCAACGTTGAGGAAATGCCAATCGTTGAACGGCTCGAAGTGAAGCCAGGGGCTGGTGGTCTCGCCTTTCTTTTTCGCATCGACCGCTTTGGAGCGCGCAACGTCGGGAAAGATGCAGGCGTCGGGGAATCCATCGATTTTCAGGTCGTTGTCCGGCGGCGTTTGGTACGCCTTGGTCAGCCGCGCGACTTCGTCCTGATCCTCTTTTGACAGCGATTGGAAGGCGATCCGGCAGACGATGCGGTGTCCTTCACGGCCCCACGCGAAAACGTTCGAAGCACAAACGGTGATCACAAAAAAGACGGCCATAGCTTTGCGCATGAGATGCCTCCCCAGATTTTTTGTCGGACCTCACTAGGAGTGCCGCGGCGAGGGTGAAATCCTACCCGCTATTCGACCACGGTGTACTCGCTCTGCACCAGACCACCCTTGAACGAGCGCGTGGCCACATGATCGAGATGAACGTCGTGCGACAAACGTCCGAAAAGTGGAATGCCGGAGCCGAGGAGGACCGGGATGCGGGTGATGATCATGCGCTGGATCAGGCCCGCTTCGAGAAAACGCTGGATGGTGACGCCGCCGTCGACATACGCGTGCTTGACGCCACGCGCGTCGAGCCGCGCCGCGATTTCCTTCGGATCGCCGTCCATGAATTCGCAGTTCGCGCCTTCGGGCGCTTTCAATTCGGAGGCTCGCGAGCTGAGCACGACGACGAGCGTCTTGCCGTAGAACCAGCCGCCGAACGACAGCACGGTCTCGAAGGTATTGCGGCCGATGATGATCGCGTCGACCGAGGCGATGAATTCGTCGTAGCCGTGCGGTTCAGGATTTTCGGGGAGCCAGTCGATCGCGCCGTTTTCCCGGGCGATGAATCCGTCGAGGCTTGTGGCGATGAAGACGGATGCTTTCATGGTTCGCAACTTTATCCTGAGCGAGCGCAGCGAACGAAGGATCTGGCAACTGATTGCGCGGACGGCGGGCTACCGGTTTCCAGATCCTTCGGCCGCGCTGCGCCGGCCTCAGGATAAATTTAAGCGATACGCCAAAAACCACGGCTCCCTACGACCGAACTTCGTCGCCAGCGCGGTGCCGATGCCGAACACCGAGGCGAGGGCCCAGACGATCGGGCCGACGATCGGGATCAGGCGGATCGCGCCGAGGATCAGGACGCCGACGACGACCATGGCCAGATCACCGCGCAGCCAGTGACGGCGGGCGAGTTGTTCGCGCGTGCGTGAGCCCGCGACGAGCGTACCGACGGCGTGGAAGACGGCCACCGTGCCATAGATCTTGGTCAGGATCGCGAAGACGCCGAGGGCGAACAGCAGCGGCACACCGATGTGATACGGGATCAGGTAACTGAACACGATCGCCGTGAGCGCGAAACTCGTCACGGCGACGAGGCCGAGCGCGAAGCAGTGCAACGCGCTGGCGCGCATCTCGACGGACGAGTAGCGGATCTCGCGTCCGCTCAGCAGCGTCAGCGCGACTGCGGCGAGCATCCACACTGCGAGCAGCGCCACGATCACGGCAGTCTTCTGCATCATCGCCGTCGCATCGTCGATCGTCAGCGGACCGCGGATGCCGAGGCTTGGCGGCGCGGCCACGATTGCCGTCACCAGTGATGCGGCCACGACCGTCAGCGGCAGAAACAGCCGCAGCGCCCTACGCATCGATCCCCCTCGGCGCACGCCGGAGCAGGACGACGAGCAGTCCGTTGACGATGAGAAATGCCGCGCCGAACGCGAGCTGCGCGCCGAGCGATGCGCCGCGCAACGACTCCGCCCAACCCTTCAGTTGGTTTCTGAATATCTCCATCGACGCCAGCGACCCCTCGGCGACGTGCACCGGCGACATTCCCGCGGCATCGCAAAGTGCGAGCGCGATGATGACCAGGATCGCCGTCCCGCCGAGGACCAGCGGCCAGGCGCGATGCGACGAACCTTCCCACGGCGCCAGCGGCAACGCGTCGACGTTGATCGAAGGCGGCTCGACATCGCTCGCCGCGGCCAGTGCAGCGGCCTCGGCACGGCACTTCGCACACGTGCGCAGATGATTCGCGTTCGCTTCGGGGTCTTCGAGGTATTGCTGGCACGCGTCTTCGGTCATAGGGGTTCCACGAATTCTTCGAGCTCGACCTTCAGCAGGTTGCGCGCCCGAAACAGTTTGTTCTTCACAGTGCCGAGGGGCAGCTTCTTCATCGAAGCGATCTCCTCGTAGGATAGCTCCGCGAAGTGCCGGAGTTGAATCAGCTCGCGATAATCGGACGGCAGGTTCATCACCGCCGAGTCGATGGCGTCGGCGAGCTGCTTGTTGTTCAACGCGCGGTACGGCGATATGCCGGTGTCTGCGAACTCGCGCTCTTTCGTATCCTCATCGCCCGCTTTCGGGGCGATGGAGACTTCGTTGACCGTCTTTTTGCGCAATGCATCGATGGCGCTGTTCTGAGCGATCCGGAAGAGCCACGTCGAAAACTGGTACTTCGGATCGTAGCGATCAAGGGCGACGTAGACCTTCACGAAGATTTCCTGGGCCAGATCGTGAGCATCTTCATAGCGATGCGTGATCCGATACACGTAGTTGATGATGCGCTTTTCGTAGCGCTTCACCAGCTCAGTGAACCGGTCTCGGTCGCCCTCGAGGATGCGCGCCACAAGGGTGCGGTCGTCGAGTTGCTCACGTTCAGCCATTCGTGGTTACGGTTTCCGCGGTCGAAAGTTGCCGGGCCGGGCCGGCACGGCCGGCGGCGTTTGTTGCCCGAGGCTCCGCCGACAGTATCGAAAGCAATATACAGTCGCGCGAGAGTCTTCTGACGATGATCGAGATTCGCAATCTAACCAAGAGCTATGGTGACTTCACCGCGGTGAAGGATATCTCGCTCGACGTTGCCCGCGGCGAGATCTTCGGCTTCCTCGGCCCGAACGGCGCGGGGAAGACGACGACGATTCGAATCCTGGCCGGGTTGTCGCTGCCGACGTCCGGAACCGTTCTGATCAATGATCTCGACGTGACGAGCCAGGCCGTGCGCGTGAAGGCGTCGACGGGATACATCCCCGACCGTCCGTTCCTCTACGAGAAGCTGACCGGCCGCGAGCTACTCCAATTCGTGACGAACCTCTACGACCGCGAATGGCGCGACTGCGAATCGCGGGCGATGGATCTGCTGGCGTACTTCGGCATCGCCGATTGGGCGGACGCGCGGATCGAAAACCTGTCGCACGGGATGAAGCAGAAGCTGGTCATCGTCTCGGCGCTGGTCCACGATCCGGAGCTGCTGATCATCGATGAGCCGATGGTCGGTCTCGACGCCCTGGCGCAGAAGCAGGTCAAGCTGCTGTTTCGACGGCTGGCCGAGGAGAAGAAGACGGTGTTCCTGACGACGCATACGTTGTCGGTAGCCGAGGCGGTGTGTGATCGCATCGCGATCCTCAATCACGGCCGGATCGTCGCCAGCGGAACGACGGCAGAGCTGAAGAACGATCGTGCGCTGGAGGATGTGTTTCTGGAGCTGACGTATGAACTGTCATCCTGAGCCGCCGAAGGACGGTCGAAGGACCCCCCAAATGCTTGCCGTTCGCAAGGCCCGCCGCCCTACCGGGTTAGCAGTTGGGGGGTCCTTCGACCGTCCTCCGCTTCTTCGGCTTCGCCTACGAAGCTGCGGCGGCTCAGGATGACAGTTGAAACCATCGCCGCCATCCGCGCGCGCCTGCGCGCCCGCGTCGCGAACCCGCGCGATGTCGACCTCCTCCTCGCTGACGTCACCGGCCGCACGCCGGCGTGGCTGTTCGCGCATGGCGAGGAGCGCATCGATCCGGCGCCGGTTGAGGCGCTGGTGCAGCGCAGGATCGACGGCGAGCCGCTGCAGTACATCCGCGGATGGACCGAGTTCTTCGGCCGCGAGTTCTTCGTCGACGATCGCGTGCTCATTCCGCGGCCGGAGACGGAGCTGCTTGTCGAGGCCGCAATTACGCGTGCGGCAAAAGGAGCCCGCGTGCTCGACGTCGGCTCCGGCAGCGGATGTATTGCGATTTCACTCGAACGCGAGCGGCCGGATCTCGACGTCACATCGATCGATGTTTCGGTCGCCGCGCTCGCGGTAGCGACGAGCAACGCGCGAGGGCACGAATCGAATGTTCGTTTCGCCGCGTCGGACGGCTTCGAAGCGATTCGCGGAGACTTCGACCTCATCGTCGCCAATCCGCCCTACATTCCGATCGCTGACTACGAGCAACTCGCAATGGAAGTCCGCGATCACGAGCCGCGGATCGCGCTGACTCCCGGACCGCGCGGCACCGAAATGATCGAGCGAATTCTGCAGGCCAACAGAGCGCCGGCCGTGATGCTGGAGATCGGGTTCGGCCAGCTCGCTGACGTTCGCGGCGTCGCTGCCGGCTACGAAATCATCGACGTCGTCAACGACCTTGCCGGCATCGAACGCGTCGTGATCCTCAACGCGCAAGCATGAGCAAACCGCCGACGACGGCCAGCACGCCGATCGCAATGCCGCCGAGATAGCCCCAACCTTTGAAGGGGAGCACGCGCTTGAAATTCAGGCGAAGCGCGGTGACGTCGCGGTCACCCAAGCGCCACACACGGAGATAGTAGGAACCCGCCGCGGGAACGTTGAAGCATCGCAGCGCCGTTCCGTTCGGCCCGCCGTGCGTCAGCGGAATCCACGCCGGCACCTCCTTTCCGTCCGCGCTCTGGAGCGAGTAGCTCAGGCCGAGGTACGCCAGGGTCAGCATGCCGCCGCTGTCACGGAAAAGGTTGTAGACGCCGGGCGCGTCGAACGCCACCCACTGCCCTTCCGCCAGCGGCATCGACGACACGACGGGCCACACGTTCGCCGAGACGATCATGGCGATGGAGAAGATGATCGTTACGACTCCGGACGCGATCAGAACCGCGCCGGCGGCGTTGATTGCATCGGCGTTCATCGGCCGTCAATGGTAAAGGATCGTCGTATCATCCGCGCCATGCCAGCCAACGACCATTGCCTCTTCTGCCGGATCATTCGCGGCGAGGTGCCGGCGAAGAAAGTGTTCGAGGACGACGTCGTCATCGCCTTCAACGACATCAATCCGCAGGCACCGACGCACGTGCTGGTCATTCCGCGCGAGCACATTTCGACGCTCGATGACCTGGACGAGCACGAAGCGAACGTCGTGGGGATGACGATCGTGCGCGCGTCGCAGATCGCGCGAAACCTGCAGCTGAATTCCGAGGGATATCGGCTGGTGGTAAATCACGGCGAAGCTGCCGGCCAGACCGTTTTCCACATCCACTTCCACCTCCTCGGCGGACGCAATTTCGGCTGGCCGCCGGGATAAAGCTTTCACCACAGAGACGCAGAGGACGCAGAGATTTTTTTCTCTGTGCCCTCTGCGTCTCTGCGGTAAAGCCTTTCTAAGCGGATGGCGGAACCCGAAATCGAGTCCCGCTGAAGGTGATCGATCGCGCTGACTTCCTTCGCGCGGCCTTGCGGCGCGTCAGGAAATCTTCCTTCGCCTCGGTGAGCGTGGCGGGAACGTAGGTCGCGCCCGCGGCGAGCGTTTGCGCGCGGTCGCCGGCGAAGGCGGAGCCGCCGGCCACGATCATCAGGTCGGGGAAGCTCGCGGCAAGCAGTTGCACGAGGCCGTGTCCCGATTCGAGGTGATCGGTGTTCGTGCATGAGACGAACACCGCTTCCGGCATCACTTCGCTGATGAACGAGAGCAGCTCCGCATCGGGGAGATCGGTGAAGTAATCGATGGAGAAGCCTTCCTCGCGCAGCAGCTGCGTCAGCATCAGAGTGCCAAGGGAGAGGCGCTCGCCGGCGACGGAAACGGCCACGATGTGGCGCTCCGTGTCGGGGACGCCCGCATTGCGGTCGCCGTAGCGGATGATCAGCTCGCGGATCACATCCTTGATGAAGTGATCGTTCGCCGGCGTGATGCGTTTACGGTCGAGCTCCTCCTGCGCGAAGGTCAGAGTCGGGATGAAGAGATCGGAGAACATCTCCTCCATCGTGTCGCTCTCCGCGTGGCGGTCGGCGATGGCGATCGCGCCGGTGCGGTCGCGCAGCAGCAGCCGGTTGTAGAAACTGAGATATCCCTCCAGCGGATCCTCGGCGCCGAACATGATCGAGAAAATACGCAGCGCCGGGATGAACTCGCCGCCGACGGTGAGGCAGACCGAGATCGGCGTCGCCAGCAGCAGCCCGACGGGACCCCACAGCCATCCCCAGAAGATCGCCGACACCAGCAGCGCGATCGGCGAGACTCCGACACGATGACCGACCACGATCGGCTCGATGAAGCCGCCGATGAGTTGATCCGTCATCAGGAACAACCCGAGGACCCCGAGCGGAACGTACCAGTTCGGAAAGACGGCGATGGAGAGGAACGTCGGTAGCGCCGCGCTCAGCACCGCGCCGACGTACGGGACGAAGCGGAAGAGTCCCGCCATCACGCCCCACAGCGGCGCGTGCGGAACTTTCAGCAGAAACAGCCCGAATCCAATGAGCAGACCGAAGCCGACGTTGAGCAGCGCGATCGTCAGCAGGTAGCGGCTGATGCGATCCGACGTCTCGCCGATGGCCTGCGTAGTCACGGTGAGATGCGCGCGGCCCGCCAGCCGCAGCATCTTGTCGCGCATCTGTTCTCGATCCTGCAAGAGGAAGAAGACGAGCACGACCACGAGGAACGCGGCCGCCACCACCTCGATCGTCGGCGCCAGCGTCTTGTACTTGTTGGCGAAATCCTTCCGATCCGGGACCACGCGAACGTTGAGGTCGACCTTGTCCTGCTTGTCGGTAGTGGCGTCGGAGACGCGCTGCAGCGTCCTCTCCACCAGCGCGAAGGTGCCGCTCTGATTCCGTTTCAGAAACTTCAGCTTCTGTTCGATTTTGCCGCTCTTCGCCGCTTCGGCAAACTCCTTGGCCACGTCGTTGAACTGCTGGTAAAGCCACCAGCCGCCGAAGCCGAGTCCCGTCACGATCAATCCGAGCGACAACACGATCGCGCCAGTGCGCCGGAGCGGCGAACGCTCGAGCAGTGAAACGATCGGCGTCAGGAGAAACGCGAACAGGATCGCCAGCGCGATCGGAACGCAGACCGGCTTCGCCAGATACAGGATGGCGATGACGACGACGGTGATGAAGAGAATCCGCGACTGCGACTGTCCGCGCCGGTCCTGCGACGCGCGCTTGTCCGAAAATGTAGTGACGGTCTCCGGCCGCCGCATGGAGATCGTCCTATCGAAATCGTCGGTATCTTCGTCGTCGTAGCGGGGCACGTTATTCGGCAGTTTACTCTGCGCTGTTGAACGCTTCACCCTGCGCGTAGACGCAGGGTCTCCGGTGATACCGCACAGCCCTTGCCATGCACAACCGGGATCGCCGAAGCGCGGTTGGCAACAAAAGACACTTCATCTTGCCTAAGCACAGACAAGAGTGTCTGTGCCACATTGATCCTGCCGCACTTGGGCGATGCTGATCGAAGGGAGAGCGGTGTGGCACAGACACTCTTGTCTGTGCTGGTTAGGCTCGGGACGGCTGAGAAGATCCTCGACTACCGCTGCCATCGTAAAACCGGCTGCCTTGCCGCGCGCGCCTCGTCCAGCCTTCGCACCGGCGTCGTGTGCGGCGCGCTGCGGACCAGTTCCGGGCGCTCTTCGCATTCCTTCGCGATGGCGATCATCGCGTCGCAGAAGGCGTCCAGCTCTTCCTTCGGCTCGCTCTCGGTCGGCTCGATCATCAGCGCACCGGCCACGATCAGCGGGAAGTAGATCGTCGGCGGGTGAAAGCCGTAATCCATCAGCCGCTTGGCGATGTCCAGCGTGTGCACGTCCTTCGCCGTCTGCAACTTGTCGCTGAAAACGACTTCATGCAGCGACGGCGCGTCGTACGGGAGGTGATACGAGCCGCGCAGGCGCGCGCGGATGTAGTTCGCGTTCAGCACCGCGATCTGCGCGATGCGGCGCAGGCCGTCCGGCCCCATCGAGCGCATGTACGTCAGCGCGCGAACCAGCACGTTGAAGTTGCCGTTGAATGCGCGAACGCGGCCGATCGAATCGGGATGGCTGTGATCGAGATAGAACGTCCCATCCTCGGCCTGCTCCACCGTCGGCGTCGGCAGGAACGGAACGAGTTTCTCCGACACGCCGACCGGACCGGCACCCGGACCGCCGCCGCCGTGCGGCGTCGAAAACGTCTTGTGCAGGTTCGAGTGGATGACGTCGATGCCCATGTCGCCCGGGCGAGCGATGCCGACGAACGAGTTGAGGTTCGCGCCGTCGCAGTAGAGGTACGCGCCCTTCTCGTGAAGGATGTCCGCGAAGCGTTTGATGTCGGTCTCGAACACACCGAGCGTGTTCGGCACGGTGATCATCAGCGCCGCCACGTCCTCGGTCACCGCGGCGGCGAGCGTATCGACGTCCACCGTCCCTCGGCTGTTCGATTTCAGCTCCTTGATCTGATAGCCCGCGAACGCGGCCGACGCCGGGTTCGTGCCGTGAGCGGAATCGGGGATCAGGATGTACTTGCGCGCGTTGCCGCTCTTCGCCAGCGCCTTGTGCACCATGAGGATGCCCGTCAACTCGCCGTGCGCGCCGGCCACCGGCTGCAGCGTCACGCGCGGCATGCCGAATATCTCCATCAGCGTCCGCTCGATGTGCCACAGCAGCGCGAGATTGCCCTGCACCTGATGATCCGGCTGCAGCGGATGCGACAACGCGAAGCCCGGCGTGCGCGCGATCTCCTCGTTGAGCCGGGGGTTGTGCTTCATCGTGCACGAGCCGAGCGGATAGAGACCGGCGTCGATCGACACATTCAGTTTCGACAGCCGTGTGAAATGGCGGATGACGTCGACCTCGGAGACTTCGACTTCGTCGGCGATCTCGTCGCGCATGAGCGATGGCGCTAACTCCGCCTGCGGAACGTCGAGCGCAGGCAGGCGATAGCCGCGGCGTCCGCGCTTCGAGTGCTCGAAGATGAGCTGCGTCGGATTCGTGCTCATCGCCGCTCCCTCGAAATCGCAGCGGTCAGCGCGGCAACGAATTGATCGAGATTTTCGCGCGTGTGCAACTCGGTGACAGCGACGAGGAACTCGTTGTCATGACCGTCATAGAACTGCCCCAGCGGAATCCCGCCGAGGATCTTCTCGTGCTCCAGGTCGGCCAGAATCTCGTTCGCCGGGAACGGCGTGCGGACCACGAACTCGTTGTAGACCGGCCCGCTGAACGGCAGGATCACCGATCCTATCTTCTCCAGCTGCGCGCGCAGGTACGCGGCTTTGCTCAGGCACTGCTGCCCGACTTCCCGCAGACCTTCTTTGCCCATCAGCGAGAGGTACATGTTTGCCGCCAGCGCGATCAGCGCCTCGTTCGTACAGATGTTCGACGTCGCTTTGCCCCTGCGGATATGTTGCTCACGCGTGGCGAGGGTGAGCACGTACGCGCGCTTGCCATCGACGTCGACGGTCTCGCCGACGAGGCGTCCCGGCATGTGCCGTTTCAGCGCATCCTTGACCACCATGAAGCCGACGAACGGACCGCCGTACTGTGTCGGAACGCCCCACGCCTGCCCTTCGCCGACGGCGATGTCGAATCCGTGCGCGCCCGGCGGCGTCAGGATGCCGAGTGATGTCGCCTCGGCGATGACGGCGATCTTCACCGCGCCCGCGGCGTCGGCAATCTGCGCGACTGCGTCGTAGTCCTCGATCACGCCGAGGAAGTTTGGTGACTGCACCGCGACCGCAAAAACATCGCTGGTGCATGCCTCGCGCAACGCGGCCGTATCGATGCGGCCATCGTTCGTCCAGCCGACTTCCACGATCTCGTAGCCGAGGTTCTGGACGTAGGTGCGAACAGTCTCGGTGTACTGCGGATGCACCGACTTCGCGATCACGACCTTCTTGCGATTGCGCACCACGCGCTCGGCCAGCAGCACCGCTTCGCACAGTCCGGTCGAGCCGTCGTACAGCGATGCGTTCGCGACGTCGAGTCCCGTCAGCAGACACTGGTGCGTCTGATATTCGAAGATCGACTGGAGCGTCCCCTGCGAAACCTCGGGCTGATACGGCGTGTACGAGGTGAGGAACTCCGCGCGCAGCAGAAGCTGATCGATGCACGCCGGCTGGTAGTGCAGATACGCGCCGCCGCCGAGGAAAGAGACGTGATCGGCAGCCGACCTGTTCTTCGCCGCAAGCGCCCGAAACCAGCGCCGCGACTCGATCTCCGACCACGGGCCGGGGATGTTCAGCAGCTCGGTGAGTTTGACGTCGTTCGGGATTGTCTCGAATAGCGTTTCGATCGAATCAATGCCGATGACCGCCAGCATCTCCTGGACGTCCTGCGAGGCATTCGAAATGTAGCGGTGTTGATCAGTTAGCGGATCTGGCAGGGTCATTTGAAAGGCAAATTGTTGAATGTCGAATGTTCAATGTTGAATGGAAGTCGGAACGACGCGCGGTACCCAACATTCAACATTGAACATTCCACATTCAACATTGAACATTCAGCCTTTCGCCGGTCAGTGCGCCGATTCCTTCTCGATGTACTCCTCGTACTCCTCGGCGGTCATCATTTCGTCGACCTCCTCGGGCGTGCTGAGTCGCATCTTCATCATCCAGCCGTCGCCGTACGGATCGGTGTTGACCAGCTCCGGCTTCTCGGTGAGCGCTTCGTTGATCTCGATCACTTCGCCCGACACCGGCGAGAAAAGCTCGGAGACGGCCTTGACCGATTCGATGCTGCCGAATTCGTCGCCGAGATCCAGTTGCGTGCCGACCTGCGGCAGCTCGACGAAAACGACGTCGCCGAGCTCCTTCTGCGCGTAATCGGTGATGCCGATGACCACCACGTCGCCTTCCGGCTCGGGATGCACATACTCGTGGCTCTTGGCGTACCTGCTGTCTTCCGGTGTCATGGTTCGCTCCTTCGTCACTTCGCGCGCTTGTAGAACGGCGTGGGAACGACGCGCGCCCGCGTCTCTTTTCCACGGATGAGGACCATGAATTCCGCGCCGGGCGCCGATTTGTCGAGCGGAAGATATGCGAGACCGATCGCTTTTTTCAATGTCGGCGAATGGGTGCCGCTGGTGACGACGCCGATCTCCTCGGTGCCGTCGACGACCGGATAGCCGTGACGCGCGATTCCGCGGTCGACCATCTCGAATCCAACCAGCTTCCGTCGCGGACCTTCAGCCTTCTCGCGCTGCAGGACGTCGCGTCCGAAAAAGTCGCCCTTGTCGACCTTGACGATCCATCCGAGGTCCGCTTCGAGCGGCGTGGTGGTCTCGTCGATGTCGTTGCCGTAGAGCGCCATCTTCGCTTCGAGACGCAGCGTGTCGCGCGCGCCGAGCCCGCACGGTTTCGCGCCGGCATCGATCAGCTTGCGCATGATGCGCGGCCCCTCGGACGGGGCAACGTAGACCTCGAATCCATCCTCGCCGGTGTACCCGGTGCGCGAAACGATCGCCGGGACGCCGTCGACGTTGCCCGTCCCGAACCGGTAGTACTTCATCGGCGCGAGATCGACGTCCGTCATCGGCTGCAGCAGCCGCTCGGCCTCGGGACCCTGCAACGCGAGCTGCGCGTAGTCCGCGCTGACGTTGCGCACTTCGACGTCCATCCCTTTCGCCGCATCGGCGATCCACTCGTAATCCTTGTCGCTGTTCGAGGCGTTGACGACGACGAAAAAATCGTCCGCGGAGTTCTGATAGATGAGGATGTCATCGACGAATCCGCCAGTCGGATAGAGCAGCCCGTTGTATTGCGCCCGCCCGTTCTCGAGCTTCGAAACGTCGTTGCACGTCGCCCGCTGCAGCAGCGCCAGCGCCTCGGGACCTTTCACCGTCAGCTCGCCCATGTGCGAGACGTCGAACAGCCCGACATGCTCGCGGACCGCCGCGTGCTCTTCGAGGATCCCGCTGAACTGCACGGGCAGCTCCCACCCCCCGAAATCGACCATCTTCCCGCCGAGCTCGTGCTCGACTGCGTTGAGTGGAGTTTTCTTCAAGGGCGCAGCATCGTCGGTCATTCACAGCCTCCGGGAAGGGACGGAACCTAGCACGCGCTGTGCCGCACGCGCAATGCGAAGCCGCTCTCCTCTCCTCCGCGTCTCCGCGTGAACACATCTTCGGGTGGGGCGGGTATCATTCCCCACCGGGAGCGCGGGCGTGACGAACGAAATTGGCGAGTTTCTCGACTATCTCACTTACGAGCGGAACGTCTCCGTCAATACCGTCACCGCCTATCGCGACGATCTCGAATCGTTCGTCGGCTTCCTCTGCAACGATTACCTCACCCTCGGCCGCGACCAGCTCGATCTGAAGCGCGTCGATCACCTCGCCGTCCGCTCCTATCTCGCGCATCTCGCCCGCCGCAAGCTCACGCGCGCCTCGGCGGCGCGGCATCTCTCGGCCATGCGCTCGTTTTTCAAATACTTGATGCGCGAGGGCGCTGTCGAAGCGAATCCCGCGCGCGGCGTGGCAACGCCGAAGCGCGAGAAGCATCTGCCGTCGGTGTTGCAGCCGGCCGACGTCGTGCTCCTTCTCGATCAGGCGGATACGTCCCTGCCGCTCGGCATCCGCGACCGCGCCTTTCTCGAAGTGCTCTACGCCTCGGGACTGCGCATCAGCGAGCTGGTCGGAATCAACATCGACGACGTCGAGCTCCGCGCGCGACTGGTGAAAGTACGCGGCAAGGGATCGAAGGAGCGCATCGTTCCGTTCGGCTCGAAGGCGGAGGAAGCAATCCGCGCGTGGCTGACGGTGCGCGGCCGGCTTGTTCCGGACGCGGACGAGCCGGCGCTCTTCGTCAACTATCGCGGTCAGCGCATCACCACGCGCAGCGTGCGGCGCCTGTTCGACGGCTACGTGCGCAAGGCGTCGCTGCGCGCCGGCGTTTCGCCGCACACGATGCGCCACTCCTTCGCCACGCACCTCCTCAACGCCGGCGCCGACCTTCGCGGCATCCAGGAGCTCCTCGGCCACGTCTCGCTTTCGACGACGCAGAAGTACACGCACCTCAACGACTGGCAGCTGATCGCCGTGTACAAGAAGGCGCATCCGAAGGCGTAGCGCGCCATCAGCCGCGCGTGGAGAAGACCGGCTGGAGTCAGTGCGCCGTTTGGTAACCTCGCAGCAAACGGAGAAGACGATGCCGATTAACAACAACTTCGCGTTTCTGATGCAGGTCAGTTCGATCTGGTCGACGATGATCATGCCTATCCGTTTCCTCGTCGGGCTGTTCCTCGCGATCGCGATCTACCGCAACGGCAAGCGACGCGAGGCTCTGGAGTACCGGATTCCGCCCTTCGTCTGGTCCGCGATCGTCCTTGCCGATCCGGTGCTCGGATTGATTGCGTACTGGCTGATCAATCGTGATGCACCGTATCGCGAGATCAGCGACGACGACTTCGACACCGCATGAAACGCGACGTGATGTGGGCCGCGCTCGACGATCGAGGGTTCGAGCACCTCCTGCTCTCGATCTCCGCTGCCGCCGTAATCGCCGACGGGATCATCGTTCGCCGCGATGACGGCAGCTCGTATCGTGCGAATTACTCCATCGAGTGCGATGGTGACTGGAACGTTCGCCGGGTCGAAATCGCAGAAAGGCTCACGCTGACCGCCGACGGGCAAGGGCATTGGTTGGATGCGGCAGACCGTCCGATCCCCGACCTCGACGGCTGCTTCGACGTCGACCTCCTCGCCTCTCCCTTCACCAACACGCTGGCCATCCGCCGCTTGCGGCTTGAGGAAGAGGCGGAGGCAATCATCGACATCGTTTTCATCGATCCGCGCGACGGCACGTTCCATCGCAGCAGGCAGCGATACACGAGGACCGGTGCTCGCCGGTATCACTACGCCTCGCTGGAAAGCGGATTCGAGTCGGAGCTGCCGGTCGATGAGGACTTACTCCTGCTCGAGTATCCGGGCTACTTCCGGCGCGCGTGGTCCCTGTCATCCTGAGCCGCCGAAGGACGGTCGAAGGACCCCCTGCCTGATAACCATGCAAGCACTTGGGGGGTCCTTCGACCGCCCTTCGGCGGCTCAGGATGACAGGGACCAACCTTTCCTCCGGCCTCCCGTAGTACGGTATCGATCCATAACGATCCGGGAGAAGCCATGCTCGAACTGCGCATCGAAGGTCTGTCCAAGACGTACCCCAACGGGGTCAAGGCGCTGCAGGATGTGTCGCTCACCATTCCGACCGGCATGTTCGGGCTGCTCGGGCCGAACGGCGCCGGCAAGTCGACGCTGATGCGCACGATCGCCACGTTGCAGGAGGCCGACTCCGGCTCGATCACGCTCGGCGACATCGACGTCCTTCACGAGAAAGACAACGTCCGGCGCCTTCTCGGTTATCTGCCGCAGGAGTTTGGCGTTTATCCGAGGATCACCGCGGAGGCGATGCTCAGCCACTTTGCGGTGTTGAAGGGGATCGTCAACACAAAGGAACGGCGCGACACCGTCGACGCACTTCTGCAGCGAACCAACCTTTACGACGCGCGAAAGCAGAATCTCAGCACCTTTTCCGGCGGCATGCGGCAGCGGTTCGGGATCGCGCAGGCGCTGCTTGGAAATCCGAAGCTGATCATCGTCGACGAGCCGACCGCGGGGTTGGATCCCGAGGAGCGGGTGCGGTTTCATAACTTGCTGGCGGAGATCGGCGAGAACGTCGTCGTCATCCTCTCCACGCACATCGTCGAAGACGTCAGCGACCTCTGTTCTCAGATGGCCATCATCTCCGGCGGCCGCGTGTTGATGAGCGGCGATCCGCAGGATGCGGTGCGCGAGCTGAAGGACAAAGTGTGGCGGCGCGTCATCGCCAAGCACGAGCTCGACGATTTCCAGAGCCGGTACACCGTCATCTCCACGAAGCTCGTCGCGGGACGGACCGTCATTCACACCGTCAGCGACGCGCAGCCCGATCCGACGTTCGAGCCGATCAACGCATCGCTTGAAGACGTCTACTTCTACTACTCCAAGCGCGACGGTCAGCAGCAGGCGAAGGCGGCCTGACCATGAGCTGGGAAATCCTCAAGTTCGAGCTGAAGTACCACCTGCGGCAACCGCTGTTTTACATCCTCTTCGTCATCTTCTTTTTCATGACGTTCGGCGCGGTGACCTCGGACGCGGTGCAGATCGGCGGCGCGCTCGGCAACGTGAACCGCAACGCCCCGTTCGTGATCATGCAGTTCCTGCTGGTGATGTCGACGTTCGGCGTGCTGACTACGACCGCGTACGTGGCCAGCGCCATCAACCGCGATTTTGAATACAACACCGACTCGCTCTTCTTCTCGTCTCCGGTGAAGAAGCGCCAGTACCTCTTCGGCCGCTTCAGCGCCGCGTTCATCGTCTCCAGCCTGGTCTACCTCGGCGTAGTCACGGCAATCATGATCGGCTCGTTCATGCCGTGGCTGGACAAGGAGCGGCTCGGGCCATTCGTGCTGAAGCCGTATGCCTTCTCGTATTTCGTGCTCGTCCTGCCGAACCTCTTTCTCTTCGCCGCGATCTTCTTCGCCGTCGCCGCGCTGACGCGAAGCCTGATGGCGACCTACACCGCCGTCGCGGCGTTCTACGTCGCGTACGTCGTCTCGCGCGTTTCGCTGCGTGACATCGAGAGCGAAAAGCTCGGCAACATGCTCGATCCGTTCGGCTTCGCGCCGTTCGCGCGCACCACGCGATACTGGACCGTCTTCGAGAAGAACAACAGCCTGCTGCCGCTGGACGGCGTCTTTCTCTGGAACCGTCTGCTCTGGATCGGCGTCGCGCTCGTTCTGCTCGGCCTGACCTTCGCGTTTTTCAAAATGGAAGTCGGAACCGGCTCGGGAAGGAAAAAGAAGAAGGAAGCGAAAGAGGCGACGCCGATCATCCCTGCCACGCAAGCGCTGCCGCAGGTTTCGCAGCGCTTCGGCGGCATGGTTTCCGTGCGCCAGTTCTTCACTACCATCCGCGTCGAGACGGGCGCCATCCTCAAAAGCCTGCCGTTCCTCGTCATCCTGCTGCTGGCCGTGCTCAACACGGTCGGCGGCGCCGTCTTCGCCAACCGCCTCTTCGGCACGGAGTTCTACCCGGTGACGTACGTGATGATCGGCGCGATCGAGAGCAACTTCCTCTTCTTCGCCGTGATCATCGCCGCGTTCTATGCCGGCGAGATCGTCTGGCGCGAGCGGATGATCAAGCTGAATGAAGTGACCGACACGATGCCGGCGCCGACGTGGTCGATCTGGGCGGGCAAGCTAGCCGCGCTCTGCATCACGCTCTACATCACGCTGGTCGCGGCGGTACTGACCACGATCGCCGTGCAGACGGTGAAGCACTACCACCACTACGAGCTCGCCCTCTACTTCCGCGGCGTCTTCCTGGTCCTCGGCATCCAGCTTCTGTTGATCACGGTGCTGATGTTCTTCGGCCAGATCATCACCAACAACCGCTACGTCGGCTTCCTCATCGCCCTTTTCTACATCATCGCCCAGAGCGTGATGCAGGCGCTTCATTACGAGCATCGGCTGTATCAGCTATTCAGCCCGCCCGACATGACCTACTCGGACATGAACGGCTACGGCCATTTCACCCGTCCGTTCGAATGGTTCAGTCTCTACTGGACGATCTTCGCCGCCATCCTGCTCGTCGTCGCCCACCTTTTCTGGGTGCGCGGCACCGAGACGGCGATGCGAATCCGTACGCGCGTCGCCGGCGGCCGCTTGGGCATGCCGGTAGTCACCACGCTGGCGCTGCTCATCATCGCGTTCGTTTCCACCGGCTGCTACATCTTCTACAACACGAACATTCTCAATCACTACTCGACCGAGGATCAGAGAGACAAGCGGGCTGCTGAGACGGAGAAGCTGTACAAAAAGTACGACCGCATACCGCAGCCGCGCATCACCGACGTGCAGGCCAGCGTCGACATTTATCCGAACAAGCGCTGGGTCGACATCCGCGGCACGTACACACTGATGAACAAGACCGCGCAGCCGATCCGCGATTTGCACGTTGTGATGGTGCCGGACATCCCGCTGTCGATTCAGATCCCCGGCGCCTCGCTGGCGCAAAACGATCCCGATCACGGCTACCGGATCTATCGCCTCGCGCAGCCGCTCGCTCCCGGCGCGACGATGCCGATGTCGTTCTCCGTTGCCATCCACCATCAGGGATTCGAGAACGTCAGCCGCGACAACACTATCGTCGCGAACGGCACCTTCATCAACAACTTCACCACCTTCCCGCACCTCGGCTACAGCCCGAACGTGGAGCTGCAGGAAGCGCACAAGCGCCGCAAGTACGGCCTCGCGCCATTCGTGCGCATGGCCAAGCTCGACGATCCGAAAGCGCGCATGGACAACGGCATCACCCGCGACGCCGACTGGATCAATCTCGATACGACCGTCAGCACCACGGCCGATCAGATCGCGCTCGCGCCCGGCTACCTGCAGAAGGATTGGATCGCGAACGGCCGCCACTACTTCCAGTACAAGACGACGTCGCCGATTCTAGGATTCTTCGCCTACCTCTCCGCGCGCTATCAGGTGAAGCGCAGCACGTGGAAGGGCATCCCGATCGAGATCTACTACGACCCGGCGCACGCCTACAACGTCGACCGGATGATCTACGGCGTCCAGAAGTCGCTCGACTACTTCACCGCCAACTTCTCGCCGTACCAGCACAAGCAGGTGCGCATCCTTGAGTTCCCGCGTTACGCGCAGTTCGCGCAGTCGTTCCCGAACACGATCCCCTTCTCCGAGTCGATCGGCTTCATCGCCGACCTTCGCGACAAGGAAGCGATCGACTACGTCTTCTACGTCACCGCGCACGAAGTCGCGCACCAGTGGTGGGCACACCAGGTCATCGGCGCCGACGTGCAGGGCAGCTCGATGCTGGCCGAAACGCTGGCGCAGTATTCGGCGCTGATGGTGATGGAGAAGGAGTACGGCCGCGACAAGATGCGCCGCTTCCTCAAATACGAGCTCGATCGCTATCTCGCCGGACGGGGCGGCGAGCTGGTCGCCGACATGCCGCTGATGCTCGTCGAGAATCAGGGCTACATCCACTATCGCAAAGGCAGCCTGGCAATGTACGAACTGCGCGACGAGATCGGCGAAGACAACGTCAACGCCGCGTTGCGCAAACTGATCCACGACCACGCCTTCGAACAGCCGCCGTATGCCACGACGCGCGATCTCATCGCCGACTTCCGCGCCGTGACGCCGCCCGACAAACAGTCGCTGATCACCGACCTCTTCGAAACGATCACGCTCTACGACAACAAGGCAACCTCCGCGACGGTTTCGAAACGTGCCGACGGCAAGTTCCTCGTCACCGTCACCGTCGAATCGAAAAAGTTCCGCTCCGACGACCGCGGCAAAGAGACCGCCGTCCCCGTCAACGACTGGGTCGACGTCGGCGTCCTCGGCGCCTCCAAAACCAAAGGAAACGAACCGGTGCTCGCGCTGGAAAAGCATCACCTGATGACGCCGAAGGCAACGTTCCAGATGGTCGTCGCCACAAAGCCCGACCGCGCCGGCATCGACCCGCTGAACAAACTCGTCGACCGCAATCCGGACGACAACACGAAGAAGGTGGATGTGGTGGAGGCCAACGCAAAAGCAGGATCGTGATCGGTTCCGGCCGCGATAGCGGCTTCGGAGGATAGCCAGGGGTGCGGCGAAGCGCGCACCCCTGGAAAATCGAAGCGACGTAATTCCCTGCCGCGTCAGCGGCAGCGGAGCGCCGGTGCCGCTGACGCGGCACAACAAAATTCGACGCTTTCTTCCCAGGGGTGCGTGCTTCGCCGCACCCCTGGCTATCCTCAGGAGCCGCTCCGCGGCAGAACACACGCGATAAAGTGTCTCCCGATGCACATCCTCACCGCGGCGCAGATGAAATCGATCGACCGGCGCGCGACGGAGCGCTTCGGCATTCCGTCGATTGTGCTGATGGAGAACGCCGCGATCGCGGTCGTCGACGCCATCGCCGAGCACTATCCTGACTGCGATCGCGCGGCGATCTTCTGCGGGCTCGGAGCGAACGGCGGCGACGGGTTCGCCATCGCGCGGCATCTGGAGCAGCGCGGCGTCGTGCCCAGCGTCTTCATCGTTGGCGATCGGAAAAAAATACGTGGCGATGCGGCGGCGAATCTCGAAATCTGCGAGCGGCTGGCGCTGCCGCTGTACGACATCACCGACGACGACTCGCTGAACGAAGCGCTCGTGCATGCCGCGGATGCCGATCTGATCGTCGACGCCATCTTCGGCACCGGACTCGATCGCGCAGCCGAGGGGATTTACGCGGAGACGATTACTTCGATCGGTGAGATGGGATTGCCAATCGTCGCCGTCGATCTGCCCAGCGGCGCGAATGCGTCGAGTGCCGAGCCGTTCGAACCGTGCGTGCGCGCGGCGCTCACTGTCACGTTTGCAGCGCCGAAGATCTGTCACGTCTTCGAGCCGGCCGCGGTGACCTGCGGCGAGGTGATCGTCGCCGACATCTCCATCCCCATCGCCGCCATCGAGGACGAACACGTTACGCTCGCGCTGACCACGCCCGCCGACGTCCGTCCGCACATCGCTCCGCGGCTCGCCACAACGCACAAGGGAACCTACGGCCACGTGGCCATCATCGCGGGCTCGCCCGGACGCAGCGGCGCGGCCGTGCTCGCCGCGCGCGGAGCGATCCGCAGCGGCGCAGGACTGGTCACGGTCGCCACCGACGTCGACACCGCCAAACTCGTCAACGCCGGCTCGATCGAATCGATGACGTTCTCCGGCGACGACGTCTTTGGCTTCATCGCCGGGAAAGATGCGGTTCTCATCGGACCGGGACTCGCGGATAACGAAGAAAGCTACGCGCGCATCCGCGAGCTCGTCGCAAAAATCGAACTGCCGCTCGTCGTCGACGCTTCCGCGCTGAACGCCTTCGCCGGCGTCGCGAACGAATTGAATCCTTCCCGCCGCCCGCGCGTCATCACGCCGCATCCCGGCGAGCTGGCGCGCATCCTCGGCACCACCGCGAAGGAGATCAACGCGCGTCGCATCGACGCCGCGCGTGAAGCCGCCCGCGCCACCAACTGCATCGTCGTCCTCAAAGGTTTCCAATCACTCATCGCCGAACCGGACGGTCACGTGAACGTCAACCCCACCGGCAACCCCGGCATGGCCAGCGGCGGCATGGGCGACGTCCTCGGCGGCATGATCGCCGCCCTCCTGGCCCGCGGCATCGATCCTTTCGACGCAGCTGTAGCCGGCGTCTACCTCCACGGTTTCACCGGCGACATACTGAAAGACGAAATGGGCGACATCGGATTGACCGCCGGCGATCTCGCCGAGCGGATTCCGTTCGCGATCAAGCGGTTGCAACTGTCATCCTGAGCCACCGAAGGACGGTCGAAGGACCTCCTTCCTGTAACCCGGTTGGGCGGCGGCTGATCACAAGGCGAGCATCAGGGGGTCCTTCGACCGTCCTTCGGCGGCTCAGGATGACAACATCAACTCGCCACCAACGCACCCTGCTCCAGCCAATGCGCGACCAGCCGCCGCACGCGGTACGAATCCGTCGCCAGTTGCCGCTCGCACTCGGCGATGTTCGCGCCGGACGACGCCTTCATCCACACCTCGCGCACGAGCGCCGGATCGGCTTCCTCCTCGTGCGGCGTCGGCTTCACGTTCGTCTTCGTCAGCGTCACGTCGTCAGGAACTAGAGCGATGAATCGCTGCAGCTCGTCGTTGCGACGCATCCCTTCGAGAAGCAGTCCCATGATCTCGCGCGGCACGATGTCACTGACCAGCTTCTCCGGCGGATACGGGACGAAGGCGAACGTTCCGGTCAGCGGACGCTCCAGCGCCTGGTAGAGCGCTTCGTCGCCGCGGATCTGGCCCATCTGCGCGTTGAGAAACTTGCCGTCCGTGAAGACGAGCTTCGCCACCGCCTGCTTCTGCTTGTTCATCAGCGTGAGCATGCCGCTCGCGCGCATTTCGCCGAGCGATTGGACGATGGACGGCAGTCCGAAAAACTCCAGTGCGCCGGTGAGCGAGGCTGCGTCCGCGCGCGCGGGCGCTTCGGCGGGCGACCATTTCGCCAGCACCTGCGCCGCCGCGCGGCCTACGTCGTGATCGGGAAAGCGGTGCGCGATGTCGCGGAACACGGCCTCGGTTTCTTCCGACGGCGTTCCGGAGAGCGCCTCGATCAGGCGCACCGTCGAATCCTGTTTCTTCGGCAGCAGCCGGCCGAGGAGCTTGCCCGGAATCTCCTGGCGCAGCGCCTTGAGCAGAACGGCGACCGTGCTTTCGTCGAATGACAGATCGTGTTGCGCCAGCGCCGCCAGACGCGCGCGCGTATCGCCGAGGAGCGGATTCGCGTTCATCCCGTGGCGCGCAATCGTCAGCAGCGCCGCCGAAGTGCCGATGCGGGCCAACGCGCTGATGATGCGGTCGAGCAGCTTCTGCATCTCGGCGGTCGAATGCACGGACGTGTCGTTGCGCAGCAGCATGGCCTCGAATTCGGCCAGCCGCGTCGTCAGCAACTTCACCGACGCGTCGCTTTTGATCAGGCCGAGCGCCGTCGCCGCTTCCTTGATCACATAGATGATGTTGTTCGGCGCCGACGATTTCACCAGCGCTTCGAACTCGCGGTCGACCGTATCGAGCGACTCGCGTGTGATGCGATGAAGCAGATAGATGAGGTTGCGCAGGTAGTACGTATCGATGTCATCGCGCTGCAGCTCGCGATCGAGCTCGTCGAGCGCAGCCTCGCGGCCGGTCACGCCGTACGCCTCGATGAATCCGAGGAGACTGCGGCGCCGCTCTGCGCTCTGTTCGCCGCGAAGCCGTTTAAAAAGAGCGGCGATGTGAAGCGTGGGGAAGAACTCCAGCGCGATCTTCACCGCCGCATGCTTGGACCGGTTCTCCGCGAACTTCCGCAGCTGCACCGCGCTGATCATCTCCACCGCCTCGGCACGAATCTGATCGACGGCGGTGATGTCGAGCTTCTTCTCCGGAATCGAATCCTCGGCCACGTCCAGCATCCACAACGCCGCGCCGAGCGCTCCCTGATTGAACTTCTCGACCGCCGCCGTCACCAACTCGCGAAACCGTTTCGTGGCGACCTCGATGCTCTCCGCGAGATCGATGATCTTCTCCATCGCGCCGACCTGCGATGGCGGACGGGACGAACCGGGCGCGAAGTTGGACACGTCCCACGACGGCAGCGCGCCGCCGAGGATCACGAAGACGTTCTTGTCACCGCCGCCTGCGAGCGGACGAAGCTGATCGAGATATTGATTCAACTGCTCGGCCGTCTGCGATCGCGTGGCGGCCATCGACAGGAGCTGCGCGATTGCCTGCGGATCCACCTCCGCACCTTTGCTTCCCGCCGACGCCTTCTCGCGCGTCAGCCGGTCGAAAATCAGCGAGTACTGCTTCGCCGCGTGCGCTTCACTCTCGCTCTGAGGCGTGACGACGCTGAGCGTGGGCATCCGCGCCGGCACTACGGCCGCCTGTTCCAGATACGCCTCGGTGGCGCGCGACTGGCGCATGAGCGTCACTTCGCTGCGTAGCTCCGCGACGTCGCCCTCGGGACAGACCTGCAACGCGATGCCGGTCACGCGATCGAGATAGTTGGCCACAGCCACGCGATCGAGCAGCTGCAGTTCGCCGGTGATGTAGATCTTTTTCAGCGCGTGCAGAAGAAGTTGGCGCGCGGCGATCGGACGCGTGCGGACTTGCTCCGTCGTCCACGTCGCCACCTGCTGCATCAACACGTCGGGCGGCTGCGCCATCAGCGTCGCCAGCGCGTACGACGCAAGGGCAGGCGGGATCTCCTCATCGAGATACCGTTGAAACGTAGAGAGTGCCGCCGCGACCGTTTCGGTCATTCCTTCCACCGCATCCGACTGTTGTGGCGGGAGTGTATCGCCAACCTACAATGCGCGGATGTCGCAGACCTATCTCTGCCGCGATGAAGCCGCGACCGAAGCCGCCGGCCGCGAGATCGCCAAGACGCTGACTCCCGATGCCGTCGTCCACCTGGTCGGCGACCTCGGTGCGGGCAAGACGTTCCTCGCGCGTGCGATCGCGTCGGAGCTGGGCGCGAATCCGATCGAAGTCGCCTCGCCGTCGTTCGCCATCGTTCACGAATACCCGCTCCCCGGCCGCGCCCCGATCATCCACATCGACGGCTACCGCCTCTCCGAGAATCGCCGCGAGTGGATGGAGATCGGCATCCCCGAGATGTTGCAGGGTCCAGGCGTGAAGCTGATCGAATGGCCGAAACGCGAGTTCGATGAGTTCGAGGACGGTCACGTGGAGATCGCGATTCGCGTTCTGGACGACGGAACGCGCGAAATCGTGGTCGACTAACTATCTGCGACCGGCGCTAAGTTTGCGCGACGCGCTCCCAGCGAATGCCGGGCCGCGCGCCGATCTCGTACCAAAACGCGATTCGCTCGCCCTCCCGCAGGTTCAACAGATCGCGGACGACCTCGGGATGCGTAAGGCCGGAGTCGAATTCGCGAAGTACGTGACGGCCGAATGCACGAATGGTGGTCGCGTACATCGCTGACGCTGCGAGTGGAACGCGGCCGAGCGTCAGCGTTCGTACGTCGATGCGATTTCGTCGATCAGGCGCACAGAGCATGGCGTCACTAAGTTCGGCAACTGTGCCGACGAACGAACCTGGGGCAAGTTGCGGATCGCCGAGGACGAGATCCACCGTCACTTGTTCCGGCACCAGGATCGCGTTGGCGCGAAGTTGACTGGCGAGATTGCGGAAGACTTCGACCTGTGGCTCGACGCCGAGAGCGCGCTGCATCATTTCCGCGACGACAACATGAACTTGGGTGCTGAGCCGGTAGACGGAAGCATCGGCCGCGACGATCGCTCGGACGAATTTCTTGAATCCGAAATGACGGAGGACAGTTCGAACCGACGCTAAAGACTCCTCGTGGCAATCGATCAGCGTGAATCGAACTTCGGAAGCAGAAAGAATCGTCATCAGCGCAACGGCGAGAGCGGCGAACGGACCGGTGCCCGCGTAGAGGACCTCGATCGTTTCACCGCGAAACCTCCGCTGCGCTTCCGCGATCGCGTCGCGCAGGCCGCGCGCGAACATCGCGGTCCGCATTCCGTCGCGCGTGCATGTGGCCGCGGCTGATGGCGACAACGCCGTTCCGCTGGCGAGCGCGGTATCGGCCGAACTATGGCCGCCGCTGATCGAGAGGAAAAGGTCGTACAACTCTGCCGCGGCATCGTCCAACGCTTCTCGTGATGAACACTCGTCGAGCAGTGAATCGAGAAGACCGCGAAGGCGGCGCCGGCGCGTCGAGTATGGCAAATTCATTCAGCCGAGGAACTTGTAGCCGAGGCCGTGGACCGTGACGATGTACTCCGGTTTGGAAGGATTCATTTCAAGTTTCTGGCGCAATGATGCGACGTGCACATCGACGGTGCGCGTGACGGGCGTCGCATCGTAGCCCCACACTTTGTCGAGCAATTCGTCGCGGGCGACGACGGCGCCGCGGTGTTCGACGAAGTAGCGCAGCAGTTTGATCTCGAGCGTCGACAACTCGATCGGCTGCCCTTCGCGCCGCACCTCGGCGCTGCGAAAGTCGACGTGAACCGGACCGAACGCGTATGAATCCGCGGCGTTCGCGGCCATCGTCCGCGCGCGGCGCAGCAGCGCTTCGACTCGGGCCAGCAGCTCCATCATCTCGAACGGCTTGGTCAGGTAATCGTCAGCGCCGAGCTTGAGCCCGACCACGCGATCGACAACCTGTCCGCGCGCGGTGAGCATGAGGATCGGCGTCTGGATGGCGCGCTGGCGCAGATCGCGGCAAACGTCGAAGCCGTTCTTCTTCGGCAGCGCAACATCGAGAACGATCAGGTCGAATGGCATGCGTGTGCCGGTCGCCAGCGCCGACTCGCCGTCGCTTTCCACCGTCACCGCGTAGCCCTCGGATTGAAAACGGTCGCGCAGCGTGAGGATTAGGCTCTCTTCGTCTTCGACGAGCAGGATGCGGCGCTGCAGTTCAGGCATTCTGCGCGATCTCCGATGCCGCCACCTCGGCCGTGCGCGCGGGAAGGCGAAGCGTGAAGATCGCGCCACCGTCACGGCGTCGATCGACCGTCACGCTGCCGCCGTGTGCGATCGCGATCTGCTTGACGATCGTGAGCCCGAGGCCGCTGCCGCGAACGCGGTCGGATCCGCGGCCGCGGTAGAACGGTTCGAACAGATGCGGCAGATCGCGCGCGGCGATTCCTGGACCGCGGTCTTCGACGGAGATTGCCACGCCGCCATCATCGACAGCCGCGCGAATCGCCACCCACTTCCCGCCGGCACCGTGACGGATCGCGTTCGCGATCAGGTTCTGCAGCGCGCGCGCGAGCGACGCCGCGTCACCATCGACGAGCGGAAGATCGCGTGCGACCTGCGTCTCCATCACGATCGACTGCTCGTCCGCCATCCACCGGCAGTTCGCGACCGCTTCATCGACGACGCTTGCGACGTCGATCCGAATGTGCGGCAACTTGCGACGCGATTCCATCCCGCCATACGCCAGCACCTGGCCGATCATCTCCGTCAATCGGCGCGATTCCTTCACGATCGCCGAGCCGTAGCGCGCCACTTGCGACGGCTCGGTGATGATGCCGTCGGCGAGGTTCTGACCAGCCGAGGTGAGAGCGGCGACGGGGGTGTTCAGTTCGTGCGTGACGCCGGCGACGAACTCCAGTTGCTGCAGCCGCAGCCGCTCGGCCGTGCGCAGCATGAACGCCAGCGCGAGTACGGTGCCCGCGAGCACGGCCAGGATTCCGCCGGTGATCAGCAGGTTGTGGCGGCGCGTGTGCTCCACCAGCTCTTCCATCGATCCGCGATGATGGCGCACGAGCAGGTTCCACATCGGACGCTGCGGCGGAGGCTCAGTCAGGATCGGCGCCTCCATCGGCATCCGGCGCATCGCGCGAACGCTGAAAATCGGCACGACGACATCCGCGCGGAACGGTGCGGCGTTCGTCGCATCCGATCGATAAAGCATCGCGCCGCTTTCCGGAGCGACGATCGCAACTTCGTATTCGCGGCCATTCGGCGTATCGAAGTAGCGGCGCGTCAGCTCCGGCAGAAAAACGCGCGCAAGGTAATCGCGATCGAGCTCGACGATCGTGTAACCCGGACAGCTCGGTCCCTCCGGCCTCTTCATGTACATCTGCGGCGGCTCGTGCATCGCCATCGCCGCCATGTGACGCTCGATCATGGCGCGCTGCATCCCACCGCACGGAACGACGAGTCCCAGGACGCCGGGGACGATCGGTCCCGGCATCTGCCCTCCGCCCGATGCTTCGGCCGCGATCATCGGACGCAGCACTGCCAGCGATGCCGGCCACGCCGCCGGCCGCACGTTGCGCGTTGCGGGATCGATCGACTGCAGATGATCCGCGTCTCCGGGCGGAACGAAGTAGATGGCGCGGACGATGCGCGGATCGCGCGCGGCGGACGCCCATTCATCGTAGCGATGGATCAGATGATCCGGCGTCGCGTCCGGCATCGGCAACTGAAACGCGAGAAACATCCGCGTCAGCTCGTGATCGAATTCGTCGGCGTAATGGTGCGCAGCGAAGTCGATCGCCGTCCGCATGCGCTGCCGCTCGGCGTCCGCCATCTGCCCGATCCAGCGGTATTGCAACGTGCCGAGGACGATGAGCGCGGCGGTCAGAACCGCCAGCGAAATCAACGCGGCGACGGCGCTGCGGCTCCCCTTCATGCGGTCGAGTCTAGCATCCGCATTTGCGCGAAAATCGAGCGCCCATGCGGGTTTTACGTTTCTTACAAAGCGCTTTCCTCGGGTTGATCACTTCGCGGCGTACCATGCGTACATTGCTCGACGAAAGGAAACACCGAACTATGAAACGAATCGTTCTCGCACTCTGCCTCACCGCCGCCGCATCACTCGCAACCGCCCAGGAACCGCACATGATGAAAATGCGGATGGGCCCCGATTCCGGCGAAATCGCCGCCACCCTCGGCCTCAGCGCCGGCCAGAAGGCGCAGTGGGACGCCATCCATCAGCAGCTGCAATCCTCGGTCGAGCCGATCTTCCAGCAGCTTCGCGGCGCGCACGAGCAGCTTGAGTCGCTGGCGTCCGCGTCGAATCCCGACGCCACCGCGGTCGGCACGCAGTTCCTCGCCGTCCGCTCGCTCGAAAAGCAGCTCAAGGCCGCGCACGAGTCGGCGCATCAGAAGCTGACCGCCATCCTGACGCCCGAGCAGAAAGCGAAGTTCGATTCGCTGCATCACGAGATGGGGCCCGAGCACGGACCGATGGAGATGCACATGCGCCATCCCGAGCCGGGCTCGCGCGACTGATTGCGTCGCCGCACGTGAACGAAAAGAGCCGCCGCCCTGGCGGCTCTTTTTTTGACACAATCGGTTGCGATGAACGAGCCGAGCATCACGCCTTCCGTCATCGCCGCGCACGGCCTCAGTCCGGAGGAGTACCAGCGCATCGAGCAGATCCTCGGACGCGCGCCGAATTACACGGAGCTCGGCATCTTCAGCGTGATGTGGTCGGAGCACTGCTCCTACAAATCGTCGCGCGTTCATCTGCGCAAGTTCCCCACGAGCGGACCGCGCGTGGTGCAAGGTCCGGGCGAAAACGCCGGCGTCATCGACATCGGCGACGGCTGGGTCGCGGCGTTCAAGATGGAGTCGCACAACCATCCGTCGTTCATCGAGCCGTACCAGGGCGCGGCAACCGGCGTCGGCGGCATCCTGCGCGACATCTTCACGATGGGCGCGCGCCCGATCGCCTGCCTCGACTCGCTGCGCTTCGGCGATCTCGACGCGCCGCGCATGAAGTACCTCGTCGACGGCGTCGTGCGCGGCATCAGCGGCTACGGCAACTGCATCGGCATTCCAACCATCGGCGGTGAGACGTCGTTCCACCGCAGCTACAACGGCAACATCCTGGTCAACGTCTTCGCCCTCGGCGTGACCACGCGCGACCGCATCTTCACCGGCACCGCCAGCGGCGTCGGCAATCCGGTCATCTACGTCGGCTCGAAAACGGGACGCGACGGAATCCACGGCGCGACGATGGCGTCCGCCGAATTCGACGAGGCTTCGGAGGAGAAGCGCCCAACGGTGCAGGTCGGCGATCCGTTCACGGAGAAGCTCCTCCTCGAAGCGTGCCTGGAGATCATGGAATCGGATGCAGTCGTCGGCATCCAGGACATGGGCGCTGCCGGCCTGACGTCGTCGTCGTTCGAAATGGCGGGCCGCGCGGGAACCGGCGTGCGCATGGATCTCGATCGCGTCCCCGTGCGCGAGAGCGGCATGACGCCGTACGAAATCATGCTCAGTGAATCGCAGGAGCGGATGCTGATCGTGGCCAAGCGTGGCCGTGAAGACGAAGTCGTGCGCACATTCGAGAAGTGGGATCTCAACGCCGCGGTCGTCGGCGAAGTGACGGACGACGGATTCGTGCGGCTGATGTGGCGCGGAGAGGAAGTCGCGGCGATTCCGGTCGATCCGATCTCCACCGAGGCGCCGGTCTACGAGCGTCCGATGTCCGCGCCGGATCGTGTGATTCCGCCATCGCTCGATCGCGAGCACGTTGCCGATGGCGATCTGACCGACGAGCTGCTGCAGCTCATCGCGTCGCCAAATCTCTGCTCGAAACACTGGATCTGGGAGCAGTACGACACGACCGTCCGCACGAACACGATCGCGCGCCCCGAGCGGCGCGATGCCGCGATCGTCCGCGTCAAAGGCACCGGCCGCGCGCTGGCGATGACGAGCGACGTCAATCCGCTCTACTGTTTTCTCGATCCGTACGAAGGCGGCAAACAGGCGGTCGCCGAGGCCGCGCGAAACATCGCCGTGAGCGGCGGACGCCCGGTGGCGATCACCGACTGCCTCAACTTCGGCTCGCCGGAGCGGCCGGAGATCATGTGGCAATTCGCGGAATGCATCCGCGGCATCAGCGACGCCTGCATCGCCCTCGGCACGCCGGTCGTCAGCGGCAACGTCTCCTTCTACAACGAGACCGAGGGCCGCGCGGTCCTGCCGACGCCGACGGTCGGTATGGTCGGAATCCTGGAGCGCGAAAACGACGGCTGCGAAATCGCCTTCCCCGAGCCCGGACTCGACATCATCCTCCTCGGCGAAACCCGCGACGAGCTCGGCGGATCGGAATGGCAGCAGCGCGCGCTGCCCGAGGCGTTGGCCGCACCGCCGCGCGTGGACCTCTCTCGCGAAAAAGCGCTCGTCTCGTTCTTCATCGACGCTTACGAACATCGCGTCGTCCGCAGTGCACACGACATTTCAAACGGTGGCCTCGCAATCGCGCTGGCCGAGTGCTCGGTGGGCGGTGTCGGTTGCCACATCGAGCTCGCCGATCACGCGAATGTCGATTCGATCGCGCTGCTCTTCAGCGAATCGCAAGGCCGCGCCATCGTCTCGACGTCCCAGCCCGAGACCGTGCTCAACATCGCGAAGCAACACGGTATCCCCGCGATGCGCATCGGCCGCACCGAAACCGCCGCGTTCCTCATCGAACGAAACGGCATCCCTCTGATCCGCACGTCCACCCCCGAACTCACCCGCATCTACCGCACCTCCTTCGCCCTCCTCCTCGGCGGCGACAGCGTCGACGATGTGATTAGGGCGATCGGAGAGGAAGCGCCTGAGGCGTTATCAAACAGATAGAAAATCGCCACTGAGCGTGGTAGTCTCACGACTTACAGGACCAATTCAATTCAAAAACGCCGGGAGGCATTGATGCCTGATTTCGGGATCGTTTTCTCTGGGTTACTATGCCATGCTCAAATCAACGCCAACACTCGCGCCGCAGTGATCATTCGCGACAACAAACACGCGGCGCGTATATGGGTTAAGGCGGGTGATGTGCTGGATCCCGCGCCGACGTTTCACGAAGCGCCGTCTGTAGGGCAATGGAGATTGTTTACCATACCGAACAACGCCCGAATTCAATTGAATGGGTTGCAACAAGGCCCTGTCGTCGCACCACCAACGAACGACGTGGCGAACGTCACTGAGCTCCTCGCTCCCGGCTTCACAATGGCCGATGAAATTAAGGCCACACAGGAACATCCGTGGGTCCGAGGCTATGTCGTGTACAGCGGAGGGAAGACGTTCACGACGTCTTCGTATCACAAATGGCAGGCCAACTTCGACGGCGGACCATATTACTGTCGCTCGCGTGAGGCTCTGCTAACGACGACATCGGTTGATCCCACCGTGGAAATCGTCGATGTTCCCAATCACCGGCGAATGACCGTAGCGAACAACGCGACCATCGCATTCACACATCTCGATACCGGCGACAGTTTTGATCACATACTTTACAAGAACATGTCCAAGCAGCCGGTTGGTGTAAAGGCGATCGGCATTAATAGTACAGAGTGCCAACCCCAAACCGGCATACTTCCGTTCACTCCTGAATCTAAGATTATTGATGATCATTTTAATGTCTTCAGCGTCAGCGTCGAGTGCATGAGCACGCAGTGGCCATAGTCACATTGCGCACCTCCGCGAAGGCGCGCGAGAATCTCTGCCCAGATGATCAGGATTCGGTCAGGGTCGGCGCTCATTGTAACCGCGGCGTTTGCCGTGGGTGTGGGTTCTGTAGTCAGTGCGTTAACGCTGCGGCGAGCGTGGTTTCGCTATCGCCTTGGCGCTGAGATCTCGCGCGTAGGTGTACGGCCTACGCAGGCTCGCTTTGATGCACTGCCATATGCGCGGGCGATGCTGCCGCGAGACCGTAATCGCGACAAAGTATTCAGGCGGTTCGCGGCGCTGATCGACGGCGCTCCGGATCCGGAAACACGCTCTCTCGTCATGTTACTGGCCGGCCAGAACGATGCGGCTCTGAACCTGCTGCGACATCCAGACGACAAGCGCGCCGAAGAGTGGAACGAGCTTGCCGTGGCGCGTATGCAGCACGCGCTTGCACACAACAACGTCGAGGAACTCGTCACTGCGCTTTCCGATGCAGACAGGGCCGTCAGCATTCGAGAAGATTCGCCAGAAGCGGTCTTCAACCGGGCACTCATTCTCGAGCTGCTCGGGCTGCGGCGGTCTGCCACTCGCGGATATCGCCGCGTTCTCGAGCTCGATGGCTCATCGGCATGGAGCGGCGAGACGCGGCAACGGTTTCTTAGCAATTCAAGGGTGAACTCCCTTGACTGGATCGCAGCGCAAACCCGGCTCCGCCAGGCTGCCGGAGATGGCGACGAGAATACCGTCGACGGCATCGTGCGGCGCTTTCCGCAGCAGACACGCACGTTTTGTGAAGGCGTCTCGCTTTCGGATTGGGCCGATCGCGCCCGAGCTGCTGCGCGGGGTCAGGAGCAGCCGCTTACCCTCGCCAGGGCTGTAGGATCGTCACTACGGCGCCTCAGCGGAGAAGAGTTCCTTGCAGATTCCGTTGCCGCGATCGACCATGCAATCCACGACCGCGACCAGCATGCGATCCTCGCATTGGCGGAGGGCCATATCACCTACCGCAAGGCGCGCATTTTGTACGGCAGCGAGCAGCGGCATATCGGCGAAGCGCTTCCCCTGTTTGCAAAGGCTCGCGGCCTTTTCCGCGAGGGTGGAAGTCCGATGGCATTACTGGCTGACTACTATTACGGAAGCGCTCTTTTCGAACAGAACGCTGGCGTGGAAGCTCGGGCGCGAGTGAAGGCGATCGCCGCACCACCGCGGTATAAGGCCTTGAATGCGCTGATAGCCTGGTTCACGGGGACAAGCAGTGGCAACGCGGGCCATTTTTACGAGTCATATCAGTCTTATCAATCTGCCCTCAACCTCTACCAAAGCCTCTGCGAAGAGCAAAATGCGCTACGCATGCGCACGGAAATCGCCTTTACGCTTTCGTTTCTCGGCCGTTCCCCCGAAGCCTGGCGCATACGGCGCACGATCTTTCAAAGCGCCAGCGCCACTGGTGATCATCTGCTTATCGAAAAAACTATCAGCACGGCCGCATTCAACGCAATGCGGCAGAAACACTGGAACGAGGCCGCGTCACTGTATCGGCTTATTACGGAGGAACCCGAGACGGGAATCGAACGTCTCCGAATCGATGCTCTACTCTGGGGAACCTATGCGGAAAGTCAAGCAGGGATGCGCGATCGGTCAATAGATCAATTGCGGCTCGCGAAACAGGCCATTGCCCGTCTTTCCGATCGAGAAATGGCCGATGCGGCAATGCATGATGCAAATTTGATCGAGGGGTTGGTCACAGCAAAGCGTGCTCCGAAAATATCGATTCAGTATCTGTCCGCATTCATCGACTATAGCGACCTGCACGGCAAGAGCTTCTTCGTGCCCGAAGCCTTGCTTGAGCGCTCCCGCGCAGCTCGCGCCATTGGTGACAGCAGACTCGCGAAGAGTGATCTGACGAGGGCAGTTGGGATCGTCGAATCTCGTCGGCAGCAGGTTGCCACGGTCGCGCTCCGCGACACTTTCTCGGGCACAGCAACGGAGATCTATGACGAACTCATCGACCTTCAACAACGTAGTGGCGACATAAGGGGCGCATTTGACACGTTGGAGGATGCTCGGGCCAGAGCGATTCTCGATCGCATCACGTCTAGCCTCGCCACTCCGATCCCTCTCGCCGATCTCGGCCGGCAGATGACGTCTGGACTTACCCTCGTTTCATACGCCTCGCTGCCGCAGCGCTTGCTGATTTTTGTCCTGCAGTCAGGCGAACTTCATTGTCTCTCAATCCCCGTACGCCGGCAGCAGATCGAGGCGGAGATATCGGAGTTCCTTTTCGCGATTCATTCTGACCAAGGGCCAACAATCATTCGCCGCTCGGCGGAACTGTACCGGTGGCTGATCGGTCCTCTCGATCCTTACCTAACCCACAGCAGTGCTCTCGTGGTCGTGCCTGACGACACGCTCAGTTCTGTCCCATTTTCGGCACTAAGATCACAGACGTCTCGTTATTTAGTCGAGCGCATTCCGCTTCTGACCGCGCCCAGCGCCAGTGTCTTCAACCGGACAGAGCATAGATCTCCCTTACAAAGACGAACGATCGTAGCCATCGGAAACCCCGCTTTCGATCGGGACACGTTACCGTCGCTGGAACCGCTTCCTCAAGCCGAGGCAGAGGCGTCTTCGATTATCCGGGGCTATCAGGAGGGTAGTGCCATCACCGGCAAGGCTGCTACGACCGATCGGTTTTTCGCCGAGACAAAAAAAACGGAAGTTATTCATCTCGCGACGCATGCGTTAATCAATGCGCAAGATCCTTGGATGTCTGCGCTGGTCTTAGCGCCCGGGCCTCGCGATTCGGGATTCCTCTATCTGAATCAGATTGCGGAGGCGTCGTTCCCGAATCTCGACCTCGTCATTCTGGCCGGTTGCCGCACAGGTGTCTCCGCATCCGGCAGCGGTGCTGTGCGCAGTCTGGCCACCGCGTTTCTAACAGGTGGCGCCCGAACGGTCGTGGGCACGTTGTGGGACGTCGACGATTCGACGACACATGCGTTCTCTGGTCGGTTTCACCAGGAGCTGCGCGCCGGCGCCACTCCGGCAGTGGCTCTGCGGCATACACAACTGGCGCTTCTCCGGTCCGGCAGTCCCTCGCTTCAACAACCGCGAACCTGGGCCGCTTTTGAATTGCTCGGTAGCGCGCGATGACGAAGGACGAGAGCTACTTTGCGGCCACCTCGATCGAATCGAGGAAGTGCTGCCACGCCGCGTCGTCCGCCGCGGCGCCCTTTCCGGGCGGGCGATAGTTGATGAGGATGGCCGGCGAGTCGGCGCCGGGGACGGCGAGATAGAGCATGTAGACGTGTTGTCCGTTCATGCTGCCGGTGACGCGCGCGGTTGGAATCAGGCCGATCTTCTTCGACGTGACCACGACGTCGCGCATCCCTTGCGTCTTCATCCTCGACGCCCATTGATCCTCGGTTCCCATCTCGCTGATGAACTTCTTTCGGATCGGGTCGTAGCCGATGTTCGACACACGGCACCAGAAAACGCCGCGGCGAATGTTCGTGAAATCGGTGCCCTCGCGGGTGATTACGCGATCGAGATCGTCCTTCGCGCCCCAGAAGCAGTTGTCGGTCGAGCCGTAGCCGCGGAGCGCGTAGTCCGAGGGAATGGAGAACGTGAGCGGTAACGCGACGAGCTTCTTGCAGGCGGCATCGAAAAAGCTGACGGCGCGGAATCCGCCGGCCGCCTGCGGCGCGTTGTGCGTCGTATCGGCGTCCGCGTCGTACTTGCACGGCGGGTTCGGGAACGCGAGCAGCTTCGCGTCCGGCTTGCCCATCACCACATGCTCGAGGCGCGAGTCGTAGCTGCCGTCGCTGGCGCTGCGGCGAAGGGCGAGATCGTGAAGATCGGACGCGCGCCATTCGGTGAAGACGCTGGTCGTGGTTTTCTTGTCGTGAACGATCGTCGAGGTGATCTTCACCTTCTTCACCGGATGGTGATCGATGGTGTCGTTGCCAACGACCTCTTCGCGCGACGTGACGTTGTATCCCTCCGGCTCGGTCGGAACCTGCACGCACGGAAATCCCGGCCCGTAGACCCACGACAGTTTCTTGTCGTAATCGACGTAGCGTCCCGTCGAGCCGTCGCGGCTCTGGCTCTTCAGGATCGTGCCGTCGCTCCAGACCAGGGTGTGAATCGTCTGGCCGGCACCCGTGGCGACCATCTCCGCCGAATAGGCGGGCGGACGCGTTTCGGCGGCGAAGAGCGTAGTTGCAGCGGCGGCAAGAACGACGAACGTCAAGTAGCGCATGGCCGCAAAGGATGGGGCCGCCAGGCGCGATCGGACGTGCGTAAAGTCACAATCGCTATGTTGTTGCCGCGGCCATGACCACCGGCAACTCCAGCGCCACCGCGGCCGCATTCACCACCGCGGCGATGCGCACGGCGTCGATGACGTGATCCTCCGTCAGCCCGCCTTCGATCACGGCCAGTTCGTGCGAACGGATGCACATCTCGCAGCCGTTGATGGCGCTGACGGCAAGGCAGAAGAGCTCGAAGTCGGCTTTGTTCGTGGCCGGCTTGGCGATGCGCTGCATGCGCAGGCGCGCCGGCTTGGCGTCGTACGACTCCTTCCCCATCATGTGGCGAAAGCGGTAGAAGACGTTGTTCATCGCCATCAGCGACGCGGCGGCGAGGGCGTCGTCGATGACCGCGTCGCCGGCTTCGTCGCGGGCGTCGGCGAGCAGGGCGTCGAGCAGCTCGCGATTGCGGGCGGCGGCCGCCGAAGCGACCGCCACCCCCCACCGCTGCGCCGCCGTGAGCGTGGCGGACTGCATCACGCTCTGCAGATTCAGCTTCGTATCGCGTGCGTTTTCGGGCAGACGCGCGCGCAGCGTTTCGACGGCGCTCATGTGCTTACGCCGCTCCCAGCGTCTGCTGGCCCGGGCGCCAGTTGCAGGGGCAGAGCTCGTCGCTCTGCAGCGCGTCGAGCGCGCGGATCACTTCGTCGACGTTGCGGCCGACGGAGAGATCGTTCGCGTTGACCCAGCGGATGATGCCGTTCGGATCGACGATGTACGTCACCCGAATCGCCGCGCCGGCCTCGGGATGAAGAATGCCGAGCTGCATGGCGAAGGCGGGCGTGATGTAGACCAGCGGCGTCTTCACGTCCTTCAGGTCGGGATGCGAAACGCGCCAGGCGAGGTGCGAGTGCTCGTTGTCGGTGCTGCCGCCGAGGACGACGGCGTCGCGGTCGGCGAAGTCGCCGCCCTTTTTGCCAAATTCGACGATCTCAGTCGGGCAGATGAAGGTGAAATCTTTGGGGTACGCGTAGAAAACGAGCCACTTCCCATCGTTGTCCTTGGTGCTGATGGTGGTGAACTCTTTTCCCTTCTCGGTGCCGACGGATGCGGTGAATTTGTACTCCGGAAACTTGTCTCCAACGGTAAGCATGGGCATTTGAATTACTCTCCTTCTTTCGATTTGGACGATGTCGCATTCTGGACATCGTCTAACTACGTGGCAAAATTTTTTAAACCTTGCGCTTGGCACCTTTGCGGACGCCGTGCATGACGACCTGATAGTCGTGGATCTCGAATCCCTTCAGCGATTCGATGTTGCAGACCTGGACTTTCTCCCACGGCACGTCGTGAATCGCGCCGGTCTCTTCGTCGACGAGATGATGATGTTTCTCCGTGTTCGGATCGAACACCACGCTGTCCTCGGCCAGCTGCAGCGCGCGCAGCAGACCTTTTTCGACGAAGAGATTCAGCGTGTTGTAGACCGTGGCGCGCGAGATGTACGGCACGCGCTTCTTCACGCGGTTCCAAACGACGTCGGCCGAGGGATGCTCGGCCGTCTTCAACACGTAGTCTGCCACCGCGACGCGCTGCGCCGAGGGCTGGATTCCGTGCTCCTGAAGAATGGCTACGCTGTTCGACACGGCGGTTAGACTAAGTCTAAAGCTGGAGCATGTCAAGCATGCTCACCGGGCAGCCACCGCGTTGTGCGTGGCGCCGCAGGAGCAGACGTTCGGATCCGATGCCGTCTCCGGATCGTACGCGAGCGCGGGCGCGAGCCAGCGCTCGACCTGCGGCAGCGGCATGTCCTTGCGGACGTGGTAGTCGGCGACTTGGTCGCGTCCGATTTTGCCGACGGCGAAGTACTTCGATTGGGGGTGCGCGAAGTACAGGCCGCTGACCGAGGCGGCCGGCATCATGGCGAAGGTTTCCGTCAGCTCGATGCCGGCGCGTTCGGCGCCGAGGAGCGAGAAGAGCGTCGCTTTTTCTGTGTGATCGGGCGAGGCGGGATAGCCGGGCGCGGGACGGATTCCCCGATATTTTTCAGCGATCAGTTCCTCGGAAGTCAGGTTCTCATCCGGCGCGTACCATCCCGCTCGCGTCTCTTTGTGCAGCATCTCCGCGAGCGCCTCGGCGAGCCGGTCGGCGAGCGCTTTGGTCATGATGGCGTTGTAATCGTCGTGATCTTTTTCGAATCGCGCCACGACGTCGTTTACGCCGATTCCGGCGGTGACGGCGAAGCCGCCGATGTAGTCAATGATGCTGCTTTCCTGCGGCGCGATGAAATCGGCGAGGGCGAGGTTCTGGCCGGTGTTCGTCTCCTGCTGCTGGCGTAGCGTGTGGAAGCGGGCGATGACGTCGCTGCGCGATTCGTCGGCGTAGATCTCGACGTCGTCGCCGACCGAATTCGCGGGCCAGAAACCGTAGACAGCGCGGGCGCGGATCAGGCGGTTGTCGATGATCTCGCGGAGTAGCCGCTGGCCATCTTCGTACAACTCTTTCGCGCGCGGCTCTTCGAGGATCTGCGGGAAGCGCCCGCGCAACTCCCAGGCGGCGAAGAACGGGTTCCAGTCGATGAACGGCTCGATGCGCTCGAGCGGTACGTCGTCGAGAACGCGTACGCCGAGGAACGGCGGACGGTCGGGAGAAAACGTGAGCGATGGCTTGCGGCGGCGCGCGGTTTCGAGCGGCAGGATCTTCACCGCATCCTGCCGTTTCGCCTGCGCCTCGCGGAGATGTTCGTACTCGGCGTTGCGCTCGCGAACGAAATCGTCTTTGCGATCGGAGAGCAGCGTGCTGACGACGCCGACGGCGCGCGAGGCATCGAGCACATGCACCGTCGCGTGCGAATAGCGCGGCGCGATCTTCACCGCCGTGTGCAGCTTCGACGTCGTCGCTCCGCCGATGAGCACGGGGACGGTGAATCCACGGCGCTCCATCTCGCGTGCGACGTGAACCATCTCGTCGAGCGACGGCGTGATGAGGCCGGAGAGGCCGATGATGTCGACCTTTTCGGCGATGGCCGTATCGAGGATCTTGTCCGCGGCGACCATCACGCCGAGGTCGATGACTTCGTAGTTGTTGCATCCGAGAACGACGCCGACGATGTTCTTGCCGATGTCGTGAACGTCGCCCTTCACCGTCGCCATCAAGACCTTGCCGCGCTGCGAGAGGTCGCCGGCCTTCGCCTTCTCCGCTTCCATGAACGGCAGCAGATACGCCACCGCCTTCTTCATCACGCGCGCGCTTTTCACGACCTGCGGGAGAAACATCTTGCCGGCGCCGAAGAGGTTACCGACGACGTTCATCCCGTCCATCAGCGGCCCTTCGATGATCGACAACGCGCTCGGATACTTCTGCCGCGCCTCTTCGACATCGTCGTCGAGATGCTCGATGATCCCTTTCACCAGCGAGTGCGAGAGCCGCTCTTCGACGGTTCCGCTGCGCCACGCCTCCGCTTCTTTCGCCGTCGCCGCGCCCTGGCCTTTGATCGAATCGGCGTATGTGAGCAAACGCTCGGTGGCGTCGGGACGGCGATTGAGCAGGACGTCTTCGACTAAGTCGCGCAGCTCGGGCGGGATCTCGTCATAAATCGCAAGCTGGCCGGCGTTGACGATCCCCATCGTCAATCCCGCGTTGATGGCGTGGTAGAGAAACGCGGCGTGCATCGCCTCGCGCACGGTCTTGTTACCGCGGAACGAGAAGGAGACGTTGCTAATGCCGCCGGAGAAGCTGACCAGCGGAAAACGCTCGTGCAGCTGGCGAACGGCTTCGATGAACGCCACGCCGTAGTTGTTGTGCTCCTCGATTCCGGTGGCGACGGTGAGGACGTTTGGATCGAAGATGACGTCGGTCGGATCGAAGCCGCATTCGTCGACGAGGATGCGGTAGGCGCGAGAACAGATCTCGACCTTGCGCTCGATCGAATCGGCCTGACCTTGCTCGTCGAAGGCCATCACGATGACGGCCGCGCCGTATCGCTTGATGAGGCGGGCCTGCTCGCGGAACTTGTCTTCGCCCTCTTTCAGCGAGATCGAGTTGACGACGGACTTGCCTTGCGTGCACTTCAGTCCCGCTTCGAGCACCGACCATTTCGAGGAGTCGATCATGATCGGGACGCGGGCGATGTCGGGCTCCGAGGCGACGAGGTGGAGAAAGTGGGTCATCACTTTCTCCGAGTCCAGCAGCCCTTCGTCCATGTTGACGTCGAGGATGTTCGCGCCGCCGTCGATCTGCTGCTTGGCGATGGCCAGCGCCGGTTCGAGCTCGCCGGCCTTGATGAGCTGCGCGAACTTCGGCGAACCGGTGACGTTGGTGCGCTCGCCGACCATGATGAAGTTCGATTCGGGTGTGACGGTGAGCGCTTCCAGGCCGCTCAGCCGCAGATGCTTCTCGACCACCGGCGGCTTTCGCGGCGGAAACGACTTCACCGTTTCGGCGATGGCGCGAACGTATTCGGGCGTCGTGCCGCAGCAGCCGCCGACGATGTTGATCCAGTTGTTGCCGGCGTATTCGTGCAGCAGCGCCGCCATCTCGGCGGGTGTCTGGTCGTATTCGCCGAGCGCGTTCGGCAGGCCGGCGTTCGGATAGCAACTGAGGTAGACCGGCGCGATCGCGGCCAGTTCCTCGATGTGAGGCCGCATCTCCTTCGCGCCGAGGGCGCAGTTGATGCCGGCGGCGAGGAGCGGCGCGTGCGAGATCGAGTTCCAGCACGCTTCGACCGTCTGTCCGGAAAGCGTGCGGCCCGATGCGTCGGTGATGGTGATCGAGGCGATGATCGGCAGGCGGATGCCGGTGTCGGCGAAATACTTTTCGATCGCGAAGAGCGCGGCCTTGAGATTGAGCGTATCGAACGTCGTCTCCGGCATGAGGATGTCGGAACCGCCGTCGACGAGTCCGCGAGTCTGGTCGTAGTACGCGTCGACCAGCTCGTCAAAGCTCACCCCGCGAAAGGCGGGATTGTTGACGTCTGGTGAGAGCGAGGCCGTTCGATTGGTCGGTCCGAGGGAGCCCGCTACGAAACGCGGACGATCGGGAGTCGAGTAGGCGTCGCACGCGGCGCGCGCCAGCCGGGCGGCGGCCAGGTTGATGTCGTAGGCGTATTCGACGAGGTCGTAGTCGGCCAGCGAGATCGCCTGGGCGTTGAACGTATTCGTTTCGATGATGTCGGCGCCGGCGTCGAGGTACTGGCGATGGATCTCTTCGACGATCTTCGGATTGGTGAGACAGAGGACGTCATTCGCGCCTTTGAGATCGCGCGGATGGTTCGCGAACTGCGTGCCGCGATAGCCGGCTTCATCGAGCCGGTAGCGCTGGATCATCGTGCCCATCGCGCCGTCGAGGATGAGGATGCGGCGGTCGAGCAGTTCGCGGAGTTCGGCGGTACGGTCGGGTTGTGGCATTCGGAATCTCCAGAAAAGAAAAAGCCCCGCTTGAAATTGCGGGGCTTCAGTCGGAGTCGAACGGCCTACTGCCGGCTCTTTAGCTTTTTTTAACCTGGTTGCAAGCGGCCCCGCAAATCAGTCCAGGAGCGAGGAGACTACGCAGCGGCCCTCGAATTGTCAAACGGCCGCAGCCGCGGAATCCAGCGCCGAACATTGCGGCAATACACCGCGTAATCGTCGCCGAACTTCGCCCGCAGCGTCGGCTCTTCGACGCCGATGATGAGGAATGAGAGCGTGCCCCAGAGAACAGCGATCATTACGAGCATGGTGATGGTCAGGCGCGGAAAGGTCAGCCCTTCGCCGAGAAGAACGAGGCCGAGGCCGACATACATCGGATTGCGCACCCAGCGATAGAAACCGCTGATGACCAGCTTCCGCGGCGGATCGATCGGCGCAGGTGTTCCGATGCCGCGCCATGCGAACTCGAACATGCATCCGATGACGATTGCGGCGCCAACGGCGGTGATGATCCAACCCCACGTCCGCGGATTAGCGAATGCGCCGTTGCCAACGATCCAGCGCGGCAGAAACCACGTCCAGATGGACATGAAGATCGGGCCGATGATCACAGTGCGAACGACGGCGAAGAGGCGTTTGGTCATCGAATCAACATGCTATCTTCAAAACGCCATGTCCACGGTTTCCGAGCTCCCCATCGCCCACACCGATCCGATCAACGCGAAGATTCTGGCCGTTTCCGAGGACCGCATTCAGGGCTTCGTGCGCGATCCGATCGGCGTGATCGCCGAGCAGTCGGGCGTCGATGCGGAGACGGTGATGGAGCGCATCGCGGCGATGCTTCGCGCCGGAACGATTCGGCGCGTGCGGCAGACGCTGATGGCGACCAATCTCGCCGAGGGGGCGCTGGTGGCGTGGCAGTATCCGGAGGAGCTGCTGAACGAGGCGTTCGCCTACATGGTGGATGACGATCCGTTCTCCGGCCACGTGGTCATCCGCTCGACCGACGCCGCTACGCCCGGCTCGAATTACCGGCTGTGGACGACGGTGAAGGTGCCGCAGGGCTACTCGATCGAGAAGCACTGCGCGCTGATCGGACGTCTGACCGGCGCCGAACACTTCCGCGTGATGCCCGCGAACCGCATCTTCGCCCTCGGCGTCGGCCACGTGCGCCGCAAGGGGATGGAGCCGGGATCGAAGTCGGATGAGCTGGCCGAGGAGAAGGACACGACGAAAGCGGTGTTGAGCGATCTCGATTGGCGCGTGTTGACTGCCTTGAAGCGCGAAGTCGAGCCGGAGGAGTTCACGCGCGACTTGTGGAAGAAGCGCGCCGCCGAGGCGGGCGTGCCGCTCGAGCAGTTCTTCGAGGTGGCCGAGTCGCTGAACGCGCGCAAGGTCATCGGACGTTTCTCGACATTTCTCGAGCACGTGAAGCCGCTGCAGACCGGCGAACGCGTGACGCGCTTCAACGCACTGTTCCATTGGGCCGTGCCGCCGGGACGCGAGATCGAGGCGGGCCGTGAGATCGGACGCTTCCACATCCTCACGCACTGCTACTGGCGCGAGGGCGGCCCGGAGTTCCGCAACGTGAACATCATGGCCGTGGCGCACGGAACGGAGAAGGACGCGGTGCTGGCGCACAAGGCAGCCATCGACGAGTATCTCCAGTCGATCGGGATTCCGGTGTCGTACACGAACGTCTTCTGGGGCGGCCGCAGCGAGATCAAGCCGTCGGAGATTTCGCCGCTGGCGTACGTGGAGTTTTGTAAGAGCCTCGGAGTTGACCCGGAGACGATGAAAGAGTGAACGAGGGTGTCGGCCGTCGGGTGTCGGGGGTCGGGAAACCAGAAGACTCGTTTTTGACAGCCGACAGCCGACAGCCGACAGCCCGGATCGCACTGATCTCGACCGTAATCGCGGTCGCTGCAATCGCGTTCGCCCAGTCCTACGCCCGCTGGCTCGATCCAATCATCGATACGGGCCGCGATCTCTACATCCCGGAGCAGATTGCGCGCGGCGCGAAGCTGTATCGCGACATCCGCTATCAATACCCGCCGCTCGCGCCGTATCTGCTCGCGCTGATCACCGGCGCGATCGGGCATTCGCTCGCGGCATACGTGGCGATCGGGATCGCGCAGTCGATGACGATCGCGGCGTCGTTGTGGATCGCGCTGCGGCGGCCGCTGCCGGCGTTCGCGGCGACGCTGTCATTCATGGCGATCTGTTTCTGCGGTGCGTCGACGTGGGGCGCGAACTTCATCTTCCCGTACAGCTACGGTTCGACGATCGGTATGGCGCTGCTGTGCATCGCGCTTGCTGCGTTTGTGCACGCGCGCAACGCGATCGCGATCGCCGCGCTGCTGACGGCGTCATGGTGCAAGGTTGAGTACGCGATCGCAGCGCTGGCGATCGTGATCATCCTGACGATTGCACGCCGTCTCACGTGGCGCCAGGTGGCGGCGTATTGCGGCGCGATGATCGCCAGCGTTGCCGCGGTCGCGTTCTACTTTCGCGATACGCACTGGTGGAGCGAGAACGTCTTCGCGGCCTGGCAGCATGGAGCGCGGGCGAAGCGATTCTTCGAGGTCGTCTCCGGATTTGCGGACTGGCGCGGACAACTGCTGCAGATCGCCGCCGGAATCGCCGGAATCGCGGCGATTCTCTTTCTGCAACGCTGGCGGCACTGGCTGGCGGCGGTGGGCATCGTGATCGTGGCGATCCTCATCGCCGATCACTCGTTCTTCCGCGCCTGGGCCGTCCTGCAATGGATCGCCCTCGTATGGGCGCTCGTGCGCGATCGGGAAAGTCCGCTGGTGATCTTCGCGGCGTTTTCGATCGCCTGCACGCTGCGAATTCCGCTGAACGTTTCGCCGTCGTGGTACGGCTTTGTGCTGACGGTTCCGACGATGGCGTTGGCCGCGTATGCGCTGTTCTGCTACCTGCCGCGGCGCAACGCGATGGCGATTTTCTGGCTCGCGCCGTTCATCGCAACGGCGGGTGGCGACTTGTGGCAGCAGCACGTCCGCTACGCGCAGAAGCAGTACGCCATCGTCTCGCCGCGCGGGACGTTTTACGACTGGAACGCGGATCGCGCGCGCATCCTAACCAGCGTCATCGGCGCGGTCCAGGGCGGCACGCTGGCGGTCATCCCGGAGGGCATCACCATCAACTATCTTGCGAACGTGCCGACGACGCTGACGTTCCATACCTTCACACCGGTGGAGGTCGATGCGCCGCGGACTGAGGATGCGATCGTTCGCGAGTTGACGACCCGCCCTCCCGATCGCGTTCTTTTCGTCAGCCGCGATCTGCGCGAGTACGGCGCGCGCGCTTTCGGAGTCGATTACGACCTGCGAGCGGGTGCGCTGCTGCGTTCGCGGTACGGGGTGGAGAACATCTGGCGGGGAGAGCGGTTCGAAGCGGCGCTTTTTCACCTGGGAACGCGGGCGTCCCGCCCGCATTCATAACCACCTCGAGCATCATCAGCGGGCGGGACGCCCGCGGTCCCAGGAACTACGCCGCCAAGAGGAACTTCACGCCGGGATTCTCCTTTTCCGCGTAATCCAGCTCCCACTGCGAGCTGAAAAGGACGACCACCCGTCCCGCGCTGTCGACACACAGCTTGCTGCGGCTGGGGAGATTGAGTTTCGTCGCCACGTCGTGAACGTCGCGGTCGATCCAGCGCGCCAATTTGTAGGGGAGCGTCGTCACCGTCGTCTCGACGTTGTATTCGCTCTCCAGCCGTGACTGCATCACATCGAACTGGAGTTCGCCGACGACGGCCAGGATCGGCTCGCTGCGCAGCCCTTCGTGCGGCGAGAGCACCTGCATCACGCCTTCTTCTTCGAGCTGGGCCAGCCCTTTCTGGAACTGCTTCTGCCGCGTGACCTGCTTGGCGCGCAGCGTGGCGAAATGCTCCGGCGCGAAGCGCGGAATCGGCGCGAACTCCACCGGCGCACCAGAGGAAACGGCATCGCCGATGTGAAAAAGGCCGGGGTTGACGAAGCCGATCACGTCGCCGGGATACGCCACGTCGATCGTTTCGCGCTCGCGGGCGAATAGCCGGTGCGGGCGCGTCATGCGCACCTCGCGATTGAGGCGCGAGTGATGGACGAGCATGTCCTTTTCGAAAACGCCGGAGCAGACGCGCATGAACGCGAGGCGGTCGCGATGCCGCTTGTCCATGTTCGCCTGAATCTTGAACACGAAGCCGGTGAAAGTCTCGCTGGTCGCTTCGACGATCGTTTCCTCGCCGCCGACGTGCGCGAGTCGCGGCGCGGGAGGCGGCGCGAATTCGAGCAGCGCATCGAGAAACGGCTGCACGCCGAAGTTGTTGATCGCGCTTCCGAAGTAGACGGGGATCACGCGGCCGTGATTGAACGACTCGGCGGTGAACGCGTGGCCGGCGCCTTCGAGCAGTTCCGCGGCTTCGCGCAACTCCTGCCAGGCAGTCGGACCGATCTCGTCTTCGAGCAGCGGATCATCGAGTCCGCCCACCGTCACCGCGGCAACCGACGCGCCGTGCGCCGCGCGCTCAAATCGCAGCACCTGCTGTTTGCGCAGATCGAACACGCCCTGAAAATTCGTGCCGCTGCCGATCGGCCAGTTCATCGGCACCGCGCCGACATGCAGCTCCTTCTCGATCTCGCTCAGCAGCTCGAACGGATCGCGGCCGGGATGATCGAGCTTGTTGATGAAACAGATGATCGGGATCTGGCGCATGCGGCAGACCTCGAACAACTTGCGCGTCTGCGGCTCGATGCCCTTGGCCGAGTCGAGCACCATCACCGCGCTGTCGGTCGCCGCCAGCGTGCGGTAGGTGTCTTCGCTGAAATCCTCGTGGCCCGGCGTATCGAGGAGGTTCAGGCAGCAGCCCTCGTACTCGAACTGCAGCGCGGTCGAGGTGATCGAAATGCCGCGCGTCTGCTCCATCGCCATCCAGTCCGAGGTCGCGTGACGCTGCCCTTTGCGCGCGCGGACGGCGCCGGCCATCTCGATCGCGCCGCCGTAGAGCAGCAGCTTCTCCGTCAGCGTCGTTTTGCCCGCGTCAGGATGGGAAATGATGGCGAACGTCCGCCTGCGGGCGACCTCGCGGCCGAGCTCAGCCACGGCTGACGATGTCGGAAGTGCCGTCATATGAGCCTCTTAGAACATTCGAGCGGGACGAACATTCCTGTGGGAATATGAGCGCTTGAGGCTAAGGTTTAGCGCGATGTGAGTGCAAACAGCTCATATAAATCATCAGGAGGCTACGATGACATTCATTACCCGCTCCACCAATCCCCTCATTCAAGCCCGTTTCTTCGAGCCGTTCTTCGGCCGTTTCAACTTCCTCGAAGATGAGGCGAAGTCCGGCGCCTGGGCACCGCCGGTCGACGTCGCGGAAGAGAAGGACAAGATCCTCGTCCGCGTCGAAGTGCCGGGCATGAACGAAAACGACCTGAAGGTCAGCTTCGAGGACGGCCTGCTCACCGTCAGCGGCGAGCGCCAGTTCGAGCGGAAGGATGACCGCAACTACCACCGCATCGAGCGGACGTACGGCAGCTTCACGCGCACGTTCTCGCTGCCGCGCACGGTCGACGCGAACTCCATCTCCGCGCAGTACAACAACGGCATTCTCGAGATCGAGATCCCGAAGCTCGAGGAAGCGAAGCCGAAGCAGATTCAGATCAATGTCGGCGCGAACGCGAAGGCGATCAACGCGTAATCGCCATCCGCTGCAGGGTTTTCAGGGCCGCCTTCGGGCGGCCTTTTCGTTGATAGCCACGTTGCGCCGATGAAAGAGACGAAGCTCGGTCGCGTAGCGGCGTTCTTTCGGCGACAGCGCCGCCGCCTTCTGGTAGTAGTCGCGTGCGGCGGCGAGATCGCCGATCGCCTCGGACACGGCGCCGAGGTTGAAGAACAGCGGCGCCGAGTCGCGATGACGGAGCGCCGCGGCCTGCCAGATGGCGCGGGCATCCTCAAAACGCTCGGAGCTGATCATGGAGAAGCCGTCATCGAACGCCGGCGCATTCTCATCGAGCTCGATCGTCTCGCGCACCGTTCGGGGCGTGATCCCCTCGGCCGCCATCACCGCGGCGTAACGCGCCGCCTGCTCGAATGCGACGTCGCGCTCGTCGGCGGTCAGCGACACCGATCGCGGCGACGTCCCTTCGCCGCGCACCGTGTACGAGAACATCCTCCTGCCATCGCCATTGAGCACGTCGATGCGCGCGGAGCAGTTCGCGTCGATCCAGTGATGCATCCGCTTCACGCGGTCGCCGCTGTCGAGATGCTCGCTCCCCTCGGCGCTCTTTTCATCGCCGATGCAGGTGAAACGATTGATGCCGAGGTACGCGTCGGCAGGATGCTCGCGCCGGACGGTGCGGAGGGCGAGATCGTCGACGAGCAGGTGATGGTTGTTCTCCACCGCATTCACGATGCGCAGAATGCCGGCGCGCGAAACGAGATCTACGAAATGTTCGATGAACGCGTCGATCTTGCTGCTGTCCCCAATCGCGTAGATGACGGCCAGGCTCTCCGCCGGCGCCAGATCGTGCGCGGGCGCCATCGTCCGCGTGAACGTAATCCGCGGCGGATTTGCCAGCGCGGCGGTGGCGAGCAACAGCAGCGCCATCGCGAAGAAGAAGCGCGATTTCATGATTGTGTGTTGGATTTTACTCAACGCGAGAATTACGCACCAGCGGACTTGCCGGATGTGAAAACGCGGTCGCGAAGTTGCGCGGTTGCGAGGTCTCGCGGCGGGGAAACGCGAAAACACCGCGAGACGGCGCAACCGCGGGACCGCGTTTTACGCCGGGATAGAATGCCGGACGAATGCGGCTGAATGTGACGAGTGAGATCGGCAGGCTCAAGAGCGTGCTGGTCCACCTGCCGGGGCGGGAGATCGACGTGATGATCCCGCCCATGATGAACCAGCTCCTTTTCGACGACATCCTTTACGGTCAGGTGGCGCGCGAGGAGCACCGTCGCTTTCAGCAGCTCATCCGATTCATCGCGCCCGAGGTCTACGACGTTCAGGATCTGCTCGAGGAAGTGCTCGAGGATGAGCATCTGCGAAAAAGCATCATCCGCGACCTCACCAAGCGCAAAATCCTCGGCCGCAAGCTCGCCGCTGATCTGAACGAACGCCCGCCGGCGATCCTCGCGCAGACATTGATCGGCGGCATCCCGCACGAACGCGACGGCAAGGGCGAGTTGCCGACGTTCGATCTGCTTCCCGTTCCGAACTACTTCTTCATGCGCGATCCGCAGGTGGTCATCGGCGACGGCGTCGTCATTTGCGGCATGGCCACGCAGGCGCGCCGCCGCGAGTCGCTGCTGTCGAAGTACGTGTTCCGCTATCACCCGCTCTTTCGCGATAACGCGTGCTGGACGGATTTCATGGAGTCGACCGATGAGCCGCATCGCCGCACACCGACGATCGAAGGGGGCGACATCCTCGTTCCGTCGCGCGATCTGCTCCTCGTCGGAGTCACGGAGCGAACGAATCGCGCGGGCGTGAGGCAGTTGGCCACGGCGCTACGCGAGGCGAATAGTCCGGTGAAGACGATCATCGTCGTCGAGCTGCCGCGCCAACGCTCGTTCATGCATCTCGACACCGTCTTCACCTTCACCAGCCGCACCGAATGCCTCATCTATCCGCCCGTGATTCTTCCCGGCGGCAGCCAGGCGGCGAGCGTCACGACGATCGATCTGACGAAGAAAGGGATCTCGTACACGCCGCAGAAGTCGCTCCTGGGTGCGCTGAAAAAGCGCGGCTTCGATCTCGATCCGATCTACTGCGGCGGACGCACCGCCGTCGATCAGCAGCGCGAGCAGTGGACCGACGGCGCGAACGCCTTCACGCTCGCGCCGGGAATCATCCTTTTGTACGAACGCAACGTGCGCACGGCCGAAGAGCTGGCAGCGCACGGCTATCACATCGTCTACGAAGACGATCTCCTCCTCGGCCGCGCGGAGCTGGAAACGTGGACCGATACGAAGTACGCGATTCAGATGGCCGGCCACGAGTTGTCGCGCGCGCGCGGCGGCCCGCGCTGCATGACCATGCCGCTGGAGCGCGAGGAGCTGTAGCGTGGCCGGCGACCGAAAACTGGCCGTCGTCGCGTTCGGCGGCAACGCCCTGCTGCGCGCCGAGGACCGCGGCACGCAGGAAGAGCAGATCGCGCGCACCAAACAGGCCGCGCGCTGGCTCGCCGAGATCGTCCGCCACGGCTACAAACTGATCGTCGTCCACGGCAACGGCCCGCAGGTCGGCAACATCCTCGTGCAGGCGGAGGAGGCGTCGACGAAGATCCCGCCGCAGTCGCTCGATGTCTGCGTTGCGCAGACCGAGGGCTCGATGGGGTTTCTGCTGCAACAAGCCATCCGCAATCGTCTGGACAGCATCGGCCTCGGAGGCGACGTGGCAACGATCCTGACCGAGGTCCAAGTCGATCCCGTCGATCCCGCGTTCAAACGTCCCACGAAACCGATCGGCCCGTACTTCACGCGTTACCGCGCCGAAGCGCTGGAACGCGACCTCGGCTGGACGATGCGCGAAGAAGGCGGCCGGGGCTGGCGCCACGTCGTCCCCTCACCGCGTCCATTGCGCATTCTGAACATCGAGACGATCGCGCACATGTTGAACGGCGCCGCGGTGGTGATCGCGGCCGGCGGAGGAGGAATCCCGGTCGTGCGCGGACGCGATGGCCAGTGGCGTGGCGTCGAAGCAGTGATCGACAAGGATTTCTCGTCGTCGCTCCTCGCCTCGGAACTGCACGCCGAGATCTACGTCGTCCTCACGGGCGTTGCGAAAGTCGCCATCGATTTCGAGAAACCAACGCAACGAGCGGTCGATCGCTTTACCGTCGCCGAAGCGCAACGCTACCTCGCCGAGGGCCAGTTCCCCGCCGGCTCGATGGGCCCCAAAATCGAAGCCGCCATCCAGTTCGTCACCCGCGGCGGCGCCCAGGTCCTCATCACCGACGTCGAGCACCTCCGCGATGCGCTCGCGGGGCGGGAGGGGACGGTGATCGTGGCGTAGCTATTCGTCGCGCGGCTCGGGCGCGCGGCCTTCGGCGATGAGTTGCCGGAGGGCGTTGTTGACCAGTTCCGATGACCAGTAGTGGCGCGCCACGTCTTCGTCGATCGTCAGGCGAACTATCGACCGCCCGGGCCGATAAAACATGCCGCGAGGCGCACCCTTGAAGTCGTATTCGGGGAGCAGATCGTCAGTATCATTGATAGTGTCGAAGTCTTCGTCCATATAGTCACGTTTTTCTCTGCGCGTCGCTCGGCGAGCGCTGATGATTCGTATTCGGCCTTCGCGCTCTGTGTGCGCAACGACCAGTACGTCACCAAACCATGTTTCACCAATCGTGATGTATCGATTTTCAGCGGCCGAATGAGAACGATCGATTCTCGTTGCATGGAGTTCATCGTCGAACACTTGCTCGGCGATCTCGAACGGGATGCGATGCTTCCTCTCGTTCTGCGCCGCCTTCCGTTCGTCCCACTCGAATCGATCGTTAACCACTCGACCCGAGGATACCTCGGTGTTCCTTAATTCACGACCCGCCAACATTGGCTACACTGCGCGCATCCAGTGAAGGTCAAATTCATCTACAACCCGGCCGCTGGGCGAGGCCGCGCGGCGCGGCATCATGCCGAGGCGGAGCGGTGTCTGCGCGAGCTGGGAGCGGAGGTGGATGCGCATGCGAGCAGCAGTCCCGCGGATATGACGCGGGCGGCGGGGGAGGCATCGCGTGGCGGATACGATCGCGTCATCGTCAGCGGCGGCGATGGGACGTTGCATCTCGCCGTTCGCGAGTTCGACCTTGCGCGCGGCACGCTTGCGCTAATTCCGCAGGGATCGGGCGATGATTTCGCCAAAGTCCTTGGCCTCCCGCGCGATGTGCGCGCGGCATGCGAGCTGGCGCTTCGCGGGCGGACGCGCGAGGTCGACGTTGCCGTCGCCAACGACATCCGCTACCTCGGTGTGGCGGGACTCGGCTTCGATTCCGAGGTCGCGCGGTATGCGAATGAGAACGTGAAGTTCCTGCGCGGATCGCTGGTCTATCTCTACGCCATCATCCGCGTCCTGCCGCGCTTCACGCCGCATCGCGTCACGATCGACGGCACTCGCAACGAAACGATCATGTTCGCCACGGTCGGCAACTCGCGGCAGTACGGCGGCGGGATTCGCATCGTCCCGGATGCGCTCATCGACGACGGTCAGCTCGACCTCTGCATCGTTCATCGCACGTCGCGGATGCAACTCCTGAAGACGCTGCCGCAGGCCTACACCGGCAAGCATGTGAAGAGTTCATTCGTCGAGATCGGCCGCGGCACGTCCTTCACGTTCGATTCGGAACGGCCGATGGACGTTTATGCGGATGGCGAGCGCATCACTACCACGCCCGTCCGGTTCAGTCTGGCGGGTGAGAAGCTGCGCATCGTCGCTCCGTGAGAGCGAATCCTACCCATATGGTCAGGATGGCCTGCTGACGTTCAGGTCTAGACTCCGGAACATTGCAGCGGTTCCAGGAGAACTAACCGAATGGTCCTTATCCCGATGGTGGTCGAGCAGACGAGCCGAGGCGAGCGCGCCTACGACATCTACTCCCGCCTGCTCAAAGACAACGTCGTATTTCTCGGTCAGACCATCGACGACACCGTCTCGAATCTGATCATTGCGCAGCTTCTTTTTCTCGAGGCCGAAAATCCCGAAAAGGACATCTCGGTCTACATCAACTCGCCCGGCGGCTCGATCACGGCCGGCCTGGCGATCTACGACACCATGCAGTACGTGAAGCCCGACATCCAGACCATCTGCATCGGGCAGGCGGCATCGATGGCGGCGGTGCTGCTCGCGGCCGGCAAGAAGGGGAAGCGGTTCGCGCTGCCCAACTCGCGCGTGCTCATCCATCAGCCGCTCATGCACGGACTCGGCGGGCAGGCGTCGGAGATCGACATTCACGCCAAAGACATCATGCGGATGAAAGCGCGGATGAATCAGATCCTCGCCAATCACACCGGGCAGCCGGTCGACAAAGTCGATCGCGATACCGACCGCGACTACATCCTGCAGGCGAACGACGCCGTCGAATACGGTCTCGTCGATCAGGTGATTTCAAAACGCGAATGAAATACGGGTTTGTTATGGAAGCCAGCCAGGAATGCTGTCCTGACGGCTTCACGTTCACGACAGCGCAGCGTAGAATCTAACGACCTTTCAAAGGATCCAAGCAACCCATGTCGAAGAAGGGAAACAGCGGCGACGTCCTGCGTTGCAGCTTCTGCAACAAGAGCCAGCGCGACGTAAAGAAGTTGATCGCGGGGCCGACCGTCTACATCTGCGACGAATGCGTCGACATCTGCCTCGACATCATTGCTGAGGACCGCAAGGACGAGCCGGGCACGATGGAAGGCTCCGGCCAGCTTCCGAAGCCGAAAGAGATCAAGGAGTTCCTCGACCTCTACGTCATCGGCCAGGAGCGCGCCAAAAAGAAGCTCGCCGTCGCCGTCTACAACCACTACAAGCGCATCGACTACTCGACGCGCAACAACCGTCAGGACGTCGAGCTGCAGAAGTCGAACATCCTCTTGATCGGCCCCACCGGCACCGGCAAGACGCTGCTGGCGCAGACGCTGGCGCGCATGCTCAGCGTGCCGTTCACCATCGTCGACGCCACGACGCTCACCGAGGCCGGATACGTCGGCGAGGATGTCGAGAACATCATCCTCAAGCTCTACCAGGCGGCCGGGAACGACAAAGACAAGACGCAGCGCGGCATCGTCTACATCGACGAAGTCGACAAGATCTGCCGCAAGGGAGACAACCCGTCGATCACCCGCGACGTCAGCGGCGAAGGCGTGCAGCAGGCGCTGCTGAAGATCCTCGAAGGGACCGTCGCCAACGTTCCGCCGCAGGGCGGACGCAAGCATCCGCATCAGGAATTCATCCAGATCGACACCACCAACATCCTCTTCATCTGCGGCGGCGCGTTCGTTGGGCTGGAGAACGTCATCGAGCGCCGGCTGTCGGCGACCTCGATGGGCTTCGGCGCGAAGATCGCCACGAAGAAAGAGAAGCGGACCGGCGAGCTGCTCGCGCAGGTTCATCCCGAGGACCTCATCAAGTTCGGGCTCATCCCGGAGTTCGTCGGACGGCTGCCTGTCGTGGCCACGCTGAACGAGCTCGATAAGGGAACGCTCATCGAAATCCTGCGCGAGCCGAAGAACTCGCTCGTGCGGCAGTACCAGACCATCATGGGCTTCGAGAACGTCACGCTGAAGTTCCACGACGACGCGCTCGAAGCGATCGCCGAGGAAGCGCTCAAGCGCAACGTCGGCGCCCGCGGCCTCAAGATCATCATCGAAGAGTTGATGCTCGAGATCATGTACACGATCCCGTCGCAGGACGCGATCAGCGAATGTGTCATCACCCGTGAGGTCGTCATCAACCGCAGCCAGCCGATCACGATGTACCGGAAAGCTGGATAGATGAATCGGTTACCGGGTTGCCAGGTTGCCCGGTTTCCAAACGCCGCGGGCAACTCGGCAACCTGGCAACTCGGCAACCCCAATAGGACGAAGAACTAAACCTACATGCCCAAACAACCAGCAATCACCACACTCCCACTCGTCCCGCTTCGGGACATGGTCGTCTTCCCGTCGATGATGGCGCCGTTCGTCGTCGGGCGGCGCGCTTCGATCCTTGCGCTCGAAGCGACGCTCGCCACATCCGAGAAGAAGATCTTCCTCGCGACGCAGAAAGACCCCAAGATCGACGATCCATCGATCGCTGAGATCTATCCGATCGGCGTCGTCGCCACCGTCGTTCAGAACCTCAAGCTCCCGAATCAGAACGTCAAGGTGATGGTCGAAGGCCTGACTCGCGCCGAGATCGTCTCCACCGGCGAGAGCGACGGCTACGTCACCGTCACCGTTCGCGACATCGACAGCAGCGTGCCGCTGACCTCCGAGGTCGCGCAGTACATGCAGAAGCTCGTCGAGATCTTCGAGCAGTACGCCAAAATGTCGCACCACCTCGCCTTCGAAGGCGTGATGTCGACGCTCAAGCTCGACGATCCCGATAAGTTCGCCGACACGCTCGCCTCGCACATCCTCATCACCACGCCTGAGAAGCAGCAGCTCCTCGAGACTCTCTCGCCGTACGAGCGCCTGCAGAAGCTGCAGGACTTCCTGGAAGTCGAGATCGAGAAGATCAACATCGACAAGCGCATCAACTCCAAGGTCAAGAAGCAGATGGAGCGCGCGCAGAAGGAGTACTACCTCAACGAGAAGATCAAGGCGATCCACCACGAACTGGGCCGCAAGGACGATCGCTCCGACGAGGTCGAAGAGCTCCGCCAGAAGATCGAAGAAGCCGGCATGCCGAAGGAGACGAAAGAGAAAGCTCTGCAGGAGCTGAAGCGTCTCGAAGCGATGCCCGGCGTTTCCGCGGAAGCGACCGTTTCCCGCAATTACATCGAATGGCTCGTCTCCGTTCCCTGGAAGAAAGCGTCCAAGGAGATCAAGGACATCGATCTCGCCGAGCAGATCCTCAATGAAGATCACTACGGTCTCGACAAGATCAAGGAGCGCATCCTCGAATTCCTCGCCGTGCGCCAGCTGATCAAGGGACCGAAGGGCACGATCCTCTGCTTCGTCGGCCCTCCCGGCGTCGGCAAGACGTCGCTGGCGAAATCGATCGCCCGCGCCACCGGACGTAAGTTCGTCCGCCTTTCCCTCGGCGGCGTTCGCGACGAGGCGGAGATCCGCGGACACCGCCGCACCTACATCGGTGCGTTCCCCGGCCAGATCATCCAGCGGATGAAAAAAGCCGGCACGATCAATCCGGTCTTCCTCCTCGATGAAGTCGACAAGATGTCGATGGATTTCCGCGGCGATCCCTCGGCCGCGCTCCTCGAAGTCCTCGATCCCGAGCAGAACAACGCCTTCACGGATCACTACCTCGACGTCGAGTACGACCTGTCGAAGGTGATGTTCATCGCCACGGCAAACGTGACGCACACGATTCCCGCGCCGCTGAAAGACCGCATGGAGATCATCTCCCTCTCCGGCTACACGCACCTGGAGAAGCTCGCCATCGGCAAGCAGTTTCTCGTGCCGAAGCAGAAGCAGGAGCAGGGCATCGAAGAAGGTCAGGTCGACTTCCTCGACAGCGCGATTGAAGAGCTGATCGATTCGTACACGCGCGAAGCCGGCGTCCGCAGTCTCGAGCGCGAAGTCGGTTCGGTGCTGCGCAAAGTTGCGCGCCAGGTGGTGAAGAAGGGCGCCGATATCAAGGTGACGATGGACCGCCCCAAGGTTCGCGAGCTCCTCGGTAAGCCGAAGTTCCGCTCGCAGCAGATTCATGACAAGAGCGAGATCGGGCTGGCCACCGGCCTCGCCTGGACGGAAGTCGGCGGCGAGATTCTGTCGACCGAAGTCGCCATCTCGCGCGGCAAGGGCAACCTGATCCTCACTGGCAAGCTCGGCGACGTGATGCAGGAGTCAGCGCGCGCCGCGCTGTCGTACGTCCGTTCGCGCGCGGAGCTGTTCGGCCTCGATGCCGACTTCCACGCCAACATGGACATCCACATTCATGTCCCCGAGGGCGCCATTCCGAAGGACGGACCGTCGGCCGGCATCACCATGGCTACGGCGCTTCTTTCGGCCGTCACGCGCATCCCCGTGCATCGCGACATCGCCATGACCGGCGAGATCACGCTGCGCGGCAAAGTACTCCCGGTCGGCGGCGTGAAGGACAAAATCCTCGCGGCAGCCCGCGCCGGAATCACGCGCATCATCCTTCCGGCCGAAAACGAACGCGATCTCGACGAAATCCCCTCGGACGTTCGCGAGAAGATGGAGTTCAACCTCGTCGAGTCGATGGACCAAGTGGTCATCCACGCTCTCGACGGCACGATCGTGCCGTTGGCGAAGAAGCTGCCGGATGCCGCGGTGTCCGAGCCGCCCGCGCCGATTCACTAATCGATCATTCAGCGCGCCTCGATCCCTCGCCGGGTCGAGGCGCACTTCGTTTACGACGCGCCGACGCTTGTCATCCTGAGGCTGGCGAAGCGCGCCGAAGGATCTCAAGATTCGCAGCTCCGGCTGGAACCCGTGGAATTCAACGCGGCCTGCGAAGCTTGAGATCCTTCGCCGTCCTCCGCCGTTCCGTCGCTTCGCGACTCCCGGCTTCGGCGGCTCAGGATGACAGATTTGGCGGGCGGGTCACGATGACAAATACGGCGCCAGTTTCTCCCTCACGACATCCGGTACCGGCGTCGGCTTGAACTCTCCGCGCTTCACCGCCACGAGCACGTACTTTCCCGTGGCGACGACGACGTCCTTCGCTTCGCTGCGGCGCACTTCGAAGTTGAGGTGGATCGAGCTGGAGCCGATCTTTCCGAAGTAGGCGTCGACGATGAGCAACTCGTCGAGCGTCACCGGATGGAAGAAATCGCATTCGACGTGAACGCGCGGAAGCCATAGGCCGAGGTCGTCGAAAAGTGTTCGATAAGGCAGGCCGCACGAGCGGAACAGCTCGACTTCGGCCAAGCCGAAGAAGCGCAGGTAAGCCTGATAGTTGATGATGCCGGCGGCGTCGATGTCTTCCCAGCGGACGTACTCAGAGACAGAAAAGCGCATTAGGTCTAGAATTCTCGCACCGTGAGAAAACAAATCGCCTTCTTTCTCCTGATCGCCGCTGTTGCACTTCCATCCTTCGCTTTCGCGACCCCCGCTCCTCGCCCGATGCAGGCCGTGTCCGCCGACGCTCAAATCGCGCAGCGCATTACGCACGCGATTTCCGAAAAGTTCGGTCGCGGTCCGGCGGCGGCGATCGGCGTCGAAGTGCACGACGGCAACGTCGTCCTCCACGGCTATTACGCGGAGATGATGGCGGCGCAGGTTGCGCAGCGCGTCCGCCGCGTCGAGGGCGTCAAATCCGCGCGCTGGTCACCGGTTGCCTATACCTTCTTCGATCCGTCAATTCCTCCGGTTGGCTCGCGTTGGTGACGTCGACCGCTTCTGCTTTGAGGCGATTCGCGGCTCTCACCTTTTCGCTTCTCGCTTTCGCAGCATTCGCGGCTGACGCCCCGCCGAAAGTCGTCGCGCTTCGCGCCGCGCGGATGATCGACGGCCGCGGCGGCGCGGTCGTTTCGCCGGCGGTCATCGTCATCCGCGGCAACAAGATCGAATCGATCGGCGGCGCCGTCCCCACGGACGCCCAAGTGATCGACCTCGGCGACATGACGCTGCTGCCCGGCCTCATCGATGCGCACGTCCACACTCTGCTGCAGGGCGACATTACTTCCGAGGATTACGACAATCAGCTCTTCAAAGAGTCGATGGCGTATCGCGCGTTGCGAGCCAGCAAGGCCGTGAAGATCGCGCTGAATCACGGATTCACGACCGTGCGCGATCTCGAGACCGAGGGCGCTATGTACACCGACGTCGACGTCAAACGCGCCATCAACAACGGGATCATCGACGGGCCGCGCATGGTGGTCTCGACGCGGGCGATGTCGGTCACCGGCGGCTACGGTCCGAGCGGCTACGCGCCTGACGTCACGTACCCGATGGGCGTGCAGATCGTCGACGGCGTCGATCAGGCGCGCAAGGCGGTGCGCGAGCAGATCGCGCACGGCGCTGACTGGATCAAGGTCTACGCGGACCGCTCGTACTTTCTCGCCAAGGACGGCACGCTGTCATCGATTCCGACGTTCAACGCCGAGGAGATGAAGGCGATCGTCGAGGAAGCGCATCGGCTGCGGCACAAAGTCGCGGCGCACGCGATGGCGCGGCCGGGAATCGAGAACGCGCTGAACGCCGGCGTCGACTCGATCGAGCACGGCATCTCAATCCCTGATGATCTGCTCGACATGATGGTGGCCAAAGGAACCTACCTCTGCCCGACGCTGAGCGTGACCGATTACGTTGCGGCCGGCCGCGGCGGAATCTGGCTGAAGATCCCGGCCTTCCATCGCGACAGCTTTTCGCGCGCGCTGAAACGCGGTGTGAAGATCGCGTTCGGCACCGACGCCGGCGGCTTCGCATGGGACGCGTTCAACGAGGCGAGGGAGTTCTCGTTCGAGACGAAGTTCGGAATGACGCCGATGCAGGCAATCCAGACCGCCACTCGCAACGCCGCCGACCTGCTCGACATGTCCGACCGCGTCGGCACGATCGAAGCGGGCAAGTTCGCCGACATCGTGGCCGTCCCCGGCAATCCGCTCGACGACATCACGGCGATGGAACGCCTCAGCTTCGTGATGAAAGACGGGAACGTTTACAAGCGGCCGTGAGGGGCACAGACACTCTTGTCTGTGCGTTACCCTACCGCCGTGGCCAACCTCCTCGTCGTCGACGTCGGAAACACGAACATCGTCCTCGGCGTCTATCGCGGCAATGCGCTGGTGAGCTCGTGGCGTCTGGCCACGGCGCGCGAGCGGACGTCCGATGAGTACGGGATATTGGCCCGGCAGCTCATCGGCGAGACATTTTCCGATGCGTTCGAAGGCGCGATCGTCTCCTCGGTCGTTCCGCCGCTGAATCATTCGATCGCGTCGATGGTGCGAAAGTTCTTCGGACTCGATGCGCTCTTCGTCGAGCCGGGCGTGAAGACCGGCATCGCCATCCACACCGACAATCCCGCCGAGGTGGGCGCGGATAGGATCGTCAACTGCGTGGCCGCGCATGCGGAGTACGGCGGGCCGGCCATCATCGTCGACTTCGGAACCGCGACGACGTTCGACGTGGTGACGCACGATGCGCGCTACATCGGCGGCGTGATCGCGCCGGGCTTGACGATTTCCGCCGAGGCGCTGTTTGCACGCGCCGCGCGATTGCCGCGCGTCGATATTCGCAGGCCGGAGTCGGTAATCGGCACCAACACGATCGTGAACATGCAGTCCGGCATTTACTTCGGCTACCTCGGCCTCGTCGACGGCATTCTCGGACGGATGAAACACGAAGTGCCGGACGTGCGCGCGGTCGTGGCGACTGGCGGTCTGGCGTCGCTGCTGGCGTCGGAGTCGGAGCACATCGAGCACGTCGACGACGACCTGACGCTGAAAGGATTGAAGATCGTCTACGAGCGGAACCAGGCGCCGAGGCGAGGACGGAAGTGAGGGCGCCTGCCGGTTTCAAAAGCACAGACAAGAGTGTCTGTGCCACACAAGCCAGCCATGTGGCACAGACACTCTTGTCTGTGCTTTTCATAACTCTCGCAGCCTCCAACGTCTTCGCCGGCTCGCAGGTAACCGCCACCCACGCCGCCCTCGCCACCTCATCGCCGGCGGCGACGCAGATCGGGTTGCGCGTGATGAAAGATGGTGGCAACGCCATCGATGCCGCGGTGGCGGTGTCATTCGCGCTGGCGGTGCTGGAGCCGAAGGCGACGGGACTCGGCGGCGGAGGATTTCTCACGTACTACGACGCGGAAAGCGGCGGCGTGTGGACGCTCGACTTTCGCGAGGCCGCGCCGGCGGCGGCGAAACGTCCGGCCAGCGGTTCGTTCACCGGTGCGCTCGCCGCCGGAGTTCCAGGCTTCGTGGCCGGACTTGATGCGATGCATGCCCGCTTTGGATCGCGCGCGTGGCGCGAGCTCGTCGCGCCCGCACGACGGCTGGCGAAAGACGATCTCGCGAAGACGCTGCAACGTCTCGGCGAGCAGGGAGCGCACGATTTCTACGACGGCGAACTGGCCGGCAAGATCGTGGAAAGCGTGCACGCCGCGAACGGCGTGTTCTCGCTGCGCGATCTGCGCGATTACAAAGCGATCTGGCGTGCGCCGGTGCGTATTGCTTTTCGCGGCGTGGACATCTACACCGTCGCGCCTCCGGCAGCCGGCGGTCTCGTACTCGGATCGATCCTGAAAATCGCCGGCGGCCTCGATCTCAGCCGTCCGAACTACATTCACCTCCTGACGGAAGCGGAGCGTCGCGCGGCGATCGATCGCGACAAGTTCCTCGCCGATCCTGCCGGTGGACGCGTGCCGATGCACGATCTCCTCTCCGACGAGCGGGCCACGCTCTGGCGCGGGTCGATCGATCCGAACCGCGTCACGCCGACAATCGCGCTCGCGGAGCCCGCCGCAGCGACAACGCCTCCGGCGCATACGACTCACATCTCGATCGTCGACGCGCATGGAAACATCGTCTCGCTCACGACCTCGGCGGGCGATGAAGCCGGCAATGGGTTTGTCGTTCCGGGGACCGGCATCCGGCTCAACGACTCCATGAATGATTTCAGCACCGTCGCAACAATGCCGAATGCGATGCAAGGTGGCAATCGCCCGGCCTCGCCGCTTTCGCCGGTGATCGTGCTGCGCGGCGGCAAACCGCTGCTGGCGATCGGAACGCCTGGCGGTGCGACGATCACGACCACACTCGCGCAGATTCTGCTCGACCTGTTCGTCTTTCATCACACGCTCGCCGACGCCATCGCCGCGCCGCGTTGGTCGCAGCAAGCCATCCCCGAGGAGGTCGCGTATGAGCAGGCCCGCGCGCCGCAGGCGGCGATCGATTCATTGCTGGCGATGGGCCACGGTGTTCAGGCCCGCGACGCGATCGGCGATGTGCAGGCGGTCTGGATCGATCGCGGAAAGCTGCTCGCGATCTCGGACGCGCGCCACGGCGGCGCAGCGGGCGGGTACTAGCTCTTCAACAGCCGCTCCGCGGCTGGTGTTATCGCGTCATTCGGCGCACGCCGGTCGCCGTCGCGATCAGCGCCTCGGTGGCTTCGGTTGGGAAAAAGCCTGTCTCCACGACGCCGGCGAGCTCGCGAATCTCCGCTACGACATCCGCGATGTCGCGTTGCTCCGAAACGCGGATATCGAGAATGCGATGTCCTTCATCGGTGATGCGCGGCTGGCCATCGCGAAGACGGAGCACAGGTGCGAGTCCGATCGATGCGAAACGCTGCGTGAGCACATCGAGCGCGAACGGCGTCACCTCAACGGGAAGTACGCCGATGCCGAGGCGTTCGACGATCTTCGATTCGTCGGCGATGACGATGAATCGTTTCGCCTGCTGCTCCACGATCTTTTCGCGAAGTAGCGCGCCGCCGCGGCCTTTGATCAGGCGGAGTCGCGCGTCGATCTCGTCAGCGCCATCGACGGCGAGATCGAGCGGGGCGATGTCAGCGAGCGGATGCAGCGAGATGTCGAGTGACCTCGCCTGCTCCTCGGTCTGATTTGAGGTGCAGGTGCAGCGGACGTCGCGCAGCTCGCCGCTCCGCAGCGCTTCGCCGAGGAGCGTCACGAATTCTTTCGCTGTGCTTCCCGTGCCGAGGCCGAGGGACATGCCGCTGCGGACGGAGCGGAGCGCCTCGCGGGCGGCGGCGATCTTCTGCTTCTCGGCTCTCATTTGGCCTGCCGGTCCATGGAGAGAATCACATCGCGCATGTCGCCATCCATGTGAATGTCTGCCAACGCTTTGTACTCCACGTCGCCGATCATCTTCGTGGCCAGGAAGTGCACGATGCCGGCTGGGATGTACGAGAAGTCGAATTGGCCATGCGAGTCGGCGCGGCGGCGATAGATGCTCCCGGCCTGATCCGACATTACGATGTAGGCATTTCCGATGTCCACTTTCGGCGCCGGCGGCATGGCGATGAGATAGCCGCTGAGGCGATTGCGGCCTACCTGAAACTCGACGCGATTGTCGTAACCGCGGCCCTTGCTGTCATACGCCGTTACGAACATCTGCAGAGTGCCCGTGTATTTGAGTAGAACCCGGCGGACCAGCTCCGGATTGGTCGCCACGATTCTTCCGCGCGGAGTGAGAGTGAACATCGACGCGTCGAGCTCTTCCTCGTACGTACCGCCCATCCACAACGTCACGTCGCCGAGATCCCTGATGGCGACGGTGTTCTCGTCGTCATCAACAAAACGCAACGTGAAGGTCGAGAAGTCGTACGGCAGGATGCCGTCGTCGCGGACCTCGTCGAGCGTGAGCTCATTCGGCTCGACGACGTGGCCTTCGGCGATTTCATTCAGCGTGATCGCCACCCGTTTCGTGGCACCAGCAGCAACCATCACTTCAGCGTTACCGTCCAGGCCGCGCCCATAGTCAGCATTGACTTGCAGTTTCCGATCAGCAGCTACCGTCAACGTCAGCGAGCCGTCTTTTCCGGTGACGCCGGCATGCTTCAATTCGAGCAGGACATTCGCTCCCTTGACGGGAATCGTCGCACCACCCGAGACGTACCGCGAAACCACCACTCGAATCGTGGCGTGCTTCACTGGCGGAGCTTTCTCCAGACAGTTGCGATATTTAACGATGGCGTCCTTCATCCTCGCCACGTCTTCCGGAGGGTACGCCTGCAGGTCGGCGTTTCCGATGAGGTCGAGGGCAGTATCGAGCTGCTTTACGGCTTGGGCGATCGAATTCGATTTGAGCCCTAGCTCGTCGCGCCGCGCGTTCCGCAACCTTGCCCCAACCCTGCCGGAGAGTTTCAGCGGCAACGACCGGCCGTGCAATTGAAAGTTTTCTACATAGTGAATGTAGTCGCTGCAAAGCGGGGGCGCCGCCGTCTGCATCGCGAGCACAAACAGAATCGGGATCAAGGCTCTACTCCGCCGCCGTCTTTCTCACCATCACGTCGAAACGCCACTGGTGGTCTTTGTAATAGAACGACACCAGCGACACGAACGGCTTGTCGAGCGGCTTGTTCTGTTTGGTTTCGAACAGCGGATAGAGCGGCGTCGGCTGCGCGTAGTGCCAGACCAGTTCGCCGTGGCCGGTCGTCGGCTCGGTCGGATGACGCTGAAAGTTGCGCAGACCGTCGTAGACCTTGCGGCAGATCAGGCCGCGATAGACCGGACCGCGCGCGCTGGGCGATGTGCCGAGGATGGGAAACCCTTTCGGGGTGACGTGGGCGATGTACGCAGCGCCGTCGGCAGTCGGGCCGCCGGTGACCGTGATCAGTCCCGCGTTTCGCAGATTGTCGAACGTGCGCAGCGAGCGGTCGTCATACTCGTCCTTCGGAAATCGCGGGTTCCACCACACCTTCTGCGGCACCTCGGCGTAGATCGGTTCGGCGGTGAATTGATAGCTCTGCAGGATCTGATTGGCCTTCGCGGCTGTGAGCGGCTCGGCCTTCTGGCACGCCATCGTCATCAGCAGAAGCGCGCATGCAACTTGACTCGTGTGGCGGCGCATGTTGTTATCCCCCGGCTTTTGGCGCGAAGCAAACGATATCGCGAGAATTGAATTGACCGACCGAATCCTCGATGCGCTGGCGCGGCTCTGCCTGCGGCGCAACAAAGAAATCCTCATCGCCGCGCTCGTGCTGGCTGTTTTGGCCGTGCTCGGCGCGACGCGTCTTTCCTTCGATCCCGATCTGCTCAACCTCATCCCGCAGCAGAACAAGCAGGTCAACGAGTTCCGCAAGGTCCTCAAAGACCTCGGCACGATCGATTACCACATCGTGGTGGTGGACATCCCCAAAGGGCGCGACGTTCATGACTACGACTCGCTGATCGACGCGATCGCCGATGGGTACCGGAAAAATCCGAAGATCGAAGACGTCACGTACAAGATCCCCAACCCGCTCGACTTCATCGACATCATCCTGCCGAAGGCGCTGCTCTTCCTCTCGCCCGCGGAGCTCGACGAAGCGGCCGCGAAGCTGAGCGATGCCGGCATCCGCGAGTCGGTGGCGCGGAACGCGGCCATGCTCCAGACGCCGCAGGCGATGGCCATGAAGACGCTCGTTCAATACGATCCCTTCAATCTCCTGCCGATTTTCCTTCGCAAGTTTCAGTCCGCCGGCGGCGGCTTCAGCATCGACACGTCCAGCGGCTACTACATGTCGTCGGATCACACGATGCTTCTGATCCTGACCAAGCCGCGGCGGCCGGCGCAGGACGTGCCTTTTGGTAAAGCTCTGCTGAACGAGGGGACGTTGCTGGAAGCCGAGGCGCTGCGCGATTTTCAGAAGACCGCGGCTCCGGGAACGCCGATGCCGACGGTCTCGCACACCGGCGGATACGAGATTGCGGTCGGCGATGCGGACCTCATTCGCAAAGACGTCATCATCAACATCATCGGCACCGTGGTCGGCGTGTTGGCGCTCTTCCTCTACGCGTTCCGCCGTCCGGCTTCGATCATCTACGCCGGCGCGCCGCTCGCACTCGGACTGCTGCTGACGTTCGGCATGGCCGGCGTCACGTACGGGCAGCTCTCTCAGGCCAGCGCAGGATTCGCGGCGTTGCTGGCAGGACTTGGGATCGATTTCATTACTGTCCTCTACGGCCGCTATGTCGACGAACGCAACCGCGGCACGTCGATGCAGGAGTCGATCCGCACGATCATGCGCTCGACGATGCCGGGCGTTTTCGTCGCCGCCATCACCACCGCCGCGACGTTCTTCGCCTTCCTGGCCACCGACTTCCGCGGCATGACGCAGCTCGGCTTCCTGACCGGCGTCGGCATCCTTCTCTTCCTGCTGTGCGTGATGTTCCTTCTGCCGGCGCTGATCGTTTTCTCCGAGCGGAAAGAATCGCGGAAGGCGCCGAAGCTCTATCTGCATTCGTTCGGTGCGGGAAAACTGATCGATATTTCCGTGGCCAAGCCGGGCGTGACGATCGGCATCTGGATCGTCTTCGTCGTCGCCTGCGCACTTGCGGCGACGCGCGTGAAGTTCAGCGACAACATCCAGGACCTCCGCGCGAAAGGAAATCCGGGGGTCGTCAACCAGTCGCGCATCACGCAGAAGTTCGGGCAGTCGTTCGACTTCATGATGTACGTCTGCGAGGGGAAGACGCTGGAGGAGGCGCTGGAGAAAACGCGCACGGCGTCGAAGGATCTCGACGCGCTCGTTGCGGATCACACCATCGCCTCATATCAGTCGATCTCGACCTTCGTGCCGCCGGTTGTCGATCAGGAGAAGATCATCGCCCGCCTTCGCGCCGGCAGCGCGAACGAATTCAACATCGCGCGGATCGAGAAGACATTCCGCGACGCGCTGGCGCAGAACGGATTCCGCCCCGAGGTTTACGACGACTACCTGAAGACCTTCGCGCAGACGCTGCAGCCGAAGGAGCCGATCACGCTGCAGAACATCGGCAACGAAGACATCACCAAGCTGACCACGCGCTTCGTGAAGAAAGTCGGCGGCGGCTGGATGTCGGTCATCAACGTCTATCCGGCCGGCGGCAAATGGGCGCGCGATGTTCCGGCGAAACTGATGGCCGTTCCCGATCGCCATCCCGGCGACGTCCTCACCGGCGTGAACCTCGTCAGCGGCACGCTGCGCCGCATCGTCAAGGCGGATGCCACGCGCTCGACGATCATCGGCTTCATCGCGGTGCTCGTGCTGATGTTCATCAGCTTCCGCAATCTGAAGCTGACGCTGCTCTCGTTCGTGCCGTTCGTGGCGGGCGGCGTGGGGATGCTCGGACTGACCGCGCTGCTCGGACTCGAGTTCAACTTCATGAACATATTCGTCGGACTGATGATCATCGGCGTGGCTACCGACTACGCGATTTACATGCTGCAGCGCTACGAAGAAAACCCGGCGGCGTTCCGCGGCAGCGCGCATGAGACCGGCAAGGCGATCCTGATGGCGGCGCTGACGGCGATCGTCGGCTACGGCTCGTTCGCCTTCTCGCACTATCCGGGGCTGCGATCGATTGGGTATGCTTCCACCTTCGGCATCGGCTTGAGCGGACTGGCCGCGATCACGCTGTTGCCGGCAATGCTCGTGATGAATCGAAAGGATGAAGGCGGAAGGATGAAGGATGAATCGGCCCGGCGCTGACGTCATCCTTCATCCTTCACCTTTCATCCTTCGGGAGACGAAAATGCAGACAACGGCAAGAACGATCCCTTCAACGCTCCTCACTCGCATCGTGCGCGGCCGCGCCGCTCTCGATGTGCTGCTCGTGCTCTTCGCATCCGCGATCATCGCCATCGCCGCGCAGATCGCGATTCCGATTCCGGGCACCGTCGTCCCGCTGACGATGCAACCGCTGGCGGTGCTGCTGGTGGGCGTGACGCTCGGCTCGACGCGCGGCGCCGCTGCCGCCGCGCTCTACCTGCTCGAAGGCTTCAGCGGCCTCCCCGTTTTCGCGCAGGGCCACGGCGGCGCGATCTGGCTGACCGGACCGACCGCCGGCTACCTCTTCTCCTATCCGTTCGCCGCCTTCGTGGCCGGCTGGTTCTCGCAGCGCGGCTGGGGATCGACGATCGTCCGCTCCATCGCCGGCATGCTCGTCGCCCTGGCCGTCATCTACCTCGGCGGCTGGTCCTGGCTGGCCGTCTTCGCCGGCCCCAAAGCCGCCTGGCTCGGCGGCGTGCAGCCCTTCATCGTCGCCGACATCATCAAGGTAGCGATCGGCGCCTCGCTGCTGCCGCAATTGCAGCGGCTGATTGCGAGAATCTGAGGTCTCGCGGTTAGGCGGTTGCGCGGTCTCGCGGTTGGGGGTCGGTTGCCAGGTTGCCCAGTTGCCAGGTTGCCCGGTTCCCCCTTTCTCATTTCTCACCACGAGCCTCAAGAGACGCTTAACGTGCGGGTGAACCCGGCAACCCGGCAACCCGGCAACTTGGCAACCCGGCAACCCTGAGGTTGCCCCGTTTCGGTGGACAGTTATTAAGTTGCGCAATGCCTCGTATGCCGGCGTTCGTAGTTGTTGGGTGAAAGGTAGTCGATCGACGAATGCCGCCGATGCAGGTTGTACCAGCTTTCGA